>PJUE01000044.1_pt1 | contig 204420 bp, 181 predicted proteins | sample 1512171 | NCBI WGS metagenome assembly PJUE01 (sample SAMN08177674, study PRJNA422409) | Feces metagenome, whole genome shotgun sequencing project. | isolation source: Chicken feces (3) enriched on wood chips: alkali lignin treatment | host: Gallus gallus | place: USA: Madison | collected 2015-01-15
AGCCCCCGGCCGCGGGTGAACAACAGGACCGCCGCCCGCCGGACGCGATCGCCAAGGAGGCTTCGGCATGAGCATGCAAACCGCAGCCGCGCCCGTTGGATTGTCCACGCAGGACCTGGTGCGCCGCTTCGGCGGCCTGAAGGCGACAGACGGCGTGTCGCTGGACGTGGCGCCTGGCGAACTGCATGCGCTGATTGGCCCCAACGGCGCGGGCAAGACGACTTTGATCAACCTGCTGTCGGGCGAACTGCGGCCCGATGGCGGCGCCGTGCGCCTGGGCGCCGCCGACGTTTCCCGCGCCTCGGTGCAGGAACGCGTGGCGCTGGGCATGCTGCGCTCCTATCAGGTGACCTCGGTGTTCGACAGCTATACGGTGCTGGACAACGCCTGCCTGGCAGCCTTGCGCAAGCGCCGCCGGCGCCTGTCGGCCTGGACCGCCTTGCGCGATTGCGCCGACGTGGTTAGCGCCGCGACCGCGGCGCTGCGGGCCTGCAAGCTGGAAGACGTGGCCGAGGCCCAGGTGGACAGCCTGGCCTATGGCCAGCGCCGCCAGCTGGAGATCGCCATGGCATTGGCGGGCGAGCCGTCGGTACTGCTGCTGGACGAGCCCATGGCCGGCATGAGCGCGGCGGAAAGCGCGGGCGTGATCGCCTTGCTGCAAAGCCTGAAGGGCCGCTACACCATCGTGCTGGTCGAACACGACATGAACGCCGTGTTTGCGCTGGCCGACCGCATCAGCGTGCTGGTCTACGGCAAGGTCATCGCCACCGGCAGCGCGGAACAGATACGCAACCATCCCGACGTGCGCCGCGCCTATCTGGGCGACGACGCCGACGCATAAGGAGCCGCCATGTTGAGCATCAGCGGATTGACGGCGGCCTATGGGCATTGCCAGGCCTTGTTCGGCGTAGACCTGGACGTGGGCCAGGGCGAGGTCATCGGCCTCATCGGCCGCAACGGCATGGGCCGCAGCACCGTCATCAAATGCCTGTTCGGCCTGCTGCCGGCCAGCCAGGGCAGCATCCGGTATGGCGAGCGTTCCCTGCGCGGACTGGCGCCGTACCGCATCGGCCGGTTGGGCCTGTCGCTGGTACCCGAAGGGCGCCAGATCTTCCCGACGCTGACGGTGGAAGAAAACCTGATCGCCACGGCTATACACCGCGGCGGCGGCCGCGGCTGGACGCTGGAACGCGTGTATGAGCTGTTTCCGCGCCTGCACGAACGCCGCGCCAACCTGGGCACGCAGCTATCCGGCGGCGAGCAGCAGATGCTGGCGCTGGGCCGGGCGCTGATGACCAACCCCAGCCTCTTGGTGCTGGACGAAGCGACCGAAGGGCTGGCGCCGGTGGTGCGCGCCGAAATCTGGCGCGTGCTGGCGCAATTGAAAGCCGAAGGTTTGTCGATGATCGTGGTGGATAAGAACACCACGGCCTTGCTGCGCCTGTCGGACCGCAACGTCATCCTCGACAAGGGCGTGACGGTGTGGCGCGGCAGCTCGGCGGAATTGTCCCAGCGGCCCGACCTGGTGGCCGCCTACGTAGGAGTCTGAGATGAGATTGCAGGACAAGGTGGCGCTGGTCACCGGCGCGGCCGGTGGCATCGGACTGGCGATCGCGCGGCGCTTCGCGGCCGAGGGTGCATACGTGCTGCTGGCCGACCGCAAGGAGGCCGAACTGATGGCCGCGGCCCGCGCGCTGGGCGATCGCGCCGCCGCGCTGGTGGCGGACGTGACCGATCCGGCTGATGCCCAGAAGCTGGCCGACGAGTGCGTGCGGCGCTGGGGCGGCCTGGACATCTGCGTCTGCAACGCCGGCGTGATCCGCGCGGCGGACTTCCTGGACCTGAAGCTCGAAGACCTGGATGCGGTCATGAACGTCAATGTGCGCGGCACCTTTCTGGTCGCGCAGGCCGCCGCGCGCGCCATGGTGGCTGGCGGACGCGGCAACGGCGCCATCGTGACGCTGTCCTCGATGACGGCGGAACTGGCGATGCCGGACCAGCTGGCCTACGGCGCCAGCAAGGGCGCGGTGCGCCAGATGACCAAGTCGATGGCGCTGTCCCTGGCACCGCACGGCATCCGCGTCAACGCCATCGGCCCCGGCAGCATCGACACCGAAATCCTGGCCACGATCACCAGCAATCCCGCAGCCCGCAGGACCGTGCTGTCGCGCATACCGATGCAGCGCCTGGGATCGACGGACGAAGTCGCCAAGGTGGCGGTGTTCCTGGCCAGCGATGACGCCAGCTACGTCACCGGGCAGACGGTGTACGCGGATGGCGGCCGGCTGGCGCTGAACTATACGGTGCCGGTGCAGGAGTAGGGCGGGGCAGGCCGAGGCCGGATACGCTTCGACAGCAAGAAGGGCAGGGTGATAAATTTCCACGCGTCATCCGGAACACAAACCCTGCCCATGAAAACCGCCCCGATTACCTCCTCCCGGGATGCCGCCTGGCTGCAACTGCGCATGGCGCTCTGGCCTGACGCGTCAGCGTCTGAGCATCAGGAAGACATGGAGGATCAGGTTTGCGCGCCGGACCGATACGTCCAGTTCCTGGCGCGCGCCGACGACGGGCAGGCGATCGGCCTTGCCGAAGCTGCGATCAGGACGGACTACGTCAATGGCACCGACTCCAGTCCCGTGGCGTTCCTGGAGGGCCTGTATGTCATGCCCGAGGCCAGGCGACAAGGCGCGGCCAGGGCCTTGATCGACGCCGTCCGGGCATGGGCGCGGGACAGGGGCTGCAAAGAGCTGGCCTCGGATACCGCGCTGGACAATGTCGTGAGCCAGGCCGCGCATACGCGTCTGGGGTTCAGGGAGACGGAACGGGTCGTCTATTTCAATATGCCGATCTGAGGCGCCAACGCTGGCTTTGCATTGCGAGTAAGGTATGGGCTGGAGGCCCTGATTTTCCGGCACGTTGGCCTGTGCCCTTCAGCGGGAACCTGAATACCATGAAGATATTCCGTCCGGCGCTGCGGACCGTCCTTGCCGCGGCCGCATGCACCTTGATCGCCGCCTGCGCGGATAAACCTCCCCAGCAAACCGAGCTGGACTATCGCAGCCGCGCGCCTTCCACGGGGCAGGGCAAGAGCGATACCCCCGGCTCCTCGGACCAACGCTTGACCATACAATCCGGCGAAGGAGAGCGCTTGAACCTGCCCTGGTTCGTGCGGGATGCGCAGGACTGGATCAACAGCAACTGACATATGACCAAGCCCATGACCATGCGACGGATTTTCCTGGCGCTTGCCGCGCTGGCCGTGTCGCCGGCCATCAACGCCCAGACGCCTTCCAAGCCTGCCGCCTGGACCCCGCCGGGCCCGACCGCATGCAGCTTCTCCGGATGGACGACGAACGATAAGCCTGCCATCCAGGTGCGCGCGGCGGCATCCGCCCAGGCGGCGGTGGTGGGCAGCCTGCCGACCACTCGCGGCGATGGCCCTGATCCCGAGATCGACTACTACAGCGTGACCTTCGACGTGACCGAGGCGCGCGACGGCTGGCTCAAGATCAAAAATGCCAGCGACGACAAGACCGGCGACGAACAGAGCAAGCCGCGACCCGTATATCGGGGCGAGGGTTGGATCGAGGCCGCGGATGCGCAGGTCGGCATCCAGTCTGCGCGCGGCTACGCCCGCCCCGACGCCGGCAGTGAACGGTTGCTGGATCTGGGCAGCGACTGGCTGACCGAAAGAGCTACGCTGCGCGGCATCGCCGCCTGCGAAGGCGAGTGGCTGTTGCTGGACTACCAGATGCGCAACAGCGACACGTTCGAGCCGCTGGCGTCCAAGGACCGCACGCGGGGACGGGCGTGGTTTCGCGGCGTCTGCTCGTCGTCGGAGACGACTTGCGACATGCGGTCGGTGGACAAGTGAGCAGACGAGCAGGCGTTCGTGCGAGTCCAATTTATTGACATATCGGGAAATCCCGATATCATGGCGCCATGGATCTGCTCGAAATATTCAAAGCCCTCTCCAACCGTACGCGCCTTGAGATCCTCAAAGGACTGAAGGACCCCGCCAAGAACTTCCCGCCCCAGGACGAGGGCGACGTTCATACGGTGGGGGTCTGCGTCAGCAGCATCCAGGAAGGCGTGGGGCTGTCGCAGTCCACGGTGTCCGACTATCTGGCGACGCTGCAGCGCGCGGGCCTGGTGGAAGCCAGGCGCATCGGGCAGTGGACCTACTACAAGCGGAACGAAGCAACCATACGTGCTCTTGCCGGGCTCATCGGGAAAGAGCTGTAATTTTTTTGCAGGTAAATATCGGTATTTCCCGATATCCCTATTTTTCGAAACAAGGAAAACCATGAAAGCGATGACACTCAAATCATTCGGCGGCCCGGAATCGTTCGAACTCCGCGAATTGCCCAAGCCGGTGCCGCAGGCGGGACAAGTCCTGGTCCGGGTACATGCGACCTCGATCAATCCCCTGGATTACCAGGTCCGGCGCGGCGATTATGCCGATCTGGTGCCGCTGCCGGCCATTACCGGGCACGACGTCTCGGGCGTGGTCGAAGCGGTGGGGCCGGGCGTGACGGCTTTCGTTCCTGGCGACGAAGTCTGGTACACCCCGCAAATCTTCGACGGGCCGGGCAGCTATGCCGAGTATCACGTCGCCGCGGAAGGCATAGTCGGGAAGAAGCCGCCGGCGCTGAGTCATCTTGAAGCGGCCAGCCTGAGCCTGGTGGGCGGCACGGCTTGGGAAGCGCTGGTCGTGCGCGCGGGGCTGAGAGTCGGGGAGAGCATCCTGGTGCACGGCGGCGCGGGCGGCGTCGGCCATGTGGCTATCCAGCTGGCGAAAGCCATCGGAGCGCAAGTGTACACGACCGTGCGCGCCGCCAACGCCGAGTTCGCGCGCAGCATGGGCGCTGACGTGGTCATCGATTACGAAAAGGAAGACTACGTCGAGGCCGTCATGCGGGAAACGGGCGGGCGCGGCGTCGACGTCGTGTTCGATACCATCGGCGGCGACACGCTTGCGCGCAGCCCCGATGCGCTTGCGCAATTGGGGCGGGTCGTCTCGATCGTGGACATCGCCCAGCCGCAAAACCTGATCCAGGCCTGGGGCAAGAACGCGAGTTACCACTTCGTGTTCACGCGGCAGAACCGCGGCAAGCTGGATGAATTGAGCGCGTTGGTGGCGCGTGGCCGGTTGCGGCCGCACGTGGGCGCGGTCTATGCGCTTGCCGACATTGCGCAGGCTCATGCGCGGCTGGAAAGTCCCAACAATGGTATCCAAGGAAAGATCGCGATTGCCGTCGCGCCGTCGGCGTACCTTCAGTGCGGGGGGTAGGGCTTCGAGGTCGCGGACGTCGGCGTTCTTTAGCCGCCGAGGCTGCCCTGCGCCATTCCGATGCTCGCCCCGGTGGGGCTGTGCTTCGGATGGCTCCGGGGTCCTCGGCTGGCAGTCGCCTAATGCGTTGGTTTCGGCCCCGATCATGGGCAGATGCCGTGAGGCGGGGGCCGGACGGAGGGATCCGAAGCGCAGCCCCACCGGGGCGAGCATCGGAATCCCGCAGCCCGGACGCCGGCGACTCAAGAACCCCGCCTCACAACACCGAAGCGGCAGGGTCTCGGGCTTGCGGACGTCGGCGTTCTTTAGCCGCCGAGGCTGCCCTGCGCCATTCCGATGCTCGCCCCTGTGGGGCTGCGCTTCGGCTGGCTCCGGGGTCCTCGGCTGGCAGTCGCCTAATGCGTTGGTTTCGGACCCGTTCATGGGCAGATGCCGTGAGGCGGGGGCCGGACGGAGGGATCCGAAGCGCAGCCCCACTGGGGCGAGCATCGGAATCCCGCAGTCTGGGCGCCGGCGACTCAAGAACCCTGTCTCACAAAACTGAAGCGCTAGGGCTTCGAGCTTGCGGATGCCGGAGTTCTTTAGCCGCCGAGGCTGCCCTGCGCCATTCCGATGCTCGCCCCGGTGGGGCTGCGCTTCGGATGGCTCCGGGGTCCTCGGCTGGCAGTCGCCTAATGCGTTGGTTTCGGACCCGATCATGGGCAGATGCCGTGAGGCGGGGGCCGGACGGAGGGATCCGAAGCGCAGCCCCACCGGGGCGAGCATCGGAATCCCGCAGTCCGGACGCCGGCGACTCAAGAACCCCGCCTCACAACACCGAAGCGCCAGGGTCTCGGGCTTGCGGACGTCGGCGTTCTTTAGCCGCCGAGGCTGCCCTGCGCCATTCCGATGCTCGCCCCGGTGGGGCTGCGCTTCGGATGGCTCCGGGCAGCCTCGGCTGCAGTCGCCTAATGCGGTGGCTTCAGACCCCGTTCATGGGCAGATGCTGTAAGCCGGTGTCCGGGCGGAGGAGGCGAGACCTTATATCGCGCCATGCGCGGCGATATTCCGATACTGCCCTTTGAAATACAGCAATGGCTGCGTGGAGGCAGCGATTTGCAGATCCAACGCTTTCACCTCGCCAATCACGATCAGGTGATCGCCTGCGGCGTGTTCGGCATAAATCTCGCAATCAAGCCAATGCAGGCTGCCGGCAATGATCGGGTTACCCAGCGGCGATTCCTGCCAGTCCACGTCGTGCCACTTGTCCGTGCCGCGCTGCGCGAATTGGTTGGAAATCCTGACTTGCTCGTCGGACAGGATATTGACTACGAATCGACCCGCCTGGCGAATTTTGGGATAACTGGCCGAACTGCACATCACATTGAACGACACCAACGGCGGATTCATCGAAACGCTGTGGAATGACTGGCAGGTGAAGCCTATCGGCTCGCCTTCGATCTGCGATGTGATTACCGTGATGCCGGACGCGTAGTGCCCGAGAGCTTCGCGAAAGCGCCTGGGCTCGATCGCAGTACTGGAAAGTGACATAGTGGGGGTTGAATACTGGGTGCAGCTCGATTTGGTCGTCGCGAGCCGCGCGACGACCATTTCCGCCTGGGAATCAGTTCGAGAGTTCCCGGCGGACGATTTCCGCGCCGGCGCTCAAGGCGCTCAGCTTGCCTCGTGCGACTGCGCGGGACAAGGGAGCCATGCCGCAGTTGGTGCAAGGATAGAGCTTGTCGGCATCGACAAACTGAAGCGCCTTGCGCAGGGTGTCGGCGACTTCCTCGGGAGTTTCAATGGTGTTGGTTGCCACATCAATGGCGCCCACCATCACTTTCTTGCCCCGGATGAGTTCGATCAGATCCATAGGGACGCGCGAGTTCTGGCATTCCAGCGAGACGATGTCGATACTGGATTTTTGCAGCTTGGGAAAAGCCTCTTCGTATTGCCGCCACTCCGATCCCAGCGTCTTCTTCCAATCCGTATTGGCCTTGATGCCATAGCCATAGCAGATGTGGACGGCGGTTTCGCACTTGAGCCCTTCAATGGCTCTTTCCAGCGTGGCCACGCCCCAATCATTCACCTCGTCAAAGAACACGTTGAATGCGGGCTCGTCAAACTGGATGATGTCGACACCCGCAGCCTCCAGCTCCCGGGCTTCCTGATTGAGAATCTTGGCGAATTCCCACGCCAGCTTTTCGCGGCTTTGATAGTGGCCGTCGTAAAGCGTATCGATCATCGTCATGGGACCCGGCAAGGCCCATTTGATCGGTTGCTTGGTCTGCTGGCGCAGGAACTTGGCATCTTCGACGAACACCGGCTTGCGGCGCGCCACGGCGCCCACAACCGTCGGCACGCTCGCATCGTAGCGGTCGCGGATCCTGACGGTCTTGCGGTTCTCGAAGTCCACGCCTTCCAGGTGTTCGATGAACGTCGTCACGAAATGCTGACGCGTTTGTTCGCCATCGCTGACGATATCGATGCCGGCGTGCTGCTGTTCCTGCAGCGACAGACGCAGCGCATCCTGCTTGCCTTCGGCCAAGCCCTCGTCCTGCAATTTCCAGGGCGACCAGAGTTTCTCGGGTTCAGCAAGCCAGGAGGGTTTAGGCAAGCTGCCGGCAGTGGAAGTAGGGAGCAATTTTTTCACAATAGATGCCTTGATATTTTTGATTGGTCAAAGAGGGTAGTTGGCGGACCACTGCTCAAGAATCGCCTGGTGCGGTTTGATGAAGTGTTCCTCGACAAACCTTCCCTGCTCGATAGCCAATTGGCTACGTTCCTCTCGATCGTAGACAATCCGGGTCAAGGAATAATCCTGATGCTTCAAACTGGGCTGATAGGATTTTCCTGCCGCGGAGTTCGCGTTGTAGATCTCTGGCCGGTATATCTTCTGGAAGGTATCCATCGTGCTGATGGTGCTGATCAGCTCCAGATTGGTGTAGTCGCTCAGCAAATCGCCGGAAAAATAAAAAGCCAAAGGCGCGGCGCTGTTCGGCGGCATGAAGTAGCGGACCTTCATGCCCATTTTTTTGAAATATTCGTCAGTCAGGGAATATTCATCCTGCTGATACTCAACGCCCAGTACGGGGTGCTGGTTTTCAGTCCGATGATAGGTCTTGCTGCTCGATACGCTCAGGCATATCACGGGCGGCTTGCTGAAGTGCTGCCTGTAAGTGCTTGAATTCACGAAGCACTTGAACAGCTTCCCGTGCAGGTCTCCGAAATTCTCTGGAGCGCTGAATACCGGCTGGTTCTTGGTGTGTTCCAGCAGCAGCACGCTGAAGTCATAATCCCGCACGTACGAGGAAAAGTTATTCCCGACGATGCCTTCGATGCGTTCGTTGGTCTTCTTGTCGACGATGCTCGTCTTCAGTATTTCGATCAAGGGGAGGGCATTGCCGCTGCTTGCGCCGGGGATGCTCATCTCGACGGAAATGATCTCAAGGTTGACGGCATAGCGGTCGCCCTTGGGATTGTCCCAATGCGCCAGGGCATTGAAGCGGTTGTCGATCATCCGGAGGGTGTTGCGCAGGTTCTCCTGGCGACTCGTGCCCCGGGCCAGATTGGCGAAGTTGGTTGTGATCCGCGTATTGTCTGAAGGACGATAGTCCTCATCGAAACAAATGCTCTTGATGGCAAATGCAAACTCTTTACTCATGGTGCTCTGCTGCCCTGAATCCTGAGATAAAACCCGCGTCTATTTCCTGCTTTTCCAGCGCTGCCTGTTTTCTTTCTTTATTCAGCAGTCTTGACTTTGGCGGTACAGGGGGCGTAGTTTATGTCGGGCAATCCATGAATAAAAGTGAATTGATCTAATGGATCAATTAGTCTGATTCATGGATGAGCGCGCGGTCGATCTGCCGGAAGATCAGACCGCCTGACGAGCAGCCGCAGCCGCGAATCAAGCCGTGGCAGGCTTTTTCGCTTGTTCAATGAATGCGCGCAGATAGTCGATGCCGATATCTGCCTCGCGTGCACCCAGATAGATGTGTTTGGCAATGCCTTTCTTGCCCAAGCGGACTGGCACCACATGCATCGTGTCCGCGTACTCCAGCACCAGCCACCGCGGCAACGCCGCCACCCCACGGCCGCTGGCGACCATTTGCAGCATGATGTCGGTGGTCTCGATGGCCTTGTGGCGCTTGGGTATGATGCCGGCCGGCGTCAGGAACATGTTGTAGATGTCGAGCCGGTCCACCGGCACCGGATAAGCCACCAGTACTTCGTTGGCAAGCTGTTTGGGAGTGACGTACTCCTCCCGGGCAAGAGGGTGGTTGCCGGCGACGACCAGCACTTGTTCGTAGTCGAACACGGGCTCGAACACGAGCCCGGGTTTGTTCAGCGGGTCAGGCGTGACCAGCAGGTCGATTTCGTAGCCGAACAGCGCCCCGATGCCGCCGAACTGGAATTTCTGCTTCACGTCCACGTCCACATCCGGCCAGGCTGCCAGATACGGCGAGACGATCTTCAGCAGCCATTGATAGCAGGGATGGCATTCCATGCCGATGCGCAGCGACCCGCGTTCTCCCTGGGCGAACTGGCGCAGTCGTTCTTCGGCCAGGGTCAGTTGCGGCAATACCCGGTTGGCCACCGCCAACAGGTATTGGCCGGCTTGCGTGAGCCTCAGGCTGCGGCCTTCGCGCAGCCAGATGTCGGTGCCCAGTTGCTGCTCCAGCTTCTTCATGCTGTGGCTCAGGGCCGACTGCGTCACGTGCAGGACGCCAGCGGCGGCAGTCAGCGAACCCTGCTTTTCGACCTCCTGCACGATGGATAGATGGACACGATCAAGCATGATGAAAATTCATGGTTTATTGAGATAAAACCATTTTACTTAATCGTTTCGCTCTATCAGAAGGTCCCGCGCACCGTCAGCGTCGCGTTGCGGGGCTCGCCGTAGAAGCTGCCCCAGCCCGGCGCGCCTATCGTCTGGTAGTAGGTCTTGTCGAACAGATTGTTCACGTTCAATGCCGCCGACCAGTTCTTGTTGATCTTGTAGCCGATGCGTGCATTCCAGACGGCGTAGGGCGCCTGCGAGACCCGCACCGAGCGGGTTTCCGTGTAGCTGCCGGTCTGGTAGTTCACGCCACCGCCGAAGGTCCACGCCGACCATGCGCCGGGCAGGCGGTAGTCGGACCACAGGCGCAGGATGTGCTTGGGCGTCACCGTGCGTCCAAAGTTGGTGCTCGATACCTCGGTGTCGTCCAGGAACTTCAGGGTGTTGAAGGTGTAGCCGGCAAACAGCTGCCAGCCCGGGGCCACCTCGCCGCTGATTTCGGCGTCCACGCCCTGGCTGCGTACCTTGCCGCTGGACAGATAGCAGATGTCGCCCACGGTGCAGGCGCTGACCAGGTCTTGCTGGGCGCGGTTTTTCTGGTCGACGCGGAAGAGCGCGAGCGAGGCGTTGACCCGGCCATCGAGCAGTTCGCCCTTGATGCCGGCTTCGTAGTTCTTGCCCATGATGGGGTCGAGTATCTGCCCCGACGCGTCCACGGCGTTCTGCGGCTCGAAGATTTCCGCAAAGCTGACATAGCCGGACCACTGGGGATTGAAGGCGTAGATCAGGCCGCCGTACGGTGTGACGACGCCGTTTTCCTTGTAGGGGTCGGTGTACTGCTTGCCGTCGTCCCGGTACTTGCCGGTGTTCTCGTACCAGCTGACGCGGGCGCCCGCCACCAGCGTCAACGGATCGGCCAGCTTGAAGCGGCCGACGCCATAGGCGCCGGTCTGCTTCATCGTGATGACGGTCGCGGCGCCGCGGTAGGCATTCTCGCGCAGCCAGTCGTCGGTGGGTTCGGGCACATGGTGATCCGGGTCCCAGACGTTTACGGCGCGGTTCAGTCGCGCGGTCGCGAAATCGTTCTTGCTGGTCAGTTCGTTGATGCTGGCGCCCACGCTGATCGAATGCTTGCGGCCCAGCGCCTCAAACGCGCCGTCCACATCCAGGTTGAGCGCCTTGTTGTGCGTGGAGAAATCGAAGATGCCGGCGTACATCGTCGGCCCCAGTCCGGTGGCCGGATTGACCGCGCCTTCGGTGAAGGCGTATTTGGAATCGTTGGACTCCTGGGTGGAAGTCCCGGTGAGTTTCAGCGACCAGTCCTGGTTGAAGCGGTGCGCAAGCTCGGCGAACACGGTGGTCTGCTTGCCGTTCCAGCGGTTCCAGTCTTGCGAGAGCGAGGTCGAACGCTTCAGCCCGATGTCGTCGCCGTTGGTGTAGTGGGGCAGGCCGTGGAAGAACGGCGTGGATCGCAGTTCTTCGTAGCTGACGCCGCCGGTCAAGGTGGTGGCGGGGCCCAGGTCGTAGCTGAGTACGCCATACAGCACGCCGGTGCGGCTGTCGGCGTTGTCGTAGAAGTAGTCCCGGTCGTTGTAGCTGGCCACGGCGCGTCCGCGAAGGGAGCCCGACGCGTTCAAGGGGCCGGTCGCATCGATGTCGGCGCGGTAGTTGTTCCAGGAGCCGCCGCTGGCTAACAACTGCACCTGGTTTTCGGCCAGCGGGCGCTTGCGCACCAGGTTGACCGCGGCGCTGGGCGAGCCGGCGCCCTGCAACAGGCCGGTGGCGCCGCGGATGATTTCGACGCGGTCCAGGATCACGGTGCTGCTGGTGAAGCTGTTGGCCTGGGGGTAATAGAACGCGCGGTTGACGCCGTCGAACTGGTAGCTGTCGACGCGGAAGCCGCGCGAGAACACGTAGTTGCCGCCCATCGGGCTCTTGTAGAGCGTCATGCCGGTGCTATTGGCCAGCACGTCGTCCAGCGTGTTGGCGTTCTGGTCGTCCATGCGCTGGCGCGTCACCACCGTGACCGATTGCGGAATCTCTTTCAGGGTCTGCTCGCCCTTGCCTATGGTCACGAACCCGCTGGTATAGCTGCCCGTGCCTTCGGTGACGGCCGGATCGGCCATGCCGGTCACCGTGACTGGCGCGAGCGTGGTCGCGTCGCCCTGCGGAATGCGGCGCAGGTGATAACCCTCTCCGTTGGCGTTGGCCACGGCTTGCAGGCCCGTGCCTGCGAGCAGGCGCGTGAGGCCCTGTTCCGCGGTGTAGCGGCCGGTAAGCCCTTGCGTCATCACCCCGCGGGTCAGCGTCGGCGACGCGGCCACGGTGACGTTGGCGGCGACGCCGAACTGGCCCAGCGCTTCGTCCAGCGTCGTGGGGGCGATGGCGAAGGCGACCCCTTGCGCGGTCGCGGGCTGGGCCCAGGACACGGCGGGCGCGGCGAGCGGGGCCATTGCGGCCAAGGCCAGATGGACGGCAAGGCGCAAGCGCGCCGGGACTGCCCCGGGGGTCTGGGGCGCGGCAAGAGTAGAGGGTGTATGGCGTGCTGCCATGAGGGCTTCCTGGTTCGTCGATGGGTAAGGCCAGACCGCGGGCGCCTCGGGTCTGTCTCTATGTCTAACGAACCACATCCGAAAATCTTCGCCGTCGTTACAAATTTCCTGGAAGATCGCCCAGGCTGAGGCTCTGCACGTCAGGCGCGATCGACGCTGACCCAGTAGCGCGTGCGGTATCGCAGCCTCAGGTCCAGCACGCCGGCCAGGACTTCCAGCGCCCGGTCGGTGTCGTCGATGCGGAACGCCCCGGTGACTTCGAGGTCCGCCACCCTGGGGTCGCAACGCAGGATGCCGACGCGGTAGCGCCCCAGTTCCGCGAGGAACTGGTCCAGCCGCATGCGGTTCGCGACCAGCATGCCGGCGGCCCAGGCAGGCTCCGTGCCGTCGACACGGATTGCGGGAGCCAGCGTGCGTCCGTCGAATTCCGCCTGTTCGCCGGCATGCACGACCCGCCCGGCGGGATCCACGCGCACAGCCCCTTCAAAGACGGCAAGACGCGTCGAGCCATCGCTGTCGTCCAGCTGGCGGACGGTAAAGCGCGTGCCCAGCGGCGTGAGCAGGCCGTGCCGGGTCTGCACGCTGAAGGGGCGTCCGGCGCCATCCGCGCCCGTCGCGATCAGGATTTCTCCGCTGCGCAGCGTGACGCGGCGTTGCTGCGCGTCGTAGCGCAACGCCACGGCAGTGTCGGTGTTCAGCGTCAGGAGGGTGCCGTCAGGCAGGGTCATGGTCCGCTGCTCGCCGGTGGCGGTGCGATAGACGGTGCTGCCTTCCCACCAGCCTTCGCGCGCGCCCGCCCATGCCAGCGTGCCCAGGCAGATGCCGCCCGCGGCCCATTTCATGACGCTGCGGCGCGAACGCTGCTCGCAGTAACGCAGGATGGTCTGGCTGGCGGCGCCTTCGGACACCTTGCCGGTGTTGATGGTGTGGACCTCGCGCCCGATACCCTGCAGGCGCTGCCAAGCCAGTTCGTGGCGCGCGTCTGCCTGACGCCATGCCGCACAGGCAGCCTGCGTGGCCGCGTCGGGCGCGTCCCCGGTCCGCATCATCCAGAGCGCCGCCTGCTTGATGATGTCGGGATGCAGCCGTTCGGCTTGGGCGGCGCTCATGCGTACAGCACCGCGTAGCAATGCTCCCAGGCCTTGACGATGTCGCGCTGCACGGCCGCCACCGAAATGTCGAGCTGCTGGGCGATGTCGCGGTAGGGCAGGCCTTCCACCTGCGCCAGCACGAAGACCCGGCGCGCCCGCGGCGGCAACTGCTCCAGCATGCGGCATACGGCGTTCAGCGCCTCCATCACCAGCGCATGCGTTTCGGGACTGGGCTCGACGGCCTCGCTGCGCGAGGCCAGCGTTTCCAGATAGGCCTGTTCTACCGCGCGGCGGCGCGACTGGTCGATAAGGAGGCGCTTAGCGACGGTGGTGAGGAAACCGCGCGGCTCGGCGAACGCCGCGCGCGACTCGCTGCGCATGACGCGTTCGAAGGTGTCGTGAGCCAGGTCCGCGGCGTTTTCGGTATTGCCGCTGAGCCGGCGGCGCAGCATCTGCACGAGCCAGCCGTGATGCTCTCGATACAGGCTGACGAAATCGTCGGAGGAGGCAAAGTCGGCGCTAGGCAAGGGGGCTTCCGTTCAAACGCTAATGGGAATGATTGCTAATTGTATAGGATCATCATTCCGGGCGTGCCTCGCGATGCCGCGCCGCATTGGCCAGATCCGCAATCGGCGCCAGCAACCCCCGATCAAAACTCTCCAGCGCCGCGCCCGCGCGCAATCTTGCGGGCCAATCGGAATGTGTCAGCGCGCCACGCCCGAGCGAAACGAAGTCCGCTTCCTGCCGCGCCATCATCCCGTTGGCCGCCATCGGGTCATGCAGCGATCCGTTGGCCAGCACCGGGACCGCGACGTGCCGCCGCGCCAATGCCGCGAGGCTTTGGCCCTGATCTCCAAAAGCCGGACGCCAGGCCTCGAACTCGGTCGTGTGCAGGTAGTCGATGGGCTGGGCGCCCAGCGTGCGGTAGATCTGCGCCGCATCCGCCTCGCCGCCTTCCCACTTGTGGGTGAAGTCATTGACCTTGCCTTGGGAGCTGCGCACGCCCACGACATAGCGCTGCCCCGTAGCCTGGCGTACGGCCTGGATGACTTCCAGCGTCAAGCGCAGCCGGTTGTCCAGGTTGCCGCCATAGCGGTCTGTGCGCAGATTGGTGTGGGTGGTGAGGAACTGGTCCAGCAGGTAGCCGTTGGCGCCGTGTATCTCGACGCCGTCGAAGCCGGCCTCCTGCGCCCGGCGCGCGGCCTGGGCAAAGCCGTCGATGGCCTCCGCGATGTCCTCGTCCGACATGGCTTCAGGCGTCCGGTACGGCCCATCGCCCCGATAGAACGCCATCTGCTGTCCCTTGGGCTGTACGGCCGAGGGGCCCTTCGTCGTGCCGCGGTATGGGTTGCCCTGCGACAGCGCACCCGCATGCATGAGCTGCGCGACGATGCGGCCGCCGTGCGCATGTACACGGTCGACCACGGCGCGCCAGGCGTCACGTTGGGCCTCGTCGGTCAGGCCGGGCTGGAACAGGTAGCCCTGCGCATGCGCCCGGTCGGTATAGATGCCCTCGGTGATCACCAGGCCGAAGCCGCCGGCCGCGAAGGCTGCGTAGTAATCGGCCATCTGCGGCGTGGCGCGGCCATCTTCCGTGGCGCTGACGCGGGTCATGGGTGCGACGGCGAGACGATTGGCCAGGGTCAGGCCCCTTTCCAGCTGCAGCGGCGTGAACAGTCCGGCCTGCGCCGCGTCGTTCGTACGATAGTCGAGCGCGCCCATGTCAACGGCCCTCCTGCGGACGGACGGCCGCGATGGCCTCGATCTCGATCATGGCGGCCGGGTCGTAGAGCGCCTTGATCTCGGCGATCGTGTCGGCGGGGTAGGGAGCCGAGAAGTGGCGGCGGCGCAGCGTGACCACGTCCTGGAAGTGCCCCATGTCGGTGACGAAGATGGTCACCTTGATGACGTCCTTCAGGCTGGAGCCGCCGGCTTCGAGCGCGCGGCGCAAGTTCAGGAAGGCTTGTTCGCCCTGGGCCAGAAAGCCGCCCTCGACGATCTTGCCGTCATCGCCGGCGCCAGCCTGGCCGGAGATGAACAGCAGATTGCCGAACTGGATGCCTTGCGACAGCAGGAAGGGTTCGTAGTTGTCGGGCTGGGTGATGACGCGCTGTAGCATGATGCGATTTCCTTCATTTATGGTTGATCTGTGAATCAGCGCGAGAATCGCTGGTCCATGCCGTAAATGTAGGAATCTGCCGGGACGCTGACAAAGGTTCATTTATCAGCTATAAGATGAGAAAGTCTCATCTATTACCATGCAACGCCGATCTCTTCCGCTCTCTGGACTGCGCGTATTCGAGGCCGCCGCGCGCCTGGGCAGTTTCAAGGCCGCCGCCGAGGAACTGGCCGTCACGCCGACCGCCGTCAGCCATCAGATCCGCGCGTTGGAAGCGCAGACCGGGCTGGCGCTGTTCGATCGCCACGTGCGCAGGGTGTCGCTGACTGAGGCGGGCGCACAGCTCTATCCTGTGCTGCGGGATGGTTTCGATGCCTTCGAGGCGGCGCTGGCGCGTTTGACGCAGCAGCGCACGCGGATGCAGGTGACCATCTCCGCGACCAACGCGTTCACGGTGAAATGGCTGGTGCCGCGCATGGCGGATTTCCGCAGCAAGCATCCGGGCATCGATCTACAGTTGCAAGCCAGCGACGACGTGGTCGATCTGCGATCGGCCGCGGTCGACATCGCGATCCGCTATGGCCGCGGGCCGTATCCGGGCCTCGTCGCGCAGCCGCTGTTCACGGACCGCTTCGCGCCCGTGGCGAATCCGCGGCTGGGCGTGGCATCGCCGGACGATCTGGCCGGCGTGCCCTTGATCCGTTTCAACTGGAAGTGGTCCCATCCGGACAATCCGACCTGGGAGCGCTGGTTCGCGGTCGCGCAGCGTTCCTTGCCGCGGCAGGCGGGCCAGTTGCGCTTTTCCGATGAAGGCCACGCCATACAGGCCGCCGTCGCCGGCCATGGCGTGGCGCTGGTCAGCCTGGCGTTGATCGCCGAAGAATTGGAAGCGGGCCATCTGGTGCAGCCCTTCGGCCCGGAGATCGCCGGGCATACCTACCATCTGGCCATGCCCGCCGACCGGCCGCCCTCGGCGCCTGTCCAGGCGGTTGCGCATTGGTTGAGCATGCAGGCGGTGGCGCAAGAACCGGGCCGCAAGAAAGCGTAGGCGGTCTGGCCGGAACGGGTTCGCCGTTGTCAGCGAGCCGCTTTTGCAAGCACTTCCATGGCAGCCGCCTTGGCGCGGCCGAACTCCGCATGGTCGTCCATCGACGCGGCGACGTTGGCGTATGCCTGGTAGGCCAGCAGCTCCATGACCAGTTTCGCCTCGTCGGCGTCGGCTGCGATTTGCCCCTGCGCCCGGGCCTCGCGGATCAATCCGTAAAGACGCGTGCGTCCTGCTTCGCGGTATTGCTGGATGGCGTCGCGCAAGGGGCCGGGACGCGCACGATATTCGCTGCTTACTGCGGTGATGACGCAGCCGCCCGGAAGCTGGCGGGTTTCCACGAAATCGAACCAGCCGTTCATCAGGGCGCGCAGCCGCGTCAGCGGCGTGCGCTTGCGCATGGCTGGCTCGACAACCTGGGTCTGGTACAGGCCTATCGCATGGGCCAAGGCCGCCAGTTGCAGGTTTTCCTTGTCGCCGAACAGAACCTGAAGATTGCTTTTTCCCACTTCAGCCAAGTCGGCCACCTGGCCGAAGGTCAGGCCGCCCAGTCCTTCGACGGAGAGGAGCTTTACGGCTTCGTCGAGCACGCGGGCTCGCGCGCGCTCGCCGCGCAAGCGGCGGCCATCGGATGGGGGAGAGGGGGGCAACGGTTTCATCGGACCTTGTTTTTCTGCTTGCACGGGTTTCATTCTTTCACGATACTATAAATACGATCGTACATATATAAATGTGAAGAATGAACGCTGAATTTGCGCTGCAAGCTGAAAAGAACCGCCCCTGGCGCGCCCTCGCTGTGCTGTTGACGGGCAACTTCGTGACGATCCTGGATCTCTTCATCGTCAATGTCGCATTGCCCAGCATCCAGAGCGGCTTGTCGGCATCGGATACCGATTTGCAGCTGATCGTGGTGGCTTACGCATTGGCTTATGGCTTGTGCCTGATCAATGGCGCGCGTTTGGGCGACCTGTTCGGGCGGCGGCGCTTGTTCCTGGCCGGCATGGGGCTGTTCACCGTGGCTTCGGCGTTATGCGGGGTGGCGGTCACGCCGTGGCAGCTCATCCTGGCGCGCGCCCTGCAGGGCGTGGGGGCGGGCGTGCTGATGCCGCAAGTGCTGGCTTCGATAAGAGTGGTGTTCGAGGGCGAGGCGCGCAGGCGCGCGTTCGGCATCATGGGCGCGGTGCAGGGCGTGGCCGCAAGCATTTCGCAGTTGCTGGGCGGCATGCTCATCACGCTGAATCCGCTGGACTTGGGGTGGCGGCTGGTGTTTCTCATCAACGTCCCGATCGGCATTGCTGCATTGCTGGCGGGGCGGCGGGCGCTTCCCGAATGGCGCGCGCCGGTTCCGACGCGGGTGGACCTGCGCGGCGCGCTTGCGGGCGCTGCCGGGCTGGCCCTGATCCTGGTGCCTGTCATGGAGGGACGAGAGCATGGATGGCCCTGGTGGTCGCTTGCGGGGCCCGTGCTGGCGTTGGGTGTGCTGGCGTATTTCGTCCGCTATGAGAAAGCGCTGGCCCGGCGCGGTGGCGTGCCTGTGCTGGATATGGGCTTGTTTGCCAACCGGCCATTCGTGGCAGGCATAGGCGCGGTGTTTTTCTTTTTTTCAGCCATCAGTTCGTTCTTCTTCGCGTTGACGCTGCTGTTGCAGTTCGGGCTGGGGTTCGCGCCGCTGGCGGCGGGCGCCGTGTTCACGCCTTCGGCGCTGGCGTTCTTTGGCGCGTCGCTTGCCGGTCCGAAACTGGCCACCCGCTATGGACGCGGGGCGCTGCTGTTCGGTGTGCTGGTCTTTACCGCGGGCTTGGCGCTGTCCGCGGTTACCGCCGCCACGCAGCCCCAGAATCTGGCGCTGTTGGTGGCGTCACTGGTGCTGAATGGCGCGGGGCAAGGGCTGGTGATCCCGCTGGCATTCAACGCCATTCTGGGGGCGGTGCAGGAGGAACAGGCCGGCATGGCTTCCGGCATGCTCAGCACTTTGCAAGTCGTCGGGACTTCCGCGGGCGTGGCGGTAGTGGGCGGCGTCATCTTCACGATGCTTGAGGCCGCGGGGAGCTTGCCCGCCAGCGACGGCGCATCGATCTACGGAGGCGCGCTGGCGGCGGCCATGCTTTACAACATTGCGGCTGCGCTGCTCAGCCTCGTCCTTTTCAGGCTGGCGACGCGCCGATAGGCGCCAAGAATCCGTTCCAACATTCCCGGGTGAACTCATACAGCGCATCCTGTGCCGTCAACGGAGTGCGCCCCGCCAGCCGGGCCAGCGCATAGTGCCCCTGGCGCTGCGGGTCGGACGGGATCGGCACTTCGACCAGCAGCCCGGCTTCCTGCTGCTGCCGCGTGACGCAGATCACGCCCAGCAGCAAGGCGTCCGTGCGCAGCGCCAGTTCCACCAGCGCGTCCAGATTCTCGCAGCGGTGGGTGACCATTTGTTCCGGCGCGCCGCCCGGCCCCAGGGTTTCCGCGAGCCGCAGCGAGACTTCCGGGCTGAGAGTGGTGGATGCCACGGGGTACTGGCGGACCTGTTCTATGCCGGGCCGCTTGTGGGCAAGGATGGGATGGCCCTTGCGACACACCAGGCCCGCGCGCAGCGGGGGCAGGGCGCGGGTTTCCAGGTCGGCCGCGTCATACAGCATGCGGGCGTCGCAGACCATGGCGTCGATGCGTTCGTCGCGCAGCATTTCCAGCAAGGCGGCGGTGGCGCCCAGTTCGACGCCCACGCGTACCTGGGGATGGCGCTCTGCCATGTGGGCCAGGAAGGGCGACAGCAGCAGCGATGCGGGCGCCGGGCTCAGGCCGATGGACAGCGTGCCCGATTCGCCGCTGTGCAGTGTTTTCAGTTCGCGCTGCAGCTCCGCTTCTTCGAAGCGCATGCGGCGCGCGCGTTCGGCTACGCAGGCGCCGTAGGGCGTGAGGCGCACGCGACGGGTGCCGCGGTCGAGCAGGGGCAGGCCCAGTTCGGCTTCGAGCGCCTGGATGCTGCGGCTGAGCGCCGGTTGCGACAGGTTGACCGCCTCTGCGGCGCGCGAGTAAGTGCCGTGTTCGACCACCGCCAGCAGGTGTTTGAGTTTCTGGAAATCCATGTCCAAGCCGCATAAATACTATGAAATAAATGCATTGGAATTATAAATAGGCTGTTCGTATCATGGTCCCAGACGACGCCCGCAGAGGCGCCGCAAACCGTGCCCGGGACTCGCACCGCGGCGCGGCTCGTCAAATACGGAGACAGATTCGAATGAAGCAGCACTTGTTGTCGGCCGCCATCCTGGCGGCCTGCGCGGCCATGGGCGCCCAAGCCCATGCCCAGGAAGTCCAGCAGCACGCTCAGAAGCAGTCCGAGGCCGCGTTGCGTCCGGCCGGCGCGGCCAGCGGCCAGGTCACGATCCGGCGCGACGGCTATGGCATGCCCCATGTGTACGCCAACACCGTGTACGGCATTTTCTATGGCTACGGCTATGCGGTGGCGCAGGACCGCCTGTTCCAGATGGAAATGGCGCGGCGCAGTACCCAGGGCCGCGTGGCCGAGGTGCTGGGCCAGCCCATGGTGGCGTTCGACAAATCCATCCGCGGCAATTTCTCGCCCGAGCGCATCCAGCGCCAATTGGCCGCGCTGCCCGCATCCGAGCGGCAGATCCTGGACGGCTATGCGGCCGGCATGAACGCCTGGATCGCGCGGGTGCGGGCCGAGCCCGGCAGCCTGATGCCCAAGGAATTCAACGATCTGCGCTTCCAGCCCGCGGACTGGACGGCCTATGACGTGGCGATGGTGTTCGTGGGCACCATGGCCAATCGTTTTTCCGATGCCAACAGCGAGATCGACAACCTGGCGCTGCTGACTGCCCTGAAGGACCAGCACGGCGACGAGCGCGCCATGCAGATCTTCAACCAGCTGCGCTGGATGACCGACAGCCGCGCGCCCACCACCGTGCCCGAGGAAGAGGGCGTGTACCGGCCCGATGGCGCCAAGCCGTCCGCCAGGCTGTCCTATGCGCTGCCGCGCTACGACGGCACGCCGCCCATGCTGGAACGCGTGGCGCGCGATCCGCAGACGCGCGGCGTGCTGGATGAGACGCCCGCGGCCGCGTCGGCGCGCCTGCTGGCGCAGTTCGCGGAATCGGGGCAGCCGGGCATCGCCGGTTTTCCGACCACCAGCAACATGTGGATCGTGGGCCGCGACCACGCCAAGGACGCTCGTTCCATCCTGCTGAACGGGCCGCAGTTCGGCTGGTGGAATCCCGCCTACACCTACGGCATCGGCCTGCACGGCGCGGGTTTCGACGTGGTGGGCAACACGCCGTTCGCCTATCCCAGCATCCTGTTCGGCCACAATGCGCACGTGACCTGGGGCTCGACCGCGGGCTTTGGCGACGACGTGGACATCTACGCCGAAAAGCTCGACCCGAACGACCGCACCCGCTACTTCCACGACGGCGTCTGGAAGACGATGGAAAAGCGCACCGAGCTCATCGAGGTCAAGGATGGGCAGCCGGTGGTGATGGACGTGTACCGCACGGTGCACGGCATCGTCACCAAGTTCGACGACAAGCAGCACGTGGCCTATGCCAAGGCGCGCGCCTGGGAAGGCTATGAGCTGCAATCGCTGATGGCCTGGACCCACAAGGCGCAGTCGCGCAACTGGGACCAGTGGAAGCAGCAGGCGGCGCGCCACGCGCTGACCATCAACTGGTACTACGCCGACGACAAGGGCAACATCGGCTACGCGCACACGGGCTTCTATCCCAAGCGCCGTCCGGGCCATGATCCGCGCCTGCCCGTGCCGGGCACGGGCGAGATGGACTGGGACGGCATGCTGCCGTTCTCGACCAATCCGCAGGTCTACAACCCGCGCCAGGGCTTCATCGCCAACTGGAACAACCAGCCCATGCGCGGTTATCCGTCCACCGACCTGTTCGCCATCGTGTGGGGCCAGGCCGACCGCTACGCCGAGATCGAGACCCGCCTGAAAGCCATGACGGCCAACGGCGGCAAGGTCAGCGCGCAGCAGATGTGGGACCTGATCCGCACCACCAGCTATGCCGACGTCAACCTCCGCCACTTCCTGCCGTATCTGCAGCAGGCGGTGCAGGGCTTGCCGGCGGACGATGCGCGGGCCGGGCTGGTTGCGGGGCTGGCGTCCTGGGACGGCATGGCCACCAGCGACAAGCAGGCCGGCTACTACGACAACGCGGGACCTGCCGTGATGGACGCCTGGCTGCGCGCCATGCTCAAGCGCACGCTGGCCGACGAGATGCCCGCGGACTTTTTCAAGTGGTACAGCGCCACCGGCTATCCGACACAGGCGGCGCCCGCCACGGGTTCGGTCAACCTGACGGTGGGGGTGAAGGCGCTGTTCAACGCGCTGGCCGGCCGCGATTCGGGCGTGCCGCAGAAGTACGACTTCTTCAATGGCCAGCGGCCGCGGGACGTGAGCCTGGCCGCGCTGGACGATGCGCTGGCGGCCTTGCAGAAGGCCTATGGCCAGGATCCGGCAAGCTGGCGCATACCCGCGCCGCCCATGGTGTTCGCGCCCAAGAATTTCCTGGGCGTGCCGCAGGCGGATGACAAGGCGGTGCTGAGCTTTCCGGCCACGCAGAACCGCGGCACCGAGAACAACATGACGGTGTTCGATGGCAAAGGCGTGCGCGCGGTGGACGTGGTGGCGCCGGGGCAAAGCGGTTTTGTCGCCCCGGACGGCACGCCGTCGCCCCACATCCGCGACCAGTTCGACCTGTACACCAGCTTCGGCAACAAGCGGGTCTGGTTCACGGATGCGGAAGTGCGCGCCAATGCTAAGTCGGTAGAGACGTTGCGCTATTGACGGCGTAGCCGCCCTGGTGGCTGGCCAGGCGCGCATAGACCCCTTGCCGTCTGAGCAACTGGTCGTGCGTGCCGGCCTCCGCCAGCGTGCCGCGATCCAGCACCAGGATCAGGTCGGCATCGCGTATCGTCGACAGGCGGTGCGCGATGACCAGCGTGGTCCGATGGCGCATCAGCACGTCCAGCGCGCCGCGCACCTGCATTTCCGACAAGGTGTCCAGGTGCGAGGTGGCTTCGTCCAGGATCAGCACGGGCGCGTTCTTCAGGAAGGCGCGGGCAATCGAGATGCGCTGGCGCTGGCCGCCGGATAGCTGCATGCCGCGTTCGCCCACGCGCGTCGCCAGGCCTTCCGGCAGGGCGTGCACGAAGTCCGCCAGCGCAGCCTGTTCCAGCGCGCGCGCCAGGTCCTCGGGGCTGGCTTCGGGGCGGGCCAGGAGGATGTTGCCTTCCAGCGTGTCGTTGAACAGATAGGTGTCCTGCGTCACCAGCGCCACGCGTTCGCGCAGGCCGTCCAGCTGCAGTTCCCGCAGGTCCACGCCATCGAGCTTGACCTGTCCCGCGCGCGGATCCCAGAAGCGCAGCAGCAGGCTGGCCACGGTGCTCTTGCCCGCGCCCGATGCGCCCACCACCGCCACGGTGGCGCCGGCCGGCACCTTGAAGCTCAGGTCGCGCAAGGTGTCCGCGGTCTTGCCTGGATAAGCGAAGCTCACGTGGTCGAAGGCCAGCGACAGGCCGTGGGCGGAGACGGGCGCCGGCAGCGGTCCGTCGGTCACGGGTTCGGGCTCGTTGGCGACCACATGCAGGCGGCGGGTGGCGGCGATGGTGTCCGCCAATTGCCGGCTGACCTGCGAGATCTCGGAGACTGGCAAGAAGGTCGCCAGGGCGATCAGCACCAGCAAAGGCAGCATGCCGGCCGACAGCGCGCCGGCCGATACCTGCAGCGCGCCCACGACGGCCACCGCCAGGCCGCCCAGGCCCATCGCGATTTCAAAGCCCGCGGTCTGGCGCGACAGGTCGTCCAGGATGTCCAGGCGGCGCGTACGGTAATGGTCCGCCACCCGCAGGAATTCATCGCGCCGGCGGCCGGTGGCCTGGAAGGCGGTCAGGTCGGCCAGGCCCTGGATGGTGTCGGTGGTGTGGGCGCTCATCTCGCCCAGCGCCTCGCGCGCCTTGTCGCCCAGCGCGTCGACCTTGCGGCGTCCGCGCACCGGCGACACCAGCGCATAGGCCAGGAAGGGCAGCAGCGCCAGCGCCACCGGCCAGCTGTAGACGCCCAGGAAACCCAGCACCGACAGCGGCACCAGGACCGAGACGATGGCTGGGGCGATGGTGTGCGCGTAGAAGTACTCCACCATTTCCACGTCCTGGGTGGCTAGCGCCACCAGGTCGCCGGAGCGGCGCTGCAACAGGTAAGCCGGGGCCAGGCGCTCCAGCTTGTCGTAGAGCTTGACCCGCATGTCGGCCAGCAGCTGGTACGCCATGGCGTGGGCCAGCCAGGATTCGAGCCAGTGGAACAGCGCGGCCAGCGGCGCGGCGACCAGCAGGCCCGCTATCAGGGCCGAGTAGTCGCGGCCGTCGCGGATGGCGGCGACGATCAGCGCGCTGAACACGCCCACGCCGATGTAGGCCGCGACCCGCGCCACGCCCAGCAGGATCGTGGCGGTCAGCGTGCCGCGCCACGGCCGGACCACCGAGAGCAGGGTGCCGAGCGTGGCGCGCCAGCCGACCTGGACCGCGTCCGCGTCCAGCGAGCGCAGGGCCGGGCCTTGCGCGCCGGATTCTTCGCCGGAGGCGTTGCGGTCGGTCGTTTCCGCGGGGACGGCAGCGGCGGAGGCAGGCGATCCCGCCGACGGATTGCGGTGCGCGGCCGCCTGTTCGTGCATCAGGCGGTAGTACAGGCCGTTTTGCCGCATCAGTTCTGCGTGCGGTCCTTCCTCCGCGACCCGGCCCTGGTCCAGCACCACGCAGCGGTCGGCGCCGATGACGCTGGCCAGGCGGTGGGCCAGGATCAAGGTCGTGCGGCCGGCCATCAGGCGGTCCAGCGCCTGCTGGATCAGCGCTTCGTTTTCCGTATCCACCGACGACAGCGCCTCATCCAGGATCAGGATGGGCGCGTCGCGCAACAGCGCGCGGGCGATCGCCACGCGCTGGCGCTGGCCGCCGGACAGCTGCAGGCCGCGCTCGCCGATGCGGGTGGCGTAGCCCTCGGGCAGCGCCATGATGAAGTCGTCGATATTGGCGGCGCGGGCGGCGGCGCGCACCTGTTCGTGGGTGGCGTCGGGGCGGCCCAGCCGCAGGTTGTCGTCGATGGTGCCATGGAACAGCGTGATGTCCTGGCTTACCAGCGCGATGTGCGACAGCAGCGCCTGCGTATCCAGTTCGTTCACGTCATGGCCGCCGATGCGGATGCTGCCGGATTGGGGCAGGCATTCGCGCAGCAGCAGGCGCACGATGGTCGACTTGCCGGCGCCGCTGGGGCCGACCACGCCGACGCGTTCGCCCGCCGCGATCCGGAAGCTCAAGCCCTGGTGGGCGCGGCGCTCGGGGGTGTAGGAAAACGCCACGTTGTCGAATTCGATGGTGGGCGCGAGCCGGCCCGGGGTCTTGCCGCCGGCGGCGGGGGCGGGTGTCAGCGGCTGCGCATCCGTCAGCGCATGGATGCTGGCGGCGGCCGACTGGCCCAGCATGCCCCGGTGCAGTACCGAGCGCAGGTCGCGCAGCGGGCGGAAGATCTCGGTGCCGGCCATCAGCACGATCAGCAGGGCTTCCACGCTCATGTCGCCGTGAGCCACGCGCCAGGCGCCCAGCGTCAGCGCCAGCGCCGCGCCCAGGGCCACGCCCAGGTCGCTGATGCCGCGCGTCAAGAGGCTGACGGAAAGCACCCAGAAGGTGTTGTCGGACAGGCTGCGGGCGCGGGCGGCCAGCCGCTGGCCCCAGGCCTTGCCCTGGCCATAGGACTTCAGCGTGGGCAGGCCCTGCACGGCGTCCAGGAAGTCCTCGCCGAAATCGTTCAGGGACTTGCTGCGGGCCAGGCTGGCGCGGCGGTCCAGCATGTGCACGGCCATGGGGCCGAACAGCGCGAACAGCGCCGCCGCCAGGAACACCAGCGCGGTGGGCACGTCCCAGAATGCGATCACGGCGAAGATGGCGAAGGGCGCTGCGGCGGCGATCGCGACTTGCGGCAGGTACTGGCCGAAGAAGGCTTGCAACTGCTCGACTCCGTCGACCACCGTCAGCATCACGCCGCCCGTGCGCTGGTTGGCGAACCAGGCCGGGCCCAGGCTCACGATGCGGTCATAAAGCCGCGCGCGCAGCGCATGCTGCACGGTGGCGGCGCAGCGGTTGGCCTGCACGGTGCGCCAATGGTCCAGGAAGGCGCGCAGCAGCACCATGGCGGCGGCCCACAGCGCCGGCGCGAGCCAGTCCTGCGACGGTGCGCCATCGAATACGCGGGCCAGCAACTGGCCCAGGAACACGTAACGGGCGATGCCGGCGGCCAGGGCCAGCAGGCCCAGGAAAATGCCGCCCGCCATGCTGGCGCGCAAGCCCGCCGTCAACTGCCAAAGGCGCGAATCGAAATACATAGCAAACTCCTTTCAGTGCTTGCATGGTCCCCGATCCCGCGACCCGGCGATAGCGATAGTTTTTCAATCTAGGGTTGAGCTAGACTTGACCCATGGCCGATCTTCCCAACCACACGCCGCCCCTGGCGGCCCTGCGCGCCTTCGAGGCCGTAGCCCGCCTGGGCAGCTTGAGCCGCGCCGCCGCCGAACTTCACGTGACCAAGAGCGCCGTCAGCCATCAACTGCGGGCGCTGGAGGCGGACCTGGGGGTGGCGCTGCTGCGCCGCGGAGGCACGGTGCGCCGCGCAGAAACCACCGCGGCGGGCGCGGACCTGTTGGCATCCGTGCAACAGGCCTTGACCCTGCTGGAGACCGCCTGCCGCAACGTGCGGGCCTCCGCCCGGGGCAAACGGCGCAATACCCTGAACGTTTCCGCCAACCCGTCGCTGGCCGCCATGTGGCTGGCCCCGCGCATCGGACGCTTCATCGAGCTGCATCCCGGCATCGACATCCAGGTGTACCTGCACGCCAGCCAGGACCCGGCCTGGAAAAGCCAGGACATCGACCTGGCATTCCTGCACGTGCGCGCCATGGGGCCGCATATCGCCGAGCCCGGCGACATCCCGTTGATGACCGAAACCGTGGTGCCCGTGTGCAGTCCGTCGCTGGTCGATCCGGCCGAGCGCGGCGATCCTGGCGTGTTCCTGCGCCATCGCTGGCTGGAGGAAAAGCACGTCGACAGCCCGGAGACCGACTGGCGCACCTGGAGTCCGCGGCTGGGCCTGGCCGAATCCGACTGGCAGGAACCCATGGTGCTGAGCGGCCTGAGCACGGTCGCCGCAGCCGCGGCTGCCGGGGTCGGCATCGCGCTGGGCCGCGCGCCGCTGATTGACGAGGAACTGGCCAGCGGCCGGCTGGTGCCCCTGGTGCCGCACCTGCGCATGCCGGGCTCCTGGGGCTACGTGATGCGGATCCAGGCCAACCGGCCGATGGACGCCGCCTTGCCGACGCTGGTGGAGTTCCTGGCGGAAGAGGGGCGCAGCACCGGCGCCTGGCAGAACCTGGCGGACGCGGGGCGCTGAGACCGCGCCCGGGCGTCAGTCCGCGCCGCTGCGGCCTCGCGGCGGCTTGCTGATGGTGACCGCCGAGGTGACGATCAGCTCCATCAGGATGTTGCGCGCCAGGTTCTCGGCATAGTCGTTGCGCGCCTCCGCCGTGGCGATGGCGCGCTCCACCGATCCCTCCACGATGGCGTTGATCTGCTGGATGTGCAGCTCGCAGATCTGCACCAGATCCGGATGGCGCTTCTGGTGGAAGTACAGGAAACGCCGCGCCAGCGTCTGCAGCATGGCGTGGAACTCGGCCGCGTAGCTGTTGCGCGAGGCGGCGCCGATCTGGCTGGTCAGGGTGAAATGCAGGCGCATGTACATGCGCATGTCGTTGACGGCCTTCAGGTCTTCGAGTTCACGGGCCAGTTGCGCCAATTCGGCGCGTTCGCCGTCGTCGGCCCACTGCGCGGCCTGGGCCACGATCAGCCGTTCGATCTCGCGGCGCGCCTGGATGATCTTCAACTGGCCCTGGTAGTCGATCTCGGAGATGAAGATGCCCTGGCGCGGGGCGATTTCCACCAGGCGTTGGAACGCCAGTTTCTGCAGGGCGTCGCGCACCGGCGAGCGGCCGATGCCGACGCGTTCGCTCAGGGTGGTTTCCGACCACTGGCTGCCAGGCGGCAGTTCGCCGGTGACGATCATTTCCTCCAGGGCGCAATAGGCCTTTTCGGTCTGGCTGACAGCGGTGCGGCCAAAGAGGGGGAAAGCTTGGGTCATGGAGTCGGAAGCGCGCGTTGTTGGAGTTCGCGTTTTAACACTTTGCCGGTGCTGTTCTTGGGCAGCTCCTCCAGAAAGACGTAGCGCTTGGGGCGCTTGAAGCGCGCGATGGATTCCAGGCAGAGCCGGTCCAGATCCTGCTCGGAGGTCCGGGCGCCGGGCTTGAGCACCACGAAGGCCAGCACCGACTCGCCCCATTCGGGGTCGGGGCTGCCGACCACCGAGACCTCCTGCACGGCATCGTGGCGCATCAGCGCCTCTTCCACTTCGCGCGGATAGATGTTGGTGCCGCCGCTGATGATGACGTCCTTGGAGCGGTCCTTCAGGTGCAGCAGGCCGCGTTCGTCCAGGATGCCGATATCGCCCGTATGGAGCCAGCCGCCAGCCAGCGTGTCGGCGGTGGCGCGCGGATTGTTCCAGTAGCCCTGCATTACGGTCGGCCCGCTGACGACGACTTCGCCCAATTCGCCAGGGGCTGCCGGCCGGCCGGAGGCCTCGCGGATTTCGACGTCCATGGCCGACTGGATGTACCCCACCGAGCCCAGCAGCGCGTCATCGTTGCGGGCCACGGCGTCGGCGATCTGGACGGCGGACAAGGCCGATATCGACATGGGGCTTTCACCCTGTCCGTAGATCTGCGCCACGCGCGCGCCGTAGCAGGCCACCGCGTCCTTGATGTCTTCGATGTAGAACGGCGCGCCGCCCACGATCAGCGTGCGCAGGCCGGGCGGCGGGCCGCCTGCCTGACGGGCGTGGCGCACCATGCGCTGCACGATGGTGGGGGAGGCGAACAGGCTGACGTTGCGGTAGTGCGTCAGCAGCCCGGACAGTTCTTCTTCGTCCAGGCCGCCGCTGTCGGGCACGATCTGCAAGGCGCCGTGCAGCCAGTACGGAATGCTGTAGAGGCCGCCGCCGTGCGACAGCGGCGCCACGTGGACCATGGCGTCGCCGGGCTGTACCGGCTGCACGTCGGCATAGAAGTTCAGGCACATGCCGACCAGGTTGGCATGGCTGAGCATGACGCCCTTGGGCTTGCCGGTAGTGCCGCTGGTATAGAACAGCCAGGCCAGGTCCTGGGGCGGACGCGTTTCCAGGGGCAAGGGCTGGCCCAGGGCGCCGGCCGCGTATTCGGCCGACTCCACGTCCACCACGCGCGTCGCTGGCAAGCTGCGGGCGACGGGCGCCAGCGCCTGCAGCAATTCGCCTTGCGACAGGCACAGGCGCGCATCGCTGTCGCGCAGGATGTATTCGAGTTCGTTGGGATGCAGTTTGGCGTTGACCGGCACGGCGCAGAGGCCGGCGTGCCAGATGGCCAGCATCGATTCGATGTAGCTGGGGTGGTTGCGCAGCGCCAGCATGACGCGCTGGCCGGGCAAAAGGCCCAGCGGGCCGCGCAGCCAGCCGGCCAGCGCCTGCACCCGGGCCTGAAGCTGGGCGTAGCTGAGGGGATCGCGGGTGCCGGCTGCCAGCGCGGGCTGATCGGCGTAAATAGTGGCGCTGCGGTGAAAGAGAGAGCTGAGATGCATGGCGGTCTCTGGGTTGATGGGGGCGCGGATCAGCGGCCAAGCAGGGTGATGCAGGTCACCGCCTCTTCCACGCCGTTGAAGCCGCCGCCGTTCTCGGCGATGGCGAAGCGCGCGCCTTCGACTTGGCGAGCGCCGGCTTCGCCGCGCAGCTGGATCACCATTTCGTGGACTTGCGCCAGCCCGGTCGCGCCAATGGGGTGGCCGCGCGACAACAGGCCGCCGGACACGTTGATGGGGATGCGGCCGCCCAGGCTGGTGGCGCCGGACTCGGCCATCGGTCCGCCTTCGCCGAAGGCGCAGAAGCCCAGCGCCTCGGTCTGCTGGATCTCGGCGAAGGCGGTGGCGTCGTGCACTTCCGCCAGCGACATGTCCTGCGGGCCGACGCCGGCGCGCTCGTAGGCCTCGAGCGCGGCCAGATGGCACAGGTGCCGGTCGTAGCGGTCGGCCGGGCGGTCGGTGGCGGTGCGCAGCACGCTGGCGTACAAGCGCACGGCGCGGGCGCGTCGCAGGCGCTTCAAGCCCTGGGCGTTGCAGACGATGGCGGCGGCCGCACCGTCGCTGATGGGGGCGCACATGGGCAGGGTCAGCGGCCAGGACACGGGCCGGGCGGCCAGGGCCTCGTCTATCGTCATGGGGTACTGGAACTGGGCCAGCGGATTGCGGGTGGAATGCATGTGGTTCTTGGCGGCCACGGCGGCAAGCTGGCGCTGGGTGGTGCCGAAGGTCTTCATGTGCAGCCGCGCCAGGCTGGCGTAGATGTCCATGAACACGCTGCGTTTGCCCGGCTCTTCGAAGCCGGGCGGGGGCGTCACGTCGGGCGCCAGCGCCATCAGGCGCGCCATCTGCGCCGGCGCGTCGTGCACGTCCCAGGCGCCGTCGAACACGGCGAAGCTCTTGGCCTTGTCCTCGGAAAACAGCTTGTCCACGCCCACGGCCAGGCAGATGTCGCCCGCGCCCGAGGCTACGTACAAGTGCGCGGCGTTCAGCGCGGTGCTGGAGCTGGCGCAGGCATTCTCCACGTTGACGACGGGGATGCCGGCGATGCCCATGGCCTTCAGCGCAACCTGGCCGGCCACCATGTATTGGCCTTCGATGGAACCCTGGCCGGCGGTGGCGAAATAGGCCGCCTGCAGGTCGGCGGCGTCGCAACCCGCGTCGGCCAGCGCCTGCGTGACCGCGTCGCGCACCAGGTCCTTGACGCTTTTGGCCGGCTGCTTGTCGAAGCGGGTGATGCCCACGCCCGCGATGTAGGTGGTGTCGTTGCTCATGCTTGGATGCCCGTGGTGAGGATGGATTCGATGATGTGGCGGTCGGCCTGGACTTCCGCGGCCGATCCGCTCCAGGCGATTTCGCCGTGGTCCAGCACGTACTGGCGGTGCGCCAGGCGGGCAGGCACCTTCAGGTTCTGCTCGACCAGCACGATGCCGGTGCCCTGACGGTGGACTTCGGCGAAGACCTCGATCAGTTCGTTGACGATGCGCGGCGCCAGCCCCTCGGTCGGCTCGTCCAGCAGCAGGACGCGCGGATTGCCCAGCAGGGCGCGCGCGATCGACAGCATCTGCTGTTCGCCGCCGGATAGCTGGTCGCCATGGAAGCCTATGCGTTCGCCCAGCCGCGGAAAGACCTGCAGCACCCGGTCCTGCGTCCAGTAGCCGGGCTGGTGCGCCAGTGCGCCCATGCGCAGGTTTTCGCGCACCGTCAGGTTGGGGAAGATGCGGCGCGTGTCGGGCACCAGCGCGATCCCGTCGCGGCTGATCTGTTCGACGGCGCGGCGCGTGGCGTCTTGGCCGGCGATCAGGCGGTTGCCGGCGGACAGCGGCATGAGCCCGATCAGCGTCTTGAGCACGGTGGACTTGCCAGCGCCGTTGCGCCCGACGATGGCGACGATCTCGTCCTGGGCCGCGCGCAAGCCTATGTTCTTGAGCGCCAGCGCCTGGCCGTAGTGCACGCTGGCATGTTGCAGTTCGATCATGCCGCCACCTCCTCGCCCAGATAGACGGCGCGCACGGTGGCGTCGTCGCGGATGGCGGCCGGCGGTCCCTCGGCCACCTTGCGGCCGTTGGACAGCACCACGATGTGTTCGGACAACGTCATGATCACGTCCATGTTGTGTTCGATCAGCAGCACCGTGCGGCCGGCGGCGGCGTGGCGGATCAGGCGGGTGGCGGCGGCTATCTCATGGTGGCCGACGCCGGCCAGCGGTTCGTCCAGCAGCAGGATGCGCGGGTCCGGCAGCAGCGTCAGGCCCAGCTCCAGCGCGCGCTGCAAGCCGTAAGACAAGGTACCCGCCACGGTGTCGCGCCATGCCGTCAGGTCGGTCAGTTCCAGCATGGCGTCGATGGTGGACGCCAGGCGGCGGTCGTAGCGCGGCGCCAGCCAGAACGGCAGCAGATGCGAGTGGCTGATCTGCGCGGCGATGCGCAGGTTCTCCAGCACCGTCATTTCAGGAAAGATCTTGGTGATCTGGAAGCTGCGGCCGATGCCATGCCTGGCGCGCTCATGGGCCCGCAGGCGCGAGATGTCCGCGCCGTGGCACAGGATGCGCCCGCCATGTCCGGGCAGGTTGCCGGACAGCACGTTGAGCAGGGTGGTCTTGCCCGCGCCATTGGGGCCGATCAGGCCGTAGACGCGGCCGGTTTCGAAGGCGTAGCTGAAGTCCTCGATGGCGCGCAGCGCGCCGAAGGTGACGCTGACCTGTGCGCATTGCAGTGCGATATCGCTCATGACGGGCTCCCTTCGCGCGGCGCCAGCGGCACGGCGGGCGCGGGTGGACTGGCGGGGGCGGGCACCGCGGGGCGCTTGCGGCTCCAGCGGGCCTGCAGCGCGCCCAGCACTCCTTGCGGGAAGTACAGCGTGGCCAGGATGAAGACCAGGCCCAGGATGCCGTACCAATAGGGCGTCCAGCCGCTGAGCCATTCCTTCAGCGCCTCGAACAGCAGCACGCCAGCCACCGGTCCCCACAGGGTGCCGGCGCCGCCCAGCAGGGTCATGATGATGACGTCGCCGGAGGTGGTCCAGTGCAGCATCTGCGGGTTCATGTACATCAGCACCGCGGCCAGCAGTCCACCCGCCAGGCCGCCGACGGCGCCGGACACGAGGAAGGTGATCTGCTTCAGGCGCTGCACGTTGTAGCCCAGCTGGGCGGCGCGGATCTCGTTCTGGCGCACGCCCGCGACCGCGCGGCCGAAGGGTGAAGCGCGCAGCATCGCCATCAAGGCCATCACCAGGGCGAACACGGCGGCGACATACCAATAGAAGTTCACGGTATCGAAGAAGTCTATCCCCGCGAGTTCCGGCCGGCCGATGCCGGGCAGGCCGTCGGCGCCGCCGGTCCATTCGCGCAACTTGCTGTCGGCCAGGATGTACATGAGCTGTGACAGCGCCAGCGTGACCAGGGCGAAGAAGATCCCCGAGACCCGCAGCGCGAACACGCTGAAGATCCAGGCGCAGGCCGCGCCCGCCACGACGGCCAGCGCCAGCCCGGCCTCGAATGGCAGGCCGTAGCGCTGGGTGGCCAGCGCCAGCGCGTAGCCGCCGGTGCCCAGGAAGGCCGCGTGGCCGAAGGACACCATGCCCAGCAGGCCGAACACCAGGTCGAAACCCACGGCGAAGATGGACCACACCATGATCAGGATGGTCAGGTTCAGGAGAAAGTCGTTTTGCGTGCAGAAGGGCACCGCGATCACCGCGGCGGCCACGCCTGCCGCGATGGCGGCATCTTGGCGGGAAGTCGTCATGCCAGCCTCGCTTGGCGGGAGAACAGTCCTTGCGGACGGGTGAGCAGGGTGGCGATCAGCATGGCGAACGTCAGGATGTCGACCCAGCTGGGCATGAAGGTGTAGCCCACCGCACGCACCATGCCGATCAACAGCGACGCCGCGACCACGCCGCGGATATTGCCCAGCCCGCCCAGGATCACCACGATGAAGCAGTCGATGATGGTGTTGGTGGCCATGCCCAGCTCTATCGGGAACAACGGCGCGGAGATGGCGCCGGCCAGCCCGGCCAGCGCCGCGCCCACGCCGAACACCGCGCTGCGGATGGTGGCGGCCGGCAGGCCCAGGATGCGCACCATTTCGCCGTCGCTGCTGGCCGCGCGCACCAGCATGCCGAAGGTGCTTTTCTCCAGCACGAAGAACAGCGCGGCCGACACCAGCAGGCCGAAGACGATGACGAACAGGCGGTAGACGGGGATGGTGCTGCCGGCCAGTTCGACCGTGCCCGCCAGCAGCGCCGGCATCGGCGTTTCCTGGTAGCCCAGGCCCCAGACGAACTTCACGGCCTCGCTGATGACGAGGATGAAGCCGAAGGTCAGGATCAGTTGATAGAAGTGCGGGCGGTTGTACAGCGGTCGCAGGGCCAGCCGTTCCATCGCCACGCCGACGAGGCCGACGCCCACCGTTGCCACGACCAGCCCGGCGATGAAGGAACCGGTGCGCAGCTGGATGTCGAAGGCCAGGTAGGCGCCCAGCATGTACAGCGCGCCATGGGCGAAGTTGATGACGCCCAGCATGCCGAAGATAAGCGTAAGGCCGGACGCCAGCAGGAACAGCAGCATTCCCAGGCTCAGGCCGATGATCACGGTGGACATGGCAAAAATCCGTCAGGCGGCGCGCAGGGGCGCGCCGGGGGGAAAACCGGTCCACGAGGACCGGCGGGTGCGTCACTCGGCGGCTTCAGCCCGCGCAGGGTTCGAAAACCTGCTCCGGCGGGAACACCTTGACGATGTCCATGACGTAGGCGGGCTGCGGCGGCTTGCCCGTGTCCACCACGCCCCACAGGCCGTTCTGCATGGCCTGGTGGTCGCAGGCGCGCATGGTTTTCTTGCCTTCCACGGAGTTGGTGCGCTCGCTGGCGGCAAACGCCTCGACCCACTTTTCCTTGTCCCAGGTGCCGGTCTTGTCGACCACGTCCAGCCACCAGCTCATGCCGTCGTAGGCTTCGCCAGCGGCGGCCGAGGGGAACTCGTTGTATTTCTTGCGGAAAGCCTCGACGAATGCCTTGTTGGCGTCGTTCTCGACGGTGAAGTGATATCTCACGCCCGACTGCACGCCGACCGCGGTGGGGCCGACGCCGGCCGCCATGGTCTCGTCGGCGATCACCGGGCCGAAGATCTTGCGCGTCTTGCCCAGTTCGATCTGGCCGGCCTGCTTGACCATGGTGACGGCGTCCGAGCCCGTCATGAACAGCGCCACGCCGTCGGCGTTGGAGCGCGCGATCTTGTCGGCGATGGAGGAATAGTCGCGATTGCCCAGCGGCGGGAAATCGGCGCCCACGATCTCGATGCCGGCCTTCTCGGCTTCGCGCCGGTACCAGTCCCAGCTGTCGCGCGTGGCCTGGTAGTCGGCCGTCACGCCGTAGATGCGCTTGAGCTTCTGCTCCTTGGAGTAGGCCAGCGCCATGCGCTGCTCCATGCCCAGCGTGTTGGAGGTGCGGAAGGTATAGCGCGAGCCGCCCGGCACCGTGATCTTGTCGTCGGCCGACATGGTGACCAGATGGGGAATCTTGCGCTGCTTGGCGATGTTCATGATGGCCAGCGTGCTGGCCGAGCTGACCGCGCCGAAGATCATCTGCGATCCATCGGAGATCAGGCGGGTGGTTTTCTGCACCGCGGGCTGCGGCTTGGTTTCATCGTCTTCCCAGGTGACCTGGATGGGCTTGCCCAGCACCTTGCCGCCGCGCTGCTCGATGGCGATGGTGACGCCCTTGCGCATGTCTTCGCCAAAGATGCCGTAGGTCCCCGACAGCGAGACCACGCCGCCGATCTTGAACGTGTCGGGATCGGCGGCGCGCGCCCCTGTCGCATACAGGGCGCACAGCGCCAGCGCGCCGCAGGCGGCGTGACTCCATGTCTTCATTTTCTGTCTCCGCGTATTTTTCGTTATGGCTCGTAATGTTTTACGTAGCGAGGTTGAGATACTACGTTTTGGATTGTGATGTGAAAAATTGGGGAATACCCGAGCGCCGAGACAAAAAAAACCGCCCCGAGGCGGCAAGCGCCTGGGGCGGTTCGGGGTGGGGACCGGCTTGCGGTCAGCGCTGGCGCGCTTCGGTCTGTTTCAGCGCCGACTGCACCATGCTTTCGACCAGCGGGATGACCTTGCCCGCCAGGTCGGGGCGATAGGCGTAGGGATGCGTTTCGTCCATGTAGGTGGACTGGCACATTTCCAGCTGGATGGCGTGGACGTTGTCGGCGGGCTTGCCGTAGTGGCGCGTGATGTAGCCGCCCTTGAAGCGGCCGTTCACCGCCCAGGTGTAGGCGGTGTTTTCGCGCAGCCGCTCTTCGACGGGCGCCAGGATGTCGGGCGCGCAGGCCGCGCCGTCGGCGGTGCCGATGTTCAGGTCGGGCAGCTTGCCTTCGAACAGGCGCGGCAGCACGCTGGCGATCGAGTGCGCTTCCCACAGCAGTACGGTGCCGTGCTCGGCCTTGATGCGGTCGATCTCCTCGCACAGCTTGGCGTGGTAGGGCTTCCAGTAGGTCTGTAGCCGGTGCTCGCGTTCCGCGTCGGTCAGGACGGCCTCGTTGCGGTAGAGGGCGTCGCCGCGGAAGGTCTGGGTCGGGCACAGGCCGGTCTTGGTCTGGCCGGGATACAGGCTTTCATCGTTGGGCGGGCGGTTCAGGTCCACCACGTAGCGCGAATAGCGCGCGCCGATGACGGACGCGCCCAGCGCCTCGGCGAACCTGTACAGCATGTCCAGGTGCCAGTCGGTGTCGCCCGACTGCAGGCCCAGCGGCGTCATCTGCGCGCGCTGCGAGTCGGGGATCATGCTGCCCAGATGGGGAATGGAGATCAACAGCGGCGCCGTGCCGCGGCTGAATTGGTAGATGTCGCTCAAGTAAAACTCCGGGGGAAATGGCGGGGCGCAGGCAAGGGCATGCCTGGCAGCGTCCCTGGGTGTCCGGTATTGCGCCCGGCGGGGCAATGCCGGCAATCATAGTGGATCGGGCGCACGCCTATGGCCGCGGCGGCGCGGCGTCGCTGGTCCAGGGCGCGCCGCCGCGCCATCTGTCGGCGATGGCGTCGATCAGGACGCGCACCTTGGGCGCCAGGTGGCGCCGGTGCGGATAGACCGCGCACACCGGCGCGCCGGCCGGCGCTACCGATTCCAGTACCGGCGCCAGCCGGCCGGCGCGCAGATCCTCGCCCACCAGGAAGGCGCCTAATTGGACGATGCCTTCGCACGCCAGCGCGGCGTCGCGCAGCGCTTCCGTGTTGCCCAGCCTCAGCCGTCCAGCGACATGAACACTGCGTTCCTGTCCGTTGACGGCAAAGCGCCAGGGCGCCAGGGCGCCGGCATGGGTGTAGGCCAGGGTGCGGTGGCTAGCAAGGTCATCCGGGCTGGCTGGCGCGCCGTGGCGGGCCAGGTAGCCGGGCGCGGCGCAGGTGATCAGGCGATGCGGCGCCAGCACCCGGCGCACCAGCCGGCTGTCGGTTTCGCCGCCGATGCGGATGGCGACGTCCACGCCGTCACGCACCAGGTCGATGTAGTCGTCGGAAAAGCTGACGTCCGCCTCGACTTCGGGCCAATCGCGCAGGTAGTCGCGCAGCAGCGGCATGATGTGCAGCCGTCCCAGCGATACCGGCAGGTCGATGCGCAGCCGGCCCCGCGGCGCCTGCTTGCGGCTGGCCATGGCGTCGGTGGCGTTGTCCACTTCGGACAGGATGCGCTGCGCATGTTCGTAGAAGACGCGGCCTTCGTCGCTGAGGCTGACGCTGCGCGTGCTGCGGTGGAGCAGCCGCGCGCCCAGGCCCAGTTCCAGGCGCGCGATGCACTTGCCGACGGCCGAACGCGACAGGCCCAGCTTTTCGGCCGCGGCGGTAAAGCTCTGGGTGTCGGCCACGCGCACGAACGCGAGCAGATCGCCGATGTGGTCCAGACGGGCGGCTGGGTAGGATGAATTGCGCACGATTCGTCCCTTGTGTTTATTGGTTTTCCTACTTTATCAGCGAAATGGAAACAGTAGACTGCCCAGGAGTCGGCCCGGCCTGGGCCTTGCCTGGAACCTTTGACCATGACTCGCGGCATTTCCCCTGAAGACCACGCCATCGCTGGCGCTTCGTTTACCGAACCCATGCCTGAGCGCGCTGGCTGGCGTGCGTGGCTGGGCGTGATCGCCGTCGGCCTGGCGACCTTCTGCGTGGTCACCACCGAAATGCTGCCGGTGGGGCTGTTCGTGCCCATTACCGCTGCGCTCGACGTTTCGGTGGGCATGGGCGGCTTCATGCTGTTCGTGCCGGCCATCCTGGCGGCGCTGTTCGCGCCGCTGGTCGTCATCGGCGCGAAGGGGGCGGACCGCCGCGTGATCCTTTGCGGTTTGCTGGCGCTGCTGGCCTGCGCCAACGCGGCCAGCGCCTGGGCGCCCAGCATGGCGTGGTTCCTGGCGGCGCGGGTGCTGGTGGGCTTTTGCATCGGCGGCATCTGGGCGATCGCGGGTGGATTGGCGGGCAGGCTGGTCGGGGCGGGCTCGGTGGGACTGGCCACGTCCATCATCTTCGGCGGGGTCGCGGTGGCGTCCGTGCTGGGCGTACCGCTGGGCGCCTTCATCGGCGAGCTGGCCGGTTGGCGCGCGGCCTTCGGCGCCATGGCCGCGCTGTGCGCCGCCGTGCTGCTGCTGAATCTGCTCAACCTGCCGCCGTTGCCCACCGCGCGTTCGCTGCGTCCGCGCCAACTGGTGTCGCAGCTGGCCAATCCGGGCCTGCGGCGGGGTCTCCTGATCACGCTGTTCCTGGTCGCGGGCCATTTCATGGCCTACACCTTCGTCCGTCCGCTGCTGCAGATCCACGCGGCGTTCGGAGAGAACTGGATCGGACCGCTGCTTTTCGCCTACGGCGCGGCGGGTGTGGCGGGCAACTTCCTGGGCGGGACTGCGGCCGCCAGGCGGCCGGCCGCGACGCTGCTGATGATCGCGGTCAGCCTGCTGATGGTCTTGCTGCTGCTGGGCATGCTGGGGCAGTTGCGCCCGGCCGTCGCGGTCTTGCTCTTGCTGTGGGGCCTGGCTTATGGCGCGGTGTCGGTGTCGCTGCAAACCTGGATGATGAAGGCCGCGCCGGATGCCGTGGAAGCCGCCACATCGCTGTTCGTCGCGGTGTTCAACCTGGGCATCGCGGCAGGTTCGCTGCTGGGCGTGCCCAGCGTGGACGCATTGGGGCTGCGGGCCAATCTATGGCTGGCCGCGGCCTGCATGCTCTGGCCGGCGCTGATGCTGGCGCGGGCTGGGTGGGGCGAGTGGCGCGGCGATTACGCGCGGAAGGCGCGCAACAGGGTATCCACCCCGTAGCGGCAGGTGGCCAGATGGTCTGCGTCGGGGCCGTCGGCGCGGCCGCCGGTCAGCCGCGCGTGCGAGGCGATGCCGTTGATCAGGTTGCCCAGGGTACGCGCTGCCAGGCGCGGATCGTCGATGCGCAATTCGCCGCGCGCGCAAGCGCGTGTCAGGCATTGTTCCAGGGGCGCGTGCAGTTGCACTTCCACCGCCTGCCGCAGGGATTCGGCCAGGTGCGGCAGGCGATGCGATTCCGACACGATCAGGCGGTAGAGCGCAGCCGATTTGGGCTGCAGGGCGTAGGTCAGCAGGCGTCGCGCAAGTTCATGCAGAGCGGGACCGACGGGCTGGTCCAGCATGGCGTCGGCGAAGACCGCCGCGCGCATGCCGTTCAATTCGTGCTCCAGCACCGCAACCAGCAGGCCTTCCTTGTTGCCGAATAGCTGGTAGGCGGTGGCCGCCGACCCGCCCGCCTGGCGCACGATGCGCTGGATGGAAGTTTGCGCGTAGCCGTGCTCCAGCAGTGACTGGGTTGCGGCTTCGAGCAGGCGCTCGCGGCGCGCCTCGCCCCGGCTGGTCAGCGCGCGCGGCGCCGTATCGTCTGGAATCGTATTCACTTCATTCCCATGGCCGCGTATCGGTCGCGGACTCTCTTGCACCAGGCGGATGTCTGGTTGAATTTGTGTAATGTATAGTACATTACGCGCTTGCAACATCATCCAAGCAGCTGTGACCCGCCGCAACGCCGGCGCCCGCAGCGCTCATCACCATGATCGACGACCTGGTTCAATTGGGAAAACTGGTCAGCCTGGGGCTGGCCTTGATGCTGCCCCTGGCCAATCCCCTGACCTCCATGACATTGCTGCTGTCCCTGGGCCAGCAGATTCCCTATAAAGAGCGCGAACGCCAGGTCAGGCAGGCCGCCTTTTACGTGGTCGGCATCATGCTGGTCACCTACTACGCCGGCGCCTGGATCATGCATACCTTCGGCATTTCGATCCCGGGGCTGCGCATCGCCGGCGGGCTGATCGTGGCCAGTATCGGCTTCAGCATGGTGTTCCCATCCGCGCCGTCGACCGCCTCCGAGGCCGACGTGGCTGATGCCCAGGCCAATCGGCAGACGCCCAACATCGCCTTCGTGCCGCTGGCGATGCCTGGCACGGCGGGCCCGGGCACCATCGCCATGATCATCAGCGGCGCGGCGACCCTCGATGCCTCGGTGACGCAGACCTATGCGCCCTGGGTGCTGGCGGTGACTCCCATCCTCGTGTTCTCCCTGCTGGGCCTGCTGTTCTGGATATGCCTGCGTTCGGCCGGACGCATCGTGGCCGTGATCGGGCAGGGCGGGGTGGAAGCCATCTCCCGCATCATGGGCTTCCTGCTCGTGTGCATGGCGGTGCAGTTCGTGATCAACGGCGTTCTGGAAATCGTGCAACAGCATGGCGGCATGTAATCGACCCGGGCGCGGCTGCCTGGCGATCGCCGGACGCGTCATCTTCAGTCTTGTTCTTATCCTGTCCGCGCTGTGGGGCGGTCTGGCGCTGTTCTACCGCATGCCGGGCGGCACAGTGGTGCAAGGCGCAGCGGCGCTGGCCTGGGCCGCGCTGTGCCTGTATGCGGCCGTCGCGCTGTGGCGCGGACGCACGCGGCGATCCGCCTGGACCTGGTTGATCGGCATGGCCGCGCTGTGCGTCTGGTGGCAGACTCTGGCCCCGTCCAACGACCGGATCTGGGCGGACGATGTGGCGCGCACGCTGCGCGGCAGCGTCTCCGGATCCATCGTCACGTTGGACAGCGTGCGCAACTTCGACTGGCAGGCCGATACCGACGCGCGCTACACGGCGCGCTGGGAAAGCCAGCAGTACAACCTGAACGAGCTCGTTTCCGTGGACATGGTCCTGTCGTACTGGGGCAGCCCGGCCATCGCCCACACGCTGGTCTCCTTCGGTTTCACCGACGGCCGTCACGTCGTGTTTTCAGTCGAGATCCGCAAGGAACGCGGCGAGCAGTTTTCCGAGATCGGCGGCTTCTTCAAGCAGTTCGAACTGAGCGTGATCGCCGCGCAGGAGCGCGACATCCTCTACGTGCGGGCCGGGCCGCGCGCCGAACGCGTGTACCTGTATCCCGTCGACATGCCCGTGCCCGCCATGCGCGAATTGTTCTTGTCCTATGTGCGCACCGCGAATGAACTGGCCGACGCGCCGCGCTTCTATCACACGGTGACCGCCAATTGCACGACGCTGGTCTACAGCATGGTGCGCGCCATCGTGCCGGGCCTGCCGATGGATTACCGCATCCTCCTGTCCGGCTACCTGCCGGAATACCTCTACGAACAAGGCGGCCTGGATACCCGCAAGCCGCTGGCCAAGCTGCGCGAACAAGCCTACCTTGGCAAGCCCGCATTGCCGGGCCCCGATCCGGTCGAGTTTTCGCGGGCCATCCGCCAACCGGCATCCGCTGGGGCCGCGCAGTGAGCGGAATCCGGGCGGCCGGCGCGATCCTGGCCCTGCTGCTGTGCGCCGGCTGCGCAGGCGTCAAGGTGTCTTCCGTCAGCACCCAGGACTACATCGCCCAGCGCCGCGGCGACGTGCTCACCACCGGCCAGTTGAGCGCCTCCGCGCGCGAGTCCATGGCCGTGCTGGGCCTGAACGCGCAGGAATGCCGCAAGGATCGCGACGCCTGTACCCGCGCGCTTGCCACCATGGATGGGCTGGACAGCGAACGGCGCCTCTCCACGCTGTCCGAAGTCTGGCTGATGGAGGCGTTGGCCACGGAAAAGCAGCGCCCCGACGGCCAGGCCGGCCAGGACGAGCTGCTGGACGCCTATCTGCAGACGGCGCGGACCGCCTATGCCTATCTGTTCCTCACGCCGCGCTCGCCCAGCGACCGCGCCTTCGAGGACCGCCAGACCCAGGTGCGCGACTATTACAACTACGCGGTGCAGCAGGCCGTCACGCGCCTGTTCGAGCAGCATCGCGGCCGTCCGCCGGAACCCGGGGCCAGCATGGCGGCGGGGCCCTGGCAGGTCGTGGGCGAGATGTCCGATGTCAAGCTGCCCGGCGGCAAGCAGTTTCCGCACGAACTGGTGCCCGCGGCTAACTTGACCTTCCGGGGGCTGCGCAGCATGTACCGGCGCGACGGCTTCGGCGCCGAGTTGGTGGCGGTCACGGCGCGCCGTGTCAACGATGCCGACACCTTCAAGACGCCGTACAGTGAAACGCCGTTTCCGGCAGTGACCGTCATCATGGCTTTTCCCGGCGGCACGCTGGAGGAAGTCATGGCCACGCACAATGCGACCCTGGCGGCCTACGATCCATACAAGCGGGACTCGGTCGAACTGGCCGGCACGAAGGTGCCGCTGGCCGCCAACTTCACGTCGGGCTACGGCCTGTGGCTGGCGCGGTCGGGCTTCGCCACCCAGGCGCTGCGCAACGTGCTGGGCAAGGAAGAGGGCATCGAGGCGCCGCACGTATACCTGTTACAGCCCTACGACCCGGACCGGCGCACCGTCGTCATGCTGCACGGTCTGGCGAGCAGCCCCGAGGCCTGGATCAACGTCGCCAACGAGGTGCTGGGCGATGAAACCCTGCGCCAGAATTACCAGATCTGGCAGGTCTATTACCCGACCAACACGCCGCTGGCGCTGAACAACCGCGCCATCCGCGATGCGCTGCGCCAGACGATCGAGCATTTCGATCCCATGGGGGCGGCGCAAGCTTCACGCGATGCCGTTATCATCGGGCACAGCATGGGGGGCGTGCTGAGCCGGCTGCTGGTATCCTCGTCCGGCACCGTGCTCTGGGACGCATTGCGCGACCACGCCAAGCTGGACGAGACCCGCCTGGCCGAGGCGCATGCTGAATTCGACCCGGTGCTGAGCTTCGAGCCATTTCCCGGCATCTCGCGCGCGGTGTTCATCGCGGCGCCGCACCGGGGTACGCCATTTGCCGAGAACACTTTGTCGCGTTGGCTGTCCAACCTGATCACGCTGCCTGTGACCGTAGTCAGGCAGTTCGCCAAGCTCAACAGGCTGGCCGACGCCGATGGGCCGCCCCGGCCAGAAACCTCGATCCGGGTGCCCAATGGCGTGGACAACCTGAGCGAAAAGGACCGATTTGTGAAACTGACCGAGTCCATGCCGATTTCGCCGGCGGTGCGCTACCACAGCATCATTGCGAACAATACGCCCGGCGTCCCGCTGGCGGATTCGGACGACGGGCTGGTGCCGTACCGCAGCGCGCATCTGGAAGGAGCCGAGTCCGAGAAGATCATTCCGTTCTCGCACAGCGTGCAGGAGACGCCGCAGGCGATCCTGGAACTCAGGCGCATTCTGCGGCTTCAGCTGGAACAGGGAGCGCGCTGATGCACGGGTTGTTGTTCGGCCTGCTGGGTGCCGCCGCCGGTATCTTGACCGCGGCGCTGTTGCGCCAGCCGGGCGTACTGCTCTACGACTGGATCGCGACGCGCGCAGCGGCCAGGCGCCAGGCCACTTCGCGTAAACGCCAGGCCCTGATCGTCGAGGCAGCCGCGCGCGATGCCGCGAAGGCCAAGCACAGGCGGCCTGTCACGCAAGCCGGATAATCCTGCGCGCAGGACCGAAATGGCCGGCCAGGGGCCGCTGCGCCGGCCTATCGGGATTCCAGCCCCAGGTGCCCGCGCAGCGTGCGGTGCTGGTACTCGGTGCGGAACAAACCCCGGCGTTGCAACACCGGAATCACTTGTTCGACGAAATCGTCGATGCCTCCGGGCAGGGAAGGCGGCATCAGATTGAAGCCGTCGGCGCCTTCGTTGCGGTACCAGTGTTCCATCCTGTCGGCGATCTGTTCGGACGTGCCCACCATGGTGCAGTGGCCGCCGCCGGCCGCCAACCTTCCGAGCAACTGGCGCACGGTGGGCTTTTCGGTTTCGATGATGCGCAGGATGGTGGCGTAGCGGCCCTTGGGGCCGGTGAATTCGGCCAGGGGCGGCAGGGTGGGGACGGGCGCGTCCAATTCCCAGGCGGAGCAATCCTGCAGCACGAACATGCCCAGCTGGCGCAGCGACGCGTCGCTGGGCAGCAGCGTGTCCAGTTCGCGCTGCTTGGCCCGGGCTTCGGCCTCGGTCGAGCCCACGTAGGTGACCAGGCCCGGCATGATGGGCACGAAATCCGGGCGTCCGGCGGCCAGCACGCGCCGCTTGATGTCGCGGTAGTAGGCCTGCGCCGCGGGCAGGTCGTAGGCGACGGCGTAGATCGCTTCGGCGCGCCGCGCGGCCAGATCGCGGCCCTGGTCCGAGGCGCCGGCCTGGAACAGCACCGGGCGGCCTTGCGGCGGACGCGGCACCGTCAGGGGGCCATCGACCAGGAAATGCTCGCCGTGATGGCCGATCTTGTGCACGCGCGCAGGCACGCCATAGTCGCCGGCGCGATCGATGGCCAGGGCATCCGCGTCCCAAGAGTCAAACAGCTTCAATGCGACGTCGACGAACTCCTCGGCGCGCGCATAGCGCCAGTCGTGCCCCGGCATGGACTCGTAGCCGTGGTTGCGCGCTTCGGCGTCGAACATGGACGTGACCACGTTCCAGCCCATGCGACCGCCCGAAATATGGTCCAGCGAGGCCACCATGCGGGCTGCGTGAAAGGGCGTGAAGAAGGTGCTGGAGACCGTGCTGATCAGGCCGATGCGGGAGGTGGCGCGCGCAATCGCGGCCATGGCGGTCAGCGGTTCCAGGTGCCAGCGCGGGCCGTCGCCGATGTTGTCGACCGATTGTCCGTCGGCAAAGAAAATGGCATCCAGCTTGCCGCGTTCGGCGGTGCGCGCCAGTTCCTCGTAATAGGCGATGTCGCCCAGCCGCTCGGCGGCCGAATCCGGATGGCGCCAGGCGGCGCGATGGTGGCCGCAGCCGAAGATGAACAGGTTCAGATGCAGCATGGCGATCCGGTCCGGGCAGGGGCGGTAAAAGGCGCGATAGGCATGGTCAGGCTCTACGATTGCGGCGGCGGACAGGAAAACTGCCGCCGCACGCGGGCGAACTTAGCACAAAAGCAGTGGGCGGGCGTCCGTGCCTGGCTCGTTGACATTGCCGTGCCGCTCTCCTAATCTTGCGGCAATTCCTGGGGGAGCCCTGCAAGGGCTGAGATTCCGCGGCATCGCGGTAACCCTTTGAACCTGATCCGGGTAATGCCGGCGAAGGGAAGGACATCGCGCAGTCCGCGCGCCCTCCCTAGACTTTCATTCATCTTGCGGCCTGCGCACCAGCGTGGCGGGGCCGCCGCGTTGCGCGTCCGGCTGTCCGCCGGCAGCGGGAGGACCGATACCCATGTTGACCCAATCAACCGCCCTGATGTGGCTGCTGCTGTTTTCGGGCGGCTTTGCCGTGGCCAGCGTGCTGTACACCCGCCGCAAGCGCGGCACGCTGGAAGACTACATCGTCGCCCGCAACAGCCAGGGCGCCTTCGGCACCATCCTGACGCTGATGGCCTCGACCCTGGGCGCCTGGATCCTGTTCTCGCCGGCGCAGGCGGCGACCTGGGGCGGCCTGGCTGCGGTCATCGGCTACGCGCTGGGATCGATGTCGCCGCGCCTGGTCATGATTCCGCTGGGACGGCGCATGCGCGAACTGATCCCCCACGGTCACACCCTGACGGAATTCCTGATGGCGCGCTACGGCCGGCCCATGTACGGCCTGGCGCTGTTCATCATGCTGTTCTATCTCTTCATTGCGCTGTCGGCCGAAGTCACGGCGATCGCCAAGCTGGTCACCATGCTGGCCCCCGTGCCGCTATGGGCCACCGCCGCCATCGTGATGGGCACCACCTTGCTCTACACCACCTACGGCGGCCTGCGCTCGTCCATCTTCACGGACCAGGTGCAGATGATGGTGATCGTGCCCCTGCTGGTGATCCTGTGCCTGGTCGGCTGGCAAGCCGCGGGCGGGGCCATGCCCACCATCGAAGCGCTACAGGCCAAGGCGCCGCAGTTGCTGGACCTGACCGATCCGGTGGGCATCAAGGCGGGGCTGACCTTCTTCGTCGCCATCCTGCTGACCGGGATATTCCACCAGGGCAACTGGCAGCGCATCTATGCCGCCCGCGACGCGCGCTCCATGCGCAACGGTTTCCTGCTGGGCGGCCTGCTGGTCGCGCCCTTCATCTTCCTCATGGGATTGTTCGGCCTGGCCTTCGTCGGCCTGGCGCCGCAGGGAGACAGCTCCATCGCGCTCTTCAGCGTCATCATGCCGCATGCCCCCGCATGGTTCGTGATCGCGCTGATTCCATTGGGGCTGTCGCTGGTCATGAGCACCGCCGACACGGCGATCAGCGCCGTCTCCAGCATCATCGCTGTCGACATGCGCCGCCTGATGCCCAACGCCAGTTCCTTGACCATGAAGCGGCTGGCGCGCTGGCTGGTGCTGTTGATGGCCATTCCGGTCATGATCGTGGCCTCGCAAGGCTACAGCGTGCTGTACCTGTTCCTGCTGGCCGACCTGCTGTGCTCCGCGGCCGCCTTCCCGGTCTTCTACGGATTGTTCAGCCGCAAGCACGACGGCCTCACCGCCACCGTCGCCACCATCTCCGGCTTGGCGGCCGGCCTGTTCTACTTCCCGGCGCCGGGCGACAAGCCCTCGTTCCTGCTGGAGTCCTTCCTGCTGGCGGCGGTGGTGCCGGTGGTGACGACCGTGCTGATGCGCTGCCTGTTGCGCGGCCGCAAGGAGTTCGATTTTTCGACGCTGAGCGCGGCGGTGCGCCGGCTGGATCGGGATCCCGTCTAGGCGCCCGCTTTGCAGCGCGGCGCTTTTCAGCGAGCGCCGCGCTGCGTTCATGGCGCACGCAGCGCCTTCTTGTCCACCTTGTTGGCGCCCGTATAGGGCAGGGCGTCGAGTATGCAGATGACCGCCGGCACCTTGTAGCGCGCCAGATTCGATTGGCAGTGCGCGATCAGCCCGGCTTCGTCGATTGCCGCGCCCGGCCGCAGGACGACGAAGGCGCGGATGACCTCGCCGCGGTAGCTGTCGGGCCAGCCCACCGCCGCGGCTTCGGCCACGTCGGGATGCAGGTACAGCACTTCGTCGACCTCGCGCGGGTAGACGTTGTAGCCGCCGGAAATCACCAGATCCTTCTTGCGGTCCCGGATGTACAGGAATCCGTCCTCCGCGAATTCGCCGATGTCGCCCGTGTACAGCCAGCCGTCGCGCAGGGTTTCAGCGGTAGCGTCGGGCCTGGCCAGATAGCCTTGCATGATCTGCGGCCCCCGCGCGCGGATTTCGCCGCGCTGGCCGGGCGCCAGCACGACCGAGCCTGTTTCCAGGTCGACCACCTGCACCTCGGTGCGCGCGACGGGCGTGCCAACCGAGCCATGGCGGGTTCCGGCCGGGCCGTTGTAAGTCAGGATGGGGCCGGCCTCGGTCTGGCCATAGCCTTCGTAGATCGGCGCGCCTACCGCAGCTTCCCAGCGCCGGTGCACCTCTTCGGCCAGCGGCGCGGAACCGGAATAGCAGGCCCGCACGCTGGACCAGTCGGTGCCGCCAAAGCGCGGATGCGACAGCAGGCCGGTATAGATCGTGGGGCTGCCCGGAAACAGCGTGATACGCTCGCGCTCCACCGCGTCGCAGACGTCGTCGGGCCGGTAGCGCGGCAGCACCACCAGCGTGGCCGCGGCGCTGGCGGCCAGGAACAGGCCCATGGCCATGCCATAGGAATGGAATAGCGGCATGGCGCAAAGCACGCTGTCGGCGCCGTAGCGGGTGGGCAGCGCCAGTTCCCGCTGCAACACATTGGTGGCGATGGCGTCGCGTCCGAGGATCACGCCCTTGGGATGTCCGGTCGTGCCGCCGGTGTATTGCAGCAGGGCCGGCGCCTGGGCCTCGGCATCGTCCAGCGGCGCATCGTCCATGCCAGGCTTCAGCCACGCACGGGCTTCGTCTTCCGCGACCAAGCGGATGCCCAGCGCCGCAGCCAGCGGCGCCGCAACGGCGATGGACGCGGCATCGGCAATCAGCAGCGCGGGCTGCGCGTCGCGCAGGATGAATTCCAGTTCGCGCGCCGTATAGAGCGGATTGAGCGGCACATGCTGGTTACCGGAGCACTGCAACGCCAGCGTCACCACACAGGCCAGGTCCGAATTGCCCAGCAGGGTTGCGATCCGCGCGCCGGACACCGTACATGCTTGCAGACGGCGGGCCGTCGCCCAGACTTCGGCGGCGTAGCGCCGGTAATCGACGCGCCGCGCGCCGCAGACCAAGGCCGTGCGTTCGGGCCAGTCGCGCACCGCGCGGGCCAGCAGCGCGGGAATGCGCAGGACGCCTTCGAGGCTGGATTGGCTCATCGTGCAGCTCCGCCAGCGTCCACGCGCAGGACCACTGCCATTGCACTGTCGCCGGCCGCGCAGCCCGTGAAGAGGCCCAGTCCGCCGCCGCGCTCGGCCAGTTCCTCGATAAGCTCGATGACGGACCGCAGGCCGGTCGGGCTTTGGGGATGGCCCCACACCAGCGAGCAGCCATAGTTGTTCATGGCCATGACGTCCAACCCCGTGGCGCGCGCCAGCGCGATGTCGGAGACCACGAAGGGATTGTGCGTCTTCACCGCATGCAGGTCGGCCGCGGCCAGGCCGGCGCGTTGCAGCGCATGGCCGGCGGCTTCGATGGGCGCCTGCGGCATGTAGCCCTTTTCGGTGCGCGACTGGCCGAAGCCCAGTATCTCGATGCCGATTTCAGGACGTTGTGACAACTCACGCGCACGTTCGGCGGTTGCCAGAATCATGCCGGCGTTGCCGTCGGCCGGATGCGTCTGCCCGCCATAGGTAATGGTGCCGCCGGGCAGCACGGGCGTCAGCCGCGCCAGACCCTCCGCCGTCGTCGCGTGGATGCCTTCATCGCCTTCCAGCACCGATGCGGTCTTGGCGTAGCGCGCGTCGGGCACCTGGAAGGGCAGCGTCATGTAGCGCTGCTGGAACCGGCGGCCGTCGGCGCAGGCCTGCGCATATTGCTCGTAGCGGCGCAGCGTGACCGCATTCTGCTCATCCGTCGAAATGCCGTGGCGCTCGGCCACGCGCTCCCCGGTCTGCAGCATGGACAGGCCGCTCCAGGGATCGTGGGAAAAATTGTCCAGCACCCAGTTTTCATGCGCGCCGGAGCCACCCGGGCCGGCGGGATCGGGATGGTAGAGCTGTGGTCCGTTGGACACGCGGTCGGCCATGAGGACCAGCGAGGTCTCGGCGTTGCCGAGCATGAGTTCGGCCGCGGCGGTGGCCAGGCCCCGCACCGAGGTGGCGCAGGCCTGCGAAACCAGCGGCCCGGCCAGATGGGGCGCGCCGAGCATGCCGGCCACCCAGGGCAAGCCGTAGAACGAGCCCTGCTGCGGCACCGAGCAGCCCAGCACCGCGCTCTGCAGCGCCGCGGGCGCGATGCCGCGGCGTTCCAGTTCGCGGCTCGCGGTCCAGGCCGCGAAACGCAGGCTGTGCAGTCGCGACAGGCTGCCCTGCCAGCGCGAGAAAGGCGTGCTCCAATACGCGCCATAAGGAATGTGTACGCCGGTCATGCGGACTCCTGCTGCAAAGGGGCGGCTTATGGCAGGAACTGCCAGGCGCCCGAACGGGCCTGCATCAGCACGACGCCGCGCTCGTCCAGGCCGTTGTGGTTGGTGGGCGACATCATGTAGATGCCCTGTGTGCCGATGGTGCCCTGCAGGCTTTCCAGGGCGTCGCGCAGCGCCTGGCGGAAGGCCGGGGTGCCAGGCTGGGTGCCCGCCGGAATCTTGGCCACGGCCGCGTCCAGCAGCAGATAGGCGTCGTAGGTATATGGCGCGAAGGCGTTGCGAGAGTCGGCGCCGTAGGTCGATTCATACTGCTGGGCGTAACGCGTGGCGACCGGCTTGATCGGGCTGTCCGCGGGCAGCTGTTCCACCACCTGCACGGGCCCGCTGGGCACGATCACGCCATCGACTCCCTTGCCGCCGAGCTTCAGGAAATCCTTGTTGATCACACCATGCGTGTTGTACTGAACGCCCTGATAGCCGCGTTCGCGCAACGACAGATGGGGCAGGGCACCCGGCGTGCCCGAGCCCCCGACCAGCACCGCGCCCGGATTGAGGGCGACGATCTTCAGCACCTGCGCCGTGACCGAGTTGTCGGTGCGCGCATAGCGTTCGTTGCTGAGCACCTTGATGCCGCGCTTGGCGGCCGATTCCTGCAAGGCACGGTAGACAGCGTCGCCCCAGGCGTCCGAAAATCCGATGTAGGCCACGCTCTTCACGCCGCGTTTGACCATGTCGGCGGTCAGCGAGTCCACCATGAGGTCTATGCCGTGGGCCACCACGAAGATCCATTCGGCGCGGTCCGGGCTGACCGCGATGGGTGCCAGCGAGAGTTGCGGCGTGCGGGCTTCGCGGGCGACTTCCGTGACCGCCATCGAGGTTGGCACGTTGCTCGGGCCGATGATGGCGTCCACCTTGTTTTCGGTGATCAGCTTGCGGGCGGTCCTCACCGCGGACGACGGATCGGTCGCATCGTCCAGCGCGATGTATTCCACCGACTGGCCGCCCAGCGTCTTGGGCAGGAGCGGCACGGTGCTGCGGTACAGCGAACCCATGGAGGCTCCGGGTCCGGTGCTGCTGGCGATCACGCCAATGCGGATGTCGGCGGACGCGGCGGCAGGCGCCAGGGCGCAGGCCAGCGCCAGCGCGGCAAGACGATGAAACATGGCTATTCCCCTTTTTTCTGGATATCGCCCGGCTAGCGGGATGCCCCCAGTATGGGCGTGTTGGCGATAACTGGATAATTGCGATTCCTTATCAATCGATAACCAACTCGCCGGACGCATTCCATGCCGGAAATCGCCACTTTGCAGCAGCTGCGATCGCGCCTGCGCATCCGCCACCTGGTCTTGCTGGACGAGCTGGGACGGGTCGGCAATCTGCACCGGGCAGCCGAAGCCATGCACCTCAGCCAACCCGCGCTGAGCAAGCTTCTGGGCGAGGCCGAGGCGCTGGCAGGGCAGCCCTTGTTCGAGCGTTCGCATCACGGCGTCGCGCCGACCGCGCTGGGCCTGCTGATGATCGATCGCGCGCGTCTGCTGCTGAATGAGCTGGACGCCACGCACGCCGAACTCGCGGCGGCCGCCAACGGCGCGACCGGCAAGGTCCGGGCAGGCATTTTTCCGGTGGTCGCGCACCTGCTGGTGCCGCTTGCGGTGCAAGGCCTGCAAGAAAGCCATCCAGCCCTGCGCATAGAGCTGTCCGAGGGCCTGGAAAAGCAGTTGCTGCCCGCCTTGCGTGCGGGCGAGCTGGACTGCGTCGTGGGACGGCTGGGGGTGGAGGGTGCGGACGCGGATCTGCAATGCGAGATCCTTTACGACGAGGCTACCGCAGTCGTCTGCGGCCCCGCCCATCCGCTGGCCTCGCGCAGCCGCCTGAGCGGCGCCGCGCTGGACAACTGCCGCTGGGTGCTGCCGTCGCGCAACGCCGCGCTCTACAGCATGGTTGCCGCCGCCGTCTCGGCGCGCGGCGCAGGCTTTCCGCAGGTAGCCATCGAATCCAGCGCCATCCTGACCATCGTCTCGTTGTTGCAGCGGACCTCGCTGCTGTCGGCCATCCCGCTGCGTGTGGCGCGCTCTCTGGCGGCAAACGGGCAACTGGCCATCCTGCCGCTGGCCTTGCAGGCGCGGCTGCATCCCGTGGGCATCATGACGCGACGAGATGCGCGCGCCGCGGCTGCGGCATCGTTGTTCCTGGATGCGCTGCGAGTCGCTGCGACGACGGTGCGCGCCGACGCAAGCGTTTGAATGCCGGCAGTCAATAAATAAAATATAAACAAGTAATCATATTTGTTTATATTTTGAAATATTTCAGGAGTTTAACTATATTGCGACAGCGGCCATTTCTTGATTTCAGCCGTGCGATTTTCAAATGATTGCGATGCAAATGCACGGGGACGGAATTCAGAATGAAGCCGTGGGCACAAGACCTTCTATTGGCGACTAATAGCGCAACCACTGAGCAAGCTGTTTTCACGAAGGTGGCAGCCGCTGCATTGGATTTGGGGTTTACTTATTGCGGGTATGCAGTGGGGACGGCCTTGCCGTTTACCAACCCTCAGGTCGTCATGATCAGCAATTATCCGACTGTGTGGCAGGAGCGCTACGCGCAGGCGCGTTACGTGGAAGTCGACCCTACCGTAAAACACTGCAGCCAGTCTGCGCTGCCTATCGTCTGGTCGGAGAGGGTGTTTGCCGAAACGCCAGAGCTTTGGGACGAGGCGCAGGCAGCCGGGCTTTGTGTGGGATGGGCCCAGTCGAACCTGGACGCGTACGGAACCGGCGGAATGCTGACGCTGGCCAGGCAGAAGGAGCAACTCTCCGATGAGGAACTGCTCAGCAAGGAATTGCGCATGCGATGGCTGGTGACCGTTGCGCACCTGGCGCTCAGCAGGGTCTTGCTGCCGCGATTTAAATTAACGCCGGATACTCCGCTGACCCGCCGCGAGACCGAAATTCTAAAATGGGCGGCGGACGGCAAGACCAGCAGCGACGTGTCCGAAATACTGGCGATTGCCGAGTCGACGGTCAGATTCCATACGAAAAACGCCATTTCCAAGCTCGGCGCCCGGAATCGGACTGCAGCCGTCGCTCGCGCCGCGTTGCTCGGACTTCTACGATAAGTGGGCGGCGCCTTGGCAGCCAGTCGATTTCCGCACGTTGCGGGATCGAGATTCGGCAGATGCCGGAACCCGGCGCATAAAGCAAGACAGGGCACTACATCGTTAAATGTAGTGCCCTGTCTTGGCGGGAATTTTGGTGGAGCGGAGGAGGATCGAACTCCCGACCTTCGCATTGCGAACGCGACGCTCTCCCAGCTGAGCTACCGCCCCAATGAAGCAAGACCAAGACTATACAGGAATGTTCTTGGCCTGCGCAATATGCCGCCGAACAAAAAATCAGGCGAATGCCAAGGTCGCAACGACCGGGGCGTGATCGGACGGTTGTTCGTTGCGGCGCGGCTCCTTGTCGATGACGCAGGCGGTGCAGCGCTTGACCAGCGGCGCGGACAGAAGGACATGATCGATGCGCAGGCCGGCATTGCGGCGGAACGCGAACTGGCGGTAGTCCCACCAGCTGAAGGATTTCTCCGGTTGCTCGAAAAGGCGGAAGGAATCCGCCAGTCCCAGGTCGAGCAGGGCGCCGAAAGCCTTGCGCTCCGGCTCGGACACCAGCACCTGGCCTTCCCATTTTTCGGGGTTGTGCACGTCTTCGTCGGCCGGCGCGACGTTGTAGTCGCCCAGCACGGCCAGCCGCGGATACTGCTTGATCTCGTCGGCCAGCCAGGCTCGCATGGCTTCGAACCAGTCCAGCTTGTAGGCGTACTTGTCCGAACCCACCGACTGGCCATTGGGACAGTAGGCGCAGACCACGCGCACATCGCCTTCGGGGCTGGGGAAAGTCAGCGCCAGGACGCGCTGCTGCGGATCTTCATACCCGGGAATGTTGCGCACCATCGACGTGCCGGGCACGCGCGAAATGATGGCGACGCCGTTATAGGTTTTCTGGCCCGCCCAGACGGCGTGGTAGCCGGCTTCGGTGAAGGCGGCCTCGGGGAACTTGTCGTCCGTGAGCTTGAGTTCCTGGATACACAGCACGTCGACGGGATTGGCTGCCAGCCAGTCCAGCACCTGCGGCAGGCGCACATTCAGGGAGTTCACGTTCCAGGTGGCTAATTTCATGGTTTTTGTAGACCGTTCATTCATGCGGCTTGCGGCGGCGTCGCCTGCCACGGTCCCGGTTCCAGTTAATCATCTGGCCATACATCCGGGGCGTGGTCGGCGGTCGCCGGGGACAGACGCAGATGATACCGTGGCCGCGCCGCTCGAGCCGGCGGGCTGTCCATTCTGAAGTTGACGTAGAGGCTTTCGAAGCTTCGTGCCGCAAGCAATCTGGAGCAGATTCGAAGCCCTGTAAAAAGCGCCAGGTTAGGGCGAAAACGAGGGCGCGGCGATAGACATTCGATTTTTCATTAATGATAATTTTTCGCAATAGATTGAGTTATTACAAGTCACCATAAATCTTTGCGCGGAGGCGCTTCAATGTCCATGGGTACGCAGGGAGTGGGGCTTGGAGACATATTCATTGCGCATCGGGCGCAGCTTCGTCGCATCGCGCAAAGAATCGTGGGCACGCCGGAGATCGCGGACGAAGTCACGCAAGACGCCTATCTGAAACTCATGGAAGGGGCATGCGCGCGCGATGTCAGCAAACCTTATAGCTATTGTTGCCAAGTGGTTCGCAATCTGGCGTTGGACCACTGTCGCCGTCAGGCCGTCGAATCTACGTATCGCATCTATACCGACGACGGGGAGTTGCCGCAGGTCGCCGGCGGCTGCGTGCCGGACCGGCGCTTCCAGGAGCGGCAGGTGATCGATGCCATTGACCAGATCCTGGGCACCTTGCCGCCCAGGACGCGGCGCGCCTTCGAACTCTACAGGCTCGGTGGTTTGACGCAGCGGGAGGTTGCGCGGCAAATGGGCTGCTCAGCCACGCTTGTGAACTTCATGCTCCGGGATGCCACCGAGGCCGTCGCTAGCTGCCGCGATTTGCTGGAGGACTGAGCCCGCAGGCATCAGGCTGCGCAGTTGCCCCTTCGGCCAGGTGGGCGCAGGCATGCAGTTTGGACAGCATGTCGTCCCTCAGAGAGGTTATCGTGGATAACCTTTTCCTTTACCATAGCGCCAACCAGCCTTTTAGCCCCCAAGGTAGCCTATGGGCGATGACATCAATTCGAAGCAAGACCCGGTCTGGGATGTTGCCTGGTCCTGGGTGCTGCGCCAGCACGAGCACGATAGTTTCGATGCAACCGACGAAGCCGAGCTGGTGCAATGGCTTGCCGCCGATGCGGCACATCGCCAGGCCTACGACAAGGCTGGCCGCCTGTGGTTGATGGCGGGTCTGGTTCCTTCCGCGAACGATATCGATGGCGCTGAGGACCTCGGCGGCAAGGCCTAGTTTTCAGGCCTGTTCTCGCCACGTCTGCCTCCATTGACGCCGTGCCGCCATGCGCGGCTTGCATCTCCTGCCGCGCAGCAAACTCGATCAGCGTGGCGGTGCTGGTGATCTCCCACGACGACCGCTATTTCCATCTGGCCGACCGCCTGATACGGATGGAGAACGGCCAGATCGTGGCAATCGAAACGACGGTTGCGCGCGATCCGGCGACCTTGGCGCCCGCCGAGCTGGCTGCCGCGCAATGAGAGGCAGCCGTTCCCCGGCGCCACCCAGATAGTTTATGTGTGAATTTTTATTTCCACCCTGCGTGGCGTGCTCAGCCAGGGATGATTGCTCCGCGCCGCTGGCGGGGAATACACAAAATGTTCTATTTTTTGCGGTTTTCTAATGCCTGAGAATTGACCCGGCGTCTACGCTCCCTACAGTTCCCTGAACGGAGAGGAGTATGAAGCCCCTTGATTTGGATCAGGTTTCTCCTGGTGTGGCCGTCATGCCTGGCGTCCCCATCGTCGGCTGGTTGCTGGACGGGCCGCAACCCGAGTTCACCGATGTCGTCAGCGTCGCCCGCCAATGGATGGCGGACGGGCAGCGCGTGTCAGAAGTGGTGCGGGCGCAGGACTACCGCGCAACGCCCGCGGGGCCTGGGCACATCCTGATGCGCGCCTGCGCCATCGCGGGCCAGCGTTGAGGCGCCGGGGAGAAAACAATGAGAACCGGAGTGATCAGGCTCAACGGGCATCAGCTCGAATACGAACTCAGGCCGCTTGCGTCCCAGCAAGGCTACGAAGCCTGGGTGCGCACCGCGCCAGGCCGCGAATGGACGCGGATAGGCGTGGGCGATTCCGCCTTCGTGAGCGAGGACGCCGCGCTCAAGGGCATCAAGTACGCCGCAGTGGAAATCAGCGCGAGACGATTGCAGGCATAGCGCGCGGCGCGCCGTGTTGGCGCAACGCGGCTCAACCCTTCACCAGTCCGCCGTCGACGATCAGGTTCTGGCCCGTCACCGCGCGCGACCAGGGGCTGGCGAAGAACAGCACGGCGTCGGCGAATTGCTCGGGCGTGGTGACTTCGCGCAGCGGCGTGCCCGCGGCAATCATGTCGAAGACCGCGTCCGGCGTGGCCGCCGAGGCGTCGGTGGTGCGCAGCAAGCCTCCCGACACCATATTGACGGTGATGCCGTCCGCGCCCAGTTCATGCGACAAGGTGCGGGTGAAGGCCAGCAGCGCCGCCTTGGCCGCGGTGTAGTCGTGGTACGGCACCACCGGGTTCTGGACCAGGTTGGTGCCCACGTTGATGATGCGCCCGCCGCCAGCGGTCCGCATGGCGGGCAGAGCGGCCTGCGTGGTGTTGAGCGCGGCGCGCACGCTGCCTTCCAGCTGCGCGTTCATCTGCGTCCAGTCCAGCGCGCCGGCATGCGGACGGGCATCGCCGTTGAACTGGAAGGCGGGCAGGGCGTTGTTGACGACGGTGGTCACGGGCTGGCCGAAATGCTTGGCGGCTTGCGCGAACATGGCGGCGACGGCGGCCGGGTCGCGCACGTCGGCCTGCAGCGCGATGGCGCGGTCCGGCGCACTGGCGGCCAGTGCCTGCGCGCGTTCGGCGCTGTTCAGATAGTTGACGACGACCTTGGCGCCTTCGCGCAGGAAGGCGCGGGCGATGGCGGCGCCCAGGCCGCGGCTGGCGCCGGTGACGACGACGAGCTGCTGGTTCAGGTCCAGGGAGGGGCGTTGTTGCGATGACATGTAGTTAAGGCTTCCTGCTCAATGTTCCGAGCCGCTGTTCAGCATGCGGCTGCGGGCTTTTTCAATATGGGCGCGCATGACGTTGCGCGCGCCTTCGGCGTCCTGTTCCTGGATCAGCCGGTAGATGTGGCGGTGTTCTTCGATGGCGGCGCGGGTGCGCTTCCAGGGTTCGCTGTGGACCAGGTGGCGCATGACGTTCACGGCGTGGCTGACGTCGTACTCCAGGGATTTCAGCACCTGCACGAAGCGCCGGTTGCTGGTGGCCGCGGCGATGGCGCGGTGGAATCCGTAATCGTGATGGTGGGCGATGGCGCCGGAAGCGTCGGCTTCTTCGTAGCCGGTCAGCATGCGGTCCATTTCGCGCAGGTCTTCGTCGGTGCGGCGCAGCGCAGCCAGGTAGGCGCATTCGGGCTCGATCACCATGCGCAGTTCCAGGCCTTCCAGGATATGGCCGACGCGGCGCGCCGGGTCGACCGCGGGCATGCCGCCCATCAGGTCGGGTTTTGCGCGCACATAGGTGCCAGAGCCGCGGATGGAGTCCACCAATTGGTCTTCGCGCAGCCGATCCAGCGCCTGCCGCACCACCGGTCGCGATACCTCGAACAGCGCGGCCAGCTCCAGTTCCGTTGGCAGCTTGTTGCCGGGCGCGATCTTGCCGGTGGCAATGGCATAGAACAGGCTTTCGTAGACGCGCTCGGCAAAGCGTTCGGCGCGCACGTAGCCCAGGCCCGAAGCCACTTCCGCCAGCACGTCCAATTCAGGACGGGGGCGGTCCACGGCTTGCAGCAGCGATTCCAGCTGTGGATCCCGCACATTGCTCATCGTCATTCCTACATGCATTGCCGGGCTTGTCAGTCACCATGACAAATCCGGGGTGGCGTTAAGCCGCTGAATTATTAGGGATTACCCGAGGTGGTCGGGAAATATCCTGACCCTTGGGACAAAAGCTGTCAATTCAATTGACAAGTTGCGGCGCGCTCCCGTACCTTGCTCCGAAACCAAAACGCAACCCGCGCGCGACGCCATATCCCCGCAACCGGCCGTTCGGCCGCTACTTTACTCCGCACATCGTGACTCAGAAGAACTTTATCGCCAACCAATGGGTGGCCGCCGCCACCGGTGAAACCATTCCCGTCCTGAACCCGTCCGATGGCAAGCCCTTCGAGGCGATCGCGCGTTCGGGCGCGGCGGACGTGGACCGCGCCGTGACCGCGGCGCGCGAGGCTTTTGAAGGCGAGTGGGGCCAGATGGCGCCCGCTGCGCGCAGCCGCCTCTTGATGCGTATCGCCTTTGCGCTGCTGGAGCGTCAGGAAGAGCTGGCGCAGCTGGAATCGGCCGACACCGGCAAGCCCATCAAGCAGGCGCGCGCCGACGCCGCCGCCGTTGCCCGCTACTTCGAGTTCTATGCCGGCGCGGTCGACAAGCTGCATGGCGAGACCATTCCCTACACCCCGGGCTTCACCGTGCTGACGGTGCGCGAAGCTCACGGCGTCACCGGCCACATCGTGCCCTGGAACTATCCGCTGCAGATCTTCGGCCGCAGCGTCGGCGCGGCCCTGGCCGCGGGCAACGCGTGCGTGGTCAAGCCCGCGGAAGACGCTTGCCTGTCGCTCTTGAAGCTGGCGGAGATCGCGGCCGAGGTCGGCCTGCCGGCAGGCGCCTTGAACATCTGCACGGGTTATGGCCATGAAGCCGGCGCGGCGCTGTCCGCCCACCCGGGCATCGACCACATCTCGTTCACCGGTTCGCCGCAGACGGGCAAGATGGTGGCGCATGCCGCCGCCGAAAACCACGTGCCGGTCACGCTGGAACTGGGCGGCAAGTCGCCCCAGATCGTGTTCGACGATGCCGACCTGGACGCCGCCATGCCGGTGCTGCTGGCCGCCATCATCCAGAACGCGGGCCAGACCTGCTCGGCCGGCAGCCGCGTGCTGATCCAGCGCGGCGTGTACGAAACGGTGCTCAAGCGCCTGTCCGACGCGTTCTCGGCCACCGTTACCGGTCCGGCCGCGGCCGACCTGGACGTGGGCCCCCTGATCAACGCGCGCCAGCAGGACCGCGTGCGCGGCTTCCTGGCTGAAGCCGAAGCTGAAGGCATGAAGGTCGCGGCCCGCGGCAAATTGAAGGAAGGCACGCCCGAGGCCGGTTTCTACCAACCGCCCGTGCTGTTCCGCGACGTGCCGCCCAACAGCCGCCTGGCGCAGGAAGAAGTCTTCGGCCCGGTGCTGGCCGCCATGGTGTTCGACACCGAGGAAGAGGCGCTGGAAATCGCCAACGGCACGCTGTACGGCCTGGTGGCCGGCGTCTGGACCCGCGACGGCGGCCGCCAGCTGCGCCTGGCGCGCAAGCTGCGCGCAGGTCAAGTCTTCATCAACAACTACGGCGCTGGCGGCGGCGTGGAGCTGCCTTTCGGCGGTTCGCGCCAGTCAGGCTATGGCCGCGAGAAGGGCTTTGAAGCGCTGTACGGCTTCACCACCCTGAAGACGATCGCCATCCGCCACTGATCCCGGCTTGCGGGCGGCCCGGCCCCTGGCAAAATATCGGTTAACGTTGATGTTTTGCTTCAGGGGCGCCGCCCCGCATTCAGGATCCGTATGTTCACCGGTATTGTTCAAGGCACCGCGAAGATCGCCAAGATCGCGGATCGCGAAGGCCTGCGCACTTTCACGCTGGATTTCCCCCCTGGTTTTTGCGTGGACCTGGCCATCGGCGCCAGCGTGTCCACCGATGGCGTCTGCCTGACCGTCACGGAAATCCTGTCCGAGAACCAGGCCACTTTCGACGTCATGCTGCAAAGCCTGGCCATCACCACCCTGGGCAGCTACCAGGAGGGCGACCGCGCCAACGTCGAGCGGGCCGCCAAGGACGGCGCCGAGATCGGCGGCCATCCCTTGTCCGGGCACGTGGATTTCACCTCTGAAGTGGTGATGGTGAAGTCGTCCGATACCAACCGCCTGATGCGCTTCAGCATCCCCGAGGCATTCCGCAAGTATGTCTTCGCCAAGGGCTATATCGCCATCAACGGCGCCAGCCTGACCGTATCGGAGGTCAACCGCGTCGAGGGCTGGTTCGAGGTCTGGCTGATTCCGGAAACCCGCCGCATGACGGTGTTCGAGGACAAGCAGGTGGGCGATTTCGTCAACATCGAGATCGAACGCAGCACCCAGGTGGTGGTCGATACCGTGCGCGAAACCGTGCAGGAAAGCCTGGGCAAGCTGCAGCCGCTGCTGGAAGCCATCCTGAAGGAAAAGGGGCTGACGCTGGAAGACTTCGTCAGTCCGCAGGGCAAGCTGAAGTAGTGAGCGGGGGCGAGCGGGGCAGGCGGCGCCTGGCCCCTCAGCCGGAAAGCCGGGCCGAAGTCAGGTCCGTCAGCACGCCATTTTCCAGGACAGCCATCGTCAACTTGTCGACCGTGCCGCGGATTTCAAGTCCGTTGCGGTTCAATTCATCGCACAGCGATTTCATCAGCGCCCGGTTGGTGGACGACCCCATGGTGATGTGCGGCACATAAGGAATGTCCAGGCGCAGGGTCGGCGCCAGCACCTGGCGGTACAGGGCGTCATGCAGCCGCGACAGCTGGCTGTGGCCTTCATCGGGAACCAGGTACGCGTAAGCGTGCGCGGGGTCGGCCCCCAGCATGGCGTAACGGCATACGAAGTCTATCGGGCCGTTCAGGCCGGCGACCTCTTCGAGGTGCTGCTGGTAGGCCTGTTCGTCGATGCCCGCGCAGCCGAACGCCATGGTGAAGTGCGCCTGCACCAGCGGATGCTGGCCGTCATGCTGGCGCCGGAACTCCTCGATGAACGCGGAGTCCGACGCGCCGAGGCGCGGATAGGCGAGCGTATGGAGCTTTTTCATGCTTCCAGTCTGCCACTGCGCCGCGCGAAAGCAAACCCCGCCGGCTGGCGGCGGGGCGGGGCGTTCAGTAAGAGAACGGCTTGCCTTGCGGCCGCACGCGGATGCCGGGCTGCAGCCGGGTCCAGGGCAGGTCGGCCGGGTCGGCCTGCATCGGGCCGGGCGCCTTGGCCACCAGCACTTCGTGGGCGATGGGCTGGAAGTCCGCGCGGAAGTGCACGGAACTCTTCACCACCAGGATTGCCATTTCCTCGGGCTGCACGCCGCCGACGCGGAACAGGTTGCGGTCCAGCATCTGCGACTTGGTGGCGCTGACCACCACCCGCACGCCGCCGATGCGCAGGCCGGCCACGGCTTCCAGGTCCACGTCCATACCGTTCATCATCGGCCCGTCAAAGCGCAGCTTGCCGGGCGACAGGGTTTCGACCACGAACTCGCCTTCGAAAGCCGAGTCGCCCGCCACGCCCGATTGGCCTCCCAGGCTCAGGCGGACCTTGCCGCCGATGCCGGCCGCGGTGGCCTGGCGTACCGCCTCGGGGTCGTAGAACAGCCCCAGCGCGGCATTCTGGGCATCGGCCTGCACCAGCGCGCGCAGCATGCCGGTGGTATTGGCGTCGCCGCCCGCGCCCGGATTGTCCTGCGTGTCGGCGATGACCACGGGGCGCGATGCGCCCGCCGCCAGCGCCTGCGCGCGGCGCACGGCCTCGGACGGATCGAGGAAGTCGGGCGACCATTGCGGCTCCAGTTCCAGCACGCGCTGGTACAGGGTTTCGGTCACGCGTTCGACGGCTGCCGCATCGGTGCCGTAGGCCCAGACCACCGGGCCGCACTCGGGGAAGTCCGCCGCCGGAAAGCCGGGCGCGAACGAGATGGAGGCCACGCCCGGAGTCTGCTCCAGGCTTTCCAGCAGCTCGTACACACCCTTGGACGGCTGCAGCATCGTGCACATGCCGTTGATCGGAATCAGGAAGGGCAGGCGGCGTTCGCTGCGGCTCCAGCTGTCGCCGGCCGCGATACGGGCCTGCAGCAGGCGCGCCGCGTGTTCGCCGGTGTCGGCCATGTCCACATGCGGATAGGTGCGGAACGCGGCCAGGCCGTCGGCTTCCTGCAGCATCTGCGCGGTGACGTTGGCGTGCAGGTCCAGGCTGGCGATCACCGGCACGTCGGGCCCGACGATCTGGCGCACGCGCGCCAGCAGTTCGCCCTCACCGTCGTCCAGGTGTTCGGCGACCATGGCGCCGTGCAGGTCGAGGTAGACGGCGTCGTAGCTGCCGTTGCGGGCCGCGTCCAGGATTTCGCCGGCGATTCGTTCGTAGGCGTCGCGGGTTACATGGGCCGAGGGGCTGGCGCCCGCCCAGATCACGGTCTCGACCGTATGGCCCTGGGCCAGCGCCGCGTTGATGAAGCCGCCAGCGGGGATGTTGACCTCGCGCAGCGCCAGCATGTCCTTGCCGCGCACCATGGCGGGGAATCCTTCGCCGCGCACGAAGTTGTCGTAGGCGGCGAGCGACGGCGCGAAGGTGTTGGTTTCGTGCTGGAAGCCAGCAACCAGAATATGCATGATCGTTTCCTGTGAGTTGGACTTCAGGCGCGGGCGGGCGCGGAACGGGGCGGACGGTTCACCAGCAGGAGCAAGGCGCCTGCCACCAGCAAGGCGGAGATCACGTACAGGCCGCCAGCCAGCGTGCCCGTGGCTTCCTTGGACCAGCCGATGATGGACGGGCTGAGGAATCCGCCGAGCAGGCCGATGCTGTTGATGAGGGCGATGCCGCCGGCTGCTGCCTCTCCTTTGAGGTACTGCGAAGGAATCGCCCAGAATACCGTGTAGGAGGCCCACATGAAGCCCGTGGCCAGGGTGATGGCGCTCAGGGATAGCGCGAATTGCGTCGGCGCGGCGGTGGCGATGCACAGGGACACGCCGGCCAGGAGCGCCGGAATCAGCGTATGCCAGCGCCGTTCCTGCATGCGGTCCGAGCTGCGCGCGAACCACAGCATGAAGACCGCCGCGGCGATGTAGGGGATGGCGGAATACAGGCCGATCTCCATGGTGTCGTGCACGCCCGCCAGCTTGAGCAGCGTGGGCAGCCAGAAGCTGACGGCATAGATGCCGCAGATCAGACAGAAGTAGGTCAGGGCCATGCCGTAGATGACGGGGTCGCGCAGCACCTGCTTGAAGGCGTGCTTTTGCTGCGTGCCGCGGGTCTCCAGGTCGGCCGCCAGCAGCGCTTTTTCGTCGGCGCTGAGCCACTTGGCCTCGGCCGGCTTGTCGTCCAGGTAGCGGTACGCGATGACGCCCAGCAGCACGCAGGGCAGGCCTTCCAACAGGAACATCCATTGCCAGCCGTCCAGGCCATGCGCGCCCGAGAACGCGGTCATGATCCAGGCCGACACGGGGCCGCCGACGATGCCGCCGATGGGGCCGGCCAGCATCACCACCGCCATGACGCCGGCCATGCGCGACTGCGAGTACCAGTAGGTCAGGTAGAAGATCATGCCGGGTGCGAAGCCGGCTTCGAATACGCCCAGCATGAAGCGCAGGACGTAGAAGCTCCATTCGCCCTGCACGAACAGCATCGAGGCCGAGGTCAGGCCCCACAGCACCATGATGCGGCTGATCGTGCGGCGAGCGCCGATGCGGGTCAGCAACAGGTTGCTGGGCACTTCGAAGATGACGTAGCCCAGGAAGAAGATGCCGGCGCCCAGGCCGTAGACGGCGTCGGAAATGCCGATGTCCTGCTGCATCTGGAGCTTGGCGAAGCCGATGTTGATTCGGTCCAGGTAGGCAAAGACGTAACAGAGCAGCAGGAAGGGCAGCAGGCGCCACGTGATCTTGCGATAGAGCGGGGCCAGGCGCGGGTCCGCGCCCGGCGTGGTCGGATGGGGCATTGCATGTCTCCTCGCGCGGGTCTGGCGCCCGCGCTGGCTGGGGTTGGGCCGGAAACCCTGTGGCTTCCGCGGCCGCCATTATTGGAAGACAGGGGCGTTCCGAACAATGACCGGGGTGATAAATTATCGTTGCCCTGTGGGCAACGCTTGAATCACCTTCAACCGGCGCCACCAGGCGCCCCAGGAACGCGGGATATGCAGGAAATCAGCCAGGTCCGCCTGAAGTACTTCAACGAGGTCATGGCCTGCGGCTCGATACGGGGCGCGGCCGACAAGCTGGATACCGCGGCCTCCGTGATCAGCCGGCAGATCCAGCTGCTGGAAAAGGAACTGGGCGTGCAGTTGTTCGAGCGGCGCTCGCGCGGGCTGACGCCCACCGAGGCCGCCGATATGCTGCTGGAGTACCACCGCGGCTGCCGCGCCCAGCAGGAGCATCTGAATGCGCGCCTGCAGGAATTGCGCGGCATGCAGCGCGGCAACGTGCAGCTGATGATCAGCGAAGGCTTTATCGACGGCCTGATGGAACACGTGGTCGGGCCGTTCTGCATCGAATATCCGCAGATCAACATCAGCGTCAACGTCGGTTCGGTCAATGAGGTGGTCGAGGCGGTGGCCTCGGACGCGGCCCACATCGGGCTGGCCTACAACCCGCCGGTGGACCCGCGGCTGCGCTGCCGCGCCAGCCGCAAGCATCCGGTCTGCCTGCTGGCGGGCCGCGGCCATGCCCTGGCCGCAAGGCGCGCGCCGCTGACCATCGCCGACATCATGCCGTATCCCTTCGCGCTGATGTCCGCGCCCTACGGGCTGCGCCAGGCGGTGGACCTGCTGGAATTCACCGAGCGCATCCATCTGACGCCCAGCCTTACCACCAATTCGCTGCGCGTACTGAAGCAGTACGCGATGACAGGAGCGGGCGTGACGCTGATGCCGAACCTGGGCGTGCATCATGAGCTGGCCAGCGGCGAACTGGTGGCGATTCCCATCGCGCATCCCATCCTGAGCGCGCCCGAATGCCAGGCGCTGCTGCGGCTGGGGCGGCCGCTGTCGTCCGCCGCCAATGAGGTCATGCGGCGCATAGAACAACGCCTGCCGGCGTTCTCGGGCGGCTGAGCGCCAGCGCGCCGGGCCGCGCCCGCTTACAATGGGCGCACTTTCGGAGGTATCACCATGTCGGTCACAACCGATATCAAAATACGCCCCCTGGAGCGTGGCGACCTGCACTTCGTGCACAAGATCAACAATAACGACGTCATCATGCGTTATTGGTTCGAAGAGCCTTACGAGGCCTACGACGAACTGGTCGCCCTGTATGACCGCCACTTGCACGACCAGAACGAGCGGCGCTTCATCATCGAGCACGACACCGGGCAGCCCGCCGGCCTGGTCGAGCTGGTGGAAATCGACTACATCCACCGCCGCGCCGAATTCCAGATCATCATCGCGCCCAGCTATCAGGGCCGGGGCTACGCCAAGGCGGCGACGCGCATCGCTGTGGGCTATGCCTTCCGCGTGCTGAACCTGCACAAGGTCTATCTGGTGGTGGACAAGGACAACACCGCCGCCGTGCACATCTATGAGCGCTGCGGCTTCCAGATCGAAGGACTGTTGAAGGAAGAGTTCTTTTCCAACGGCGGCTATCGCGACGCCTACCGCATGGCGCTGCTGCAGCACGACCATCTGCGCGACGTGGGGCCTGGCGCGCCGGACGCGCCGGTGCTGCGCGACTGGCCGCAGGAAGAGCAGGCGGGCTGAGGCCTGCTTTTCCCGGCGGCCATGCAATGCATGCGCCACCGGGAATCGGACTGCTCCGCGTCAGTGTGCCGCAGGCGCCGCCCGCAACAGCCGCAGGCCGTTCGCCACCACCAGCAGGCTCGCGCCCACGTCGGCGAACACCGCCATCCACAGCGTGGCGTTGCCGGTCATGGCCAGGGCCAGGAACACGGCCTTGATGCCCAGCGCCAGCGCGATGTTCTGCACCAGCACGCGATGCGTGGCGTGGGACAGACGCAGGAAAGTGCCGATCTTGCGCAGGTCGTCGTCCATCAGGGCCACGTCGGCCGTCTCGATGGCGGTACCGGTGCCCGCCGCGCCCATGGCGAAGCCGATGTCGGCGCGCGCCAGGGCGGGGGCGTCGTTGATGCCGTCGCCCACCATGCCGACGCGGCCGCCAGACGCCAGCTTGCTTTCGATGGCGCCTAGCTTGTCTTCGGGCAACTGGTCGCCGCGGGCTTCGTCGATGCCGACTTGTTGCGCGATGGCTTGCGCGGTGGGCGTGTTGTCGCCCGTCAGCATCAGGGTGCGCACGCCCAGGGCGTGCAGGTCCGCGATGGCGGCGGCGCTGGTCGGCTTGACCGTGTCGGCCACGGCGGCTACGGCCAGCACGCGGTTGCCGTCGGTCAGCGCGATGGCGCTCTTGCCCTGGCGTTCCAGTTCGTCCAGGCGCGCTTCCAGCTTGGGGCTGGAGACGCCCAGTTCGCGCATCAGACGGCGGTTGCCCAGCTGGAAGGTCACGCCGTCCAGCGTGGCGCTGACGCCGCGGCCGGGCAGGGCGGTGAAGTCCTGCACGTCCAGCAAGGCCGTGCCGGCGTCGCGCGCGGCATTGGCCACGGCCAGCGATACCGGGTGGTCGGAGCGGGCGGCCAGGCTGGCGGCGACCAGCGCGGCCGGCTGGCGGCTTTGGTCAGACACGTCCCAATCCTGGATGTCGGTCTGCACCGGCTTGCCGTGGGTCAGGGTGCCGGTCTTGTCCAGCGCCAGCCATTTCAGGTTGCGGCCTTCTTCGAGGTACACGCCGCCCTTGACCAGGATGCCGCGGCGCGAGGCCGCGGTCAGGCCGCTGACGATGCTGACCGGCGTGGAAATGACCAGCGCGCAGGGGCAGGCGATGATCAGCAGCGCCAGGGCGCGGTAGATGGCGTCGAACCAGGGCTGGTTCCAGAACAGCGGCGGCAGCACCGCCACCAGCACCGCGATGCCCACCACGGCCGGCGTATAGATGCGCGAGAAGCGGTCGATGAAGCGCTGGGTCGGCGCGCGCGCGCCTTGCGCCTGTTCGACGGCGTGGATGATGCGCGCCAGCGTGGTGTTGCCGGCGGCCGCCGTGACGCGGTATTCGAAGGAGCCGGCCGCGTTCACGGTGGCCGCGTAGACCGGGTCGTCCTGCGTCTTTTCCACGGGCAGGCTTTCGCCGGTGATGGGGGACTGGTCCACCGCCGAGCTGCCGCTGACGATGATGCCGTCGGCGGCGATGCGTTCGCCCGGGCGTACCCGCACGATATCGCCCACCTGCAATCTGGCGGCGGGCACTTCCAGCCAGTCGCCATTGGCCTGGCGCACGGTCGCCGTTTCCGGCGCCAGGTCGAGCAGGCCACGGATGGCGTTGCGCGCCCGGTCCAGGGAGCGGGCTTCGATCAGTTCGGCCACGTTGAACAGGAACATCACCATCGCCGCTTCGGGCCATTGGCCGATCAGCACGGCGCCGGTGACGGCGATGCTCATCAGGGCATTGATGTTGAGGTTGCCGTTGCGTACGGCGATCCAGCCCTTGCGGTAGGTGCTGATGCCGCAGGCCAGGATGGCGGCCACGGCCAGGGCTGCGGTGACGCCCAGCGGCCAGCCGGCGAAATGCGACAGTTCCGACAGCGCGGCCAGGACGCCGGAGCCGCCGATCAGCCACCAGTTCACCGGTTTGGCGGCAGGGGCTGGCGTGCCGGGAGCGTTGTCGGCCAGGGGCTCGGGCGTCATGTCCAGCGACTTGATGGCCGCCATGACACGGTCCAGCGCGCCTTCGGCGTGCACCACGGTCAGCACGCGCTGCATCAGGTTGAAGTCCAGCGCGTGGACGTCGGCCATGTTGTCGAGCTTTTTGCGGATCAGCGTTTCCTCGGTGGGGCAGTCCATCTGGCCGATGCGCAGGCGCGCCAGCGACTGGCCCGGGCCGGCGGTCAGCGTGGCCGCGCCGGCGCCCGAAACGGTGAAGGGCTGGCCATCGCCATGGCCGCAGCAGGCGTCGCCGCCGTGGTCGTGCTTGTGGCTGCGATCGTGCTTGTGATCGTGCTTGTGATCGTGCGCGTGGTCATGGCCGGCATGGTCGTGGCTGTGATCGTGGCCCGCGTGGCTGTGATCCGCGTGATCATGGCCCGCATGATCGTGTCCGGCCTGGGCCTGGGCGTTCTTGGCGGGCGCGTCGCAGCCGTCGTGCGCGCAGCAGGCGCCGCCTTGCCCGGCGGGCATATGTTCGTGTTTTTTGACCGGAGGTAAAGACATCGTCCTCTGCCTTGAAATAAGCTGGTGACGCTATTCCACACCTTGGAGTTACTATAGGGTCAACCCCCTATATCAATCGGATGCGATCCGGGAGGCAGCGATGCGTATCGGCGAATTGGCCACGGCGGCCGGAACCACGGTCGAGACCGTCAGGTATTACGAGAAAGAAGGGCTGTTGCCGGCCCCGGAAAGGGGACTGAACAACTACCGTAGCTACGGCCAGCCCCATCTGGAGCGGCTGCGCCTGATCCGCAACTGCCGCGCGCTGGACATGACGCAGGACGAGATCCGCGCCATCCTGTCGCTGGCGGATAACCACCAGAGCGGTTGCGGCCCCATCAACGAGCTGTTCGACGAGCACATCTCCCACGTGGATGAACGCATCGCCGAGCTGACCCAGCTCAAGACCCAGCTCACGGAATTGCGCCAGCGCTGCCTGTCGGCCCGGCCCGACACGGAAGACTGCGGCATCCTGCATGGCCTGAGCGAAATGCAGGTCGAAGAGCGCCAGGAACGCCACACGCACCTGGGCTGACAGCGGCCCTGGACAGGGTGGCATCACGGAGCACGGGCCTGATGGCCTAGGGAAAACCCGCCGCGCAAAAAGCGCGGCGGCGTCTTGTTGCGTCCAAAATCAGCATGTAAGATGTCCAACATCCAACAAATAATGACAAGGCAGCCGCGGTCGACGATTGGCGGCGCCACACAGAGAGGCAGACAAGCATGGATTCCAAGCCCTTGGGCCGATTCACCGTCCTGGACCTGACGCGAGTGCGCTCGGGTCCCGCCGCCGTGCGCCAGTTCGCGGACTGGGGCGCCACCGTCATCAAGATCGAAGAGCCGGGCGACGAGCAGGACGACAAGCCGGGCGGCTCCGCCCAGTTCGCGGACTACCAGAACACCCACCGCAACAAGCGCAGCGTCACGCTGAACCTGAAGCATCCGCAGGGCCGGGCGCTGTTCCTGGACCTGGTGCGCCAGGCCGACGTGGTGGTGGAAAACTACCGGCCCAACGTCAAGTTCAAGCTGGGCATCGACTACGAGACGTTGCGCCAGGTGAACCCGCGCATCGTCTACGCCAGCGTGTCCGGCTTCGGCCAGGACGGCCCCTACGCCGGACGCCCGGGGCTGGACCAGATCGCGCAGGGCATAGGGGGGCTGATGTCGGTGACGGGCGAACCCGGCCGCGGCCCCATGCGGGCGGGGATTCCGGTGGCGGACCTGACCTCCGGCCTGTTCTGCGCCATCGGCATCTTCATCGCGCTGCTGGAGCGCGAGGTGTCGGGGCAAGGGCAGTGGGTGCAGACATCGCTGTTGCAATCGCAGGTCTGGATGATGGATTTCCAGGCGATGCGCTGGCTGATGAACGGCGAGGTGCCTGGCCAGAGCGGCAACGACCATCCCACCAGCAGCCCGACCGGCGTGTTCCCCACCAGCGACGGCTATATGAACATCGCGGCCATGGGCAACGACATCTATGCGCGCCTGTGCCGCGTGCTGGAATTGCCGGAACTGATCGAGGACGAGCGCTTCCTGACGGTGCCGCTGCGGGCGCGCAACCGACCCGCGCTGAACGCGGCCATCGGCGCGCGCACCGCGACCCGGCCCACCGCCGAATGGATAGCGCTGATGAACAAGGAAGGCGTGCCTTGCGGTCCGATCCTGGGCATGGACCAGACTTTCGAGGATCCGCAGGTGCGCCACCTGGGGCTCAGCCGCGAGATCCGCCATCCCGCGCTGGGGCCGATTTCGGTGGTGGGGCAGCCCATGATCCTGAGCCGTTCCACCACCGGGGAGATGGCGCCCGCGCCCGAACGCGGCCAGCACAACGGCGACGTCTATGGCGGCATGCTGGGATTGGCGCCTGCCGACTTGCAGCAGCTGGCCCGCGAAGGCGTCATTTAAGGGATACGTCCAGGCACCGAGCATAAAATCGCCGCCAAGGCCGCCCGCGTATCCGGCGGCCCAGACGGAGACAGCCCAGACATGAACGCACCATCCACCGCCGCCGCCGACCAGGTCTTTTCCAGCCTGGGACGCCCCGACAACCTGCCGGACGAGATCGCTTCGCAGATCCGCCAGAAGATCGTGGCGCGCGAATTCGAGCCCGGCCAGCGCCTGCCCACCGAGTTCGAACTGGCGCAGATGTTCGCCGTCAGCCGCAATGTGGTGCGCGAGGCGATCGCGAGGCTGAAGCTGTCGGGGTATGTGGATACGCGGCGCGGCGTGGGGTCCTTCGTGGCGCAGGACGTGGGCACGCGCAATTTCGAAATCGCGCCGGAAGACCTGCTGCAGCCCGAGCCGCTGGCGCACATCTTCCAGCTGCGCGTGGAACTGGAATCCGGCGCGGCCGCGCAGGCGGCCCTGCACCGTACCCCCGAACAAATCGAAACCCTGCGCCAGGCCCTGCAACGGGTCGACGCGGCAGGCAATGACTGGCAGGCCGGCGCCGACCACGCGCTGGACTTCCACATGGCCGTGGGCGAGGCCACCAACAACCCTTATTTCGTGCGCCTGTTGGCGCACCTGCGCCACGTGTTCCGCGGCGCCGTGCGCACGCTGCGCTACACCAGCGCCGGCACCGAGCGCGTGCCGGAAATCGAACGCGAACATCACCGCATCTTCGATGCCATCGTCGCCGGCGACAGCGAGGCAGCGCGCCTTGCCATGCGCGTCCACCTGACCAACGGCATACAACGGCACCAGACAGTCATACAAGGAAAGCAACCGTGACCATACAACGCATCCTGCAGGGCGACATTACCGACAACATCGTGGCCGAGAAGCGTGGCGCGATAGGTTGGCTGACTTTCAACGATCCGCAGCGGCACAACGCCGTATCGTTCGCCATGTGGGAAGCGGTGTCGGTAGTGCTGGAAGCCTTTCGCCAGGACCCGGAGATCCGGGCGGTGGTGCTGCAGGGCGCGGGCGGCAAGGCCTTCGTCAGCGGCGCCAATATCTCGCAGTTCGACAAGCTGCGCAGCGGCGAAGACGCGGTGGTGGAGTACGAGCGCGTGGCCGAAACCGCGCAACTGGCGCTGTACGACTACGACAAGCCCACGATCGCGTACATCCAGGGCTATTGCATCGGCGGCGGCCTGAACATCGCCCTGTGCTGCGACATCCGCATCGCTTCCGACAACAGCAGCTTCGCGATTCCCGCAGGCAAGCTGGGCCTGGGCTACCGCCTGACCGCGATCCGCAACCTGGTGACGGCGGTCGGCCCGGCCAACGCGCTGGAAATCTTCCTGACGGCGGCGCGCTATGACGCCCGCGAAGCCAAGGAGCTGGGCCTGATCCGCAGGGTCGCGCCGGTGGACGAACTGCCGCAGGTGCTGGAAACCATGCTGGCCCAGATCCAGGCCAACGCCCCGCTGACGCTGCGCGCCGGCAAGAAGATGATCCGACAGCTTCAGCAGCTGGGACCGGAGGTCGACGTGGAAGGCATGCGCCGTCTGGTGCTGGAGTGTTTCGAAAGCAATGACTACCGCGAAGGCCGCAAGGCGTTCGCGGAAAAGAGAGCGCCGGTGTTCACCGGTACCTGATCTCCGGCCGCGGGCCGGATTCCCTACGCGGCTTTCAGGTCCGCGCCGTCGCCGGCGCGGCCCGGGGAGGCTTGCGTCCTGAATCCGCCGCGGACCGGATCAACCCGGCCACCGATCCCACCGGGGACGGCCTGGCCATAGACCGCGCAGCAGAAGCGCGGCGACGAGGAGACAGACATGAAAGCGGTTTATCTGAGGGCAGGCCTGGCTGGCTTGGCGGCGTGGCTGTGCGCGGCGCCGCTGCACGCGCAGGGGGCGTACCCAAGCCAGCCGGTGCGCATCGTGGTGGGCTACGCCGCCGGCGGCACCACGGACATCCTGGCGCGGGCGCTGGGCGAGCAGTTGAGCAAGGAGCTCAAGCAGCCCGTCATCATCGAGAACAAGGCCGGCGCCGCCGGCAACATCGCCGCGGCCTCCGTGCAGCAAGCCGCGCCGGATGGCTACACCTTGTTCATGGCGACCGTGTCCAGCCATGGCATCAATCCGGTCGTGTACAAGAAATCGCTGGGCTACGACCCGGTGGGCGGCTTCACGCCGGTCAGCATGATCGCGTCCATCCCGCTGGTGCTGGTGGCCAATCCCAAGCTGCCCGTGGCGTCGGTGGCCGACCTGGTCAAGCTGGCGCGCGAGAAACCGGGCGACCTGAACTATTCCTCCAGCGGCAATGGCTCGCCAGTGCACGTGGCCGGCGCCATGTTCGCCTCGGAGGCCAAGGTGCAGATCCAGCACGTGCCGTACCGCGGCGGGTCGCTGGCCAATTCCTCGGTCATGAGCGGCGAAACCCAGTTCAGCTTCGCCACCTTGCCGGCAGCCTTGCCGCAGGTTCGCGCGGGCGCGCTGCGCGCCCTGGCCGTGACCACCCGCGACCGTTCGGCCGAACTGCCCGACGTGCCCACGGTGGCGGAGGACCCGATGTTCAAGGGCTACGAGATCAACACCTGGAATGCGTTGATGGCGCCCAAGGGCACGCCCGATGCGGTGGTGGCGGTGCTGAACCAGGCGGTGGCGCGCTCGCTGGCCGTGCCGGCCTTGCAGACCCGCTTCAAGGGCGAGGGCGCCACGCCCGGCGCCAGCAGCCCGGCCGAGCTGGGCCAGTTCGTCAACGCGGAGCTGACGCGCTGGGCGGGGGTCATCAAAGAGGTCGGCATCCAGATCGAATGACCTCTGGCGGTCCGGGGGGATGACGGCCTGGGGCGGCGGAGTGGCGTAATATGAATTGTGTTTCTTTCTCATTGACGCCCGATCCGATGACCACGACCCAGACCGCCACCCCGCTGCACGCCCTGAATACCCGCCGTTCCTTCAAGTTCCTCCGCGCCCCGGCGCCCAAGCCCGAGGAACTCGAACAGATCCTGCAGGCGGCGATGTCGGCGCCCGACCATGGCGCCTTGCGCCCGTGGCGTTTCGTGGTGATCCAGGGCGAGGCCATCGGCAAGCTGGCCGATCTGGCGTTGGACGCCGTCAAGCGCAGCGGCGATCCGCGCATGACGCCGGAAAAGGAAAAGTCGGTGCGCGAATGGATGGCCGGCGTGCCGCTCTTCGTCGCGGTGGCGCAGAAGATTGCGCACGACAACACCAAGATCCCGGAGCAGGAACAACTGCTGGCCACCGGCGCCGCCACCATGAACCTCCTGAACGCCGTGCACATGCTGGGCTACGGCGCGTTCTGGAGCACCGGTATCGGCACCTACGTCGAAGACGTGCAGAACGCGCTGGGCCTGGACGCGCTGGACTACCGTTTCCTGGGCTTTCTGGCCATCGGCACCCCGGCTTGCGCCGTACCGCCGGCCAACCGCCCGGACTACCGCGAATTCGTCACGGAGTGGACCGGTCCGGTCTGAGGGCGCCGTCCTGGATGAAGCAAACCGGCCCATGGCCGGTTTTTTTATGGCATCTCCGGCTTAGCGCCGGCCCGGGATCGGCCGGAATGCGGCGCGCACGAGATTCTCCAGGCCCCAGCCCGCGAAGTAGAAGAGGGCCAGCGTGGGCAGCCCGATCAGCAGATAGCCGCCGACCCAGGACAGGTCTCCCAGCAGGCGGTCCAGGTTCAGTTCATGCAGCAGCGCCAGTTGCGGCGCCAGCGGCAACTGCAGCAGCACGAAACGCCCCTTGTCATCGCCGTCGGCCGAGAGCGCGCCGGCAACGCAGAGGATGACGATGGCGAGGTACAGTGCGGCGAAGACGATGCCGGTCCAGCTGAACCATCTTGAGGCTGTCGATCCGGGCACGTGGCTTTCCAGGGAATCAGGGACGGCAAGTATAGAGCGCTCCAAGCCTGGGATGGGGCAGGCGGGGCGCATGCCGCGCTTGCGTGGCTGGGAATAAATAACAATAATTCTTATTTTTATTGACCCGCTACCGCGCCTTCCCCCATGTCCCATTCTGCGCAGCCGACGCAGCCTACCGCCGCCCAGCTGTACGAGGCCCATCATCCATGGTTGCAGGAATGGCTGCGCCGCCGGCTGGGCTGCCGCCACGATGCGGCCGACCTGGCGCACGACACCTTCGTGCGGGTGCTGACCGGCAGTCGGGTCGAGGTCATCCGGGAACCGCGCGCCTTCCTGACCACGCTGGCACAGCGCACGCTGTACACCTTCTGGCGTCGCCGCGAACTTGAGCGGGCCTATCTCGACAGCCTTGAACTGCTGCCGCAGGCTCATGCGCCCAGCGAGGAACAACGCGCGCTGGCGGTCGAGGCCCTGATGCAGATAGACCGCGCCCTGCAACGCCTGCCGGCGCGCACGCGCCAGGTCTTTCTGCTGAGCCAGCTGGAAGAACTCACGTATCCGCAGATCGCCGAGCGCCTTGGCGTGTCGGGCATCACCGTCAGGCGCTGCATGAAACAGGCCGTCACGCTCTGCGTCGCGGCGCGCCTGGCGGCATGAGCGGGCCCACGCTGCCGGCGGACCTGGAGGCCGCCGTCGACTGGATGGTGCTGTTGTCGTCGGGCGTGGCTGGCGACGCCGACCGTGCCGGCTTCGACGCCTGGCGCCGCGCCGACCCGCGCCACGCAGCCGCCTGGGAGACGGTCGCCGCGGCGTTGAAGAACACGTTCGCGCCGTTACCCGACGGGGTCCCGGCGCGCGCCGCAGGAGCCGCCCTGGCTACCGCGCCGGCGCGGCGGCGGGCCTTGCGCAACGCATTGGGGCTGGCATTGGCGGCCGGGGGCCTGGCTGTCCTGGTCGACCGGCAGACGCCATTGCGCACGTTGGCCGCCGATCTGCATAGCGGCACCGCCGAGCGCAGCACGCACACATTGCCGGACGGCAGCCTGCTGACCCTGAACGCCCGCTCCGCGGTGGACCTGGAATTTGGCGGCCGCGCCCGCGTGCTGCGGCTGCGGGCCGGCGCGGTGTACGTGCGGGTGGCGGCCGATGCTGCACGGCCGTTCATCGTCGCCAGTCCCGATGGCGAGGTGCAAGCCCTGGGCACGGTGTTCGGGGTGGCGCGCGATGAGCGGGGCAGCATCGCCAGCGTGATTGAACACAGTGTCGAAGTGCGCGCGGCCGGCCAGCGGCGGGTCCTGGCGGCGGGCGAGGGCGCGCGTTTCGGCGCGGATGGCGTCGGCGCGCCGGACGCCGCGCTGGCCGAGGCTGCAGCCTGGCGGGACGGCATGCTGGTGGTGCGCGACCGGTCGCTGGGCGAGGTGGTGTCGGCCTTGCGGCCGTACCGGCGCGGTTTCCTGCGTATCACGCCCGAAGCCGGCCGGCTGCGGGTGCTGGGGGCCTTTCCCCTGGACGACACCGATCAGGTGCTGGAGTCCTTGCGCCAGACCTTGCCGATCGAGGTGCGCGCCCTGACCGGCTGGCTGGTCAGCATCGACCTGCGCAGCCCGTCAGTCGAAAAAAAATGATCGCCTGCGCCGGGTCCGCTGGACATACCTCCTGAAGCACACACTTGCAGCAGGAGATTCCATGTTCCCCGTTCGTTCCGCGCCGCGCCTGGCGGCCGCGTTCCTCATTGCCCTGGCGGTGCCGGCCGGCCCCGCCCAGGCGCAATCCAGCACCCAGGCGGGCGCATCCGCCGCGCTGCGCTACGACCTGCCGGCTGCGCCGCTGGCCGACACCTTGACCCGCATCGCGCGCCAGAGCGGCCGTGCCGTGTCGGTCGAGCCGGCGTTGGTGGCGGGTCGCCAGGCCCCCGCCGTGGTCGGCGTCTACACCGCCGAACAGGCCTTGCGGCTGGCCCTGATGGGTAGCGGGCTGGAGCTGCGGATCACCGCCAACGGCACCTTCAGCGCGCAACCCCTGCCGCAGGGCGGCGCGGCCATGCTGGAGCCCGTGCGCGTGACCGCCGCGGCCGAATCGCCCACCGGCCACGTCGACGGTTACGTGGCCCTGCGCAGCATGGCCGGCGCCAAGACCGACACGCCGCTGATCGAGACGCCGCAATCGGTGTCGGTGGTCACCAGCGACCAGATCCGCGTCGTCAAGGCCGCCAGCGTCGCCGACGCGCTGGGCTACACGCCGGGTGTGGCGGCCCAGTCGCCGGCTTTCAGCCGCATGGTGGACGACCTGATGTTGCGCGGCTTCAACGTGGCCACCGGCAATTCGGGCCTGCTGCGCGACGGACTCAAGCTGCAGTCCAACGTCTACGATGGCGGCCAGGAACCCTATGGACTGGAACGTGTCGAGGTGTTGCGCGGCGCGGCCTCGGTGGTGTATGGCCAGCTCACGCCGGGCGGGGTGGTCAACACCGTCAGCAAACGCCCGACCACCGAGCCCCTGCGCGAACTGAATCTTGAGACCGGCAGCTACGCCCGCAGGCAGGTGTCGGGCGATTTCGCTGGCGCGCTGACGGAAGATGGCACCTGGTCCTATCGCCTGACCGGCCTGGCGCGCAACGCCGACAATTGGGTCGATCACGTGCCCGACGATCGCACCTACCTGGCGCCGGCCCTGAGCTGGCGGCCCAACGCGGCGACCTCGCTGACGCTGCTGGCCAGCTACCAGCGCATCCGCACGCGTTTCGCGGCTCCGATGCCGGCGGCCAACACCTTGAACGGCCAAATCCCGCGCGACCTGTTCATCGGAGAACCGGACTTCGATCGCTATGACACTGACACCTACACCGCCGGCTACGTGTTCGAGCACGCCTTCAGCGAGCGCGTCAAGCTGCGCCAGAGCGCGCGCTACTTCACCGCTTACGGCGAGTGGGACTATCTGTCGTTCGGTGGCCTGCAACCCAATGGCACTACGCTGCGGCGCGGGGTTGTGAGCCGAACCGAGAACTCGTATGGCATTGCCGCCGACACCTCGCTGGAATTCAAGCTGGAGGGGGGCGGGTTGCAGCACACGGTGCTGGCAGGCCTGGACTATTACCGCAGCAACTACGACACCAGCCGCCACTCGGGCACGGTGGCGCCCTTGGGCGACATCTATCATCCCGTCTATGGCGCGGTGCCGGTGGTGAACACCGCGCGCAACAACGGCTTCGTGACGCGTTCGAACGGCATCGGCTTCTACCTGCAGGACCAGATCAAGATCCATGACCAGTGGGTGGTGGTGCTGGGCGGGCGCCAGGACTGGGCCGATACGGACCAGCGCAGCCATGCCAGCGGCGCCGCCACCCGGCAGCGGGACACGGCCACCACCGGGCGGGTCGGCCTGGTGTACCTCGCGCCGGCGGGCCTGGCGCCTTATGTGAGCGTGAGCCAGTCTTTCGCGCCCACCGTGGGCATGGACCGCGCCGATAATGCCTTCAAGCCGACCAAGGGCGTGCAGTACGAATTGGGTCTGCGCTACGAGCCGCCTGGCAGCGACATGCTATACAGCGCTGCCGTCTATGACCTGACGCAGACCAACGCTCTGACGGCCGATCCGGTGGATCCGACCTATTCGGTGCAGACCGGCAAGGCGCGCTCGCGCGGCCTGGAACTGGAGGCCAAGGCGCGGCTGGGGGCGCTGAACCTGACCGCGAGCTATGCCTACACCGATGCGCGCACCATCCGCAGCACCTTGCCCGAACTGGTCGGCCAGCGCACCACGCTGGTGCCGCTGCATAGCGCCGCGGTGTGGGCCGACTACAACCTGACGGCGGCGGGCGTGCCCGGGCTGACCCTGGGCGCCGGCGTGCGCTACGCCAGTTCGACCAATCTGCCGGGCTATCCCGCGGAGGTGCCGGGCCAGTTCCTGGTGGACGCGATGGCCGCGTACGACTTCGGCGCGGTCTCGCCCCAGTTCAGCGGCCTGTCCTTGACCGTGAACGCGCGCAACCTGTTCAACCGTGGTTACCTGTCGTGCGCCGGCGCCACCGGTTGCCGCTACGGCGATCCGCGCACGCTCTACGCGACTCTCAGCTACCGCTGGTAGCGAGGCCCGGCGCGGCCCCTGTCTCGGGGCTGCGCCCTGTGCTACTCTGGCTGCCGGTCGTGCATGTTCATCCCTTTGCACCGGCCGACGATGGCAATGTCCGAGGTCACCCCCTTGGGCAGTGTCTTGGTAAGAAGAATGCGCATGACACGATCAAGCGTGGAGACAATACATGAGCCAATATGGGCCGTTGAAGTTGCACGTCCCGGAGCCTACAGGGCGCCCGGGTTGCAAGACCGATTTTTCCTACCTGCACCTGTCGCCGCCCGGCGATGTGCCCAAACCCCCCATTGATGTTGCCGCGGTCGATACCGGCGGACTGGCCTACAGCCTGGTCCGGGTGATCGCGGACGACGGCAGCGCCGTCGGACCGTGGGCGCCGGAACTCAGCCACGAGCAGCTGCGCGCGGGCATGCGCAACATGCTGAAGACGCGTCTGTTCGATGCGCGCATGCTGACCGCCCAGCGCAAGAAGAAGATCTCGTTCTACATGCAGAGCCTGGGCGAAGAGGCCATCGGCACGGCCCACGCCATGGCGCTGGAGCAGGGCGACATGTGCTTCCCGACCTACCGCCAGCAAAGCATCCTGCTGGCGCGCGACGCCTCGCTGGTCACCATGATGTGCCAGTTGATGTCCAACGAACGCGATCCGCTCAAGGGCCGCCAATTGCCGGTCATGTACTCCGACCGCGAACGGGGCTTCTTCAGCATCTCGGGCAACCTGGCCACGCAATTCATCCAGGCGGTGGGCTGGGGCATGGCCTCGGCCATCAAGGGTGACACCCGTATCGCCTCCGGCTGGATCGGCGACGGCGCCACCGCCGAGGCCGACTTCCACACCGCACTGACCTTCGCCCACGTCTACCGCGCGCCGGTCATCCTGAACGTGGTCAACAACCAGTGGGCCATCTCCACCTTCCAGGCGATCGCCGGCGGCGAGGGCGCGACCTTCGCGGGCCGCGGCGTGGGCTGCGGCATCGCCTCGTTGCGGGTGGACGGGAACGATTTCCTGGCGGTCTACTCCGCCTCGCGCTGGGCCGCCGAACGCGCCCGCAGCAATCTGGGACCGACCCTGATCGAATGGGTGACCTACCGCGCCGGGCCGCACTCCACGTCCGACGATCCCTCCAAGTACCGCCCCGGCGACGACTGGAGCCACTTCCCGCTGGGCGATCCGATCGCGCGCTTCAAGAAGCACCTGATCTCGCTGGGCATCTGGTCCGACGAAGAGCATGAAGCCGTCAAGGCCGAGCTCGACGCCGAGATCCTGGCGGCGCAGAAGGAAGCGGAAAGCTACGGCACCCTGGTGGACGGCCACGTTCCCAGCGCCGCCAGCATCTTTGAAGACGTGTACAAGGACATGCCGGAGCATCTGCGCCGGCAGCGTCAGCAGCTCGGAGTCTGATCATGGCTATCGATAACAACGCTGGTCCGGCCTCCGCGCCGATGACCATGATCCAGGCTTTGCGCTCGGCCATGGATGTGATGCTGGAGCGCGACAACAACGTGGTGGTGTTCGGGCAGGACGTCGGCTATTTCGGCGGCGTGTTCCGCTGCACCGAAGGCCTGCAGACCAAGTACGGCAGCTCGCGCGTGTTCGACACGCCCATCTCCGAAGGCGGCATCGTCGGCGTGGCGGTGGGCATGGGCGCCTACGGCCTGCGTCCCGTCTGCGAGATCCAGTTCGCCGATTATTTCTATCCCGCTTCGGACCAGATCGTGTCCGAGGCCGCGCGCCTGCGCTACCGCTCGGTCAACGAATTCGTCGCGCCCATGACCATCCGCATGCCTTGCGGCGGCGGCATCTACGGCGGCCAGACGCACAGCCAGAGCCCCGAGGCCATGTTCACGCAGGTCTGCGGGCTGCGCACGGTGATGCCGTCCAACCCGTACGACGCCAAGGGCCTGCTGATCGCGGCCATCGAGAACGACGACCCGGTCATCTTCCTGGAGCCCAAGCGGCTCTACAACGGCCCGTTCGACGGCCACCATGACCGGCCCGTCACGCCCTGGACCGGACGGCCGGGCAGCGTGGTGCCCACCGGCTACTACACCGTGCCGCTGGATACAGCAGCCATCGTGCGCCCCGGCAACGCGCTGACCGTGCTGACCTACGGCACCACCGTGCACGTGTCGCTGACGGCCGCCGAGGAAACCGGCATCGACGCCGAGATCATCGACCTGCGCAGCCTGTGGCCGCTGGACCTGGACGCCATCGTCAACTCGGTCAAGAAGACCGGCCGCTGCGTGGTGGTGCACGAAGCCACGCGTACCTGCGGCTTCGGCGCCGAGCTGATTTCGCTGGTGCAGGAACACTGCTTCCATCATCTGGAGGCGCCCGTGGAGCGCGTGACCGGCTGGGATACGCCGTATCCCCACGCGCAGGAATGGGCGTACTTCCCCGGCCCGCGCCGGGTCGGCGAAGCCTTCAAGCGCGCGATGGAGGGTTGAGAGATGGGTATTCATGTCATTAAGATGCCCGACATCGGCGAAGGCATCGCGGAAGTGGAACTGGTCGCCTGGCACGTGAAGATCGGCGACATGGTGGCCGAGGACCAGCCGCTGGCCGACGTCATGACGGACAAGGCCACGGTCGAGATTCCCGCGCCGGTGGTCGGCCGCGTGGTCGCGCTGGGCGGGGACGTGGGCCAGGTCATGGCGGTGGGCGGTGAACTGATCCGCCTGGAGGTCGAAGGCGAGGGCAACCTGAAGCCGGGCGCCGATGCGCCGCCGGCCAAGGCGGCTGCGGCTCCCGCGGCGGCACAGCCTGCCGCCGCAGCGCCTGCGCCGCAGCCCGCGCCAGCGCCGAAGGCTGAGGCTGCCGCACCCGCGAAACCGGCCGCGCCGCCCGCTGCGCCGGCCAAGCCCGCGCGCCAGGCGTCCGCCGCCGTCGCGCGTCAGCCCGGCGACAAGCCGCTGGCTTCGCCGGCCGTGCGCAAGCGCGCCTGGGACCTGGGCATCGAACTGCGCTACGTGCAGGGCAGCGGCCCCGCCGGCCGCATCCTGCACGAGGACCTGGACGCCTATCTGCAAGGCCAGGGCGGGGGCGCCCAAGCCCGCGGTGGCGTGGCCTACGCCGAGCGTAACGACGAGGAAAACGTGCCGGTCATCGGCCTGCGCCGCAAGATCGCGCAGAAGATGGCCGAGTCCAAGCGCCGCATTCCGCACTTCAGCTACGTCGAGGAAATCGACGTGACCGAGCTGGAAGAGCTGCGCGCCAGCCTCAACCAGAAGTGGGGCGCGACGCGCGGCAAGCTCACGCTATTGCCGCTGCTGGCGCGCGCCATGGTGGTGGCGCTGCGCGATTTCCCGCAGATCAACGCGCGCTACGACGATGAGGGCGGCGTGGTCACGCGCTACGGCGCGGTCCACATCGGCATCGCCACGCAAAGCGACGGCGGCCTGATGGTGCCGGTCATGCGCCACGCCGAGGCGCGCGATCTCTGGTCCATGGCGGCCGAGATCGTCCGTCTGGCCGAGGCGGTGCGCACGGGCAGCGCCAGCCGCGACGAACTGTCGGGGTCGACCATCACCATTACCAGCCTGGGGCCTTTGGGCGGCATCGTCACCACGCCGGTGATCAACCATCCCGAGGTCGGCATCGTGGGCGTGAACCGCATCGTCGAGCGGCCCGCCATCCGCAATGGCGCCGTGGTGGCGCGCAAGCTGATGAACCTGTCGTCGTCCTTCGACCACCGCGTGGTGGACGGCATGGACGCGGCGCGCTTCATCCAGGCGGTGCGCGCGCTGCTGGAGCAACCCGCGCTGCTTTTCGTGGAGTAAGCATGAGCCAGATCACTAAGACTACGACTTTGCTGGTGATCGGCGGCGGCCCTGGCGGCTACGTCGCCGCCATCCGCGCCGGCCAGTTGGGCGTGCCGACCATTCTGGTCGAAGGCGCCCAGCTGGGCGGCACCTGCCTGAACATCGGCTGCATCCCCTCCAAGGCGCTGATCCACGCGGCCGAGGAATTCGACAAGGCGCGCCACTACGCGGGCAAGTCGGCGCTGGGTATTTCCGTGTCGGCGCCCGCCATCGACCTGGCCCAGACCGTGGCCTGGAAGGACGGCATCGTCGGCAAGCTGACCGGCGGCGTTGCTGCGTTGTTGAAGAAGAACGGCGTGGAAGTGGTGCGCGGCTGGGCCCGGCTGCTGGACGGCAAGACCGTGGAAGTGGATGGCGGCGAGTCCGGCGCCATCCGCATCCAGTGCGAGCATCTGCTGCTGGCGGCGGGCTCCGAACCGACGCCGCTGCCGTCCATGCCGTTCGGCGGCATGGTGGTGTCGTCCACCGAAGCCTTGTCGCCTTCCAGCATCCCCAAGCAATTGGTGGTGGTGGGCGGCGGCTATATCGGCCTGGAACTCGGCACCGTGTACCGCAAGCTGGGCGCCGAGGTGGCCGTGGTGGAAGCGCAGGACCGCATCCTGCCAACCTACGACGCCGAACTCACCAAGCCGGTGGCCGCCGCCTTGGCGAAAATGGGCGTGGAGCTGCACCTGGGCCGCAAGGTGCTGGGCCTGAACGGCGCCGGCAATGCGGTGCGCGTGCAGGACGCGGCGGGCGTCGAAACCCTGCTGCCGGCAGACCGCGTGCTGATCGCGGTGGGCCGGCGTCCGCGCACGCAGGACTGGGGGCTGGAAAGCCTGCAGCTCGACCGCAAGGGCAACGCGCTGCGCATCGACGACCAGTGCCGCACCTCCATGCGCGACGTCTGGGCCATCGGCGACATCGCCGGCGAACCCATGCTGGCGCACCGCGCCATGGCGCAGGGCGAGATGGTGGCCGAGCTGGTTTCGGGCAAGCGCCGCCACTTCCTGCCTGCCTCGATCCCGGCGGTCTGCTTCACCGACCCCGAGGTCGTGGTGGCGGGCCTGTCGCCCGGCGAGGCGGAAAGCGCGGGACTGGACTGCCTGACGGCTTCCTTCCCGTTCGCCGCCAACGGGCGTTCGATGACGCTGGAATCCACCGACGGCTTCGTGCGAGTGGTAGCGCGCCGCGACAACCACCTGATCGTGGGCTGGCAGGCGGTGGGGCGCGGCGTGTCGGAGCTGTCGACGGCGTTCGGCCAGTCGCTGGAAATGGGCGCCACGCTGGAAGACGTGGCGGGCACCATCCATGCGCATCCGACCCTGGGCGAAGCGGTGCAGGAAGCGGCGCTCAAGGCGCTGGGGCACGCGCTGCATATCTAGGAGGTGCAATGGAACGCCGCGCTTGCGCGGCGTTCCACCGCAAGCCCGGACAGTGCCTAGCGAGGGGTTACGGCTTGCGCCAATGCGGCGCTGAATCCTTCCACCGCAGGGTTGCCTTGGTCGCGCAACGCTGCCAACACCACCTGGGCCGTGGCTCCAGCCACATCGCGCAAAGGCAGGAAGCGCAATGAATCCGAACGCATTCGGGACAACGATTGGGGCACCAGTGCAGGGCCGACGCCGGCTTCCACCAGCGTCAGCAAGGTGGGAATGACGCTTTCCTGCGCGATTTCCGGCTTCAGCTGCGCACGCGCGTACAGCGCCTGGATCATATTGCGGAAGTACGGCGAGATGTCCTGGCGGTAGCCCACCAGGGGAAATTCCAGCAGTTCTTCCAGCGAAACATCACGCTGATGCGCCAGCGCATGATCATGGCGCAGCGCCACGCGCAGGGGCTCTTCGTAGATGACCCGGGTCACGATATCCGCATCCAGCGGATGCGGACGCATCAGCGCCACATCGACCGCGCGCGACCGCAGCGCGGGCTCCATGTCGACGGAGTTCATTTCGCGCAGATCGATGCGGACTTCGGGGTGCGCATCGCGGTAATGGCTGAGCGCCGACACCAGCGGCGAGCTTGCCGCGCTGGGCGTGATGCCTATCACCAGCGACCCGGTTTCGCCGCGGGCCGTGCGCCGCGCCTGCCGCAGCATCAGCTGGGTGTCCGCCGCGATCTTGCGCGCCCGCTCGTACATGATTTCGCCGGCGGGCGTCAATTTCACCGAGCGCGTGGTGCGCACGAACAGCGGCACGCCGACGATCGCTTCCAGTCGCTTGATCTGCTGCGTGAGGGGCGGTTGGGTCATGAACAGGCGTGCCGCCGCTCGCGCGAAGTGCAGTTCTTCCGCCAGCGTGCAGAACAGGACCAGCAAGCGACCGTCCACGAAGATTAATTCGGATTTCGACATAATTAGGGCGAAATTACATATTGGACATAGATTAGTCGAGTTCCTAAGATGCCGCATCGCTACACACCGCCGGCATTCCGGATCCGCACATGTCCCTCGCTTCCATTTCTGCGTCAGTCGCTGCCATCGCTCAAAGAGTGCGGGATGGCGAAGCGGCGGTGTTCGCGGCGGCGCGCCAGAGCCTGGCGGCCATCGCGCGGCAAGATCCGGCAATCCGCGCATGGAGCCATGTGCTGCCCGCCGTGGCGCTGGAGCAGATGGAACCGGCGCGGCACGCCGCCGGCGCGCTTGCCGGCGTGCCCATCGGCATCAAGGACGTGATCGACGTGGCCGACATGCCTACCGGTTTTGGGGCGCCCGCCTTGATTGCCGGCAATGCGGCGTTCGACGCCTGCAGCGTGGGCATGTTGCGCGCGGCGGGCGCGATTCCGGTGGGCAAAACCGTGACGGCCGAGTTTGCGTTCAGGACGCCGGGCCCCACCCGCAATCCGCATGCGCTGGCGCACACGCCTGGCGGCTCCTCGAGCGGGTCCGCGGCCGCGGTGGCGGCCGGCATGGTGCCAGCCGCGCTGGGCACGCAGACCGGAGGTTCGATGATCCGCCCGGCGGCGTATTGCGGAGTGGTGGGATTCAAACCGAGCGCCGGGCGCGTGTTCCGGGACGGCATGAAGCTCACCTGCGAATCGCTGGACACCATAGGCTGGTACGCGAATAGCGTGGCGGACGCCCAGCTCATCGCGGACGTGCTCGTGGGCGGCGCGCACGCGCCCGTACCGTCCGGCCGCCAACTGACCGTCGCGGTGCAATTGAACAATCCGAAAGCCGGATTGTGTGCCGAGAGCCATGCCGAGATCGATCGCGCCCGTGCGGTGCTGGCCGCGCATGGCGTGCAGTGCGTGCCTGTGCAAGCCGAGCGCGAGACGGCGCTTTTGCTGCAGGCGCACGATGTGATCATGCACTACGAGTTCGCGCGCAGTCTGGCGCCGGTGGTGGAGCGCCAGTGCCATGCATTGAGCGCCGTCTTGCGCCAGGCGGTGGCGCGTGGCCTGGCCATCGGGGCAGGGGAGTACCACGAGATGCTCGGGATTCAGGCCGCGCTGCGCCACGGCTGGGGCGCGCTCTATGGCGGCGCCGACCTGGTGCTTACGCCCAGCACGCCGGGTCCGGCGCCCCTTGGGCTGGAGCACACCGGCGACGCTTCATACAACAAGATCTGGTCGGTGCTGGGGTGGCCTTGCCTGCACCTGCCGACCGGATTCAGCCGCGCGGGACTGCCCATGGGCATGCAATTGGTCGGCGATCTGGGCAAGGACCTGGCCTTGCTCGCCGTCGGCCGGGATTTACATCATCTGCTGAAACAGCGAGGGGAATGAAATGGGATTCAAGAAACTGAGGCAGGGCGTGCTGGCCCTGTGCGCCGCCGCGGCGGTGACGGGATTGGGGCAGGCGCATGCCGCTTTTCCCGACCGTCCGATCAATGTCGTCGTGCCTACCGCGGCCGGCGGCACGGTGGATATCGTTGCGCGCATCATGGCGGAAAAACTCGGCGCTGAACTGGGACAGCCGGTGGTCGTCATCAACAAGCCCGGCGCTGGCGGCGTCGTGGGCACGCAGGCGTTCCTGCGCGAGCCGCAGGATGGCTACACCGTGCTGTTCACGGCGAACAGCAATCAGCTGATCGTGCCTTGGGTCTACAAAGACGCGAAGTTCGATCCCATCAAGGACTTCGCGCCGATCGCCGCAGTGGGTGAAGTGCCCAACGTGCTGTGCGTGAACCCGGCCTTTCCCGCGAAGGACATGAAGGAATTCATTGCCTTGATCAAGGCCAATCCGGAGAAGTACCAGTACGCCTCGGCCGGGGCGGGAACCTTGAACCATTTGCTGGGCGTCATGCTGGACCAGATGGGCGGGCTGCGCATGCAGCACATCCCCTATCGGGGCGTGTCGCCAGCCATGGCGGATGTGATGGGCAATCAGGTGCCGATGCTGTTCGCCAGCCTGCCCTCGGCCGTGGAAGGCATCAAGGCCGGCAAGCTGCGCGCGCTGGGCGTCAGCAGCGAAAAGCGCAACGCCTTGCTGCCCGACGTCCCTGCCATCAACGAAGCCATACCGGGATTCCGCGGCGACCTGTGGGTGGCGTTTTATGGCGCAAAGGAAGCGCCCCGCGCGGCGATCGACACCTTGCATCTGGCCATCCGCAAAGTCCTGGCCGACCAGGCGCTGCAACAGAAGTTCGACCAGCTGGGGGTCACCATGATGCACGACGGCCCGGCCGAGCTGGCGGCGCGGCAGCAGGCCGAGTACATGCAGTGGAAGCAGGTCGTGCAGGCCTCGGGAGCGAGTCCGGATTAAGGCCTAACGGCTGCCGTCGATATACGGCCGGGCCTGCAGGATCAGGATGTTCTCGCCCTGCACGGCCCATTCGATATCTTGGTCCGCGCCGCCCAGGCGCTGCTTGACCTGGCTGCCTACCGCGGCCAGGCGCGCCACCAGGGCATCGTTCAACACCTGGCGCGCGCCCTCGATCGGCACTTCGCGCACGCCGCCCGCCGCATCCGCCACCAACTGGGTGTCCTCGGCTGAGCGGGTCAGTACCTGCACTGCCTTGGACCAGCTGGAGTACATCAGCTGTTCGGCCTGGCGCTTGCCTTCCACCACCTTGATGCCCAGGCCGCGCTTGGCCGAGATGTAGGTAACGTAGCGGCGCGAGGCGTCGAAGGGATCGAGGGTGATCATGACGCCCGAGCTGTCAGACGCGGCGGCCTGTTGCACCAGCACCGCCATCACCACACCGTCCTGGCCGATGCCGGCCGCGCGCCGGGCTTCGTAGGCTTCGTAGTTGTAGACCGAGGCCCACACGGTCTGCACGGCTTGCGCCAGCGCGTCGGCCTGCGTCACGTTGGGTACGGTGGTGTAGAGCCCGGCGCCGCTGAATCCCGGCAGGTCTTCGGAGTTGGACGAGCTGCGCACGAATACGCCGCGGCCCTGCAACTGCTTTTGCCAGCGTTCGCGCCAGGCCGCGGCCAAGGCCGGATCGGGTTGGGCCTGGATGATGTCCTGGCGCAGCGCGGCCAGTTCGGCGCGGCGCACGTTGGCATCGCTGGCGAAGTCCGCCCGCTGTTCCAGCGCGGCGATGCGTTGCGGCACGCGCAGCTGCGCCATGTATGCCGCGTACTGCGCGAAGGGGATGCAGAAGCCGTCCGGCACGGTGGCCGCGGGTGGCAGCGCCGACTTCAGCGCGCCCAGGTTGGCCGCCTTCACGCCGCAATGGCGGCTGTCGCGTGTGACCATGCCGGAGAGCGGCTTGATTGCCTTCACCGTCAGGTCGGGCTTGGGCAGCGGCCGCGCGGCCTTGGGCGGCGGCGCGGTTTCAGGCTTGGCGATGCGCTGCACCTGATAGGCATTATTGGTGACGGTCAGCTCGACCCACTGGCCGTCGTGCTCGCGCAGCGTCGCCACGGCATCGCGCACATAGGCATTGGGAATGCGCCAGCCCTTGGCCAGCAGATTGACATGGGACAGCAGGGTGGAGGGCCGTTGCGTGACCAGGCCGGCCACGGGCGGCAGCGCGACCGGGACCTCGTCCAGCACCAGGATGTCGGTCGGCGCCAGATCCGGCGTGTCGTCAACCGAGGCCACGATGCGTAGCCGGCCCTGGGCCTGCCCCGTGTTCAGCGGCAGGAAGGTCTGTTCGCGCAGCAGCGATTCCTGCGTCACGGCCTTCAGGCCGGCGTTTTGCGCGAGCTGTTCATGCAGCGTGGAATTGGCCTTGAAGCGCACCGGTTGGTAGAAGCTGGCCTGCAGTTTCTCCTCGGTCAGCTGCAGCAGTTCCGGAGTGAGCCGGTCGCCTTCCCAGAATTCATAGGTGTAGCCGGGCAGGTCGCGCTGCCAGCTCAGGGTGCCGAACAGCAGACGCCGCTGCGGGTCCTTGTACTGGGCGATCAGCGTGGCTTTGTCGTCGGCGGGCAAGAGGCGACGTTCACGTGCGAAGTTCTCGTGCAGCGAGTAGCGCGGTGTGTTGAGGTAGTAGATCTTGCCGCCCTGTTTCCGGTCGATCACGAACAGCACGTGGGGGATCTCCAACGGCGTGCCGGGGTTGTAGACCCGGGCCAGCTGCTGGAATTCGGCCTGGGTCTGGATTTTCCCCAGAAAGGCCGGGCCCGCCTTTTTGGCGTCTTCCGCTGGCTGCGCCGCGCGCTCGTCGGGAGCCAACGGCCGCGAGTTCTCGTAGGGCGAAGGCTTGCGGGCAGTCTGCGCCTGGACGGACGGACCGAAGCCGGCGGCTGCCCCGGCCAATGCGGCCAGGACGATCAGGCGGGTCAGGTGGCGGGAGGAAAGGCGGCGGCGGGCGGGTGATGGACGCATGGACGGGCGGGCGGGGCGCAGGGAGCCGCGATGATATCGGAGTGGCGCGGGCGGTTGTTTCTGGATGTGGCCAACTATGCGTTGACGTTGCTGCCGGACGCAAAATACCCAATTTCAGTGATATGCATGGGGCCAAAGATGGCGTGTAATGCCGCCCAAGGCTATATCGCGCCCGCCGGCGCCGCGAGAAACCGGCCATCTCTGCACGCGATGATGGAAACGGTTTTTTCGTAGGGTCTTTTCAAAGGAGCAGCTATCGCTGCTCCTTTTTTTCGTGGCCGCTCGGGGAAACTCCCTATCTTCTGAGGACGCGCCGCCCGTTGACAGCGGCCTTGCACGAATCGATACTTGAATTAAGTACGTATACGTACAAAATGACAGGCGTCGCATCGGCCTAACGGGTTCCCACTGCTCTCGCAAAGGAGTAAGCAATGAAGGACGGCGAAATTCTTTCCGGATTCCTGGCTCCCCACCCGCCGCACCTGGTGTACGGCGAGAACCCGCCGCAGAACGAGCCGCGCTCGCGCGGCGGCTGGGAAAGCCTGCGCTGGGCCTACGACCACGTGCGAGAGAGCATCGAACGCCTGCAGCCCGACGTGCTGCTGGTGCATTCGCCGCACTGGATCACCCAGGTGGGCCACCATTTCCTGGGCGTGCCGCGCCTGGCGGGCCGCTCGGTCGATCCGATCTTTCCCGACCTGTTCCGCTACGACTTCGGCATGGACGTGGACGTGGAACTGGCCGAAGCCTGTTGCGAGGAAGGCAGCAAGCTGGGCCTGGTCACCAAGATGATGCGCAATCCGAAGTTCAGGGTGGACTACGGCACCATCACCACGCTGCACATGGTGCGGCCGCAATGGGACATCCCGGTGGTGGGGCTGTCGGCGAACAACACGCCGTACTACCTCGACACCAAAGAGGGGCTCAAGGAAATGGACCTGCTGGGCCGGGCCACGCGCGAAGCCATACGCAAGAGCGGGCGGCGGGCGGTCCTGCTGGCCAGCAATACGCTGTCGCACTGGCATTTCCACGAGCAGCCCGAGGTGCCCGAGGACATGTCCAAGGAGCATCCGGCGCGTTACGACGGCTATCTGTGGGACATCCGCATGATCGAACTGATGCGCAAGGGCAGGATGGGCGAGGTGTTCGAACTCCTGCCCCAGTTCATCGACGAAGCCTTCGCCGAAGTGAAATCCGGCGCGTTCACCTGGATGCACGCGGCCATGGGCTATCCGCAGCTGGCGGGCAAGTTCCATGGCTACGGCACCGTGATCGGCACCGGCAACGCGGTGATGGAATGGAATCTGCAGGAGGCCGGGCTGTCCCGCCTTGAAGCCCCCGCTGGCGTTACGGCCTAGCCGTTGGAGACATGCCATGACCCTCGTTTCCGCATTTCTCGTTCCCGGCAGCCCGCTGCCGCAGTTGCGCAGTGACGTGGCGCCCTGGGGGCGGCTGCATCAGGCGCTGCGCGCGGCCGGCGAGTCGCTCGCCGCTTCCCGGCCCGACGTGGTGCTGGTGTATTCGACGCAGTGGATGGCGGTGCTGGACCAGCTGTGGATCACCCGCGCGCGCAGCACCGGTGTGCACGTGGACGAGAACTGGCACGAGTACGGCGAGCTGCCCTTTGACATCGCCAGCGATACGGGCTTGGCAGAAGCCTGCGTGCAGGGCTGCCGCGACGCCGGCATCCATGCGCGCGGCGTGGACTACGACCAGTTTCCCATCGATACGGGCACCATCACGGTCAGCACGCTGATGGGCTTCGGCACCGACAAGCTGCCCGTGACGCTGGCGGCCAATAACCTGTATCACGACAACGCGCAGACGGAGCAGCTCAGCCGCATCGCCTTGCAGGCGGCCGCGGCCCAGGGCAAGCGGGCGGCGGTCATCGGCATAGGCGGCCTGTCCAACACCATGTTCCGCGAGCCTGTGGCGCCGGAATCCGACCGCTTGATCTCCCAGACCGACGACGACTGGAACCGCCGCATGCTGGCGCTGCTGGAAAGCGGCGACGCCGGAAAACTGCGTGAACTCATGCCCGAGTACGCCGGGCAGGCCAAGGCGGAGATGGGCTTCAAGCACATGTCCTGGCTGCTGGGCGCGGTGGGCGACCGGTTCCGTGGCGCCAATGTGCTGGAATATGCGCCTCTTTATGGCAGCGGCGGAGCCGTGGTGGAATTCAAGCTGGATTGAAGACGCGTACCGCGCGGCGCCTTCGAGGGGGCGCCAATCCCCGTGGTCAGGCAGCGCCCGCCAGCGCCACCGGTATCTCCCTGGCCCCCGCCGTGCGGCGCCATTGCGCCGGCCCCGACACATGCAGGTTGCCGCCCGCCGCGTCCACCGCCACGGTCACGGGCATGTCCGTGACTTCGAATTCGTGGATCGCTTCCATGCCCAGGTCCTCGAACGCGACCACCCGGGCGCTGCGGATGGCGCGGGAGACGAGATAGGCCGCGCCGCCCACGGCGATCAGGTAGGCCGCCCGGTGGCGTCGGATTGACTCGACCGCCTGCGGGCCGCGCTCGGCCTTGCCTATCATCGTCAGCAGTCCCGTGCGCTCCAGCATCATGTCGGTGTAGCCGTCCATACGCGTGGACGTGGTCGGGCCGGCAGGGCCGACGGCCTCGTCGCGCACGGCGTCCACCGGGCCCACGTAGTAGATGGCGCGGCCGCGGAAGTCGGCGGGCAGGGGCTCGCCGCGGGCCAGCATTTCGCGGATGCGCTGGTGCGCGGCATCGCGTCCGGTCAGCATGCGGCCGTTTAGCAGCAAGGTTTCGCCGGCGCGCCAGGACCCGACCTCCTCGCGGGTGAGGGTGTCCAGGTTCACGCGCCGACCGGCGCTGGATCCGCGCCCGGGTCCCAGGTCGGGCCAGAGATCCAGCGAGGGCGGGGCCAGGTGCGCGGGGCCGGATCCGTCCAGCACGAAGCTTGCATGGCGCGTGGCCGCGCAATTGGGGATCAGCGCGATGGGCTTGGCGGCCGCATGCGTGGGGTAGGTCTTGATCTTCACGTCCAGCACGGTGGTGCGGCCGCCCAGGCCCTGCGCGCCCACGCCCAGCGCGTTGATCCGCTCGTGCAGTTCCAGCCGCAGCGCGTCCTCGGGCTCCAGTATTTCGCCGCGCTGCGCCCGCGCCTGCAGTTCGTGCATGTCCAGCGGCTGCATCAGGCTTTCCTTGGCCAGTAGCACCGCTTTCTCGGCGGTACCACCCACGCCTATGCCCAGCATGCCGGGCGGACACCAGCCGGCGCCCATGGCGGGAATCTGCGCCAGCACCCAGTCGACGATGCTGTCGGCTGGGTTCAGCATGGCCAGCCGCGCCTTGTTTTCCGAACCGCCGCCCTTGGCCGCGACCGTGACGGCCACGCTTGCGCCCGGCACGATGCGTGTGTTGATAACGGCGGGCGTGTTGTCGCGGGTATTGCGGCGGCTGAACAGCGGGTCCGCCACCACCGAGGCCCGCAGCGGATTGTCCGGGTCCAGGTAGGCGTGCCGCACGCCGGCGTTGACGGCGTCCTCCAGGTTACCGGTAAAGCCCTCCCAGCGCACGTCCATGCCGACCTCCAGGAAGACGTTGACGATGCCGGTGTCCTGGCAGATCGGCCGCTTACCGATGGCGGCCATGCGCGAGCTGGCCAGGATCTGAGCCATGGCGTCGCGCGCTGGCGCGCTGGCTTCGCGTTCATAGGCGCGGGCCAGGTGCGCGATGTAGTCGGCCGGATGGTAATGGCTGATGTACTGCAGCGCGCTGGCGATGGATTCGATCAGGTCGTCCTGGCGGATGAAGGTGCTCATGGCGTGCGAGGGCAGGTGACTTTGGCAGAGGATCAAGTTCAATCGGCGTGCAGCGTGACGCCGGGCCGGTCCTTGACCAGGCTCACGGCGACGAACGACACCACGGCCATGGCGATGACGTAGACGCCTACGTGCCAGGACTGTCCGGTGGCGGTGATGATGGACTGCGCGATCATCGCGGCGAAGGCGCCGCCCAGGATGGAGCCCAGCGCGTAGCCTGCCGACACGCCCGAGTAGCGCACGTCGGCCGGGAACATCTCGGCGTACAGCGCGGCCTGCGGGCCGTAGGTCAGGCCCAGCGGCACCGACAGCACGGCCAGGGCGAAGGCGAACTGCATGACGTCGCCGGAGTCGACGAAGGACCACATCGGTATGGCCCACAGCGCCAGCAGCACGTAGCCGAGCTGGAAGGTGCGCACGCGGCCGATGCGGTCGCCCAGCCAGCCGCCCAGCAGCGTGGTGCCCAGCCAGCAGGCCGCGGCCAGCGTGCAGATCATCAGCACCTGCTGTGGCGGCATGCGCAGCGCCCGGCTGCCGTAGCTGATGAAGAAGCCGACCAGCAGGTAACCCGCCGTGCTGTTGCCCACGAAGATCAGCGTGGTCAGCAGGATCTGGCGCGGATGTTTGCGCAACAGCGTGCCCAGCGGCGCCGAGGAATGGCTGCGGCGCGACTGCATCTCCAGGAACACCGGCGATTCCTCGACTGCGCGGCGGATGAAGACGCCGACAATGATGAGCGCGATGGACAGCAGGAAAGACACGCGCCAACCCCAGGCCATGAAGTTGTCGGGGCCGACCAGGGAGGTAATGCACCACAGCACGCCGGTGGCGACGATCATGCCCAGCGGTACGCCGATCTGGGGGAAGGCGCCGAACAGCGAACGCCGGTCGCGCGGCGCGTGCTCGACCGCCATGAGCGCCGCGCCGCCCCATTCGCCGCCGGCGGAGAACCCTTGCAGCACGCGCAGCGTCACCAGCATCACCGGCGCCCAGATGCCGATCTGCGCGTAGGTGGGCAGCACGCCGATCAGCGCGGTGGACACGCCCATCAGGATCAGCGTGGCCGCCAGCACCCGCTTGCGGCCGTAGCGGTCACCCAGGTGGCCGCAGACGATGGCGCCCAGCGGCCGGAACAGGAAGGCCACGCCCACCGTCGCGAAGGACAGGATCAGCGACAGCTCGGGATTTTCCTTGGCGAATGGCGCGAAGAACAGCGAACCCAGCACCAATCCCGCGGCCTGGACGTAGATGAAGTAGTCGTACCACTCGATGGCCGAGCCGACCAGGGTGGCGGCCAGTACCTTGCGGTCGTCGGCGCTGACCAGCGGGCCGGATGCGGACCGGCGGGCGGAAGCGACGGCGGCGCCGTCGGCGGGAATTTCTGTCTGCATGGTTGTCTCCGTGGGGGAATGCGGCGGTTCAGCTTCTTATTGGGAGGCGTTGCCTAGGCCGCGGCGCTCTGCGGCGCGTCGGGCTGGTTTTCCGGACGGGCCGCTACGAACGCGGGCAGGCTGGCGCAGGCCTGGACGATGGCGCGGACCCGTTCGAAGGGCGTCAGGTCCGCGCCGTAGCGCAAGGCGTTGTAGACCTGCGGGATCAGATAGCACTCGACCAGCGTGGGCGCGGCGCCCAGCGCGTAGCCGCCGTCCTGCGCCACGGGCAGCGCCGCCTCGAAGGCCTGGAAGCCCTCGGCGCACCAGTGGCGGTACCAGTCCTGGATCTCTTCGTCATCCGCGCCGAACTGGGCGCGCAGGCGCTTGAGCGCGCGCAGGTTGTTGAGCGGATGCATTTCGCAGGCGATCAGTTGCGCCAGCGCGCGGGCCTGCGCGCGCAGCGCCGGATCGGCCGGCAGCAGCGGCGCGCCGGGATGCCGCTCGTCCAGGTACTCGATGATGGCCAGCGACTGCTGCAGGCGCAGGCCGTCGATTTCCAGCATGGGCACCAGGCCGAAGGGCGCGAGCGAGCGGTAGGCGGGCTGCTGGTGCTCGCCCTTGACCATGTGCCAGGTGACCTGCCGGTAAGGCAGGCCTTTCAAGGCCAGGGCGATGCGGACCCGGTAGGCCGCGGAACTGCGCCAGTAGCTGTGCAGGGTGAGGGCAGGCGTATCGGCCATGGCGGTCTCCGGTCAGGCGGCGGCGGGCTCAGAAGCGTCGGCCGATACGGTGCCAGGCAAGGGGCGCGTGCCGGGAATGCACACCTGCTGGTCGATGTCGCCGAACAGGCTTGCGCCCGCGTCGTCGCGCATGCCGATGCACACACGGTCGCCATGCTTGAGGAAGGGCGTGCGCATTTCGCCGTCGCGCAACTTCTCCCGCACGCGCGCCTCGACCAGGCAACACACGCCGGCCGCGTCGCTGGCATTCGAAATGGTGCCGCTGCCCACCAGCGTGCCCGCGCCCAGGCGGCGCGTGCGGGCCGCGTGCGAGATCAGTTCGCCGAAGTGGAACTGCATTTCCTCGCCCGCCTGGGGCCGGCCGATCTGTTGGCCGTTGAGCCACACCTGCATGGCGCGGTGCAGCTTGCCGCCGCGCCAGTAGGGGGCGAGCTCATCAGGCGTGACGAGCACGGGCGACAGCGCCGAGGCGGGCTTGCCCTGCAGGAAGCCGAAGCCCTTGGACAGCTCTGGCAGCACCACGTTGCGCAGGGTCACGTCGTTGACCAGGCCCAGCAGCACGATGTGTTCGAGCGCCGTGTCGGCGTCCACGCCCAGCGGCACGTCGTCGGTCACCACCACGATCTCCGCTTCCAGGTCCACGCCCAGTTCCTCGCTGGCGGCGGTGATGTCTTCGCAGGGGCCCATGAAGTCATCCGACGCGCCCTGGTACATCAGCGGATCGGTCAGGAACGAAGGCGGCATCTCGCCGCCGCGGGCGCGGCGCGTCAGCTCCACGTGGTTCAGGTAGGCCGATGCGTCCAGCCATTGGTAGGCGCGCGGCAGGGGGGCGGCGCAGCGGGCGGGGTCGAAGGGGAGGCTGGCGCCGTCGCCGGCGTTCAACGATTCATATTCGGCCTGCAGCAGCGGCGCGGCGCGGGCCCAGTCGTCCAGCGCCTGCTGCAAGGTGGCCGCGATGTGCGGCACGGCGCGCATGCGGGTCAGGTCGCGGTTGACGATGGCCAGGACGCCGTCGCGGGCGCCGTTGGTCAGGGTGGCGAGTTTCATCTTCAGGTACTCCGTATCGGATAGGCAGGCCCGCGCTGGGGCCTTGTCGTGCGGGATCAGGCGGTGAGTTCAGCCCACATGTCGCGGTCGCGCTGGGCGGTCCAGACGCGCGGATCGGCGATGCCGCTGGCCTCGTCATAGGCGCGCGAAACATCGAAGGGAATGGCGTGTTCGTAGATGACGACGTGACCGAACTCGGGGTCCATCACGCGGCGCGTGTCCTCATAGACCTGCTTCAGGCTCTTGCCTTGCTCCACGCCCTGGCGCGCGCAGCCGTACAGCGTTTCGACCCAGCCGCGCGTGTAGCCGATGGCTTCGCGGCAGGCGGCGGGCGTGGTCAGCGCCGGGCCGCGGCCTGGCACCATCTGGCGCGGTTGCAGCGCTTGCAGCGCGTCCAGCGTGGCGGGCCAGTCGGACAGATAGGCGTCGCCCGTGTACACGCCCGCGTTGAACTCCACCAGGTCGCCGGAAAAACAGATGCCCTGCGACGGAATCCAGACGATGGAGTCGCCCCGGGTGTGGCCGGCGCCCAGGTGCAGCATGCGCACTTCGAGGCTGCCCAGGAACACGGTCAGTTCGCGCTCGAACACCACGGTGGGCCAGGTCAGCCCGGGTATGGTCTCGGCGGACTGGAACAGCCGCGGGAAGCGGCCGATCTCCGAGTCCATGTCGGCCTGGCCGCGTTCGACGATGAGCTCATGCGTGCCGCGGCTGGCGTACACGTTGGCCGCGCCCTCGGCGGCGAAGGCCGACGCGCCCAGCACGCGCACGGCGTGGTAGTGCGTCAGCGCCACGTGGCGGATGGGCTTGTCCGTGACGCCGCGGATCGCGCGGATCAGCGCCTGCGCCATGGCCGGCGTCGCGGTCGCGTCGACCACCATCACGCTGTCGTCGCCGATGATCACGCCCGAGTTGGGGTCGCCGTCGGCAACGTAGGCGTAGGCGTTGTCGGACAGGCGTTCGAAGGAGATCTTCTTTTCCGCCAGGTCGGCCTGGGAGGCGAAGGGTTTGCTCATGGTGTTCCTTTAATGAATGGAAAGTGGGCGGCGGTTCAGCTGGCGTGGACTTGGCCGCGCTGCTGGCTGCTGGTGCCGGTGGCGCCGGGCATCAGCCCGGCGGCCTTGTCGCGGGTCCAGGCGGCCAGGTCGTCGTGGGCGCTGCGGCGCTTGCGGGCCACGTAGTCGTCCACGGGCAGGCGCAGGGTCAATTCGAGCCGGATGCCATTGGGGTCGAAGAAATAGATGGAGCGGATGAAGTGGTGGTCGGTCGGCCCCACCACGTCGACGCCGTGGGACAGCAGTCGCTGGCGCATCCCTTCCAACTCGGCCTCACCGCGGATTTCCATGGCGAAGTGGTTGACCCAGCGCGGCGTGGCGGGATCGGGCTGGCTGAGTCCGTTGTCGCCCAGATCGAAGAAGGCGATGTGGGAGCCATCGGCGAATTCGAAGAACAGGTGCACGAAGGGGCAGTGCTCGCCCGTGGAGGGCACGCGTTCTTCCTTGACCACGTGCACCAGCGGCAGGCCCAGGATGTCTTCGTAGAAATGCCGGGTTTCTTCCGCGTCGCGGCAACGCCAGGCGAAGTGATGCAGGCCCTGGATGGCGGGGCAGGCAGGGGGGTGTTGCAGCGTCATGGCGCCGTCTCCGTGGTTCATGGAATGTTCAAGGCGGGCGAACCGGGCTGGCTCGCCAGCATCTCGTCGACCGCCGCCTGCACACGGGCCGCGTCGTCCACGGCTTCGATGAGCAGAAGCGACAGCCGGGCCAGGCTGTCGCGCTGGGCCGCGGGGTCGGGCACGTTGGTCAGTGCAATGAGGCGCTCGAGCAGGTCGTCAAGCTGTTGCTGGGATAGCGGCATGGCTGGCGCCTCCGGTTGAGCGGTAGAGGCCGCGGGCCTCGGGCAGGGATTCGGGACAGGCGACGGGCGCATCCAGCGCCGCGCTGATCCAGGCCTGCACGGCCTGGGGATCGCGCGTCTCGGGCGTGGCGGCGGCCATGACGTGCTGGTCGGGGCGCAGCAGCCAGGCCTGGCCATCCAGCGTCTGGCCGAGCTGGTGCGCCAGAGCCGCGCGTCCGCGTTCATCGCACAGCGGTCCGACGGCGGCCCAGCGCAGCAGGCCGTCGTCGTCCTCTACGCCGGCCGGCAGGGCATCGCCGAACACCAGGACGGTGAACCAGGGGCCAAGCAACCCGTGCAGCGTCAGGCCGTCGCTTTGCCGCAGCACCACGTTGGGCAGCGCGCGCCCGGCCAGGACGTGCGGGCCGCAAGCCAGCGCAGATTCGGGATAGATGGCCGGCATGCACAGGCGGCCGGTGTTGATCATGCGGGCGGCGACGGCGTGGCGCGGCGCCAGGTCGATGATGGCGTCGCGCCACAGCGCGGCCGAGCGGGCCGCGCCCGGGTAGACGAAGCGCGAGGAGCGGCGCGCCTGGCGGATGTTCTCCATCGCGGCGTGCTTGCGCTCCACGCTGTAGGTGTCCAGCAGGGAGTCGCCCGCGCGGCCTTGCAGCAGCAGGGCCAGCTTCCAGCCCAGGTTGTCGGCGTCCTGGATGCCGCCGTTGCCGCCGCGCGCGCCGAAGGGCGCGACCAGGTGGGCCGAGTCGCCTGCGAACAGCACGCGGTCGTGGCGCAGGCTGTCCAGGCATTCATGGCGGTAGGCCCAGACGCCGTGCCAGGCGATGTCGAATTCCACGCGTTCGCCCAGCAGGTCCCACACGCGCTGGCGCATCGCCGCGTCCGTTGCCGCCTCGGCCGGGTCTTCGTCCGCGCGCAGTTGGAAATCCAGCCGCCAGGTGTCATCGGCCATCTTGTGGCGCCAGACCGCGCGGCCATGGTTGCTGCGCGCGTCCAGCCAGGTCCAGCGTTCCTCCGGCCAGGTGGTGTCGCGCAGCACGATGTCGATGATGATCCAGCGGTCCTCGGTCTGGTCGTAGACCCGCGGACTCAGGCCCAGCATGCCGCGCACCGCGCTCTTCGCGCCGTCGCAGGCGACGACCCATTGCGCGCGGCACAGATAGACGCCGTCGGGCGTCTCCACCTGCAGCGTCGCCGGGCCGTCCGCTTGCGGTTCGATGCCGGCGACGCGGTTCAACCAGCGCAGCTCGGCCAGCGGCTCGCGCATCAGCGCGTCCACCAGGAAGGCTTCCAGGTAGTACTGCTGCAGGTTGACGAAGCCGTTGTGGCGCATGTCGGGCTGGTCTTGCAGCGTGAATGAGGCCACCGCCATGTCGCGGCACAGCACGCGGCCCACGTTCCAGCGCACGCCCTTGCCGACCACGTCGCCGGCCATGCCGAGCCGGTCGAAGATGTCCAGCGTGCGCTGCGCCCAGACCATGCCGCGCGAGGCCAGGCCACGCACGCCGACGGTGTTGTCGTCGTCCAGCACGACCACGGGGATGCCGCGCCGCACCAGATCCAGCGCCAGCGTCAACCCGGTCAATCCGGCCCCCACGACCGCCACCGGATGCGGATCGCGGCGCGGGCGGTCCATTTCCTCGGGCCTGACGTATGGATAGATGGGAAGCTCTTTCATCGTTTTCCCTAGTTCGATGTGGTTTGTTGCAGGCCCCACTCTAGGAGCGCCGCGCGGGTCCGTCATGTCCTCACGGAAGAGGACATCGCGGCGGCGGGGGATGACCTTAGAATCGGGAAAACACGCGCAAGCGGGGGAAAACGACACCATGGAAGAGACAAACAACCCTATGCCCGCGGGCGGGGGGCCGGACCGTTGGGCCGAGTCCGCCGTCATGGACCTGGGCGGTCCGATGTTCCATGCCGCGCTGTTGCTGGCGTTGCGCGAAACCGTGGCCGCCGACCACGTGTCGCACGTGTTCTACGGCCACGAGGGCTCGGTGCAGTATTCGTCGGCCGCCAGCCTGCTCAACCAGTCCCTGATCGAATGGACCACGAATGTGTTCGTGGACAACGAGTTCTACCGGCGCGACCCCAATTACGGCCTGCTGCGCGACATGGCGTGCCGGCCCGGCCACCATCCCGACCTGGTCGTCCAGACCGCGTCGCCCGAACGCATCGCGGATGACGAGTACCGCCGCGTATTGTTCGAGCGCCCGGGCTTTGCCAGCAAGATTTCGCTCATCGGCTGCCGCGATGAGGGCATCAGCTACCTGAACCTGTATTTCTCGCACGCCCATTCGCCGGACGTAGCCGAACTGATGCGCGGGCGAGCGCCCCTGCTGATCGCGTTGGCGCGGCGTCATCACCAGTTGTGCCGCGCGGAAACGGACGCGCCGCGCGCGCCGTCCTGGTGCAGCGGACTGTCGCTGCGCGAGATCCAGGTGGCGGACTTGCTGCGCCAGGGCCATACGGCGAAGGAAGTGGGGCGCGAACTGGGCCTGTCGCCCACCACCGTGGTCACCTACAAGAACCGCATCTTCAAGAAGAACAACGTGGCCAGCCTGAAGGAGTTCCTGATCAAGGCGCCGGCCGCGCGCGCCGTGCCGGCCTGTATGCCGGAGGCGGGCGGGCGCTGAGCGTCGGGGCTGCTGCTGCCGGGTTTCGGCGCCGGCTCGCGGGCGTCGGGTAGCGCTTGCCCGCGGTCAGGCCGCGGCGGATGGCCGCAGCCGGGCGATGGCAGGAACCGCCAGCGCCGCCAGCAGCGCCACGGCCCCTGCGATATAGCCCACGCTGCCCAGCCCCCATTGCGCGATCGCCCATCCGCCCAGCATGGCGCCGGCGCCGATGCCGGCATTGGCCGCCGATACGTTCAGCGTGCCTGCCATGGCCTGGGCTTGCGGCGCGACCTGCATTACGCGCACCTGGCACACCGGATACAGCGCGGTGTTGGCGATGCTCCAGGCGGCCAGCGCCGGCAGCAGCCCGGCCAGCGTCGCCGCCAGCGGCGCGGTGGCCATCATGCCCAGGCCCAGCAGCACGGTGAACGCCAGGGTCGCGGCCAACGGATTGCGGTCCGCCGCCAGTCCGCCCAGCCAGTTACCGGCCAGGCCTGCCGCGCCAAAGCCCATCAGCCACCAACCCACCTGCGCCGGCGGAACGCCGGCGATGCGTTCCAGCACGTCGGCCAGATAGGTGTAGGCAGTGAACATCGCGGTGAACACCGCGACGGACAGGGCGACGTGGGCCAGCAGGCGCGGATCCCGCAGAATCCGCGCCTGCTCGCGCAAGCCTGCGCGCGGCGGGCGCGGCAAGGCCGGCATGCAGGCCCACATCAAGACGGCCAGCGCCAGGGACAGCGCGGCCAGTCCCCAGAAACTGCCGCGCCAGCCTATGGACGTGGCCGCCAGCGTGCCCAGCGGAATGCCGAACAGCAGGGCGGCGGAGATGCCCAGGTAGACGCGCGCCACCGCCTGTCCGGCGCTGCGGGGGCCGGCCAGTTGCGCGGCGGCTTCGCTGGCGGTGCCCCAGAACACCGGCAGGGCGAGCGCGGGTATGAAGCGCGCCAGCGCCAGCACCCAGATGTTGGGCGCGACCGCGGCCAGCGCATTGGCGGCGGCGAAGACCAGCAGGATCGCGACGAACAGGCGCTTGCGCTCCAGGTGCGACACCGCCGCCGTCAGCAGCGGTCCGGACAGCATCACCGTGAACGCGAACAGGGTCACAAGCTGGCCCGCGGCGGTTACCGAGATGGACAGGTCGCGTGCCAGTTCGGGCAGCAGCCCGACGATCAGGAATTCCGTGGAAACGATGACGAAGGCCGCGACGGCGAGGATGGCGATGGAAAGCGCGCCGGAGCGGGTGGAAACGGATGGCGATGCGAGGGAAGTTTCAAGCATGGATGGGTTCAAGAGGAAGACGGTCTTGAACGATATTGGAGATAGAATTTCTTATTTCGGGTATTTATTCCATGAATTAAGGAATCTGATTCCTTAATATTCGCCACCATGATTCCATCCGAACGCCTGAAAGGCATCGAAGCTTTCGTCACCACCGCGGACGCAGGCAGCTTCACCGCCGCCGCCGACCGGCTCCACCTCACCGCCTCGGCCGTAGGCAAGAGCGTCGCGCGTCTGGAAGCCCGCCTGCGCACCCGCTTGTTTGAACGAAGTACGCGCCGTCTGGCGCTGACGGACGCGGGCAGCGCCTACTACCGCACCTGCGTGCGCGTGCTGGCCGAATTGCAGGACGCCGAGGCGGTGTTGGCGGCGCAGCGCCAGGAGCCGGCCGGCCGCCTGCGCCTGGACCTGCCCGCGACCTTCGGCCGCCGGGTCGCGCTGCCGCCGCTGCTGGAGTTCGCCAAGCGCCATCCGCTGTTGCGCCCGCAGGTGTCCTTCACGGACCGCCATGTCGATCTGGCCGCCGAAGGCATAGACGTGGCCGTGCGCATCGGCGGGCCGCAGCAGTGGGCGCCCGGCCTGGGCCACCGTTACCTGGGTTCGGAACGCGTGATTTTCTGCGCCTCGCCGCAATACCTGGCGCAACGCGGCACCCCGCTTACCGCCGACGACCTGGCGCAGCATGACGCGGTGGCCTACGGCCGCGCGGACGGGGAGTCCCCGGTGTGGCGCATCGCGCAGGGCGCCGGGCCCGCCAGCCTGCGGCCCATCGACGGCGTGATGATGCTGGACAGCGCCGAAGCCCAGGTCGACGCCGTCGTCGCCGGCTTCGGCATCGCGCAACTGGCGACCTGGCTGGCGGCCGACGCCTTGCGCGACGGTCGGGTGGTCGAGGTGCTGCCGCAATTGGCCACCGAAGGCCTGCCGCTGTACCTGGCGTGGCCGCTGGGCAAGCAGTTGCTGCCCAAGGTGGATGCGGTGGTGGAAATGCTGGGGGAGTCACTCAGCATCGTGTAGCGGGCGGCCGCAATATCGTTTGGTCTGAGAAAGTGACGGCCCTGCGCCGCGCTGTTCCTACGTCTTCTACGCTCATGGTGGGAGGAGGACGGCTCAAGTAAACAGTTCTGTTTATTTATTCAACATTTTTGTTTATGCTCAATCAGGCCGTGACCATCGGTCATGAAATACAGCGAATTCAAGAGATGGCTGGAACGACAAGGGGCAGTGTTTGTGCCGCATAAGTCAGGCAGCAGCCATTACCGGGTTACCTTGAACGGCGTGACCACTATCTTTCCACATCATGGGTCCAAGGAAATGGGCAAGCATCTGGAAAGCGAAATCAAGAAACAGCTCGGTTTGAAATGACGCCGTGCGTCACGTGGATAGCCTTGCCTGGCACATTCATCAAACGGAAGCCCAAATGCTGACCTATCCCTATACCCTGACTCGCGACTCCAACGATACGTGGCTAGTCCGGTTTCGCGATATTCCAGAAGCGCTAGCCGTAGGGCAGGACGTCGATGAGGCGGCAATCAACGCCGAAGAGGCGCTCGAAGCTGCGCTGGAGATCTACTTCGAGGCGCGTCGCCCCATTCCCATGCCCTCCAAACCTGCCAAGGGCCAGGCGTCAGTAACCTTGCCCGCCTTGGTCACCAGCAAGGTTTTTCTGTCGAACGAGATGATTCTTCAGGGGGTGCGCAAGGCCGAGTTGGCGAGGCGCATGGGGGTTCACATGCCGCAAGTGGACCGGTTGCTCAACGTGCGACACGCATCCCGGATCGAGCAAGTCGAATCCGCTCTCGGGCAGCTTGGGCGCCGCCTGGACGTGTCGATTGCCTGAGGCTGGCAAGCCTGCAAGTCCCGCATGTCAATGAAAATCGGCCCCGCTAACGGGGCCGATCATCTTGCATCGGAAAACCAGGCTTACTCCGCAGTTTCCTGCAGCACGCGCCGGGCTTCCTCGGCCACGCGCTCGGGGGCGGTGCCGCCCACGTGCTTGCGGGCCGCGACCGAGCCTTCCAGGGTCAGGACCTGGTGCACGTCGTCGCCGATGCTGGCGTGGTAGGCCTTGAGTTCGTCCAGCGACAGGTCGGCCAGGTCGCAGCCGCGCTGTTCGCAGTCGCGCACGGCGTGGGCCACGACTTCGTGGGCGTCGCGGAACGGCACGCCGCGCTTGACCAGGTAGTCGGCCAGGTCGGTGGCGGTGGCGAAGCCTTGGAGGGCGGCGGCGCGCATGTTGTCGGCCTTGACCTTGATGCCGCCGGCCATGTCCGCGAAGATCGTCAGCGTGTCGCGCACGGTGTCGAGGGTGTCGAACAGGCCTTCCTTGTCTTCCTGGTTGTCCTTGTTGTAGGCCAGGGGCTGGCCTTTCATCAGGGTCAGCAGGGCGACCAGGTGGCCGTTGACGCGGCCGGTCTTGCCGCGGGCCAGCTCGGGCACGTCGGGGTTCTTTTTCTGCGGCATGATCGAGCTGCCGGTGCAGAAGCGGTCGGCCAGGTCGATGAAGCCCACGCGCGGGCTCATCCAGAGCACCAGCTCTTCGGACAGGCGCGAGACGTGCGTCATGATCAGCGCGCCGGCGGCGCAGAATTCGATGGCGAAGTCGCGGTCGGACACGGCGTCCAGCGAATTGCGGCACACGCCGTCAAAGCCCAGGGTCTTGGCGACGCGCTCGCGGTCGATCGGGTAGGACGTGCCGGCCAGGGCGGCGGCGCCCAGCGGCAGGCGGTTCACGCGGCGGCGGCAGTCGGCCAGGCGCTCGGCGTCGCGGCCGAACATTTCGGCGTAGGCCAGCAGGTGATGGCCGAAGGTGACGGGCTGGGCGACTTGCAGGTGCGTGAAGCCGGGCATGATGGTGCCGGCGTTGTCCAGGGCCACCGTGGCCAGGGCGTGGCGCAGCTGGCGCAGCAGGTCCAGCAGGTTGTCGATTTCGGCGCGCAGCCACAGGCGGATGTCGGTGGCGACCTGGTCGTTGCGCGAACGGCCGGTGTGCAGGCGCTTGCCCGCGTCGCCCACCAGTTCCACCAGGCGCTTTTCAATGTTCAGGTGGACGTCTTCGAGGTCGAGCAGCCATTGGAAACTGCCGGCGTCGATTTCGGACAGGATCTGTGTCATGCCGCGCTGGATGTCGGCCAGGTCCTGGGCGCCGATGATGCCCTGGGCGGCCAGCATGTCCGCGTGCGCGAGCGAACCCTGAATGTCGTAGCGCGCCAGGCGCTTGTCGAAATCCACGGACGCCGTATAGCGCTTGACGAGTTCGGAAACCGGTTCCGAGAACCGGGCGGACCAGGCCTGCGCCTTGTTGGCGAACTGGTTTTGATCGGGGGAGGGAGTGTTTGCCATGATGGGCGGAATTATAGGGCCTGGCGCGCAAGGCCGCGCCGCCGGGCGCGGGTTCCGCGGGGGCGAACCCTCCGGCCCGGCCTTTGTCGGATAATCCTGGATTAGTTTCAAGACCTTAGAGCAGGAAGAGAGTCTATGCCCCTGGAATGGGAAGAGCTGGTCACCCAATTGGATACCCATCTGCCGCGCGAAGCCTGGGCGCAGACGCTGATCGGAATCGCCGCGCTGATCCTGACGGCGCTGTTCGTCCAGTGGGTCGTGGCCCGGGTCGTGCTGTTGCTGGCCCATCGCGTGCTGGTGCTGAGCGGCCGGGGCGACTGGGACAAGGCCCTGCAACGCCGCCGGGCATACCAGAACCTCTGGTACGCGGTGCCGTTCGCCGTGGTGTCGCTGGGCATAGGCCTGGTGCCGCACGTCGAGCGGGCGGTGACCATCGTCGGCCGGCTGGCGCATGCCGGCGCCTGGATCTGCGTGTTCGTGGCGTTTTCCGGGGTGCTGAGCGCCTGGCAGGATACCTATTCCGCCACCACCCGGGCGCAGACCCGCTCCATCAAGGGCTATATCCAGATCGGCAAGCTGATCCTGATGGCGGTATGCACCGTTTTGGTGCTTTCCATCCTGATCGACCGCTCGCCGCTCTGGATGATTTCCGGTCTGGGCGCGCTGTCCGCCGTGTTGCTGCTGGTGTTCAAGGACACGCTGCTGTCGCTGGTGGCCAGCACCCAGCTGACCAGCAACGACATGCTGCGCATCGGCGACTGGATCGAGATGCCGCAATCGAACGCCGACGGCTTCGTCAAGGACATCGCGCTGCACACGGTCAAGGTGCAGAACTGGGACAACACCGTCACCACGGTGCCCACCTACAAGCTGTTTTCGGAAAGCTACCGCAACTACCGCCACATGTTCGAATCGGGTGGACGGCGCATCAAGCGCACCGTGCGCATCGACTCGGCCAGCGTGCGCTTCCTGACCGACGACGAGGCGCAGCGGCTGATGCGTTTTCGCCTCTTGCACGACTACCTGCAGGCCAAGACCCACGATATCGCCCAGGCCAACCAGACCATGGGCGAACTGGCCAGCGTGCCCGCCAACCGCCGCCGCCTGACCAATATCGGCACCTTGCGGGCCTATGCGTTGGCCTATCTGAAACAGAATCCCGAGGTCCGCCAGGACATGGCGATGATGGTGCGCATGATGGAGCCCACCTCCGAAGGCATCCCGGTCGAGGTCTATTGCTTTACCGCCGTCACCGCCTGGGTCGAGTACGAGCGCATCCAGGGCGACATCTTCGACCATCTGCTGGCCATCCTGCCCGAACTGGGCCTGCGCCTGTACCAGCAGCCGTCCGGCGCCGATATCGGCGCAATGGGCGTCCACCTGCGCGAAGGCGCCTTGCAGGCCGCGCTGGCGGGCGAAGGCGGCCGTCCGGGCCTGGCCGCGCCGTCGGAACGCGGCCTGACCGACGAGAAGATGCCGCGCTAGCGGACAGCAGGCGCGGCAAGGCGTGGGGGCGGGGCCGGCGGGTGGCCCCGTGAGATAATCCAGGCGTTGAAATCCCTGGCGATAGACCCGATGTCGAACCCGTTCTTCAACCTGTATTCCCACGGCTTTGCCCGGGTGGCCGTCGGCGTGCCCGAATGCAAGGTCGCGGACCCCGCCTTCAACGCCGCCCAGACCATCGCGCTGGCGCAGCAGGCCGCCCAGGGCGGCGCGGTGCTGGCGGCGTTTCCCGAGCTGGGCCTGTCCGCCTATACCTGCGACGACCTGTTCCACCAGAAGGCCCTGCTGGACGAATGCGAAGCCGCGCTGGCCCAGGTGGTGGCGGCAACCGCTGAAATGGACATCGCCGTCGTGGTCGGCGCGCCGTTGCGCGTGGCCCATCAGCTGTTCAATTGCGCCGTGGTCGCCGCCGGCGGCCGCGTGCTGGGCGTGGTGCCCAAGAGCTACCTGCCCAACTACGGCGAATTCTACGAAGCGCGCCAGTTCAGCGCCGGCGATTGCGCCACCGCATCCGAGATCCGCCTGCTGGGGCAGACCGTGCCGTTCGGGTCCGAGCTGGTCTTCCAGATGGAAAAACTGCCGCTGTTCCAGTTCCACGTCGAAATCTGCGAAGACGTCTGGGTGCCGATCCCGCCGTCTTCCTACGCCGCGCTGGCGGGAGCCACCGTGTTGGTGAACCTGTCGGCCTCCAACATCGTGGTCGGCAAGTCGGAGTACCGCCACCAACTGGTGGCGCAGCAGTCGGCGCGCTGCCTGTCGGCTTACATGTACACCTCCGCCGGGCGGGGCGAGTCGTCCACCGACATGGCCTGGGACGGCCAGGCGCTCATCTACGAAAACGGCGAACTGCTGGGCGAATCCGAACGCTTCCTCGGCCATTCCCACCTGCTGTTTGCGGACGTGGACCTCGAACGCCTGTCGCGCGAACGCATGCGCCAGACCACATTCGGCCAGTCCGTGCGTCGCCACCAGGACGAAGTCCGCAAATTCCGCAGCGTGGCGGTCCCCGTGAATCCGCCGCTGGAAGACGCCGAGCTGCCGCTGGAGCGGCGCGTGGCGCGCTTTCCCTATGTGCCGGCCGACCCGCAGCGCCGCGACGCCCGCTGCAAGGAGGTCTACAGCATCCAGGTCCAGGCCCTGGTCCAGCGCCTGTCGGCCAGCCGCATGTCCAAGGTCGTCATCGGCATTTCCGGCGGGCTGGATTCCACCCATGCGCTGCTGGTCTGCGCCAAGGCCATGGACGCGCTGGACCTGCCGCGCTCCAACATCCTGGCCGTCACCATGCCGGGCTTCGCCACCAGCTCGCGCACGCTGCAGCAGGCGCGCAAGCTGATGGAGGTGGTGGGGTGCACGGCTTCCGAGATCGACATCCGGCCCAGCTGCCTGCAGATGCTCAAGGACCTGGGCCATCCCTATGCCGACGGCAAGCCGGTCTATGACATCACCTTCGAGAACGTGCAGGCCGGCGAACGCACCAACCACCTGTTCCGCATCGCGAATTTCAACAACGCCATCGTCATCGGCACCGGCGACCTGAGCGAGCTGGCCCTGGGCTGGTGCACGTACGGCGTGGGCGACCACATGTCGCACTACAGCGTCAATGCGAGCGTGCCCAAGACGCTCATCACCCACCTGGTGCGCTGGGTCGCGGAATCCGGCCGCCTGGGCGACGAAGGCGCGCAGGTGCTGCTGGACGTGCTGGGCACCGACGTCAGCCCCGAACTGGTGCCGGGCGGCGCGGACGACAAGCCCGTGCAGAAGAGCGAAGACTCCATCGGTCCCTATGAACTACAGGACTTCAACCTGTACTACACGCTGCGCTACGGCTTTGCGCCGACCAAGGTGGCGTTCCTGGCGCTGGCGGCCTGGCGCGACCGCGAGGCCGGCGCCTGGCCCGAGGGTGGCCACGTGGCCCGCAACCAGTACGATCTGGCGGCCATCAAGCGCAACCTGAAGATCTTCCTGGACCGTTTCTTCCGCCTCAGCCAGTTCAAGCGTACCTGCGTGCCGAACGCGCCCAAGGTCGGCTCCGGCGGTTCGCTGTCGCCGCGCGGCGACTGGCGCGCGCCCAGCGACTCCGAGTCAGCGGTGTGGATGCGCGACGCCGAACGTATTCCCGACGAGGCCTGACCGGGATTTCCCGCCCAAGGGGGACCCGGCGTCCGGGCCCCCGCGGGTGGTATTCTCTTATCCGATGCGCCCTGCAGCCATGCCGTGTCAGGGCGACGCAACAGATCAAAAACCCAGGACGACCAACGTGAAACAAGTCACCGCCATCATCAAACCCTTCAAGCTCGACGAAGTCCGCGAAGCGCTGGCCGAAGTCGGCGTCAGCGGCCTGACCGTTACCGAAGTCAAGGGTTTCGGCCGCCAGAAAGGCCATACCGAGCTCTACCGCGGCGCCGAGTACGTGGTGGACTTCTTGCCCAAGATCCGCGTTGAAGTGGTGCTGCCCGACAGCCAGGTCGAAGCCGCCATTGAAGCCGTGGTCAAGGCTGCCCGCACCGGCAAGATCGGCGACGGCAAGATCTTCGTCACGCCGGTCGAACAGGCCATCCGCATCCGCACGGGCGAAAGCGACGAAGAGGCGCTGTAAGTTCCTGGGGACTTGCGGCTGGCCGGATTTGCCGGCAGCCGCGAGACCGCAGCAGGATATTGCGGGCTTGGCGCGGCGGGGAAGCTGCCGCACCAAGCCCGCAACGCATTTTCCCGCCTAGCGGATGAGCTGATTCATCTCCAGGATCGGGCTCATCACCGCCAGCACGATCAGCAGCACGAATCCCCCCATCAGCAGTATCAGCGCCGGCTCCAGCAAGGCCGTCATGGCCATGGCGCGCCGCTCCAGATCGCGCGACAGGTTCTGCGCGCCGCGGTCCAGCAGTTCGGGCAGGCGGCCGGTCTTCTCGCCGCTGGCGATCAGATGCACCAGCAGCGACGGAAACACCTTTTGCGCGCCCAGCGAGGCCGACAGCGACGCGCCTTCGCGCACGCGCGCAGAGGCTTCGTCCACCGCCTGGCGCAGCACATCGTTGCCCAGGGTGCGGCGCGCCGCCTCCAGCGCCGTCAGCAATGCCACGCCGCTACCTGAGAGTATCGCCAGCGTGGAAGCAAAGCGCGCGGCATTCACACCCAGCACGAAGCGTCCCGCCAAGGGCAGCTTCAGCACGCGCGCATGCCAGGCCCGCCGCGCAGCGGGCGCGCGCAACGCATACCGCCACAGCGCGACGGCCGCCGCCAACGCCGCACCCGTCGCCACGCCCCATTCGCGCACATAGTCCGACAACGCCAGCATGATGCGCGTCAAGAGCGGCAGTTCCTGCTTGGCCTGGCTGAACGCCGACACCACCTGCGGCACCACATAGCCCAGCAGGAAGATCACGATGATCACCGACACGCAGGCCACCACCGCCGGATAGATGAACGCGGTCAGCACCTTGCTGCGTAGCGCGTTGCGCTCCTCGATGTAGTCCGCCAGCTTCTCCATCACTTGCGCGAGATCGCCCGATTCCTCGCCAGCGCCGATCAGCGCGCGATAGATCTCCGGAAAGTCGCGCGGCCGTGCGGCCAGGGCGGTCGACAGCTTGTGGCCCGCGCGCACGTCGTCGCGCACGCCGCCCAGGGTGGCGGCGATATGTTTTTTCTCGGCCTGCTCCAGCGTGGCGCTCAGGGCCGCGTCCAGCGGCAGGCTCGCGGCCAGCAGGCTGGCGAGCTGGCGCGTGAGCCAGGCGAGATCCGCATCCGACAGGCGCGTGCGCAGCGATGCGCCGAACCCTTCGGCGCGCGCCGCGAGGGACGTGGACAGCGGCAGCAGGCCGCGGCCGCGCAGCTGGTTGCGGGCGCCGCGTTCGCTGTCGGCGTCGATCGTGCCGCGCACGATCTTCCCTAGTGCGTCGGTGGCTTCGTAACGGAAGGAAGGCATCTGGAAAGCATGGCCAGCGCGCATTCAAAAAGCGCGCAAAGCCCCGAATTTAAAGGGTTTCAAGGCCGCTACGATGCCTGCGGATTATGACCGTAGTGTTGCACTGTCACCACGTATACTCCGACGCGCTTTCACGTTTTTTCACACGATTTCACGTTTCAGGCACCTATCCCGTCATGCGTCATATTGCGCAATTCAGCCTTGCGGTACTGCTCGCCGCAAGCCAGCTTGGACCCGCAGCCAGCAGGGCTCACGCTCAACAGACCGACAATCGCGTCAGTCTGAATTTCGTCGACACCGACATCCCCGCCGTGCTGCGCGCGCTGTCGTTGTTCACGCAGCGCAACTTCCTGGTGGATCCGCGCGTCAAGGGCAAGCTGACGCTGGTGTCGGACCGTCCCGTGGACAGCGCGCAGGCGTTGTCGATGCTGACGGGCGCGCTGCGCATGCAGGGTTTTGCCATCGTCGAGGTCGACGGCGTGACGCGCGTGGTGCCCGAGGCCGACGGCAAGCTGCAAGGCAGCGTGGTCGCGGGCAGCGCGCGTCCCGCGCAAGCCGTGGGCGGCGCGGGCCGCGGTCCGGTGCCAGTGTCCGCGTTTGCCAAGGGCAGCAGCGGCGAAATGCTGACCCGCGTGTTCCCGCTGAAGTACGAAAACGCCGCCAATCTGGTGCCGGTGCTGCGCCCCATGGTGCCGCCCAACAACCCGATCAACGCCTATCCCGGCAACAACACGCTGGTGGTCACGGACTACGCCGACAACCTGGAGCGGATCGCGCAGGTCATCGCGCGCATCGACGTGCCCAGTTCGATCGACACCGACGTGGTGCCGGTGCGTTCGGCCGTCGCCACCGATCTCGCCATCCTGGCCTCGCAACTGCTGGATACGCAAAGCAGCGACCCGACCCAGCGCATCGCCGTGGTGGCCGATCCGCGCAGCAACAGCGTGCTGGTGCGTTCCGGCAGCCCGGCGCGCACGCGGCTGGCGCGCGATCTCATCATGAAGCTGGACGCGCAGCAGAACCGCGCTGGCAACCTGCACGTGGTCTACATGCGCAACGCGCAGGCCACGCGCATCGCCGAGGTCCTGGGCGGGTTGCTGACGGGGCAGGCGAATTCCGCGCCCGGCGCCACGGGCGGCGCCGGCGGCGGCACGGGCGCGCAGGGCGGAGCGCGCACGCAGAACGCCGCGGCTGGCATGCCGGCCCAGGCGACAGCGGGCATGGCCGGCATGTCCGGTTCGAACACGGGCGGATTGTCGGGCGAACAGGAACGCATCTCGCGCGAAGACAACAGCACGCAGGCCGTGTCGTATTCGGCCGGCGGCGCCACCATCCAGGCCGATCCGGCTACCAACTCGCTCATCATTTCCGCGCCCGAGCCGCTGTACCGCAGCCTGCGCGAAGTCATCGACCAGCTCGACCAGCGCCGCGCGCAGGTGCTGGTGGAAAGCCTGATCGTCGAAGTCAGCGAGGCCAAGGCGGCGGAGTTCGGCATCCAGTGGATGACGGGCGCCGGCAACATCAACAGCGACGGCACCAGCTTCATCGGCGGCACCAACCTGGGCGGCAGCGGCATCACCGGCAAGGGGCCGACCACCATCGACGGCATCGGCAGCGGCCTGAGCCTGGGGGTGGTCAAGGGCACGGTCGACGTGCTGGGCAACAAGGTGATCAACCTGGGTGTGCTGGCTCGCGCCATGGAGAACACTGGCGAAGCGAACATCCTGTCCACGCCCAATCTGCTGACGCTGGACAACCAGTCGGCCAGCATCCTGGTGGGCAAGACCGTGCCGTTCGTGACCGGGCAGTACGTGACCTCGGGCAGCAACGGCAGCACCAATCCATTCCAGACCATCGAACGTGAGGACGTGGGCCTGAAGCTGAACATCCGGCCGCAGATTTCCGAGGGCGGCGCGGTAAAGCTGGACATCTACCAGGAAGTCAGCAGCATCGACGAAAGCCGCTCCAACTCCACTACCGGCATCGTGACCAACAAGCGGGCCATCGACACCAGCGTGCTGATCGACGACGGCCAGATCATCGTGCTGGGCGGCCTGCTGGAAGACAACGTCACGCTCTCCACCAACAGCGTGCCGCTGCTGGGATCCTTGCCGGTGATCGGCTCGCTGTTCCGCTACGACACGCGCAAGCGCACCAAGACCAACCTGATGGTGTTCCTGCGCCCCTATGTGGTGCGCGACGCCAACCGCACGGCGGGCGTCACCATGGACCGCTACGACTACATGCGCCGCGCGCAGGCGGCGGTGCAGCCGGGCCAGCACTGGGCGCTGCCCGACATGCAGGCGCCGATGCTGCCGCCGCCGGGCTCCGCGCCCTCGGTGTCCAACAACGCCTATGACCTGCGTCCGGAACATCAGGCTGAAACGCTGCGCCGGCCGGCGCCGGTCACGGCTCAGTCCTTCGCCGTGCGCCAGTATGCCGGCATGGAACCCGCGCGCGACGCGTCGGGCGCCATCCGCGTGTCGCGCACGCTGATGCACAGCGTGGCCGTGGACCCCGATACGCTGCTATGAGCGCGCACCCCTTGCCTTATGCCTGGGCGCGGGCGCAGCGCGCGCTGCTGTCGCTGCGCGGCGGCCAGGCCCGGCTGACCGTCAGCCCGCGCACGCCGGAATGGGCGGTGCGCGAGATCCGCCGCTGCCACGGCGACATCGAGTTGGCGCAGGTCGAGGACCAGGCGCTGGAAACCTTGCTGACCGCGGCCTACAGCCATTCGGAGGATGCGGCCTCGGTGATGGGCGTGGCCGAGAACGAGATCGACCTGGACCGCCTGATGCAGGACATGCCCGAGGTGGCGGACCTGCTGGAGGCCCAGGACGACGCGCCCGTGATTCGCATGATCAACGCGCTGTTCGCCCAGGCGGCGCGCGACGGCGCCAGCGACATCCACATCGAACCCTTCGAGACCCACTCGGTGGTGCGCTACCGGGTCGACGGCACCCTGCGCGACGTGGTGTCGCCGCGCAAGGCGCTGCACGCCGCGCTGATCTCGCGCATCAAGATCATGGCGCACCTGGACATCGCCGAAAAGCGCTTGCCGCAGGACGGCCGCATCGCGCTGCGCGTGGGTGGACGGCCCATAGACGTGCGCGTGTCCACCTTGCCCACCGGGCACGGCGAACGCGCGGTGCTGCGCTTGCTGGACAAGGAAGCGGGGCGCTTGCAGCTGGAGAAGCTGGGCATGGACGCGGGCGTGCTGGGCCAGCTGGACCGGTTGATCCGCCAGCCGCACGGCATTGTGCTGGTGACGGGGCCCACCGGCAGCGGCAAGACCACCACGCTGTACGCGGCTTTGAGCCGCCTGGACGCGTCCACCAGCAACATCCTGACGGTCGAGGACCCGATCGAATACGACCTGGCCGGCATCAGCCAGACGCAGGTCAACGCCAAGATCGACATGAGCTTCGCGCTGGCCCTGCGCGCGATTCTGCGGCAGGACCCCGACGTCATCATGATCGGCGAAATCCGCGACCTGGAGACCGCGCAGATCGCGGTGCAGGCCTCGCTCACCGGTCACCTGGTGCTGGCTACGCTGCACACCAACGACTCGGTGTCCGCCGTGACCCGACTCACGGACATGGGCGTGGAACCTTTCCTGCTGGCGTCATCGCTTTTGGGCGTGCTGGCGCAGCGCCTGGTGCGCAAGCTCTGCCCGGCCTGCAAGAAACCCGCCACGCAGGACGGCGCGCGTGTGTTCCATCCGGTGGGCTGCGACGCCTGCAACCATACCGGCTACAGCGGGCGTTCCGGCATCCACGAACTCTTCACGGTGGACGACGAGGCGCGCCGGCTGATCCACGAAGGGCGTGACGAACGCGAACTGCGCCGCGCGGCGGCCGCGTCAGGCATGCGCACCATGCGTGAGGATGGGCAGCGCTGGGTCGACAGCGGGCAGACCTCGCCGGAGGAAATCCTGCGGGTGACGCGGGACGCCTAGCGGACGATGGGGAACGCCAGCGACTTGTCGCTGTGCCTAGGTGCCGAACGACGCCACATCCCCCGAACGCCGCCCCAGCGCCGACAACAGTCCGTCCAGCGCCGCCCGATCCGCCTCGCGCGCGGCGCCGGCGTAGGTTGCCTGGCCCTGGAACTTCAGGCCGCCGCGCCCGCCCGCGCTGCCCTGGCCGCTGACGTCCAGCAGGCCGCTTTCCGTACTCAACGCCAGCGTGGCGCCAGACTTGCCGCCTTGTACCCGCAGCAGATACGAGCCCACGGGCGCCACCGGCGTCAGCGCGGTGCTGGCGTTGCGCCAGCGCAGTTCGGCCACGGGGCCGGCGGGCAGGGGCGCGCCCAGCCGCAGCGGCTGCCAGCGGACTTCCAGCGTGCCCTGGGGGGCAATGGTGTTCCACGGCGCGCCCAGCGCGGACAGGATGGAGGCGGGCGCGCGCAGCGACTGGGCCGGCACGGACACGCCGTTCCAGCCGGGCGTGGCGCGCAAGGGACCTTGCAGCCAGGGGTGGGAGATATCCAGAGCGAGCACGTCCCAGCGCCATTGCCATTGCACCGGTTGCGGCAGCATGCGGCGCGCGCCAGGCGGGCCCAGCGCGATCCAGGCGCTGCCGCGCCACAAGGTGCCGCTGGCGTCGGCCAACGTGACCGGCGCCTTGTCCGGCAGCAGGGCCAGCAGCCAGCGCGCGGGCAGCACGGTGACGGCGCCCGCGGCGGCGCAGACGGCGCCGGCCAGGAGCAGGGCGGCGGAACGTTTGGAAAGCGGGAAGCCGGACATCTCAGCCACGCTCCGAAGCTTGCGGCGCCATCAGGCTCACCTTGCCATTGACCAGGCCGGGCAGCGGCCGCCCGTTGACATTGGCGGCACGGGTGAGCTGCACTTCCTTGACCGCCAGGCCCCAATCGCGCGCTGCTCCGTCGAGCCAGCGCAGCAAGGCCGAAGAGGGCGCCTGCTTCAGCGTCAGCAGCACGCCCGGGCCGTGTTCGGGCTCGCCCAGCGCCCACTGTTCCGCGGCGAGTCCGGCGCGCTCCAGCGAGGCGCCGATTTCCGCGGCGCTGGGCAAGGCGCCGGCGGGCGCCGCGGATTTGCGCCGCAACGCCGTGGCTTGGGCGGTCAGGTCCGCGACCGTGGCCGCCTGGCCGCGCAGCGCGGGCAATTCCGCCTGCAGTTTGCGCAGCGTGTTCAGGGGCGGTTCGATCAGGGTCACGAAGACCAGCGCGCCGCCCAGCAGCAGGGCAGCCGCGGTCACCAGCCGGCGCTCGCGCGGCGCCAGCGCCTGGTAGCGTAGTCCGGCGCGCGCCAGCGCGGGAGTCAGGGTCTTGGCCAGCGACTGTCTGGCCGCATGCAGGGCTTGCGGGAGTTTCATGGTTGCGCGCGCACGATGCGCCAGGTGGTGTCGTTGTCGCCGCGTTCGAGCTTCAGGCCCAGGGCCGCGGCTTGCTGGATCAGCGCGGGCGTCTCAGCCACGCGTTGCGACTGCTCGCCGGCATCCGCCAGTTGCAGCGTCAGCGCCTGTTCGGCGTAGCCCAGGCGGGCTACCTTGTCGGCGGCGAAGGGCAGGGCCTGGGCCGCGGCGCGCGCCAGGGGCAGGAAGTCGGCGGCATTGGCCGCGCCGCGGTTCGCCTGCAGCGCGTCCAGGCCTTGCTGCGCCTGGCGCGGCGGATCCAGGACCACCGGCAGGTCGGGGAACGCGGCCAGGACCTGCGCGTGCATGCCGTTGCGCAACGCGTCGGCTTCGGCTTGCAGTTGCGAGGCGTACAGGTTCAGCCCGCCTATCCAGACCACTGCCGCGGCCGCGCCCCAGCGCCAGGCGGGGCGCCAGGCCGAGACGCGGGCCGGCGCCAGCTGGGGCATGGCCAGCGACCACGAAGGCGAGGGCGCCTGCCAGCGAGGATCGGCAGGGTCGCGCAATGGCGCCGTGGTTTCGGCCGCCAGCGCTTGCGGCGCGATGAGCGCCTGCGTGCGCAAGCCCTGCGCATTCAGCAGGCTCCAGCCGCGGCGCACGGGTTCGCGCGCGGCCCAGGCCAGCGGCACCGTGCCGTCGGTCGAGCGCGGGCCGTGGCCGATGGCCAGCGCGTCCAGGTCGCTGAGCACCAGCGGCTCCAGGGCGCTGTGCACTGCGGCGGCAAATCGGGCTCGCGCCACCGCGGGGATCTGCACTTTGGCGGCGATCACATCGGCGGGATGCAGCACGGCTTCGCAGGCGGCGTGGGGATAGGCATGGCCCAGCGCCTCAAGCGCGAGCTCGCCCTGGCGGGCGCAGCGGCCGCGCCGGTCGAACCAGGCATAGGGCAGGAGAGAGCCGGCGCCGAACTCGTCCAGCGGCGGCAGCGCGATGCGCAGGATGTTCTTCAAGGTATTTCTCTGGTCCATAAGGTGTCTGGGGCGGCGGGCGGTGAACTGCGCAGCAGCGCCTGCATGGAGATGCGCGCCCGCTCATAGGCCACGGTGCCGCTGGCCAGGAACCAGCCGCTGGTGGTGGCGACGGCGGGCGCAGGCGCTTTGACCCCCGCGCCCGCCAGGCGATTGGCGAAATCGCCGGAATTGTTGAACCAGTTGCCGCGGTCGCGCTCGCCCGCCATGGAACGCGCCTGGCTGAGCGACAGGCCGGGCACCAGTGCCGCAAGCACCTCCGCGGGCGCGGTGTTGACGTTGACGCTGGTGGAAACGGGCAGCACCGTCATCGTGCGGCGCAGCTCGTTGCGAGCCGACGGCTCCAGCGCCAGCAGGGCCGCCACTTCGTCCACGCCGCGCGGCAAAGGGGCGCGGGCGTCGGGCGCGGGCCGTCCTGGCGGCGCCGAAGGCGCATCCGCCGGCGGCGCCACGGGCTGCGCCGCCGACATGATGTCCACCATGCGCGCGGCCAAGGTGTCGGGCAGTTGCAGCGTGTTCAGCAGGCGGCGCAGCACCCGTTCCTGCTCGGGCTGCGGCACGCCATTGTTCGCCAGGTTATAGAGGTTGTACTTGCCTTGTTCGTCCTGCACGCGGCCGGAGAACACCGCGATGCGTTCGTCGCCGGGGCGTTCGATGCGCGTGTCGAGCACCGGGGTGGCCCAGATTTGGTCGCCGCGGGTGATGGATTCGCGCTTGCTGTGGTCGCGCACGATCAGGCGGGCCCAGTCTATGCCGCCCGCCAGCATGGCGCGCGCCTGCACCCGCGCCATCTCGTTTTCCACGCGCCGCGTGCTGGCGGTCTGGCGCTGGAACAGGCCGGTGGTCAAGGCCGCGACGATGGCGACGATGATGAGCGCGCTGATGACCGCTGCGCCGCGTTCTGCGTTACTCGGGCGTCTCATGGCAGCTCCAGCACGCGGGTATAGCGCTCGGGGGATCCCGGGGCGCCGCGTTCCAGCACGATCTCCAGGCCGGTCGGGGCGGCGGCCTGACTGCCTTCGCCATTCACCCAACCGATACCCGGCACCCAGGCGCGCAGCGTCAAGGCTCGCGTGCCGGGCAGCAGGAGGATGCCGTTGTCCGCCGCGGGCAGCGGACTGCGCGCCGCCGATGGCCCGCTGGCGCGCCACAGGCCGTCCTTGCGCACCTGCCATTGCACGCGCTGCCACAGGCCGTTGCCGTCAGGGTCGGGGCGCAGGATCTCGAACACGGGCCCGCCGCCTGCACGGCGCAGCAGGCGCAGGCCGCTGGTGTAGGCCTGCGCGTCCAGACCCGCCGGCTCGAAGCCGGGTCCGGTGTAGGACAGCTCCACATCGCGCGCCATCTGGCCCAGTGTGCGGACGATGGCGTCGATGTCCTCGGCCTGTTCCTCGATCCGCTCGCGCGCGCCGGACACGCTGGCCAGGCCGCGCCAGGCCATCAGGCTGACCAGCGCCATCAGCGCCAGGGCCACCAGCACTTCGATCAGCGTGAAGCCGGCTTGGGATCGGGGAGGGCGGCGCATGGCTATCTCAGGCTGGACAAGAGGCCATCCAGCTGCAGCAGTACGGCGTCCGCCTGCGCGGCGCCGGCGTCGCGCACCCTGATCGACACCTGGCGGAAGCTGCGGTTCATCGAATTCGTAAACTCCATTTCGCACTGCAAAGCCCGGCCGCCCTGAGCACAGGGCGCGCTGCGCGTGCCTGCGCGCGGCAGCGCTTGTTCCAGCCGCAACTGGGCCAGCGCGTTCTGCGCAGCCAGCAGCGCCAGCGTCTTGTCCTGCAGGGCGCGGTTGTTTTCCGCCATGACGCCGGTCGCGCGCAGGGCGGCGCCCATGGCGACGGCGATGATGGCCAGGGCCACCAGCACTTCGATCAGCGTGAACCCGCGCTGCCGATCGGGCGGGCGGGGCGGCTCATTGAATTTCATAGCGGCCCGCGGCGTCGCGCTGCAAGGTGACGCGGGCATCGCCCGCGCTCAGCGTCAGCGTGACCGGCGCGGCGACCCATTCCGTGTTGAACACCAGCGGCCGGTCCGGATCGAGCCGTAGCGCCACCGGCGCCGCCGACCAGGATTGCGGGCGCAGCACCTCGTCGCGCTCCAGCCGGTCCGGCGGCAGCGGCCTGTCTTCCTCGGCGTTCGGGCCTGGCAGCCGGCCCTGGCGTTCGAACGACCAGCCCTGGTCGTTGGCGAGCCAGCGGATGGGACGGCCGTCGCTGCGGGCCTCGCTCTGGGCCACGGTGAAGGCGTCGGCCAGGCGCAGGGCGTCGCCGCGCAAGCGGTTCTCGCCGCGGCCCACGGACAGGCTCACCATGCTGGCCGCGATCGCCACGATCACCAGCACCACCAGGACTTCGACCAGCGTGAAGCCGCGTTCAGAGTTCCCAGGAGCCGATGTCGGCATCGCCGCTCTCTCCGCCGGGCTTGTTGTCGGCGCCGAACGAGAACACGTCGATATCGCCTTTGACGCCAGGGCTCAGGTATTGGTAGGGATGGCCCCAGGGATCGTTGGGCAGCTTGTCCAGGTACCCGCGCCAGTTGTTCACGCCTTCGGGCTTCTGCACCAGCGCGCGCAAGCCCTGCGCAGTGCTGGGGTAGCGGCCATTGTCCAGGCGGTACAGCTTCAACGCCTGCATGATGCCGGCGATGTCCTGGCGCGCGGCGACCTGGCGGGCCTGGTCGGGACGATCCAGCACGCGGGGGACGATCAGCGCCGCAAGTATCCCCATGATCACAATCACCACCATGATCTCGATGAGGGTGAAACCTTGCTGGCGGGCAAGCCCGCGCGGTAACTGACGCACTTGATGACTCCGGTCTTTCAGTAGGAGCGGAGGATTGTGGACATGAAATATGACAGCAATAGTGACGGCGCGGCCAAATGCGGGCAGGTCCGGTCTGCGCCCGGGGCGCGCGTCGCAGCGCCTGCGGTGCGGCTCACTTTTCGCGCAATATGCCGGCGGGAGCGGGCAGGGCGGCCGGGGCCGGCAGGCGGCTGGCGCGCCCAGCCTGTTCCACCGTCACCGCGTCCGCGGCGACTTCGCGCAGCACGATGCCGGGGGCCACTTCGCCGCCCGCGCGCCAGGCCAGCGGCGGGCCGCCGTCGATGCTGAGCACGGCGGCGCCATCGGCGCCTGCGGCGATCACGCCCAGCACGGTGATCTGTGTGCGCATGGCCTCGTCCTTGCCGAACCACAACGCCACGGGCGTGTTGTCGGCAGCGCGCGGCGCTTGCGCCGACACCGCCGGAGGCAGGGCGCCCGCCTTGGGCGCAAGCAGGATCGACGCCCATACGCCCAGGCCGGCGGCCAGGGCCAGCACGGCGAGTATGCGGAATGCGGCGGGCAGGGTCGGGCGCAGGAACAGGGGCATGGATTGAACGTGCGTGGCGGGTTGAGACCGCGCCGACTATAGCCGCCGCACATGACAAGCCCGCGATGCGCGGCGCCTGCGCCATGGCTGCGCGCAAAAGAATCCTGATCCGTCGATCAAGGTTTCTCTTCTTTGCTTCACGGGGCTTTCACCTTGGCTGGCCATCATGTGGCCCTGCATAAAACCCTGTTCATGACTAGAGAAGAGAAGCATGCAAGCATTGAATTGGAGAAGATGGTGCGCGGCCCTGCTGGCGACCAGTGCCCTGGCGGGCTGCGGCGGCAGCGACGATGACGACGACACCGACGCGCCGCCGACCCAGCCGCCTGTGACCCAGCCGGACCCGACGCCCGCCGACAAGGTGCTGTTCATCGGCGTCGACGGCCTGACCTATGACGCGATGCGCCGCGGCGTGGCCGACAAGGCCTTGCCGAACCTCGCGCAGCTCAACGCCACGCGCGCCTGGACCGGCGGCGTGACGGACGCGCCCACGCAGCAGCCCACGTTGCTGGCGCCGGGCTGGGCGACGCTGCTGACCGGGCAATGGGCCGACCAGCACGGCGTGCGCTACAGCGTGCAGGGCGAAACGCTGCAATCGCCGACCCTGTTCCAGCGCATCAAGCAGGCGCGCCCCGAAGCGCGCACCGCCGCCGCCTTCAATTCGACCGTGGTGGCCGGCCTTATCGCCGGCCAGCGCGACGCGGGCTATCTGCAGTCGCTGACCGACTGCGCCGGCGCGGACGATTGCGTCGCCGCCCAGGCGCGCGACCGCATCACCGAAGGCTATGACGTGGTGGTGGCGCAGTTCGGCGCGCCGGAACGGATTGCCTCGGAGAACGGCTTCGGCTCGGCCTATGACAGCGCGATCCGGCAGGCCGACGCCGCCATCGGCGCGCTGACCAAGCAGATCGCCGACCGCAAGGCGGAGCACCCCGGCGAGAAGTGGCTGGTGATCGTGGCTTCCAGCCACGGCCTGGGCAAGACCGGCGCCAGCGACGGCCGTCCCATGTCCTCGAACAAGACCATCCTGTTGGCCGCCAACCAGCCTGCGCTGCTGGGCGGCAGCGCCGACGACGCGTCGTTCGACGGCCTGTGGGACAACAACTGGTACGCGCTGCCCAGCGCGGCCGATGTGGCGCCGACGGTGCTGGACCACCTGAAGGTCCTGCCTGCCGCCGCCAAGTACGACATGGCGGGCACCTCGCTTGCCGGCAAGCTGGCACTGCGCCACACCGCGGCCCGCACCTCGACCGACAACAAGAGCGTGACGCTGAGCTGGGTGCGCGTGGGCGAGCCGGCCGGCGACATCGTGGTCAGCCGCGACGGCGTGGAGATCGCACGCGTGGCCGGCACGGTCGCCGAGTATGTGGACAAGGGCTTCAAGTTCGACACCGAGGGCGTGCACACCTTGAACTACAGCGTGGCGGTCGGCAACGCGGTCAGCGCCGCGCGCACCACCGTGGCCTACACCAAACCGCTGCCGCTGCTGGCTTCGCTGCGCACTGGCCTGACGATGCTGTTCCCGTTCGAAGGCAATATGACCGACATCGCCGCGGGCGGCGGAGCCATCACGCCGTTCGACGGCACGCAGGCGCCGGCCTACGCCGACACGGGCGTGTTCGGCAAGATGTTCAAGAACGACCGCAGCGCGGCGGCCCTGGGCGGCTTCAAGCTGGATTATCCGGCAGGCATGCTGGACGCGGCCCAGGCCTTCACCATCGGCTTCTGGTACCAGTCCGACGGCACCGCCAACGACCGGTCCATCCTGGGCAACAAGGACTACAACTCCGGCGGCAACCCTGGCATCACCATCGCGCAGTGGGCAGGTCCGGTGCTGTATTTCAACCTGGCTGGCGGCGGCTCGCGTGTCGACATCAACAATGTCAAGTTCACCCCGAACAAGCCGGTCTACGTTGCGATGACCGTGAACAAGACGGCCAAGACCCTGACGGCCTCCGTCTACGACAGCGAACTGGGCTTCTCGCAGCGCACCATCGGCACGGGCTCGGTCGACCTGACCAAGATCGCCGGCGTCTACGGGCCGCACCTGGGCCTGAACGAAGACGGACGCGGCACCTATGGCGTGTGCTGCGCCGGCACCAAGGGTCCCTACACGATGTATTTCGACGACCTGGCGTACTGGTCGCGCGCGCTCACCGAAGCTGAAGTGAAGTCGCTCGCCCTGTCCGGCAAGTCCGTTTCCGAACTGTTTCCCTGATGTACCGAGGATAAAAAAATGAGCATGTCCATGATCTTGCGCGGTTTCCTGCGCCTGGGCGCGGTGCTGATGCTGAGCGCCACGCTGGCTGCCTGCGGCGGCGATGACGGCGACGACGACGGTGGCAAGGACCCCGGCACCGGCCAGCCCGAAACGCCGAAGCCCGAGCCCGTCAAACCCGAATTGCGTTGCGCGCCTTGAGCGGCGCTCCCTCCAGATCCATAGGAATAGAATCCGTGACGTTCGATAAAGACCAGGTCCACGCCGGCAAGCGCCGCTTCCTGCGCAACGCCGCCGCCTCGACCGCAGGCCTGACCGCGCTGTCGATGTTCCCGCCGGCGATCCGCCGCGCGCTGGCCATCCCCGCCAACAACCGCACCGGCACCATCAATGACGTCGAGCACGTGGTCATCCTGATGCAGGAAAACCGCTCCTTCGATATGTACTTCGGCACCTTCAAGGGCGTGCGCGGCTTCGGCGACCGCATCACCATTCCGCTGCCTGAAAAGCGCTCGGTCTGGGAGCAGAGCAACGGCACCCGCGTGGTGATGCCGTATCACCTGGACAGCAGCCAGGGCAACGCCCAGCGCGTGGCCGGCACGCCGCACGACTACGTGGACGCGCAAATGGCCTGGGACGGCGGCCGCATGGACCACTGGCCGCGCTACAAGCAGAACCAGTCCATGGGCTACTACAAGAAGAAAGAGGTGGAGTTCCAGTTCGCGCTGGCCGAAGCCTTCACGCTGTGCGACGCCTATCACTGTTCTACCCACGGCGGCACCAACACCAACCGCCTGTTCCACTGGACCGGCACCAACGATCCGCTGGCCCTGGGCAACGGCCCCTCGACCCGCAACCAGTGGGACAGCCTGGGCGCCTCGTCGACCGGCTGGACCTGGAAGACCTATCCCGAGCGCCTGCAGGAAGCCGGCGTCAGCTGGAAGGTCTACCAGAACCTGCCCGAAAACTTCGGCGACAACCCGCTGGCCGGCTTCAAGCAATACCGCCGCGCCAACGAGCTGGCCGGCAACAGCGCCAACGGCGCGCCCTATCCGGCCTGGACGCCGTCCATGGATGCCGCCAATCCGCTGTACAAGGGCACGGCCAACACCATGCCCGACGGCGGCTTCCTGAAGGCGCTGCGCGAGGACGCCGTCAACGGCACGCTGCCGCAGGTGTCGTGGATCGTGGCGCCCGCCACGTATTCCGAGCACCCCGGCCCGTCCAGCCCGATCCAGGGCGCCTGGTACATCCAGGAAACGCTGGACGCGCTGACGGCCAACCCCGAGGTCTGGAGCAAGACCGTGCTGCTCATCAACTTCGACGAGAACGACGGCTATTTCGACCACCTGCCGCCGCCCGCCGCGCCCTCGCTGAACCCGGACGGCTCGATGGCCGGCGCCTCCACCGTCAACACCGACCTGGAGCGCCATACCCATGCCTCCGCCCAGGACGCCGCCGACGACCGCGTCTACGGCCCGGGCCCGCGCGTCCCCATGTACGTGGTGTCGCCGTGGAGCCGCGGCGGCTGGGTCAACTCGCAGGCCTTCGACCACACTTCGGTGCTGCGCTTCCTGGAAGCCCGCTTCGGCGTGGCCGAGGACAACATCAGCCCCTGGCGCCGCGCGGTGCTGGGCGACCTGACTTCGGCCTTCAACTTCGCCACGCCCAACAACGAAAAGCTGCCCGACCTGAACCTGCTGACCCGCGCGGGTTCGGACAGCGAGCGCAGCGCGCAGGAAGCGCTGAAGGCCGTGCCGCTGCCCGATCCCAGCACCCAGGCCAAGCCGGTGCAGGAGCAGGGCGTGCGCTATTCCCGCGCCTTGCCCTACGAACTGCACACCAGCGCACGCGCCCAGCCGGACACGGGCGCCATGCGCCTGGTGTTTTCCAATACGGGCAAGCAGGCGGCGGTGTTCCACGTCTATGACCGCCTGCACCTGGACCGCCTGCCGCGCCGCTACACGGTAGAGCCAGACAAGCAGCTGGAAGGCAACTGGGACACGGCGGCCGACGGCGGCAAGTACGACCTGTGGGTGCTAGGCCCCAACGGCTACCACCGCCATTTCACGGGCGACCTGGCCCAGGCCCGCACGTCGGCGCTGGCGCCGGAGATCCGCGTCTGCTACGAAATCGCCAAGGGCGACGTCTACGTCAGCTTCATTAACGGCGGCAAGAATCCCTGCACCTTCGAAGTCGCGCCCAACGCCTACTACGCCAACCACGAGCGCTGGAAGTTCACGGTGCCCGCGGGCGGCCAGGTCGAACAGCACTGGGCGCTGGAAGGCAGCCAGGGCTGGTACGACTTCACCGTGCGCCTGGCCGAAGATCCTGCCTATCTGCGCCGCTTTGCCGGCCGCGTGGAAACCGGCCGCCCGTCGGTGACGGACCCGGCGATGGGGCTGTAAGCCGTCCTCACGGCCATCGAGAGGTTTGCCGCCAGCGGCCCTGGCCAGCCAGGCTCGGTGCTTTTACAGGCATCGAGCCTGGCGCGCTGCGGCGTCGCCGGGTGAAAACGCAATTCGTCCGCCGCCGTTCGATTGCATGCCGTACACCCATCTTGGGCCGCTTTTCAACGCTTTCTCCCGGTGGTTCGCTCTGTATCATCGTGCGCATTCTCGTATTCCCACAATCACGCACGAATCATGTCCACGACACCTATTGCCACCTTGCCCAGCCTGGATCGACTGCGCGCAGCCGCCTATCTGTATGGCATCGATGCCCCGGCAATAGATCAGGCGCGCGTGCTGTGCATCGGCATGGGACCCGAGCCGGCGTTGGCGCCGCTTGCCCTGGCGTACCCGCGGGCGCAATTCCTGGTCGTGAGCATCGGCGGGTCCGAACACGCCACGGCTCAGGCCACGCCGGACAACCTGCAGTACCTGTCTACCAGCCTGGACCAGATCGACGGGAACCTGGGTCGGTTCGACTACATCCTCGTCCCGGGCCTGTACGGCTATCTTCCGGCCGAAGCGGCTACCTACCTGCTGCAGACCTGCGAAAGCCTGCTCTCGCCCTCCGGCCTGGCTTGCATCGGCTATCCGGTCTATCCCGGCGCCAAGACATTCGAGATCGTGCGCGACGCGATCCTGCTGCATCTGCACAACATCTCCGCGGACACGTCGCCCGAGTCGCTGCGCGATCAGGCCCTTGCGGCCTTGAGCCTGTTCGAAGATGGCCTGGCCAACGCCAATCCGCTAGCGCCGGCGCTGCGCGAAGCCGCTGGCGTCATGAAAGCCGACATCCAGCGCGGCCATCTGGACGTCATCCTCAATAGCCCCACTGTCGCGGGCAGCTATTTCGTGGAATTCGCGCAACGCGCCCTGCAGGCTGGCCTGGCCTGCGTGGGCGATGCCCGTCCTCAGCTGGATGTGGCGCGGCATTGGGGCGATGGCGTGCGGGCCACCAACAGCTTGCTGGGTCTCGGTCAGGCCGAGGCCACCCGCTTGCAGTACCTGGATTTCGCCAGCGGGCGCGCCCAGCGCCACGCATTGCTGGCGCGCGCGGATCGTGGCACCGGCATCCGGACTCAACCCGACCTGGAACGCCTGGCCGACCTGCGCTGGGCGGGCTACTCCGAACCCAGTGATTGGCGGCTGGCGCAGGCGGGCCAGATTTACCGGAACGAGCAGGGACGCTTCTGGACCATCGCAGGCGCCAACGACGCCCGGCTGTTCGACACGTTGGCGGCCCATTGGCCGCGCAGCCTGTCGCTTGAGCAATGGTCGAATGCGTCGGGGCTTCCCCGCGACGAGGTGCTGTCCTTCCTGCGTCCGCTTTTCGCCGCGGACATGCTCCATTACTGCTTGGGCGCCGGTCCTTGCGATGGGCTACAAGAGGGGCGTCTGTATCTGGCGCCTTCGTTGGCGCAATTGCGCCCGTCTCCTATTGGCGACCAGGCTGAGGGCAACGGCGGTCCGTCGCAGGCTCTGGCGCATTGGAACTTCTGGGGGGGGGCGGTCGATCCCGGATTGACGAGCCATGAAACGGAGTTCGTGGCCGGCCAGGGCGGTCGGATCGACGCGGAAGCATTCCTCCCCGAAACCCTCGACAGGGGTCAACTGGACGCTCATGGCTTGTCTGATTTGGCAAGCGTCCAAGAAGTTGTGCACAGCGGAGTCCTGTCCAAACTTTGGAAATCAGGGCTGCTGACCGGTTCGAAGACCACGTGGTTGGACCTGCTCGGACGGAATCTCGACGCACATCACGGGAAGTCCGCCGGCTGGTCGCTTTATGTCCAGGCCTGCCTGGCCGACATTGACCCACAGGCTCGTTTCGGGCCCAGCACGCCGCAGGACCAGGCACGGCTCGATCATCTGCAAAGACTTCTCGAGGAACTGGCCTACGGCCAGGTGGAACCGCTGGCCCGCCGCGAAATCGAGAAGCAGCCGGCTCGCATCGAAGGTTGGACGGCGTTGGTGCGCAGCCTTTCGGGACAGGGACGGTACGATGAAGCGCTTGGCGTTCTCAGGCAGATGCGCGACAGCTTTCGAGCTGATCCAGGCTATGGCGAGCTGCTGGCCATAGTGCTGTCACAGGCCGGCCATAACGATGAGGCCATCCGCGTAGGTCGGCTCGCAATGCATGGCCGGCCTGGCTCGGGGCAGCTGATCAATGCCGTCGCGTTGGCTTGCCTGCATGCGGCCCGCGTCGCGGCGGCGGAGCAGTATTTAAGCCATGGGATGGCCGTTGATCCGGAATTTCGCCCATTGGGAGTTAATCTGGTTGCCGTCTACACGCGCCAGGGCAAGATCCGCGAGGGCATCGCCCATTGCCGCGAGCTGCTGAACCGCGCCGACGCGGTGGGCGATTACCGGGCTGCGATTTACCACAATCTCTTGTTCTTTGCGAACTACGATCCCGACCGCAACGCCGACCAGATTTTCCAGGACTACCAGGCGTTCGAAAACGAACTGTGCCGACCGCATTACACAAGCTGGAAAACGCACAGGAATTCACGTAGCCTGAAAAGAAAGCTCAGGATCGGCTACGTATCCGCGGATTTCAAAGATCACGCGGTCGCGCGGTTCCTGGAACCGATCTTTGCCTGTTACGACAAGTCGGCCTTTGAAGTCTATGCCTATGCCAACATGGGGGCGGAAGATTCCGCCACGGCGCGCTTTCGCAAGATGGCCGATCAATGGGTTTCGATCTACGGAATGAAGGATGATCAGGCCGCCCAGCGTATTCGCGACGACGGCATCGATATCCTGGTTGATATGTCCGGCCACACCGGCGGCCACCGGCTAGGGGTTTTCGCTCGCAAACCTGCCCCGGTTTCGCTGACCTGGCTGGGCTACGGTTACACCACGGGTGTCTCGGCCATCGATTATTTCCTGGGCAACGAGGCGTTATGTCCTCAGGGCTCGGAGCAGTTGTTTGCCGAAAAGATCTGGCGCCTCGAGGGTAGCTGGACGGTCTACCAGCCGCATTGGGCCGATATTCCTGAGCCGGGCGCCCTGCCAGCAGTGGCCGAGGGTTTCATTACCTTTATCAGCCTTTCGCGCGTCATTCGCATCAACGAGCGGGTGATCCGGGGCTGGGCTCGGATTCTGATGGCTGTTCCTCGGTCGCGGCTGGTACTTAACAGCATGGATTTCGCCGACCCGGAAACCTGCGCCACAATCCAGGCAAAGTTTGCTGAGCACGGCATCCCGGCACATCGGCTGATGATGGGGTACACCAGTCCTCCCTGGCATTCCTTGCGCCATGCCGACATAGGGCTTGATTGCTTCCCGCACAATGCCGGCACCACCCTGTTGGATATGCTGTGCGCGGGGGTTCCCTATATCACCATGGCGGATCGACCCAGCGTGGGACGGATAGGTTCCTCACCCTTGCATAGCCTGGGGCACACGGATTGGATCGCTGTGGATGACGCGGATTATGTGGAAAAGGCCGTGTCGCTAGCCTCTGATGTGCAAGCGCTGGCTGACATACGCCGGACCCTGCCGGCGCGCTTTGCGAAGAGCGATCTTATGGATCAGGGCGCCTTTATTGAGAAGCTGGAAGCAGCTTACCGTGAAATGTTCGCCGTCTGGGCTGAAAAGCGCGCAGGCTCCTGAACCGAGTAGGCATTGCTCGGACGCCGGTCCGGATTTTGCTTCAAGACGTCATCGGCCGCCGCATTCTTCAGCGCCAACTCAGCAGTCTGCCTGAGTTGGCGCTCGCCCCAGTGGCGGCTGGCCTAGCGGCAAATGCCTAACGGCGCTTGAGAAAACCGTCTGGCGCCACAGTAATCTGCAGCTTGTCGGGAATCGTCCGGTCGATTTCGAACTCGGCATGCGACTTCAGATACTCCCATACCGCCGTCTTCGGGTTGTTTCCAGGGCCCCAGGGTCGATCTGGAAACATGGAAGCGGGCAGGTCTTCGATAACGGTATCGAATACGACGCAATAGCTGCCAGGGCTGGTCAAGGGCGCATACGCTTCCAACTCTGCAAGAACATGCTCATGCGTATGGTTGCTGTCCAGGCAAACCAGGATTCGTTCATATCCCGCAGCGGCCGCAAGTACCTGCGCGACGGTCTCAGGGGCGATGCTGGAGCCTTGGATCATCTGTATGCGCGTAGCCATGGGATGCGCCTCGATGGCGGTCCGATTATGGTCGCGAATGTCGATGTCCACCCCGAGCACTTTCCGTTTCGATTTCCTCGGGTCGATAGTCGTGCCGGTTTCGATGGCGTCAGCCATGTCCAGCAGGGCGAGCATGGACGCGCTGAACACCAGCGATCCTCCCCTTGCAATGCCCGTCTCTATGATCAGATCTGGCTTGACTGCCCAGATCAATTCCTGCACTGCCACGATGTCCTGCGGGTACTGAATGATCGGCAAGCCCAACCAGTCGAAATGGTAGGAGTACTTCTGGCCATTTGCGGTCTGCAGCCACGAGGATGTTTTGCTTCCAAGATCCGAATCTTCTCCCATACGTTGTATTTCGTGGATGCGTGATTCTCTGAAAATTGCTGAATCGTCCATTGATAATCCGATTATTGATTGCTGGTGCACTTGATGGTTCTGGCCGGATTGCCGACCACAACGGAAAAATCCGGTACGTCTCTTAGCACCACTGAGCCTGCGCCTATGATGCAATTGGCTCCGATTTTCACTCTTGGAAGAATGCAGGCGCCGGCGCCGATCATGGTGTTTTCACCGACCGAGACACAGCCGCATAGCGTCGCGCCTGGGGCTACATGCACGCCGGGGGAGAGCAGGCATTCGTGATCGATGTTTGCGGAACTATTGATGATGCAATCGCGCATCATGCGCACGCCAGATCCGATCATGCTATTTGCCAGCAGTTGGCAGCCCTCCGAAATCTGCGCCGAGGGTGCAACATATGCGGTGGGATGGATCAGGGGCAGCAGGGTGAAGCCCTGATTGCGCAACAGATCCGAGATGCCTTGCCTGTCCGACCCACGGCTTCCTCCGATGGCGACGGCGGCCTGGCCAGGCTGCTGGCCATCCAGCGTTTCAACCCAGTTTTTCAGGGCTTGCGCGCCATGGTAGAGCGGCACGCCCTCAATCACCGAAGAGGCATCTGGATTGTTGTCAAACAAGGCCACGACGCTTTCACCCTTCAAGAAGAGCAAGTCTGCCAGCACGAGCGCGTGGCCCGCGCTTCCCCAGATCAGGTAGCCGTTGTCGGTCTTCATCGGAGCATCCGGTGAAGCACGTCGATCACCCGCGCAATCTGCGTGGCGTCCATATCGTGGTAACTAGGCAAATTAATCGCGCGTCCCGGGATGGACCACGCCTGCCTGTTGCTGCGCACGGGCTCGAACATTTCCAGGCTGGACAGCGGCCAAAAAAACACGCGCGCATCCACGTTCTCGGCGTTCAGGGCGGCCTGCAGCTTTTCCCGGCTGACCCCGGTGCGTTCGTCGAACACCGCGGTGGGCATCCATGCGCCATTGATCGTGCCTGCGGGTTCGGGGTTCATCGATACGCCGTCCAGCACGCTCAAGCCGCTTCGGTATGTCGCCAGGATCTCGCGCTTGCGCGCGATCAGTTCGTCGATGCGCTCCATCTGTGCGCAACCGAGAGCCGCCTGGATGTTGGAGAGCTTGTATTTGTATCCAACCTCATTCGGCCAGAACTGTTTCGTCTCGCCCCGCGCGCGGCCATGATTGCTCAAGGTCAGCACGCGTTCGTACAGCTCGGCGTCCTGAGTGACAAACATGCCTCCTTCGCCCGTGGTCATGGTCTTGGAGCCATGGAACGAGAACGATGCAAAGCGGCCCATGGAACCGGCGCGCTTGCCATGATAGACAGATCCGATCGCTTCGGCGGCATCTTCGATCACAGGGATGTTGTGGCGCGCGCCTATCTCCAGCAACGCGTCCATGTCACAAAGATTGCCATACAAATGGACAGCCACGATGGCGCGGGTTCGAGGGGTGATGGCGGCTTCCACCGCACCCGGGTCTATGCACCAAGTGCTGGGCAAGATATCGACGAAGACCGGTTTGGCCCCCAAGTGCACAATTGGCGAGGCCGTTGCGATCCAGTTGGTGTCGGCCAGGATGACCTCATCTCCTGGACCGATGCCGAGCGCCGCCATCCCCAGGTGCAGGGCTCCCGTGCAGCTTGAGGTGGCCATCGCATGTTCAACGCCCAGGTGTTCCCGGAATGCCTGCTCGAACCGCCCGATGTACTCGTAGCAGCGATCGCCCCAGCCGTGGGCTGCCGCATCCGTGGCGTAGCGCACTTCCAGATCGGTAATGGACGGCTTGGTGTAATAGATGCGGGATTTCACAGAATCTCCAGTTTCGGCACTGCCACCACGAATTTCGTTCCCTGCTCGGCAAGGCCCCGGTTTTGTTCCTTGACCTCCGTCGCGATGTTCCACGGCAGGATCAGGACGTAGTCGGGTCGCTGCGAGGCCAGCGCCTGTGGTTCAAATATGGGGATGTGGCTGCCTGGCAAATACATGCCTTGCTTGGCCGGCGCTGCATCGCAGACGAATGGCAGCAGATCGGGTTTGACGCCGGCATAGTTCAGCAGCGTGTTGCCCTTGGCCGCGGCGCCGTAGGCCGCCACGGTCTTGCCCAAACGCTTTTGCTCGATCAGGAAGGCCAACAGATCGTCCTTGACGCGGTCGGCACGCGCCTGAAAGGCCTGGTACGTGGCCAGATCCAACAAGCCGCCTTCCTTTTCCAGCTGTAGCACACGCTCGACGTCGGGCTGCTGCGCGAGCGCAGCCGCGGCGTGGCAGCCATAGACCCGCACGCTGCCTCCGTGCGTGGGCAGTTCCTCGATGTCGTAGATGCGCAGCCCGCAGGCTTCGAAGATCCGTCGCACTGCATGCACGGACAGGTATGAGAAATGTTCGTGATAGATGGTGTCGAACTGGTTGTTCTGGATCAGGCGCAGCAGATGCGGAAACTCCAGCGTGATCGTGCCTTCCGGCTTCAGGGCGGCGGCTAGGCCACGCGTGAAGTCGTTGATGTCGGGCACGTGCGCGTAGACGTTGTTGCCCGCGATCAGGTCGGCCCGGCGGCCTTCGCTGGCTAGCTGGCGGCCCAGCGCCTCGCCGAAGAACTCGCGCAGTACCGGTACGCCGATGCGCTCAGCCACCGCCGCCGTGCTGGCCGTCGGTTCGATGCCCAGGCAGGGAATGCCGTCGGCGACAAAGTTCTTCAGCAGATATCCGTCGTTGGAGGCGACCTCGATGACGAAGCTGTCCTTGTGCAGTCCGAGACGGCGTGTCATGGCCTGCGCATACTGGCGCGCGTGGGCCAGCCATCCGCTGGACGTGCTGGAAAAGTAGGCGTAGTCCGGGCCGAACAGTGCATCCGCCTGCGCGTAATCCTCGGTTTGCACCAGCCAGCATTGGTCGCAGACGCGGGTGTTCAGCGGGAAATAGGTTTCGGGCCGTTTGAGATCCTCGGCCCGCAAGTAGGCGTTTGAGGGCGGAGCGAAGCCCAGGTTAAGGAATGCATGACGCAGCAGGGCGCCGCAATGACGGCAATTCATTGATTCAGGTCCAATCCGGTAAAGCCCTCGGGCAGCCTGGGAAACGTTTTATCGCGCGCAGACTGCAGGGCGAGGGGCAGGGGCCATTCGATCGCGAGCGCCGGGTCGGTGGCCGATATGCCACCCTCGGCTTGGGCGGCATAGGGCGCGGAGTGCAGGTACAGCAGTTCGCAGTCCTCGCTCAGCGCCTGAAAACCGTGCGCGAACCCCTCGGGAATCAGCAAGGCGCGGGCGTTGTCGGCCGATAATTCGACGGCGCGCCATTGCAGGAAAGTGGGCGATCCGGCACGCAGGTCCAGGGCTACATCCCATACCGCGCCACGCAGGCAGCTCACGAGCTTCATCTCGGCGTGCGGCGGGCGTTGGAAATGCATGCCACGCACCGTGCCTTGGATTCGGGTCCTGGTGTGATTGACTTGTGCAATGGGTTTGCGCCAGCCAGCGGCCGCCAGTTCCTCGGCGCAGAACAACCGTGACAGGAAGCCTCGTTCATCGCCCAGACGCTGGCGTTCGACCACGTGCAAGCCCTCGATGCCGGTTTCGGTGATAGAAAAACGGCTCATGGCGCGGCTCCCAGCGCCTCGAAAGCCTGGATGTCGGCCTCGCATAGCGCACGGGCATTTGCGCCCGCGCGCTGGTTGCGGTACCAGGTCATGGTCCTGTGGATCGACGTCTCCAGGTTCCAGCGCGGGTGCACGTTCAGCGCTTCGCGCGCCCGGGCGATTTCCAGCGCCAGCCAGCCGGCCTCATGTGGCCCTTCGGTGCCGTCGCCCCACTGGATGTCGCCACGACCGTAGGCCTGCCGCGCCAGGGCGATTACCTGGCGCACCGTGGCGGCCTCGTGCGTGTGCGGGCCAAAGTTGTAGGCGGCGGCCGGCGCCGACCGGGCGTGCAGGGTCTCAGCCAGGCGCAGATAGGCGTTTACTGGTTCCAGCACGTGTTGCCAGGGCCGGATCGCCTGAGGGCGGCGTATCGGCAAGGGTTGACCTGACTGCCAGCAGCGGATCGCATCGGGAATCAGCCTGTCGGCCGCCCAATCGCCGCCGCCGATCACATTGCCCGCGCGCGCCGAAGCCATGGCCGTGCCCTGCGGCGAAAGCCAGGTGTCGCGGTAGCTGGCTATCACCAGCTCGCTGGCCGCCTTGCTGGCGCTGTAGGGGTCGTGCCCGCCCAGCGCATCGTCCTCGCGGTAGGGATAGGCGTGTTCCAGGTTGCGGTAGACCTTGTCCGTGGTCACCATCACCGCGGCCGCTACGCTCTCCAGGCCGCGCAGCGCATCGAGCACATGAGCGGTGCCCATCACATTGGCGGCGTAGGTTCCCAGGGGATCCGCATATCCGGTGCGCACCAGCGCTTGCGCGGCCAGGTGGAAGACGATCTCGGGCCTGGAGCGGCGGATCTGCTCAGCCAAGGCGTGCGCATCGCGGATGTCGATGTAGTGGCTGTCGCATAGGTCGCCGACGCGCGCCAATTCGTACAGATTGGGTTCGCCGGCAGGCGCCAGCGCAATACCCGTTACCTGGGCGCCCAGGCGATGCAGCCACAGGGCGAGCCAGCTTCCCTTGAACCCGGTGTGCCCGGTCAGCAGCACCCGCCGGCCTTGCCAGAAGGCGGGATTGGGATTGGCCAGGACATGGTCGTCCGGCTGCTTCACGCCCAGACCTTCCACGGCGCTTGACCCGATGCCCATAGGTCTTCCAGCAGGTTCTTTTCCCGCAGGGTGTCCATGGGTTGCCAGAAACCCTCATGTTCGAATGACATCAATTGACCGTCGCGCGCGAGCGAAGTCAGCGGATCGCCCTCCCAACTGGTCTGGTCGCCCTCGATACGGTCCAGGCAGGCGGGAGACAGCACAAAAAAGCCGCCATTGATCAGGCCGCCGTCGCCACGGGGCTTTTCCGTGAAGCCCGTCACCTGATTGCCCTCGCGCTTGAGCGCTCCGTAGCGTCCCGGCGGCTGCACTGCCGTGACCGTCGCCAGGCGGCCGGCCTCGCGGTGAAAGCGGATCGACGCGCCGATGTCCACGTCGCTCAGGCCGTCTCCGTAGGTGAAGCAGAAAGCGTCCTCATTCTTGACGTAGTCGCGCACCCGCTTCAAGCGTCCGCCCGTCAAGGTGCTTTCGCCCGTATCGACGAGCGTCACGCGCCAAGGCTCGGCGTGCCTCTGGTGAACTTCCATGCGATTGGTGCTCATGTCGAAAGTGACGTCCGACATATGCAGGAAGTAATTGGCGAAGTACTCCTTGATGACATAGCCCTTGTAGCCGCAGCAGATCACGAAGTCGTGAATGCCGTGATGCGAGTACAGCTTCAGGATGTGCCATAGGATGGGCTTGCCGCCTATTTCCACCATGGGCTTGGGCTTCAGGTGCGTTTCTTCGGAGATCCGGGTGCCCAGACCCCCGGCCAAAATGACTGCCTTCACGTCGATGCCTTTGAAGAAGGAACCCCGTCCTGTCAGATCGCGAGGCATCTGGAAGGGCCGGGAATCGGCTCAAAATTTCGTGATGCAGTATAGGAAAAGCAGCCCCTAGTCAATCTATTGAAAAAGGGGTGGAAAAGCCGGGTTGATGGAGCGCATGGAGACTTGGGTTTGCGCCGTGAAACCGGGGCTCGCTCGCTGCCAGGCCCATCGTTCCAGGGCGGCCAACACAGACTGGCAGTCCCCGTTCAACGTGGTTCAGGCGGCCGTCTGCCCGTCGCGTTCACGGAACGCCGCGGCGCAGCTTGCGCAGATCGCCGCCGTGATGCCCTGGCGCGCATGCTCGCGCCGCTCCAGCATGCCGATGGCGCGCGCCATCGGTCCCAGGTCCTGGGGCAGGGTCAGAATCCGCAGTTCCGGGCTGTGCTGCCAGTTGGAGCCGTTGATCAGCGGCAGCAAGGTCACGCCGACCTCCTGGCGCACCAGCTCGACCAGGGTCTCGATGGCGTTGAGTTCCAGGTATTCGTTCAGCGGCACCGCCAGGCGGCGCAGCAGCCGGTCTATTTGCAGGCCGGTGCGCTGGGTGCGGTCAAAGCGCAGGAAGGGGTTCTGCGCCAGTACCTGGCGCGCGTCTTCGCCCGGCGCCGAGCGCGGCGCGATGACGACCAGCTGCTCTTCATATAGCGCGGTCCAGCGGGTGCTGGCCATCTTGCGCCCGGCCTCCACCAGGAAGGCCGCGTCCAGCTCGCCGTCCTCGACCTTGCCCGCCAGCTCGCTGGCCTTGCCCGACAGGATGCGCACGTCCAGCTTGGGGTGCTGCTTCTTCATGCCCGACACGACCTTGGACAGGGTCCCCATGCACGACACGATGCTGCCCACGGCGACCGACCCGGCCAGCTCGCCGGGCACGGTGCGCGGCAGCCGCATGCGGTCGTAAAGATCCAGCAAGTGCTTGATTTCCGGCAGTAATTCCCGGCCGGCGGCATTCAGGATGGCGAGCCGTCCGCTGCGGTCGAAGAGTTCGCGGCCCAGTTCCGTTTCCAGGGAGCGCATCTGGAAGCTGACCGCGGCCTGGGTCAGCGCCACCTGTTCGGCCGCTTCGGAGAAGGAACCGTGGTGCGCGACCGCCAGGAAAGTGCGCAGAAAACGGATGGTACTCACAAAAATCTCTTTTATGACGGAACAAAATTTCAAATTGATTTAATTAAACCACGGGAGTAACTTCGGCCGCTTACCCGTTATGAGACTAGCCACATGAAATCCTTCGACTGGGGCAACCCGTATCCTTCCGTCCGCATTCCGCTGTTCGCCCGCAACGTGGTGTCCACGTCGCATCCGCTGGCGGCGCAGGCAGGGTTGCGCATGCTGCTCAAGGGCGGCAATGCCGTGGACGCCGCCATCGCTGCGGCCGCCACCATCGTCCTGGTCGAACCCGTGTCCTGCGGCCTGGGCGGCGACTGTTTCGCCATCGTCTGGGACGGCAAGGAATTGCACGGCCTGAACTCCTCGGGCGTGGCCCCCGCGGCCTGGAGCACCGAATACTTCAAGCGCAAGCACGGCGTGGGCGCCGACGGCCTGGCGATCCAGCCCAAGCGCGGCTGGGACGCCGTGACGGTGCCGGGCGTGGTGGCCGGCTGGGCCGCGCTGCATGAAAAACTGGGCAAGCTGCCGTTCGAGCAATTGTTCGAACCCGCCATCGAGATCGCCGAGCGCGGCTACGCCGTGCCGCCGGTGGTGGCGCACAAGTGGGCCGCAGCCGCCGAAGAGCTCAAATCGCAACCGGGCTATGCCCAGGCCTTCCTGCCCGAGGGCCGCGCGCCCAAGGTCGGCGAACACTTCCGCTTCCCGGACGCCGCCAACACGCTGCGCCGCATCGCCGCTTCCAAGGGCCGCGACTTCTACGAAGGCGAACTGGCCGAGCGCATCGCCGCCTTCAGCCAGGAATGCGGCGGCGCCATGACCCTGGAAGACCTGCGCAACTACCGCCCGGAATGGGTCAAGCCCATTTCCAAGTCCTACCGCGGCTACGAGCTGCACGAGATCCCGCCGAACGGGCAGGGCATCGCCGCGCTGATCGCGCTGGGCATCGTCGAGCGCTTCGACATGGCCGACATTCCGGTGGACTCGGTACAGTCGCAGCACATCCAGATCGAAGCCATGAAGCTGGCCTTCGCCGACCTGTACAAGTACGTGGCGGACCCGCGTTCCATGCAGGTGACGCCGGAACAGATGCTGTCCGACGCCTACCTGGACAGCCGCGCCAAGCTCATCCGCCTGGACCGCGCCACCCATTTCGAGGCGGGCCGTCCGCACGCCGGCGGCACCATCTACCTGACCGCCGCCGATGAAAACGGCATGATGATCTCGTTCATCCAGTCCAACTACATGGGCTTCGGCTCGGGCGTGGTGGTGCCGGGCACCGGCATCAGCATGCAGAACCGCGGCGTGGGCTTCTCGATGGATCCGAAGTCGGCCAACGTGGTCGAAGGCGGCAAGCGTCCGTTCCACACCATCATCCCGGGCTTCCTGACCCGCGGCGGCAAGCCGGTCATGAGCTTTGGCGTGATGGGCGGCGACATGCAGCCGCAAGGCCACATGCAGACCGTGGTGCGCATGCTGGACTATCACCAGAATCCGCAGGCCGCCTGCTGCGCGCCGCGCTGGAAGGTCAACCGCGATTTCACGTTGGACATCGAGACCAATATGAAGGCTTCCACCATTGCGGGCCTGAAAGACCTCGGGCATGCTTTGAAGTCGGTCGACGATCCGTACATGGATTTCGGCGCGGGCCAGTTCATCTGGCGCATGTCCGAAAACGACAACGAGCTTGGCTACGTCGCCGCCAGCGACAGCCGGCGCGACGGTCAGGCGGTCGGCTTCTAATACGCAATAGCGCAGCCACAAGGGGAATCTAAATAATGAAACGCTTGACCTTGACCTTCGGCGCCAGCCTGCTGGCGCTGGCCGCGGGCGCGGCTTCCGCCCAGAACATCCGGATCGGCCTGCAGGAAGATCCGGACGTGCTGGACCCGCACCGGGCGCGCACGTACGTGGGCCGCATCGTCTTCACCTCGCTGTGCGACAAGCTGATCGACATCGATCCCAAGCTGCACTTCGTGCCGCAACTGGCCACCTCGTGGTCGTTCAGCCCCGACAACAAGGTGCTGACCTTCAAGCTGCGCGAGGACGCGCTGTTCCATGACGGCTCCAAGTTCGATGCCGCCGCGGCCAAGGCCAACCTGGAACGCGCCATGTCCCTGCCGGACAGCCTGCGCAAGGGCGAACTGGCCTCCGTGGAAAAGGTCGACGCGCCTGATGCCACGACGCTGGTGCTGACGCTGAAAAAGCCCGATGCCACCCTGCTGGCGCAGCTGTCCGACCGCGCCGGCATGATGCTGTCGCCCAAGACCTTCAGCGACGACGTGGCCGCCGTGGGCCGCAAGCCCGTGTGTTCCGGTCCCTACAAGTTCGTCGAACGCATCCAGAACGACCGCATCGTGCTGGAGAAATTCGACCAGTACTACGAAGCCAAGGATTTCGCCTTCAAGCGCGTGACCTTCCTGCCGATCCCGGACACCACCGTGCGCCTGTCCAACCTGCGCGCGGGCGACCTGGACATGCTGGAGCGCCTGAATCCCTCCGACGTGCCGCAGGTCAAGAGCGACGCCAGCCTGACCTTCGCGCCGGTGGCCGGCCTGGGCTTCCAGCAGTTCATGTTCAACGTCGCCAACGGCAAGCGCGCCGAGGACAATCCGTTCAAGAACAAGCTGGTGCGCCAGGCGTTCCAGTACGCCATCGACCGCAACGCCATCAGCGAAGTGGCCGGCGGCGGCATCTTCGATCCGGCGCAGCAGCCGTTCCCGCCCGCCAGCCCCTACCACAGCGACAAGTTCCCGCCGACCAAGCGCGACGTCGCCAAGGCCAAGGCGCTGCTCAAGCAGGCGGGCTTTGACCGCGTGAAGGCCGAGGTCATGTTCGGCAACAACACCACCACGTCCTCGATCGCCGAGATCGTGCAGGCCATGGCGTCCGAGGCGGGCTTCGACCTGTCGCTGCGCCCGACCGAGTACGCCGCGCTGCAAAAGGAATCGGCCGGCGGCAACTTCCAGGTCGTGATGCTGGGCTGGTCGGGCCGGGTCGATCCGGACGGCAACATCCACGCCTTCGTCACCTGCAAGGGCGCGCTGAACGATGGCCACTACTGCAACCCGGAAGTGGACAAGCTGCTGAACGAGGCCCGCACCGTGCCCGACGAGGCCAAGCGCAAGGCTATTTACGACCAGGCCCAGACCATCATCCAGGACGAATTGCCCGGGGTGTATAACTACTACCAGCCCTGGCCCTTCGCCATGGCCAAGAAGGTCAAGGGCTTCACGCCTTATCCTGACGGCATGATCCGCCTGAAAGGCGTGACCTACGCGCAGAAGTGATCGCGGCGCGGCAGTCAAGCGCCGCGCCAGCCGGACGCGCCTTGCGCGTCCGGTTGTCGTTTGCGGCGGCAGGGCGCGGTTTATCCTGCGCGTCCCGTCCGCCGTTCCTGTCTTACGGTTTCTCATATGCTTAAACTCATCTTGCGCCGCGTGCTCGTCGCGATACCGACACTGATACTGGTGTCGATGATCGTCTTCATGCTGCAGAAAATCCTGCCCGGCGACCCGGTGCTGACACTGGCCGGCGAAGAGCGCGATCCCGCCGTCCTGGACTACCTGCGGGACAAGTACCGCCTCAACGATCCGCTGCCCGTGCAGTACGCCGCCTGGGCCGCGCAGGTCGTGCAAGGCGACCTGGGCAAGTCGCTGCGCACCGACGTACCCGTCACCACGCTGATCGGCCAGAAGCTGCCGGTCACGCTGCAATTGGCCGCCATGGCCATGTTCTTCGCGCTGCTGATAGGCATCCCCATGGGGATCGTCGCCGCGGTGCGCAAGGGCAAGCCCATCGAAATGGGGGCCAACATCGCCGCGCTGTCCGGCATGTCCATCCCCAATTTCTGGCTTGGCATCATTCTCATCATGGTGGTGTCGGTGCAATGGAAGCTGCTGCCGGCCTCGGGCTACGTGTCGCCGTCCGAGGACTTCTGGCTGTCGATCAAGACCATGCTGATGCCGTCCCTGGTGCTGTCTACGGCCATCGCCGCGTATCTAATGCGCCATACCCGTTCGGCCATGCTGGAAGCCTTGTCGGCCGATTATGTGCGTACCGCCCGCGCCAAGGGCGTATCTCCGCGCAGCGTGGTGCTGCGCCATGCCTTGCGCAATGCGCTGATGCCTATTGTCACGCTGGTGACGCTGCTGTTCGGGGAACTGTTGGCGGGCGCCGTGCTGACCGAGCAGGTCTTCACGATCCCGGGCTTCGGCAAGCTGGTGGTCGACGCGGTCTTCACGCGCGACTACGCGGTGGTGCAGGGCGTGGTGCTCTGCGTGGCGGTGGGTTTCATCATCATGAACCTGCTGGCCGACATCCTGTACATCCTGGTCAATCCCCGCCTGAGGCACTCATGAGCGCAATTCCTGCAACGGCCGCAGCCGTCACGCCGCCCCGCAGCCGCAACCGCGCCTGGGGCAAATTCAAGCGCAACCACATCGCCATGCTGGGCCTGGGGATCGTGCTGTTCTTTGTCGTGATCGCCATCCTGGCGCCGCTGATCGCCAGCCACGATCCCTTCCAGACCAGCTTCACCACCATCCGCAAGGCGCCTTCGGCGTCCTACTGGCTGGGCACGGATGAATTGGGCCGCGATATCTTCAGCCGCATGGTCTATGGCGCCCGCGCCTCGCTGATGGCGGGCCTGGTGTCGGTCCTGATCGCGCTGGCGGTGGGCGTGCCCTTCGGTCTTGCCGCCGGCTATTTCGGCGGCTGGACCGACAGCATCATTTCCCGCGCCACCGAGGCGCTGCTGGCCATTCCCTTCCTGATCCTGGCCATCGCGCTGGCCGCCTTTCTCGGCCCCAGCCTGACCAACGCCATGATCGCAATCGGCGTCTCGGCCGCGCCCAAGTTCATCCGCCTCACGCGCGGACAGGTGCTCGCAGTCAAGAACGAGGATTACGTGCAGAGCGCGCGCGCCCTGGGCGCGTCCGACCTGCGCATCATCGGCCGGCACGTGTTCCCCAACGTGATGCCGCCGCTGATCGTGCAGGCCACCATCACCATCGCCACGGCCATCATCGCCGAGGCCAGCCTGTCGTTCCTGGGCCTGGGCCTGCAGCCGCCGAACCCGTCCTGGGGCTCGATGCTGAACACCGCCAAGAACTTCATGACCCAGGCGCCCTGGATGTCCATCTTCCCCGGATCGGCCATTTTCCTGGTGGTGCTGGGCTTCAATCTGCTGGGCGACGGCCTGCGCGACGCGCTCGATCCGCGTCAGGAAAAGTAATCACCATGGCAACAACAATGGACCCCAAGCGCGTCGTCCAGGTCAACGACCTGACCGTGCGCTTCAAGACCCCCGAGCGCACCGTCGAAGCGGTGCGCAAAGTCTCCTTCCACGTCGACCGCGGCGAAACCCTGGCCATCGTGGGCGAATCCGGCTCGGGCAAGTCGGTGACCTCGCTGGCGCTGATGCGCCTGGTCGAGTATGGCGGCGGCCGGATCGTCAATGGCGGCATGTTGCTGCGCCGGCGCAACGGCGAAGTGCTGGATCTGCTCAACGCGCCCGACAGCACGCTGCAGCGCGTGCGCGGCGCGGACGTGGCGATGATCTTCCAGGAGCCCATGACGTCCCTGAACCCCAGTTTCACGGCCGGCAACCAGATTGCCGAAGCCCTGCAGCTGCACCAGGGACTGGACGCCGCCGCGGCCCGCGCCGAGACGCTGCGCATGCTGGAGCGGGTGCGCATCCCCGAAGCCCGCGCCATCCTGGACCGCTATCCGCACCAGTTGTCGGGCGGCATGCGCCAGCGCGTCATGATCGCCATGGCCCTGTCGTGCAAGCCCCAGTTGCTGATCGCCGACGAACCGACCACGGCCCTGGACGTGACCATCCAGGCCCAGATCCTGCAGCTGATCCGCCAGTTGCAGGAAGAAATGGACATGGGCGTGATCTTCATCACGCACGACATGGGCGTGGTGGCGGAAGTCGCCGACCGCGTGCTGGTCATGTACCGCGGCGACAAGGTCGAAGAGGGCAGCTCGGACGAGGTCTTCGCCCGCCCGCAGCACGCCTATACGCGCGCGCTGCTGTCGGCGGTGCCGCGGCTGGGCGCCATGCAAGGCACGGACGAACCCGCGCCGTTCCCGCTGCTGCGCGTGGACGACCCCACGGCGCGACCGCAAGCCGCCGCCGCGCCCGTCGCGGCTGCGTCCACCGTGCGCCGCGAGAACGGCCCGGTGCTGAAGGTGCGCGACCTGACCACCAGCTTCGACATCACCGGCGGTATCCTGGGCCGGGTGCAGAAGCGCGTGCACGCCGTGGAGAAGGTCAGCTTCGACCTGTATCCGGGCGAGACCCTGTCGCTGGTGGGCGAGTCCGGCTGCGGCAAGACCACCACCGGCCGTTCGCTGCTGCAGCTGGTCAAGAGCAAGGCCGGCAGCATCGAATTCGACGGCAAGAACATCGGCGCGCTGCGCGGCAGCGCCATGCAGACCCTGCGTCAGCACATCCAGTTCATCTTCCAGGATCCGTTCGCCTCGCTGGATCCGCGCATGACGGTGGGCTATTCCATCATGGAACCGCTGCTGATCCACGGCGTGGCGCGCGGCAAGGCGGCCCAGGACCGGGTGCGCTGGCTGATGGACAAGTGCGGCCTGCTGCCGGAAATGATCGACCGCTATCCGCACGAGTTCTCGGGCGGCCAGCGCCAGCGCATCTGCATCGCGCGCGCGCTGGCGTTGAACCCCAAGGTGGTGATCGCCGACGAATCGGTGTCGGCGCTGGACGTGTCGATCCAGGCGCAGATCGTCAACTTGTTGCTGGACCTGCAACGCGAGCTGGGCGTGTCGTTCCTGTTCATCTCGCACGACATGGCAGTGGTCGAGCGCGTCAGCCACCGGGTGGCGGTGATGTACCTGGGCCAGATCGTCGAGATCGGCCCGCGCCGGGCCATCTTCGAGAACCCGCAGCATCCCTACACCAAGAAGTTGATGGCGGCGGTGCCCATCGCCGACCCGCAGCGCCGCCACCGCGAGCGCTCGCTGCTGGTCGACGAGATCCCCAGCCCGATGCGCAAGCTGGGCGACGATCCGCTGGTCGAGCCGCTGGTCGCCGTGGGCGAGGGCCATTTCGTGGCCCGCCATTCGATCGGGGTCTATTGAGGCAGGTGGCCGCCCGCTGGCAGCCGGTGGCCGCTTGCATCCCCCCGCTGCGCGCGGGGGGCCGAAACTAGCGCTTTTCCAGCGCCAGCTTCAGCCCGAAGGCGATGAAGACCGCGCCCGTCATGCGGTCCAGGCCGCGCATCACGGCCGGCCGCGACAGCCAGCGCGCCAGCGGGCGCGTCGCTGCCACCAGCACGCCAAACCACAGTATCCCCAGCATCGCGTGGATGCCTGCCAGCAGCAGGCTGAAGCGCAGCACGTCCGCGCCCGCGGGAATGAACTGCGGCAGGAAGGTGATGTAGAAGATCCCGATCTTGGGATTGAGGACATTGGTCAGGCAGCCGCGCATGAACCAGCCGCCAGCGCTGGCTGCCGCGGCGGGGGCGGGCGGCGCGGAATCGGGTGCGGCCTGCTTGCCTGGCCGGGCGCCCCACAGCAGTTTCACGCCCAGATAAAACAGATACAGCGCCGCGCAGATGCGCAGCGTGTCGTAGGCCAGGGTCGATACCAGCAGCAGCGATCCCAGGCCGAATGCCGCCACCACGCCCCAGGCCAGGCATCCGGCGGCGATACCCAGGCCAGCCATGAGCGCGCGGCGGCCCCCCTCGACGGCGGCGGTGCGCAGCACCAGGGCGGTATCCATGCCGGGCGTGACGGTCAGGATGGCGGCGGCCAGGGTAAAGGCGAGCAGGGCTGCGGTGGCGGTCATGGGCGGGATCCGGTGGCGGGCGCGGCGAAGCGGAGCCGCTCAGTGTAGCGCCGCCGGGCCGGCGCCTGCAGCCGTCTGTGGACGTGCCGCAGCGCCGCAGGCGTTATCATGGCGGCCTTCAGCAATTCGCTACATTCACCGGATTTACGCCATGGCCCTGCGCGCCACCATCTACAAGGCCGAGCTCAACGTCGCCGACACCGACCGCCACTACTACGGCAGCCACGCGCTGACGGTCGCCCGCCATCCCTCGGAAACCGACGAGCGCATGATGGTGCGGCTGGTCGCCTACGCCCTGCACGCGCAGGAAGAGCTGGCCTTCACCAAAGGCCTGAGCGACACCGACGAACCCGACCTGTGGGTCAAGGACCTGACCGGCGCGGTCAAGCTCTGGATCGAAGTCGGTCAGCCCGAAGAACGCCGCATCCTGCGCGCCTGTGGCCGCGCCGACGAAGTCATCGTCTATTGCTACGGTGGTTCCGCCAGCAAGATCTGGTGGGACGGCGTGAAGAACAAGCTGGAACGCACGCGCAACCTCAAGATCGTGAACCTGCCCTCGGAACAGACCCGTGCGTTGGCCCAGCTGGCCGAGCGCACCATGCGCCTGAATGCCAACATTTCGGACGGCGTGGTGTATTTTTCGGCCGACAAGGGCGAGGTCAGCGTCGAACCGGAAGCCTGGCGCTAGGCTCCCGGCCGCCTCAGTCGCAGGCGTCGGCGGCCTGATTCGCGGGATCGGCGCAGGCGCGCCAGCGGGCCTCGTCCATCGCAGGCAGCAGCAGCACCCGGCTCATCAAGTCCGAGTACCAGAAGATCCTGCCAGGCTTGTCGCGCATGGCCTGCCAGACGCGCGCCTGCGCGTCCGCCGCAAGCAGCGCGCGGCCTTGCGCATCGGTCACGCCCTGGGCCAGGATGGTCTGCGTGTCCGGATTCCAGGACTGCATGTCCGTGTCGTCCAGCGGCACGTCGTCGGCGATGCTGACGATGCGCCAGTCATTGCCCGGCACCTCGGTGGACAGCTGGTTCAACTCTTCCCGGTGCACCGGATAAGGGCGGGAGTCAGGGGAGGCGTGCGCGACATGGGCGTAGGACCTGGCGCCATCCCCGGGGGAATGGCGGCGCACATAACGTTGTTCCGGCTTGCCCTGGGCATCATAGGTCTGGACCTGGAACGCGCCGCCTTGCGCGGCGATATCGATGGCGCGCAGCAGGCGGCCCGCGGCATCGCGCGCATAGAACCGGCCGGCGGCCGGTTGTTGCTTGTCTTCGCAAGCCTCATTGGTGAAGGCGGTCAGCGCGCCCCGGGCATCGCGTTTCAGGCAGGCCTGGCCGCTTGCCTCGTAGGTGGCGGGCCGGCGGACCGCGGTCTGTTCATACTCGACCACCCGCGTCAGGGCGCCGGCTCCGTCGTACTCCAGGGTGTAACCGCCCGACAGAAAGGGTGGGCCGTCGCCGCGCCGGGGAAGTTCATAGGATTCCGCGCGGCACAGCCGGCCATCGCCGTCGAAATACAGCCTGGCGGGCGCCCGAGAGACGTTGTCCAGCCGGTAAGCGGACCAGTCGACCTTGTCCATCCAGGTCCGGGGCAGTGGATCTCCGGTTTCGTCGACCCATACCGGTTGGTTGCGGGCGGCAATGCGTTCGCCCTGTCGGCCCAGCAGGACACGGTCGCCGCCCAGGCCGACCGAGACGGGCACCGCCTTCAGCGGCACGGGCGCGGTGAAATCGACGGCGGCCGGGCCGCAGGCCGCGAGGGCTGGGCCGGCGTGCGCGATGGCCGCCAGCAGCAGGACCAGTCGCCTAGGCATATTGCAGCGTATCCATGAACCTCACCAACTCCCAGAATTCCTTGGACACGCCGCCCAGCCGCAGCTTGCCGTCATGTTCCTCGAACAGCAGGAAGGGGTAGGCGTCGCGCTCCAGGGTGCCGGGCGCGGGCAGGCGGTAGGGTTTGAAGTGCTCGGGGTCGTTGAAAAAGGATTCCAGACGGCCGCCGCCATCCACGTGCATGTAACGCACGCGCAATACTTGTTTCTGATACTTGGCCTGCGTTTCCGGGTAGTCTCCGCCGTCGCCCGCCACCACGGCGTCGGCCAGGGCGGCCAGGAAGACACGTTGCAAGCCTGCGTAGTGGATCTCGCCGCTGGTGGAGTCGCCCGGCGCCTGCGCCAGCGTCCTGACCAGCTGGGTGCCGCGGGAACCCGGCACGATGGTCTTCGCGAACAGGCTGTCGATGTCGGCCTTGGCCGGATCGGGCGATTGCCGCAGACGCTGGAGGTCGGCGCGGAAGTCTTCCAGCCATTGCCGGTAACGGGCGTTCTCCGCCTGGCGGTCGAACGCCTGGGCCTGGGCCAGGCCGCCGTGAAGGGTGATCAGCAAGGCCAGCAGCAGTAGCCAGGCGCGTTGCAGCACGCGGGTAGGGTGTTCCATAGGCCGGTGATCATATCGTTCAAAATGATGCTATTTTGGTGCAGAGCGTGACAAAATGTCAGACATGGCCACCGGCATGGCCATGTTTATGAATCTCGTGTTGAGTCAGGTCCAGACATGCCAGCAACAGGTGACGTTCCTCCTGCAAGCGCGCCGGCCGGCGGCGCGGAAAATGTGCAAGCCGGGCTCGACGGCCCCCTGGACCGGCTCGTCCGCTTGGCCAGGCGGCAGTTCGGCGTGGACATGGCGCTGGTCGCCTGCAGCGACGCCGATGGCGTCTGGCAGGCCCAGGCGGGCGCCTTGCCCGCAACCGCGGCCGGTACGCTCCCTTTCTCCGTGGATTGCCCGCTGCGCGCCAGCGATGGCCGCCGGCTGGGCACGTTCCGGCTGCTGCATGCCCAGCCGCGGGATTTCGGCGACGAAGACCTGGATGCCTTGCACGATTTCGCCGAGCTGGCCGTCGCGGCCGTCGAGAAGCGCGAGGCCCTGGCGGCGGAGCGGGCGGCGGAAGACGGCTGGCGCACCGAGGCGCGCAACCTCTCCATGGCCATCGCAGGCAGTGGCACGGGGATCTGGGATCGCAACGTCGTAACCGGCGAAATCACCTATTCGCCGGGCTGGAAGGCCCTGCTGGGCTACGCTGAATCCGAAGTCACCAACCGCATCGAAGACTCCTACAAGCGCCTGCACCCAGACGATGCCGACTATGTGCGCGCCGCCATGCAGGCGCATTTCGAGGGCAAGACCGAGAGCTACGAGGTCGAGCACCGCATCCTCTGCAAGGACGGCAGCTACAAGTGGATCTGCAGCCGCGGCAAGGTCGTCAGCCGCGACGCGCAGGGGCGGGCCTTGCGCATGATGGGCACCACCACTGACATCAGCGCCATGCGCGCGATGTCGGAGCGCCTGCGGCGCACGGCGGACCTGCTGGTCAACCTGACCGACGCCGTGCCGGGCATGGTATTCCAGTGCGGCCAGCGGCCCGGAGGCGGGTCGCGCTTCCTGTACGTCAGCGCGGGCATCTGGGACATGTTCGAACTCACGCCTTACGAGGTGCGCACCAGCCCCGCGGCGATCGAGCAGCGCGTCCATCCCGAGGACCTGGCGACCTACCACGCCTCGCTGCAGGCCGCGGCCGCGGCGCAGACGCCCTGGCACCTGGAGTTCCGGGTGTGCCTGCCGCAGCAGGGCCTGCGCTGGCGCCAGGGCGACGCCAGTCCGCGCAAGGCGGCCGACGGCACCGTGGTCTGGCACGGCTTCGTGACCGACATCACCGACCGCAAGCGCGCTGATTTCGAACTGCGTGAACTCGCCGCGACCGACGCCCTGACCACGCTGCCGAACCGCCGCCACTTCATGTCGCGCATCGCCGCGGAACTGGCCCGGATCAAGCGCCAGGGCAGCGATTGCGCCGCCGTGCTGATGTGTGACCTGGACCATTTCAAGCGCATCAACGACACCTGGGGTCACGCCATTGGCGACGGCGTGCTGCAGCACTTCGCCAACACGCTGCGGGCCCAGCTGCGGGCGGTCGACCTGGTGGGGCGCATCGGCGGCGAGGAATTCGCCGTGGTGCTGCCGGATACCGACATCGAGCGCGCGCACGCCTTCGCCACGCGGGTGCAGCAGCGCATCGCGGCGGCGCCGTTTTCGCTGGGCGACGACCGTCATATTCCGCTGACGGTCAGCATCGGCATCTCGACCATGCACACCATGGACGCGGACGCCGAACTGGCGCTCAGCCGCAGCGACCGCGCCCTGTATTACGCCAAGCAGCGCGGGCGTAACCGGATCGAATCCGCGCCCTCAGTGTTTTCCCGATAGAACAACCCTCAAAGCCATTTGTTCCATTGACGGTACATTAGGACACTCCTAGAGTTCCCGTCATGGGAACCTCATTACCTCTGCCGAAGTACCACCAGATCTACCTCGTCCTGCGCGAACAGGTGCAGGAAGGGCGCTTCGATCAGGACGGCGTGCCAGGCGAGCACGCGCTGGCCGACCAGTTCGACGTGGCCCGCATCACCATCCGCAAGGCCATGGAGATGCTGGTGGCCGACGGGCTGGTGTCGCGCCGGCCCGGCCTGGGCACCTGGCCGCTGCGCGCGCCGGCGACTCCGGCCAGCGCGCCCAAGGCCAATCCGCCGCAGAAGGCCCATCTGACCGGCCTGCTGGAAAACATCGTCAACATGGGCCTGCGCACCTCGGTGCAGGTGCTGGACAGCGCCCTGGTGTCGGCGCCGCCCGTGGTGGCCGAAGCGTTGGACCTCGCGCCCGGCGCGCCCGTGCACAAGAGCCTGCGGGTGCGCAGCACCGAAGCCGGGCCGCTGTCCCACATCACGACCTACGTGCCGCAGGCCGTGGCCGATTTCACGCGCGAAGACCTGGAGCGCGAACCCCTGCTGATGTTGCTGGAAGCGGCCGGCGTGGAGTTCGGCGGCGCTACCCAGACCATTTCGGCGCGGCTGGCCGATGCGCAGGTGGCGCGCCATCTGGACGTGGCCGTGGGCTCCGCGCTGCTGGCCGTGACGCGCATCGTGCGCGACGTGAACGAGCGGCCCGTGCAGCTGCTGCAAGGCCTGTATCGCCCCGATCGCTATCAGTACCAGTTGCAGCTGTCACGCGTCGGCAGCATCGACGCCAAGGTATGGGTCAGCGGAGAGCTGTCCGCCCAATTCCATTGAACTCTCGGAGATCGCCCATGAACTCGCGCCGCACTTTCCTCTATCAATCCGCCGCCGCAGCTGCCCTGGTGTCGGCGCCATGGGTGGTACGCGCCCAGGGCGCCAAACCCGTCAAGGTCGGCATCCTGCATCCGGTGACGGGGGCGCTGGCCTATTCGGGCCAGCAATGCCGCCTGGGCGCGCTGCTGGCGATCGAGGACATCAACAAGGCCGGCGGCATCAAGTCGCTGGGCGGCGCGCCGCTGGAAGCCATGCTGGGCGACGCGCAGTCGCGCCCCGAGGCGGGGTCGGCCGAGGTCGAGAAAATGAACGAGGCGGGCGTGTCGGCCATTGTCGGGGCCTATGCGTCGGCGATCTGCCTGGCCACCACGCAGACCGCCGCCAAGTACAACCTGCCGCACGTGGTGGACGTGGGCGTGGCCGACCAGATCGTCGAGCGCGGCCTGAAGAACACTTTCCGTTTCGGCCCGGGCTATCGCGCCTGTAGCGAACGCGCCATCACCGACCTGGCCGCGCTCAACGACGCGGCAGGCAAGCCCGCCAAGACCGTGATGATCGTGCACGAGGATTCGCTGTTCGGCACCGGCACCGCGGCGCTGCTGTCCAAGGCGCTGCCGCAGCATGGCTTCGAGGTCAAGGACGTGGTCAAGCACCCGAACCCCACCCGCGACTTCAACAACATCGTGCTGCGCATGAAGTCCCTCAATCCGGACATCGTGATCCCGGCCAACTACTACAACGAATATGCCTTGCTGCTGCGCGCCATGAAGCAGCAGAAGGTGCAGCCCAAGGCGATCTACTCGGTGCTGGGCGGCGCGGCCTCCAGCTACAAGTTCCTGAAGGAATTCCCCGACATCGCCAATGGAATCCTCGACTGCAACCACTGGTTCAACCCCAAGGATGCGCGCGTGGCCCCGTTGAAGGCGCGCGTCGAAGAGAAGGGCGCCTACTTCAGCTACGAGGTCTTCATGACCTACACCTCGGTGCTGCTGCTGGCCGACGCGCTGGAACGCGCCAAGTCGGCCGACCGCGCCGCCATCATCGACGCGCTGGCTTCCAGCACCTTCTCGGACCACATCATGCCCTACGGCCCGACCAAGTTCGTGAACGGCCAGAACACCGGCGCGCAGCCCCTGCTGACGCAGGTCATCGGCGGCGACATCAAGGTCGTCATCCCGGCCGACTACCGCCAGGCCGACGCCATCTTTCCGCTGAAGGCCTGAGCGTGCTCGATCCCGCCATCCTCTTTTCGTCGGTGCTCAACGGCCTGACCACGGGCGCGGTGTACGCGCTGATCGCCCTGGGCCTGACCTTGATCTACGGCGTGCTGCACATCATCAACTTCGCCCATGGCGCGGCGCTGATGGTGGCGCTGTACGCGGTGTATCTGCTGAAGGACCGCCTGGGCATCGACCCGTACGCCGCCTTGCCGCTGGTGGTGGCGGGCATGTTCGCGCTGGGCTACGCCTTGCAGCGTTACGTGATCAACCGCGCCAGCCACGGCAAGGACGAGAACATCCTGCTGGTGACGCTGGGCCTGGCCATCGTGCTGGAGAACCTGGCGCTGGTGTGGTTCAAGTCGGATACGCGCACCATCGACACGGCCTACACGCTGTCCACCGTGGAGATCGGGCCGGCCATGATCGCCTTGCCCAAGGTCATCGCCTTCTGTGGCGCGCTGGCGGTGGCGGCGGTGTTGTTCTGGATCATCCGCAGCACCGACCTGGGCCGGGCGATCCGCGCGGTGGCCAAGGAAAAGCAGGGCGCCAAGCTCATGGGCATAGACGTGGAAAAGGTCTATGCATTGTCGTTCGGCATCGGCATGGCCTGCCTGGGCGCGGCGGCCTGCTTCCTGCTGCCAGCCTACTACGTCAATCCGCAGGTCGGCGGCGGCTTCGTGCTGGTGGCCTTCACCATCGTGGTGCTGGGCGGCATGGGCAGCTTCGTGGGCGCGCTGGTCGGCGGCCTGCTGATCGGGGTGGTGGAGTCCATCGGGGGCCTGTTCCTGGGCGACTCGCTGGGCCAGATGGGCATATTCGCGATCTTCATCGCGGTGCTGCTGTTTCGCCCGCAGGGGCTGTTCGGGGCGAGGGGCTGAGCATGGGCAAGGATCTTTTGACTATCGCGCTGTTCGGCGCGGCGCTGGCGGCCGCCGCCACGCTGACCGAATCGGGCGTGGCGCTGACGTTCGTCATGATGTCGCTGTACGCGGCCCTGTTGTCGCAGGCCTGGAACATCCTGGGCGGCTATGGCGGCCAGCTGTCGTTCGGCCATGCGCTGTTCTTCGGCGTGGGCGCCTATGCCCAGGCGCTGGGGCAGCTGAACCTGGGCATCAATCCCTGGCTGGCGCTGCCGATGGCCATCGCGCTGGGCGCGCTGGTCGGGCTGGCGGTGGGCGGGCTGACGTTTCGCTATGGCCTGAAGGGCTCTTACTTCGCGCTGGTGACGCTGGCGTTTGCGGAAGTGTTCCGCATCCTGGCGTTGTCGGTGTCGTTCACCGGGGGCGGCGTGGGCCTGATGGTGCCGTTGCAGGAGGGCGTGGCGAACATGCAGTTCGGTTCGCGCCGCGGCTACATCTACCTGCTGCTGGGCTTCGTGCTGCTGGCGCTGGTGGTCACGGCATGGCTGCGCCATTCGCGCTTCGGCGCCTACCTGCAAGCCGTGCGCGACAACGAGGACGCGGCGCGCGCCATCGGCGTGAATCCGCTGCGGGTCAAGCTCGGCGGCATCGCGCTGTCTGCGGCCTTCATGAGCGCCGCGGGCGCCTTCTACGTGCAGGTGTTCCAGTACATCGATCCGGGCATCGCCTTCGGCTCGGCCGTGTCGGTGGAGGCGCTGGTCGGCGCCATCGTCGGCGGCCTGGGCACCTTGTGGGGGCCGGTGCTGGGAGCGGTCACGCTGCATGCGCTGAGCGACCTGACGCGCAACCTGTTTGGCGAACTGCCGGGCATCAGCATGGTCATCTACGGCGTGGTGCTCATCGTGATCGTGATGTTCCTGCCCCGCGGCATCACCGGCAGCGGCCAGGCTTTGGGCCGGCTGTTCAGTGCCAAGGAGCGCGCCCGTGTCTGAGATCCTGCTGCAAGCGCGCAATCTTTCCATCACTTTCGGCGGCCTGAAGGCGGTCCAGGATGTGAGCCTGGACGTGCGCCAGGGTTCGCTGACGGCCCTGGTCGGTCCCAACGGCGCGGGCAAGACCACGCTGTTCGGCCTGCTGTCGGGCTTTCTCAAACCCGGTTCCGGCTCGGTGCATTTCGCGGGCGCCGACATCACCGGCCGTCCGCCGCACGAATCGGCGCGGCTCGGGCTGACCCGCACCTTCCAGATCGTGCAGCCCTTCGGCGCGCAGACGGTGCGCCAGAACATCGCCGTGGGCGCGCACTTGCGCCTGGGCAATCGCCGCGAGGCGCTGCAAGCGGCCGAAGAGGTTGCGGCGCGGGTCAATCTGGGGGCCTTGCTGGACCGGCCGGCGGCGGATCTGACGGTGGCCGGCCGCAAGCGCCTGGAGCTGGCGCGCGCGCTGGCCACGCGGCCGCGCCTGCTGCTGCTGGACGAAGTGTTGGCGGGGCTCAACCCCAGCGAGATCGACGAGATGATACCGGTGGTGAAGAAGCTGGCCGAAGACGGCGTGACCGTGCTGATGATCGAACACGTGATGCGCGCGGTGATGAGCCTGGCCGAACATGTATGGGTGCTGGCGCAGGGCCGCCTTATCGCCTCGGGCACGCCGGGCGAGGTCACGCGCGATCCGGCGGTGGTCGAGGCCTATCTGGGCCAGGGCGCGGCGGCCAGGCTGGCCGCGCAGGGAGCGCCGGCATGAGCGCGCTGCTGGAAGTCCAGGGATTGCGCGCCGGCTACGGCCGCATGGAAGTACTGCGCGGCGTCGACCTGCGGGTCGACCAGGGCGAGATCGTGGTGCTGCTGGGCAGCAATGGCGCGGGCAAGTCCACGCTGAACAACACGGTCTGCGGTCTGTGCCGGCCCTGGGGCGGCACGGTCCGCTTCGAGGGCCAGGACCTGACCGGCCGCCATTACCGCGACGTGGTCAAGGCCGGGCTGATCCAGGTGCCGGAAGGCCGGCGCGTGTTCCCCAACCTGAGCGTGCGCGAAAACCTTGAACTCGGGTCATTCACCCGGGCGCGCGAGCGCCGCGCCGCCAACCTGGAGAAGGTGCTGCACATCTTCCCGCGCCTGCGCGAACGCCTGGCGCAACTGGCTGGCACCATGTCCGGCGGTGAACAGCAGATGCTGGCCATCGGCCGCGGCCTGATGGCCGAGCCGCGCCTTCTGATCCTGGACGAGCCATCGCTGGGCCTGTCGCCGCTGATGGTCGAAGAGCTGTTCGGCCTGATCGCGCGCCTCCATGGCGAGGGACTGGCGATCCTGCTGGTGGAGCAGAACGTGGGGCAGTCCCTGGAGACGGGACAGCGCGCCTACGTGCTGGAAAACGGGGCGGTGCGCTATAGCGGCGCCTGTCCGGAACTGATGGCCAGCGACGACGTGCGCCGGGCCTATCTCGGGATGTAGCCATGGCCGAGCCTCAAACGCTGGCGCAGAAGCTGATCGCGGCGGCCTGCGGCCGTGCTTCCGTTGCCGAGGGCGAAATCGTCACCTGTGCGGTCGACCTGGCCATGTTCCATGATTCCAGCGGTCCGCGCCGCCTGCAGCCTATGTTGCAGGAACTGGGCGCCACGCTGTGGGATCCATCCAGGATCGTGCTGGTCATAGACCACTACGTGCCCGAATCCGATGACGAGTCGCGCCGCATCGTGCGCATCGCGCGCGATTGGGCGGCCGAACAGCGCTTGCCCAACGTCTATGACTCGCTCGGCATCTGCCACGTGGTGGTGCCGCAGCATGGGCATATCCGCCCCGGCATGTTCTGCGTGGGCGGGGACTCGCATTCGCCTACCGGCGGGGCATTCGGCGCCTACATGTTCGGCATCGGCAGCACCGAGATGCTGGGCGTGGCCGTCACCGGGCAGATCTGGGTGAAGGTGCCGCAAACCCTGATGATGCGCTGGAGCGGCCGGCTGGCGCCGGGCGTGACCGCCAAGGACATGATGCTGCACATGATAGGCCGCTACGGCATGAACGGCGGCCGCTACCAGGCGGTGGAATTCTGCGGCGAAGCGGTGCGCGCCTTGTCGATGCAGGAACGCATGACCCTGTCCAACATGAGCGCGGAGCTGGGCTCGCAGGTCGGCCTGATTGCGCCGGATGCCACCACCGTTGCCTACCTGCGCGAGGCAGGCGTCACGGACGAGATCGATCTGGCGCGCTGGCGCAGCGACGAAGGGGCGCAGGCCGAATGGCACGATTTCGATGCCGCGGCGCTGGCGCCGCAGGTCGCCGCGCCGCACAGCCCGGCCAATGCGCGCGACGTGGACCAGTATGGCGACGTGCCGCTGCAAGTGGCCTATATCGGCGCCTGCACCGGCGCCAAGCTGGAGGACCTGCGCGCCGCGGCCAGCGTGTTGCGCGGCCACCGGCTGGCCGCCGGCATGCGCCTGATGGTGGCGCCGGCCAGCCGGCAGGACCAGCGCCAGGCCGAGGCGGAAGGGGTGATGCAGGCGCTGCGCGATGCCGGCGCGGACGTGCTGGCCACATCCTGCGGCGCCTGCGCGGGCTACGGCGGGTCCATCCCCGACGGCGCCAGCGTCATCGCCACCACGGCGCGCAATTTCAAGGGGCGGATGGGCTCGGAGACGGCCCAGGTCTATCTGGCTTCACCCTATACGGTGGCGGCATCGGCGATAGCCGGCCGCATCGCCGATCCGCGGGAGTTCATGGCATGACCGAGCAGTCCGTGACGCACCGCGTCTGGCGCGTGGGCGCAGATATCGACACCGACGCGCTGGCGCCTGGCGCGTATATGAAATTCGGCATCGACGAGATCGCGCGCCACTGCCTGCAGCGCGTTCGGCCCGAGTTCGCCGCCGGCGCGCGGCCGGGCGACGTGCTGGTGGCCGGTCCCAACTTCGGCATCGGCTCCTCGCGCGAACAGGCTGCCGCGGCGCTGGTGCGCCTGGGCATCGCCGCGGTGGTCGCGCCGTCCTTCAACGGCCTGTATTTCCGCAACGCCTTCAACGTGGGCCTGCTGCTGTTGACCTGCCCACAGGCCGAAACCCTGCAAGAGGGCGAGCGCATCGCCCTGGATCCCGCCGCCGGCCGCATCCGCCGCGCCGCGGGAGAACCTGCGGAACTGGATTGCGACACCGTGCCCGCCTTCCTGCTGGAAATGGTGCAGGCCGGCGGACTGCTGAATTTGCTGAAACAGCGCAAGACTCATTAGGAACCACATCATGCTTGACCCCGTCACACTCGCGGTCCTGAAAGGCCGCCTGGAACAGATCGCCGACGAGATGGACGCCACGCTGTACCGCAGCGCGTTCAACCCCATCATCGCCGAGGCCCACGACGCCTGCCACGGCATGTACGACGCCGCCACCGGCGCCACGCTGGTGCAGGGCAAGTCCGGCCTGCCGGTATTCGTGGGCGCGATGGCATTCGCCGTCAAGGCCGCGGCCAAGGCGGCCGCGGAGCGCGGCGGCATGGTCGACGGCGACGTCTGGCTGTTCAACGATCCCTACGAAGGCGGCACCCACGCCAACGACTTCAAGCTGGTGCGTCCGGTGTTCCGCGGCGGCAAGCTGTTCTGCTTCCTGGCCTCGGCGGCCCACTGGCATGACGTCGGCGGCGCGGTGCCGGGCAACTACAACCCCGCCGCCACTGAATGCTGGCAGGAAGCCGTGCAGATTCCGCCGGTGCGCATCGTGCGCGCGGGCGTGCTCGACCTGGACGTGCTGGCCATCCTGAAGGCCAATACGCGCCTGCCGGACAGCCTGTGGGGCGACCTGAACGGTCAGTTGGCGGCGCTGGAACTGGGCGCGGGCCGGCTGGATGGCCTGCTCGACGAATACGGCGACGCCACCGTGCTGGAATCGCTGGACACGCTGCGCGAACGGGCGCGCCGCCTGATGCGCGACCATATCTCGCGCCTGCCCGACGGCGAGTACGCCTTCGAAGACATGCTGGACAACGACGGCGTGCGCGACCAGCCGTTGCGCATCGCGCTCAATCTCATAGTCCAGGGCGAGCGTCTGACGCTGGATTTCACCGGTACCTCGCCGGCCTGCGCCGGGCCGGTGAACATCTCCCGCGCCACGGCGATCGCGGCCTGCTACGTGGCCCTGAAGCACCTGTTCCCGGACGTGCCGGCCAACGCCGGAGTGCTGGACGCGGTGGACGTGGTGCTGCCGGACGGCCTGGTGATCTCGGCGGACCGCCCGCGTCCGGTCGGCGGCTATACCGAAACCATCCTGCGCATGATCGACGTGATCTTCTGCGCCATGGCCCAGGCCGAGCCGGCGCGCGCGCTGGCGCAGGCCTACGGCACCATCAATGCCTTGTCGATCGCCGGCTACCGCAGCGACCCCGCCCGGCGCGGCCAGCGCTGGGTGATGTTCAGCTTCTTCGGCGGCGGCCACGGCGGCCATTCGGACGGCGACGGGCTCAGCCACGGCAATGCGCCCATCTCTACGGCCACCATTCCGCCGCTGGAGATCCTAGAGGCGGCCTATCCCGTGCGTTTCACGCAATGGGCGCTGCGGCCCGATTCGGCGGGCGACGGCCAGCACCGCGGCGGGCTGGGCGCCATCTATGAAATCGAACTGCTGGAAGACAGCGCCGAAGCCTTCATCTTCGGCGAGCGCGGCAAGAGCGCGCCCAAGGGCATCGCAGGCGGCAGGGAAGCGGCGCTGAACGTTTTCCGCTATCAGCAGGACGGCGGCTGGCAGACCCCGCCCATGCGTTCGAAGATGCTGGGCATCCAGCTCAAGCGCGGCGACCGGGTTCGGCTGGAAACGCCCGGGGGAGGCGGCTATGGCGAGCCTGCCGCGCGTACGCAGGCGGCGCGCGAGCATGACCGCAAGATGGGCTATGTAAGTGGAAATCTGAAGGAGCAGTCGGCATGAGCGCGGCACAAGGCTTGGTCGTAGGCGTGGACGTGGGCGGCACGTTCACCGATATATTCGTGCTGGACGAGGCGGGCGGCAGCGCCCGCGTGGTGAAGGTGCCTTCCACCCGCGGCGAGGAAGCGCGCGGCTTCATGAACGGCATTGCCCGCGTGGCCGATGGCGCGGACGCCATCGCCACCATCATGCACGGCACCACGGTAGGCACCAACGCGCTGCTGGAGCGCAAGGTGGCGCGTACCGGCATCATCACCACGGCAGGTTTTCGCGATGTGCTGGAAATGCGCCGTCGCGACCGGCCCCAGACCTGGGGCCTGCGCGGCAACTATGAGCCGGTGGTTCCGCGCGACCTGCGCCTGGAAGTCGAGGAGCGCGTGCTGGCCGACGGCACCATCGACACGCCGGTAAACCTGGCCCAGGTCGAGGCCGCGGCCCGCCAACTGCTGGAGCAGGGCTGCGAGGCGGTCTGCCTCTTCTTCGTCAATGCCTATGCCAATCCGGCCAATGAGGCGCAGGCCGCGGCCTGCGTGCGCGCGCTCTGGCCCAACGGCAACGTCACCGCCGCGACCGAGGTGCTGCCCGAGATCCGCGAATTCGAGCGCTGTTCCACGGCCGTGCTCAACGCCTCGCTGCAGCCGGTGGTCGGCGGCTATCTGACCCGGCTGGAAGCGGATCTGAAGGACAACGGCTTCGGCGGCGAACTGCTGGTGGTGCAGAGCAACGGCGGCGTGATGTCACGCCAGACCGCTTGCGACGTGCCGGTGCGCACCGCGCTGTCGGGCCCGGCCGCAGGTGTCATCGCCTGCGCTGCGATCGCGCGCGCCGCGGGCTTTCCCAACGTGGTCAGCGGCGACATGGGCGGCACTTCCTTCGACGTGTCGCTGGTGGCGGACGGCGAGGCCTCGCTGTCGGCGCAGACCTCCATCGACTTCGGCATGGTGGTGCGCGCGCCCATGATCCAGATCGAAACCATAGGCGCGGGCGGCGGCTCGATTGCCAGCGTGGACGCGGGCGGCCTGCTGCAGGTGGGTCCCGAATCCGCCGGCAGCGTGCCGGGGCCGGCCTGCTATGGCCGGGGCAACACCCGTCCCACCGTGACCGACGCCAACGTGCTGCTGGGCCGCATCGCGGCCGAGCGCCCGCTGGGCGGTGGCCTGCTTGCCACCATGGACGTGGCGCTGGCGCGCGCCGCCATCGAGGAACACGTGGCCAAGCCGCTTGGCCTGGACGTGCATGCCGCGGCCGAGGCCATCCTGACCGTGGCCAATGCCAAGATGGCGGGCGCGATCCGCGTGGTGTCCATCGAGCGCGGCCACGACCCGCGCAAGTTCGCCTACATGCCGTTTGGCGGCGGCGGCGCGCTGCACGTCTGCGCCATGATGAACGAAGTGGACGCGGCACGCGGCATCGTGCCGCGCTACCCCGGCGTGACCTCGGCCCTGGGCTGCGTCATGGCCGACATGCGGCATGACGGCGTGCAGACCCTGAATGTGGCGTTGGCCGCGCTGGACGCCGATGACCTGCTGGCCCGCATCGACGGCCTGGCGCTGGCCTGCCAGGAGAGGCTGGATTCCGCGGGCGTGAGCTTCGAGGGCATACGCGAGAGCATCGAACTGGACATGCTGTACGTGGGCCAGAGCCACACGGTACGGGTGGAAGTCGGCCGTGACGAACTGAACTGCGCCGGCATCGGCGCCGCCTTCGAGCGCGCCTACCGCGCCGCCTTCGGCCGCAGCCTGGATGGCATCGCGGTGCGCATCCTGAACCTGCGCTATGCGCGCATCGGCCAGCGCCCCAAGTTCGATCTGGCGCTGCTGGCGCCAACCAGCACCGCGATGCCGGACGCGCTGGGCACGCAGCCCGTCTTCCATGGCGGGCAATGGCATGACGCCGTGCGCTATGCGCGGCTGGACCTGCCGGTGGGCGCAGAGGTGGCGGGACCCGCCATCCTGGAGCAGCCCGACACCACGATCTGGATCGAGCCCGGCTTTGCCGGCCAGGTCGATTCCCTGGGCAATCTGCTGATCGCCCGCCAGGCTTCCTAGGAGCAGAGCCCATGTCAGCCTTCGATCCCCGCAGCACAGCGCTGGTCGTCATCGATCTGCAGAACGATTTCCTCGCGCCCGGCGGCGCCTACGACCGCGGCGGCGCCGTCAGTCCGCAGGCGCGGGCCTTGCCCGCCCGGGTCGCGCCCGTGGCCCGCAAGCTCAAGGAGCGAGGCGGCTTCGTGGCGGCCAGCCAGTTCACGCTATGGCCGGACGCGCACGGCGAACCCATGATCTCGCCGCATCTGCGGCAGTTGCGCCCGTTCCTGCGCAAGGGCGATTTCGTCGCCGGCTCCAAGGGGCAGGCCAACGTCGCCGAACTGGACGGACTGGTGGACGTGTCGGTCTGGAAGGTGGCGTATTCCGCCTTCTTCAATACCCAGCTGGACTGGGTGCTGCGGCGCGCGGGCATCTCCAACGTGGTGATCGCCGGCATCGTCACCAATGGCGGCGTGGCCAGCACCGCGCGCGACGCCCACATGCGGGATTATCACGTGGCGGTGCTGGCCGATGGCTGCGCCGCGCCCACGCCGGCCATGCATGATGCCGCGCTGGCGGATTTGCGCACCGTGGCCGATGTGCTGTCCTGCCAGGAATTTCTGGACAGGCTGGCCTCGTGAGCGCGCCGCAAGTCCTGCGGGGTGCAGCGCCTGGCGCGGACGCGATGCACGTGCCGGTGGCCATCATCGGCGCGGGCGCTTGCGGCCTGACCGCCGCGCTGCGCCTGGCCGATGCCGGCATCGAGACCGTGCTGATCGAGCGCGACGCCGCGCCCAGCGGCTCCACCGCCTTGTCGTCCGGCTTCATCCCGGCAGCGGGATCGGCGGCGCAGCGGGCCGCCGGCATCGAGGACGATGCGCAGCGCTTTGCCGCGGATATCCAGGCCAAGACCGGCGGCACGGCCGCGCCGCAGCTGGTCGATGCCTACACGGGCGCGGCAGCCGCCGCGATCGACAACCTTGCGCGCCACGGCCTGGATTTCCAGGTGCTGGACGGCTTCCTGTACCCGGGCCACAGCGCCCGCCGCATGCACACTTTGCCCGAGCGCACGGGCGCGGCCCTGGTGGCCGCGCTGGAGCGCGCCGCCACCGCAGCCGGAGCCTATCTGCTGACCCGCGCCCTGGCGCGGCAGATCTGGACGGACGAAGCCGGCCGCATCACGGCGGTGGGCTGCGAGCGGCCGGACGGCTCCATCGACGTGATCGGTTGCGACGTGCTGATCCTGGCCTGCAACGGCTTTGGCGGCAACGCGGCGATGGTGGGCAAACATCTGCCGGCCATGCGCGAGGCCGTCTACGGCGGCCACGTCGGCAACGACGGCAGCGCGATCGAATGGGGAGTGCAGCTGGGCGCGCGCCTGGCCGACCTGGGCGGCTACCAGGGGCATGGCTCCTGGGCCACGCCGCAGGGCGCACTGATCTCCTGGGCGGTGATGATGGACGGCGGCGTGCAGATCAATGGCGCGGGGCGGCGCTTTCATGACGAGACGCACGGCTATTCCGAGGCCGCGGTGCAGGTGCTGGCGCAACCGGGCGGCGTGGCCTGGAACGTATTCGACGACCGCACGCTGGCGCTGGCGCGCGGCTTTCCGGACTTCGTCCAGGCAGAGACGGGTCAGGCGCTGAAGACCTGCGCCGACGTTGCTGCGCTGGCGGGGGTGATCGGCTGCGACGAAGCGACGCTGCGCGCGACGCTCGCAAGCGTGGCCCCCGACGCCGCCGATCCGTACGGCCGGCGCTTCGAGCGGACGCTGCAGGCGCCGTATCACGCCGTCAAGGTGACAGGCGCGCTGTTCCATACGCAAGGTGGCCTGGACATCGACGCGGATTGCCGCGTGCTGGACCAGATGGGCCATGCCTTGCCCAATCTGCTGGCCGCAGGCGGCGCGGCGCGCGGCGTGTCGGGCAACGACGTGTCCGGCTACCTGTCCGGCAATGGCCTGCTCAGCGCAGTGGCGGGCGGCCATATCGCCGCTGCGACCGCCGCATCCCTGCTGGGCCGCGAGCTTTCCTAGGATTTTCCAGACCATGCAAATACAGAATCTGCAAGCACAGCTGGCCGGCGGCGCCGTGCTGGCTCCCGGCGTCTACGATGCCTTGTCCGCGCTGATCGCCGAACAGGCGGGCTTCGGCGCGCTATACCTGTCGGGCGCGTCCATCGCATACACGCGGCTGGGCCGCTCGGATATCGGCCTTACCACGTACAGCGAGGTCGAGGACACGCTGGCCCGCATCACCGAGCGGGTGGCCACGCCCGTTATCGTCGACGCCGACACCGGCTTCGGCAATGCCCTGAATACGCAGCGCACCGTGCGCGGCCTGGAGCGCGCCGGCGCCGCCATGATCCAGCTGGAAGACCAGACCTTTCCCAAGCGCTGCGGCCATCTGGACGGCAAGGCCGTGATCCCGGCCGCCGAGATGCGCGGCAAGCTGCGGGCCGCGGTGGATGCCCGCGCGCATGCGTCCACCCTGATCCTGGCGCGTACCGACGCACTGGCAGTGGAGGGACTGGAAGCGGCTCTGGACCGCGCGGAATCGTATCTGGAAGCGGGCGCGGACGCGCTGTTCATCGAGGCGTTGCGCACGCCGGAGCAGATGCAGGCGGCGTGCAGCCGCTTTGCGCACCGCGCGCCGCTGCTGGCCAACATGGTCGAAGGCGGCAAGACCCCGGTGCAAAGCGCCGATGCGCTGACCGCGCTGGGATTCCGCATCGTCATCTTCCCGGGCGGCACGGCGCGTGCGGTGGCGCACACGCTGCAGGGCTACTACGCCAGCCTGCGCCAGCATGGCACGACCGCGCCGTGGCGTGAGGGCATGCTGGATTTCGACGGCTTGAACGCTGTGATCGGCACGCCCGAACTGCTGGAGCGCGGGCGCCGCTACGAAGGCTGAGGCCGGGGTGTCAGCGCGGCGTGCGCTGGTGCGGCACCAGCGGCGGCACCGGCTGATCGGCGACCAGCTCCCAGAACGCCGGCAGGAAGCACTCGGCCACCAGCAGCGGCTGGCCCTGGCGCCAGAACACCGAGCGGCGCGCCCAGATGCGTCCGCCATCGCGGTCGCGCTGGCCGGCCGGCAACACGCCCAGCGCGGTGGCATGGAACGGCACCGGCGAGGCCAGCCGGCGGCAGGCAAACGGCGAACGCTCGACCGTGCTGTCGTGGTAAAGCATGTCCGCCAATGGCCGGGTCAGGAGGCGGCGCATGCCTTGCCAGGCGCCGTGAGAGGCGCGCAGCGGCGTCAGGCTGCGGGCAGGCACGCTGTCCACGCCATTGACCGACATCAGCACCTCGCGAATCCACACCGGCGTGCCGGGCGCGAGGCCCATCGCCCGCGCTTCGTCCGGCGGCGCGCCATCCGCGTATTCGGCCAGCACGCGCAGGCGCACCTGGCCAACCTGGCGCAAACCGGCGGTCAGCGCGCCGGGGCGGAACAGCCAGTGGCGCGGGGCAGGAGGCAGGATGGGAGGCGCGCTGGCCAGCCAGCCTGCGGCAAGGGGAGGGTGGTGTGCTGCGGGTTTGCTCATGGCTGCGTATTATGCCAAGCCGGGCGGGACGACCCAATGCGTCGCAATGACGCAGTGCCGGACTCCCGCCGGAATATCGTCCGGGAAAGCACTTATTGTCCCAGGAACCCGCGTCTCCCTATCATTCGCACACGGTCAACATTGACCTGAATGGCTTGCAGTACCCCGCAGCAATGATTGCTGCCTGAACATACAGTCTTGGCTATAGAAGCCCCCGACTTGCACGCAATGCGTGGTCGGGGGCTTTTTCGTTTTCAATTTCTGAATATGGAGCTCGCATGCAAGCGTCGGAACCGCAACGTTCTCCCGCCGCCGTGACCTGGGTGGCCAGCGTGCAGATGGAGCCCGCGATCGGCGAAACCGCCGCCAACATCGCGCGTTCCATCGAACTGGTGGAGCAGGCCGCGGCCCAGGGCGCGCGGCTGGTGGTGCTGCCTGAACTGGCCAACACGGGATATATGTTCGAGAGCCGCGAGGAGGCCTACGCCCTGGCTGAACCAGTGCCGGAAGGCCCCAGCTCGCAGGCGTGGATCGCGTTGGCGCAGCGCCTGGGCATCTATCTGGTGGCGGGCATCGCGGAGCGCGCCGGAGGGCGTCTCTACAACTCCGCACTGGTCGCGGGTCCGGATGGCTATCTGGGGACCTATCGCAAGCTGCATCTGTGGGGCGACGAGAACCTGTATTTCGAGGCGGGCGACCTGGGATTGCCGGTGTTCGATACCGAGCTGGGCCGCATCGGCGTGGCCATCTGCTACGACGGCTGGTTTCCCGAAGTCTACCGGCTGCTGGCGGTGCGCGGCGCGGACATCGTGGCGGTGCCCACCAATTGGGTGCCGATGCCGGGGCAGACCCGCGACGGACCGGTCATGGCCCATGCGCTGACCATGAGCGGCGCCCACAGCAACGGCTTGACAGTGGTGTGCGCGGACCGCGTCGGCACCGAGCGCGGCCAGCCCTTCGTGGGCCGCAGCCTGATCGTGGGGTCCCAGGGCTGGACGGCGGCGGGACCCGCCAGCATCGACCAGGAGGAGGTGCTGCTGGCGCCCATAGACCTGAAGGCGTCGCGCCGTGCGCGCCAGTTGAACGATTTCAACCACGTGCTGCGCGACAGGCGCCGCGACATCTATGACGAGCAGTTGGGCGCCGCCGCAGGCCCGCGGCAACGCTGAACGACGGTCCACGGCCGTACCCCCAAGGAGAAAACCCATGAAGAGCCTATTGAATAGCTGCCGGATCCGACTGTCGTTTGTCGCACTGCTGGCTGGCGCCGCCAGCGCGCACGCGGCCGAACCGTTGCGCATCGGCGTACCCGTCGGCCTGTCCGGCGCCAACAGCGTGGTCGCGCCGGGCGTGGTGCAGGCCTCGCAACTGGCGGCCGACGAGATCAATGCGGCCGGCGGCATCCTCGGCCGCCAGATCGTGCTGGAGATCGCCGACGATGCCTCGGGCGCGGTCGGGGCGCAGAAGGCCTACGACACCCTGGTGTTCCAGAAGAAGGTCGATGCCATCATCGCCATGGAAACCAGCGCGGCGCGCAACGCCGCGCTGCCCATCGTGTCGCGCGGCAAGGTGCCCTATATCTACACGTCATTCTATGAAGGGCGGTCGTGCAACCGCTGGCTGCACGTGAACGGCTGGGTGCCGGAACAGCAGGTCGCGCCGGTGGTGGACCACTTCATGCAGGACCGCAAGGCCAAGACCTTCTTCCTGGTGGGCAGCGACTACGCCTTCGGCCGCGGCATGCTCAAGTTCACGCGGGAATACATCGAAAAGCAGGGCGGACGCGTGGTGGGAGAAGAGTATCTTCCGATCGACGGTTCCGACTGGACGCCGGTGGTCTCCAAGATACGCTCGGCCAACCCGGACGCGCTGATCAGCTCGACGGCGGGCGGCGGGCCCAACGTCAGCCTGGCCAAGCAGGTCAAGGCTGCTGGCCTGGCCATGCCCTACGGCAATCTGGCGATCGACGAAGGCACGGCCAGGACCATGGGCGACACGGCGGTGGGCATGTACATGTCGGCCTCGTACCTGACCAGCATCGACACGCCGCAGAACCGCAAGTTCCTGGACGCCCTGAAGGCGAAGTTCGGCAACGACGCCAAGACCGCCAACGAATTCTCCGCGCCGCAGTATGAAGCCTTCTACCTGTACAAGGCGGCCGTCGAAAAGGCTGGCGGCACCGATGCGCCCAAGGTGGTGCAGGCGTTGAGCGCGGTCACGTTCGATGGCCCGCGCGGCCCGGTGACCATGGACCGCCAGCGCCACGCGGCGCTGACCATGCGCCTGGGGCAGGTGCAGCAGGACGGTTCCATCAAGATCCTGCAAACCTTCGACAAGGTCGACCCGGGCGCGCAGTGTCCGGACCTGAAGTGACGGCCATGCCATGACAAGCGCCGCCGGTCCTGCCGGCGGCGCCGGAGAGCGATATGGGTTTGCTGCTGGACATCCTGAGCACGGCCGCCATGCTGTTCATCGTGACGGCCGGGCTGATGATCATCTTCGGCGTGATGAAGATCGTCAACTTCGCGCACGGCGCGATTCTTACGCTGGGCAGCTACGCCAGCCTGGTGGTGACGCAACTGGGGCTGAATCCCTGGCTGGCGCTGCCGTTCGCGTTGGCGGTCGGCGTGCTGGTGGGCATGGGCGTGGAACGGCTGATCGTGCAGCCGCTGTACAAGCGGCCGCTGGACGCCATCCTGGCCACCTGGGGACTGGGCATCGTGATCGGCCAGCTCATCACCATGGCCTTCGGGCGCGAAGTGAAGTTCGCCGATTCGCCCATCCACGGCGCCGTGTCCTTTCTTGGGACGGAGTATTCGGCATACCGTCTGTTCCTGGTGCCGGCGGCATTGCTGATGTATGCCGCGATGACCCTGCTGCTCAGCGGCACGCGCTTTGGCGTGCGGACCCGGGCGGTCATCATGAACGAGGATCTGGCGCGTGGCCTGGGCATTAACGCCGAGCGCATCCGCTTCACCACATTCGGCCTGGGCGCGGGGCTGGGCGCGCTGGCGGGCGCGCTGATCACGCCCCTGTCCAGCGTCGACCCGAACATGGGGCTGCCGTGGCTGGTCAGCGCCTTCATGCTGGTCATGGTGTCGGGCCATTCGATCACCGCGCTGCTGCTGACCTGCCTGCTCTATGGCGCCTGCCAGGTGCTGGTGAGCGTCTACGTCAGCCCGATCCTGGGCGGCGTCACCATCGCCGTCCTGGCCGCGCTGACGCTGCGTCTGCGTCCTCAAGGATTCGCCCATGATTGACCGCGCATTGATCCCTCAAACGCTGGCTGGCGCCGCTGACGACGCCTCGGCGCAAAAGACCGCGCGCAGCCGCAGCCTGCTGGGCCTGGCCGGGCTTTGCCTGGTCCTGACCGCGGCGGGTCCCTGGCTGTTCGACACCTATTTGCTGAACGTGCTGATCAAGGCGCTGTTCTTCGCCGTGGCGGCGGTCACCGTGGACGTGCTGTGGGGCTACACCGGCTACCTGACTTTCGGCCAGTCCGCCTTTTTCGGGGTGGGCGCGTACGCCGCGGGCCTGGCCTTCACGCACTACGGATTCTCGCCCGCGATCGCCGCGCTGGCTGCCTTGGCCGCGGTGGGCGCCGCGGCGCTGCTGGCGCTGGTGACGGGCTGGCTGTCGTTCTACCGTGGGGCCTCGCCATTCTTCGCCACGGTGATTTCGCTGGTGCTGCCCATCGTGCTGATGCAGCTGGTGCTGTCCGGCGGCACCTACACCGGCTCTTCATCCGGCCTGACGGGCTACGAAACCTTCGACCTGTCGCTGGAGGCCTGGTACGTGATCGCGGCAGGCGGCCTGTCGGCGGTGGCGCTGCTGGCCTGGGTGGTGGTGCGCAGCGACGGCGGCCGCGTCCTGGTGGCGCTGCGCGACAACGAGGCGCGGTGCAGCTACCTCGGGTTGAACACCGCCCATTGGCGCATCGCGTTGCTGGTGGCCTGCGGCGCGGTGGCAGGCCTGGCGGGCTTCGGCTATGGCGCGTTCAGCGGCGTGGTGGCGCCGGAGCTGACGGGCTTCGTCTTCGGCACGGAACTGATCATCTGGGTCGCGCTGGGTGGGCGCGGCACCATCTGGGGGCCGGTGCTGGGAGCCATCCTCATCAACGTCGCGGGCTCCTATCTCAGCGGCAACATGCCGTTCGTCTGGCAACTGCTGCTGGGCGTGACCTTTGTGCTGGTGATCCTGCTGCTGCCGCGCGGGCTGCTTCCCCTGCTGACCGCGCCATGGCGCGCAAGGGCAGGGCGCGCGGCCATGCCCGCGCTGGGCGAGCGCGTCGTCCCTGTGCGGCAGGCCGGCGGCGCGGCCCAGGCCTTGAGCCTGGCGGGCGTGTCCAAGCACTTCGGGAGCCTGAAGGTGCTGGAAGGCATAGACCTGCAAGCCCGCGGCGGCGAACTGCTGGGGCTGATCGGCCCCAACGGCGCCGGCAAGACTACGCTGATGCGCTGTATCGCGGACGGCGCCGAACGTTCCCAGGGCAGGCTGGAACTCTATGGCCACGAAGTGCTGCGGCGCGATGGTCCTGAACAATGCGTGCGCCACGGACTGGGCCGCAAGTTCCAGAACGCCAACGTGTTCGACACGCTGACGGTGGCCGAAAGCCTGCGCATCGCGACCACGCTGCGCGAACGGCCGTCTTGGTGGCGCCGATCTTCCACGCTGGATCTGCCGCCCTATGCGCTTGAAACGTTGCGCGTGACCGGCCTGGACCAGTGCCTGGACCGTGTGGCGCGCGACCTGTCGCACGGACAGCAGCAGGCGCTGGAACTGGCGATGGTGCTGGCGCTGGAACCGGGCATCGTGCTGCTGGACGAGCCGACGGCCGGGCTGAGCAAGGCCGAACGCCTGCAGATCGGCCACGTGCTGTCGTCCCTGGCGCACCGTTATGGCCTGTGCTGCCTGCTGGTGGAACATGACCTGGATTTCGTCAAAGAGATCGCAACGCGCATCGTGGTCCTGCACCAGGGCCGCATCGTCATGGACGGAGGATTCCGCGAGGTCGTGGAATCCGAACTGGTGCGCACCATTTACGCCGGCAGCGCGCCGGCCGCGCAAGGAGCAGGGCAATGACGAGCATCGCAGCGCCGGCGTTGCACATGGAAGCGGTATCCAGCGGCTACAAGAGGGCCATGGTGCTGCATGACGTGTCGCTCACGGTCGAGCGCGGCGCCTGCGTCGCGCTGCTGGGCAAGAATGGCATGGGTAAGAGCACCTTGCTCAAGACCGTCATGGGCTATCTGCCCAAGCAGCGCGGGCGGGTCAGCGTGGGCGGAGTCGACGCCACCCGGCTGCGGCCGCACGAAGTGGCGCGTTGCGGCGTGGCCTACGCCGCCCAGGAACAGCCGCTGTTTCCCGACCTGAGCATCCGCGACAACCTGCGCCTGGGGCTGCCGCGCGACCAACTCTTCGACGAACGCTTCGCCGAGATCGCGGAGCTGTTTCCGGTGTTCACGAGCCGCCTGCGCCAGCACGCCGGCACCCTGTCGGGCGGAGAGCAGAAAATGCTGCTGGTGGCGCGCGGCCTGATGCAGCGGCCCGCGCTGCTGCTGTTGGACGAGATTACGGAAGGGCTGCAGCCCTCGGTGATCGAGCGCCTGGGCCGCGCGCTGAACTGGGAACGCGAGCGGCATGGCACGACGATGTTCATCGTGGAGCAGAACGTGGCGTTCGCGCTGGACGTGGCCGATCGCTACCTGGTGCTCAAGCAGGGCAGCATCGTCGATGAAGGCGAGGCTGGCGCGCCAGAGGCGGCGGGCAATATCATTGCTCATCTGAAAGTATGAAGGCCACGCGGCCCGGATTCGCCATGACGCACACGCGCACTACCCGTTCAAGGATTCCCTCATGAGTACGCCCCAGGACAAGCACGCAGAGCGGCCGGGCTGGCGCATCGGCGTGCTTTATTCGCGCAGCGGCGTCACCGGAACCACGGAATCGCAGCACTTCTTCGGCACGGTACTGGCGGTGGAAGAGATCAACGAACTGGGCGGCGTTCTGGGGCGGCCGCTGGCGCCGGTGGTGTACGACCCGCGCAGCGACGCGGAAGAGTACCGCCGGCTGGCGGCCAGGCTGCTGCTGGACGACGAGGTCAGCGTCATCTTTGGCGGCTGCACCTCGCACTGCCGCAAGGCCATGCTGCCGGTGGTCGAGCGCAGCAATTCCCTGCTGTGGTACGGCTCGGTCTACGAAGGCTTCGAGTATTCGCCCAACGTCATCTATACCGGCGCGGCGCCGAACCAGGGCAGCATGCAGCTGGCTGCATACCTGATCCAGAACTGCGGTTCGCGCATCTTCCTGGTGGGCGCGGACTATATCTACCCGCGCGAGACCAACCGCATCATGCGCGAGACGGTCGAGGAGCATGGCGGCGAGATCCTGGATGAAACCTATCTGCCGCTGGGCTGCGACGACAGCGAGATCAACGACGTGGTGGCGGACATCCGCCGCATCCAGCCCGACGTGGTGTTTTCCACCTTGATCGGCTCCGATGCGCAGCGCTTCTACCAGCGCTACCACGAGGCTTGCCAGGCCGAGGGCGCAGCCACCGCGCACATCCCCATCGCCAGCCTGACCATGGCGGAGTCGGAGGTGGCGGAGATCGGACCGCGGCGCTGCGTGGGCCACATCACCGCTGCGACCTATTTCAATACGGTGGATACGCCCGCCAACGCGCATTTCCTGGAACGCTGGCGCGCCCGCTTCGGCGACCATCCCGCCAGCGTCTATGCCGAGACCTGCTATAGCCAGATGCACCTGTTCGCACGTGCCTTGCAGCGCGTGGGCAGCATGGACACCCGCAAACTGGTGCAGGCGGTGCATCAGGTGCAGTTCGACGCGCCGGACGGGCAGATGTTCGTGCTGGCGGAAAACAACCATAGCGTGCTGACGCCGCGCATAGGCGTGTGCCGCGAGGACGGTCGCTTCGACATCGTCTGGGAAAGCGACGAACCCGTGAAGCCGGACCCGTACCTCACCGCGTTCGGCCTGGACGAGTTCTGGTTGAAATAGCCATGGACCATAGCCTACGCCGCCTCTACGAGGACCTGCGCAGCGTGGCCGTCGCCGTGGTGTATCCGCCCGGCGAGGATCGCGACCTGCTGGTCGAACAGCTCAAGCGCATCGGTTGCCGCATCCATCTGCACTGGCCGTTTCCGGACGGCCCGCCCGCCGGCGTGGACGTCATCTTCTTCCAGGTATCGCAATGCGGCCGCAACAGCGCCGCCTGGACGGCCAGCGAGGTCGAGGCCACCCTGATCGCCTTGTCCGAGTACGAAACCCCGACCACGTTGAAGCAATTGCTAAAGACCAATGCGCACGGCGTGCTGACGCGGCCGTTCCGCTCGGCGGGCGTGCTCAGCACGCTGGTGCTGGCGCGTTCGGCCAAGCAGTTCCAGAGCCGCCAGCAGTCCAAGATCAACAAGCTGGAAAGCACGATCAAGGCGCGACGCGTCATCGAGAAGGCCATCCGCGTGCTGATGGACCACCAGCGCCTGGACGAGCGCGCCGCCTATGAGCACATGCGGACCCGGGCGACGGGCCTGCGCGTAAGCGTCGCGGAAGTGGCCGCGATGATCGTCGAGGCCAGCGAGGCCATGGAAAAGCTTGGCCTGGGGGCCTTGCGCCCGGGGCCGTCCCAGAACAACTGAACACACTGAATGCGCATGCCGAGGAGCCGGACAATGAAGGTCATGATCGCCCGCCTGAACCACGAGACCAACACGTTCTCGCCGGTGTCCACGCCGCTGTCCGCGTTCGGCAATGACGGTCCCGCATTCGGCGCCTAGGCTTATGCCGAGAACAAGGGCAAGCGCACGGCCATGTCGGCCTTCATCGACATTGCCGAGGCCAACGGCGCGACCGTGGTCACGCCGGTTTCCGCGACTGCCTACCCCAGCGGCCCGGTGTCGGCGGATGCCTACAGCCGACTGTGCGACGCGATCGTGGCCGGCGCGCAGGGCTGTGGCGCCATCCTGCTCGATCTGCATGGCGCGATGGTGGCCGAGACCACCGACGATGGCGAGGGCGACTTGTTGGAGCGCCTGCGGCGGCGCACGCCGGACGTGCCCATCGCCGTGGCGCTGGATCTGCACGGCAATGTCACGCCCAAGATGATGGCCAACGCCGACGTGGTCGTCAGCTTCAAGACCTACCCGCATGTGGACATGTACGAGACCGGGGAGCACGCGGGCCGTATCCTGTATGACTGGCTCAACGGCGGTCCGCGCCCGGTCATGGCTTGGCGCCGCCTGCCGCTGATGACGCACACCCTGCGCAGCGCCACGGCCCAGGGCGCCATGCTCCGTGCGGTGCAGGCGGCTCGGCGCGCGGAAGCGGACGGCATGCTGGGCGTCTCCGTGCTGGCGGGCTTCGCCCTGGCTGACATCCCCAACCCATGCCTGAGCGTGGTCGTGGTGGGCTCCGGGCCGCAGGAGCAGGCGGAACGGGTCGCAAGCGAAATGGCGCAGGCCATCTGGGCCGAGCGCGACGGTTACTTCTACGACAGCGAACCCCTGGGCGAGTCGCTGGCCCGCGCGGCGCAACTGGCCCGTGGCGCGGACAAGCCCGTGCTTCTGCTGGATCATGGCGACAACTGCATGTCCGGCGGCACCTGCGACACCATGGAGGTGCTGACAGCCGCGGTCGACGCCGGCCTGACGGGCATCATTGCGGGCCTGTACTGTGACCCCGAGGCCGTCGCCGCGCTGATCGCGGCGGGCGAGGGCGCGCAGGTGGAGCTGGCGGTGGGCAACAAACGGCCGATTCCGGCCATCGGCCGCCCGGCGGCGCCCGTGTTGCTGCGCGGGGTGGTCCGCGCCGTGACCGGCGGCGAATATGTCATTACCGGTCCGACGTACACGGGGCAGACGGCATGCATGGGCCGCAGCGCGGTGCTGGACATAGGCGCTGCGCAATTGGTGATCACCGAGAGAACGCACGAGCCCTGGGACCTGGGCGTATTCGAGAGCATGGGGCTGGACCCGCGCCGGGCGCGCTTCGTGCTGGTGAAGTCGCGCATGTATTGCCGCCCTGTGTTCGAACCTATCTCCCAGGCGCTGGTGGAATGCGCCAGCGCGGGCGTCACGAGCTCGGACTTCGCGCTGTTTCCCTATCAGCGGCGCAGCCGGCCGCTCCATCCGCTGGATCCGATGGCGCCGTCGGACTACGACCCCGCGGCATGAAGAGTGTGGCGCATGGCGTCCGCATACAATACCGGCCATGGAAAAAGTACGTATCTCCAAGCTCATGTCCGAGCGTGGGCTGTGTTCGCGCCGCGAGGCCGACACCTATATCGAGCGCGGCTGGGTCCGCGTGGACGGCGCCGTCGTGTCCGAACTGGGCGCGCGGGCCTACCCTGACCAGGTCATCACCCTGGAACGCGCCGCGCAGGCGCGCCAGACCTCGCGCGTCACCATCCTGATCAACAAACCCGTGGGCTACGTCTCGGGCCAGGCGGAAAAGGGCTACACGCCCGCCGTGGCCCTGATCGACTCCCGCTCCCGCTTTGCGGGCGACCGCGCGCCGCAGCGTTTCGAGCGTTCGCACCTGGACGGGCTGGCCGTTGCCGGCCGCCTGGACATCGATTCCCAAGGCCTGCTGGTGCTGACCCAGGACGGCCGCATCGCCAAGCACCTGATCGGCGAAGATTCCAGCGTGGACAAGGAATACCTGGTGCGGGTGCAGGGCAACCTGTCCGACAACGGGCTGGCGCTGCTGAACCATGGTCTGTCCCTGGACGGCAAGGCGCTCAAGCCGGCGCAGGTGCGTTGGCAGAACAGCGACCAGCTGCGTTTCGTGCTGCGGGAAGGCAAAAAACGGCAGATCCGGCGCATGTGCGAACTGGTCGGCCTGAAGGTAATCGGCCTGAAACGCGTGCGCATCGGACGCGTGTCGCTAGGCGACCTGCCGCTGGGCCAATGGCGCTACCTGCGTGAAGACGAGCGCTTCTGATTGGTCGAATTGACCGACAGGTGTTGTCGGCCAGTCCTAAATTTTTCAGTCTGTTTCCGGCTTCCGTTTATTTCATGAAAGCGGGAGTATTCTTCGCTTGCCCGACGTCGCCCAGGCGCTCCATCAGGAATTCGATGAAGATCCGGGTCTTGGCGGGCAGCAGCCGTGTCTCCGTCACCGCGTAGACCGGGAACGGACCCAGTTGCCAGTCGGGCAGCACTCGCTGCAATTGACCGGACTGCTGTTCGGCCAACTGGTCGCCCAACAGCACCACGATGCCCGCGCCCAGCAGGGCCAGGCGCCGGGCCATGGCGACGCCGTTGACGGAAAAGCGGTTGCCGGGCGTGAATTCGATGTGCTGCTGGCCGTCGGTCAGGGGCCAGCGGGTCACCTGCCCGGCGCCCTTGGCGCGGAACTCTATGCACTCGTGGCGGGTCAAGTCGCTGGGATGCCGCGGTTCGCCGTGCTTCTCCAGGTATTCGCGCGAGGCGTACAACTGGGCCGGCAGCATGCCCAAGAGCCTCGCAATCTGTGACGAATCGGGCAGTTCGCCGATTTCGATCGAAACATCGCAGGTCTGGAACACGCGCTGCGCGTGGTCCGGGTTGGCCAGGTCCAGGAAAAACGTGACGTCGGGGTAGCGGCGGGAAAATTCCATGAACGATTCAGCCAGGAAGTCCGTGCCGAAATCCGCGGGCATGTTCACCCGCAGCGGCCCGGCCGGCGTATCGACCAGCTTCTGCAGTTCCTCATGGGCGATCTGCGCCTCGGCCACGATGCGCTGGCAGCGGTCGAAGTACAGCCGGCCCGCGTCGGTCAGTTCGACCTTGCGCGTGGTGCGGCTGAGCAGCCGCAAGCCGACGGAGCGCTCCAGCTCGGCCACCTGGCGGGACAGTGTCGATTTCGGCACGCCGAGCATCGCCGCCGCGCGGCTGAAGCTGCGTGTTTTGGCGACTTCGACGAATAGTTCCATGCCTTGCAAGCGTTTCATGGCGGAATTTTGTCATATTCAACGGTAAAGCCATTGTCCCATAAATGGAATGATGTTTTCTCAACATGCCTCTTTGTTTCTGGGGCGGGATAACGCAGAATGCGAGTTCTGCAATGCAGCAATGCGACAAAGCCCAGCCTGCGTGTTCGAGGCAAATCCACCCAATCGATGCGCACGGAACGCTCATTACGCGATCCGGGGCGGGCTTTTTTTTTGTTGAAATCGGGAATGCAATCTATGGATAAGAAAAGCGCTATGTGGCGCAGCGCGGCAGTCGTCACGCTGACGGCATCGGCCCTCACGCTGGCCGCTTGCGGCAAGAAGCAAGACGCTCCCCAGGCGGGCAAGCCCCAGGTAACGGTCGTGACGCTTGCCACGCAGCCGGTTTCGCTGACCACCGAACTGCCTGGCCGCACCTCGCCGTTCCGCGTGGCCGAAGTGCGTCCCCAGGTCAATGGCATCGTCCAGAAGCGCCTCTTTACCGAAGGCGGCGAGGTCAAGGCGGGCCAGCAGCTCTACCAGATCGATCCCGCCCTCTACCAGGCCAGCCTGGACAGCCAGAAGGCCGCCTTGGCGCGCGCCCAGGCGCAGCAGAAGACGGCCGCGTTGCTGGCCGAACGTTACAAGCCGCTGGTCGCCACTCGCGCCGTCAGCCAGCAGACCTACGACAACGCCGTCGCCTCGCGCGATCAGGCGGCCGCCGACGTGCTGTCGGCCAAGGCGGCGCTGGACACGGCCCGCATCAACCTGGTCTATACCAAGGTGCTGTCGCCTATCGACGGCATCATCGGCCGTTCGGCGGTGACCGAAGGCGCGCTGGTCACGGCCAACCAGACCACGGCCCTGGCCGCGGTGCAGCAGATCGATCCCATCTACGTCGACGTGACCCAATCCAGCGTCCAGCTGCTGCGCCTGCAGAACGCGCTGGCCAGCGGTCTGCTGAAAAAGGCCGATGGCGAGCAGGCCGCGCTGGTGACGCTGACCCTGGAAGACGGCTCGCAGTACAGCCAGCCGGGCAAGCTGCAGTTCTCCGAAGTCACGGTGGACCAGGGCACCGGTTCGGTCACCTTGCGCGCGGTGTTCCCCAATCTGGAACGCCGCCTGTTGCCGGGCATGTTCGTGCGCGCCCGCCTGGCCGACGGCGTCGCCGCCGACGGCCTGCTGGTGCCGCAGCGCGGCGTGACGCGCAACCAGCGCGGCATCCCGACGGCGCTGGTGGTCAACGCCAAGAACCAGGTCGAATTGCGCGAACTGAAGACCGACCGCGCTATCGGCGACAAGTGGCTGGTCACCGACGGCCTGGCCGCCGGCGACAAGGTCATCGTGGAAGGTCTGCAGATGGTGCGTCCGGGGGCTGAAGTCGTCGCCACCGAAGCCAGCGCCGCGCAACCGGCGCAGCAGCCGCAAGCAGCCGCTGCGGCGGCCAAGCAGTAGTAGTCAGGAGCCTTGCATGGCAAAGTTTTTTATCGATAGACCGGTCTTCGCATGGGTGATCGCGATCGTGCTGATGATGGCCGGCGCGCTGTCCATCCTGAAACTGCCGGTTTCCCAATACCCCAACATCGCGCCGCCAGCCATCGGCATCGCGGTGACCTACCCGGGCGCGTCCGCGCAGACCGTGCAGGACACCGTGGTGCAGGTGATCGAGCAGCAGATGAACGGCCTGGACGGCCTGCAGTACATCTCCTCGGAAAGCAACTCCGACGGCAGCATGTCCATCACCCTGACCTTCACGCAGGGCACCAACCCTGATACCGCGCAGGTCCAGGTGCAGAACAAGCTGTCGTTGGCGCAGCCGCTCCTGCCGCAGGAAGTGCAGCAGCAGGGCATCCGCGTCACCAAGGCCACCAAGAACTTCCTGATCGTGGCGGGCTTCGTGTCCACCGACGGCTCGATGACCAAGGACGACCTGGCCGACTACGTCGCCTCGTATGTCCAGGATCCCATCAGCCGCACGCAGGGCGTGGGCGACTTCCAGCTGTTCGGCTCGCAGTACGCGATGCGCATCTGGCTGGATCCCGCCAAGCTCGTCAACTACGGCCTGACCACGGTCGACGTCGTGGCGGCGATCAAGGAACAGAACGTGCAGGTGTCGTCCGGCCAGTTGGGCGGCTTGCCGTCCGTGCGCGGCCAGCAACTGAACGCGACCATCATCGGGCCTTCGCGCCTGGAAAAGGCGGAAGACTTCGGCCGCATCCTGCTCAAGGTCAACGCCGACGGTTCGCAAGTGCGCCTGGGCGACGTGTCCAGCATCGAGCTGGGCGGCCAGACCTACGCCATCGACAGCTTCTACAACGGCAAGCCGGCCTCGGGCCTGGCGGTCAAGCTGGCGCCGGGCGCCAACGCGCTGGATACGGCCCAGGCGGTGCGCGACACCATCAACAACCTGAAGCCTTACTTCCCGCCGGGCATGGACGTCGTCTATCCGTACGACACCACGCCGTTCGTCAGCCTGTCGATCCATGAGGTGTTCAAGACGCTGATCGAGGCCATCATCCTGGTCTTCCTGGTGATGTACCTGTTCCTGCAGAACTTCCGCGCCACCATCATCCCGACGCTGGCAGTGCCGGTGGTGCTGCTGGGCACGTTCGGCGTGCTGGCGGCGTTCGGCTACTCCATCAACACGCTGACCATGTTCGGCATGGTGCTGGCCATCGGCCTCTTGGTGGACGATGCCATCGTGGTGGTGGAAAACGTCGAGCGCGTGATGGCCGAAGAGGGCTTGTCGCCCAAGCAGGCCACCCGCAAGTCCATGTCGCAGATCACCGGCGCCCTGATCGGCATCGCCATGGTGCTGGCGGCCGTGTTCATTCCTATGGCCTTCTTCGGCGGGTCCACGGGCGTGATCTACCGCCAGTTCTCCATCACCATCGTGTCCTCCATGGTGCTGTCGGTGATCGTGGCCATCGTGTTCACGCCGGCCTTGTGCGCAACCTTGCTCAAGCCCATCCCCAAGGGCCATCATGGCTCGAAGAAGGGCTTTTTCGGCTGGTTCAACCGCACGTTCGAGCGCAGCAGCAACGGCTACGCCAATACCGTCGCGCGCGGCTTGAACCGCAGCAAGCGTCTGATGGTGATCTACCTGGCGCTGGTCCTCGCCATGGGCTGGATGTTCACGCGCATTCCGACCGCGTTCCTGCCGGATGAGGACCAGGGCATTCTGTTCGCCCAGATCCAGACGCCTGCTGGCGCCACGGCGGAAGCCACCAAGGCCGTCATCGACGACGCCACCAAGTACTTGCTGAACGAGGAAAAGGACGCCGTCACCTCGGTGTTCGCGGTCAATGGCTTCAACTTCGGCGGCCGCGGCCAGAACGCGTCCATCCTGTTCATCAAGCTGCGCGACTGGGAAGAACGCGGCGACGCCCGCCTGAAGGCCGGCGCCGTGGCGGCACGGGCCAACGCGCACTTCCGCAAGACCGAGCGCCGCGGGCAATTGTTCGTGGTGCCGCCGCCGTCCGTGATGGAACTGGGCAACGTCACCGGTTTCGACTTCCAGTTGATGGACCGCGCAGGCGTGGGCCACGAGAAGCTGCTTGCCGCGCGCAACCAGTTGCTGGGCGAAGCCGCCAAGAGTCCGGTCCTGCAGGGCGTGCGCCCCAACGGCATCGAAGACGCGCCGCAGTACCAGCTGGACATCGACCGCGAGAAGGCGCGCGCCCTGGGCGTGGCGGTCTCGGACATCAACAGCACGCTGGCCACGGCCTGGGGTTCGTCGTACGTCAACGACTTCATCGACCGCGGCCGCGTGAAGAAGGTGTTCGCGCAGGGCGAGGCGTCGTCGCGCATGCTGCCGGAAGACCTGGACAAATGGTACGTGCGCAACAAGGCGGGCGATATGGTGCCGTTCTCGGCGTTCGCCAAGGCCACCTGGAGCTACGGTCCGCAAAAGCTGAACCGCTACAACGGCGTGCCGTCGTACAACATCCAGGGCCAGGCGGCGCCGGGCTACAGCTCGGGCGCGGCGATGGAAGAAATGGAACGCCTGGCGGGCAAGCTGCCGGTGGGCGTGGGCTTTGAATGGACCGGCCTGTCGTTCGAAGAACGCCTGTCCGGCGCCCAGGCGCCCGCGCTATACGCGATTTCGTTGATCGTGGTGTTCCTGTGCCTGGCGGCGCTGTACGAAAGCTGGACCATCCCGTCGGCGGTGATGCTGGTGGTGCCGTTGGGCATCATCGGGGCCTTGCTCGCCACCATGCTGCGGGGCCTGTCCAACGACGTGTACTTCCAGGTGGGCCTGCTCACAACCATCGGCCTGGCGGCCAAGAACGCGATCCTGATCGTGGAGTTCGCCAAAGAGCACTACGAGCAGGGCGCCAGCCTGACGGAATCGGCCATCCACGCCGCGCGGCAGCGCCTGCGTCCCATCCTGATGACGTCGCTGGCGTTCATCCTGGGCGTGACGCCGCTGGCGATCTCGTCGGGGGCGGGTTCGGGCAGCCAGAATGCCATCGGCACGGGCGTGATCGGCGGCATGCTGACCGGCACCTTCCTGGCCATCTTCTTTGTTCCGGCCTTCTTCGTGATCATGCTGCGCGTCTTCAAGGTCAAGCGCATGAGCGAAAACGTCGACGAGCACGACACCAGCGCCAATGGCACGCAGGGCGTCTCGACGGAGGGCCAACCGCAATGACATTCCCGATGAGAACCTTGCTGTCTGTTTCCCTGGCGGCGGCCCTGGCGGGCTGCTCGCTGGCCCCCACCTACGAACGGCCGGACGCGCCGGTCGACGCGGCCTATCCCACGGGTCCGTCCTACCAGGCGGCCCAGCCGGCCGACGCGGGCGGCCTGATGACGGCCGACATCGGCTGGCGCGATTTCTTCGGCTCGGACCCGCTGCTGCAACAGCTGATCGAGCAGTCGCTGGCCAACAACCGCGACCTGCGCGTGGCGGCCCTGAACGTCGAGGCGGCGCGCGCCCAGTACCGCATCCAGCGCGCCGACCTGATGCCCAGCATCGGCATCGCCGGCCAGGAAACGGCCCAGCGTTCGCCGGCCGATCTGTCGCCCAGCGGCCGCGCCACCACCAGCCACAGCTACCAGGTCGGCGCCGCCATGTCGGCCTGGGAGCTGGATCTGTTTGGCCGCATCCGCAGCCTGAGCGACAAAGCGCTGGAATCCTATCTGGCGCTGGACGAAACCCGCACGGCGACCCAGCTGACGCTGATCGCCGAAGTGGCCAACGCCTACCTGACCCTGCGCGCCGACCAGGAACTCGTCGGCCTGACGCGCGACACGCTCAAGAGCCAGCAGGATTCCTTCAAGCTCACGCAGCAGAGCTACGACCAGGGCTTGTCCACGGCGCTGGACCTGAGCCAGGCGGAAGTGTCGCTGCGCACCGCCGAGCGCAACCTGTCGCAATACACGCGCCAGGCCGCGCAGGACCGCAATGCGCTGGTCCTGCTGGTGGGCCAGCCGCTGTCGCCCGAGCTGACGGCGGCGCTGGATAACGCGGTCAAGCTTGACGATGCCATGCTGCCGACCACCTTGCCCGCCGGCCTGCCGTCGGACCTGCTGGCCCGTCGCCCGGACATCCGCGCGGCCGAGCACCAATTGAAGGGCGCCAACGCCAATATCGGCGCGGCGCGCGCCGCCTTCTTCCCGACCATCAGCCTGACGGGCTCGGCCGGTACCGCCAGCGCCAGCCTGGGCGGGCTGTTCGAAGGCGGCTCGGGCGCCTGGAGCTTCGTGCCCCAGATCACCGTGCCGATCTTCGCGGGCGGCTCGCTGCTTGCCGGCCTGGATCTGGCCAAGGTGCAGAAGAACATCCAGGTCGCGCAGTACGAGAAGTCGATCCAGACGGGTTTCCGCGAAGTGGCGGACGCCCTGGCCGGGCGCGGCACCCTGGACGAACAGATCCAGGCGCAGCGGCTCCTGGTGGCCGCCAACCAGCGCGCCTACGACGCCTCGGATCAGCGTTTCCGCCAAGGCATCGACGACTACCTGAGCGTGCTGGATTCGCAGCGCTCGCTGTACAGCGCGCAGCAGGCCCTGGTGGACACGCGCCGGGCCAGGCTGTCCAACCTGGTCACGCTGTACAAGGTGCTGGGCGGCGGCTGGACCGAACGCACGGTGACCGCGCAGGCCCAGCAGCAATAAGGGCGGGCGGAAAAAAAACGGGCCGATCGAAAGATCGGCCCGTTTTCATTTCAGGTCCAGCAGAACGTCAGGCGCGTTTCTTGGCGATCAGGCCCACCACGAACAGCACGACGATCGCGCCGACGACCGATCCGATCCACCCGGCGGGTTCGCCCGGCGCGTACCAGCCCAGCGATTGGCCCAGGAATCCGGCGACGACCGAACCGACGATACCCAGGATGGTGGTCATGATGATCCCCATGTTCTGGTCTCCGGGCATGATGGCGCGGGCGATCAGGCCCACGACGAACCCGACGATGATCATGATGATTATGCTCATGCGCGTACTCCTTGCTGGAAGTAAAAGGGGGCAGTGTGGCTAGATGATACTCACGCCCCGCGCGTAGCGGCTGTAACAACTGGTGTATGGGGCGCACGGGCAACATTGCGCCCCGCCGGCGCTCAGGAAGTCAGGTCGATCAACTGGCGCACGTCCTTGGTCATGGCCTCGATGCTGTCCGTGTCCGATGCCAGCAAGCGGGCCTTGCCGTCCTTGTCGAATATATACACGCCGCGGCTGTGCGTGACTTCGTACATATTGGCGTCGTCGCCCGGGCGCGGCTTCTCGATCTGGTAGGCCACGCGATAGCGGCGCGCCAGGTCGGCAATCTGCTTTTCATCGCCGGTCACGCCGATGGCGTTGTTGTTGAAGGCATTGACGTAGGCCTGCAGGATGTCCGGCGTGTCGCGGTGCGGGTCCACGCTGACGAACAGGATGCGCACATCGCGGGCCTTGTCGCCCAGGTTCTGCAGCACCGCCGTCAACTGCGCCATGGTGGTGGGACAGATGTCCGGGCAGCTGGCATAGCCGAAGAACAGCAGCACCGTCTTGCCCTTCAGGTCGTCGCTGTTGACCATCTTGCCGCCTGCGCCGGGCAGCGAGAACTTCAGGTCGGGCAGGTGTCCCTTCACGTTGTACAGGGTCCAATCGACGTTCCTGTCGCCGCAGGCAGCGAGAAACACGCACAGGGTCAGCAGCAGGCTGCGCAGGGCGCGGCCGGAAATGAGGTGTCGCATGAGTCCAAGGGCCGGTAGAGGGTAAACCTTTTGATTCTACCCGCAAGGCGCGGGCAGGGCAGGGTGCGGGGGCGGGCGGACCTGGGGCCGGCTTGTCCTGGCGCAAGCCGCGGGGCCGGGACCGGCCGTCCGACTTGTAAAGCTTTGTCTGGTTATTGTTTGGAAGTGGCGAATTCGCCAGACCGGATGCCATGGCTGCCGCTACATTCAGGACCGTGTCAGATTTCAGAATCCAGAGGCGCCACATATGGACATGCCGGTCAGGAATTCCCTGGGCTACCCCTACTATCCCTACTACCCCGTCGTGCTCGAAATCCTGCGCAGCCGCCTGGCGGATTCGGTGCTGGACGCGCCCTGCGGCACGGGCTGGCTGGGCGACATGCTGCCCGCCGCCAGCGGCCGGCAGGTCGATATCGACGGCGTGGGCCTGTGGGAGTTTCCGCAGGCCGGCGGCTACCGCCGCGTGACGGAGCACGACCTGGAAACGCCGTTGACGGTTGCCGAACCCTATGACGCCGTGGTCTGCTGCGAGGCGATCCATCTGCTGACCAACCCCGGCGTGCTGATGCAGAGCCTTTACCGCGCGCTGCGCCCGGGCGGCACCCTGATCGTCACCACGCCCAACACCTGGTATTTCCGTTCGCGCCTGCAGTTCCTGCTGCGCGGCTTCCATTCGGGGTTCCGGCCCATGGTGGGACGGCAGCGCGGCGAGGATTACGTCACGTACTTCCCCTGGAGCTTTCCGCAGCTGCACCTGCTGTTCCAGCACTACGGTTTCAGGGACATCAGCTTGCACGATGTGGACGAGATCAAGCCCAAGCGCATGGTGGAGCATGTACTGGCCGTGCCGTCGCGCCTGTATTACGGCCGCCGGCTCAAACAGGCGCAGGACGAGGAAAGCCGCCGCTATTGGAAGCAGGCCGGTTCCGACCAGTCCGTGCATGGACGCTGGCTGGTGATGTCGGCGCGCCGGCCAGTCGACGACGCCGCCGCAACATAGCAAACGGCCCGCCAGGGCGGGCCGTCGGGTAGCGACCGGGAAGCGGACGCTCAGGCAGGCGTCATGCCGCTATGGCGCAGCAGGGCGTCGATGCGAGGCGCACGTCCGCGGAAGGCGGCGAAGGACTCGGCCGCCGGGCGCGAACCGCCTACTGCCAGCACTTCGCGCCGGAAGCGTGCGCCCGTTTCGGGATCCAGCGTGCCCAGCGCGTTGCCGGCCTGGCGGGCCGCCGCCTCTTCGAAGGCCTCATAGGCGTCGGCCGACAGCACCTCTGCCCACTTGTAGCTGTAATAGCCCGCGCCGTAGCCGCCCGCGAACAGATGCGAGAAGGCATGCGGCAGACGGTGCCAGGCGGGCGGGAACAGCACGGCCACTTCCTGGCGCACTTCCTGCAGCAGTGCCAGCACTTCGGCAATCGACGCGCCCTGGGCGCGGTCATGCATCAGCATGTCGAACAGCGCGAACTCGATCTGGCGCACGGTCTGCATGCCGCTCTGGTAGTTGCGGGCGGCGACCAGGCGGTCGTAGAGCGCGCGCGGCAGGGGCTCGCCCGTGTCTACATGGGCGGACAGCTTCTGCACCACCGCCCATTCCCAGCAGAAGTTCTCCATGAACTGCGAGGGCAGCTCGATGGCGTCCCATTCCACGCTGGCGAAGGCCGCCGCGCCGGGCTCGTCGACTTCGGACAGCAGGGCATGCAGCGCATGGCCGGTTTCATGGAACAGCGTGATGACGTCGTCGTGCGTCAGGACGGCGGGCTTGTCGCCGTTGGGGCGCGAGAAATTGCAGGTCAGGTAGGCGATGGGCGTCTGCACCTTGCCAGCCACGACGCGGCGCGTGCGTTCGCTGTCGACCCAGGCGCCGCTTTGCTTGCCGGCGCGGGCGTACAGGTCCAGATACAGATAACCGATGAGTTCGCCCTTGGGGCTTTCCACGCGCACGCCGCGCACGTCGCCATGCCAGGACGAGACGGGCGTTTCAGCCAGGCGCACATCGAACAGGGTCTCGATGACCTCGAACAGGCCCGACAGCACGCGCGGCTCGGTGAAATACTGCTTCACCTCGTCTTCGGAGTAGGCGTAGCGCGATTCGCGCAGGCGCTCGGAAGCGTAGGCCACGTCCCAGGGCTGCAGGTCGTCCAGGCCCAGTTCGCCGGTGGCGTAGGCTTTCAGTTCAGCCAGGTCGCGCTGGGCGTAGGGCTTGGCGCGCGCGGCCAGATCGCGCAGGAACACAGTGACTTCCTGCGCGTCGCGGGCCATGCGGGTCTGCAGGCGCAGCGCGGCGAAGGTGCCCAGGCCGAGCAGGCCGGCTTCCTCGGCGCGCAGGGACAGCAGCTCTTCGATGAGCGGCGAATTGTCGAATTTTCCGTCGCCGTGTTCCGACGCCACGGTGCCGTAGCCGCGGTACAGCGCCTCGCGCAGCGTACGGTCCTGGGCGTACTGCATCACCGGCAGGTAGCACGGCATCTTCAGCGTGAGCTTCCAGCCCGGCTTGCCGTCTTCCTCGGCCGCGGCGCGGGCCGCGGCCTGTACGTCGGCCGGAATGCCGGCCAGGCGGGCTTCGTCCTCGACCAGCAGCGCCCAGGCGTCGATCGAGTCCAGCACGTTTTCAGAGAATTTCTGCGAGGCCTGGGCCTCGCGGTCGGAAATGGCGGCGTAGCGTTCGCGGTCTGCGCCTTGCAGCTCCACGCCGCTCAGGCGGAAGTCGCGCAGGGCCATTTCCACGATGCGGCGGCGCACTGGCGTCCAGGACGCGAAATCGGGGGCGGCGGCCAGGCGCTGGTACTGCTTGTACAGGCCTTCGTGCAGGCCGACCCAGGTGGAGAATTCGGTCACCAGGGGCAGGGCGGCGTTGTAGGCTTCGCGCAGTTCCGGGGTGTTGACCACGGCGTTCAGGTGGCCGGCGACCGACCAGGCACGCCACAGGCGCTCCGAGGCCGTGTCCAGCGGTTCAACCACGGCTTCCCAGGTGGGCGCCAGCGCGGGATCGGCGGCGCGGTCCACGGCCTGGCGGGCGATGCCCAGCAGTTCCTCGACCGCCGGCACGATGTGTCCGGGCTTGACGGCCGCGTAGTCGACGAGGTCGGAGACAGGGGCGAGCAGGGGGTTCTGGGTCATGGTGTTACAGGCTGGGAAGAGGTGAGCAGCGCCACGAGGCGCCGGCAAGGGCATGAGAATCAGGTGAGGGCGATCTGCCCGAACGCAAGGGCAGATCGCAATCCCCGTCCCGCGGCCTGGCCGGCCGCGGGTACGCCGGCCGTCAGGCTGCGGCGCGTTCGGCCGCTTCGATGGTGTTGACCAGCAGCATGGCGATGGTCATGGGGCCCACGCCGCCCGGAACGGGCGTGATGGCGCCGGCCACTTCCTTGGCCGAGGCGAAGTCCACGTCGCCGCACAGCTTGCCGTCGGCGCCGCGGTTGATGCCCACGTCGATGACGACCGCGCCGGGCTTGATCATCGAACCGTCGATCATGCCGGGCTTGCCGGTGGCGACCACCAGCACGTCGGCGCGGCGGGTCTGGGCCGCCAGGTCGCGCGTCTTGGAATTGCAGATGGTGATGGTGGCGCCGGCCTGCAGCAGCAGCATCGCCATGGGCTTGCCGACGATGTTGCTGGCGCCCACGATCACCGCCTCGGCGCCGCGCAGCGTCACGCCTTCCGATTCCAGCATCTTCATTACGCCATAGGGCGTGCAGGGGCGGAACAGCGGCTGGCCGGTCATGAGCAGGCCAGCGTTGCTGATATGGAAGCCGTCCACGTCCTTCTCGGCCGCGATGGCCTCGATGACCTTGTGCGAGTCCATGTGCTTGGGCAGCGGCAACTGCACCAGGATGCCGTGGATGGTCGGGTCCTGGTTCAGGATGGCGATGCGGGCCAGCAGTTCGGCCTCGGTCATGTCCGCGGGGTACTGCTCCTTGACGGAATGCAGGCCGGCCTTTTCGCAGGCGGCTACCTTGTTGCGGACGTACACCTGGGAAGCGGGGTCTTCACCCACCAGCACCACGGCCAGGCCGGGGCGCATGCCCTTGGCGGCCAGGGCCGCAACGTGTTGGGCAGCTTCTTCGCGAATGCGCGCCGACAGGGCCGCGCCGTCGATAATCCTTGCCGTCATGCCGTCGCCTCGGGTTTGGCCAAGGCCACTTTCATCAAATCAGCTACGGTGGTCACTTCAAGTTTTTCCATGATGTTGGCGCGGTGCGCCTCTACGGTCTTGATGCTGATGCCCAGGTCGTCGGCGATCTGCTTGTTCAAGCGGCCGGCGACGATGCGCTCCAGCACCTGCTGCTCGCGCGCGGTCAGGCGCGCCAGCATGGCTTCGTGGTCTTTCTGGGCCTGGTGCTTGCTCACGCGCTGCGTGGCCTGCTCCAGCATGCGCGCCACGATCTCGCGCAAATCGGATTCATTGAACGGCTTTTCCAGGAAGTCGACCGCGCCTTTCTTCATGGTGGACACGGCCATCGGCACGTCGCCGTGGCCGGTGATGAACACGATGGGCAGCGGCGCATTGCGGGCGATCAACTGCTCCTGCAGTTCCAGGCCGCTCATGCCGGGCATGCGCACGTCGGCGATCAGCACGCCGATCTGGCTGGCGTCGTAGTCTTCCAGGAAGGACTCGCCGCTGGCGTAGGCGCGAACGCGATAGCCATTGGCCTCCAATAGCCAGCGCAGCGAATCGCGGACCGCTTCGTCGTCGTCAACAATGAAAACCGTGCTCGACAGGTGGGGCGTGTTCATGCGTGCAACTCCTCGGACTGATCGTTCTGGGCCTGCGACTGGGGTGCAGCGCAGGGCAGGGTAAAGCGGAAAATGGTGCCACCGGCGGGATTGGGATCCGCCCACAAGCGGCCGTGGTGCGATTCAATAATGGTACGGCAGATGTTCAGCCCCATGCCCAGGCCCTGGGTCTTGGTGCTGAAGAAGGGTTCGAACAGGCGTTCGGGTTCGGCCAGGCCGTGGCCGCGATCGACCACCGCGACCTCGATGTGCTGTTCATGCAGGATCACGGCGACCTTGAGTTCGTCGGATTCGCTTTTTTCCATGGCCTCCAGCCCGTTCTTCAGCAGGTTCAACAGCACCTGCTCGATCAGGATGGGGTCGGCCAGCACGTCCGGCGCGTTGGACGGCACGAAGCGGTCGATGCGGATACGGCGCTTGCGGGCGTCGATCTCGGCGAAACCGATGGCATTGTCCACGATCCGGCTGATGGCCACGCGCTGGCGGCGGGGCTCGCTGCGCTTCACGAATTCGCGGATGCGGCTGATGATCTTGCCGGCGCGCTCGGCTTGCGAGGCGGCCTTTTCCAGGGCCGGCAGCAGCATGTTGGGGCTGGTGTGGCCGGCCTTGACCAGGGCGACGGCGCCCATGCTGTAGTTGGCGATGGCGGTCAGGGGCTGGTTCAGTTCATGCGCCAGCGAAGACGCCATTTCGCCCATGGTGGTCAGGCGGCTGGTGAGCTGGATCTTTTCCTGCTGCACACGCGAGGCTTCCTCGTGCACGCGGCGCTCGGTGATGTCGCGCGCCACCTGCATGCGCACGCGGCGGCCGTCGGTCCAGGCCAGCATGCGGTGGTGCACTTCGAACCAGCGCTGCACCGAGGGCGCGAAGACTTCCACGGATTCGTCGGTGAAGCGGCCGCGGCGGCCGGCCAGCAACTCGTCGTGGCCGCCGGTCTGGGCGCCGAACACGCGGCGGTAGGTGCGGTTGGCGAACAGCAGTTCCAGGCCGTCGTGGGTGTCGGCGGTGACCGAGATGGCGTCGTCCAAGCCTTCCAGCACCGTCATGAAGCGCTCGTGCGCCGCGGTCAGGGCCTCGCGGATGCGCTTGGGCTCGGTGATGTCGGTCATGGAGGTCATCCAGCCGATCTGGTTGCCGTTGGGGTCCAGTAGCGGGGACACATACATGCGCGCCGTGAATCGCGATCCGTCGCGGCGCTGCGCCTCGACCTCCAGGCCGCTGCTGGGCGTCTTGCCGGACATCAGCACGTCCAGGGTGTGCTGATGCTGTTCATGGCGGCCCGGCACCCAATAAGGGAAGGGCGGGCTGCGGCCGATCAGGTCGGCCTCGTTCCAGCCGATCATGCGGCAGAAGGCCGGGTTTACGTAGGCGATGCGGCCTTCCATGTCCAGCACGCGCATGCCGGTGGACATGGAGTTCTCCATGGCGCGGCGGAATCCGGTTTCGGCGATCAGGGCGGCTTCGGCCGCCGAACGGAAACGGGTATAGCGCCACAGCATCAGCAGGCTGATGACGATCACACAGGACAGGGCCAGCACTACCCAGATCAGGCGCTGCTGGCGCATTTCCTGGTCGATGGTGACAAACATGACACTGTCGTCATGGATGCGCTGCAGCCAGAAAAACACCGCCATCACACAGATATAGAGGATCAGCACCATTGCTGGCGTGACCCAGTACACCCCGCGTCGGCGAGTGCGGGCGTGATCGTGGAACGGCGTAGGAATATTGGACTTGGGCGCGCTGGACATGGAATTCGGGCCGGATAGACCGCGCATTTTAGTGCGTGTTGGCAGGGATTTGCCGGGAATCGACTCGTCCTTTTGGAGTACCTAAGTAAAAGTATGACGCCAAAGCGTTCAGCTGGCTTTAAATTTTCCGCATTATGAAATGCCGTACCGCAACATGAAATTTTTCTTGCGACCGGTTAATCTTCTTTCTTAGAATGCCGGCTGATAGGGAACCGACCCAGTAGCAGGTCTCTAGAACAACCCGACCCCATGCCTTGCATGGTAGCCCGGATGATCCCGGCTACCATGCAATGTCCGCGAGTAGATAAGTAAGCGGGTGCGGTCACGAACATTCCAACAGGAGACACACGATGTCCTCTTACGCCCAGGCTGGCGCCGTACAGGCTGCCAACGACGAAGACACCCTTGAAACCCAGGAGTGGCTCGAAGCCCTGGCGGCTGTCCTTGATCGTGAAGGACCGCAGCGCGCCCACTATCTGCTCGAACGCCTGATCGACGAAGCCCGCCGTTCCGGCGCGCATATCCCGTTCTCGCCCAACACCGCCTACGTCAACACGATTCCCCCCGGCCTGGAGCCGGCGCACCCGGGCAACCTGGAGCTGGAATCGCGCATCCGTTCGTACGTGCGCTGGAACGCCATGGCCATGGTGGTCAAGGCCAACAAGCACAATCCGCCGGACGGCGGCGACCTGGGCGGCCACATCGCCTCCTTTGCCTCGCTGGCCACCATGATCGGCTGCGGCCAGAACCATTTCTGGCACGCCGAAGACGAAAACCACGGCGGCGACCTGGTCTACTTCCAGGGCCACACCTCCCCCGGCATGTACGGCCGCGCCTACCTCGAAGGCCGCCTGACCGAAGACCAGCTGAACCACTTCCGCCAGGAAGTGGACGGCAAGGGCCTGTCCTCGTACCCGCATCCCAAGCTGATGCCGGACTTCTGGCAGTTCCCGACGGTGTCGATGGGCCTGGGCCCGCTGATGGCCATCTACCAGGCCCGCTTCCTGAAGTACCTGCACGCCCGCGGCATCGCCGACACCAGCAAGCGCAAGGTCTGGGTGTTTTGCGGCGACGGCGAAATGGACGAACCCGAATCCCTGGGCGCCATCGCCCTGGCTGCCCGCGAAAAGCTGGACAACCTGATCTTCGTCATCAACTGCAACCTGCAGCGCCTGGACGGCCCGGTGCGCGGCAACGGCAAGATCATCCAGGAACTCGAAGGCGACTTCCGCGGCTCGGGCTGGAACGTGATCAAGCTGATCTGGGGTGGCTACTGGGATCCGCTGCTTGCGCACGACAAGGAAGGCATCCTGCGCAAGATCATGGAAGACACCGTCGACGGCGAGTACCAGGCGTACAAGGCCAACGACGGCAAGTTCGTGCGCGAACACTTCTTCGGCAAGCATCCGAAGCTGCTGGAAGCCGTGTCGCGCATGAGCGACGAAGACATCTGGCGCCTGAACCGCGGCGGCCATGACCCGCACAAGGTGTACGCCGCGTTCAACGCCGCCGCCACCCACGAGGGCCAGCCCACCGTCATCCTGGCCAAGACCATCAAGGGCTACGGCATGGGCCACGTCGGCCAGGCCAAGAACCCGACCCACCAGCAGAAGAAGCTGGAGCTGGACTCGATCCGCGAATTCCGCGACCGTTTCGGCATCCCCATCCCGGACGACCAGCTGGCCGATCTGCCGTACTTCAAGCCGGCCGAAGACTCGCCCGAAATGAAGTACCTGCACGAGCGCCGCGCCGCGCTGGGCGGCTACCTGCCGCGCCGCCGCGCCAAGGCCGACGAACATCTCAAGGCCCCGGCGCTGGACGCCTTCAAGGCCGTGCTGGAGCCCACCGCCGAAGGCCGTGAAATCTCGACCACCCAAGCCTTCGTGCGCATCCTGAACCAGGTGCTGCGCGACAAGGAACTGGGTCCGCGCGTCGTGCCGATCCTGGCCGACGAATCGCGCACCTTTGGCATGGAAGGCCTGTTCCGCCAGATCGGCATCTACGCGCCGGAAGGCCAGAAGTACACCCCGGTCGACAAGGACCAGGTCATGTACTACAAGGAAGCGGCCGACGGCCAGCTCCTGCAGGAAGGCATCAACGAAGCGGGCGCGATGAGCTCCTGGATTGCGGCGGCCACGTCGTACTCCTCGAACAACCGCATCATGATCCCGTTCTTCATCTACTACTCGATGTTCGGGTTCCAGCGCATCGGCGACCTGGCCTGGGCGGCCGGCGACATGCAGGCGCGCGGCTTCCTCTTGGGCGGCACCGCTGGGCGCACCACGCTCAACGGCGAAGGCCTGCAGCACGAAGACGGCCACAGCCACATCCTGGCCTCCACCATCCCGAACTGCGTATCGTACGACCCGACCTTCGGCCACGAACTGGCCGTGATCATCCAGCATGGCCTGAAGCGCATGGTGGAAGACCAGGAAAACGTCTACTACTACCTGACGGTGATGAACGAAAACTACCCGCAGCCCGGTCTGACCCAGGGCGACGAGGAAGGCATCATCAAGGGCATGTACAAGCTCAAGTCGCACGGCAAGGGCAAGAACCGCGTGCAGCTGATGGGCTCGGGCACCATCCTGCGCGAAGTCATGGCCGCGCAAGAACTGCTGGAAGCCGACTGGGGCGTGGCTTCGGACCTCTGGAGCGTCACCAGCTTCACGGAACTGCGCCGCAACGGCCTGGACGCCGAGCGCCACAACATGCTGCACCCCGACGAGAAGAAGCCGCAGGTGGCTTACGTCACGGAACAGCTGGCCAAGACGGAAGGCCCGATCATCGCGTCGACCGACTACATGAAGCTCTTCGCCGACCAGATCCGTCCGTTCGTGCCCAAGGGCCGCGAGTACAAGGTGCTGGGCACCGACGGTTTCGGCCGCTCGGATTTCCGCTCGAAGCTGCGCGAGCACTTCGAAGTGGATCGCCACTTCGTCGTCGTCGCCGCGCTGCGCGCGCTGGCCGACGAAGGCAAGGTGCCGGTCGCCAAGGTGGCCGAAGCCATCAAGAAGTACGGCATCAATCCGAACAAAGCCAACCCGCAATACGCCTGAGGGTAAAGAGACATGAGCAACATCGTGCAAATCAAGGTTCCCGACATCGGCGACTTCAAGGAAGTGGAAGTCATCGAAGTGCTGGTGGCGGTGGGCGACACGATCAAGGCTGAACAAAGCCTGATCACCGTCGAGTCCGACAAGGCCTCGATGGAGATCCCCGCGTCGCAAGGCGGCGTGGTGAAGTCGATCAGCGTGAAGGTGGGCGACAAGGTTGCCGAAGGCACGGTCGTGCTGGAAGTGGAAGCGTCGGGCGCGGGCGAGGCTGCGGCCCCCGCGGCTGCGCCGGCCAAGGAAGAGGCTCCCAAGGCCGAAGCCAACGCTGCCGCGCAGCCGGCCGCTGCCGCCGCACCGGCCGCCTCCAGCGGTCCGGTGAACATCGAAGTGCCCGACATCGGCGACTTCAAGGAAGTCGAAGTCATCGAAGTCATGGTCGCGGTGGGCGACACCATCAAGGCCGAGCAAAGCCTGATCACCGTCGAGTCCGACAAGGCCTCGATGGAAATCCCCGCCTCGCAAGGCGGCGTGGTCAAGGAAGTGAAGGTCAAGGTCGGCGACAAGGTTGCCAAGGGCTCGGTCGTGGTCGTGGTGGAGGGCGCCGCGCCCGCCGCCGCTGCCGCCGCAGCCCCGGCTCCGGCCGCCAAGGCAGAGGCCGCTGCCGCGCCCGCCGCCAAGGCCGAAGCGCCTGCGCCTGCCGCGCAGCGTCCGGCTCCGGCCGCCGCGCTCGAAGACGCCAACCTCAAGCCCGGCCAGCTGCCGCACGCGTCCCCCTCGGTGCGCAAGTTCGCGCGCGAACTGGGCGTCAACCTGAGCAAGGTCAAGGGCTCCGGTCCCAAGGACCGCATCACCGCCGACGACGTGCGCGGCTTCGTCAAGCAGGCGCTCGCTGCTGGTTCGGTGGCCGCTGCCGGCGGTTCGACCGATGGCGCCGCGCTGGGCCTGTTGCCGTGGCCGAAGGTCGATTTCACCAAGTTCGGCCCGATCGAAGCCAAGCCGCTGTCGCGCATCAAGAAGATCTCCGGCGCGAACCTGCATCGCAATTGGGTCATGATCCCGCACGTCACCAACAACGACGAAGCGGACATCACCGACCTGGAAGCGCTGCGCGTCACGCTGAACAAGGAAAACGAGAAGTCGGGCATCAAGGTCACGATGCTGGCCTTCCTGATCAAGGCCGTGGTCGCGGCCCTGAAGAAGTTCCCCGAGTTCAACGCTTCGCTGGACGGCGACAACCTGGTGCTCAAGCAGTACTACCACATCGGCTTCGCCGCCGACACGCCCAACGGGCTGGTGGTGCCGGTGATCCGCGATGCCGACAAGAAGGGCATCCTGCAGATCGCACAGGAAATGACCGACCTGTCCAAGAAGGCGCGTGACGGCAAGATCTCGCCCGCCGAAATGCAGGGCGGCTGCTTCTCGATCTCGTCCCTGGGCGGCATCGGCGGCACCTCGTTCACGCCCATCATCAACGCCCCTGAAGTGGCGATCCTTGGAGTGTCGCGCTCCTCGCACAAGCCCGTGTGGGACGGCAAGCAGTTCGTGCCGCGCCTGATCGTGCCGCTGTCGCTGTCGTACGACCACCGCGTCATCGACGGCGCCGCGGCCGCGCGCTTCAACGCCTATCTGGGCGCCTTGCTGGCCGACTTCCGCCGCATCGCGCTGTAAACGGGGAGCCCCATGAGCAATACCGTTCAAATCAAAGTGCCGGACATCGGCGACTTCAAGGAAGTGGAAGTCATCGAAGTGCTGGTGGCGGTGGGCGACACGATCAAGGCTGAACAAAGCCTGATCACTGTCGAGTCCGACAAGGCCTCGATGGAAATCCCCGCGTCGCAGGGCGGCGTGGTGAAGTCCATCAACGTGAAGGTCGGCGACAAGGTCGCCGAAGGCACGGTCGTGCTGGAAGTGGAAGCAGCGGCGGGTGCCGCCGCATCCGCGCCCGCCGCCAAGGAAGCCCCCAAGGCCGCCGAGGCGCCCAAGCAGGCAGCCGCTCCCGCTGCGGCGCCCGCCGCCGTGCCCGCCGCGGCCAGCTTCAAGGGCTCGGCCGACGGCGAATACGACATGCTGGTGCTGGGCGCCGGCCCCGGCGGCTACTCCGCCGCCTTCCGCGCCGCCGACCTGGGCCTGTCCGTGGTCCTGGTGGAGCGCTATGACACCCTGGGCGGCGTCTGCCTGAACGTGGGCTGCATTCCGTCCAAGGCGCTGCTGCACAACGCCGCCATCATCGACGAAGCCCGCGAACTGGCCGCCCACGGCATCAGCTTCGGCGAGCCCAAGATCGACCTGGACAAGCTGCGCGGCTACAAGGACAGCGTGGTCGCCAAGCTGACAGGCGGCCTGGCCGGCATGGCCAAGGCCCGCAAGGTCACCGTGGTGCATGGCGTGGGCGAGTTCGCCGACCCCAACCACCTGACCGTCAAGGCCGCCGACGGCAAGACCCAGACCCTGCGCTTCAAGCAGGCCATCATCGCCGCCGGCAGCCAGTCGGTGAAGCTGCCGTTCCTGCCCCAGGACGACCGTATCGTTGACTCCACCGGCGCCTTGTTGCTGCGTGAAGTCCCCAAGAAGATGCTGATCATCGGCGGCGGCATCATCGGCCTGGAAATGGGCACGGTGTACTCCACGCTGGGCGCGCGCCTGGACGTGGTGGAAATGCTGGACGGCCTGATGCAGGGCGCCGACCGCGACCTGGTCAAGGTATGGCAGAAGAAGAACGCCTACCGCTTCGACAACATCATGTTGAAGACCAAGACCGTGGGCGCGGAAGCCAAGAAGGATGGAATCTACGTCAGCTTCGAAGGTGAGGGCGCTCCCAAGGAGCCGCAACGCTACGACCTGGTGCTGCAAGCTGTGGGCCGCAGCCCCAACGGCAAGAAGATCGGCGCCGACCGCGCTGGCATCGCCGTAACCGACCGCGGCTTCATCGAGGTCGATCGCCAGATGCGCACCAACGTGCCGCACATCTACGCCATCGGCGACATCGTCGGCCAGCCCATGCTGGCGCATAAGGCCGTGCATGAAGGCCACGTCGCCGCCGAAGCCGCCGCAGGCCAGAAGTCCTTCTTCGACGCCCGCGTCATTCCGTCGGTGGCCTACACCGATCCGGAAGTGGCCTGGGTCGGCCTGACGGAAGACGAAGCCAAGAAGCAGGGCATCAAGATCGAGAAGGGCGTGTTCCCCTGGGCCGCCTCCGGCCGCGCCATCGCCAATGGCCGCGACGAAGGCTTCACCAAGCTCATCTTCGACGCGGAAACGCATCGCATTCTGGGCGGCAGCATCGTCGGCACCCATGCCGGCGACCTGATCAGCGAACTGGCGCTGGCCGTGGAAATGGGCGCCGACGTCGTCGACATCGCCAAGACCATCCACCCGCACCCGACCCTGGGTGAGTCGGTGGGCATGGCCGCCGAAGTTGCAGAAGGTGTTTGCACCGACTTGCCGCCGATGAAGAAGAAGTAATGCGCAGGAGGGCGGTCATGCCGCCCGCGCAATGCAAAAGCGCCGGCCCTGGACGGGGACCGGCGCTTTTTTTGTGTGCGTATGGCGCGGCGTTCAGGCGTGCGTATCGATGCGCGAACCCAGCGTGGCGTCTACTGCCAGCACCGGCAGCGACTGCATCAGCGTCAAGGCCGTGTCCGCTTGCGCATTGAGCGCCTTCTTCAGTACGCGGGCCTGTACTTCCTGCATGAGATTCGCGTCCTGCAGGGCCAGGGCGGTATTGACGGTGTTGCTGATCGATGCGTCCATGCTTGGGGTGTCCTAGTGTTTGGAGGGTGGCTTGAGTCGGTATTGGATTATCGCGTGGACTGCGCCCGGATGCACGGGATTCGTGGCGGTCCTCACGGTCGATTCGGGCATTCCTTGATGGTGCCCCACGCGCTATTGGGTTCACAGAACTGCCGGCGTGCGGCCCAGGCGCAGTCGGGGCGATCAAAGAACCCCAGCGTTGCGCAACGTGCCAACTCACCTTTCAGCTCTTCCACCCAGGCCATGGGGTCTGCTGCGGGGATTTCGGTCACGCGCAGGGTAGACCTGGGAGCAGTGTTCACCGTGTCCACCGCCGTGCTCGCTGCCGCGCGCGACGCCGCATCGTGCTCGGGCTGCGCCTGCGAGGTGGGTTGCTGTTCAGCAGGGGCGGGCTGTGCCGTGGGCTCAGGTTGCGGTTCTGCCAAACCTGGGCCCGAACCGGAATCGGAGTCCGAATCTGGAACGGGTACTGGCACCGCCAACGACGTCATTTCCGGGTGGCCGAATACAGGTTCCGCGTTCGCAGGTGGCGCCGGTGTCAGAGGTATCCGTACCGGGCCGGCGGCCGTGGAGCCCGAAACTGTCGTGTTCGGCGAGCTCCACGACACCACCAGCAAAACCAGCGCGCCGTAGATCGCCAGCGTATACAGCACGGTCAGCGTGGCATATCCCAAGCGCCTACCCGTGATCGGCCGCGCGTCTTCGCGTCCCACCAGGGCGCGCCAGCGGACCAGCGCGGTGCCAGGCGCCGATATCAACCACCAGAACATCCGCCGCAGCGGACCGGGTTCCTGCGGAGCGGGCGCGGCCTGCGCCTGTGCGACCAGCAATTCGCGCAAGGCGCGGTTTTCTTCGCGCAGACGCAGGGTCTGCTCGTCCATCGGCGCCTGGGTATCGGGATCCGGAGTGCTGCCGTGCTGCGTAGCGAGTGGATCGGGAGGCGTCGCGGTCATGTTGTGAAAATTATTGATACAAAGCGTGCAGCCGCGAGTATGAGGCAATCGGAGGAAGTGAAAAAGGGGAATAGTCCGAAAAAATGGGGCTTGATTGGGACTGGGGTATATGCCGGTTCGGCGCCAGGTCCGTATCGTTGCCGGGCTGATCCAATCTCATGGATGCGGTGAACAAATTGCGCCGGCATGGAGCGCTAGCGACAAGTTGGGCCAAAAAGAAACAAGCCGGCGGATGCCGGCTTGTTGGTCTCGACCAGAGCGTGAGGGCCCTCGGTCGGTGCCGGGAGGGCAGGGCAAGGCCCTGCATCTACCCGACCGTCAAGCGTTGCGGCGTGATTAACGCAGCAGCGACAGAACGGTTTGCGGAACTTGGTTGGCTTGCGCCAGAACCGAGGTGCCAGCCTGTTGCAGGATCTGGGCCTTGGTCATGTTCGACACTTCCGTGGCGTAGTCGGCGTCTTGAATACGCGAACGGGCGGCGGACAGGTTGGTGATGGTGTTGTTCAGGTTGGCGATCGTCGATTCGAAACGGTTCTGAACAGCGCCGAGCTCACCGCGCAGGGAGTCAACGTCCGACAGGGCCTTGTCCAGCTTGGCCAGCGGGTTGGCGGTGGAGCCGGTGGTCATGGCGGCCACGCTAAGGTCGCTGCTGCCGAGCGTGAACGCGGCAGTGGCGGTACCCGTCGAGGTGGTCGATTGCGGGTTCACGGCGATGTAGAACGTGGAAGGCGCGCCAGATGCCAGCGCCTGGCCGTCCGAACCGACCGTGATGCCACGGCTGGCCAGGTTTTCGACTTCAGTAGCGGTCGACGGGGTGACGGTCACGGTGGCGTACCAGTTGCCGCGGCCATCGGACTTCAGGTCGGTGCCGAGCGCGATGCTGCCCGACGCGACACCCAGCTTTTGGGCGAAGTCAGCCTGAGCGCCAGTGCCGAAGCTGACCGACGAAGACGTGAATTGGGTGTCGTCGCCGAAGACTTTCTTGAATTCGGTCGCGCCCACGCTAGCGGCTGCAGCGCCGGTCGAATCCGTGATCACGCCAGTCGAGTTGACGGTCGGACCCGCAACGCTGAAGCTGCCCAGGCCCAGCGTGCCAGCGGTGATCTGCTTCAGGTCGATGCTGATGGTTTCGTTGTCGTTGGCGCCAACTTGGATCGTCAGCTTGTTGTCGGCCGACAGAACCTTCACGCCGTTGAATTGCGTTTGGGTCGACACGCGGTCGATTTCGTCCAGGCGTTGCTGGATTTCGTCCTGGATCGAGCGCAGGTCGGAATCGGAGTTGGTGCCGCTGACCGCTTGCACCGACAACTGACGGATGCGCTGCAGGTTGTTGTTGATTTCGTTCAGGGCGCCTTCGGTCGTTTGAGCGATCGAGATGCCGTCGTTGGCGTTACGGGCAGCTTGGGTCAGGCCATTGACGTTGGCGGTGAAGCGGTTGGCGATGGCTTGGCCAGCGGCGTCGTCCTTGGAGCTGTTGATGCGCAGGCCCGACGACAGGCGCTCGATGGCGCTGCCCAGCGACGATTGCGACTTGTTCAGGTTGTTTTGAGCAACCAGCGAGAGGTAGTTGGTATTGATGACTGCAGCCATGTTCAGGCTCCCAAGAGAGAAAGGCTTCTTCAAACTGGGCAGCAAGGCCGCCCACTGGTGTTAACGGGAAAGTTCGTCGACTTGGTGTCTGGGAATCTCTCCGTTGCCAGGATTACGGCAGTCCAAAATCAATCTTTAGCGCTATTTCGCGAAAGTCGACATTTTTCTTCTATCCGGTCGGCTAGGGCGGGCATCAGAGCCAAGTCCGGCGGCTACCGCTACCGCTGCTGCTGCTGCTCCCTTAAATGTAAAGACATCGTTCTTTGGAAGTTTGCAGGCAACGCATGTCCCCGATGTCGCTGTATGTGGTCTCTTCAGGCATCGCCCAATGAGAAACGGACGCGAAGTGCGTCCGTTATGTTGAGAGCCTTTCGTGGCGAGGGGGATGAGTGTGCGGCAAAGGTGCCTCCCCACCCGACGTTCTTCTATATCACCTGCGCAATCTGTCCATCCTGGGGCAATTCCTGCCAAGCCTGTTCCTTCAGCTTCGCCCGTATCCGCGCCGTCGCCTGCGACCTCAGTTGGCACACCCGTGCCTCGGTCACATTCAGGATCGCGCCGATTTCCTTCAGGTTCAGTCCTTGCTCGTAGCAAAGTGACAACAGCAACTTTTCACGCTCGGGCAGGGCGTCGATCGCGTGGATCAGCGCCTGGCGGAAGTCCCCGGCCAGCAGGGAATCCAGCGGATTGCCGCCGGCGGCGCCATGGTTCAGGGTGGCCGCCCAGTCGGATTGACCGCCAGCCGAGTCGGGCTCGGTGGTGAAGTCTTCGTAATGCACGATCTGCACGCCCTGGGCGTCGTGCAACAGTGTTTGATAGTCACCCAGGGGCATGTCGAGCTGTTGCGCGATTTCTGCTTCCGTCGGCGCGCGCATCAAACGCTGTTCGAGCTGCTGGATGGCCTGCTCGATCTTGCGCGCCTTGGCGCGCACGCTGCGGGGCAGCCAATCCTGGCCGCGCAATTCGTCCAGCATCGCGCCGCGGATGCGGGTGGTGGCGTAGGTCTCGAATTGGGCGTCGGCCGTTTCCTGGTAGCGGCGCACGGCATCGAGCAGGCCAATCATGCCGGCCTGGATCAGGTCGTCGAGCTCTACGCTGGCGGGTAGCCGGGCGAGCAATTGCAGGGCCAGCTTCCGCACTAGCGGGGCATATTCGACCAGGCTGTCATCTGCGTGAGGCATTGCGGGAGTGTCGGGCGGTGTCCATCGTGGCGCGTGGTCTGTTGTTGTCAATTTGCGACATTGTCGACAAACGCGCGGCGGCGCTAAAGCTAGGTGGATTTAGTGATCTGCAAGCTGCCATTGTCGGCAAACAACACCGTTTCATTCCCCAAAGTACGCAATGTTTTGAATGCTTATTTGCCAAATTGACGTAAATTCGTCTGAAATTTATATGTCAAGGTGTATCGGAAACGGTAAGTTGCGCAACATCAACAAAGTTTTGTCATATAAGTCATAGAAAATGACATCAGCTGTGGTAAATTTTACTTAAATTGCGAACAAATGATACATTTCGCATCAAAGCGGGATGTATCGAACGTAATGGCAACGGAATTCCGGTGCTTTTGCTTACACAAGCCCCCATCGGCGGGATAGGGAATAGGGAGTTGGGCGTGCAACAAGTCGAAAATTCATTGCTGACAGACATTCGCGAAGTGAATCTGTCCTATTTGTTACTGGCACAGCGCATGCTGCGCGACGACTACGCGGCGTCGATGTTCCGCCTGGGATTCAGCAATGAAGTTGCTGACATCCTCATGCGCCTTTCGCCGGCGCAATTGGTCAAGCTCGCAAGCTCCAGCTCGTTGCTGTGCCGCTTCCGCTTCGATGACTACAGCCTGCTGTCCGCGCTGACCCATGACGTTCTGGGTGGTGCGCTGCAGCAAGCGCACGCAACCATCCTGCTGGCCAAGCAGCCTGTCGAAGAATTGGCCTGACGGCCTGATCATTCCATCCGGAAGCACGTGTAATGGCCACCAAGAGCGTTTCGCAGGAAGCGGATGACATTCTGCTAGCCAGCTCCATGATCACTTTGGGAGCCCGGCTGCAGGTGCTGGAGGCTGAAACCAGCCTCAGCCATGACCGCCTGGCGCGCCTGTACCGCGAAATCCGCGGCTGCTCGCCACCCAAGGGCATGCTGCCCTTTTCGGTTGACTGGTTCATGACCTGGCTGCCGAACATCCATTCCTCGCTCTTCTACAACGTGTATTCGTTCCTGAATACGCGCACCAGCAGCAAGGGCATACGCGCCACCATCGACGCCTATCGCCTCTATCTCGAAAACGCCGGCACCGATGCCGCCGAAGGCGCAGAGCCCGTCCTGAGCTTCACGCGCGCCTGGATGCTGGTGCGCTTTTTTGATAGCGGCATGCTGCAAATGTCCGCCTGCCGCCAATGCGGGGGGCATTTCATCGCCCATGCCCACGATCCCCAGTCGGATTTCGTGTGCGCGATCTGCCGGCCGCCACCCCGCGCCGGCAAGACGCGCGCTGCGGCCAAGGCGCGCTCCGGCACCCGCCCCGCGCCCCTTGCGAATGCCGCCCGGCTCTGACCGGCGGTATTCAAATACATCAAAAGCCCTGGAAAACTCCCCGTAACCCGCCTTTTTGGGTCGGGGGGAACAGGGGATCATTGACGCCAGTTTTAGACTTCGTTGGCAGGGGCCTGATGTGTTGATTGTTATCGGTTTTCTCGTGGTGGCCGTGTCGGTCGTCGGCAGCTTCATAGCGCTGGGCGGCCATTTGGGCGCGCTATACCAGCCGTTCGAGCTCACGCTGATTTTCGGGGCGGCTTTTGGTGCCTTCCTCGCCAGCAACAGCAAGAAGTCGTTGATGCTGGTCAAGTCCGCCTTGCCCGACGCCTTGAAAAGCTCGCGCTACGGCAAGGACGTGTACATGGAGCTGATGGCGCTCTTGTACGTGCTGCTGAACAAGGCACGCCGCGAGGGCCTCATGGCCATCGAGTCGCATATCGAAGACCCGGAATCCAGTCCGATCTTCAGCGAGTACCCCCGCATCGCCAAAGACGCCAAGCTGATGGAGTTCATCACGGACTACCTGCGCATCATGATCAGCGGCAACATGAGCTCGTTCGAAATCGAGACGCTCATGGATGAGGAAATCGAAACCTACCGCCATGAGCGCGAAGTTCCTGTGCGCGCACTGCAGCAAATGGCCGATGGCCTGCCGGCCTTCGGTATCGTGGCCGCCGTGCTGGGCGTGATCAAGGCGCTGGCCGCCGTGGACCAGCCTCCGGCGATCCTGGGCGACCTGATTTCCAAGGCCATGGTGGGCACGTTCCTGGGTATTCTGCTGGCCTACGGCTTCGTGGGGCCGCTGGCGTCGCGCATCGAGCGCCGCAGCGATGAGGCCACCAAGGTGCTGGAATGCATCAAGACCACGCTGCTGGCCAGCATGAACGGCTATCCGCCCCAGCTGGCCGTGGAGTTCGGCCGCAAGGTGCTGTTCTCTGCAGTGCGTCCGACCTTTGGTGAGCTGGAAGAGCACGTCCGGCAAGCCAAGTCCACCGCCACCGGCAAGGCCTGACGGAGCGGGCCATGAGCACGGTAAACAACCACCGTGTGGTGATCCGCCGCAAGAAGGTCCACGGCGGCGGGCACCACGGCGGCAGCTGGAAGATCGCGTACGCAGACTTCATCACGGCGATGATGGCGTTCTTCCTGGTGATGTGGCTGATCAGCGTGGTCCCGCGCGAAGAGCTCAAGGGCATTGCGGAGTACTTCCGCATGCCATTGCGCGTCGCCATTACGGGCGGGCCCAGCAGTTCGGCCGAGACCAGCGCGGTTCCAGGAGGCGGCAGGGATCCCTTGCGCAGCGAGGGCGATGTGCGCCGCGCGCAGGGCAACCGCGTCGAGGCCCAGCCCATGGGCGACGCCGAACGCCGCGAACAGCATCGCCTGGAAAATCTGAAAAAGCGGCTCGAAAACGTCATCGAGACCAGTCCGGTGCTGAAGAGCTTCAGGCCGCAGTTGCTGATCGACCTGACTACGGAGGGTCTGCGCATCCAGATCATCGACAACCAGAACCGTCCGATGTTCGCCACCGGCCGCGCGGAAGTGCAGCCTTACATGCGCGACATCCTCAGGGAACTGGGGCCGGTCCTGAATGAATTGCCCAACAAGGTCAGCATCTCCGGCCACACCGACGCCTCGCAATACGCTCGCGGAGAGCGCGCCTATAGCAATTGGGAGCTGTCGGCCGACCGCGCCAATGCGTCGCGCCAGGAGCTGGTGGCGGGCGGAATGAACGAAAGCAAGGTCCTGCGCATCCAGGGGCTGTCGTCCAGCATGAGCCTGGTTAAAGATGACCCGTATGCGGCCGTTAATAGACGTATCAGCCTTGTGGTGCTCAACCAGAGCACCCAGCGGCGCATCGAAAGCGAGAACGCCGCGGCTGCGGACGTCAGCGCCAAGGATGCCCGAGAGGTAGGAACGGCGGTGGAAGCGGCGCAAGCCGCGGCCCAGGCCACGACGGCAACCAAACCAGGCGAGGCGGAGAGCAACCCGCCCGCGGAAGGGGTTCGATAGCAATGGCTGCAACGATTCTTGTGGCGGACGACTCGGCGACGATGCGCATGATCGTCCAGGCGACGTTGACGGGCGCGGGATGGAAAGTCCTGACGGCCGGCAATGGCCAGGAAGCGCTGGAATTGGCCAAGAGCCACCCGGTGGACCTGGTGGTCAGCGACTGGAACATGCCGGTCATGGGCGGTCTGGAGCTGATCCAGGGACTGCGCCAAGAGGACGAGTACCTGGACGTGCCGGTCTTGGTGTTGACCACCGAGGACGACGTGGACAGCAAGATGGCCGCCCGGGATCTGGGGGTCTGTGGCTGGCTTTCCAAGCCGGTCGACCCGGATGTGCTGGTGGAATTGGCGTCTGAACTGCTCGACGAGCAGGCCGGCGCGTAAGCAAGTTCATTTTTGAAGGCGTACGGGTCATGAGTTCTGGTTTGGACCTCAGTCAGTTTTACGAGACCTTTTTCGACGAGGCGGACGAGCTGCTCGCGCAGATGGAGCAGCTGCTGCTCGAGCTGGATGTGGGCGCGCCCGACATCGAACAGCTCAACGCGATCTTCCGCGCCGCCCACTCGATCAAGGGTGGGGCGGCCACCTTCGGCTGCTTCACTCAGCTGGCGGGCACGACCCATTTGCTGGAAAACCTCCTGGATGCGATCCGTCGCGGCGAAATGGCGCTGCGTACGGACATGATCGATACTTTCTTGGAAACGAAAGACGTGCTCAAAAGCCAACTGGATGCCTATCGGGCCTCCGAAGAGCCCGATGAAGCCGTGTTTGAGCGTATCTGCGCCGTACTGAGGCAGCTTGCGCTGGAGCATAAGGATCCCGCCGCGGCAGCCGCGCCGGCCGAGGCCCCTGCACCCGTGGCAGCGCCGGTTCCGGCCCCGGCTCCCGTGATCGCCCCGGCGCCTGCCCCCGAGCCCGCCGCGCAAGCGCCGGCAGCGGAAGCCGGCAGCTTGCCTCTGCGTGTGCGGATCACCAAGGTTTCGGACAAGGACGCCGCCTCCCTCCTCGAGGAAATGGGCAATCTCGGCAACGTCAAGGCCAGCGAACGCGCCGACGGCGCCCTGACCGTCTGGATGGACAGCACCTGCACGCCAGACGATATCGAGGCAGTATGCTGCTTCATCGTCGACGGCGACCAGCTGGAAATCAGCCGCGAAGCTGCTCCGGCGGGCGTAACGCAGGCTGCTGCTCCAATTGCGGCTGCGACGCCCGCGCCGGCTCCCGCACAGACGGCGCCCGAAGCGCCGGCCGTCGCCGAGTCGGCTGCGGCCGCCGAGGCCATCACACAGTCCACCCGCGCGGCCCGGCCCGCTGCGGCAGCTCCGGCGCACGCGGACAAGGAATCCACCTCGATCCGCGTCGGCGTCGAAAAGGTCGACCAGGTCATCAACTTGGTGGGCGAACTGGTCATTACCCAAGCCATGCTGGCCCAGACCGCATCCACGCTGGATCCGGTGCTGCACGACCGCCTGCTCAATGGCATGGAACAGCTTGAGCGCAATGCCCGCGACCTGCAGGAAGCGGTTATGTCCATCCGCATGATGCCGATGGATTACGTGTTCAGCCGCTTCCCACGCCTGGTGCGCGACATCGCCAGCAAGATGGGCAAGCAGATCGAACTGCAAACCCACGGCCGCGCAACGGAACTGGACAAGAGCCTGATCGAACGCATCATCGATCCGCTGACCCACCTGGTGCGCAACAGCCTGGACCACGGCATCGAGACGCCCGAAAAGCGCGTCGCCGCTGGCAAGGACCCCGTCGGACAGCTGGTGCTGTCGGCCCAGCACAACGGCGGCAACATTGTCATTGAAGTCAGCGACGACGGCGGCGGGCTGAACCGCGACAAGATCCTGAAGAAGGCGATCGCCCAGGGCCTGCCCGTCAACGAGAATTCGCCGGACGACGAAATCTGGCAGCTGATCTTTGCGCCGGGCTTCTCCACCGCCGAAAAGGTGACGGACATCTCCGGCCGAGGCGTGGGCATGGACGTGGTGCGCCGGAACATCCAGGACATGGGCGGCCACGTGCAGCTGTCGTGCGAGCCGGGCAACGGCACCACGACGCGCATCGTCCTGCCGCTGACGCTGGCCATTCTGGACGGCATGTCGGTGCGCGTCGGCGAGGAAACCTTCATCCTGCCGCTGAACCATGTAACCGAATCGCTGCAGCCCACCAATGACCAGATCTACTCGGTGGCGGGCAACGAGCGCGTGATGCACGTGCGCGGCGAGTACCTGCCGCTGGTCGAAATGCACCGGGTGTTCTCGGTCAGCGACGCCCAGACCGATCCCACGCAGGCCATCGCGGTCATCATGCAAGCCGAGGACCGCCGGTTTGCGTTGCTGGTGGATCACCTGATCGGCCAGCACCAGGTGGTGGTGAAGAATCTGGAATCGAATTACCGCAAGGTGCCGGGCATTTCCGCCGCCACCATCCTGGGCGATGGCAGCGTGGCCCTGATCGTCGACGTATTTGCGCTTGCGCGCGCCAACCGCGAGCGTTGGTCGCAGCCCGAAGCCATTCTGAATTGATGGAGAAATAAACCTCATGGCAGCCAAACCGCAAGCGCAAGCCGCGCGCAATGAAGATGTCGGCAGCGAGTTCCTGGTGTTCACGCTGGGCGACGAAGAGTACGGCATCGACATTCTGAAGGTGCAGGAGATCCGCGGCTACGACGCCGACACGGTCACCCGCATCGCGAATGTTCCGCCGTTCATCAAGGGCGTGACGAACCTGCGCGGCATCATCGTGCCCATCGTCGACCTGCGTATCAAGTTCAACCTGGGCCGCGTCGACTACAACGAGCAGACCGTGGTCATCATCCTGAACCTCGACCGCCGCGTCGTCGGTATCGTGGTGGATGGCGTGTCCGATGTGCTGATGCTCAATTCTGGCCAGATCCGCCCGGCGCCGGAATTCGGCGCCACTTTGTCCACCGAGTACCTGACGGGCCTGGGCACGGTGGACGAACGCATGCTGATCCTGGTGGATATTGAAAAAATGATGACCAGCGACGAAATGGCGCTGGTGGAGAAGGTCGCGTCCTGATCGGAACGGCCTGCTGGGAGGTAAAAGCGCCATATTGAACCCAATGTGGCGCTTTCCTTTAACGACTTCAATCTGGGAGTGGTTCTTGTGATGCGCAAGTTCTTCGCAAACATGACGATACGCAGCAGCCTGTTGTGGGTGCTGGCGTTTTTCTCATTCATGTTGGTGATAGGGGCCGCGTTGGGCGTGCTGTCCCTGCGCATCAGCAATGGCACCCTGGCGCAGATCAAGCAATCGCAAGAGCTGGATGACGCGGTCGGCCGCGTGGTCTCCAGCTACAAGGACACCATGACTGGCCTGGGCCGCGCGGCCGCCGCCAACTATGCGGACATCGTGAAGAGCGTGGGGCAGCCCACCTTGCTGACCCAGGGCTTGTCCTCCGAGGCGGCTGGCCTGCTGGAGCGGGCCAAGGCCTCCATGAACAAGGGGCAGGCCGAGTACGAGTATTACAAGAGCCTGGCTCGGCCCGCCGAAGCGGCCGACGCCCTGAAAGAAATCGACGAATCCTATGACGCGCTGGTCCGGCAAGGGCTGACGCCGCTGGTGGCCGCCTTGGAAAAGGCGGACATGCCTGCCTACCAGAAGCAAGTCCAGACAGTACAGGACGCTCTCGAGGGCCGGTACGCGCGCGCCATCGAAGGCTTTGATTTCTGGCGCGCCAGCAAGACGCTGGATGCGCACGAAGTGGCACAGGTGCGCTACCAGTTCGTCCTGATGGCAGTCGCCGCCGGCGGCGTGATCGCCGCGCTGCTGGTGTTCGCCACCTATGTGTTCCTGCGTCGCCGCGTGCTGCTGCCACTGAAGGAAGCCGGTCATCACTTCGACCGCATCGCCGGTGGCGACCTCACCGCGCGCGTGGACGCGCGCAATACCAACGAAATCGGCCAGCTGTTCGCCGCCTTGAAGCGCATGCAGGAAAGCCTGACCCGCACCGTGGCGTCAGTGCGCCGCGGCGTGGATGAGATCAACGTCGGTTCGCACGAGATCGCGGCGGGTAATACGGACCTGTCCAGCCGCACCGAGCAGCAAGCGGCCTCTCTGGAAGAAACCGCGGCTTCGATGGAAGAGCTGGCCTCTACCGTCAAGCAGAACGCCGACAATGCGCGCCAGGCCAACCAGCTGGCGGCCAGCGCCTCGGACGTGGCAGAGCGCGGCGGTTCGGCGGTGTCGGAAGTGGTCCACACCATGCAGGAAATCTCGGCAAGTTCGCGCAAGATTTCCGAGATTGTGTCGGTGATCGACGGCATTGCCTTCCAGACCAACATCCTGGCGCTGAATGCGGCGGTGGAAGCAGCCCGAGCGGGCGAGCAGGGCAAAGGCTTTGCCGTGGTGGCAGGCGAAGTGCGCTCGTTGGCGCAGCGCAGCGCCCAGGCGGCCAAGGAAATCAAGGGCCTGATCGAGGACTCCGTGACCAAGGTTGGCGCGGGCTCGCAGCAGGTGGAGCGCGCCGGCTCGACGATGCAGGAGATCGTGGCCTCGGTGAAGCGCGTGACGGACATCATGGGCGAGATCTCGGCGGCGTCCGAAGAG
>PJUE01000046.1_pt1 | contig 196790 bp, 193 predicted proteins | sample 1512171 | NCBI WGS metagenome assembly PJUE01 (sample SAMN08177674, study PRJNA422409) | Feces metagenome, whole genome shotgun sequencing project. | isolation source: Chicken feces (3) enriched on wood chips: alkali lignin treatment | host: Gallus gallus | place: USA: Madison | collected 2015-01-15
AGATTAAAGGATTGTTCCTCAGGAAAATCCATGCCGTGACTTTTAAAGGATGGCTATTAAAAATCTCCCTGTTCATCTTCGCCTTTACATTGAACAAAATTGTGTAACTCGCAACTTGAGTTACTTAGTTTCTTCTTTGCTTTTTTCTTTTTATCCTTGTCTTTTGCTATAAAATTTGGGCGTTTTTCAATATCTACCGGTAATCCTAACAAATCACGAATAACTATAGAAGCTATTCCACCTCCAAAAGCAGCGGGTAAATACGAAATAGTACCATAAGCAGAAAGCTTGAAGTTGCTCCCGTCGGTCATGACCAAAGATTCCTTCATCACCTTTTCTATGGAAAATACTGCTTTTATAGAAGATGCATTAACCATTTTTTTCAACCGTTTGCGTATATACTGCGCAAAAACACATTCCCATGTATCGGTTAAATAGGTTGTTCTCAACTTTGTTGGATCTACTTTACCTCCAGCTCCCATAGAACTTGCAATTGGCAGATTGAACTCTAATGCCGTAGAAAGCAGCAACAGTTTTGGAGTAATACTATCAATGCAGTCCGCCACATAGTCGAACTTTTGAGTACTTAAAAGTTCCTTACATTTTTGCGGTGATAAAAACTCTTTAATCACATGCAGTTTAAGTTCAGGGTTGATTGCCAGCAAGCGTTCTTCCATAATTTCGGCTTTACTAACACCGTGATTTGTCGCCAGAGCAGGTAATTGTCTGTTCCTATTAGATGGATCTACAACATCGCCATCTACAATAGTCATTTCACCAACTCCAGCCCTACAAATAAACTCTGCAGCGAAAGAGCCTACACCACCTAATCCAACAACTAAAACATGTTTCTTTTGAAGGGTTTCTATTCCATCGTTTCCAACCAATAAGGCAGAACGCGACAACCAACTTAAATCTGACATGAGAAGTATTTTCGAATACAAAAAAACCCTTTTGAATACCAAAAGGGTCTTAATATTTTAATAGAAGTAATATTATCTTTTAGCTTTAATACGAGCAGCTTTACCAGTAAGATTACGTAAGTAGAATAATTTTGCTCTACGTACTTTACCAATGCTGTGTACTTCAACTTTTTCTATATTAGGAGAATTTACAGGGAAGATACGTTCTACACCTACACCGTTAGAAATTTTACGAACAGTGAAAGTTTCAGTAGAACCAGCACTGTTTCTCTGGATAACTACCCCTTGATAAACCTGAATACGCTCTTTGTTTCCTTCACGAATTTTATAGTGAACGCTGATTGTATCTCCAGATTTAAATGCAGGTAATTCTTTCTTTGCTACAACCTGCTCTTCTACAAATTTTACTAAATCCATGACTATATGCTGATTAAATACGATTCTTTAAATTGCTAATCGCACCGAAAATTTCGGAGTGCAATATTAGGTCTTTTTTTTCTAAAATAAAAACTAATCTGAAAATTTTACAGTATTTATTTCTGTTTACCTTTTTGGACAAGAATTACTTAGCTATCAAAAATATAGAAAACCCCTAATTAAAATAAAGTTTAAAGATGCTTTCTCCTGAATCATATTGTTCATAAAGAATCTCGCCATTAAATATCTTAAGGAGGTGTATACTCAATAAAACACCTATATCTTTACCCGAAACATTTTTATACTCTTCCATGTTAAACATAAAAGCCAATTTTCCAGGCGGAATAAATAAATCTATAGACCTTACTTCCAAACACTTACCCTCTTCTTTTAGCTCTATATAAACTGCATTGCCTTTATTGCTATAGTTAAGAATCGTATAAATCACATTTTTTAAAACAAACCTGAAAACTTCTTCGCTTGTTTCAAGACATTGATTTGTATCGAAGTTAAAGCCTAAATGCACTTGTTTATCTACCAGATAGGATAAAAATGCCACTTTTATCTCATTAGCAATAGGTAAGAGCACAAAAGAATTCTGTTTATATCCAAGTTGCCTATCAATTATCCTTTTCCAAAGGATATAATTTTCCATCAAAAAGGAAGAAGAATTAAAGAAGACCTGCAACATTTCAATAAAATCAAAATTCTGATTACCGATCTCTTCTTTTTCATACAAAGAAAGAAAATAAGCGAAATTTTTCATTGGCGCTCTTATATCATGATTGATAAGACTAATTAAATGATCACTTAGCGATTTCTCTATATTTATTTCCTTCGTTAACATTCAGACCTCCTGTTCATCTAATAATTCATAAATAGTTTTCTGACTTGTCTTTACATTGATCAATGTACCCGCTTCCAATGCAAATATTTTTTCTATAATAACCACCTTTTGATAAGGTATGTCTTTTTCTTCATCTGCTAATATGCTTCTATAATTGAGAAATGTATTTGAAGAAACACCTAATATTTTAGGGATCAACTTCATCGCTTTTTTATAATCCTTCATGGGCAGATTAGCAAGCAACTCATTTATCTTGTACTTATACATAAAGCATTTTTTTGTGAAAAAATCCAAAATTTTGTGTAGTTTGCCTAAGATTTTTTAATCAACCTAATTTTATTTAGCAAATATTACAAATAAAAATAAGAAACAATAAATAAAGTTCAAAATAGTTACATATTTTTTTATGAAATTAAAAGATATTGTTGATAACCTTTTAAAAGAAAGAGAGCGTTCTTTAAGTTGGCTTGCACAGCAAGTAGGCAAAACTTTTGATGGTTTCAGACTAAGTTTGATCAAAGAGTCTGTTAAATATACCGATCTCAAAAAAATAGCCGAAGTACTGGAAATATCTCCTAATGTGCTATTTGGAATAGGTGTTAAGTATACTTTGGAAGACGGAGAGTTTAAAACAGAAGAATTTGAACAGCGATACTCTATTTCAAATGCTAAGGTTGAAATGTACAAACAATTAACCGAAAGCCTTAAAAACCAGCTTAAGGATAAAGATAAAATTATCGAGCTACTTACTAATAAAAATTAGTTACTCCAGTAAGTCAGGTCTACGCTCTTGTGTTCTTTTTAAAGACTGTTCGTAACGCCATTGCTCTATTTTTGACTGATTTCCACTCAACAAAACATCCGGAACCTTATGTCCTCTCCAATCTGCCGGCCTGGAATAAACAGGTGCATCTAACAATTCTCCTTGAAAAGAATCTGAAAGCGCAGAAGTTTCATCAGATAAAACTCCAGGCAAAAGTCTAACAACCGCATCTACCACAATAGCCGCAGGAAGCTCTCCGCCAGACAGAACATAATCTCCAATAGAAATCTCTTTAGTTACATAAAGATCTCTTATTCGCTGGTCTATTCCTTTATAATGACCAGCTAAAATGATAATATTCTTTTTAAGGGACAAGCCATTGGCAATATCCTGATTAAGCGTAACACCATCCGGCGTCATAAAGATAATTTCATCATATTCTCTTTCGGACTGTAGCTTTTCTATACAATTCGCGAAAGGTTCTATCTGCATCACCATTCCACTACCACCGCCATACGGATAATCATCAACGCTTTTATGTTTATTTGCAGAGTAATCTCTTAGGTCGTGTACATAGATTTCTGCTAAGCCTTTCTTCTGTGCTCTTTGTAAAATAGAATGAGCAAAAGGGCTTTCCAGCAACCCTGGTAAAACGGTAATAATATCGAAACGCATTCCCATCTTAGCTTAAATAAACATCTAATAACCCTTCGGGTAAATCTATCTTTAAAACTCTGTTTGCAATATCGATATCTTCAATGAAGTCTTCCGAGAGCGGAAAAAGGATCTCTTTTTCCTGATAATTTACCGTTGCCAAAAATTGCTGAGGGTACTCTCTTACACTCAGGATTTCACCCAACTCGCCATGTTGGCTATCTATAGCTGTAAAACCCTGTAAATCTTTAAAGGTAAATTCCTCTTTCTTTTTCTTCGGCATCAGTTTTTGTTGTAAGAAGACTTTCTTTTTCACCAAAGCTTTCGCCTTGTCTATATGATCTATATCTTCAAACAAAAAATAACCCATAGTTTGCTGAGACAACTTGAAACCGGAAACGAAATAAGGCACCATTTTCCCCGCAATTTCCAGAAAAACAGCATTCATTTTCAATTTCTCGGGTTCATGATAAGTAAAAGCAACCTGAACATCTCCTTTTAACCCATGCGTTTTGGTAATATAACCAATCTCAACAAATTCTTCTGACTTCATCTGGCGCAAAGGTATGAAATTTACTCTTTTAATGGGAGCGCGGTCTTTAGCTTGAATTTCTCAAACCGGGGGTTGGACACTCCACGAACATAAGGTTGTAGGGGGTTACGCTTAACAAAGTTCTGATGCTCTTCTTCTGCTCTGTAAAACACATTCAGTTGAGCAAGTTCTGTAACTATGGTTTTAGAAAAAACTTTATTCTTTACCAGATTTCTGATAATGTCCTGAGCGGTTTCTTTTTCTTGTTGATTTTGATAAAACAATACCGACCGATACGAAGAACCTACATCTGGTCCCTGCCTGTTTTTTGTTGTCGGATCATGGGAATCAAAAAACACCTGAACCAGATCTTTATAACTTACTTTTTTAGGATCATAGTATACCAAAGTAGCTTCGGCATGACCTGTTGTTTCTGTACAAACCTGTTCATATGTCGGATTTTTAGTGTGTCCACCGGCATAGCCTGAAACCGCAGAATCTACCCCAAAAACCGACTCAAAAACATGTTCTGTACACCAAAAACATCCTGCAGCAAATGCCGCTACTGCTTTTCCTTTTGATGGAGTCAGATTTATTGCGGTTGACTTTGTTTTTGAGCTTTTGTTCTGGCCATTGCAGGATTGCAAAATCAGGACCATGATGAATAATAAATAGGATGCTTTACACAATTTCATATACTATAAACGATAAAATTATTATGATAGTTCTGACAATATAATTATTCACTAAAAATCTACTATTCCTTTTCGGACCATGTTTTATATCCTATAGTTTTTCTAGGAGATGCAGGAACATTCTTCTCTTCCAATAGTTCATCAAGATATTTAAAAACTATCTCAATATTCTTATCTTGATTATCCACTTTCTTTCTAATTTGTTCAAGTTCTAACCTTAGTTCCGTATTATCTGTTAACATTTTCTGAATTTTGGTAAATACCCGAACTATCTGGATATTTACTTCTATTGCCCTGTCACTATTCAGAATACTTGCCAACATTACTGCCCCATGTTCGGTAAATACATAAGGCAATACCGAAGAGTATTTTAGTGAAGAGAGATGCTTAAACTGCCTGATAATTTCTTCTCTTTCATCTTTTGTAACCTGAAACATAAAGTCTTCCGGAAAACGCTTTTGATTTCTTTTCACCTGCTCATTTAAGCGTTTAGTAGTTACGCCATAAAGTTCAGCTAAATCCCGATCTATCATCACTTTATTGCCTCTGAGTACAATAATTTTATTTATAACCAATTCATCAGGAATGCTTACAGCTATTTTATTGTTTGCCATGCCTATTTTATTGTTTTTAAGGTGGTCGCATTTTGCGACCACCTCGATGTAATTTCAATTTATCCCGCCCAGTTTTCTCTATCTAAACTTCTAAAGTTAATTGCTTCTGCCAAATGTCCTGTTTCTATATTTTCACTTGTTTCCAGATCTGCAATGGTTCTGGCTACCTTTAAAATTCTATCGTAGGCTCTTGCAGACAATCCAAGCTTTTCCATTGCGTTTTTTAACAGCGATTGGCCAACTTCATCTATCACACAAATCTCCCTAACCATCTGCGGACTCATTTGCGCATTGCAATTGACATGAGGAAACTCTTTAAATCTTTCTTCCTGAATCTGTCTTGCTTTAACGACTCTTTCTCTAATTACATCGCTCTTTTCGGATTTCCGTTGCGAAGAAAGTTCTTCAAAATTTACAGGAGTTACTTCCACATGCAAATCTATCCTATCCAATAAGGGTCCGCTTACTTTGCTCAGATACTTTTGTACTACACCAGGAGCACACATACATTCTTTTTCCGGATGATTATAAAAACCGCATGGACAAGGATTCATAGCTGCAATTAGCATGAAACTGGAAGGATAATCTACAGACATCTTTGCTCTGGCAATGGTCACTCTTCGTTCTTCCAAAGGCTGTCGCATAACTTCTAAAACCGTTCTTTTGAACTCCGGAAGTTCGTCTAAAAACAAGACACCATTATGTGCTAAAGAAATTTCGCCGGGTTGCGGATTCCCTCCTCCACCAACTAAAGCAACATCCGAAACTGTATGATGCGGGGAGCGAAAGGGACGGGTAGTTACCAAAGCATCGGCAGCCGAAAGCTTACCAGCAACAGAATGAATTTTTGTTGTCTCTAACGCTTCGTATAAATTTAATGGCGGTAAGATAGTTGGTAAACGTTTGGCCAACATGGTTTTCCCTGCTCCGGGTGGACCTATTAAAATTGCATTATGTCCGCCTGCCGCAGCTATTTCTAATGAACGCTTGATATTTTCCTGACCACGGACATCCGCAAAATCAGAATCATAATTATTAACGGCATTAAAGAATTCCTGACGGGTGTCTACTTTTATTGGTTCTGGTTTTTGTTCTTCCGTAAAGAACTTGACCAAATCATTTATATGCGCTATTCCAAAGACATCCACATCATTTACAATGGCTGCTTCTCTCGCATTTTGTTCCGGAAGAATGAATCCTTTTATGTTTTCTTGCCTGGCCTGAATAGCAATAGGCAGCGCTCCTTTTATAGGCTGTACTTTCCCATCCAAAGAAAGTTCCCCCATAATCACATAATCTTCAATCTCTTCGGGCAGGATCTGACCAGAAGCAGCCAGAATTCCCGTAGCTATAGTTAAATCATATGCAGAACCTTCTTTTCTGATATCGGCAGGAGCCATATTAACCACAATCTTTTGCCGTGGCATCCGATACCCATTAGTACTTAACGCACTTTCAATACGAAGCATGCTTTCTTTTACGGCATTATCTGGTAATCCTACAATAAAATAAGCAGGCTTTCCCGAAGAAATATTTACCTCAATAGTTATAGTTTGTGCTTCTACTCCATAAACCGCACTTCCAAATATTTTTACAGGCATAATTTTTTAGAGAAAGTTAGCAAATTTTCCCTAAAAAGCATACATTATAAATATTCTACTACTTGTTCTAATTTCATGCCTCTGGAACCTTTTAAAAGTACCAAAGCGTTATGAATTGGATTTTCCTGAAGGTAATTTTTTAGCTCTTCTAGACTTTTCAGGAAAACAGCATTATCATTTTGGTTTTTGAAGAATTCTTTTCCTACAAACAGAATTTTGGTAAAATCAGATTCTTCTGCCTTTTCCACAAGTAGTTTATGTTCAATTTCAGATTCTTCTCCTAGCTCAAACATATCTCCAAGGATGACAATTTTATTGTCAGCTGCCAGCTTTGCAATGTTTTCAATAGCCACAGCCATGCTGCTTGGATTAGCATTATAAAAATCACCTATAACAGTATTCTTAGCTGTTTTTATAATCTGAGAACGATTGTTATTTGGTTGGTAGGAGCCAATTCCCTGATTTATTTGTTCTACCGTTAGTCCAAATTTTTTCCCGATTGCTATTGCAGCAAGTATATTTTCGAAGTTGTAAATCCCTGTTAATTGAGATTTAACAATATGCTTATTACTACCTTCAGACCATTCAACAGTCAAATATGGGTCGTTAGCAATCAACCTTCCGGAAACATATGCATTAGCAGACGTACCGTAATAAATAATCTGTTTGAAATTTCTGCTTTGCGCCATTTCCATCAGATACAGATTATCCTGGTTAATGAAAACAGTTCCTCCACTCTTTGCCAGAAAATCGTAAAGTTCTCCTTTCCCTTTTTTTACGCCTTCAAAACCACCAAAGCCTTCTAGATGTGCTTTTCCTACGTTGGTTATCAGCCCGTAATCCGGGGCTGCAATAGAACACAATAGCTCAATTTCCTTCTGATGATTTGCGCCCATTTCTACAATGGCAACCTCTGTATCTGGTGTAACAGCCAGAAGCGTTAACGGAACTCCTATATGATTGTTCAGGTTGCCTAATGTTGCTGAAGTTTTGAAGTTTTGACTCAAAACAGCATTAATCAATTCCTTGGTGGTTGTTTTTCCGTTTGTTCCTGTTAAACCGACAACAGGTATGTTTAATGTTCTGCGATGATAATTTGCCAATTCCTGTAAGGTTTGCAAAACATTATCTACAAAAATAAACTGCGAATGTTTAGGTAAACCTCTTTCGTCTACAATGGCAAATGCTGCGCCCTGCTCTATAGCTTGTAGTGCGAAAGTATTGGCATCGAAGTTTTCTCCCTTTAATGCAAAGAATAGACAATCTTCACTTATTTTTCTGGTATCGGTAGATATTACCGGGTGTTGCTTAAAGATTCCGTAAAGTTCTTCTATTCGCATAACAGGATTTTTCCGGTAAAGTTAGGGGATAGAAATGATTTTCTAAAAATATAGAAAACTATTTCTATCCCCTCATAATTCCTTAGGAAATCACATCGCTTTGACCTGAACTTTAAGCAGTCCTACAGTTGCGATTATATTAACTTCCTACTTAGATAGTTTCGAAGCTGCCGCCTCATCAATAAACCACTGAACCTCTCCGTTCAAAGGTTTTATCAATTGCGCCGGGTATTTGGTAATATCCTTTTCACCCTCTAAAACGTGTTTTATGGCATCCGCTTTGCCTTCGCCAAAAGTTAAGAAAGCAATATTCTTTGCCTGATTGATTAAAGGAGCAGTCATACTGATTCTGAAAACTTGTTTATCTGCTAAATAAACTTCCTTAATCAAATTCTCATCCAATAACAAAATGCTTGTTCCCGGGAAAAGAGATGCGGTATGAGCATCATCACCTAAGCCTAACAGAATCAAATCAAAGGCAATGTGCTCTCCAAAATGTCTTTTAATACATTTTTCGTAATCTAAAGCAGCACTTTCCGGATCTAAACTGGTGTCTACTTTAAAAATCTGTGTATCACTCAGATTTAAAGGAGCTAATGCTGTAGTAGCCATTAAATAATTACTATCCGGATGATTATGTGCCACATAGCGCTCGTCTCCAAAAAATAAATAAACTTTAGCCCAGTCTATGGCATCACCATAGTTTTTAGCCAATAGCTCATACAATTTCTTTGGAGAGCTTCCCCCAGATAAAGAAACGTCAAACCTGCCTTTCTCGGAGATTGATTTCTTAGCCTCTGCAATAAAATAGGCAGCAATTGAATCAATTGCTGCATTCGGATCTTTAAAAATATTCAGTTTCATTATTTCTTTTTCGATTTTGATTTCACCGGCATCGTAAACCAATGAAAACCATCTTTCGCAATAAGTGCCTCTGCAATTTCCGGGCCCCAGCTATCTGCGGCATAATTAGGAAAATTTAAGCTCTTTCTGGTTTCCCAATTTTCGATAACAGGCATCAACAATTCCCATGCCGCTTCTACCTGATCGCCACGCATAAACAATGTTTGGTCGCCTTCCATTGCATCCAACAATAATGTTTCGTAAGCTTCCGGCGAATCTTTAGGATATGTTCCGTCATAATCGAACACCATATCTACCGGATTTAAAATCATATCCAACCCCGGACGTTTTGCCTGAACCTGTAATCTGATACTCATCTCTGGTTGAATACTGATAATCAACCTGTTTTGCTGCCAGTTTTCTGATGCATATGCAGGAAAAATAGGGTGCGGTACATCTTTAAACTGAATGCTGATAACGGAAGATTTTTGGTGCATACGTTTGCCCGTTCTTACATAAAAAGGAACATTCTGCCATCTCCAGTTATCAATAAAGAATTTAAATGCACAGAAAGTCTCTGTATTTGAGTTAGGATCTACACCCTTTTCTTCTCTATAGCCATTTACTTCCTTTCCACCAACCCATCCGCTGGCGTATTGACCTCTTACAGCATTATGTTTTACTTCTTCGGGACCAAAACGTCTGATTGCTTTTAAAACATCAACCCTTCTGTTCCTAACTTCATCTGCATTGAAACTTACGGGCGGCTCCATAGCTACCAGACAAAGTACCTGCAAAATGTGATTTTGCAACATATCTCTCAAAGCACCTGAACCATCATAGTAACCACCACGATCTTCTATACCTATATCTTCTGTAACAGAAATCTGTACATGCTCTATGAAGTTACGGTTCCAGATTGGCTCAAATAATGCGTTTGCAAATCTGAAAGCCATCATATTTTGCACCGTTTCTTTACCTAAATAATGGTCTATACGATAGATCTGGCTCTCATCAAATAAAGACTGCAATAAAACATTGAGTTCTTTTGCTGTTTCTAAATCGCGACCAAAAGGTTTTTCTATAACGATTCTACATTTTTCCTTGCCTCCCGCCATCTCTATTTTAGAGATATTTTCTGCAATAACCGGAAAAAACTGAGGTGCTACCGATAAGTAGTGAATAACTGTTGCAGCTTCTGACCACTGGTTATCTCTTTCGGATATGATTTGCTCTAAATCTCTGTAAGTTTTTTCTTTACTTGCATCAGACTGCAGGTAAATAATATTGGAAGAAAACGCTTCCCACTTTGCCGAATCTGCCGCTCCGCTTCTAGAGTACTTATTTAATCCATCTAAAAGTACTTTTCTATAACTTTCATCTTTGTACTCTGTTCTTCCTAAGCCTACTATGGTAAATTCTCCAGGCATGTATCCATCTAAAAACAGATTGTACAATGCAGGAATTAACTTTCTAGCTGCTAAGTCTCCGGTTCCACCAAAAATGGTGAAAATGGTTGGTTTTTGCTCGTTAGCTTTTTTTTTCATTGTGAATCTCACATTTGATTGTGTGAACTACTTATTATGTTGAGTGTTTGGTTTTACCGTTTTTAGTGAAAAATCATCTGCTTTATTCCAGACAAAGGCTCCGCCTTTAATTCCGTCTCTGTTTCCACAAATTTTAATATCACTATCCAATTTCAAATCTACCTTCTTGGCATTGCCGCCGCTAAGATAAAGTTTATTATAATTAACTACTAGCTTAAATAGCGCAATTACTTCTTTGAGCTTCTTATTCCATTTATTATCGCCGTCTTTTTCAAGGGCTTTATCTCCGATAAAAGCATCAAAATCCTTATTATCTTTTGCATTGAAATGCGATAGTTCTAAATGAGGCATTAAAGTTCCGTCCATAAATAGCGCTGTGCCTAAACCAGTACCTAAAGTGAGTACCAGTTCTACTCCTTCGCCCGCTATTAAACCAAAACCTTGCAGATCTGCATCATTTAAAAGTCTTACGGGCAAATTGTATGCATTAGCCAATTCCTGCGCCAATGTATAACCCTGCCAATATTTAGTACCTAAATTGGGAGCTGTGTATACAATTCCGCTACGTACATAACCGGGAAAACCGACAGTAATCCTGCTAAATTCGGGAAAGCCAGAGACAAGCTCCTTTATACTCTCTAATACGGCTTCTGGTTTAGCAGTCTTCGGGGTTGGCCTTTTTTGATACGCTGTTAGCATTTCGCCATGTTCATCTAAAACAGTAGCCTTAATACTAGACCCGCCAATATCTATGGTTAATGTTTGCTCGCTCATTTTATATGATTTTGCAAGTGGTGCCTGCAAATGTAACAAACATCTTGAGCAATAAACACTTAAAACTTAAATTAAAGCGACAAAATCCCTCATTGCCTGCTCAGGATTTTCGGTCTTCATAAAGTTCTCACCAATTAAAAACCCATTAAACCCGGCTTTCTTTAACATTTTTACTGTCTCCGGATTGCTTATAGCGCTTTCAGAAATTTTCAGGAACTCAGAAGGAATAGTTTCTGCCAATTGTAAAGAAGTTTCTACAGAAACAGTAAAATCTTTTAGATTTCTGTTATTTACGCCTACCACATCTATATACTCATTCAGGCTGTAATCTAACTCTTCTTGCCCATGTACTTCCAGTAAAGTACTTAATCCTAACGATTTCGCCAATTCTGCAAAACGTTTTATCTCCTTTGCCGTTAAACAGGCTGCGATTAATAAAATAATATCTGCGCCAATTGCTTTTGCTTCGATGATCTGGAATTCATCTACCATGAAGTCTTTACGAAGAATAGGAATATGGTTAACTTTTCTTGCCGCAATCAAATCATCATCGTGTCCCATGAAGAAATCCTTATCTGTTAGCACAGATAATGCAGAAGCTCCCGCAGCGGCATAGCCGGTTGTAACCTGCTCTACAGAAACTTTATCGTTGATAATTCCTTTTGACGGCGATTTTCTTTTAAACTCGGCAATAATACCTGTTTTACCCGGGTCTGTTAAAAAATCCTTTAATTTAAAAGTGTCTCTGTGGAACGAAAAACTTTTCTCCAGATCCTGGATAGTATATTTTCTTTTTATTTCTGCTACTTCCTCTTTTTTTCTGGCAACAATCTTATCAAGAATATTCATTTTTTATTTTTATTTTTTCGCAACGGGCTCAAGTGATTTTAAGTTAGAAGTATGATGTCCGAAGACCGAAGTCTGAGCGCTCTAACAACCCAATAACTAATAATCAATGTACAAACTAAAGGCATCCCTTCGGAAACTATTTCAATCAATGACGAATGAACCAGTGAACTTGTTGAACTTTCTTTAACCTTACTACTCGCTGCTATTCAACCAATTAGCCATCATTTCTTTTCCACATTCTGTTAACACAGATTCAGGGTGAAATTGCACACCTCTTACATCTAATGTTTTATGTCTCAGTGCCATAATAACGCCGTTATCATCTACTGCGGTTACTTCCAGCTCCTCTGGTAAACTTTCTGCTTCTACAGCCCAGGAATGGTATCTTCCTACTTTAAAATGCTTCGGCAAATTGTTAAACACCACATCTTCGCTGCTGATCACGTTTACGTTTGTCGCTGTTCCGTGAACAGGTTTGCTTAGGTTATACAATTTTCCGCCAAAAACTTCGGCTATAGCCTGCTGCCCTAAACATACTCCCATGATGCTTTTCGTTGCAGCGTACTTATCAATTACGTCTAAAAGCAATCCTGCTTCCGAAGGTATGCCCGGACCCGGAGAAAGTAATAGTTTATCGTACTGCTCTACTTCCTCGAGCGTAAATTTATCATTTCTTAAAACAGTCGGCTCGTGACCCAATTCATTCAATAAATGAACCAGATTATAGGTAAACGAGTCGTAATTATCTATGACTAATATCTTTGTGCTCATAGTCTTTCTTTCCAATTATGTAATTCTTCGGCGACGAAGTAAGCCACCAAATCTCTATATATTTTTTCAATAATTTCGGGACTTATATTTTCTTCCGCAGCCCATATTTTGCGGGTCTTTAGCATAGCATCTACACGATTGGTGGCCCGCACATCTTGTTCATTGCTTTTAAACTCAGCAGCTTTTGTTACATATTTTGCCCGGCTGCCAATCAACCGGATAATGTCGCGGTCTATAACATCTATACTATCTCTTACTTCCTGAATATTTTTACAATCTGCAGCGATTTTCATTATATGCTTTCTGCCATAATAATGGCATTTCTAAGTGCCGCAATTTTGTTATTCACTTCGTTTAACTCGCTTTCCGGATCCGAATCTGCAACAATCCCTGCGCCTGCCTGATAATGCAGCTTGTTATCTTTACTTAAAAAAGAGCGAATCATAATAGCATGGTTAAAATCGCCATTGAAACCCAGGAAACCAATCGCTCCGCTGTAGAAACTTCTTTTAATATTTTCATTTTCGTCTATAATTTCCATGGCTCTGTACTTTGGCGCTCCGCTTAATGTTCCGGCAGGAAAAGTGTCGGCAACTACTTTAAACGAGTTGATACCTTGTTTTAGATTCCCACTCACTTTAGAAACCAAATGAATGAGATGTGAATAAAACTGCACTTCTTTATAAGCTTTTACCTGTACGTTTTCGCAATGTCGGCTCAAATCATTCCTTGCCAAATCTACCAGCATAACGTGTTCGGCAGATTCTTTCGGGTCGTTTTCTAATCTTTCCGCAATCATCTTATCCTCGCTGTCATTTCCTGAGCGTTTAAAAGTTCCTGCTATCGGAAAAATGCTGGCAATATTGTTCTTGATGGTTAGCTGCGCTTCTGGCGAAGAACCAAAAATCTTATAGCTTCCATAATCGAAATAGAACAGATAAGGCGATGGATTTATTGATCTTAGTGCTCTGTAAACATTAAATTCATCTCCTAAAAATGGAGTAGCAAAAGCTCGCGAAGGCACTATCTGAAAAACATCACCTCTATAAATATGCTCTTTCATTTTTACAACCAGGGCTTTAAAATCTTCGTCTGTTAGGTTAGATGTTTCTTCGCCATTGGTTGAAAATTTATATTCGGGGAAGTTCTTGTTCTGGATAAGGTATTCTACTTTATCCAGATTATTCGTTTCGGCGTCAAATTCACTTTCATTCTTAACAATATAAAGTTCATTTTTAAAGTGATTTATGGCAATGATATAACGATAAATATGGTATTGTAACGTTGGAATCTTACGCTGGTCTGCTTCGTCCATCTTCAGTTTGATATCTTCGAAATGCTCTACAGCTTCGTGTGCAAAGTAACCAAATAGACCATCCGTTATGAATTTATGGCCGGCATCTGCATTGCTTTCAAAACTTTGTCTAAAGTTGCTGATCTCGTCAACCAGTTTAAAAGTTCCATTTTCCTGAGTTGTAGTACTTCCATCGGGGTAAGTTTTGATCAGATTGTCGTTTTCCAATTTAATACCCGCAATTGGTTCGCAGCATACATAGCTCATGCTATTCTCACGGCTATGGTAATCAGAACTTTCCATTAAAATCGTATTGGCAAAAATATCGCGCAAACGCAGGTATATACTTACTGGCGTTGTGGTATCTGCCAGTAATCTTTTATGTAGAACGTTTATTTTAAATGTTTTCATCTTTTCTCGTTATTAAAATTCTGTAATGAACAAAAAAACCCGACATTTTAGCCGGGTTATATTTGCTTAGGTTTAAGTTGAATAATATTCTAAAACATACAAATACATTATCCGGGTAGGCATCTTGTATGCCACCACCACTTTTTAGATGTATTTGTTTTTCTGTTCATTACAATAGCAAAATTAGAAAGAAATTTGAATTTCAAAATTTTTTATCAAAAAAACCGAATTAATTTTTCTTAGTTAGCCTTATCTTAAGGATCACTTATCGAGATAATGCCCTATAGCCGAAGCTATATATACAGTGCCGGCTACCTCGTCTACAGTATAGATAATTCTGTCTTTTTTATTTATTCTTCTGGACCAAAAATTACTATAATCATATTTTAATTTTTCAGGATTCCCAATTCCCGTATATGGTGTTTCTGCAAGCTGAGATAATATTTTACTGATTTTATTAATATTAGCATTATTTCCACTTTTGTAATGTTTTTGGATATCGATTTCTGCGGCTTTAGTTATTTCAATCCTAAACTTCCCCATACATCATCAGGATTAATGCTTCTGGTTTTTCCTTCTTTTATTTCTTGCTTAGCTTGTTCTAGTTTTTCTACAATATCAGGATTGTAATTTATCTTCTCTTTTTCTTCGTTGATAAACTCAACAAAATCAAAAGCTTTTAACATAGCAATAATTGCTTTTGCTTGTGTACTATCTTCTTTTATTACTACTGTTGCCATGACACTTGTACTTTAAGCTAAGATACAAAAATTGATTGAATCTTTAAAATCACCACTGACTGCGGCCTTTTATCATAAAAATACCTACTAAAATGACAATTAAGCCTAAAGAATAAAATAAAGAAATGGCTTTATGCTTGGCATGTGAATCTGCTGCTTTTTTAGATTTTGAATGCCCTACAGTTATTAAAACCAAAGCTATTACCATAATGCTAACATGTTCTACGCTCCAATAACGAAATATAGGATCACTCATTTGCGAAAAATTTCTAAAAGGGCTTATCGCATATAATATTAAACCTATCAGTAGCTGGACGTGAGCAGAAATCATAGTAAACAAATTCAGTTTTCTATCTCCTTCGGTATATACTCTGGCTCCGGCGGTTAAAGCTTTAAAAATGGCAATAACTAACAATATTAAGACAACATATCTTAACATAGAGTGCGTGTGCAATAATCCTGTATACATGTTTTTGTGTTTTTTTTCGAATATACAGTAAAAAATAAAGCTTTAAAAACCGCTATTCCTTTTTTAGAATAATTATAAAATACATGTTATATATCCTTTATTACTCCTTAGGTATAATCCTTTTAATTTTTACTTTTGGTATCAGACGTTTAAAGTATGCATGAAGAAAACCCCTGGATAACGACCGGAAGCAGAGAAATTTACGATAATCCCTGGATTAACCTCACCGAGTTTCAGGTGCTTAATCCAGCTGGGAAACCCGGTATTTATGGGAAAATCCATTTTAAAAATTTAGCCATAGGTGTTGTAGCTATAGATGATGCAGACCAAATTGTGCTGGTTGGCCAGTATAGATTTCCCATTGATAAATATAGTTGGGAGTTACCTGAAGGAGGAGGCCCGTTAGGAACAAACCCCTTAGATTCTGCAAAAAGAGAATTGCTGGAAGAAACGGGTTTAGTTGCCGAAAACTGGTCTGAGATTTTGAGGATGCATCTTTCAAACTCTGTAAGCGATGAACTGGCCATTATTTATATGGCAGAAAATCTAACACAACACGAGGCGCAACCGGAAGAAACAGAACAACTGGAAATTAAAAAAGTACCTTTCGAAGAAGCCTTTGAGATGGTTATGAAAGGAGAAATAACCGACTCTATGAGCGTTGCTGCTATTTTAAAAATAAAATGTTTGAGGGGCTTTGCGAAAGAGCAATAAAAAAGAGGATACTTTATAAGCTATCCTCTTTAACAACAAGCCAACCAATGTTATTTAAAAACAGAATTCACTTCAGTTATTTTCCAGCCTCTGTCTGTTTTAGTTAAAGAAATAATATTCTCCCGAGTAAAATGTTCGTATTTCATGCTTACGTTTACGATTGCATAGTTATCGCTTTGTGTAATAACATTGTGGGTAATATCACAGTTTTGGACAACATTAGAAGCATTTTTATTGTGTTTTAAAGCCTGCTCTTTTCCATAAGTTAACAGTTGCCCGTTTCTGTTAATATTAATTTTAACCTGATCAGAAAGTATATCTGCAAGGTTTTCATTATATCCTGACTTAAGCGATTGGATATAATTATCTACACTAAAAGCCAGTGTTTTTTGAGCACTGTTTTTGTCTTTCGCAAAAGACATACTACTAACCAACATCAGGGCCAGTATCAGGTAAATGTTTTTTAGAGTTTTCATATCGATTTCTTTTAATAATTAGTTTCTGGTTTTTTAAATAAGATTGTAGTACCTGTCCATTCGTTACAAAAAATTTTCACTTTTTTTATAACAAAAAAGGCAACCGATTTTCACCGGTTGCCTTTTTGCCTTTTGTGTTTATACGTCTACTTAGGATTTAAGACTTTATCTATTCTTGCTAAAGCATCATTTAAATGCGCTTTTAATAAAGTATCATTATATTTTGGCAATGCCCGTTTAATGTCTGCTTGTAAAATCTTAAGCTGCTCGCGAGCCATTGGCTTCACATCAGAAATATCGGCGCTGGTTTGATTCATTAAAGCCTCTAACCGGTTAATATAAGCTCTTTGCAAACTTCTTCTATAGCTATCTATGTTTGCGCCAGAAGTCAATTCTGTCCACACCGAATTTTTAAGATCGGTAAATAACTCTTGTATAGAATATGCTTTATTTCCATTTTTACGGGTGTTATCCAGTACTCGTGATAATCTGCCCTGTTCTATAATTCCAGCTAAAATATTGGCTTGCATAGCTATTACAGAAGAAAACATTTGCCCATTATCTATTTTAGAAAGCTGTTTTTCATCTATCAACCAATTCGGGGTTTTAAAGGCTTCTTCTGCAATAAACTTCAAAGCGTTTTTTTGTTTAGCCTTTTCCACATGGGTAAACACACTACCTTCCTGATCGTAAGTTTTCGGATTCTCATAGATTCCACCAATACTGGTTCTGACATGTCCCATATAACGGTTAAACTGTACAATAACTTCCTGATACAGTTCAACCAAATCGCTGTAAGGTTGGCCTTCCTGATAGGTCCATTTCTCTATATTCGGCAGTATACGTTTTAAATTCGCGATGCCATATCGGGAAGCTTTAATGGCATCATCACCCAAATCTTCGGACTGCGACCTTGGGTCTGAGGCTAAACCCTGTCTTCCATAGAAATAAATAGGATCTTTCAATTGTGCTATGGTCCATTTATTCAGTCTTTTGGCTGTTTCCTCAACAGACTCATTCTCGTCAAACCAGGTATATCCCCATTTGATAGCCCATTTATCATAAGGTCCAATGCCCGGATACAACAGAACACCTCTGTCTCCCGGTTGCGCAATATAATTAAACCTGGCATAATCCATAATAGAAGGTGCAGTTCCGCCCATTCTCTGAGTAAAACTGGCCGAACGTAACGAGTCGACCGGGTAGGCCGAACTGGATCCAAAATTATGTGCTAACCCCAGCGTATGCCCCACCTCGTGTGAAGATACAAAACGGATTAACTGCCCCATCACTTCGTCTTTAAACTTGGGCGCTCTGGCCTCGGGATTTACTGCAGCTGTCTGCACAAAAAACCAATTCCGCAATAAGTTCATCACATTATGATACCAACCAATATCAGATTCTATGATTTCTCCCGATCGTGGATCGGCGACGTGTGGACCATATGCATTTGGAATATTAGATGCAAAATACCTGATTACCGAATAACGGGAATCTTCCGGCGACCAGTCCGGATCATCGGTTGGTGCCTCCAGACAAGTTATGGCATTTTTAAAGCCAGCAGCTTCGAAAGCCACATTCCAGTCTTTAACACCTTGTATTAAATAAGGTCGCCACTTTTTCGGTGTTGCCGGGTCCAGATAAAATACGATCTGTTTTTTAGGCTCTACCAGCTCGCCCCGTTTATACGCTTCCGGATCTTTAGGCTCCAGCCTCCATCTTCTTACATATCTGGTTTGTGCAGCTCTCTGCTGGTCTAAACCATAGTCTGTCTGCCGTTGGGAAAAGAATCCAACCCGCTGATCGTATAATCGTGGTTTCATAGCTATTTTGGGCAAAAGCACCATAGATGTATGAAATTCTATGGTTAAAGAGCCTAAAGACTGGTCTCCCGGCGGCGCCGTTGCAATATAGGTCTTTATCGTTCTGGCTTCTATATTAAGCGGAAAAGACTTCACGGTATCAATATACGAACGGGATTCATCTATACGCTGTACTTTATAGCTTAATCGCTCTGCCTGGGGAAGGCCAATCGCAGCTATGTCTTTTGCAAAAAAATCATTTACCTCTATTACCCAGCTGCTCGAGTCTTTTCCGTAAGCTTTAATATCAAAAGAGGCTAAAATAGGAGCAAGGTTAGAATTTCTTACCGACTCGTACATCTCAGAATCTTTGTCGGCAACATTGGTATAAGAAGGGACTTTTATTAATATTTTCTTCCCTATCTTTTCCCAGATCCAAACCTGCGAGTTAACTTCCTCTCCACCATAAGTCCCATCTTTAGGAGGGGTTTTAGCATAGCGGGTAACACTCAGCATCTCCCGTCCCAATAACGAATCGGGAATTTCATAATAGAATTTGTCATCCAGTGAATAGACGTTGAACAAACCACTATCTCTTTTAGCATTGGATTTTATCACTTCGGAAAAAGCTTTTAAAGCACCTGGCTTAGGCTGTGGTTTCTGGAGAACAATAGGTGTCGCATTTTTAGTTGCTTTCTTTTTAGATTTGCAAGACGATATTGCTATCAACGATACCATACAAGCGAAAGCTATTTTCGGAAAGAGTTTATTCATACACTATTTAATAAATGCCCAATATAATTATTCTGGAATAATTATATCTTTTTCTCTAACCTGATCTCAGTTTTGTGTATGCGATTGTTACGTTTAACTGTAATGGGTATGCGTTTCCCGTTGCCTGACCGTAATATCTGGTAAATTTCATCTAACCTCAACACCGATGCTGACTTAGAATCCAAACTGAAAAGAATATCTCCTTCCTGTAAATCTTCATCGCTTCTACTTCCGGTAATCTTGCTGATTTTGTATTGGTTGTATTGCTCTCCGGTTGCTACAATTTCTATATCACTCATATTGTATTCGATCTCCGGAAGTTCTTTAAAATAAGGCGATAGCGCTATATATCCCCTTTTATAGTCATAAACTACATCATAATACTGTAGGAACTGACTCCCCAGACTTCCGTTTCTGGCTACAGACCGACTCACTTTCTCTCCTACATCTTCAAAAACAGGAAACGAAGTCAGTAAATTACGAATCGACAACTGCTGAATTTTAAGTTCCTTAATCCTGCCAAAATACCCCCTTATACGGCCTTCTAATCCCATGCCCAGATAACCGCTAATGGTAGAGTCGGGAAGGGGAAAACTGTTATTTTCCCAGGTCTCCAAAGCCAATGTATGTTCACCGCCTGAGTCGATAAGCAATTTTAGCAGGTATGTTTTTCCTTCATGGGTTAATATATTAACGCTGCAATATGGTCTTCGCTTCTCCAAAGATACCGGTATACGGATATTTCTTTTTTTAGACAATTCATAGCGCTTATCACTACAAATCATATAACCATACTGAATAGAAGTTTTAACAGTAAAACTGTTAAAAAAATCGAACCCTATTAAACCATGAATAGGCATTCCGGCATATGCAGATAAGTTAGTCTGCTGATCCTGGAGAATAACTGCGCCCAATCTTTTTGCTTCTATCTTACCTATTTTTACATGTATACCTGGTGTAACAAAAGCCACAAGCTCCTTTTGCTCTCCCAAACCACCTATTTCTATCCTGCGAATATAATCCAGATTCAACGAATCTTTTAAAGAAGCGTCTGTGATCAGCATCAGGTCCACTCCAGAATCCAATACAAAATTAAAGGGCCCCTTTTTATTTAAATAAGTTTGTAAAATGATTAAACTTCCCGATTTTATAAGCGGAAGTCTCACTCTCTTTTTCCCTTCAGGTAATGAAAATGCATCTTCAGGCTGAGCGTTGCTTGCTTGAACGTTCAGAAGAAAAAATAACACAGTCAATATCTTAAACAGGAAAGTCATCGTTATTAGTACAACAATTTATCAACTTCTGTGTTGATTTTAAATATTTATTGTTTTTAACTAAGATTTAGCTGAATTTTGCGTAATCAGAACATATCTATTTCTCCTATGAACAAATTCCTGAGCCTCTTTTTATTGGCTTCTTTAATGTTTAATCCTTGCTTTTCGCAGAAAAAGAAAAAACAATCCGGAGTAAATCCTCTTGCTCAAAAATTTACTGAAACCGAGAATAGTTACCTAACAGGCTTTGTACTTAAAGATATGCAAAGTGGAAGTATGGTTTATGAACATAATGCCAACAAAAACTTTGTTTTAGGATCCAATACAAAAATATTTACCCTACTGGGAGGTTTACATATCCTGAAGGATTCTATTGCATCATTTCAGTATATAACTAAAGGCGATTCCCTCATTATTTGGCCAATGGGCGACCCAACCTTTTTGCATAGCGAATTCAGCAAACAACCCGCATTTGATTTTCTTAAAGAAACCAGCAAGCACATTTATCTTGCCCATGGTCGTTATAAAGGCGGAAAGTTCGGAGAAAAATGGGCCTGGGATAATTACGATAGAGACATTCAGACAGAAATAACTGATTTCCCGATTTATGGAAATGTGGTTTCTTATAAAATACTGCCAAATGGAAAAAGCAATATCTGTCCCGATTTAGCAACAATGTATTTTGCGGAAAACACCACTTCCAATGGAGCTAAAAGAATAAGCAGGCTTGCAGAAAACAATAATTTAAGAATACCTGCAAACCTTCAATCGGGTTATTTCCAGAAAATCCCTTTAACACTCGACCCTTCATTACAGGCAGGTTTACTAACCGACACACTTTTAGCGGCCGGACATTCCACAACTTCTGTAGTAGCAATTCAAAAAGCAAACATCCCTGCTAAATATTCGGTTAAATACAATGCTAAAACTTTGAATGTATATAAAGCTTTGCTAAAAAATAACGAAAGCTTGTTTGGCGAACAGCTCCTGCTTAATTATTGTGCAAGTTTAAATAAACCACTCTCAACCGAAGCAGGAATTCAGGAGTCTTTAAAGTACTTTACTTTTCCAAAAGAAAACTTATCGTGGAAAGATGGCAGTGGTCTTTCTCCGTTAAATATGAGCACACCAAATACTATTGTTGCGGCGCTTGAACAGATAAATACAAAAGTCAACAATCCGGATCTCATGTTTAAGATATTCGGAGGAAACAAAACAGATCATATATATGCTCAACAAGGAGGTCTGGAAAACACCTATAATACCAGCGGATATATTATTGGCAAATCTGGTAAAAAATATGTTTTCTCTTTTCTAAACAACAATGTGAATAATCCGGGGGAAACTAAAGTTTATGTAAATAATCTTTTGAAGTTTATTCAGGAAAATTATTAATAATCTAAACCGGTTAGAGCGCTGTTCGCCAATTTAGATTAACCCATATGCGCCATTCTTCTCTCGCTTTGAACGAGAGAAGCATCCCACAAGAAAAGTGTTACTTTTATAATGGGGGATGCTTCGTTACACTCAGCAAGACGAATGATGAAGGTTTCCGCCTAAAATGACGTCTATGCAAATGCTTTCGAGAAAGAGAAATAGCTTAATTTTACATTTCGCAGCAAAAAACAAATGATATGAATTTAGAAAATAAAGTGGCCTACATTACCGGAGGCACTAAGGGAATTGGCCTCGGCATTGCCAAATCATTAATAAATGCCGATTTAAAAGTTGCTATATCTGGTAGAAAAGCATTAGATACTGAAAAATTAAAAGCTGAACTGGGAAGCGATGTTTTGATTATCGCTTCTGATGTTCGGAATTTTGAAGATGAACAAAAGGCTGTAGAACAGATTGTAAGTAAATTTGGTAAACTGGATGTTGTAATTGCTAATGCAGGACTGGGTAAATTTGCTCCAATTGATGAATTAAGTCTGGAAGATTGGAATGCCATGATCGACACCAACCTAACGGGCGTTTTCCATACTTTGAAAGCGAGTGTAGCACAACTGAAAGCAAACAAAGGTCATTACATTTCCATTGCAAGTCTGGCCGGCACTAATTTTTTTGCAGGTGGTGCGGCATATAATGCCTCTAAATTTGGGGTTGTTGGGTTTACACAGGCCGCTATGTTGGATTTACGTGATTATGATGTAAAAACAACCACCATTATGCCTGGTTCTGTAACTTCTCATTTCAATGAGCATGTGCCAAACGACGCTGACGGCTGGAAAATACAACCTGAAGATATTGGACAAATAGTGGTCGATTTATTGAAACTCAATCCAAATGTACTTCCATCTAAAATTGAAGTTCGTCCAACTAAAACAAAATAGCATTTTGCTCACAAAGGTGTTCGCCGATTGCGATGCTGCTTTACAATCCGGAATGAGGGTGCCAAAAAAGGTTCATGGGAAAATCAATATGAATGAATAATATCGGAGTCGAAGGCTCTCTCTAGAATACTTAGGAAAGAGAGACCTGCCTGTTGACAGACAGGTCTCCTCCTAAAGTCGTCGAAGTGATAATGTTCTTTGGCTTTTAGACATCCCTCTCAGAATATCGGGATCGCATATAGGTCAAGTTAAAAGTCCCCTTCATCCGCCCCTTGTACAATGTTTTGCTATGAAACACCATTTCTTAAATTTTGCACTTCCAACTCACCCTACCGTCCGGCAGCCAGGCTCGGGAAGAGGAGATTCATATCGACCACAGCGAGATATCTTCGCAGTGAACAATACTAACAATAACTAAGTAATTTCCTCTGTTATCTTATCTCCTTTCGATACTCAATACCGGCTACTTAATACTTGATACCTGCTACTTGATACTAAATACCACCTATTTTCAAAATTTCTATAAAACAAGGGGTAACAAACTTTTCATGCTATTGATATACATACAGAAAGCACAGACAACGTGTTAAAGCGGAATCCGAAAAGCTTTTAGAGTAGGAAAAAATTAAAATGACAAATATTATGAAAAACTTAATCAAAACCTCAATCGCAGCATTGCTTGTTTTTGCAATGGTAACTTCATGTAAGAAAGATCAAAATGGTGATGTATCTATGGAAAGACAGTTAACAGAAAAAGAAATGGCCAACGAAAAAAATCAGTTCGATAAAGTTGGACAGCAACACAATGCCTATTTGGATTTCTTTGCTAAAAATAGTGGCGATGCAAGCGTAGAAAATCTTATAAAAGTTTCTGCCGAATTTTATAAAGATGACAAAAACGATGAAACTACGGCTACTTTAAGAGCATCGGGAGAAATTTATGCTCAGGTACAGCAAGAAATTCAGGCCATTGGTGGCCCGTACAGACCTCTGGATCTTTGCAAACGCTTCCCTATCTTATGCGACATTTTTAAACCTTTCCCCGGACCCTACATCCCCTTTGATATCCTGAACTCTTCTACCGGAACATCTACAGACAGAACTTTGAAATTTATAGCCGAAGTGAAAAATATGGAAGCAAAAGTTATGGAAACAGATATGGAAGCTAGCGACAAAGCAGTTATTTTAGGTTATTATTCAACTGCAAGACACTCTGCTGCTTACTGGCACAATAATCTAATAGCCTCAAAAAATAACCCATGGTATAATCCGGAAAGAGCTGCACAATTCGCTAAATATCCGAAAGATATCATTGGTGCTGATGCAGATGGTGCTACAATCGGTGGAATCCTGGGAACCGGATTCGGCCCCTGGGGAACTGTAATTGGAGGTGTTGTTGGCGGAGCAGGTGCCAGTATCTGGGCTGCTGTGTCTAAAAAATAAAATTAATAAATAGAGCAGGAGACTGCCGCTTCGTACCCTTCCGATGAATCGGAACAATGACAAAAATAAGTACGTCATTGCTCCAAAGGAGTTCCTATCGGAACAAGGAATCGAAGCAATCTAAAAAACAATAGATTTAACATCCGCAATTTTTTCAAATCTTAAAAATTTAACCATGAAAAATATAATCAAATTAGGAACCTTCATGCTGTCTCTATTCATCATGACTGCCTGCAATAAAAATGAGGATACAAAAATCTCCTCAACAGAAAAAGAAATCTCACTTTCTCAAATGGAGAACAACGCAAACCGCTTAGACCAAACAGGTAAATTGCATAACCAGTTCCTGGATTACTTTGCAGCTAATGTTGATTCCAAAAACAACGATCTCAACATAGAAGACCTAATCAGCATCTATTCTAAATTCGCCAGGGAAAACCAGGTAAATTTTGATGATGAACAACGCAGCAATCTAAGTTCGGCTTACAATACCATGAGGGAGATGATGGGCAAAGAATCCAAATTAGAAAACATCTCTTTGGATATTTGTAAAAGGTTTCCGGTTATTTGCGACATTACAGGAACAGGTCCATATAACCCAAACCCGATAAATATTTTAGCTAATACCACTGGCGAAACATCATACGACAGAACATTAAAATATATCGAAAGCATCAAAGACATAGAAAATAAAGTTCTTGCTTCCAAAGAATTCGACGAAAAAGACATGGAAACTATTCTTGCCTTCTATTCTGTAGCAAGATATTCTGCCGCTTACTGGCACAACGTACAGTATGTTTCGCAAAAAAGCAGCTACTGGTTTAACGAAAATGATGCTAAAGCAGTTAGACCCTGCACAAATTGTAACGTTGTAAATGCAGATGTTACCGGAGCTATAGTTGGCGCACTTGCCGGACCATGGGGCTCTCTTGGCGGCGCCGTTGTTTTTAGTGCTGCAGCTAAAAATATGGGCTGGCGCTGGTTTTAATAAAATACCCGATAGGTAGATAGATAGGTTGAAGACCCCAAAAGCAAATTGCTTTTGGGGTTTTTATTAATATAATTTTCTATCGTTAAGTTTATGCCAGCAGATATAAGAAACCAGCAGTACCAGAAATATAAAAATAGCCTGAAAAGTTACTGCTGCCCAGCCATCTATCCACAAATGTCCTATAATTGCAGATACATAAACGATTCCCAATGCTACATATGCCCACTCTTTTAAACGGTTCCAAACAGGCAGTATCAGTAAAAGCCCTCCTATAAAACTTCCTACACCTACTTCCCATCTCAACCACTCCGGTATTAACAAATGTCTCGTTCCTTCTAAGGCCATTGGACTGTTCATAAAGAATATTCCGGGGAGGATAAATAAAGCAAGCAGACCAGTGCTTATCCAATAAGCAATTTTTACAGATTTCTTTGATTTTATTTCCATAATTAGGGGTTTATAATTACTTCCTCAAAAATAAGTATTATTAAAGCCTAAATTACAAACAATCTGACTTCTTGTTTATAGCTACGAAATACTGGAAACCGTAAACCATTGAGCCTTTAGGTTTGTAAAGTCAAATATTCAAAGTTATTATTGTTATTGAAGAATTTCCTTTAGCTATTTTTTCTTGTTAATAACTCCGATTTTAGTTGAAAGGTTAATACTGACAGCGGAGCACTATCCCTTGGCCAGGCTTACGACCTATCTTGTGATTCAGTCCACTGTCAGTTGTTAAACAAGCATCAAATAGAAATTGGAGTTTACAGGCTCATTAGTAAGGTTTTGATTGTGTTTAAACCCATTAACCATTGTTTTACATTAATACAAAGTTATGAATTACACTTTTTTTATCGGTATCGATGTTTCTAAAAATACTTTAGACTTTTCTGTAATGTATGGGAAGGCAAATCTGTTGCATTCCAGGATATCCAATGATCTGACAGGGCTTAAGGAATTTTGGGCAGTTCTAAAATCAAAACCTGGGTTTGAGCTCTCAAAAGCCATCTTTTGTATGGAGCATACCGGGATTTACAATCATCATTTATTGAATTTCTTACATGCAAAAAAGGCAAATATATGCCTTGAAGCCTCTGTCCATATAAAACTTTCTTCGGGTTTACAGCTAGGGAAAAATGATAAAATAGATGCGCAGCGTATAGCCCAGTATGCGTTCAGGAATCAGGATGAGCTCAAACTTTGGCAACCTAAGAGAGAGGTTGTACAACAGTTGAAACACCTGGCATCATTACGCAGCAGGTTACTGAATGCCAAAAAGCAATTGTCGGTTGCATTAGCGGAGACCAGAACATTCGATAAACAAGTTGCTGCTGAAATGAAAAAGGCATGCACATCATCACTAAAAGCTCTGGAAAAAGACATAAGATTGGTTGAGGATAAAATGTCTCAGATCATACAAGCTGATGAAATACTTAAAAACCTCTTCCGTATAGTTACCTCTATACAGGGGATAGGAAAAGTGACAGCTACAGAAATGATTATTACAACCAACGAGTTTAAGGATATTACGGAACCTACCAAGTTTGCATGTTATGCAGGGGTAGCTCCTTTTGAACATTCTTCCGGCACTAGTCTTAAGGGGAGACAGCGGGTGTCACACAAAGCAAATAAGACTATGAAAAGCTTACTGCACATGTCTGCTTTAGTAGCTATCTGCTATAATGATGATCTGAAAGCTTACTATCAGCGCAAAGTCGAAGAAAACAAAAACAAAATGTCGATTATAAATGCAGTTAGAAACAAACTTATATGGAGAATTTTTGCCTGTGTCAGAAATAATAAAATTTATGAAAAAAATTATCACTCTGCTATTGTTTAAACCATAGAAATCCTTTAAGTTCATCTAATTCCTCTTTCATTTGGATCATGTGCAGTGTTAGCTCTTCTATCTTTTTAAGCAGAAGCATATTCAGTTCTCCCAGTACAATTCCATTTTTTTCAATTTCTTTTCCTGAGGGAATTTCGGGCAGATGTTTGTTCTTATCTACAAATTCTTTCACTTCGTATAAACTAGCCAGTTTATAGTCTTTACTAAAAACATAATCGGGAACTGGTATATTGGTATCTACCTTAATTTCTTTGGCATGAATCTTTCCGTTAACCGTCAGTTTCTCATCCGGATTTCGGGTTCCTATACCCACATTGCCATTACTACCGGCCGTTGCCATAAAAGAAAAACCAAGAATTGGGTCTATAAAGAATTGAGAATATTCTTGTACATTAATTTGTTTCTGAGATTGTATTCTCAATACAGGATTTACTCCAGCGTGTTCTATATATCCACCGGCGGGATCTTGCCCCGACCATATATAACTAGTTTGGTTACCCCATCGTATCACCCCATCCCTTTCCAGCATAACTTTTGACCATGCAGTAGTAGGACTATTTTGAGTTTTTCTGAAATATAACTCCTGATCGAAAAAGCGCCCCGCGAATTGCATGGCAAAATTGTTAGAAGTATTGCTATGCCTTACATCTAACAAATGCCACCAATTGGAATCATCAGCAGGATAATTCAATGGCTGCGAAGTTTCAAAAAAACCAGACGTCGCTCCCTCACTTCCCTGCAACCCTGCATTATCTCTGGTTTGTGTCTGCGCAAAAATCTGATTAACGTAAAGGAGAATTATAAATGGTAAAAGTTTTTTCATATTTAACAGAAATGCCCTATTAAAAATACAAAACAAATAACCAATTAAACAAGTTTATTAATTAAAATAAATATATTTTATTTATAAACAAACAAAAAACTTAAATAAGAATACGTAAATTAAAAATTTCTGAAAAAGGATATTATTTTAAACATTTTATTTCACCAACACCTCGTTAAATTAATTATTTATTATTACGCCATCACAAAACAAACACATACATTATTGTCAAATCAAATATTTTAACAGTTTCAAAATAGACATGAAATAATCTCAATTTGATATAACATCAAATGAGAAGCAACCTATATTCGCCAGATTAATAAGACACCAATCGATTGCTCAAGATTTACCTTATACCAATCAGGCCTTCTTCCAGACTTCTTCGGGAAAAACCAACACCTCTATCGAATAAACACGATACCGTTAACATACCATTCCCGAGCCAGGTCCGAACCAATACCGGTACAATGACGGAGTTTCACGGACTTTCACGGACTTTAGCGGAGTTTGATGGACTTTTAAGAAATCCAATTGAAGGGAATTACGAGGAGAATTTCTATATTTATTAGGAAATCTAATTTAACCATAATCGTATTAAAATAAAAATGAAAGATAAAAACATTCAAAAATTAACTAAACCCTATGCTTTATCAGCAAACAGTATAAAAACAAAAAATGAGTTTGGTGAAGCCAATGCTATATTTTCTTTGATTTACAACAGATTTAAGCAGGTGATGGACATTAAATGGGATAGCAAAAAACTAAAGAACTTTAGAAAGCTTATTCTTGAAATTATACGATCTGCTCCGAAAGATCAAACTGGCAACCGTAAACTTTGGGACGGCGATATCACTTTGCTGGAAGGGTTTCAGCTTAATCCTAAAGCCACAGCAGATAACCTGTTTCGTAAAACAATATCTATAACGGCTGATCCCCGGGAAGGGATTAACATAAAGATTACACCATTTAAGTATAAAACAGCATTTGAAAAGGCTCATCCTAAAACCTCTACCGCAGAGGTAAGACTATATATCTTTAGTTTTGATATAGTACACAGAAAATCTTCCGGAGGAAGTGTTATTTTACTGGATCAACCGCATGGAAAGGATGTTAATAAGGACATTGAAATGAACGCTTCACTGAAAGACAACAGATTAACATTAATTATCCGCAAAGTATCTTTTAAGTCGGGGGCGGGTCATACGGCTATTTTGGACAGGCAATATATTGGGGCTACGTTAACCAATGCCATTTATATTAAAAATGGTGAACTGGTGCATTTCATTCCCGAACAAAGAGAAGAACCTGTTAAAAAAGCGGAGGCAAAAGTTGGAGAATGGGAGGATCTGGGTGAATTTTAACGGGAAATCTGTATAAAATTCAAAGAACATTTGTTTTTCGGCGATCCTGAAACATTCACATCTTTTTCCCGGCAATGTCTCCCAGACGATGATGTTGCATCAACAAGTTCTATGGCACATCGTCCTTTCAGAGACGATGTTGGAAAAAAGGTATCTAAAAGTACTGCCTTTTGTCAGGCTGAGGTTTAATATATTGTAATATAAATATGAATGACGTTACAGTAAGAGATTGCTTCGTTCCCGAATCAAGTTCGGGACAGGCTGTACCTCCTCGCAATGACAAAATCGAAGGTCATTGCGAGGAACGGAGCAATCTCATTATCAGTGTTTTAATTAGAAAGTCAATGGTAGGCACTCGAAGCCTTTTCTGTCCGAGTGCGGGGACACTTCGACAAGCTTCCCGAAAATCGAGATGACAACGTTAATGCTTTTCCTTTTCCCAGCAATGTCTCTCGAAGAGGACGTTGCGTCAACAAGAGAAGGAAGCGAAGGTATTTTATACTGGTGTTTAATAGAGTCTGAAGACTCTTTTTTATTTAACGATCCGCAGAGACGCTATTGCTTAACTCTACGGACAGGGGTAGGCGGGGACACTTCGATAAGCTTCTCGAAAATCGGGATGACAACGTTAATGCTTTTTTGGACACCCGCTCTTTAAAAAAGAAAGGAAGTTGTTTAGTTCAAATTGAGAGCTACTGCTTTTTTAAGACACTAATGAAATATATTGTTACTCCCACTATACCAGCACTTTACTCCCAGTATACTCCCACTTTAGTACCACTATTAAAAAAAGCGCTAATGGAGAATGCGGATCTTGCTCTAAAGGGTCAGCTAATAGCTATATAAAGAGGATTCTATTTTGCTTTCCTGGACACATCTAAAGGTGCCTCAAAATCATCTATAGAAACGGCGTGTTTGGATGGCTTAATATTTTCTCCTTTATACCTGGCGTACACTTTAGTAAATTCTGCTCCGAAAAACAGAATTGCTGCAGAATAGTAAACCCATACCGCTATTACCACAACAGTTCCGGCGGCGCCATATACAGAACCTACGGAAGCGTAACCTATGTAAAGTCCTATAAGGTACTTACCTAACATAAACAATAAGGATGTAAATATCGCTCCCGAACGTACGCTTTTCCACTTGATATTGGCATCGGGCAGTACCTTGTAAATAACCGCAAACAATATAACCAGGACAATGAAGGTAACGCCCAAATTGGCATAGTCGAACAGAAACAAAGTTTCTTCCGGCACAAAACGCCCTAAAATATCGCTGAACGCCGTCACCAGGCTATTTACAATAAGAGAAACTATTAACAAAAAACCCAATGTAGCCACCATAGATAAAGACAAGACGCGGTTTACAATTAATTTTAACCAACCTTTTTTGGGCAATGCTTTTACTTTCCAGATCTGGTTTATAGAGTCCTGTATTTCTATAAAAACCCCCGTAGCACCAAGCAATAAAGTAACTGCTCCGGTAATGATGGCTAGCATACTTTTACCAGATAATGCCAGATTCTTGAGTACCGATTGGATCATAAGAGCAGCATCGGCACCAACAAAACCAACAATCTCTTCAAAAACTTTTCCTTCTATGGCTTCTTCTTCGTAGAACATACCTGCCAGAGACAATAAAACCAATAGCATGGGTCCTAAGGAAAAAATAGTGTAATAGGAGAGTGCTGCACTCAGTTTAAGGCCCTTATCATTACTAAATGCCTGGAAACTTTCGATAACAACTTTAAAGATGTTTTTCAGTCTGGCAAATATTTTTCTCATATCAATGGCATCTATCTGTTTGCTATAGCCAGAAGATTAAGGTCTTTATAGTTTAGGCCAAATCTGTCTGCTAAATATTTATTCGTTACCGCTCCCTGATAGATATAAACAGCATTTCTAACGCCTTGTTTTTGCCAAATTAGATTATTAAGTCCGCCCAGGTCACCAATATCAATTAAAATAGGAGTGAAGATATTGGTTAATGCATAGGTTGCTGTCCTGCTTACTCTCGATGCGATGTTCGGGACACAATAGTGGATTACATCGTATTTTCTGAAAACAGGATTTTTATGGTTAGTAACTTCCGATGTTTCGAAACAACCGCCCTGATCTATACTGACATCTATCACCACCGAATTGGGTTTCATTTTAGAGACCATTTCGTCGGTTACCACACAAGGGCTTCTTCCTTCAACCGCTCTTAACGCTCCAATAGCAACGTCGCAATTTCTTAATGCTTTCTCCAAGACTATGGGTTGCAGAACAGAGGTGAACACATGACTTCCGATATTATTTTGCAGCCGCCTTAATCTGTACAAAGAAGAATCGAAGACTTTTACGCCAGCACCCAGTCCCAGAGCAGTCCGGGCGGCATATTCGCCCACGGTCCCCGCCCCTATAATGACAATCTCGGTTGGAGGCACTCCGGTTACTCCGCCCAGCATCAGGCCTTTTCCACCAAAGATATTGCTTAAATATTCTGCCGCAATCAATACAGATGTTGCCCCTACAATCTCGCTCATCGCCCTCACTACACTTAAAACATTTCCGTCATCTCTTAAATACTCAAAAGCGATTGCAGTCACTTTCTTTTCCATCATGGCCTTAACATCTTCTTCTTTTAAAGTAGCAGAATGTAAGGCAGAAAAGATAATCTGGCAAGATTTCATCAACGCGATGTCTTCTTTTACAGGCGGTGCCACTTTAAGAATAATATCTGCTTTGTAGATTTCCTTCTTATCCGGAACAATAAGTGCTCCCTGTTCAGAATAGTCATTATCGGTAAAATTTGCTGCCAGGCCGGCACCGGTTTCAATCATTACGCGGTGTCCGTTGTTCACTAACAAGGCTACCGACAAAGGTGTTAAAGCTATCCTTTTTTCCTGAAAAGCCGTTTCTTTAGGTATTCCAATGAATAAACTTTTGGATGATTTTCTTACCCGCTCCAGTTCCTCCTGCGGCTGGTACATTGCCTGTCTGGCAATCTCTGCAAAACCACTTATAATTTTTGAGCCCATGCAATAAATTCCTTACAACATCATTTTTGGTATATAAATATACGCAATCACCGGTAAAAATTTTAACCGGACTTATTTTAATTTAAGTCTGATTTAGTGCTTTTAGATTATCTTCGGGAATATAGTCTATCTGCCATAGCCAGGTATACCTGCTTATTTGCGTATTGATAAAGAACTATACCCTCTTTGCCCTTTAGAATCTTTCGCTAAGATGGAAAGAAAGCAGCGATAAAAAGAAACCTTTCTATTTAAGGAACATTATCCGCTTCACATAAGCGTCATTAACGCAGAAGCACTCCTAATTTCGTCTTGCTGAGTGTAACGAAGCATCTGATCATAAAGGTAGCACACCCTGGCCCAACTATTTCTGCCTACACTACAGTAATTGAAGGCAGGAAATAAAAGATAAAAATATTTTTTAGATTAGCATTTTTAAAAAGACACCTAACCTAAAAATTATGTTCAGAAAACACATGAGCTACGGTGCATTGGCATGTATGTTAGCTTTGCATTTGGTATCTTGTAATAGCTCTTCCAATTCGGAGAAACAAAAAGAAGAAACTCACAATCCGGCGACGCAGACGATTCCGGAAGAAGCAAAAGGATTAATTGGTCGTTGGGACCTGACTGTCGATAACGAAGGCAAAGAAGCTCCGTCATGGCTGGAAGTAAAGCTTTCTGGCTTTAACACACTGGTGGGCTCGTTTGTAGGTAGTTCCGGCAGCAGTCGCCCGGTTTCGCATATTAAATTAGATCAGGGAAAATTTTCTTTCGAAATTCCACCACAGTGGGAAGGTGGAGATGGGATGTTTACCATTCAGGGTGAATTGGCAGGAGAGACTATTAAAGGTACTATTACTTCCAATAAAGGCAATACATTCAATTTTACCGGAACCAAAGCACCTTATCTGGTAAGATCCGGAGATGCACAATGGGGAGAACCAATAGAACTTTTTAATGGCAAAGACCTTTCCGGATGGAATACTTCTTCAGATAATAGCCAATGGGAGGTAATTGACGGTATCCTGACTAATAAAAAGACAGGTGCCAACCTGATTAGCGAGCAAAAGTTCGATGATTTTAAACTGATTGCCGAGTTTCGTTATGCTGAAGGTGGAAATTCTGGAATTTATTTAAGAGGACGTTATGAAGTACAGGTAGAAGATTCGCCTAAAGACAGACATCCGGGCTCTTTATATTTTGGTGGTGTCTATGGGTTCTTAGCTCCCAGCGAAATCGTAACACTTGGCCCGAACGAGTGGAATAAATTTGAGATTACACTTCGCGGACGCATGGTAACTATTGTAGCAAACGGCAAAGAAATTATCTGCAATCAGGAAATCCCCGGCATAACGGGAGGGGCTCTGGACAGTAAAGAAGGAGAATCCGGACCAATCTATTTGCAAGGAGATCATTCCGCTGTGGAATTCAGAAAAATAACTATTATTCCAGCGAAATAATAAGGAAAAAGGTGAGTACGCAATGATGAGATTCAAAAAGGGTACTCACCTCCGGAAATCCGCATAGTAGCGCAAGCATCCGCTTGTGCTTATAAGGATTAAAGGTACAAGCGGGGACGCTTGCACCAAACAAAATTTTACAGATTTACTTAATGAGAATGTCCTAAAAGTGCTGTCTTTGTCATAGAAATCAAGGTGACAACTTCGACTTTTTACCCCCCTCTATAGCAGTTCGTAATTAGGCAAAACTAACCCCGCCTATTTTTACTCAAAGTAATTTCTCTTGAATTTTCATCTGTTGTCTTAATCTCAATGGCAATATAGCTATCGGGCAACAGATCGGGTATTTTCTCTGGCCATTCGATCATACAATATTCTCCCGAATAAAAATAATCCTCATATCCTAAATCGAAAGCTTCTCCCTGATTTTTTATCCGGTAAAAATCAAAATGGTATATTTTACCATTCTCTTTTGTCTCGTATTCGTTTACAATAGAGAAAGTGGGGCTAGAGGTATGATCTTCTGTCCCCAATAGATAGCACAACTTACTTATAAGAGTTGTTTTTCCGGCACCCATTTCGCCATAAAAAACAAAAATTCTTTCTTCCTCTGCGAAAGAAAGAACCTGTTTGGCAGCATTATCTAATTCGTTTAAGCTTTTGGTACTTATTTGCATAACGCAAAAATAACGCTCTATTTATTTTTATAAGTAACAAATGGGATAATCATTTCTTCCATAGAGATTCCACCATGCTGGAAAGTCTCGTTATAATAATTTACAAACTGATTGTAATTATTCTGGTAAACGAAATAGCTGTCTTCCTTGGCGAAGATAAAGCTTGAGCTCACATGCAATTTTGGAAGCATAATCTCGTGTGGATTTTTAATATGAAATACTTCTTTTGCCGTAAATGCCAGGTTTTTACCCTGCTTGTATCTTAAATTGGTATTTGTATTTCTATCGCCAATAACCTTACTTGGTTTTTTTACGCGAATAGTTCCGTGATCTGTTGTCAGCATAACTTTTACCCGTTTTTGTGACAGTTTTTTAATCAGATCTAACAACGGCGAATGCTCGAACCAGCTTAAAGTTATAGAACGGTATGCAGCATCGTCATTTGCCAACTCTTTAATCATTTGCATATCTGTTCTGGCATGGGAGAGCATGTCCACAAAATTGTATACAATAACGTTCAGCGAGTTTTCCATCAGGTTCGGCAGCATTTCGTTTAAATCCTTTCCTTGTTCCTGAGTTAAGATCTTATTATAAGAATACTTAATATCCTTTCTTAAAGTTCTCTTGATCTGATCTGCCAGAAATTCGTTTTCATAGAGATTCTTACCGCCCTCATCTTCATCATTTTGCCACATCGACGGATACCTTTTTTCCATATCTAAAGGCATTAAACCAGCGAAAATAGCATTTCTGGCATATTGTGTTGCCGTAGGAAGAATACTTAAATAAATATCTTCTTCTTCCATCCTGAAATATTCACTAATGATAGGGTTGATAATTTTCCATTGATCGTAACGGAGATTATCTATCAGGATAAAGAAAGTAGGAATGTTATCTGTTAAAGCAGGAAATACCTTCTTTTTAAATAACTGATGAGAAAAAACAGGCGCATCATCCTGGTTATTTATCCATTTAACATAATTCTTTTCTATAAATTTAGAAAACTGGGCATTTGCTTCTGCTTTTTGTAAAGTCAGGATTTCATGCATGCCTTCATCTTCTAATTTCTCAAGCTTCAGTTCCCAGAAAATAAGCTTTTTATAAACGTCTACCCATTCCTTATAGTTGAGGTTATCGTTTAAGGTCATTCCCAGATTCCTGAAATCTTGCTGATAGGCCATAGAAGTTTTTTCGCTAACCAACCGCTTATTATCTATCAGCTTTTTTATAGTAGATAAAATCTGTTTGGGGTTTACAGGCTTTATCAAATAATCATCGATAGTTGCACCAATGGCATCCTCCATTAGATATTCTTCCTCACTTTTAGTAATCATCACCACGGGAATATCTGGATTTGAGCTTTTTATAGCTGTTAAGGTTTCCAATCCGGTAAGTCCCGGCATATTTTCATCTAAAAAGACTAAATCGAAATCCTTCGAGTTAAAAATATCTAAAGCATCGTTGCCATTTGTTGCCGTTTCTATATTGTATCCTTTTTCGTTCAAAAAGATAATGTGTGGTTTTAAAAGATCTATCTCATCATCGGCCCACAAAATGTTCGCTGCTTGCATATATTTAAAAAATTAAAATTCAAAAACATAGTATACTGACGGTATTTTAGGCAAAATAGTATAGGTATAATTTTTAATATCCCTAATAAAAATAGTGTCAGATTTTACCGCGTCAATAAATTTAACAAAATTTGTGCCTTATAAAGTCAAATGTATTTGAATAAGCACAAAATAATTAACGATCCGGTCTATGGTTTTATTAGTATCAAGACTCCATTAATTTTTGATTTAATAGAACACCCCTATTTTCAAAGACTTAGATACATTAAGCAAGTTGGGATGGCCCATCTCGTTTATCCGGGTGCACTGCATACCAGATTTCACCATGCATTGGGCGTTATGCATTTAATGCAACTGGCTATTGAACATCTGCAGTCCAAAGGACAGGACATTAATGCAGAAGAGGCAGAGGCCGCTTGTATAGCTATCTTACTACACGATATTGGCCATGGCCCATTCTCTCATGCACTGGAACATAGCCTGGTTAAGCGTATTTCTCATGAAAGGATAAGCAGACTTTTTATAGATAAATTAAATCGTGATCTTGGTGGGAGGTTAAACCTCGCCTTAGAAATTTTTAACAATCAGTATCCTAAGAAATTTTTCTTTCAGCTTATCTGCGGCCAGTTAGATCTGGACAGATTAGATTATTTAAATCGGGATAGTTTCTTTAGCGGTGTTACCGAAGGTACAGTTAGCTCTGACAGGATTATTAAGCTGTTAAATGTTAAAGACGGGAATCTGGTTGTAGAGGAGAAAGGCATTTATTCGGTAGAAAAATTCCTGATTGCCAGGCGGCTGATGTACTGGCAGGTTTATCTTCATAAAACAGCTCTGGCGGGCGAACAGCTCTTAGTAAAAATCCTAAAAAGGGCCCGCGAGCTAGCCAGGGAAGGGTTAGAGCTATTTGCCTCTCCGGCACTGAAACACTTTTTATACCATGATATACAAGGTGATGAATTTACTGTAGACAGCGAGCATCTGTCCTGTTTCGCACAACTGGACGATCATGATATTATGGGAGCCATTAAAGTTTGGCAGCAGCATGAAGACTTTGTGTTACGTACGCTTTGCACTTTTTTAATTACCAGAAGGCTGTATAAAGTAGAGCTTAGTAATGAAGAGCCCGACTCGGCAAAAATAAATGAGCTAAAGGAAAAAATTATAGCTGCTTTTAATATTACAGAGGAAGAAGCGTCATATTTTATATTTACCGATTCTGTAAATAACCGGGCATACAATAATACGGGCAGCGGAAGCATTAATATATTACGCAAGAATGGTGAGATAGAAGATATTACAAGAGTTTCAGATACGTCCAGCCTGGAAGCCCTGTCTATTGTCGTAACAAAATATTTCCTGTGCTATACTAAAATATAGACCTTAATTGCTATTTTGACTTAAACAATTTGTTCGTTTAATATTATCATTTAATTTTGCCAGATGCAGTTTACCGCAAAAGAGGTTTGTACACTACTTAATGGAACCCTGGAAGGGAGTCCGGATGTGATTGTTAATAAATTAGCTAAAATAGAAGAAGCAGAAGAAGGTTGCCTTGCTTTTTTAGCTAATCCTAAATATGAGTCTTTTCTATATACTACCAGAGCATCTGTAGTGATAGTAAATGAAGATTTAGAGGTTAATGAGCCTGTGCATCCTACCATCATAAGAGTCCCTAGCGCATATTCCAGTTTCTCGGTATTGCTGGAGATGTACAATACTATTAAACTCAATAAATCAGGTATAGAACAGCCTTCTTTTATACATCCCGAGGCTAGCATTGGTAAAAATGTGTATATCGGGGCCTTTGCTTATATCGGGGCGGGAGCTTCTATAGCCGATAATTCAAAAATATATCCGCATGTTTATGTAGGAGATCATGCGCATGTAGGCACAAACTCTACCTTATTTTCGGGGGTAAAGATATATCATGACTGTGTAGTGGGGAACGATGTCGTTATCCATGCTAATGCCGTAATAGGCAGCGACGGTTTTGGTTTTGCTCCCCAGGCTGATGGTTCTTATAACAAGATCAGCCAGATTGGCAATGTTGTGATAGAAGATAATGTAGAAGTTGGTGCAAACACCTGCATAGATAGAGCGACTATGGGATCTACCCTGATTAAAAAAGGTGTTAAGCTAGATAATTTGATTCAAATAGCCCATAATGCAGAAATAGGTTCTAATACTGTTGTAGCTTCACAAACTGGAATATCCGGAAGCACAAAAATTGGTGAGAATTGTATAATTGGTGGCCAGGTTGGTATTGTTGGACATATTTCAGTAGCCAAAGGTTCGCAAGTACAAGCGCAATCCGGCATTAATAAGGGGATTACAGAAGAGGGAAAAAAATGGGCTGGATCGCCAGCAGTAAGCTATCAAAATAATATGAGATCTCAGGTTGTTATTCAAAGGCTGCCAGAACTGGAAAGAAAGATCGAAGAATTACAAAGAGCTTTGCAGGCGCTCAAATAAAATAAAACTTATGAATCCAAAACAGAGAACGATTAAATCGGAAGTTAGTTTTTCGGGGGTTGGCTTACATACAGGAGCAAATGTAACCTTAACTTTTAAACCGGCACCGGAAAATCACGGTTATAAATTCCAGCGAATTGATTTACCGGGACAACCGATTATTGAAGCCGACGTAGACAACGTTACAGACACCGCAAGAAGTACAACCATATCGCAGAACGGGGCAAGTGTAAGCACTACAGAACATGTATTGGCAGCTTTAGTTGGCTGTGAAGTAGACAATGTACTGATAGAACTGAATGGTATTGAGGTGCCTATCTTAGACGGGAGTGCCATAGAATTTGTTAAAGGCATAGAGTCTGCAGGATACAAAGAGCAAAATGCAGAAAGGGAATATTACTACATCCCACATAATATCAGCTACTCCGAGGAAGACAGAAATGTGGAGATGATGGCCATGCCTTATCAGGACGATTACCGCTTTACCTGTATGGTAGATTATAATTCTCCTGTTCTTGGTAGCCAACATGCTACCATTACTTCTATTGGAGATTTTAAAACAGAAATTGCTTCTTGCAGAACTTTCGTTTTTCTTCATGAACTGGAAATGCTTTTAAAGCATAACCTGATAAAGGGAGGAGACATTAATAACGCTATCGTTATTGTCGACCACGAATTGGCACCAGAGGAACTTTCTGATCTGGCAAAGGCTTTCAACAGAGAAGAAATTAAAGTTGCCAAAGAGGGCGTTTTAAACAATATCCAATTACGCCATCAAAACGAACCTGCCCGTCATAAACTATTGGATATGATTGGTGACCTGGCTTTAATTGGCGTACCACTAAAAGGCCATATTATGGCTGCAAGGCCGGGACATGCGGCAAACGTTGCCTTTGCTAAGAAGATTAAGGCAATGATAAAAAAAGACCGTAAAAAGAAATCTGTAAATGTTTATGACCCGGCAACAAAACCTGTGCTGGATATTAAACAGATTATGAATATTTTACCGCACAGACAACCGTTCCTGTTCATCGATAAAATTATCGAACTGACCAAAAACTATGTTGTTGGCGTGAAGAACGTAACCATGAACGAGGAATTCTTTAAAGGACATTTTCCCGGTGCTCCTGTTTTTCCTGGTGTTATCCAGATTGAGGCTATGGCACAAACTGGCGGCATTTTGGTTTTAAGCACTGTTCCTGATCCGGAAAATTACCTGACTTATTTTCTTAAGATAGACAAAGTCCGCTTTAGAGCACAGGTGAACCCAGGAGATACTATCGTTTTCAGATGTGACCTGATGGAACCCATAAGGAGAGGTATTGCACAAATGAAAGGTGTGGGAATGGTTGGTGAAACCGTTGTGGTAGAAGCCGAAATGATGGCACAAATAACAAAAGTTAAAGAAAACTAAATCACTAAAAATGATACAACCACTCGCATATATACATCCACAGGCAAAAATTGCAGACAGTGTTGTTATTGATCCTTTTGCTGTTATCCATAAAGATGTGGAAATTGGCGAAGGTACCTGGATTGGCTCTAATGTAACCATTATGGATGGTGCCAGAATTGGGAAAAACTGTCGTATTTTTCCGGGGGCTGTAATCTCTGGTGTTCCGCAGGATCTGAAGTTTGAAGGCGAGGAAACTACAGCAGAGATTGGCGATAACACAACTATCCGTGAATTTGTAACAGTCAATCGCGGAACTAAGGATAGATACAAAACTATTATCGGGAAAAACTGCCTTATACAAGCATATTCACATATTGCGCATGATTGTATGGTGGGCGATCATTGTATTTTTAGTAATAGCACAACACTTGCCGGCCACGTTACTGTTGGAGACTATGTAGTTTTAGCAGGACTGGTTGCTATCCATCAGTTTGTTAAAGTTGGTTCACATGCATTTGTAACAGGCGGATCACTAGTACGTAAAGATGTTCCTCCTTATATTAAAGCTGCCCGCGAACCGCTATCTTACACAGGTATTAACTCTGTTGGATTACGTAGAAGAGGCTATTCTTCTGAGCAAATTAATGAGATACAAGATATTTACAGAATTCTGTTTGTAAAGAACAATAATGTCACCAAAGCATTGGACATTATTGAAGCCGAATTTAACCCTACTGAAGAACGCGACGAAATTCTTAATTTCATCAGAAATTCTAACAGAGGTGTCCTTAAAGGTTTCGGACAATCTTAATATTCGATGGAAATTATCCTGGAGAACGTTGGCAGAAGATTTAACAGAGAGTGGATATTTAAGAATATTAATTATACATTCTGCTCTGGTAAGTCTTATGCCATTCTGGGAATTAATGGTTCCGGCAAATCTACCTTACTTCAAATCCTCTGCGGTTCGCTTTCCCCGTCGCAGGGCAAAATAGCTTATCAGCAAAACAAAAAAGCTATTGATACAGAACACATTTTCCAGCAAGTAAGCATTGCTGCACCATACCTGGAACTGATTGAAGATTTTACCTTATCTGAAGCCATACATTTTCATTTTCAGTTTAAAAAGCCTCTGGATAAAATCTCTTCCAAAGAGATCATCCATTTATTAGGAATGGAGAGCAGTAAAAACAAGCAGGTGAAATACTTTTCTTCGGGAATGAAGCAGAGACTAAAACTTGTTCTGGCGTTTTTATCGGACACTCCTTTACTTTTCTTAGACGAACCGTGTTCCAACCTGGATAACCAGGGCATAACATGGTATCATCAATTGGTTAGTAGCTATTCTAAAGACAGATTGGTTATCGTATGTTCTAATCAGGAAGTTGAATATGACTTTTGCGAAAATCAGCTAAAAATAGCGGACTATAAATAAGATCTTCAGTATATTTTTACGTCTAAACTTTAAGGGGCTGTTTTGTCTTTTGGCAACAAAACGCTATATTTGCGCTCCCAAATATAAATTATATTTATGGCTAAGGCATCGGAAATAAAAAATGGTAACGTATTAAGGTTCAACGGAGAATTGGTTTCTGTAGAAGAATTTATTCATCGTACACCAGGTAACCTTAGAGCTTTCTACCAGGCTAGAATGAGAAACGTAAAAACCGGAAAATTGGTTGAATATCGTTTCAGAACAGACGAAGAGGTAGAAATCTGTCGCGTTGAAACTAACGATTATCAATATTTATATGATGATGGTGATTTCTTCGTGGTGATGGACAACACAACTTTCGAACAATACAACATCCCAAAGCATCTTTTTGGTTCATCTGCCCGTTTCTTAAAGGAAGGTATGAATGTAATTGTTGCTTTTGAAAGTGAAGAACCTATTATGGCACAAGCACCTCATTCTGTTGAATTGGAAGTGACTTATACCGAGCCTGCAGTAAAAGGCGATACATCTACAAACGCGACCAAAAGTGCAACTGTAGAAACCGGAGTTGAAGTTAAAGTTCCTTTGTTTATTAACCAGGGAGACAAAATAAAAGTTGACACCTCTAATGGCGCTTACATTGAGAGGGTTAAAAACTAAGTTTTTTCATATTTAAGTTTTAGGTTTAGGTTGATAACGGCTTTACGCTTAATAGCGAAAGCCGTTTTTTTATGCTTAAATTCGGTATTTCCTCAAAGCTTTTAGATTCTATAGATTTTCTGAAAATCATTCTTTTTGAACTTTTACTTTTGACTTTATACTTTGTATAATAACTTAGTCTTTCTAAAACTTAAAGGTGAAGAAGACATTACGTAAAGATTTCCTGCTAAAACGCGAAGCGCTACCCAAAAGTGAATTCTGGAGAATGAACAGTAATATTGTGGAGCAGCTAGCTAAAATAGAATGGAATAAATATACTTTTGTACACCTATTTTTGCCTATCAGAGAAAGGAAAGAAGTAGATACTTTCGAAATTATCTCTTTTTTTAAAGAACATTATCCCGAGATAAATCTGGTTATTCCCAGAACAGATTTTATGCAAAAAAGGATGGAAAATGTGCTTTTCGATCATGAGCGAACTATTCTGCAAAAGAACAGATTTCATATTCCAGAGCCCGTTTTTGGAGAAATTATACCAGTCGAAAAAATAGATGCTGTTTTTATACCGCTTTTGGCTTTCGACTTAGAGGGGAATAGAATTGGTTATGGAGGGGGTTTTTACGATCGCTTTTTAGTTACCTGCCGAAAGGATGTTTTTAAAGTGGGCTTATCGTTGTTTGATCCTCTTCCTGATCTTATTGAAAAAGAGCCTTTTGACGTTAATTTAGATGCATGTATTACACCTCATCAAATATTTTATTTTAAATCTTGAGCTATAAAGCACTGTGTTAACGAACACATCTATATTAACAAAAAAATAACTTTATTTTTTTGATTTTATTACTTGCAATATTTATAAATAGTTGTAACTTTAATATTGAAACTAACCAATTATGAATTATAAAAAGCCCCTGAGTTCAAATTCAGGGACTTTTTAAGATACATTCATAAAAAATCAAAATCCGAATAACTTCTGTAAAATGTTAAAAAGTGTTAAGGTTCTTTACGGACTGAGGATTTCCCTTTATATTTGTGTCAGGTTTATAATTGGTTAGTAAAAGGCCTTCATCCTCCCCGTTTGAAGGCTTTTTCATTTTTTAAAAATAAGCTCTCACCTGAACTCCTCCTGTATGAATTGTTTTTATGTTCTCGGACTTTCTTCCTTCGTAGTTAAAATTAAGTTGTATTCCATTTGATATTACCCTTTGAAAGCCCGCCTGCCAGGTCATATTATTTCCAGGTTGCAAACCATCTAAGAGCTCATAAGCTATAGGCGTATTACTTTCACCTGAAAAATCATTACTAATGAAATTGATCTGGGAAACTAAAGTTCCCTTCTTTAAAATATTATAACGTATTTCTGAACCTAGTCTTAGATTTTTTACTTCTTCTCCTCCAAACGTCTCAGCATTTGACTGGCGCTTGAACGCACCATTAAAAGTCAATTTGAAATCGGTAGAAAACTGATAGCCAAACTCGGGCTTAAATTCCTGATAGCTTACTTCATAGTTTTTGTCTGTGAACATCTCTGAGTGATAGTTTTTAGCGCCATTTTTAAGTTCTATCAAAAAATTACTCTTTCTAACGAAGTTCCATCTAAAGCGAATACCCTGTTCATTCAAATCCCTACTCTCAAAACCTCCTGTCAGTAAAGATTTCGAGCCGTTATTCTGAAGGTTGAAATCTATTCCCCAGTTAGGATTCATCCTGTTAAAGAAAATGGAGTTACGCAAAAAGGAATTTAACGAAACCAGACTTGCTGCATCAATTCCCGTCTGGTATGGATTCAGGACAAGTCCACCTTCTGCAGCCAGAACCTTTTTATCAATACGCAGGACAGATAAGGTAGAAAACTTCGAGACGAAAGCAGCAAACCCTTTATTCTGCTTTATCAAAGCCGATGGTGTTAGTTTCAATGTTTGATTGATATTACTAAAATTCGAACGAATAAATTCATTTGTAGACCTGAAAATACGAATGTACCTGGCTTCGTCTACAAATCTGGCTATTTCAAACTCATTGAGTTCTTTTATTCCGTTACCGTTATAATCATTCCACGCATAAGTTCCCTGTCCGGCCGCAACCTCTAAATAAATGTATTCCCTCTTAGGTTCCTGCCCGGTTCCCAATTCATAAAATGTATTCAGGTTTAAAAAGCCTTTCCACGTGTTCAAGTTATAGTCTATCCGGGAAAGCAATGTTTCCTCATTTGCATTATCACTGCCCGCCTGTAAATAATCAATTGTCCGATAGGTTGTAATAATAGAAAATGGCGATTTGCCCTGCTTGTTCAATTCCAATTTAGCACTGTAGGTTTTGGCCCTGGTAAAATCTTCCAGCTGATTTTGATAAGGCAACTTGTCCAATCTTGTAATATAATTAAACTGGAAAGCGGTATTGCTATTGGAAGAATTGGATCGTAAAAAATAATCAAATTGTTTGAAAGAGAAAGACTGGAGATTGAGCTCGTTTATTTGGGTATTGAGCGTTTTGTTGATCTCCTGTTGAAAATTTGTTCCTACCTCAAATGGTCTAAACCGCTTAGTGAAAACAATGTCCTGTTTCAAAAAATCTCCTGATAAAGAGTCGGCCGCAGATTGCAACAAGCTACCATTATATTTAATTCCAAAGCCTTTATACTGGTATTTCGCATCAATCATTTGCTGCATTCCTTTATAATCTTCTGTCCTCAGGAAAGAGCTTATTCTATAGGTTATTTGTTTAATATCGGTTTTAAATAGCTGTAAAGACAAAGCGGTCCAATGCTCGTCACTTTCTCGTAATTGTAAGCCATTGATATTAAAATCTCTATCAAATTCAACAGGTCTAAAACGTTCGATAGGTTTAAATTTAGCGTCAGCAAATTCATAGCTTATCTGTGTATTTAACTTCAGACCCAACGAATCTAAACCAGATAATTTATACTGTTGGGTATAAACCATCTTGTAACCAAGGCCTTGATTTTGATTATTTCCAATAGTTGAATAAAGATTAACATCGTTATTGCTTATTCCCAATTCTGTAAAAAGCTTAGCTCTCCGGGCAATTTTATATTCTGCATTTAGAGTTGCCAATTGTTGTCTTTTTGGTGTAACAAGTAAACTCAAAGGTTCATAATCTCCTTGTTTTTGTCCGGACAAAGGAGCTACGAACTTATAAACCCTACCATTTGCTACCCCATTTACATCTAAAACATAATTGCCATTATTTCTGCCTACATAAGAAAAACCAACCCTATATTTGGCCTCTGCGGGATCTACAGAATAAACGTAAACAGGCATTCCCAAACTATCTATTTTTTTGTAAAGAATTTCATTTTCGTTAAAGGTGACAGAATCGATATTGGGAAATAAAGCCTGATCTATATTATTTCCAATTCCTTTGAGAAAATCTTGTTGTTCGGTTGAAAGATTCTGCAAAATAGGTCTGTTCGGATTGTCTTGCTCTGAATAAAAATTGAAACCAATCTTTAGCTTTTCTGTCTTGAAATCCTGATTGACGAAATAAAGACTTCTTCCATAAATTTTATCGGAATATTCAAATTCAACAGAGATTCTTGAATTTCTGGTAATTAATCTTTTGGTAGTAAAGGTAATTTCCGAAGTGTTGTAATCCATAACATAATCGTTATCCTGTCCCCTTACCAGTAATTCACCGTCGATAAAAACGCGCTCGGTTCCCGATAGAACAATAATATACTGCTCTCCATTGTTGCCACTTAAACGATATGGTCCCTGATTCCCTTCTTGTCCTAAAAACTGATTTCTTGCCGATCGCCCCTTTGATACCGCAGCAGCAAGCTGAGTGTTATAAGTAAAACCGGATTTATCTTTAAAAGAGTTAGCAATATAAGCTCCCTGAGTTCTTTTAAAATAATTCATGAAATAGCTATCGGGCCGTTGCAACTCATAATCTCCGGCTATTAGTTTCGAGTTATTACGCTTTAGCTGGATAAAAACTTTATCAAAATCGTTAATCTGTTGCGTATTTCCATCTGGCTGAATGGGGATATTATCGTCTGAAATTACCGCTGAGATTTCTATATCCTGACCAATCTTCCCTGAAAATTGCAGAGCCATATTGGAATTGACAGATAAATCCTGATTATTACCAAAACCTATACTTCTGGATATAGAACCGCTTTTGTCTATTCCCTGGAAATTGAATAAGGTGTTTTCCTGAGTAGGAGGCTGGTATACCAAACTTTTGCCCATAGCCTCAAGCCCAATAATGGAATTATCCTTATGAAATACTTTTTGTGTTAACAAAAGAGGGAACACTCTGTATGAAAATTTTACGGAGTCTGCATCCGGTTTCCTGGACCATGTTAATAATGCGTTCGCAAAATCGATATGATAAAAGCTGGAGTCCAGTAATTCATCGTTAACGTAGACCTTAAAAGTTTGCGGAAGAATGCTTAGCGAGTCTATGACGATAGAATCTCTAACAGCCACAACTTTGGTGTTGTACTTACTTTTGATCTGCGCATTTGCCGAGACCAAAACCAGCATGAAAATTATACACCAAAAAAACTTCTTTTTCATTAATTAGCTACTGGCAACGAGATATGAAATGTTGTGCCCTCGTTAAACTCAGTAGTAAAATATATATTTCCGCCGATATTCACTATAGCTTGTTTCACAAATGCGAGTCCCAGGCCTGTCCCCGAACTCTTTGTGGTAAAATTAGGTGTAAATATCTTTGCTTTCAAATCATCTGGTATTCCGGTTCCGTTGTCTTCAAAATCTATTTCAACAAATGAGTCATTTACATCGCAATGAATAGTCACTATTCCTTCCTTATCTTCCGGCATCGCTTCTATTGCATTTTTTAGTAGATTATTAAAAGATCTTAACAATTGATCTTTGTCTGCCTTGATGAAAACTCCTTTAATCTTTTCTTCGTTACAGAATATCTGGATATGGTCCATTTGTTTATAAACCTGTATTGCCTGGTTAAGTACTTCAACCAGTTCAATTTTTTCCATTTTTAAGTCAGGCATCTTTGCGAAGCTCGAAAATTCGGATGCAATTCTACTCAGACTGTCTATCTGTTCAATAAAAGATTTGCTAAACTTCTGAAATTTTAAATCGAAGTTTGGATCTTGTTCTTTCCAGGCTCTTTCTAGCATTTGAATACCCAACCTCAATGGAGTTAAAGGGTTTTTAATCTCGTGTGCAACCTGCTTTGCCATTTCTCTCCAAGCTGTCTCCCTTTCCGATCTGGCCAGTTTATTTGCACTTTCCTCGAGTGCCAAAAGCATTTTGTTGTACTCACTTATCAGGTTTCCGATTTCATCATTCCGAGGCCAGTAAATAGGTTTATTCTTCTTACCTATTTTCATTTTGGACATATTTTCCTGTATTAGCGTAAGCGGACTGGTTATCTGGTTGGCTACAACAAAGGCAAAGAATCCTATGGCAACAAAAACCAAAACATAAATGTTGATTAAGAGATTGAGGAAACTACTGATCTTCTGGTTGAATTCGTTGTCATTAGAAAAATAAGGCAATTGCAGATATCCAATTACATTATTAAACGAATTAAAGATAGGTATGTAAGCCGAGACATAAAATAAGTTTCCGATATTTTCTTCTTGTAAGAACTCAGATTTTTGCCTCATACTCATATTGATGAGTGCTACCGGATTCATACGATTGGTAATTATACCCAAATCATAAATTTTGGGTTGGGTAGAAGATATTACAATACCGTTCGCGTCATACAGATTTAAATCGGTATTATACATTTTGGAAAGTTCTTTAAAACTTTCTGTATCTGTATAAGTATCTAAGGCATGAATATGTTTTTCGTTTATCCTGGTTTCAAATGCTTTCGCAATAGACCTCACCCGTTCTCTAATTACGGCTTCCTGTTGTTCTTTATATTGTATAGATATATATGAAAATGTAATTAAGCCTACAATAATAAGCGATGTTACTACTGCTAAAACCAGAGCAATTTGTATACGCGTTTTATAAAGCATTTTATTGCTGGTTAATTGCAGGCGAAGCTTAAAATTGCTAATGCTAAACTTATAAGAAGAAATCAGATTCCAGCTCCATTTATAAGAAAGTACCAATAGTCCGAATATTAAAATAATAATAAAGAAAAAAGATAGCGTTGCCAGCTCTTTCCAAAATGTATCTATCTCTTTACTTACTATTATTATCTTACTTAAGCTTGGTTGATATACCAAGTGGCTAAATCCGTCTTTTTTAAATGCAGAAAATTCCGTAGAGCGAGGCTTTTCGTATATCAGACTATATACATATGTTCCAGATTGGTAAACTAGCTTATTATTCCTATAAAATGCATAGGAGTACCCTTCGTAATCCTGATCGGAAAATAGTCTGCCGTCTTGTAACAGAAGAGGGAAGTTTCCTAAGTTTTTACCTTGTTTGTACTTAAGCTCTACAACCAGATATCCCAGACTTCTGAAAGTATCTTTTATAGGTATAATTGCAAAATAGTTTTGCGTTCCGAAAGTATTAGATACTCTATAAAAATTCCCGGTGACTTTTAAGGAGCCATTTTCAACGAGATTTCTATAGTTTTCGAGCTGTTCTTTTATATTTTCGTCAAAACTCTCTCCGTTTGCATCAAAGGGTAAGATCTTAATTTCAAAACTTCTTAGCTCACCCCTTAAATACTCGTCCAGAAAATACCTGCGCAATTCTTTTGCATTCTTGTTCTGAACGAAGAAATTCTTCAGAAGAAGATCATTGCCAATATTCCTTTCTATTTTTTTGAATAGAAAGAGGTTTTTAGAGTCATCGGCAGACTCTAACTTAAAAGCTAATAGTTTCCTATATTCCCTTTCCTTATCTCTCTTATAAGTGTTTAGCTTCAAAGCCACGATAGTAGAAAAAATAAGTGTTATAAGTACCAGTGCCGGAAATATAATAACTCCTTTATATTGATATACGGTTAAAGCTACTATCACTACGAAAATGAAAAGTAAAAGCGAGTATACACTAAACCCTTCTACCGATACCTGCCATATATTCAGTATAATGAGGAACAAGAAAGAAAAAAACAGCTTTTTCCTAATCGAAATATTAATGTAAACTGTAAGTCCTACCAAAAACTCTACTATAAGATAAAACAGCAATAGGGCCATTAACAGTACCAAAATCCAGATAGTATTCCATATATCCAGATTAATAAGGTTTGCAACTTTAAAGTTTATTACTGAATTGTATACCAGCCCCCAGAAAATAGAAGACAGCTGATAAGCAATGTACGTAATAAGCAATGCAGAGATAATTAAAACCGCATATCCTATAGCTTTATTTTTTATTGGCCTATAAATTTCATGCTTATAGCTATAAATAAAAATGATACACCAAAGGGCTACAAAAAAATTAAGTACTAAATCGCCAAGGGAAGGGGCTAAATTGCTTGATGCATAAATTAGAGGACTAAATAATTTAAGACTTTCCAATGCTTCTGGAAATCCATAATGTAAACAGCAGTATCTGATGGTCGCAAAAATAGCCATTAAGGCCAAAGATGCTTTTAATGGATGCCCCTCATCCGCATAATATTTACATAAACTGTTTACAAGTACGCTAAGAGTTAGAAAACCTAAAAGCCAGAAAAAAATCTCTACATCTGAGTTGGGACGTTCGTTTACTTCATCTGTTTTCTTTATAGAGAATAGGTATTTCCCATCCTGAGTGATTACATTCGCTGTATGGTTATCAGAAACATCGGCAATATCTATGCTCTTGTCACCAATAACATCGTCACCGGATGTTTTATTTAGGAATTGATTATGAAAAGGATAATTTGCCTTAACAAGTACATAAAAGACGACAGAAAAAGAATTATCTCCTTTTTTAACGACCTGATACCAGCCATTTTTATACCCAATAAACCCTGTTCCCTCTTTAAGGTTACCCGCATATTTGTCGCTAATGCGGGTGTCTGACCAGAAAGTTAGTTCGTTGTTTTTAAAAATCTGGAAGTAAATCTTCCTGGATGCAAAATAATTGATTGTTTTTAATGCAAGATCTGCATCTATATTTAATGTTTTTAATTTATCAAAATTTGTCCGGTTATTGACATAATCGTAAATAATACGTTCCTTTTTATTTAAATCATCGGTTATCTTCTCGGCAAACTGTTCTAGTTTTAATGAACGTGTAGAGGCCCATCTGGCTGTTAAAGCTGTGGCAAAAAGTCCTATCGTAACTAAAAGTAAAAGCCAACGTATTTTGGTGGTTGTTTTCAATTATCCAATTCTTCGTTTCTGTACTTGCGATTAAAATTAATAAAAAATGAGCCAAAAAAAATCGGGATGGCAATAATTACCTTCCCGATCATAAAAAATAACACCAAGCAGCCCGTTTAAGCTATAGATGCTGACGACGTTTCCACGGCGCGATTCACTTTCTTCACTAACCCCTGTAATACGTTACCAGGACCAACTTCTACAAATGATGTAGCGCCGTCTTCCAACATTTTTTGTACGGTTTGCGTCCATTTTACAGAACCTGTTAATTGAGCTATCAAATTATCTTTTATAGCCTGAATATCTGTATATGGTTTTGCATCGATATTCTGATAAATAGGGCAAACAGGTTTTTTAAATTCTGTTGCCACAATTGCACTTTCCAGCTCAACTTTTGCACTTTCCATTAGAGGCGAGTGAAATGCACCGCCAACATTCAATTTCAAAGCTCTTTTGGCTCCGGCTTCTAACAATAATTCACAGGCTTTATCAATACCTGCTATTGTTCCCGAAATAACCAATTGTCCAGGACAGTTATAGTTTGCTGGAACTACAACTTCACTAACCCGCTGACAAATATCTTCTACGGTAAAATCGTCCAAGCCCAATACTGCTGCCATTGTTGAAGGTTGGATTTCGCAGGCTTTTTGCATTGCATTTGCTCTTTTTGCTACCAGTATTAAACCATCTTCGAAAGATAATGCGCCAGCTGCAACCAAAGCAGAGAATTCTCCTAATGAATGTCCAGCTACCATATCGGGTTTAAAATCGCCTCCTAAAACTTTTGCTAAAATTACGGAATGCAAGAATATAGCAGGTTGGGTAACTTTCGTTTGTTTCAACTCCTCATCTGTTCCGGAAAACATAATATCTGTAATTCTGAAACCTAAAATCTCGTTGGCTTTTTCGAATAAAGCTTTTGCCTCTTCAGAAGATTCGTACAAATCTTTACCCATTCCAATAAATTGGGCTCCTTGCCCAGGAAAAACATATGCTTTCATTTCTTTCGTTGTTTATGTGTTTTTAGCCGCTGTCTTGTACGAATCTTTCGTATCAAGGTTCATGCTTCAACTTATTTATATAAATCGGCAGAGATCAATCTCAAAAATTCCGATCTGGTCTTATCATTTGCGAACTCTCCGGTAAAGGCAGAAGTTGTTGTAACTGAATTTTGTTTTTGAATACCACGCATGCTCATGCACATGTGTTTACACTCTAAGACTACTGCAACACCCGCCGGATGTAATGTATTTTGTATACAGTCTCTAATTTCGTTTGTCAATCTTTCCTGAACCTGAAGTCTACGGGCAAAAACATCTACTACTCTCGGGATTTTGCTTAGACCTACAATATGCCCATTTGGGATATAGGCTACATGTGCTTTACCGAAAAAGGGAATAATATGGTGCTCACAAAGCGAATACACCTCGATGTCTTTGACGATAACCATTTGACTGTATTCTTCCCTGAACATTGCCGAACGTAGTATTTCCTCGGCATCTAAGTCATATCCATGAGTTAAGAATTGCAAAGCTTTGGCATACCTTTCGGGAGTCTTCAACAGCCCATCCCGACTGGTATCTTCTCCAATTTCATTCAGTATTTCCTTATAATGCGAAGCAATTTTATTGGTCCTATCCGGGTTATATCTATCTATTTTGATGTAACCAGAATCTTCAAAAAAATCGTCATTTTCAGAATGGGTCATGTTGCTTGTTTTTATTCGCCAAAATACTCCACGTAATTATTGGCTGTTTCATAAAGTTTAATTGAATGTAATTGGGCTCCTTTTGCCTTAATTGGATTTTCCAGCTGCTTCCAAAATTCTATAGCCAATATCTCGGTAGATGCCATCTTGCCCCTCATAAAATCAACATCCAAATTCAGATTTCTATGGTCTACCTTATCTATTACATTTTTAATGATGATATCTTTAAGATCTTTTAAATCGATTACAAAGCCTGTCTCCTCATTAATTTCTCCTTTCACAGTCACATAAAGATCATAGTTGTGACCATGCCAGTTAGCATTTGCGCATATGCCAAAAACTTCTTCATTCTTCTCTTTACTCCAGTCTTCACGGTAAAGTTTATGCGCTGCATTAAAATGCTCTTTCCTTGTAATGTAAATCATTTTTTATTAAATAAAGCGCAAATATAAGCAAAGCCATTTACAAGAGAATAAACAGTTTAAATCATTGTATGTAAATTTGCAATATGAAAATTCTGATTGTCGCTGCTACTTATGCAGAAATTGCTCCGTTCCTTAGTACTTTATCCATAACCGGTATTCCGGATGAACCTGTTAATTTTAATCGCCATGAACTTTCTTTTGCAATTTCTGGCGTAGGAATGGTGAGCATGGCATATGCTTTAGGCAAAGCTTTTGCAAAACAAAAATATGATTTAGCGATAAATGTGGGTATCGCCGGAAGCTTTTCAAAAAAAATCAAAATAGGACAATTGGTTGAAATTAAAGAGGACATTTTTTCTGAACTTGGCGCCGAAGACGATGAAGAATTTATTACCCTGGAGGAAATGCAGCTCGGAGATATTTTTTATTCCAGTAGTTTTAGGAACGACGGCACCGCTGACCTTCAAAAAGTAAAGGGAATTACGGTAAACAAGGTTCACGGGAATGAAGAAAGTATAGAAAATGTAATGGAAATGTTTACTCCTAAGGTAGAAAGCATGGAAGGTGCTGCATTCTTTTACGCCTGTGAAGAAGCAGAAATTCCTTCTTTGCAGGTAAGGACAATTTCTAATTATGTCGAAAAAAGAAATCGTAATAACTGGGATATTCCTTTGGCTGTAAAAAATATCAACATCTGGCTTTATGGCTTTGTAAAGAATTTGAATTAAAAATCTGACGACATGAAACTTACACTTGGTTTTTCTCCTTGCCCAAACGATACTTTTATATTCGACGCCTTAATACATAAAAAGATAGATACCGGAGATTTAGATTTTGAGGTCAGCTTCGAAGATGTTGAAACTTTAAACCAGCAGGCTTTTAACAAGCAACTGGATATTACAAAATTAAGCTACCATGCATTTGCTTATGCAACTTCAAATTATCAGCTATTGGATGCGGGAAGTGCTTTGGGGTTTGGTGTTGGTCCGTTATTGATTAGCCATCAGGACTTCGATTTGGATAGGCTAAAAAACAATCCATCAGATATTAGAGTAGGAATACCGGGTAAATATACTACAGCAAATTTTTTATTATCCATTGCATATCCGGAGTTAACGAACAAAGAAGAAGTACTTTTTTCGGACATTGAACAGAAGCTAATTGACAAAGAAATCGATTTAGGTCTGATTATTCACGAGAACCGATTTACTTATCAGGAAAAAGGCCTCTTAAAAATTAGGGACTTGGGTGATTTTTGGGAGCAACAAACCGGATGCGCTATTCCTTTAGGAGGTATCGTTATAAAACGGGATCTTCCGGAAGATATAAAACAACAAGTCAATAAACTAGTAAGAGCGTCTATAGAATTTGCATTTGCAAACCCGTATTCTGGTATGGACTTCATTAGACAACATGCTCAGGCTATGGAAGAGAAGGTAATGCTTAAGCATATTAATCTTTACGTTAACGAATATTCTAAAGATTTAGGTACTGAAGGGCGAAAAGCCATCAATAATATGTTCAATATAGCACAAGAGAGAAAGGTGATTCCTCATATTTCTAAAAATATATACCTTAACCCCTAATTCCCCTTTTACCTGGTATCAGCCAGGCAAATTTTTTTTATCAAACACCTCGTATCGGAATATTTTCGGATATCTTCCTGTTTGTTTCTTTTTATTTCTTTTTATTTTTTTATTATTGCATTTAGAATTAGTTGAAAACCAACCTTACTATGCACAAAAAACTTAGCTCGGCATTATTTGCCTGCGCATTTTTGTTAGGAACAAACAGTTATGCGCAAAATAAAATAGATTTGCAAGGACATAGAGGCGCCAGAGGCTTGATGCCCGAAAATACCATTCCAGCCATGAAAAGGGCCATGGATTTAGGCGTTAACCTCGAGATGGATGTCAACTTCAGTAAAGACAAAAAACCTATTGTTTCTCACGATCACTGGTTAAATGCAGCCTTCGTTCTCACTCCAGGAGGAAAAGAAATTCCGACAGAAACTCAAAAAGAAAACAGGCTTTACGATCTTACATATAGAGAGATAAGAAAATACGACGTCGGCTCCAAATTCTACGCCACTTACCCCGAGCAAAAGAAAATGAAAGCTTACATTCCATTACTTTCAGAGCTAATTGACTCGGTTGAGCTTTACGCAAAACAAAAAAACTATCCGCTGCCTCATTACAACATAGAAACCAAGCTTTCTGCAAAAGGAGACAATATCAACCATCCGACTCCGGAAGTTTTTGTTAAGAAACTTATGAAAGTCATCAATTCAAAAAAAATTGCAGATCGTGTAATGATTCAATCTTTTGATCCCAGAACACTTGAAATTATCAACAAACAACATAAAAATGTTCAAACTTCTTTTCTGGTGAGCAAAGGAAAACTGGAAGACAACTTAAAAAAGCTGACATTCAAACCAGATATTTATAGTCCCAACTATAAATTAGTAGATAAAGCAATGGTAGAAAAATGTCACAAGCTAGGCATTAAAGTAATTCCATGGACCGTTAACATGAAAGCTGAAATAGAAGCTATTAAAGCAATGGGTGTAGATGGTATTATATCCGATTATCCTAATTTATACTAACAAGCACTCCCCGACATGAAATTTTCATTTTTAAATCCTGCTCCTCACAAGCCATTACTGGATGCAGAGAAAATCGATCCAACGTATAAGAAACTCAGGTTTCAGGTTTTTTTAGGAATATTTTTAGGATACGCCGGTTATTATCTTGTTCGAAAAAACTTCGCCCTCGCGATGCCGGATTTATTGGAACAAGGTTATTCCAAGGCCGATTTAGGATGGGCCCTTTCAGGTGTTTCTATCGCTTATGGCTTAAGTAAATTTTTAATGGGAAATGTTTCTGACCGAAGTGACGCCAGAAAATTTTTAACTACCGGGTTAGTTTTATCTGCCTTAACCATGATTGCCATGGGAACACTACCATTTGCAACTTCGTCTATCCTGATGATGTTTGTGTTACTTTTTATTAATGGTTGGTTTCAGGGGATGGGCTGGCCTCCTTGCGGACGTGTTGTGGTGCATTGGTTTTCTGTTAAAGAGCGTGGGACTAAAATGTCTATATGGAACGTAGCTCATAATGTTGGGGGCGGACTAATAGGTCCGTTAGCCATTTTTGGTGTAGAGATTTTTGCAGACTGGCACAGCAAATTCTATTTTCCCGGAATGGTAGCACTCATTTTTGCTGTTATCGCTTATGTACTGGTTAGAGACACTCCTCAATCCTGCGGACTTCCGCCTATAGAGAAATACAAAAACGATTATCCTAAGAATTATTCTGAAAAACAGGAAGAAGAGTTAACCGCCAAAGAAATATTTTTTAAATATGTATTCAACAATAAAATGCTTTGGTATATCGCTTTTGCAAATGCCTTTGTTTATCTGGTTAGATACGGCATTCTGGACTGGTCTCCAACTTATCTGGAAGAGGCAAAGGGTTTCTCTGTAAAGCAAAGCGGATGGGCATATTTCCTTTATGAATATGCCGGTATCCCTGGCACCCTGGTCTGCGGATGGATTAGCGACAAAGTCTTTAAAGGAAGACGGGCACCTGCAACAATTATATACATGATTTTGGTTTTAGTTGCAGTTGTTATTTATTGGAAAAATCCAGCCGGAAATATCTGGATAGACAATATTGCATTGGTTGCCATTGGATTTTTGATTTATGGCCCCGTAATGTTAATTGGTGTGCAGGCATTGGATTTGGCCCCTAAGAAGGCTGCAGGAACTGCGGCAGGATTAACAGGATTGTTTGGCTATATGGGCGGGGCATTGTTTGCAAACATTGCCATGGGCTATGTAGTAGACCATTTTAGCTGGGACGGAGGATTTATTGTGATGATTATCGCATGTATTTTATCTATAATTTTTACAGCTTTAACCTGGAAAACAGAAGTTAAAAACCTACTGTTGAAATAAATTTGACTAAAGAACAATGGTGTCTCTTAAATTGGCAAACCAACTAATAGGAGACACCATTGCTTTATTCTGCTATTGTAACTTTAACTCCAAGCCCCTCTAAAGCTTTTATGGTAGAATCTGAAATTCCACTATCTGTAATTATCTGATCTATATCTTCAAAACCACATATTCTGCCAAAACCTCTTCTTCCAAACTTAGTGGAATCTGCAAGTACTATTGTTTTTTGCGAAACCTTAATCATCTCCCTGTTTAACTGGGCTTCCATCGAATTGGTTGTTGTCAAACCAAACTCAAGATCGATTCCGTCTACACCTAAAAACAGTTTGGAACAAAAGAAATCCGACAATGCATTTTTTGCATAATTACCAGTTACAGAGGTAGAGCTTTTACGTAAAACTCCTCCTAACTGTATAATCTCTACGTTATTGTCCAACTTTAGCAATTCCATTGCGACGTTCAAAGCACCAGTAACTACCATTAAGTTTCCTTTTACATTAATTGCCCGAGCTAAAGCTTGTACAGTTGTTCCAGACGCAATGACAATAGAATCGTTATCTGAGATTAATTTTGCTGCCTCTGTTCCAATTTTCAACTTTTCTATCGACTGAATTTTTTCTTTCTCATTCACAGGCCGATCTACAGTGTAAGGATTCTGCTGGGTAGCTCCACCATGAGTTTTAAACAACAATCCTTTTTCTTCCAGTAACTTGAGATCTTTTCTTATAGTAACAGGAGAAACGTTTAAATCTTTACATAAGTCTACCACCGCTACATACCCCTCTTGTTGTAATTTATTGATGATAACCTGATGTCTTTCGGCGATATTTAGCATAAATTTTAATTAGCATTTAAACTCCCTAAAAATACCTTTTTACCAAACATATAACAACAAAAAGCATAATTAAGCGAAAATATTATTTTTTGTTTCTTTTTAAGTTTCGTATAATTGCCATATATTTCTTTTTATATTTTAAATGCATTTTAATGAATATTAAAACAAGGGAAGAACAGCTTTCCGCTTTACAGGAAAATACTACTTGGGATATTGTCATTATTGGAGGAGGAGCAACAGGACTAGGGTGCGCTGTAGACGCTGCTTCCAGGGGTTTTAGAACTTTACTTCTTGAACAGTATGATTTTGCAAAGGGAACATCCAGTAGAAGTACGAAGTTGGTTCATGGTGGGGTGAGATATTTAGCGCAGGGAGATGTTAGTCTAGTAAGAGAAGCGTTAAAAGAAAGAGGCTTGCTTTTTCAAAATGCACCACACTTAGTGAATAAACAATCTTTTGTTATTCCTTGTTTCGGACTGTTCTCCAAAATAAAGTATCTGGTTGGGCTTAAGCTCTATGATTGGTTATCCGGAAAATTTAGTTTTGGAAGCTCTGTTTATTTAAGTAAAAGCAAAGTTTTAGAATATCTGAAAGGCATCTCCGACAAAAATGTTTCGGGAGGTATAGAATATTACGACGGCCAGTTTGACGATGCGCGTCTTGCTATAAACCTTGCCCAAACCGCAATTGAGAATGGAGCTACTGTACTTAACTACGCAAAGGTTGTTAATCTGTTAAAAGATGAAGAAAACAACAAACTAACAGGGCTTTCCTTAATTGATATAGAAACACAACAAGAGTACAAAATAAAAGCAAAGTCTATCATTAATGCTACAGGTGTATTTGTGGACGATATTTTAAGCATGGATACCCCCGGCAGAAAACCATTGGTCCGCCCCAGCCAGGGTGTACATTTAGTTTTAGACAGGTCTTTTATGAACGGAAATTCCGCCTTAATGATTCCTGAAACCTCCGATGGCAGGGTATTATTTGCCGTACCATGGCATAATCACCTGGTTGTAGGCACTACAGATACGCCTCTGGAAAGTCATAGTTTGGAACCCAAAGCTCTTCAAAAAGAAATTGACTTTATTTTGCAAACAGCAGGTGCCTATTTAGCGAAAAAACCTACAGAAGAGGATGTACTTAGTGTGTTCGCAGGTTTAAGACCGCTCGCTTCTCCTGATAAATCAACCAATAAAACCAAAGAGATTTCCAGAAGTCATAAATTAATTGTTAATAAAAGCGGATTAGTTACTATTACAGGCGGGAAATGGACAACCTACAGAAAAATGGCGGAAGATACTATCGATGAAGCTATAAAGACCTGTAATTTAAACGTGAAACCATGTGTTACAGAGAATTTAAAAATACATGGTTATAGCGTAAAGAAACAAGACCTGCACACGGATATTTACGGAAATGATGCGGAACATATAGTGTCCATCATTCAAAAAAATCCGGATTTAGCAGATAAATTAGATCCTTCTTTTCCCTATACCGCAGCAGAAGTTATTTGGTTTGTGAGAAACGAAATGGCAAGAAGTGTAGAAGATATATTGGCAAGAAGATTACGTTTATTATTTTTAAATGCTCAAATCGCAATTAATGTAGCTCCGGTAGTTGCTGCTTTAATGGCAAAAGAGTTAGGAAAGGGAAAAGATTGGGAAGATTTACAAATTAATAAATTTACAGAAATCGCCAAAAACTATACTTTAAAAAAGAGATAAACATGAAAATAAAGCTTACAGCAACCCTATTATTTGCTTTTTTTGCACAAGAATCCTCCGCTCAGGTACCAGGAAGAAAATATACTTCCTTAACTGTGCAGGGAAAGGCAATAGAAACTGAGAATCGTTTTCACAGAGTTGACACCGCAAAATACCCTCTCATTCCTAAGAATGTTAAGAACTTACTTACCAACTCTGCCGGGTTATTTGTAAGCTTTAAAACCAATAGCCAATCTATTTCTGCAAAATGGTGTACAAGCGATAAAAAAGCATCAGCAAATATGACTGCAATTGCTTATGAAGGATTGGACATTTATATAAAAAAAGAGGGAAAATGGCAGTTTGCAGGTGTAGGAAGACCCGGTACAAAATCTTGTTCCGAATCTATCCTGATAGATAATATGGATAATTCTGAGAAAGAGTGTATCGTATATCTTCCATTATACGATGAAACAAAAAGTTTGGAAATCGGGGTAGATGCTAACGCCAATATCTCGGAAATTCCGAATCCGTTTCAAAAAAATCTTATTGTCTACGGATCAAGTATTGTTCAAGGCGCATCTGCCAGCAGACCGGGTATGGCATATCCGGCAAGATTAAGCAGAAATACCGGGCTGAACTTTATCAATATAGGAGTGAGCGGAAACGCCAAAATGGAAAAAGAAGTAGCTGATATGGTTTCCGAAATGACAGCCGATGCTTATATCTTAGATTGCGTTCCAAATTCTTCGCCTTTAGAAATAAAAGAACGAACAAAATACCTAGTTAACAAAATTCGTAATACACATCCAAAAGCCCCAATCATCGTTATACAGACTATTATAAGAGAACATGGTTACTTCAACAAGTCTGTTGGTGTACGAGTAAAACAACAGAATGACGAAATTAAAAAGCAATTTGATGAACTTGTAAAAGAGGGGATTAAGGATCTGTATTTCATTCCTGCAGATGATCTTCTTGGTAACGACCACGAGGCTACAGCCGATGGCACCCATCCAAACGATTTAGGCTTTGACAGAATGATTCAAAAATTCCAACCAGAAATACTTACTGTATTAAAAAAGCATAAAATCATTTAATCCTGTTTATTTTGGCAAGGTATTCGCTTTTGTTCTGTTATCTTTTAAGAACAAAACACTTACGAATATGGAAAACTCAAAATTAACTACAGCCATTTTGGCCGGAGCTGCAATTGGCGGAGCTATTTGGTATTTAACAAAAACAACACAAGGGAAAGAATGTCTGAATGCTGTTCTGGACACAGCTAAAAGTTACGGAGACAGGATGAAATCTAGTCTTAGTGACAAAGCAAAAGATGTAGAAAACATGTCTAAAAAAGCATCAGACTTCATGACAGAGAAAGCGTCTGAAGCAACGAAATTTGCGAAAAACAAACTAGACGATATCAACACCAAAATGTCTGAAGCAAAATCTTAACAGGGAAAGGCTGTCAAAAAGAAAACTCAAAAATAAAAGTAGTAAGTCTGCAAAAACAGAAGATTTTTTATCTCTTATTACTCACTGTAAAATAAGTTTTAGGCAGCCTTTTCTTTATTCATGCACCTTCGTTTTAAAATATTTTCAGTGGTGTTGTATCAAATAAATCAAACCTTACGTTTAGACTCTAAATTCAACCGTGTTTGATTTAAATTAGAAAGTTATGAATTATTTAAAAGTATTAACGAAAGGGGCATTATTTATTGCCGTTGCAATAAGTTTAAGCTCGTGTTTAAAAAATAAGGGGACAGAGATTGTGCAACCAGATGTTGCGTTTTTATCAGTTTACCATGCGTCTCCCGGAACGCTAAAAACTGATTTTGTATTGGATGGACAACTGGTAACAGCTGGTTTAGAATACAAAAGTAATAAAGGATATTACACACTATATACAGGTAGCAGAGCTGCCGCTTTCTATAAAGAAAATTCGTATACCGATACCATACGTACAAAAAAATTTACAGCAGAAAAAGACAGTATTTATTCTTTATTCCTAATTGGTCCGGCCTCCAATCCAGAAACTTTATTGATTCGTGATCATTTAACCGCTCCGGCTACCGGAAAGGCAAATGTACGTTTCGTTAATTTAAGTCCTGATGCAGGCAGCTTTACGCTAAAGGCCATAGCAACGAGCGTGGACACCACATTCTTTGATGGTATAAACTATAAAACCGCTACAAATTTTTCTGCCGTTACTCCTAGAACTTATAAACTAGAGTTACATAAAGGCGGAACCAAGGTTACAGATTTAGCAGATGTGGCTATTGGTTCTGGTAAAAATTATACTATTTGGGCTACAGGCCTAGACGGCGATCCGAATAATGAACTTAAACCGGTGATAAAAGTTACCGAGAATAAATAGTTACTTAAGATTCTCTACATCTAGTAGGTCAAATCAAAAAGAGCAATCTGTTATAGCAGGTTGCTCTTTTTGATCAGATCAATAACTTCTCTCTTCTCAAACTTTAAATATAAATTTATTCTCCCCAAGCTGTTATAACACACCGTCTCCTTCCGCCATGGTTCCTATGTTCACATAAATAAATACCTTGCCATGTACCCAAAGCCAACCTCCCGTTAGCAACAGGGATATTTACAGAAGCTCCCAATACCGAAGCCTTTATATGCGCAGGCATATCATCATCTCCTTCGTAATCATGCAGATAATAAGGTGCTTTTTCGGGTACCATTTTATTAAAATGTGACTCAAAGTCTTTTCTAACTGTATAATCCGCATTCTCATTAATTGTTAGAGATGCAGAGGTGTGCTGAATAAAGACCTGACACATTCCTATTTTAATCTGTTTTAATTCTGGCATTGCCGCTAAAATTTCATCAGTCACTAAATGAAATCCCCGCTCTCTTGCTTTTAATGATATGTGTTGCTGAAAAATCTTCATGATTAATCTCTATTTTTAATGTTCAAAGTCAGTATAAAAATCATCAGACCTAAAAAACTTAAAATTCCAAACGCCCATCTTAAACTGGTTGCATGAGCAAGATAACCTACAGAGGGAGGTACAACTAAGAAACCCAAGTAGCCAATAGTAGAAATAGAAGCAACTCTGGTTCCACTATTTACTGTTTTATCTCTTCCGGCTAAACTAAAAATGAGAGGTACAATACAAGATACGCCTAACCCCACTAACGCGAACGATGGAAAGATGACAGACTTATACGGAAATAATGCAACCAATAGCAAACCAAAAAAAATCATAAGCCCACTAAATTTAATAATATTAACTATTCCTATTTTGTGAACAATTTTATCACCACCAAAACGTCCCATGGTCATAAATATCATATATACTACAAAACCCGTAATTGCTGTTGATGGCAGAGCCATACCTGCTTTTTCAAAATAGATAATAGCCCAGTCATACATTACATTTTCTGTAGCCATACATGCAAAACAGATAATAGCAAACCCAAGTACAGACTTATCGGGTAAAGAAAATACAGGTTTACGTTCTTCTGGAATAGGTTCCTGATATAAGGTTTGAGGGTAAGCCGCCAAAGAGAGCAAAACCATCAGGATCCCTGCCATAGGCAAATGATATTCTGTCCCTATGTTATTAGCAACCATTAAATAGCCTAGCCCTGCTCCGGCAAAACCTGCCATGCTCCAAACACCGTGAAATGTTGTAATAATAGATTTAGTGTAATGTGCCTGAACCGCTACCGATTGCCCATTCATAGAAATATTCATAATATTCCTTGCTGCGCCAAATACAAACAAAACTACCATAAGCTGTAGTATCGAATTGGTAAAACCAGGCAAGCATAATGTAATATTAAATAGTAATGCGCCAATAAGCATAATTAAATTACTGCTATGTTTCCTTAACAAATATTTGGTAAGCGGAAGGGTAAGGATAAGACCTACAGGCATAGCAAACAACACGGTACCCAGTTGAGCTTCGTTTAAATTAAGCTGTTGTTGTATGGTAGGAATTCTGGATGCCCAACTTGCATAACCAAAACCAGATATAAAGAAAAAAATACTACAAGCTGCTCTAATGTGCTTTCTTTCGGACATGATCACTCTTAAATAAACTGTGGCAAAATTACCAGAGAATTATTGAAGCAAAGAAAATTTCAGATTTATTTTAGAAAATCGGATTTCTTTGGCTCCGGTTAATCAAACGGAGCCAAAACCGACGTTTTTCGGGGGACGATATAGGGCGATCGACTCCCATACTAAACAAGTATGATACCAAAATTTCAGTTTAGCTGAATATTTTTTCAAACCATAGCAAAAAACATCTGCCAACTTGGCATTTAATTTAGATTGGTATAACACTTGATTACTGTCTAACAACTAGTATTAAATCAAAAATTTTAAGAAAATGCAGGAAAAAGGAACAATTTCTATTCATACCGAGAACATCTTCCCGATTATTAAAAAATTCTTATACTCGGACAATGAAATTTTCTTACGTGAGTTAGTATCTAACGCCGCGGATGCTACACAGAAAGTTAAAAGGTTAGCTTCTTTAGGACAGTACAATGGAGAATTAGGCGATTTAAGAGTTGACGTTTCTTTCGATGAGAAAGCAAAAACCATTACCATTAGCGATAAAGGTATTGGTATGACGGCCGAGGAAATTAAAAAATACATTAATCAGATTGCATTTTCCGGTGCAACAGAATTTGTAGAAAAGTTTAAAGATGCTAAAGATGCCAATGAAATCATTGGCAAATTTGGTTTAGGGTTCTACTCTGCTTTCATGGTAGCCAGCAAAGTGGAAATTCAATCCTTATCTTATCAGGAAGGCGCAGAACCCGCTCGTTGGATCTGTGACGGAAGTACAGAATTCGAAATCGGTCCCGGAAATAAAACAGAGCGTGGTACAGATGTTATTCTTCATATTAATTCAGAGTCTGAAGAATTCTTAAACCAACATAAACTTCAGGAAATTCTTGATAAATACTTCAAGTTCTTACCTACGAAATTGGTTTTTGGAAAAAGGTCTGAAAGTATTGAAGACGGAACTGACAAAGACGGAAAACCACAATACAAATCTGTAGACGTTGATAATGTTATTAACTATGCAAAACCGATTTGGACAATCTCTCCTTCTGAATTAAAAGAAGAAGATTACAAAGAATTCTATCGCCAGCTTTATCCTTTTGCAGATGATCCATTATTCTGGATCCATCTGAATGTTGATTATCCATTTAATTTAACCGGAGTGCTTTATTTCCCGAAAATAAAGACGGATATGGATTTCCAACGCAACAAGATCAAATTGTTCAGCAGACAGGTTTTCATTACCGATGAGGTAAAAGATATTGTTCCTGAATTCTTAATGTTATTACACGGCGTTATCGATTCGCCGGATATTCCATTAAACGTATCAAGAAGTTTCTTACAGGCGGATTCCAACGTTAAGAAAATAAATAGCTATATCACTAAAAAGGTTGCTGAGAAATTAGCAGAACTGTTCAAAAAAGACCGTACAGGTTATGAAGAAAAATGGAGCGACATTGGCTTATTTGTTAAATACGGAATGATTAGCGATGAGAAGTTTTACGAAAAAGCTAAAGATTTTGGTTTATTAACAAGTACCGACAATAAAAACTACACGCTGGAAGAATACAAAGAAAAAGTTAAAGTAAACCAAACCGATAAAGACGGCAATGAAGTTTATTTATACACGAATGATCCAGATAAACAAGATGCCTTTATCCAGTCTGCCCAGAAAAAAGGATACGATGTATTGTTAATGAATACACCTATCGATGGGCACTTTGTTACCAACATCGAGCATAAATTAGAGAAAGTAACATTAAAACGTGTAGATGCAGATGTTATTGATAAATTAATTGATAAGGATGAGAAATTAGAGCATATTCTCTCTGAAGAGCAATCTAATAAGGTGAAAGAAGTATTCGAAAAAGCTATTAACAAACCAACTTACAAAGTTTCTGTTGTAGCTATGAGTCCTGATGAACTTCCGGTAACTGTGACAATGGACGAATTTATGCGTCGTATGAAAGAAATGGCTGCTATGGGTGGCGGTGGAATGCAGTTTTATGGAAGCATGCCAGACAGCTATAATGTAGCTATTAACGGAAATCATAAACTGGTTAGCAAAATTTTAGAAAGTGCCGATGAAAAGGCTCAGTCAGAATTGGCAAAACAAGCTTTTGACCTGGCATTGTTGTCTCAAGGTTTGTTAACCGGAGCAGATCTTACTGCTTTCGTAAATAGAAGTGTTTCGCTAATTTAAGCGAGTCAATAAAATATTATATGAGAATCCCAATGGTGAAATCTGTTGGGATTTTCTTTTTTAAGATAAAAACCGACGCTGTAATTCTGGAGAAGGAATCATACAAGAATCTTTCTTACCAAACCATTTATACCTGTTTCTGGCAATCAGATTATAAACCACATTTCTTAAAAAAGCTGGAACAATAATAAAAATATATAACAATGGCCATAAACCATTTAACTTCTTTAAAATACGTAACGCTGCGGTAGATTTAGAATAAAGCTTTCCGTTTTCTAACAAAATAACGGTACTCATTTTCTGGTTATCTATAAAAGAATTTGCCAATTCTTTTTCCGCAAAATCAGATTGTAAGGAGGCAAACCTGAATCTCTCTTTCCTGTCATGTTTGATGACGAATTGTACAAAGCTATTGCACAAATTACAGACTCCATCGAAAAGAATTACAGATTGCATATACAATGTTAACGAAATTTAGTTACAGCAGACAATCTTAGAATAGAGAAATCAAAGTTTTAACACTTACTTTTTCAATTACCGGAGCAGCAACATTCACAGACGACAGATCGTCTCCTTTGTCTTCTTCTGTAACATTAAAAGCTAAAGAAAGTCCAATAAAGAAGATTACCGGAATAATCAGCATAATGAACGGCGAAACGGATGTTTTTAAGTTTTTCATAACCTTTTGTTTTGTTTAATGATCAAAGATTCATCTAATTTTTTGGTCTGAAAAAAGTATTAGACTAACACCAAAAAGTATTAGACAAATTGGCTTTTTACGCCCTTTTTATCCGTCGGTAGAGATTTTCGGAGTTCGTCGATAAAATTAGCCGGTTCATCGGAAAAGTCCCTATAATTTTGTCGGGATTTTTTTCTCATCTTTAAGCTGGAATTATGAATTGGAAAAAGAAAGCATCATTACATGCACTAATCTGGCTGTTTTTAGTAGCTATTTTTACATTGGTTGCTACCGGCGGGCTAAACTCTAGTCAGGGGTTTCTTATTCATTTTTTGATTATGTCTGTGTGGAATATTATCATATTCTACACCAATCTTTATTTTATTATCCCCGCTACGCTTAACAAAAGGAAGTTCTTCTTATGGATTGCAGCTTGTTCTGTACTGGTGATTATCTTCGCCTTTCTAAAATATTTCGAGAGTTTCTATATGTTCAATCTGAGCGACATGGAAATAAGCATAAAGGGTAAGAAGATTGTCAAAAACGAGTTCTGGACAGATATGATCTCTCATCTTATGGTAAATGGGTTCTTTATTTTCTTGAGTACAGTTTACAAATTTACAGTAGATTGGTTCTTCAACGAAAAGGAAAAGAACGATCTGGAAAAACAAAGTCTAACCGCCGAACTTTCATTTTTGAGATCACAAATCAATCCACATTTTTTGTTCAATTCTTTAAATAATATTTATTCTCTGGCATATCAAAAGTCGGATGATGCACCCACAGCAATTCTGAAACTTTCGGAAATTATGCGTTATATGCTCTATGAAAGCAACGACGAAAATGTTCTTTTAAGTAAAGAGATCAATTATTTGCAAAGTTATATAGATTTGCAAAAACTACGGCTAAAAGGCGAGGGGCAAATAGAATTATTGGTAGAAGGTAATATTGACAGTCAGGTTATTGTTCCGCTGATGCTGATCTCTTTTGTTGAAAATGCTTTTAAACACGGCGTAGCTACAGATCCTGAGCATCCGATAAAAATCAATATTTCTGTTTTTGAGAATAACCTGTTATTTACTTTATCAAATCTTAAAAACAAACAGCTAAATAAAGATAAAACCGGAGGAATTGGCATGTCTAATGTTAAAAGGCGATTAGATTTAACCTATACAAACCGATATAAATTAAATGTAGAGAATAAGGCAGATAATTATTTCTGCGAATTATATCTAAATTTATAGCATGACAAATATTCGCTGTATTGTTGTAGACGACGAACCGCTTGCTATAGACATTTTGAATGATTACATTTCAAAAATCCCTTTTTTGGAATTGGTAAAAAGCTTTCGCAATCCTATAGAGGCATTGCAGGCTGTGCAAAATGACGAGGCAGATTTGGTCTTCCTTGATGTTCAAATGCCGGAACTTACCGGAATCCAGTTTCTGAAAATTGCCAATGGCAAATGTAAAGTCATTTTAACAACTGCTTATCAGGAATATGCTTTGGAAGGCTATGAGCTAAATGTTGTAGATTACTTACTAAAACCAATTGCTTTTGATCGCTTTTACAAAGCCGCAGAAAAAGCAAAGGCTTTGCTTTCCATAAACCAATCCAATGGAAATACAGTCTCTCCTTCTGCAGTAAGTACAGCAGAGCAGGCTGCTTCAAAACCAGGTATAGGCAATGATTTTATATTTGTAAAAACTGAACATAAAATCCAAAAAATCTATTTAAATGATGTTTTATATATAGAAGGATTAAAAGACTACATTTCCATTTTCACCAAAACAGAAAGAATCATCACGCTGCAAAGCATGAAAAAAATGGAAGAGACTTTACCTTCATTTCATTTTGTAAGAGTACATAAGTCTTACATTATAGCTTTAGATAAAATTGAGAGTATAGAACGTAGCCGGATCTTCATTGCAGATAAGATTATCCCCGTTGGAGACACCTACCGGGATGAGTTCTTTAGAATTATCGAAAACAAAAACATTACCTAAACCTTATTATATCAGACTAAATCCGAAAGAGAAATAAAAAGGCGCAGAGTTTTGTATAAAATGCTTAGATTCTTTTACACTTCACTATTGATACTACTTACTAAAATTGGCTTTTCGCAGTTTAATGACAGTACCAAGTATTATATAAATTTCGCGTCTTCAGGTTCCATTAATAAAACCCAGGATGGCAGTTCTTATTTGCTAAACAATGGTTTTCAATTTCAGGTAAGAAAAGAAGCTATCGAATCTAATTTTTACAGTAACTGGATTTATGGAAAGCAAAACCAAAAGTTAAGTAACAACGACTTTTCAACAACGTTAGATTTCAATATCTACAACAGAAAAGCTTCTAATTTATATTATTGGGGGCTGGCAAATTATAACACAAGTTATTCATTAAAAATCAACAATCAGTTATTAACAGGAGTGGGGCTCGCCTATAATATCATCAACAAAAATAACCAAAAATTAAATATCAGCGACGGGATTCTTTTTGACAGAAGTGATATTATGCTTGCAGACAGCACTCAGGAAATTTACAGCACATGGAGAAACTCGTTCAGACTGTCTTTTAAATTTGTTATTAATAAAATTTTTACCCTGCAAAGCACCAGTTTTATCCAGAATTCTCTGGATAAAAAGGCCGATTACATCATCAAATCCAACAACGGTTTAAGTATTAAATTGACAAATTGGCTTTCTTTTGAAACCAAATATACCTTTAATAAAATTTCCAGAACAAAAAGAGAAAATCAATTATTTAGTTATGGATTAAAGCTGGAGAAGTACTTTTAGACATTATGACCTTTTATTTTAAAACAGCAAAGCACACAAAGTTCTCAAAAATAAAAATCTATCTCCCGGTCCTTGCGCACTCTGTGCTTAATGATTTTTATTTTAAATTTGTGCCCATTGTAAACATATGAATAAGTTTTTCGGATATATTTTAAGCATTTTACACTACCTGTATTTCTTATTAGTGCTGATTATTTTTCAGCCAATACAATGGCTTTCCTTGAAATTGGGTGGCTACACAGCCCATAAGCATGCAGTAGACATTTTAAATGCTTTTCTAATCAGCACTTATTATGTATTAGGTTGCCGTGTTTCATTTACAGATGAGCAACATGTACCAACAGGACGCCCGATTATCTTTGTTGCAAATCATCAGAGTATGTATGATATTCCGCCGTTAATCTGGTTTCTGAGAAAATATCATGCAAAATTTATTTCGAAGATAGAATTAACAAAAGGTATTCCTTCTATATCCTTTAACTTAAAATACGGCGGTGGCGCAAATATAGATCGCAAAGACTCTAAGCAAAGTATTGTAGAAATTGCAGGTTTGGGCACAAGAATGAAAAAAAACAACTGGAGTGCTGTGATTTTCCCGGAAGGTACCCGGTCAAAAACTGGCGTTATGAAAACTTTCCATGTCGGTGGCATTGCTACTTTATTAAAAAGAGCTCCAAATTCTTTAATTGTTCCAATTGCTATCGAAAACTCCTGGAAAATGAATAAATACGGTTATTTTCCTTTAAGTCCATTCCATCATTTGAAATTCACAGTTCTACCGTCAATAGAACCTGCAGATAAACCCATCGAAGAAATTGTTCTTGCGGCAGAAAATGAAATCCGAAGTTTTGTAGCAAAAAATTAATCTGTATAATTTTTTGGGTCTAAAGCTTTAGGTATCCACGCCTTCAAAAAGTTGGACACTTTTTCCGTATCATGTTCATTACGCGACTCTAAATAAGCCGAGTTTTGTGTATGTATTTTTTTCCCGTTCTGATCCAGAATTACAAAAACGGGAAAACCAAAACGCTGTGGAAACTCCAATTGTTTTAATATAGCTTCATTTTTATTTTCCTTGCTATAATTCAGGTGTACAACAACAAAATTGTCGTTAAGTAAACTATTCAGATTTCTATCCGCATTTACCAATTCATTAAACCGTAAACACCAAACGCACCAATTTCCTCCAATTTGTATAAAAACATTCTTGCTTTCTGTTTTAGCTTTTACAATTGCATTTTCTAAATCCTTTTGCGCATCAGCAGTTGGATTATAAATTTTAGATGTCACATTTTGTGCTTCCGCAGAAAAGAAAATTACCATTAATGTGATAAAAAGAAATACTTTTTTCATGGAGCTTTTATTTAAACGGATATTTTCTGAAACTAACCTGACTCATCCCATCTTTTTCGTAAACCGCCAAACAATCAGATTGAAATTCCTGCGGAACCTGTGGTTCCAGCAAGTTTAATGTTGATGGTAGGCCCCCGCTATCTTTAAAGAAATAAACTTTTGTATTTCCATATTTAGTGTGCGGCATAAAATCTCCGTATCGCTGCATTTCGTCCCAGTACTCTCCAGAAACAGATACTGCATATACCCTAATAACCGGACCATCATTTTGTTCATTCCTAATAAAAGAAATCTCTCTAAAATCTCCTTTGAGGTCTTTCACTCCGGGCTGGCTTAGGAAGTTCCAAACAATAATTACAACCACACCCAAAAGAATGAATAGTAAAAATCTATTTCTTTTCATATTCAACAAAAATAAAAAGAGTCGGAGAAAATTCCCCGACTCTTCATAAACGATATCGTTACATAAATAATTATTCTGTCGTGAATCTTTTAGCGTTAATCTTACGCTCGTTTTCAGTCAGGTATATTTTTCTCAAACGAATACTTTGTGGAGTTACTTCGATATATTCATCTGCCTGGATATATTCCATACACTCTTCCAAAGAGAATTTAATAGCCGGAGCAATTCTAACGTTGTCATCAGAACCAGAAGCTCTCATATTTGTCAATTGCTTTCCTTTTACAAGGTTTACAACTAAATCGTTGTCACGAATATGTTCACCAACAATCTGCCCTTCGTAAACATCAACTCCCGGCTCCACAAAGAAACGACCTCTATCTTGTAATTTATCAATAGAATAAGCTGTTGTTTGCCCCTTATCCATAGAAATTAACACACCTGCTGAACGTCCAGGGATTGATCCTTTCCAGGGCTCGTAATCTTTAAAGCGATGCGCCATAATTGCTTCGCCTCCAGTTGCTGTCAAGACGTTATTACGCAAACCGATAATACCCCGAGAAGGAATTTCAAATTCTAAATGTTGTAAATCACCTTTCGGCTCCATAATCAATAACTCACCTTTACGTTGAGTCACCAATTCGATCACTTTACCAGAAACATCTCCGGGAACGTCTACAGTTAAAACTTCTATTGGCTCACATTTTCTGCCGTCAATTTCTTTAACAATTACTTGTGGCTGACCTACCTGAAGCTCGTAACCTTCACGACGCATCGTTTCAATCAATACCGACAAGTGAAGAATACCTCTTCCATAAACCAGGTAGGCATCTGGTTGATCTGTTTCCACAACTCTCAATGCCAAGTTTTTCTCTAACTCTTTATAAAGACGTTCTCTCAATTTTTGAGAAGTAACAAATTTTCCTTCTTTTCCAAAGAAAGGAGAGTTGTTAATCGTGAACAACATGTTCATTGTTGGTTCATCAATTGAAATAACTTCCAATTGCTCCGGATTTTCGAAATCAGCGATCGTATCACCAATATCAAATCCATCAATTCCAACAACGGCACAGATATCACCTGATTTTACTTCGGAAACTTTAATTTTACCTAAACCCTCGAAAGTATAAAGCTCTTTAACTCTTGATTTTACAACAGAACCATCTCTTTTTACTAAAGAAACAGGTTGATTTTCTTTTATGGTACCTCTTGCTACCCTACCGATAGCGATACGACCAACGAACGAAGAATAATCTAAAGAAGTGATTTGCATTTGCAAAGTTCCTTCTTTAAAAGGAGCTGGTTGAATATGCTCTAAAATTGTGTCTAATAAGGGGAAGAAATTATCAGTTGGTTTTTGCCAATCTGTGCTCATCCATCCGTTTTTAGAAGATCCGTAAATAACAGGGAATTCCAATTGCTCCTCTGTTGCTCCCAGATTGAAGAACAAATCAAATATTTGTTCATATACTTCTTCCGGACGACAGTTTTCTTTATCTACTTTGTTTACAACAACAATAGGTTTCAGACCTAAAGCTAAAGCTTTTTGCGTTACGAAACGGGTTTGAGGCATAGCACCTTCAAAAGCGTCACAAAGCAATAAAACCCCATCTGCCATTTTCAATACACGTTCTACTTCACCACCAAAATCCGCGTGGCCCGGAGTATCAATGATATTGATTTTTACATCTTTGTATCTAACAGAAACGTTCTTAGAAACGATTGTAATTCCTCTTTCACGCTCTAAGTCGTTATTATCTAGAATTAATTCTCCTGTTTCCTGGTTGTCTCTGAATGTTTCGCAAGTGTGTAAGATTTTGTCAACCGTTGTAGTTTTACCGTGGTCAACGTGAGCGATAATCGCTATATTTCTAATGTTTTGCATGCAAGAACTGCTTAAAAAATTTTGCGCAAAGATACGAAGAAATTTGGAAAAATAATATTTGCCTTTTTAAATTTTTATGACATAACACTCTAAACAAAGGCTTAATTTTGAACTTATTATGGATACGCAAACTATTTTAGTCTTCGCTATTTTCGCACTGGCAGTATTCTACATTTCCAGGTTAGTCTACAGATCTGTTTTTGCAAAAAAGGGATGTGCAAGTAATTGCGGCAAATGTGCTGCGGATTTCTCCAACATTCAGAATGAGAAAAAATAACAAATGTTGAATATAAAAAAGTCCGGATTCTGGTGAATACCGGACTTTTTAGGTTTAGTCTTTTTGTATTAAACAAGTTGCATAAGCTACTACTCCTTCCTCACGGCCAACAAAACCCATCGTTTCCCCTGTAGTTGCTTTTATAGAAATATCTTCAACATCACATCCCATTGCTTTAGCAATATTTGCCTTCATCTCATTTATATATGGTTTAATTTTCGGGGCTTCTAAACAAAGCATAGCATCTACATTTCCCACTTTAAAACCCTTTTCTCCGATCAGTTCTATACACTTTGTCAGAAGAATAAGGCTGCTGATTCCTCTCCATCTTTCATCCGTATTTTTGAAATGATGACCAATATCTCCCAAATTTGCCGCACCTAAAAGCGCATCGCAAATAGCATGAGCCAATACATCTGCATCCGAATGGCCGAATGCACCTCTATGGTGCTCTAATTTAACACCACCGACAATAAACGGATGATTATCTTTTAATTGATGCACATCAAACCCAAAGCCAACTTTAATCTTCATTTTATTGATTATAAATACTTATTACCTTTAGCATTTTCTTCTTTTTCGAACCTATAGTAAAAGAAGGGACGATAACTGCTACCAATCCCGCAATTAACATTGGAGAAAGTTTTATGTCCGTATCTGGATACGGCGGTGGGCCCGAGTTTTTGTTTAGGCTCGCTGTATGAATAGCTCCGGAAAGAATTAAAGCAGCACCGGAACCATAAGAAATAGCACTAAAAGTATTCAGATTTTTAATCTTTCTTAATAATTCCGCGCATTCCCCATTATCACTCGTGACAGCGTAAAGATTCTTATAGTTTAATTTTTCTAAATTCCCTTTTCCCTTTTGTATAAACTCAACCTTATTGCTGGTCATTATCCCTCCCGTATACATCGTTCCTCCTCCAAAAGTATTTCCTCCAAATCTTCCCATTCCCATACCAGATTGGTTATAATATGTTTTAGAATATAAGCTTATTTTCCCTTGGAACTCCCTTTTATAGAAACGCTCGCCACTACTGCCCAACGAGTCATTAAGAAAATAACCTTCCAGGTCCCTATAAAATTTCACTGTATTTATCTTATATTTTTCCGTTTCATTCACCAGTAAATAAGATTCTGAGAATAACGGAGACTTTAATTCCAGTGTTTTCGCTTTAATGATTCTTCCATTTTTTAAACCGACGTACAGACTATCGTTGGCAGTTTTTGCTTTTGAACCAAAACAAATGACAAGACAAGTAAATAAAACAAGTAAGATTTTATTCATTATTACCCCAATAAAAACATAAAGGACTTGATGATTAATCATCAAGTCCTTTTAATATACTAAATTTCTTATTTTTTAACCGCCTCGGCAACTTCGGCAAAGTTAAGAGATAAAGAAAATCTTAACGTTTGCGCTAAAGGCGATTTTTGTGTATTTGCCGCAATATAAGCCATATCTATATTCACTATATTATACTTAAGCCCGGCGCCAAGTGTTAAATAATTACGATTTCCTTTATTTGGATTTTCGTAAAAATAACCGGCTCTTATTGCAAATTGCTTGTTATAAAAATATTCTGCTCCAAATCCAAAATTTACCTCCTGCAATTCTTCGGAAAAGCCTCCAGGAGCATCACCAAAAGAGCCAAAAATTCCTGCCGGAACAGACTTGGTACTATTTGGGTCTGAAGGTACTAACAATTTGTTTGCATCTACAGTAAATGTAAAATCGTTTTCATCATCAATATGATAGGTAATACCCGCGCCCAATCTCAAATTTGTAGGCATAAAATATTTTGGTCCGGCATCTGTATAAGATATTTTTGTTCCGATATTAGAAATATTGACTCCTGCTGTATAAGTAGCTTCTTTATCTAAAAACGGCTTTTTATCGCTTCTGTAATAACCAGATACATCAGCTGCTAAAGCCGTACCTGCTCTATTTTGGCTTCCCGTATTCACCATACCACTGGTTAAATTGGAGTACACAAACCTAATCGCTGTACCTAAGGAGAAATTATTACCAAAACTTCTTGCTAAAGACGCGTCTACAGATAATTCATTGGGGTTATATGTTCCTGTCCTATCAGTTTCATTTGGCCCGGTCCTCATTTCAATATCTCCGTAAGAAAAATATCTCAATGAACCTCCAAGCACATTTCTTTCATCTAACCGATAGTAACCGCTTAAATAAGCGATATTAATATCAGGAACAAACTTTTGCATCCATGGACTGTAACTTGCGGAAATACCATAGGCATCTTTTAAAAAGGCTAACTTGGATGGATTCCAATGTATAGCATTGGCATCCGGAGCTGTCGCCACACCAACTTCACCCATTCCTCCTGCTTTTGCGTCAGGTGCCACCAGAAGAAAAGGTACTCCTGTAGAAACAATGTTACCAGTCCTACCATCCGAACTAACATCTTGCCCAACGGCCTGATTTACGCTGAAACTCACAAAAAAACCTACAAATAAGGAGAAATATTTCTTTTTCTTCATGCTATAAAACTATAACTTTTTATTCTTTTTTAAACCTTTATATTTAAAATATTCAAAAAGAATCTAACTAAACCAAATTCAGTCAAAAACTCCTAAGCAAGATTTCAACTCTCTAAAAATAAAAAAGCATTTTATATTTTCAATATTTTGTAACTTAATTGCCTGATTTTCGTAATCTAAGCCAGTCTTACCAGACTTGATAATGTGAAGATTAAAGTTTAAAATTAATGCCCAATTAATATAATTTATTAATTTTAGGCTTTCAAATTGGAAAATAGAATGAAGAAAAATATCATTGCTTATTTTATAGCATGTATTACTGTTTCCTGTGTGGCTACGTCTTGTAATAAAAAATCCTCTTCTGCACCCAAAGTGTCAGGAAAAACCGGGGCACTGTACAATGACAAAAGACCAGGCTCCCTGCAGGTTATGGCAAAAACAAAACCTACTCCCGGGCCAGGATTAGTTCATATAGAAGGTGGAACCTTTGTAATGGGAGGCTCAACTATAGATGATATCGGCTTTGACCATACTTCACCGAAAAAGAGAGTTACTGTACCTACTTTTTATATGGATGAAACAGAAGTTGCCAATGTTGACTGGTTAGAGTATCTAAACTGGATTAGAGAAGTGGCCGAAGACCCAAGATGGTATTATGAAGCACTTCCTGATACACTGGTATGGAGAAGCCCTTTGGCTTATAACGAACCCTACGTAAGCAACTACTTAAGACATCCGGCTTATCAGGACTATCCTGTAGTTGGCGTAACATGGGAACAAGCCGTTGCATATTGTGAATGGAGAACAAATGTTGTTAACGAGAATATCCTTCGTACCAAAGGTATTATGAACGACTGGAAAACATATTCTGCTGTAAAAAATGGTGATACAGGCAAAGGAGGTGGTGGTTCGGGAGGTAAAGGATCTTCAACTACAGCTCCTAATACCGCTCCGTTTGATAAAGATCTTTATTTAAATAATCAATATGAAGATATAGGTAAAAACCCTATTAAGCTAAGCAACCCTTCAGGCGGCAAAGATGGACCAAAAGGGCGTACGGCAAGAATTGAAGATGGCGTTTTCACTCCAGGGAATTACAGGCTGCCCAGCGAAGCTGAGTGGGAATATGCAGCTCTTGCATTTGTAGCCTCTCCAGGCAATAATGTAATTGCGAATAATAAAATTTATCCTTGGCATGGGTTAGGAGTTCGTTCTCCGCGTAAAGACACCAGAGGCATGGTTTACGCCAACTTTAAGCAAGGAAAAGGAGATAATATGGGAGTTGCGGGTTACTTAAATGATGGAGCAGACATTACAGCTCCGGTTAGAGCCTATATGCCTAATGATTTTGGTTTATACAACATGGCAGGAAACGTTAGTGAATGGGTTGCCGATACTTATAGACAAAATGTTGGTAATGTGGAAGATTTCAGCCCTTTTCGTGGAAATGAGTTTTTAAACAATGAATACGACAACAACGGAAAGATTGTAACTATAGGGAAATCAAATATTCCTAAAAAAACACCTGCAACCGGTGGAAGCAAAGACCGTTACGATCTACATAAAGAAAAATATGGAAATGTTGCAGAAGAAAGTCCTTCTACTCCTGATGAAAAAGATCCAAAAATGACAACAGCATCTCCTTCATTTAAAGCTGATCAAAGGGGATATTTAGATAAGGAAAACTTAGATCTTTATGGAAAAATCACTTTAGTGAGCGATAGATCTAAGGTTTATAAAGGCGGTTCATGGAACGATAGAGCATATTGGTTAAATCCAGGAACAAGAAGGTTTCTTGATCAGGGTGAATCAAGTGCAGAAATTGGTTTCAGATGTGCTATGAGCAGTGTGGGTAATCCTCAAATTAATCCAAAAAGCACACCTCAATTTAAACAACCTAAATCAAGAGTAGGATTTAAATCAAAATAAAAACATAAAAATAATTAACGAAGAAGGCCGCTTGAATGATTTCAAGCGGCCTTCTTCGTTAACAATTAAAACCTATGACTACCAGACTGCGAACTATAACAGTCCAATAATGATTAACCCAACACTAATTTAACGAAAAAAATTTTAAATTGTCTAATATCAGTTAAAGTTTCAAAGACAAAGTTTTCCACAATTTAATTTTTTCAATAAATTGGTATAATTTATTTAGTAAATCACCTTTCCGGTAGCAGTTACTATAGAGGCAATTCTAACAGCATCAAAAATTCTTTCTTCGGTACAACCTAATTTAATCAAAGAATCTTCATGTGCATTAACACAAAGTTCACACCCATTTACTGCAGAAACGGCTAAACTTAATAATTCAAAAAACTCTTTACCCGTTACAGGCTTCATCATTAACTGCATTCTTATACGAGCAGGAATCTGACCATATTTCTCTTTTTGGGTAAAATGGCGAAAACGATAAAAGACATTATTTGAGGCTAAAAGTGATGCACAGGAAATAGACTCGGCAACTTCCTCTTCTGTCGCACCATTATTTAAAGCGTAATTTGCATAGTACTTTATCAAAATAGCATTTTGATTATTCGCAGCTATACTTAATCCTAATAAACCACATTCTTTTTCAGAAAGATGCTCTGAGGTTAAAGTACTGTTGAAGTTTAGTTTAAGATCTCTTAAATATTTAAAGTCTGTTTGGTTAAGTATATTTAAGGATTCGTTAGTAATTTCTGTTATTCCAAAAATATCTAAAATATCTCTTGTGGTATCTTTAATTTCTGACATATTATTGATAATCAAATAGTTGTAAATATAAAAAGTTGTAAAAAAAACCCTTTACGAACTGTAAAGGGTTTTTTATATTTTTAAACGGTTAAAGTTTCCTGACCTTTTTCCCAGTTACAAGGACAAAGCTCATCTGTTTGTAAACCATCTAGTACACGTAGTACTTCTTTTACGTTACGGCCTACGCTTAAATCATTAACACTAACCCAACGAATGATTCCTTGAGGATCAATAATGAAAGTTGCTCTGTAAGCTACTTTTTGATCATCATTTGTTAATATGCCTAAATCTTCTGCTAAAGATTTAGATGTATCTGCTAACATAGGGAATTTCAAACCTCTTAAATCATCATGATTATTTCTCCATGCTAAATGAACAAATTCTGAATCTGTAGAAGCACCAATTAAACGAGTGTTACGATCTGAAAATTCACCGAAATTTTTGTTAAATTCTGCAATTTCTGTTGGGCATACAAAAGTAAAGTCTTTAGGCCACCAGAAAATTGTAGTCCAAACGTTGTCATCATTTGTTAAGTAATCGGAAGTAATTGTTTCAAATTCTTTACCTTTTTCTAAGCTAACTACTGCTAATTTTGAAAACTCTGGAAATTTTTGTCCTACGCTAATCATATCTTATAAATTTTATTTTCTTTATTGTGGTGCAAATATACGGCTCAAAGCCTATTTTTTCAATCATTTAAGCATCACAATTAGCAATACACATATAGACAAAAACTATTATTAAACAAAACAGAATAAGATCACTTTATAAATAAGCCTTGCATATCTACCCGTATTGAAAATGGCGCAAGATATAGGTTCATTAAAATAGCCATTTCTTTCCTCGTTATCATTTTATCCGGTAAGAAATCCGACTGTAACTTAAACTTTTCTTTCCAGCTACGCTTAAGCTCGTCCTCTATCGAGTATATCTCTTTACCGCCAATAAAACTAATTAAAGAAACAGCATCTTTCACGCTTAAATCAGAAACTTTGGGGTTTTCTATAAACCAGATACGGGACCTGGGATGCAATTCAGAAAGAATATCTTTTATATCATTTTTATTTACGACTCCTTCGGGGTTAAATCTACCAGAGACAAAATCATGAGTTAATATTTGCGAACCAATGATTCTTTGTACTGAAGAAAAAGCAAAATCGTCTTCGGAAACATCTGTAACCGGATAAATTAAACTTTTAAAAGTAAAGACCTCTCCCTGTACCATTCTAACGTTCGCCTTATCTGCCGTTGTGTTGAAGAAAGGACCGTATGCCGCCAAAGCGCCTATAGATTGTCCAATATTAGTCCATAAAGCTATATTTTGTAAATCCTCATTATCAATTTGATTCACACTTGCAGCAAGATTTGCAACCAATATAGTTGGTTTAGTTTTAGCTATAAATATCCCTATTGGAAAATAATAAACGGAATCTTTTGATCTGCCATAACCCGCAGCAATACTTGTTCTGTATAGTTTAGTATACGAACTATAGGGATTAAATCTTTGGGTAGCTTCAAAACTGGTAACTGCATCTATTTTTCCGTTTTTCAACGGGAGCAAATTGAATCGATTTAATATCTCCTCGTCTGCAGAAAACGTAGCATCTATTATTACCTTACATTTTATATCTTCATTTTTTCCATTTCTTTCTATCCCAACCACCCAGTTTTTACCTTTTTCTTTAATACTCAAAATCCTTGAGGAATTAAGGTATTCCAATCCTTTAGTCTTTTTAAGAAACCTGTTTTCCAAAACTAAACGGGGATCTTTGTTAATGGAATCAGTTTTACAGCTATCCTGCCATTCTTTCCAAAAACCCAAATTAAATGCGGGAACATCCGTTTTAGGCAAGCTATTTCCGATAACTTGTGTTTCTTTATTTAATAAAATAGTTTTCACTCCGCTTCTGGCAGCTTGTATTGCCGCAGACGTACCGCTAGCAGAAGCACCAACTACCAAAACATCTGTTTTATGCTGTGCCAAAGCCCGTTGTGTAAAAATCAAGAACAACAACACCCAAACTCTCTTCATAAACTAAATCTTTTTTTGAGGGTAAATTACTCAAAATAATCTTTGAAATCCTGTTAAGAGGATGTTAATTTCTAAAAGAATAAAAAAAGCATCCCTGCTTGTGGGATGCTTTTCCATACAACGTTATGTATATAATAAAATTAGTTCGCTTGAGCTTTTGCCTGAGCTTTCATAGCATCGTTTGCTACGATAACAATCTCAACACGTCTGTTTTGAGCTCTTCCAGCATCTGTGTCGTTAGAAGCAATTGGTTCAGTTTTTCCTTTACCGCTTGATTTTAAACGGCCTCCGGATACACCTTTAGAAACAGCATACGAAACAACAGAATTTGCTCTCTCTAAAGAAAGTTTGTTATTTACTGCATCGGTACCAATAGCATCTGTATGTCCAACTACCAGAATATCTGTGTCGGGATACTTATTTAAAGACGCTGCCAAATTATCAATGTTTTGTTTTGCTGCCGCAGATAAAGTTGCTTTATTGAAATCAAACAAAAGGCCTGAGTCAAATTTAACAATGATACCTTCACCAGCGGGGATAACTTCAGCTCCTGGTATTGCAGCTTCAATTTCTTTAGCCTGTTTATCCATTTTCTTACCTATCAATGCTCCTGCAGTACCACCTAAAGCACCGCCTATAATAGCACCAACAGCAGTATTTCCTGCTTTGCTACCAATTAAAGCACCAATACCAGCTCCTGCAGCAGTTCCTATACCAGCTCCTTTCGCTGTATTACTCATGTTTTTTACAGATTCACAAGAAGAGAAAATTGCCGTAGCACCAATAGCAAGTGCTAAACTAAATGCAGATATTCTTAATCTCAAAGTTTTCATAATCTAATTAAATTTTATTGGATATTTAAACAAACTAAGTGCCAAATATATAACGAAGAAACAAAGAAAACAATGATTAGTATATTGGGATGTGGATGGTTAGGCCTTCCTTTAGCAACAAAATTAAATTCAAACTATAAAATCAAGGGATCTACAACATCTATTGAAAAAATTAATCTACTGAAAAGCAACAGCATAGATCCATTCATTATTGACATATTGCATATCAATAACGATATTGAAGAATTTCTAAACAACGATGTATTAATTGTTAATATTCCTATTATCCAGAATGTGCAGTTTTTGAAAAGTTTTGATAAGTTAAAAGAAAACATATTAAGAAGCGCCACACAAAAGATTATATTTATCTCATCTACCTCTGTTTATAAAGACATAAACGGCTCTGTTTGTGAAACTTCCCCGACACATAAAGAAAACATGAATCTAAGAATAGAAGAAATTTTTCTTGATTTGCCTTCAAAATTTAAAGTCACAATATTAAGAATGGCCGGACTAATTGGTCCAAATAGACATCCAGGTAGATTCTTTGCAAATAAGGAGAATAGCATTCCAAATGGGCTAAATCCGGTAAATCTGGTTCATATTGACGATTGCTTAGAAATAATAGCTCAAATAATCGAAAAAAACATTTGGCATGAAATTTTTAATGTATGCACTCCTCATCATCCGTCCAAAAAGGAATTTTACTGTGAAGCTACTGCACAGTACTGTGGAAAATATCCCAATTTTGTAGAGGAAAAAGGACAGTGGAAAATTATAGATTCTCGAAAACTGATAAAAAAATTAGATTACAATTTTAAACATAAAAATTTATTCGAAGCTATAAAACACTGCTAATAAACCCTGCAAAGCAACCCTTTTAAATATTCCCCTTCCGGAAATGAGATTCTAACCGGGTGATCTTCCGGTTGGCAAAATTGATGGATAATTTGTACTTCTTTGCCAGCGTCCAGCGCCGCCCAGGCAATAACCTGCTTGAAAGTATCTATATCCATTGCTCCAGAGCAACTGAAAGTCGCCAATAGGCCCCCTGCTTCGAGAACCTGCATGCCTAGTCTGTTGAGATCTTTATATGCTCTCGCCGCTCTGTCTAAAGCAGATCTGGAGGGGGCATATTTTGGAGGGTCTAATACAACTATATCAAATTTTTCTCCTGCATCTTTAAATGCCCTCAATTGTTTATTGACATCCGATTGAATTGAAGTGTGACTTTTCTGGTTGAACCCATTAACTTCTATATTCTTTTTTAAGGTTTCAATAGCCAATGCAGAACTATCTACTGAAACAACTTTTTTTGCTTCACTCAATAAACTATTTAAAGAAAAACCTCCACTGTAGCAAAAAGCATCCAGCACAGTTTTTTCCCTGGCATAGGAAGCTAAGATTCTTCTATTATCTCTCTGGTCGCAATAAAAACCAGATTTTTGCCCTTCTACAATGTTGATAAGATAACAGACTCCATTTTCTCTGACTTCAATAAATTGAGGTGGTTGCTCTCCTGCCAATAAAAGACCATTTGTAGGTTCCAGTCCGTCGTGTGAACGAGACGCATTATCACTTTTATCAACAATTCCCTTTGCTTTTGTAATCTCCTGAAGAATCTTTACAATTACGTCTTTCTGCCTATCGATACCCGTTGTTAGAATTTGTACAGCCAAATAATCTGCATAACAATCTACAATCAGGCCTGGTAGATAGTCTGCTTCGCTGAAAATCAATCGACAGGTATTGGTTTTCTCATTTAAAAGTGATTTTCTGCTAATGATAGCATTGTTTATTTTGGAAAACCACCACTGTTCATCAATGTTTATATTCTCGTTCCATTCCAACAATCTAACAGCAACTCTGGATTGGTCATTATAATAACCATAGGCTAAAAACTCTCTATCCTGACTCAGAACCTTTACTAATTCGCCATTTTCGGGTTTGCCTTTTACTTTATCTAATGCACCGGAAAACACCCAGGGATGTCGTTGAAGCGCAGCCTTTTCTTTAGATTTTTTTAGAACGATCTCAATCATACAATACAAAAGTAAATATTTACACGAAACGTTATTGTATTGATCTGCGTTTTGTGATAACTTTGATTTACACTTATCTTCCTCACTATGTTAAATTTCGAATTTAAAAATCCCACCAAAATCATATTCGGAAAAGGCGAAATCAAAAAAATTGCAACAGAAATTCCTAAAGATGCCAAAGTCTTAATGGTATATGGCAGCGGTAGTATTAAAAAAAATGGAATCTATAGCCAGGTAAAAGAAGCACTGGCAGAGTTTGATTTTCTCGAATTCGGCGGGATCCCGGCAAACCCAGAATATAGTGTTTTACTAGATGCCCTGGACATTATTAAGAAAGAAAATATCAATTTTATTTTGGCCGTTGGCGGTGGCTCTGTTATAGATGGCGTTAAATTTTTGTCTTCCGCGGCTTTATATGAAGGAAATGAGCCATGGGATATTTTAACCAAGTCCATCAGGACCTATAAAGGTATTCCTTTCGGTACAGTTCTTACCCTCCCTGCCACAGGATCTGAAATGAATTCCAGTTCTGTAATCAGCAGAAAAGAAACCAAGCAAAAATTGGGAATGGGAGGCCCCGGACTCTTTCCTGTGTTCTCTATTCTTGACCCGGAGGTGGTGAGGTCTATTCCTCAAAGGCAAATTGCCAATGGTATTACAGATGCTTTTACACATGTCTTAGAGCAATATATGACCTATCCAATTGGTGCACTGCTACAAGACAGGTTTGCAGAAAGCATTATGCAGACTTTAATCGAAATTGCGCCTAAAATTTTATCAGATCCTTCGGATTATAATATGGCATCTGAATTTATGTGGTGCTGTACCATGGCTCTCAACGGACTTATTCAAAAAGGAGTTCCCGGAGATTGGGCTGTACATGCCATGGGACATGAACTAACCGCGCTGTATGGAATAGATCATGCGAGGACACTCGCCATTATTGCACCCCGTCATTACGAGTACAATATAGGGTCAAAAAAAGAAAAACTAGCTCAATATGCCGAACGAATTTGGGCAATCAAATCTGGTGATACGCTGGAAAAAGCAAATGCCGCAATTGAAAAAACAGAAAAATTTTTCAACTCATTGGCTATAAAGACCAGACTTTCTGAATATACTGATGATTACACCGATACGGGTAAATTTGTCGAAGAAGCATTTATAAAAAGAGGATTAAATGGCATAGGTGAGCATCGCTCTTTAACCCCAGCCGATGCCAGAAAAATTATTGAAATGAGCTACTAGTAAGGCTAAAAGCAAAAGGCGGAAAGTTAAAAGCGGTATGTTGTACTAATGAACTTAATGAACCGGTAACTTATAATGAACAACATCGAAAAGCTATATAAAATAGCTCAAAAAAAAGAGCGTTTGATAATTGGCCTGATGTCTGGCACTTCTTTGGATGGGCTGGATATTGCATTATGCAAATTCTCAGGGAGCGGTTTAAGTACCAGGGTAACCTTACTTCAATTTGAAACAGTCCCTTATCCAAACGTTTTTAAAGAAGAGATCAAGAAAATATTCTCTAAAAAAATGGTTGATCTCGAATTATTATGTTTGATGAACGAAAAAATCGGTCTGGTGCATGCAGAATATATCAACCAAACTTTAAAAAAATGGGAAATAACGAATTTACAGATAGATGCCATAGCAAGTCACGGACAAACGATATTTCATTCACCTTTTATTAAGCATCAAAATCCAGAGTATACAAATGGAACACTTCAAATCGGAGACGGTGACCATATTGCTGTTAAAACAGGAATTATAACGCTGAGCGATTTTAGACAGAAGAATATAGCAGCAGGAGCTGAAGGAGCTCCTTTGGCCGTTTATGGCGACTATCTGCTTTTTAATACTGCCGAAAAAAATACGGTTCTTTTAAATATTGGCGGAATAGCAAATATCACTTATTTACCCAAAACAGGAAAAGTGTTTTCGTCAGACTTAGGCCCCGGTAATACTTTAATAGACCAGTTTATGCAAAGAGAATTTGGCTTATACTTTGATAAAGACGCCGAACACGCTAAAAAAGGCACTATAGATAAGAGCTTATTGACTGCATTAATGCAAAACCCATTTTTTGAAGCTAAACTTCCGAAAAGCACAGGTCCTGAACTTTTTAATCTGGAATATCTGGATAGTTGTATAGCAAAAACAAATGCCAAAATTTCTTCATTTGACATCTTAGCAACACTTTGCGAATTTACTTCTATGGGTATTTCCCGAGCTTTAAAAAACCTAGATACAGGTTTTGATTTGATTGTAAGTGGCGGAGGAATACATAACCCTTTGATTATGGATAGACTGAAACGTCATCTTCCATTGGCGAATTTTAAAAACATAAAGGAATTTGGAATAAGTGCTGATGCAAAAGAAGCCATACTTTTTGCTTTGCTGGCAAATGAAACACTGGCAGGAGAAACTGTGGATTTTAAAACCAAAACAGTTCCAAATATATGCATGGGAAAAATATGCTTCCCCCATTAACGGGTAAAGATCAGGCTAAAAATTTCAAATATCTCAATTCGAAAGCATCCGTAAGGAATTTCTTTCGAAAACACTTCTGTAGATTTCTGCCTGCTGGCAGGCAGAAATCTAGCTTCATCATTGAGATGACAGGATTTTAAACCTTTGAATATGCTTTCTCAAAATTATCTCGCTAAACGTGAATCTTTCGCGTATTTATACCCCTACAGTATTTTCCAGCCTAAACTCAAATGAACCAAATTTTGCTTCTGGCCGTCGTTTTTATTGATATCCTGTAAGCCTGTTTCGTATCTTAAATCTACCGATATATTCCCTATATCAACACCTGCTCCTGCCTGTAAATTTGTAACGAAATCTCTATATCTGTAAAAGTCTATATCGGTAGCCTGACTAAAAGCACTTTCATCTGTATCTAAATTAAATTGAAAAGATGGCCCAGCCATTAGCCGCAAATTGAAATTTGTTAAACCGAATTTGGTCCCTAATAAAACAGGAAGATCTAAAGTTGTGAATTTAACTTTTCCTGTTTGTTCCACAGAAGAACCATTCTCTTCAAATTTTAATTCGGCACCTTTAGAGCCCAGATAAAGTTCCGGCTGCAGATAAAAAGCATTTCCAACCCTGGCCCAAACTCCCAGATTATATCCTAAAATTCCGGATTTATCAATTTCCTGGTTTTTTGCCTTAATAGTGGAATAATTAAGGCCGCCTTTTATACCAACATTGAATTGTGCATAAGCGGCTGAGTGCGACAATCCCATTGCCACAAACATTAGAAGAATACATTTTTTAAGGTTTTTCATAATTTTAATCATAGGTAATTTAATAAGTACATTAACGCTTTATATTTAACAGTATTATTCTATTTTTGTGTAGAAACATTTCAATTTATGTTTATGGCCGATATTACTATTGATATTAAGGATTGGGAAAAGTTGAGTTTAAAGTTAAGAAGGAAGTATAACCATCTGACAGATGAGGACTTATTCTTTGAGTCTGGAAAAGAAGATCAATTAATTAACCATTTGGCTTCCAGATTACATAGAAATAGGGATTACGTTATTTTTACTTTAAAAAAAGGGCTGGTAGATTTAGAGAGTAACCGCTTATAAGTTATTAAAAACGTCTCTTATTTTCTTAGGCAAGCTTTTTACTACCAACCAATAAGAGTCATCAATCATTTTATATAATTGTCGGTTGTTTAATCTACCGTTTAGATATACAGTGTTCCAGTGCTTTTTATTCATGTGGTATCCGGGTACAACTTCGCTATATTCTTCACGTAAGCGTATTGCCTCTTCAGGATCACATTTCACATTGAAACTATCAGGATTATTCAGGTTAATAAGCAGGAATATTTTTCCTTCCACTTTAAAAACCAGCGTTTCCGTATCAAAAGGAAACCCTTCAGTTACTCCCTGTTTTGCTATACAGTATTCTCTGATTAGTTCCACATCCATACACTAAGGCTTAATAGTACAACGATCTGGTACCGAACATATATTTAAGAGAGATTCCAAAGACACTGTACATATCTTTAGCTTTGTTATTGTAAACCTTTGGATCATCATTAAAACCATCAATATCGTCAGAGCTGGTAAACACCGTTTTCAAATTAATCCCTAACAATACTTTTTGTTCATCATACTGGTTATAAAAAACATGGTTATAACCTATGGTAATAGGTATTACACTCACATTCTCCAATTTCTCCTTTCCTATATCTCCGGCATGTTGCCTATATCCCGCAGGGTTATAAATTTTTTTTTCGCTTTCAGGAATATTTTCCTCATTTGTTTTATCAATCCCTCCCTTATCAACAGTTATATTTGGAATGAACGGTTTTACCTTATTTTTACCACTAAGAATACCATAACCTATTGATAAGTTTAATCCCCTCAGAAGATAAAGTATGTCATTATACCTGTAATCCACAAATTGTCCCAATGCCACACCAGCTCTTAGCTCTATCGTACTAAAATCAGAGGTAAACTGTCTGTTATGCTTATCGGGTCCATCTTTCAACTGATTGATGTTATATTCAACTCCCGCATTTAAAAAAGGCGTAAAATAATAATCCAGGGAAACACCGAAAGAAGGAGCTTTGTTTATCATCAGGCTCTTTTTGTTACTGTTAAATGCTGCCAGACCTTCGTCATAATTCAAGCCCGTAAACGCAGTTGTCAATCCGGCGTTTACACCAATCGCTATATTATAAAACTGAGATTGGGCCAGGACATTAGCAGCACCAATAAAAAACGTAACAATAAGAGTAAGCGTTCTTTTCAAATTACAAAATTTAATAAGTAAATAGCCATCTTTGTAGATTAGATCTTTCTACCAGAAAAGCTGGCTAAAAATATCTTAAAATTTTCTTTTATCAAAATGTAATTTCTTCAAAATGAACATAAAACACACTGTTACTCAGCGCTTTTTAAAATACGTTCAGATAGACACACAATCAGACCCGTTATCTGCTACTGTTCCTTCTACAGAAAAACAAAAAAATTTAGGAAAACTATTAACAAAAGAGTTATTAGAGATAGGTGTTAAAGACGCAGAAATAGACGAGCATGGTTATGTCTATGCAACGATTCCTTCTAATTCAGATAAAAATGTACCGACAATATGTTTTTGTTCACACATGGATACTTCTCCAGATTGTAGCGGCGCTAATGTTAAGCCAATTATCCATAAAAACTATCAGGGAGAAGATATTATTCTTCCTGATGATAGATCCGTAATTATAAAACTGGCTGAACACCCGGACCTTAAAGAGCAGATTGGAAACGACATAATTACGGCAAGCGGGACTACGCTTCTTGGAGCTGATAATAAAGCTGGAGTAGCCGAGATTATGGATGCGGCCTACTATTTTGTCAATAACCCACAAATAAAACATGGCAATATAAAAATCTTGTTTACACCTGATGAAGAAATTGGACGGGGCGTAGATAAGGTAGATCTTCATAAACTAGATGCGAGGTTTGGCTATACTGTCGATGGTGAAACATTAGGCTCTTATGAAGATGAAACCTTTTCTGCTGACGGCATGGAAGTAATTATTCATGGTATAAGCGCACACCCCGGCTTTGCTAAAGGAAAGATGGCAAATGCTATTAAAATTGCTGGCGAAATTGTCGCTGCATTACCAAAAGATCGGCTTTCTCCTGAGTCAACAGACAAAAAACAAGGTTTTATCCATCCAACCAGAATTGAGGGTGAAGTCGAAAAAGCGATAATAAGTTTTATAATCAGGGATTTTGAAGACACATTGCTTATTAAACATGAGGAGGAAATTAAAGCAATTACAAATCGCATTCTTAAGCATTACCCGGAAGCAAAAGCAGAGTTTATTGTTAAGGAACAATACAGAAATATGAAAAAGGTGATTGCTCAGCACCCGGAAGTAAGTGAATATGCTTTAGAAGCCATAAGAAGAGCTGGTTTAACTCCAAAGCCACAAAGTATACGAGGCGGTACCGATGGTTCCAGGTTATCTTTCATGGGGTTACCTTGTCCTAATATCTTTGCCGGAGAACATGCCTTTCACAGTAAACAGGAATGGGTTAGCATTCAGGACATGGAAGCTGCTGTAAGAACAATCGTTCATTTAGCTTGTATTTGGGAAGAGCGGACGGAAATAACACAATCTGAGCAAGCAACAAAATGAACCGGCAAACACAATACTCCTTCCCCCTTCCGTCTTAACGAAGGGAAAGGAGTATAAAAATATCACCCCACAGCAACATTACACAAATAACGCTCGTGAATATAGATTACAATACTTGTTCCCTTTTAGAAAGCACCATTTGACTTTTACTTTCGCTTTAGAATACTTAAATTAGACTTTCTTCCCCAACAACACAATTCTTCTAAAATAATTTTCCCCTCTCCGCAAAAGTCCATAAAAGTCCACAAAACTCCGTAAGAGTCCGCAAAAGTCCGTTATGTACCGGATTTGGTTCGGGCTTGCTCCGTCCCTGCTTCGAGTACTGTTCGAGGAATCTTCGATAAAGGTTCGAAGAACGTCGGGCGCTTGCCGAAGCGCAGTCGAAGGAATCACGAAGAAACCCTGGAGCAAGTACGAAGCTGTCTCGAATTTGTCTTATACTAGATTATCCTTACAAAAACCGGATATATAAACGGTTAAATACTTACAAAAACACGTTTCCTACTATTTCATTTTAGGAATAATAGCGACGGTTAAACGGCTAATACAAGTCATCTTACCTTCTTCGTTGCGAAGTTTTATATCCCACACGTGTGTTTTGCTACCAATATGAATAGGCGTACAAGTGGCAGTAACATATCCGGAAGAAACAGGGCGTAAATGGTTCGCATTTATTTCTAAACCAACGCCCATGAGTTTTTCGGAGTCAATAACCAAATTACTGGCAATGCTCCCAATACTTTCCGCTAAAACAACAGAAGCTCCCCCATGCAAAATACCAGCCGGCTGCTTTGTATTTTCATCTACTGGCATAGTAGCCTTCAGATAGTCTTCTCCTATTTCGGTATAAGTTATTCCTAACAGGTTCGCCAGATAAATAGATCGCTCATTAATCTCTTCTATTGTATAGTCTTTAAACCAAATCATACGCTACTTATTTAGATATCTCTGTTTCAATATATTGAAATGATGTTCAACATGCCCGGCAATAATATATAACAGGGCTCCTACCGAAATTGTGTTATCCGACGCAGTCCCTTTTTTTCTAAAATCACTTTCAGACAACGATTTGTAGAAATAAAGATTAGCCTGACGCATTAATAAAAATTCATCTACCAGATCCATATAAGTTCGTTTAGATAAATCGAGGTTTTCTACGTACAAATCCTGGTCAAACCCGGGTAAAGCCGTTTGGTCATTCCGGGCAATACGCATTGCTCGATAGGCCATTACTCTTTCTGTATCTATTAGATGCCCTATAAGTTGCTTTACAGTCCACTTTCCTTCGGCATATGCATATTCATATTTTTCTTCCGGAATTTCCGCTAAAAAATCGTCTATTTCATTTTGTTGGTTCTTCAGTTTTCTAATAATATCCTGGTTTCCTACTGCTTTAATATACCCCTCATAATATGGAGAATATTCATTACTCATTGGATAGTACATATTTCGTATTGCTTTTAAGTATGATTCTAAATGTTGTTCCTTTCCCAATTTCGGAATCTTTCACAAAAACAGAGCCTTTATGGTAATTTTCTACCATTCTTTTGGTGAGCGATAAGCCTAGTCCCCAGCCTCTTTTCCGCGTAGTATAGCCTGGTTGAAAAACGGTTTCAAATTTATATTTCGAGATTCCTTTTCCCGTATCCGTTATATCTATAATCACTTGTTTCTTCGCCGGATTACCTTTAATGTTAATAGTTATATCTCCATGCCCCTCAATAGCATTTACAGCATTTTTAAGAATATTCTCAATAACCCAATCAAAAAGCGGGACATTTAAATAAGCTTCTATCTGCTGATCTCCGTGTATATTGAAGTTTATTTTATCTGATATCCTGATTTTAAAATAGTCGACAAATTCCTTGATAACATCGTAAACTTTATGGCTGCTTAAAATAGGTTTTGACCCTATTTTCGAAAATCTGTCTGCGACCACCTCCAGTCGTTGGACATCATTTTCCATTTGGGCAATCAGATGCTGATCGTCATCACTTAGCTTGTCCTTAAGCAGCTCTAACCATGCCATCAGGGAAGACACCGGAGTCCCCAATTGGTGGGCTGTTTCTTTAGCCATTCCCACCCACACCTGATCTTGTTCTGATTTCCGCGAAGAGTTGAAAACAGCATAAGCCAGTAATAAAAACACCGCTATTAGCGATAGCTGGATATACGGGAAAACCCTTAATTGAGTCAGTAAATTACTATCCTTATAATAGACCAGATTTTTTTGTCCATAAAACTCCAGTGGTATAGGCTTATGTTGCGATTTCATCTTCCGCAGCTCTTTATTAAAATAACCCGGATCGTGTATTTTATGTTCTTCTACTTCAAAATAAGTTTTTGTAGAATCTAAGCCCTGGTAAGTTATGATAGAATCCTTTTCGTTAGTTACAATGGCCGGTACAGGCAGGCTATCTCTGATAACAAAAAGAAAATTCATCATCTCGTCATTATCCGTTTCAAACATCGTCTTTAAACTTTTCGCCCAAAGCTCTGCCCTGGTGCGTTCTGATTTGGCTATATTCTTAACCAGAAAATCTGTATATGCCAAAGAAGATACCGCTATAACGATAGCAAAGGACAGTAAGAAATATTTCCAGCGACGATTATTTTGATAAGGGTTCATATAGACTATAACATGACACCTATATTTTTAGTATGATATAGATAAAATGAAGCTGTCCAAAAAGCGGAAAACATAAGCTTTCCAGACAGCTTCCTTAAATATTCATTATAATATGATTCTTACTTCTTCTTAGAAGGATTGTTCTTGTTTTTCAAATTGGCTTCTGCTTTTTCCTTCATTTCTTTACGTACGTCTTTCATCAGCTTCAATTTATAGAACAAACTTAAGCTAAAAGAAGCGGCACATAGAATAGGGACAAAATAATTACCAAGCTGATAAGCTTTTACCCCAACAATTACCGAAAAAATAATCAGCAGATTTAGAATGACATTATAGGCTACCTTTTTTCCCATAAGTTCCTAATATACGCTTAGTTCAGGGTCAATCTCTGCTGCCCATGCCAATATCCCGCCTGTTAAATTATATACATTCGTATAACCGTTCTGTTCCAGCTGATTTAAAGCAGCTGCACTCCTTGCTCCGCTACGGCATTGCATAACAACGGGTATATCTTTTGAAATCTTGTCTTTTTCTAAAAGAACATTGGCTAAAGGGATATTCTCTCCACCCAAATTTGACATCTCATATTCGAAAGGTTCACGAACATCGATTAACTGGAATTCTTTTCCTTCGTCTTGCCATTGCTTTAGTTCACTTACTGATATCTCTTTCATACAGATTCATTTATTATATATTCTCAAAATTAGGAAAATATAATGCAGATTACCCCATTTCGAATTATCTTTTACAAAAAAAACAGGAAATAAAAACAAGCCTTAATCACTTTTATTGAAAGTACGACCCAACATTTCGGATTATAGCTGTTAAACGGTAAACAAGAACATTCTTAGAACGTTTCTAAATTAGAAATTGTCTTTTACATAGCCCAAAGCATTTGCCTAGTTTTGTCAATTAAATATAATTTTTTAAGCGGTAAAAAGTTCTTAAATACAAACAAATGAGCAATTTTTCAAAAACGTTTTCTTCTACACTTGGGAGAAAACTGATTATGTGTTTAACAGGCTTATTTCTATGCGCTTTTCTTATTGTGCATTTGATTGGAAATCTCCAGTTATTTGCGAACGATGGGGGATACGCTTTTAATAAATATGCCTATTTCATGACCCATTTTACACCAATTAAGGTTATTTCTTACTTGCTTTATGCCTCTATTTTAGTGCATACCATCTGGGCAATTATCATTACTTCGAAAAATAAGGCTGCCCGCCCTGTTTCTTATGCAGTAAAAGGCGCAAACGGAAGTATATGGTCTTCCAGGAATATGGGGATTTTAGGAACTATTATTTTCCTGTTCCTTGTTATTCACATGAGTAATTTCTGGTATAAATACCACTGGGGAGTAACTCCGTATGTAGAATACTCAACAAATTTATCTACAGGAGAGACTCAGGTAAAAGAAATTACAGAAGCTGAATACGGCAACCAGTACGCTACTTACGTTGATAACGGCGTCGAAGTAATTAAGTCTAAAGATTTATATAGAGAAGTAGCTTTTGCATTTTCCAATCCGGTTTATGTTTTATTCTATGTATTGGCCATGGCTGCTTTGGCATTCCATTTATTACATGGTTTCCAAAGTGCATTTCAAACATTAGGCTGGGATAATAGCAAATACAAACCATTGGTTAAGTTCTTAGGCGTTTGGGTATTTTCTATTGCTATTCCTATTGGATTTGCAATTATGCCTATCTATTTCTTGTTATTTAAATAAAGGATTGTTCATAAGCTTATTTATAATGGCTTATTAAAATATACACAAAATGAAGTTAGATGCTAAAGTTCCATCAGGCCCGTTGGCCGAAAAATGGGATAAATATAAATTCGACCTTAAACTTGTAAATCCTGCCAACAAAAGAAAATACACTGTTATTGTTGTGGGTACGGGTCTTGCAGGAGCATCTGCTGCTGCATCTTTAGGAGAGTTAGGTTACAATGTAAAAGCTTTTTGTTTTCAGGATAGTGCAAGAAGAGCGCACTCTATTGCTGCTCAGGGTGGTATCAACGCTGCTAAAAACTATCAAAACGATGGAGACTCTACTTATCGTTTGTTTTACGATACGATTAAAGGTGGAGACTACAGAGCAAGGGAAGCCAATGTTTACCGCCTGGCCGAAGTATCAGTAAATATTATCGACCAATGTGTAGCTCAGGGAGTTCCTTTCGCTCGCGAATATGGAGGTTTGTTAGATAACCGTTCTTTTGGTGGTGCACAGGTTTCCAGAACTTTTTATGCTAAAGGACAAACCGGACAACAGCTCCTTTTAGGTGCTTATTCTGCTTTGAACCGTCAAATTAAAGCTGGCAAGGTAAAAATGTACACTCGTACAGAAATGCTTGATGTTGTGACTGCCGATGGAGCTGCTAAAGGTATCGTTACCAGAAACCTGGTTACCGGAGAAATAGAAACTCATGCAGGTCATGCTGTTTTGCTTTGTACTGGCGGTTACGGGAACGTATTCTATTTGTCAACAAATGCAATGGGTTCTAATGTTACAGCAGCCTGGAGAGCTCATAAAAAAGGTGCATTCTTTGCAAACCCTTGCTACACTCAAATTCACCCTACTTGTATTCCTGTAACAGGAGATCATCAGTCTAAATTGACATTAATGTCAGAATCGTTAAGAAATGATGGTAGAGTTTGGGTTCCTAAGACCAGAGAACTGGCAGAAAAAGTTAGGAAGGGTGAATTAAAAGCTAAAGATATTAAAGAGGATGACAGGGATTACTTCCTGGAGAGAAAATATCCTTCTTTCGGAAACCTGGTCCCGCGTGACGTCGCTTCCAGAAACGCAAAACAAATGTGTGATGATCAACGTGGTGTTGGCAAAACTGGTTTGGCGGTTTACCTTGACTTTGCTGACGCAATTAAACGTTTGGGCAAAGATACTGTAGCGGAGAAATACGGAAACTTATTCGATATGTATCTACAGATTACTGACGAAAATCCGTACGAAGTCCCAATGAGAATTTATCCTGCGGTTCATTACACAATGGGTGGACTTTGGGTTGATTATAACTTAATGACAACAGTTCCCGGATTGTACGCTTTAGGAGAATGTAACTTCTCTGACCACGGTGCTAACCGCTTAGGAGCTTCTGCATTAATGCAGGGTTTGGCTGATGGTTATTTCGTAATCCCTTACACTATTGGTGACTACCTTGCTAAAATTGGTCCTGCTAAGGTTGACGAATCCCATCCGGCTTTTGCAAAAGCAAAACAGGATGTTATTGATTTAACAAATAAACTTTTATCTCTTAAAGGGACAAAAACAGTTGACGAGTATCACCGTGATTTAGGCCACATCATGTGGGAGTATTGTGGTATGGCTCGTACAGCAGAGGGCTTACAAAAAGCAAAAGCTTTAATTGCTGAACTGAGAGCTGATTTCTGGAAAAACGCTATTGTTCTTGGTGAAAACGAAGAAGTAAACCAATCTTTAGAAAAAGCGGGGAGAGTTGCTGATTTCTTAGAGTTAGGTGAATTAATGGTCGACGATGCCTACAACAGATCTGAATCTTGTGGCGGTCACTTCAGAGAAGAAAGCCAAACTCCTGAAGGGGAAGCTTTAAGAGATGATGAAAACTTCGCTTATGTATCAGCCTGGGAATATACGGGCGACAATCAGCCAGAAGTGCTGCATAAGGAAGAGTTGATTTTTGAAAATGTTAAATTAACACAACGTAGTTATAAATAGTATTGCGTAAAGCGTATTGAGATATGCAAAATGCCTCAATACCCAATACTCAGTACCCAATACTAAAAGATATGAGTGCACATATGAATCTGACGCTGAAAGTTTGGCGTCAAAAAAATAGTCAGACTCCTGGAAAATTTGTTACTTATCAAGCGAACAACATTGCAGACGATATGTCGTTTCTGGAAATGCTTGACGTTGTTAACGAAGATCTGGTAAAAAAGAAAGAAGATCCTATACAATTTGATCACGATTGCCGCGAGGGTATCTGCGGTATGTGTTCATTAATGATAAATGGTTCTCCCCATGGACCAAAACAAGGAATTACAACTTGTCAGCTTCACATGAGAAGTTTTAAAGACGGCGATACTATTGTGATTGAACCATGGAGAGCCGCTGCATTCCCGGTTTTAAAAGACTTAACCGTAGATAGAGGTTCTTTTGAACGAATTCAACAGGCCGGTGGTTATGTTTCTGTAAATACCGGTGGTGTTCCAGATGCTAATACTATTCCAATTCCTAAAAGGATTGCTGATGAGGCATTTAGTTCTGCCGAGTGTATTGGTTGTGGCGCTTGCGTTGCTGCATGTAAAAATGCATCTGCAATGCTATTCGTTTCTGCTAAAGTTTCTCAATACGCTTTATTGCCTCAGGGACAAACAGAGCGTTACGAAAGAGCTATTGCAATGGTAAATCAAATGGACGAAGAAGGATTTGGCGGATGTACTAATACTTATGCCTGTGAAGCAGAATGCCCTAAGGGAATTAAAGTTACCAATATTGCCCGCATGAACAGAGAGTATTTTAATGCAAGATTTATAAAAGGGTAAGTAAATCTTATATAATATTTTACAAAGCCTGAAGGTTTTCTTCAGGCTTTGTTATTTACCGATTATTTTATACCGTTTACCGATTATTTACCCCTTTTTCCCTAAAGGGGATTATTCTATTTACATAACAATATTACCTTCGTATTGTTAAAGTTGGAAATTATGGAAGATCAAGAAGATTACATCACCTACCGCAAACCCGAACATAACAATAGAGCTAAAGTATTCTTTGGGCTTACTTTAGCGATTGTAGGTGCTTTATTGCTCTCCAAAAAATTTGGATATGAGTATCCGGACTGGCTTATCACCTGGCCTATGTTATTAATTCTGATTGGAGTTGGAAAAATTATCAGAAAAGGTTTTTCTCATTTATCCTGGCTTCCTTTCATTCTGATTGGAGGTCTTTTTCTGGCAGAAAAAATAGATCCTTCGTTTGAGGTAAGCAATTATATTCTACCGATTATTCTTATAACTGCTGGACTTTTTATAATCTTCGGTAGAAACAAAAATCCGGAAGCGTGTATAAGGAGACGTCATAAATTTAAAAAAAAATATCGTCCATCTGTAACTGCCGAAGGCCAGGCAAATGAAGATATTATTGAAAGTATAGCAATTTTTGGCGAGATAAAAAAAACCATCTATTCGCAAGATTTTAAAGGCGGTGAAATCATCACCATTATGGGCGGTGCCCAGATAAACTTAAGCCAGGCAGATATAAAAGATGTTGTTGTTATAGAAGCTGTACAGATTTTTGGCGGTACTAAATTAATTATTCCCCAAAATTGGGAAGTAGTAACAGAAATGGCCGCAATTTTTGGTGGAATACAAGATAAAAGAGACTTCTATTCAAGTGAGATAGACAACAGGAAAAAAATCATTATTAAAGGGGTATCGATTTTTGGTGGAATCGATATTAAAAATCACTAAACTTTTAGCTATGGAATGGTATTCTGCAAAAATAGTTTATCAAATAACCAACAATCAGAACGACATCGTTCAGTTTGATGAACAGGTAAGAGTAATAAATGCTATTAATAAAGAATTGGCCTATGAGATAGCAAACCAACTAGGTTATATTAACCAGGAAAAAGTAATTACCGATACGGGGGCTGTATTAAGCTGGGGCTTTATTGCTGTTACAGAAATAAAAAGCATTGGCGAGGTGAAACACGGCGCAGAAGTATTTTCCTTAATTAAGGAATTTCCTAAAGAGCGTTTTATAGAAGAAACTAATAAAAAAGCTGAGTATTTAAAAAATACGTTTCAGCTTTCTTTAAATATTACGGCATAGTTAATTTCGCCTATGGCTTATTCGCAGATTAAAAATGTAGGGTTTAAAACTTCATTCGCTCTTTTATGGGCAATGTGTTTTGTCCTGCATATTTTTACTGTGAATGCTTTAGGCTTCGACTTAAAAACCAGCTTTATCGATGCGTCTCTTTTCTTCGCTGTTATCTCTGCAGAATGTTGGTTAGTATCTCGTTCTCTAGCCTATTATCTGCCAGAAAACAGCAAATTATATGTCATCATCGGGTGGAGCTTCACTTTGGCGGTTCTTAGCAATATTTTTATTTATTTTATTGCTCCTTTAATAAACAATCAGGAACAAGCTTATCTCCAATATTTAAACTCGTCTTTTTTTATTAAACTGGCTTTCTCTTTTTTACTAATAGGATGGATCTCGCTAATTTGTGTGTTTTGGTATGATAAACAGGAAGAAGAAAAATTAGAAGAGCGCAGACGAGAAACAGAAAAACTCAATAAAGAGGCGGAATTGACTTCACTAAGAGAAAAGCTTCAGCCTCATTTTTTATTCAACAGCCTCAATTCCATCAGTTCACTCACATTTTCACAGCCAGAACAAGCTAGAAAGATGATTCAACAACTATCTGATTTTTTAAGAGGCACAATAAAAAAAGATGATCAGCTTACACGCCTGTCTCAGGAAATTCAGCATCTTGGACTATATTTAGATATAGAGAAAGTACGTTTTGGATCGCGTTTAAACACCAATGTTTCATGTCCGTGTGAAATTGAAGAGTTTTACATTCCTAACATGATTTTACAACCTATTGTAGAAAATGCAATAAAATTTGGACTTTACAATACGCTTGAAGAAATAGAAATATCTGTTACATGTATATTGGAAGATGATTTTCTTGTAATAGAAACCCGAAACCCTTTTGATCCGGAAACTTCTCCTCCTAAAAAAGGGCTGGGCTATGGTTTAGAAAATGTAAAAAGAAGACTTTTTTTATTATATAATCGCAATAATCTGCTAAAGACAGATACCAAAAACAATATTTTTATAACCCGTATACTTATTCCTATACCATGACTCCAGCAATCATCATAGACGACGAATATCTCGCCCGAAACTTGATTCAGGAATACCTGAAAGCTTATCCGAATATTGAAGTAGTTGCAGAATGCGAAAATGGGTTCGATGCACTAAAAGCCATTAAAGAATATCGGCCTCAACTGATCTTTCTGGATATACAAATGCCAAAAATCACAGGTTTCGAAATGTTGGAACTTTGCGATAGCAGACCTGAAGTCATATTTACCACTGCGTTTGAAGAATATGCAATAAAAGCTTTTGAAGCCAGCGCAATAGACTATCTTCTAAAACCTTTTAGCCAGGAGCGCTTCAATAAGGCGGTAGATAAATTCCTTGCCGGACAGACAAACTTTCAAAAAATAAAAGCTTTAGCTGAAGAAACTACGCTTTCTATTGGGCAGACAGAAAGGGTAGTTGTAAAAACCGGAAACCAGATAAAGATTATCCCTTATTCGGATATTATATTTATAGAAGCCGCAGACGATTATGTAAGCATTTATACTAAAGATGAGGTATTTCTAAAAAATAAAACAATGGCATTCTTCGAAAAATCTTTGGATCAGCAATCTTTTGTAAGAGTACACAGATCTTATATTGTAAAAGTCAACCAGATATTAAAAATAGAACCGTATGAAAAAGACGGACATATTATTTTACTGAAAACCGGATACAAAGTCCCGGTAAGCAGGAGTGGTTATCCTAAGTTAAGAGCTGTTTTGGGATTGTAATTAAAAGGTTAGAAGCTTAAATATCACGTGTTAAATGAAATAAGAGATTTATTATCTCTAAGTCAACCAAACTAATTATATAGATTAAGAAATTCCTGTTTTTTTACCTGTATATTGTAAACGTTAGACTTGAGATGGAATTTATCCAATACTTTTGTTAAACACCAAGGGAGACCTAACATTATCAATAGAGTCTAATTCAATTTAAAAGGAGCTATTAAATCAAACTTAGGGATATTAACCCTTATCATTTCATTATCAATCAGTCTCCTCATTTCGTAATCGCCATGCATCGTACCCATATCTGTCTGTAGATTACATCCTGATACATATTCGTGAACTTCTCCCGGAGCAATTACTGGTTGCTGGCCAACAACACCTTCACCTTCTACCTCACGTCTGCTTCCATTAGAATCAAAAATATACCAATGTCTCCTCATTAATTGAACAGAATAAGGGCTTAAATTCTCAATCTGAATTCTATAAGCGAACATAAAATGTTCATTTGATGGATTGGAATATTCCGGCTGGTAGGTGGTTTCAACAGAAACTTTAACTCCGTCTGTAATTTGTGCTACCATATTTTCTGACATTTAGTGCAATTGAAATTACTATAAATATCTAAAAATCAAAAATTAAACCAGAACTGTATCAAATTTGTTTCGAATATCATTTAATACCTCTTCAATGTCTTCGATAGTATCTAAAGACACCAGTTTCATTCTGTATTCTTTAAAATTAGGAACTCCTTTAAAGTAGTTCGAATAATGTCTTCTCATTTCAAAAATTCCGGTTTTCTGTCCTTTCCATTCTACAGATTTTTGCAAATGAGTTAAACAAACATCAACACGTTCGTCTATAGTAGGTCCTTCCAAATGCTTTCCGGTTTCAAAAAAATGTTTAATCTCTCTAAAAATCCAGGGATAACCAATGGCCGCTCTTCCTATCATAATTCCATCCACCTCATACTCCAATCGCCAGTCGGCCGCTTTAATCGGTGAATCAACGTCACCATTTCCGAAAATCGGGATTTTTATTCTTGGATTCTTTTTTACTTCTTTAATTAAAGTCCAGTCTGCTTCGCCCTTATACATTTGCGCTCTGGTACGGCCGTGAATAGACAGCGCCTGAATACCAACGTCCTGCAATCTTTCTGCTACTTCGTAAATATTCTTCGTGTTATCATCCCACCCTAATCTCGTCTTTACAGTGACTGGAAGATGCGTAGCCTTAACCACTGCTGCAGTCATTGCCACCATTTTATCTATATCCTGTAATAAAGCGGAACCCGCACCTCTGCAAGCTACATTTTTTACAGGACAACCATAATTAATATCAATGAGATCCGGATTAGCTTGCGTAGCAATTTCAGTGGCCTCGAACATATGATCGATTTCACTACCGAAAATCTGGATTCCTATCGGGCGCTCATATTCAAAAACATCTAATTTCTGTCTGCTTTTAGCGGCATCTCTTATCAACCCTTCCGAGGAAATAAATTCGGTGTACATTAAATCTACTCCGTTTTGCTTACAAACATACCGGAAAGGAGGATCACTAACGTCTTCCATAGGCGCTAACAGCAAAGGGAATTCTCCTAAATCTATATTTCCGATTTTTACCGACATTTTAATCCAATTGACTATATTGAATGCAAAATTACAAAATATGAACGACAGTCTTCATTTCCAGGATAAGCATCCACTATACGACCTGTTACTTCTTACATTTTTCTGTTTTTTGGGCGGTATGGTATTTTCTTTTCTGGGAATTTTGATTTTCTCTATATTTTTTAACGAACAGTCTTTGTTGGATGTAATCTCAGGAGGGCAGCTGTATCAAAACATCTATTTTCTAAGATGTGTTCAGATATTCAGTTCGATAGGAATCTTCATCTTTGGTCCGGTTCTTTTTGCTGTTTCCAAAAAATATCAGTTTACGAATTACTATCAATTCTATAAGCCAACAAATCCAATACTAATTATTTTAAGTATAACCGTTCTGTTTGCTGCATTACCTTTGATTGAATGGTTAACGGCATGGAATAATAAATTGGTTTTACCTGAATCTTTAAAAGGTATAGAGATTTGGATGAGACAAAAAGAAGATGAGGCTATGACGTTGACAAAACAGTTGCTGATAATGAAAAGCTATACTGATTTTGCAATCAACTTGCTCATGATTGCCATTATACCAGCCATAGGAGAGGAACTCCTATTCAGAGGAGGCATACAGCAGATTTTTGGCAAATGGTTTGGAAATCCTCATATTGCTATTTGGTTAGCTGCCATCATTTTTAGCGCTATACATGTGCAATTCTATGGTTTTATTCCCAGAATGTTTTTAGGGGCTCTTTTTGGTTATCTTTTGTTCTGGGGGAAAAGCCTCTGGTATCCTATTATCGGACATTTTATCAATAATGGTTCTGCAGTTATTATGGCCTTTATCTATCAGCAAAATGGCAAAGGTATAGAGGAAATAGAGAAGACAGACAATTTTCCTGCCTACGGATACCTTTTTAGTGCATTATTTACCTTAGTTTTGCTCTACAACTTTTATCAAAAAAGCAGAAACCGTGTATGAGTCAAACGTGGGTCAAGATTTACACCTCACATGATTTTATGAAGTCTGAAATTGTAAGACAGGTCTTAATTGATCATGAAATAGAGGCTGTATTAATGAACAAACAAGATTCGTCTTATAAATTTGGTTTTGTTGAGGTTTATATCCATCCTGATAATTTTGATAAAGCTATAGAAATCATCATCCAAAACGAACTTTAATGAAGACCAGAGCAATAACCGGTTTTTTCTTTATTATTATTATGTTGGGTTCTTTATTAACGGGACCTTATGTATTTGCTTTGTTTTATACCATACTGGGTTTCCTTTGCTTAATAGAGTTTTATAAATTAATCACAAAAGCAGGGATCAAACCAAATTTAGCCATAGGGGGATTTATTGGCGGATTGTCTTTATGTTATTACGCATATGGATGCGTTTATGGCTTCGGTAGAACGAATTTTGTGATATTGCCTGTCCTGGCCTGCCTGGTTTTTATATTTCAACTTTATCAAAAAAGCAAACAGCCATTTACAGATATTGGCTACACTTTTCTGGGGATAATATATACCGTACTTCCTTTTATCTGTTTTTTTTCCATAGCTTTTATAACAGGAGAATATAATTCGCATTTAGCATTAGGTTTTTTCTTAATGTTATGGTCAAGTGACACAGGTGCTTATTTATTTGGTGTAAAGTTTGGAAAAAGTAAATTATTTGAACGCCATTCTCCTAAAAAATCATGGGAGGGATTTCTGGGAGGAGTATTTACAAGTGTCTTAACAGCAATAATCATTAGCCAATACTTTTTCGAATATGATATGATTCATTGGATCGTTATGGCTTTAATAATTTCATGCTTCGGTACTATGGGTGATCTGGTTGAATCTATGTTTAAGCGGAGTATAAACGTAAAAGACTCTGGGAATATATTACCCGGCCATGGCGGCGTACTAGATCGTTTCGATGGATTGTTAATTAGCGCTCCAATTGTATACGTTTATTTATATTTGATTTCTTATTAGTATTTTCGTTAAAATTTTTTAGAAATGACAATTCACAAAGAAGGTTATACCTCAATAGCGCTTACTGTATTATTTATTTTTGTTACAAATGCAATTATCAGCTATTATATACCAGATTTAACTTGGTTTGTTTGGTTATGGTATGCCGTTTCTATATTCCTTTTTGTAACTGTAGTGCAGTTTTTCAGACATCCCAGCAGACTATGGACACTTAGCGAAGAAGACGTAATATGCCCTGCAGATGGGAAGGTTGTTGTGATTGAAGAAACTGAAGAAACTGAATTTCTGAAAGACAGAAGAATACAGGTATCTGTTTTTATGTCTCCGGTAAATGTGCATGTAAACAGAAATCCAATTAGTGGAATTGTTAAATATTTCAAATATCACCCGGGAAAATACCTGGTTGCCTGGGATCCAAAATCTTCTACCGACAATGAACGTACAACGGTTGTTGTCGAAAATGAAAAAGGCACACAGATTTTATTCAGACAAATTGCTGGTGCTTTAGCAAGAAGAATTGTTTGGTATGTAAAAGAAGGAGATAAAGTAGAGCAAACTAAAGAGTTTGGATTTATTAAATTTGGATCCCGGGTCGATTTATTTTTACCTCTTGGCACCGAAATAAACGTAAAACTTGGTGATGTTGTAAAAGGTGGGATTACTAAAATTGCCACTTTAAAATAAGTAGCTTCAGCTTCAGCAAAAAAGCCAAACTTCTTTAAAGTTTGGCTTTTTTTATTCTATCGATTGCCAAAAGCATAAGAGAGCAAATTAGCCCCCATTTTTAGCGCTTTTTCCCGAGTTTCTGGCGAGTCTTCTTTGTATGTGCCCAAATCTTCCCATCCATTTCCTAAATCGCATTCATAGCTGTAAAAACAGATTAAACGCCCTTGATAAATGAGCCCAAACCCTTGTGGTCTTTTATTATCGTGTTCGTGTATTTTGGGAAGACCGTTAGGGAATTTGAATTTCTGATTATAAACCGGATGTGAAACCGGCAATTCCTGAAACTCAAGTTCGGGAAAAACCTTTTTCATTTGAGGGCGGATAAATTGATCTAAGCCATAATTATCGTCTATATGTAAAAATCCACCAGCAAGTAAATAGTTTCTCAAGTTCTTCGCTTCGGAATCCGAAAATTGAACATTGCCATGCCCTGTAAGGTATACGAAAGGATAGTTAAACAGTTCTGAGCTTCCTACTTCTACAACAGCATCCTGTGGGTTAATATTTCCACCGAGATTATGATTGAAATATTGAATAAGGTTCGGCAAAGCCGTACGATTTGCATACCAATCTCCACCTCCATTATATTTCAACTTTGCAATTTTATATGTTGGAGCACCAATTGCACCCATCAGCAAAAATGCAATGCAGACAATGGTTATCTGTTTAAGTAATTTATTTCGAAGCATGCTTGTAGAGCGGCTGTTTCTGTTCTCAACCTACTTTTCCCTAAAGTTATTGGAACAAATCCATTTTCCAAAGCGATTTGAACTTCTTTATCAGAGAAATCTCCTTCCGGACCAATAAGAATCAGATAATTCTGGTTCTTTTGAACAGAGTCAGAAATTTCTCTTTTTTCTGTGGGAATACAGTGCGCTATATACCTATTAACTGTTTTTTTATTATTCTCTATAAAATTCCTGAATGTTTGGGTATCATTCAGCTTTGGCAAATAAGCTTTAAGAGATTGTTTCATGGCTGAAACCATTATTTTCTCTAAACGCTCTTTTTTCACTTCTTTCCTTTCCGAATGCTCGCAAATAATAGGGGTAATTTCCTGTATTCCTATTTCGGTAGCTTTTTCCAGAAACCATTCTATCCTGTCGATATTTTTGGTTGGAGCTACTGCTATGTGAAGATAATGATCTGTTTTATGGAAGTCCTTCTCTTTGGAGACAATGCTCAATTTTGTTTTTTTGGGATGGTCTTCGATAATTTCTGCTAAATAAAATCCTCCTTTACCATCAACAAGATTAATCTGGTCTCCATTTTTTAACCTCAAAACCCTGGAACAATGCTTGCTTTCTTCTTCATTTAATAAATAAGATGAATCTGAAAAGTTAATATCGGGTGTATAAAAAATGTGCATATCTTGTGAGCAAAGCAATTTTAAAACAATAAGGCTTCAACTTCCCGTTTCAAAGGTGTTAAATGCCGTGTAGAATAGCCGAAACTATGGCATCGTCTATATCATTATATGCGTGAACCAGGCGATTTCTGAACCCGATATATCAGAAAGATACTTCTGACTTCTTTCCGTCATATATTAACCCCTTAGTAGAATCGATTTCTTTTTTGAGTATCGGATTAATAGAAAGAGTCTATAATAACCCTTGTCAAATTAACGATTATCCACTGTTTCTTCTTTCTGTAACAACAGTTCCAGTTTAACTGTTTCTATATTCTGACCTACTTTTTTAAGGATCGTGAAGTTATATCCGTTGAACATTTTGGTTTCGCCAACATCAGGAATTTTTCCGAAGATTTCGCTTACCAGACCAGCAATAGTATCATAATCTTCATCTTCTGGCAGATCGTGTGGTAAGAATTCATTTACATCATAAACCGTAGCAGATGCTGTTACAATGTATTCTTCTTCAGATACCCTTTCTACAATTGGCTTTTCTTCATCATATTCATCCTGAATTTCACCCACCAGTTCTTCAACAATATCTTCTAATGTAACCATCCCTGCTGTTCCTCCAAACTCATCTAGCACAATGGCAATTTGCATTTTCTTTAGCTTAAGCTCTGTTAGCAAAGTATTTATTTTCTTAGATTCCGGAATGAAGAAAGGCTTTCTAATGATATTTTCTATAATGAATTCGTTCTTTCTTGCCAATAGACTTAATATATCCTTCGCATGAACAATACCCACTATTTTATCTATACTTTCATCGTAGACTGGTATACGTGAATATCCTTCTTCTACGATTAAATTAAGTAATTCTTCCTGAGTTGCGTTTTGCTCTATAGCCACAATTTTTGTACGTGGCACCATAATATTTTTAACTACCCGCTCATTAAAATCAAAGACATTCTTAATAAGCTCATGCTCGGCAGTATTAATGGCTCCAGATTCTTTCCCCTGGTCTAAAATGTATTGTAACTCTTCAGAAGAATGGACAGATTCTCCTCCTTCTACATGGTGGATTCCAAATAGCTTCAGAATAACATTGGCAAAACCATTCAATACATAAATGAAGGGTCTAAACAACAAATAAAAGAACTGCAATGGCAAAGCTATTATCATTGTTGTATTTACCGGTCGCTGAATGGCCAGTGATTTTGGAGCGAGCTCTCCAAAGACGATATGTAGAAAAGTAATAATCAGGAATGCTGTTACATGTCCTGTGCTTGTTGCTACAGCCTCAGATATTGGGATATTAAAAAAGGAAAAAAATTGTAATACCATATTAGACATTACAGACTCTCCAACCCAACCAAGACCAAGAGAAGCCAATGTAATACCTAACTGGGTTGCTGCCAGATATCCATCAAGATGAGAAGTCATGTGCTTTGCTATTTTAGCCACACGACTTCCCGATTTTACTTTTATTTCTATTTGTGAACCCCTTACCTTAACAATTGCAAACTCTGCCGCAACAAAAAATCCATTAAGGATTACCAAAAAAAGGGTTAAAAAAATCTGAAATCCACTAATTTCAATACTGGGGTCCATATAGATGTTATTTATTTAAACGTTTTCTTATAAAGTTCTATACTTTCTTCGATAACTTTATAAGCATACCTCTTACCTAATAAATGTTCGATAGTAACATTTTTTCCTTCTAAGGCTTTATAGTCCTGGAAGAATCTTACTACTTCTTTCATAGTATGCGGAGGCAATTCCGACAAATCGTCGATATAATTTACAGACATATCATGAGCTGCAACAGCGATAATTTTATCATCCTGCTCGCCATTATCCACCATGTGCATAACTCCCACTACTTTAGCTTCTATAATTGACATTGGATAAACGTCTACAGAACAAAGTACCAATACATCTAACGGATCTTTATCATCACAGTATGTTTGAGGAATAAATCCATAATTAGCAGGGTACATTACAGATGAAAAAAGAACTCTATCTAATTTTAATAATCCAGAATCTTTATCTATTTCGTATTTCGCTTTTGAACCTTTTGGTATTTCTATAATTGCAGTTACAACTTGTGGTGCATCTTCTCCCGGAGAGATAGAATGCCACGGATGATTATCGGCCATTTAATTATTCAGTATTTATTTATTATTGTTATTAAAATTTCTTTTTAAAATCGTTATAACTAGAGGAAGTGTTGTAACCAAAATAAACCCTATAATGATATACAACAAATACTCGTTAATCTCCTTCTCGAACTTCCTGCCAAGGAAATATCCTAAAAGAGTTAACGAGGTTATCCAAAAAACAGCGCCTACTATATTATAAAAGGCGAACTTTCTGGCGTCTAATTTTACAACTCCTGCAAATATAGGAGCAAAAGTTCGTACTATGGGAACAAATCGACCAATAATTAATGTAAAAGCGCCTTGTTTTTTATAATATTCTTCTGCGGCAAGTAGATATTTCTTCTTAAAAAAGAATGAATCCTTCTTATTATAGAGCATTGGTCCTGTTCGATACCCAAACCAGTAACCCACAAAATTACCCGCAATGGCAGCAACAATGAGCCCCAGAATCATGGTGACAATTCCGACGTCGAGTTTACTTGTAGCAACGAACATTCCCGCTAAAAAAAGGAGATAATCTCCCGGAAGGAAGAAACCAAAAAACAACCCGGTTTCGGCGAAAATCACAAACAAAATAAGGTAAAACCCTCCTTTGCTTATAATATGTTGTGCATCAGCCAGATTAACTATATTATGCCAAATCTCCTCCATAGTAATGCCATAAAACTACAAATATTATTGTAATGAAATATGGCTATTTTTTTAAAATAATTTAGTTAAACATGATGGATATACACCTACCAAAATTGTTAAAACTAGACTTAAGCCTAAAACAATCTGATAAAGTGCCGGCACTTTAATATTATTAGCACTGTTTGCATCTTTAAAGTACATGGCAATAATTACTTTGAAATAGTAATACATAGCAATTATAGCATTTACAACAGCTATTGCGACTAACCAGATATGCGCCTGAGAAAGGGCAGTACTAAACATATAGAACTTTCCTATAAAACCAGCCGTTGCAGGTATGCCCGCAAAAGAAAGCATCGCTACTGTTAAGGCTAAAGCTAAAAAAGGATTCGTTTTTGATAACCCGTTGAAACTATCTATAGCATCACTGCCTGTTTTTGCTTTTACTAAAATAAGTATCCCAAAAGCCGTTACCGAAGCCAACGAATAAGCCAATGCATAAATAAATATGGCATTTTCTGAAGCAGAACCAAGAGATACTATTGCAAATAACATGTATCCGGCATGTGATATGCTTGAATAAGCCAACAATCTTTTAAAATGATTTTGGTAAAGTGCTGTTAAATTCCCTACGAACAACGTTAATATTGTTATCGTAGTTAATGTTGGTATCCAGAAAGCGCTTAAATTCGCAAAGGAAGTCTGAAATATTCTTAAAAAGGCTGCAAAGCCGGCAATCTTAACCACTGTAGACATAAAAGTGGTAATAAGCGTTGGTGCTCCTTCATATACATCTGGTGTCCAAAAATGAAAAGGCGCTGCTCCGACTTTAAAAACTAAACCGACAATCATTAAAACTAATCCAACATAAAATATAGGTTCAATAATATTTTCGGGGTTGTTTACATACTGCGCAATTTCCTGGAGGTCGAATGTGCCTGAAGCTCCATAAATTAAAGCTATACCGAAAAGTAAAAAGCCGGTAGAAAAGGCTCCCATTAAAAAATATTTCAGAGAAGCCTCATTAGATGCGAAATCTTTCTTTCTTATTCCTGCCAGAATATATAAGCTTACCGACATAATTTCTAAGCCAACAAATAGCATAGATAAATTATTGTAGGAAACCATCATCACACAACCAGCCAAAGCAAATAAAATAATGGTATAATATTCTGCTAAATGTTCGCTGATTCTTTCGAAATAACCTTTAGATAATAAGAAAATTAAGACCGTAACGACAATACAGAGAGAAGAGAAGGCTACAGCAAAATTATCAAAAAGCATCATCCCACTAAAAATAGGAGAGGCGTCTGAATCCCATTCCGCTACCGAAAAACCAAGTGCAAGTAATAATCCTAATACACTAACAGGCATTAATCCTGATTTAACCTTGAATAAGCCTAAATAAAGAACTACTATTGCTAATATTGATATAACTATTAAAGAATTCATTCCCAATTAAAATGATAATTTATTATTCACTTTTGTGATAAGCCCTTCTACTGATGCTTCTGAAATATGTAATAAAGCATTCGGGTAAACACCAATTGCTATAATGAGCAGACAAACTACTGCTAAAACCAGAACTTCAGATCCTGAAATATCTTTAAATGTTCTGGTTAGATCATTCAACTCGCCTTGCATAGCCGCTTTATAGGCGCGTAACAGATACACTGCTCCGAAAATAATGGTTAAGCCACCAAATACAGCATACCAGATATTAAACTTGAATAAACCGTTCAATAATAAAAATTCACCGATAAATCCATTTGTTATAGGAAGTCCCACAGCTCCTAAAAGAATGATCAGAAAAGCAATAGCGAACTTAGGAGCTACTTTAGCAATTCCGCCCATTTCAGGCAATTCCCTTGTTTTTAATCGATCAAAAAGAATATCTACAATAAAGAACAACCCAATTACGCTAATTCCGTGATTCAGCATTTGAATCATTGCTCCCTGCAAACCCTGAAGGTTCCACGTGAAAACACCAGCAGAAATTAACCCTACGTGAGCAATAGAAGAATACGCAATTAATCGCTTTATGTCTTTTTGGGTAAAAGCTATTATAGAAGCGTAAACTATTCCAATAACAGATAGTGTTAAAGCAAATTTACCCCAAAGCAAAAAACCTGACGGAAGTACGGGTATAAGCCAAACAATTACTCCGTAAACTCCCATTTTAAGCATAATACCACCTAAAAGCATTGTTCCCGCTGTTGGAGCAGAAGTATAAGTATCCGGTTGCCAGGTATGGAAAGGAAATATTGGCATCTTAATAGCAAATGCTAAAAAGAAGCACCAAAATACCCAGGATTGAGTTTCCTTAGGTAAATTCAAAGCGTAAAACGCATCTATAGAGAACGTTTTGCTTGTTGTTTGCAGATATAAAAAGATAATGCCCAACAACATAAATAAAGATCCTGCAATAGTATATATGAAGAATTTCATATTTACTTTTATACGATCTGCCCCGCCCCAAAGTGCACAAATAAAATAAATGGGTATTAGAGCCAATTCCCATCCTATATAAAACAGGAAAGCATCCATAGCTGTAAACACAATGAGCAAGCCGAATTGCATAAACAACATTAAAGCATAAAATGCCGGCTTTTCTATCTCTCTCTTAAAAGTAGACAAGATAATTAACGGTAGTAATCCTGCGGTAAGCAATAACATAGACATGCTTATACCGTCTACTCCCGCAGTAAAATAGATTCCAAACTTGGTAATCCACGGATAGTTTATGGTAAACTGTCTTCCCTCTTCCGGGTTGAAGTTACATAACATACCAAGCGTTATTGCCAGCGTAACAAGCGAACTAACCAAAGCGATCTGCTTTGCATATTTCCCGGAAAACAAGGTTATAATTGCTCCTAAAACGGGAAAGAATAGTAAACTTAATAAATTCATCTTTTCCTTATTCGCTAAACTTAAATATGAATGAAACTATATACCAAAACCACTATTATACTTATTACCATGGCAAAAATATAGAAACCTACATTTCCGCTCTGTAAGAGTCTTAAAGTCTTTCCTGCTTCTAAAGAGCCTTTACCAAGTCCGTTAACAATAGCATCGATTCCTGACTTATCAACTATTTTGTAGAAAAACGCAGATAAAAGATCCAAAGGCTTCTGAACAAGAAAAGCATATATCTCGTCTACATAAAACTTGTTATAAGACAATTTTACCAAAGCAGATCTTTCTTCATTATCTTCTGCAGGTACATGTTTGCTACCAACATATCTTGTATAAGCGTATATTATTGCTATAATAACGCCTACCACAGAAATACCCATTAACATAAACTCCGTAGCATGGTCTAACGACAGAACTGGTATTAAATCTTTTGAGAAAGTATAAATAGGAGATAAGTATTCATTTAACCAATGATGTCCTCCCAACGCATGGGGAATTCCTATAAAACCACCAATTACTGATAAAATTGCGAGAACGATTAAAGGCAATGTCATTGAAACAGGAGATTCGTGTAAATGATGTCTTTGTTCTTCTGTACCTCTAAAAGATCCCCAGAAAGTTAAAAACATCATTCTAAACATATAAAATGCGGTAAATAACGCTCCAATAACGCCTATTACCCACATCAATTTATTGTGTTGATAAACATGTGCCAGAATTTCATCTTTAGAGAAGAAACCTGCGAACGGAGGCAAGCCAGCAATCGCAATTGTTCCAATTAACATGGTAAAGAAAGTGACAGGCAGTTGTTTTTTTAGTCCTCCCATTCTCCTCATGTCCTGTTCATTACTCATACCGTGAATTACCGAACCAGCTCCAAGGAACAATAATGCTTTAAAGAATGCATGTGTAATGACATGGAAAAAAGCCCCGGTAAATGCACCAACTCCTAAACCAAGAAACATGTATCCCAACTGCGAAACAGTTGAATAGGCCAGAACCTTTTTAATATCTGTTTGTGTTAATGCGATGATTGCTGCAATAATTGCCGTTGCTAAACCAACTATAGCTACAATATCCATAGTTAAAGGTGCCAATGCAAACAATATATTAGAGCGAACGATCATATAAATACCTGCAGTTACCATTGTTGCAGCATGTATAAGCGCCGAAACTGGTGTTGGGCCAGCCATCGCATCCGGCAACCAGGTAAATAAAGGCAATTGCGCTGATTTACCTGTCGCAGCGATAAATAACAATATGGTGATTAAAGTAATTAAAGCACCATTGCTCTCAATATTTAATGTTTTTGGAAATATATCTATAAAAGATACCGAACCAAAGGCATGGATAATCAGGAAAACAGCTATAAGGAATCCCAAATCTCCAATACGGTTCATAATAAAAGCTTTCTTCGCCGCATCTGCATAGGAACTGTTTTTATACCAAAAGCCAATTAGAAGGTAAGAACATAAACCTACACCTTCCCATCCAATAAACATGATGATATAATTGGAGCCCATAACCAAAAGCAACATGAAAAAGATGAACAGATTTAAATAAGCGAAGAACTTACCAAAACCTTCATCATGTTTCATATATCCCGCAGAATAAATATGGATTAACGAGCCAATACCTGTAATAATCAGCAACATTAAGATGCTTAACTGGTCTATTTGAAATGCAAAAGGAATATCTAATGAGCCAACTTTTATCCAGTCAAAAAGAGTAACGATAACAGGTTTTGCTTCGTTAAAGCTCAAAAATATAGATAAACTTATTGCAAAAGGTGCAATAACTGCTAAGCTTGCTATAGTTGCTATAACCGACTTTGGTAATACATTTCTCCCGATTCCATTAATAAGGAAACCAACCAAAGGCAGCAAAGGGATTAACCAAACTAAATCTATCATCCTTTCTTAAAATAATTTACCATTTTAACCTATTCAAAATATTGATATCGATTGAACTTGTACTTCGATATACCATTACGATTATGGCCAAACCAACAGCAACTTCGGCTGCAGCTAAAGCCATAATGAAAAACACAAATACTTGTCCCGAAGCATCACCACGGTAAGCTGAAAATGCAGTAAGCAACAAATTGACTGCGTTCAACATCAGTTCTACCGACATAAAAATGATAATGGCATTCCTTCTTACCAACACACCTATTACGCCAATGCAAAAAATAATTGCACTTAAAAGTATATAGTGATTAAGAGGAACTGCTTGAATGGTTGTTGTTATATTATCCATTATGCACTCTTTTTTCTTGTTTTGCTAATAATACCGCACCTACCATTGCAGATAGAAGCAATAAAGAACTTAATTCAAAGGGAAGTAGAAATTCACTAAAAAGCACCTTACCCAAGTTTTCTACCAGACCGATATCCGGATTTTGTAATACGGAAGGACTATCTGTGTGCAAAGTTTTCATTGCAGCAACCAATGTTACAACGAGTCCTCCTCCTGCGATAACACTAATAATTTTTAGGAAATTGGATTTCATAGGTTCCGTATCTTTATTCAGATTCATTAACATCAACACGAACAGGAAAAGAACCATAATTGCTCCCATATACACAATAAAATTCACCACAGCTAAAAACTGCGCATTCAGAAGAATATAGTGTATAGTGAACGTAAAAAATGTTGCTATGAGATATAATACACTATGCACCGGATTTTTGGTAAAAATTACCAACAGTGAAAAGAATATCGACAGGAAGGCAACAAAATAAAATAAATTCATTTGGTTTTAAATCTATTAAAGCTTCGCTTTTATTCTATACTTATTTTTTACTTATTTCGGTTTGTTTTAAAGCTACCAGTTCTGATAATGGTTTTTCTACCAACTTATCTTTTCCGTAAATAAAGTCCTTTCTTAAATAATCTGAAGGCACTATAGGTCCATCCAGATAAATAGCTTCTTTAGGACAAGCTTCTTCACACAAACCACAAAAGATACAACGCAGCATGTTGATCTCATATACTGCCGCATATTTCTCTTCTCTGTATAACTGTTCTTCTCCTTTTTTACGCTCTGCAGAAATCATGGTGATTGCTTCTGCCGGACAGGACAGGGCGCAAAGGCCACAAGCTGTACAACGCTCCCGACCTTGTTCATCTCTTTTTAAGGAATGCATCCCCCTCCAGTTCTTAGAAAACTCTCTTTCTTCGAAAGGGTATTGAATAGTCACTTTCTTTTTAAAAAGGTGCTTTAAAGTAATAGCCAAACCCTGCGCAATTGCCGGTAGATACATTCTCTCCCAGAAATTCATTGGTTTTTGTTCTAAAACTTTTTTTCTTCCACTTAATGATTCCATTGAATCCTCCCGTATAAATTCTTTTAAAAGCCTGTATCTTATAATTTATCAAAAACTGTAATAACAATTGCCGTTATAACGATATTTGCTATTGCCAAAGGAATCAAAATCTTCCATCCCAAATGCATTAACTGGTCGTAACGGAAACGTGGTACAGTCCATCTTACCCACATAAAAAAGAAGATGAATAATATGATTTTCAGGAACAATACTGCAACGCCAACTAAAGGTCCCCAAGTAGGGCCAAGAAGTGCATTTACTGCATCCATTCCCGGATAATTATACCCTCCAAAATATAGCGTCGCCATTACAACAGATGAAACAAACATGTTAATATATTCCGCAAACATGTATGCTCCCATTTTAAACGCAGAATATTCTGTCTGATATCCGCCTATAAGCTCTGTTTCACATTCCGGCAAATCGAAAGGAACACGATTGGTTTCTGCAAATGCACAAACCAAAAAGATTAGAAATCCTAACGGTTGATACAGTACATTCCAGTGCCAACTATGCTGCTGCGCAACAATTTCACCAAAGCTTAGCGAATTAGTAACCAATAACAAACCAATAATGGAAAGTCCCATTGCAATTTCGTAGCTGATATTTTGTGATGCTCCGCGAATTGCCCCCATTAAAGAGTATTTATTGTTTGAAGCCCAGCCTCCAATCATAATTCCGTAAACGCCCAATGCAACAACACCAAATATGTAAAGTACACCTACATTAACATCTGTAACTTGAAGCGGAACCAATCGGTCGCCAATTTGAATGGATTCTCCGAAAGGGATTACTGCTGTTCCTAAGAAAGAAACCAGTAACGCTAATGAAGGTCCTCCAACAAAAAGTACTTTATGAGCTCCGCTTGGTATAATTTCTTCTTTAAAGAACATTTTACCACCATCGGCTAATGGTTGGAATAAACCAAATGGACCTGCTCTGTTTGGCCCTACACGGTCCTGAATCCACGCAGCAACTTTCCTTTCTGCCCATGTAGAATAAGCTGCTATAGTTAAAGTAATCACAAAAAGTATTGTGATCAGTATTAATTTCTCTATAAAAAAACTTAACTCCATTACAGTTTGGTTGCTCTTTCTAATTGTTGTTTATTGGACTCCATCAGTTCCGGATTTTTCTTAATAACCGGTAACGGCTGTAAAGTCTCGTAATGATTGGCACTGATAACCGATTTATTGCTTACCTGACGAGGACCCTCGATGATCCAATCGTTGGTACTTTTCTTATCGAAACGACAGGTATTACAAATAAATTCTTCTACTTCGCCAAATTCATCTTTCCTTGCCGTCACCCTAAGCACTTCTTCCCCTTTATACCATAAGGTTACTTTTCCAGAACAGGTAGGACAATCTCTATGTGCTTCTACAGGTTTTGTAAACCACACCCTGTTTTTGAATCTAAAAGTTTTGTCGGTTAATGCTCCAACGGGGCAAACGTCTATTACATTTCCCGAGAAATCGTTATCTATAGCCTTCTCGATATAAGTTGAAATCTCGGCATGATCGCCACGGCCTAAAACACCGTGTACCCGTTGATTTGTAATTTGATCTGCAGTGAACACACAACGATAACACAAAATACAGCGATTCATGTGAAGCTGAATCTTATCACCAATATCTTGTCTTTCGAAGGTTCTGCGGTCAAACTCGTAGCGAGTTGAGGCTAAGCCATGCTCGTAGCTTAAATCCTGCAAATGACATTCTCCAGCCTGATCGCAAATAGGACAATCTAAAGGATGGTTGATTAAAAGCATTTCTACAACACCTTTTCTCGCCTCTATAACTTCCGAAGAAGTTATATTTTGCACCTCCATACCATCCATTACAGTAGTCCTGCAAGAGGCAACTAATTTAGGCATTGGCCGGGGATCTTTTTCAGAACCTTTGGTAACCTTTACAATACAGGTTCTGCATTTACCGCCACTCCCTTCCAGTTTAGAATAGTAGCACATTGCGGGAGGAACAATGTCTCCACCTATTTGCCTTGCTGCATTTAGTATGGTAGTCCCTGGCGCTACTTCTACAGGAATTCCGTCTATCGTTACTTTAATTTTATCAGACACTTCTTTCTTCTAATTAAAAAATTAAAATTAAAAAATCAAAAGATCACTTTCCCAGATTAATAACAATAGCAGCTATAATTCTGGAAATATCATTGATTTCATTTGTTAATGCATCTATTCTTTTAATACCATCTGCCTTAATAAGTTCCGTTTCTTTCAAAAGCCTAAGCCAATACTTAGTCTCATTTGCAGATTTTAAGGCTATTATATAAAACTTCTTAAAATCATTTCTAGAACTGCCAGCCTTTCCCTCTTCCACATTTGCCCCTACAGATGTCCCACTCCTCAATAACTGATCTAAAAGTGAAAAATATATCTTTTCTGTTTTTACTTCTCGTATAAAAAGAATCAAATCTTTTGAAAATTGAAAAGTTCGCTCTTTTATATCATATGGCTTAGACAAGTTTTTGAATTTTTACTTTTTAATTTTGACTTGACTCCAGCACTGGCAAAGGATCAGCATAATGAGCTAATCCATAGTTTTTCTCCTGAGAAAGCCTCGGCTCGTTAATATGCCATTCAAATTCGTCTCTAAAATGGCGCACAGCACTTGCTACAGGCCACGCTGCAGCATCACCTAGCGGACAAATCGTATTTCCTTCAATCTGTTTAGAAACATTTAATAATAAATCAATATCGGAATAAGTACCATGTCCGGTTTCAATTTTATGAAGGATTTTAGTCATCCAACCAGTTCCTTCTCTACAAGGAGAGCATTGTCCACAAGACTCATGACTATAGAAACGGGAGAAATTCCATGTATTTCTAACCACACATTGATCCTCGTCCATAACAATGAAGCCACCCGAACCTAACATTGTACCAGTAGCAAAACCACCGTCGGACAGAGACTCATATGTCATCAACCTCTTATCTCCATTTACTAAGTTCAAGATTAAATTTGCTGGTAAGATAGGCACAGAAGAACCTCCCGCAACAACAGCTTTCATTCTTTTACCATTTGCTATCCCTCCGCAATACTCGTCAGAGAATATAAAATCTTCTACAGAAAGACCCAGCTCAATCTCATAAACTCCCGGTTTATTAATATTACCAGACGCTGAAATCAATTTTGTTCCGGTTGATCTTCCTATTCCTATTTTCGCATATTCTTCTCCACCATCATTGATAATAGGCACAGTTGCTGCAATAGACTCCACGTTATTAACCACTGTAGGACACCCGTAAAGTCCTGCTATGGCGGGAAAAGGCGGTTTAATTCTTGGGTTGCCTCTTTTGCCCTCCAAAGATTCCAATAAAGCGGTCTCTTCTCCACAGATATACGCACCACCACCTGGCTGAACATAAAGCTCTAAATCAAATCCTGATCCTAAAATATTTTTCCCTAAATAGCCCGCTGCTTTTGCTTCGGCTATTGCTTTTTCCAATATTCTTATTTGTGGCATCATTTCGCCACGAACGTATATGTAACTGGTATTCGCTCCTAAAGCATAACTTGATACAATCATTCCTTCAATTAAAGCATGAGGAATATGTGTCATCAAGTACCTGTCTTTAAATGTACCTGGCTCAGATTCATCTCCGTTACAAACTAAATAACGCGGAACACCTTCTGGTTTTGCCAAGAAGCTCCATTTCATTCCCGTTGGAAATCCAGCACCGCCTCGGCCTCTTAAGCCAGACTTTTTAACTTCTTCCACAACATCATCAGAGGACATCGTCTTCAAAGCTTTTTCTACAGCCCGGTACCCACCTTTTTCTTTATAAACAGCCAGAGTGTTTATTCCAGGTATATTAATATGTTCTAATAATAACTTGCGTCCCATAGCTTTATGATTTACCTGCTTTTGCTTTCAAGTCGTCAATTAGCTTGTCTATAGATTCTGGTGTCAGATTTTCGTAGAAAGTGTATTCGGGCCCTATCTGTAATACGGGACCAAATCCACAGGCTGCCAAACATTCTACCCCTCTATAACTAAATAACCCATCTGGAGTAATTTCTCCTTCTTTAATTCCCAGCTTATTTCCAATATAGTCCAATATATTCTCTGCTCCCACCAAACAGCACGGACCAGTTCTACAAACCTCTAAAGTGAATTTACCCTGCGGCTTTAAGAAGTACATTGTATAAAATGTTGCCACTTCATATACTTCGATTGGAGTTATTTTTAAATACGCAGCGACTTTATCCATTGCGTTAGCACTTAACCAGCCGTATACAGCCTGCACTTCATGAAGCACGGGCAACAAAGCAGATTTTCGCTTATCTTCCGGATAACGCTTTACTATTTCATCAAATTTTAAGACCAGTTCACTAGAAAACTCTACTGGCTGTGTTTCTTCAACTTTAAGCATCTAATTCTCCTGCGATAACATTTAAGCTAGACATATTTATAATTGCGTCTGCAAGCTGCATTCCTTGACTCATTGGCGCATACATCTGATAATTGATAAAACTTGGCCTTCTAAAATGTAAACGGAAAGGAGTTCTCCCGCCATCGTTTATTAAATAAAAACCAAGTTCTCCATTGCCACCTTCAACAGCATGGTAAACTTCTGTCTTTGGAGTTTCTATCTCGCCCATTACAATCTTGAAATGGTAGATAAGTGCTTCCATATTATTGTAAACCTGCTCTTTTGGCGGCAAATAGAAATCCGGAACGTCTGCATGGAAAATACCTTTAGGTTCTTTTGCAATTTTCTCCAATGCTTGCTCTATTATCCGGATACTTTGTTTCATTTCTTCGTTACGAACAAGAAATCTGTCATAAACATCTCCCGTTGTTCCTACCGGAACTTCGAAATCGAAATCTTCGTAAGAAGAATAAGGTTCGTTTGCTCTTACATCATAGTCTACACCCGTTGCTCTTAAGATTGGACCGCTCCAGCTATAACTCAATGCTGTCTCCGGATCTACTGCGGCAACACCAGATGTTCTTTCTATAAAAATCCTATTCCTGTTAAATAAAGCCTCAAATTCGGCCAAAACAGGAGGGAAGGATTTTATGAATTTTCTGATTTTATCAAAAGCAGTTTCATTAAAATTTCTTTCAAAGCCACCTATCCTGCCAATATTTGTCGTTAATCTGGCCCCACAAATTTCTTCGAAAATTTCATAAATATCTTCTCTTTTTTCCATTACATAAAGGAAACCTGAGAAAGCTCCGGTATCTACACCAAGAATACCGTTGCAAATAATATGATCTGCAATTCTGCTCAACTCCATTACAATAACACGCATATAATCTACACGTTTTGGAGTTTTAATATCTAACAGTTTTTCAACCGTCATATGCCAGCCCATGTTATTGATGGGCGAAGAACAATAATTTAACCTGTCTGTTAAAGGTGTTATCTGATAAAAAGGACGATGTTCGGCTATTTTCTCAAAAGCCCTGTGTATGTACCCAATAGTCGACACACCACTCACTATACGTTCTCCATCCATTTGCAATACATTCTGGAAAACACCATGTGTTGCAGGGTGCGTAGGGCCCAGATTCAACGTTTGCAAATCTATTTGTGGATCGTTATCTGCAAATACCGGACGATTCGGAGTAATTTCTGTTATAAACTTTCCCATAACTTAACGTCCAAAAAAATAATCTTTTTTATCTACTCTATTCGGATCTTCCAAAGGATATTCCTTTCTCATTGGAAAAACCGCCATATCATCAACATTTAATATTCTTCTTAAATCCGGATGGCCTATAAACTGTACTCCAAAAAAATCGAAAGTTTCTCTTTCCATCCAGTTTGCTCCATTCCAAAGATCCGTTGCTGTTGGAATGGTTGAATCTGATACCGGCAGAAACACTTTAATTCTCACCCTTGAGTTAGTTTTGAAACTATGTAAATGATATACCACGCCCAATGCTTTCTCTCTTTCCGGGTAGTGTACTCCGGTAATATCGGTGAGATAATTAAAGTTTAATTCTCCATCTGTCTTTAAAAAAGACAATAACTCAGTTATAGCGCCCTTTTCCGCTTCAAAAGTTAGCAAACCATATGGCTCCTCTAAATTTGAAACTTGGGAAGGAAAACTTTCATTCAAACGTTCTATTATTCGTTGGTTTGAGATTTTTGCCATTATTGAATTCCGTAACTTTCTAACAATTGCTTGTATTCTGGTGAGTTTCTTCTTCTAGAAGATTCGTTTTTCACCAGTTCCTGAATTTTATTAAACCCATCTATAATTCCCTCTGGTCTTGGGGGACACCCGGGAACATAAACATCTACTGGAATAATTTCATCTATACCTTGGAGAACAGAGTATGTATCAAAAATCCCCCCACTTGATGCACAGGCTCCTACAGCAATAACCCAACGTGGCTCTGCCATCTGAGTGTATACTTGCTTTAATACAGGAGCCATTTTTTTTGCAATTGTTCCCATCACCATTAACAAATCTGCCTGTCTCGGAGAAAAGGAAGGTCTTTCCGAACCAAATCTGGAAAAATCATAATGAGCCCCCATTGTGGCCATAAATTCGATACCGCAACAGGAAGTAGCAAAAGGAAGTGGCCACAAAGAATGTGAACGAGCTAAACCTATTACCTGATCTAGCGTAGTAGCGAAAAAACCAGAACCTTCGACCCCAGCAGGAGCATCACCCATTTTTATATCGCTCATAAAATCTGTCTTCTCTTTAGTTTAAGGTTATGTAAGCCGTAAATTTATTCAATTTTAGCCGTAAATATTACTATTACAGCTATTTAGAATAATTCTAGAATTAGTCATTCCACTCCAGAACTTTCTTTTTCAGTATATAGATAAAGCCTAAAAGCAATGTCCCCATAAAAATGAACATTTCTATTAAACCGTTGATTCCAAATTCTCTAAAGTTTACTGCCCACGGGTACATAAAGATCACTTCTATATCAAAAATAACAAACAGTATTGCTACAATAAAATACTTGATCGAGAATGGTTGACGGGCATTTCCAACAGACTCAATTCCTGATTCAAACGCTGTTAGTTTAATATCTGTTGTTTTTCTCTTCGGTCCAATTAAATGGGTAATTGTCATAGTTAACACCACAAACCCCAAAGCTATGGCAAGTTGAATTACAATTGGCAAATAATCTACCGGAGTGCTCAAATTTTCCATGAAATTAAGTTTGTACAAATATATAAATTCGTTACAAATAACAAAGGGACGGAAAACCGTCCCTTTGTTATTTGTAAAAACATTAGTTTTATCCTTTTATTGCTCGAAGTGCATCTTTTATTTGAACATTGTTTGGATCCAGTTCCAGCGCTTTATCAAAATATTCTTTAGCTTTTACTTTATCTCTCGTAATAAAGAAGCCGCCATTATAAGAATAAGCTTCTACTAAATTAGTTTTGTCTCTGTCTGTTAATGCGGTTGTCTTAGCTAAAGTCAATTCAATAAACTTATCGTAAGCTTTAACAGCCTTTTGCTCCGGATCTTTCTCATCTAAATAATATTCTACACGAGCAACATATAAATATGCATCTGCGTTATTTGCTTTTTCAGCTACATAAGTGAACGCACTATCTGCTTCAATTAATGTCTTCTTAATTAACTCCTCATTTTTCGGATTTTCATTATTCAATTCAATCGCAAAATGGAAATATTTAGAATAACCTAAATAGAACCAATCTGTAAAAGAAGCTTTCGGCTGATTGGTTATTTTTTGGTAGTATTCTGCTGCTTTACCATATTTTTTACTTGCAAAATATGCCTTTGCTATATTTCCTAAAATTTCAACATTGGAAGTATCCAGTTCGTATCCTTTAACATAGCTTTCTATCGCCAGTGAATCTTCTTTTGTTGCCTGATAAGCTTTCGCTAAATTCAAATAATCGCTAGCGATTAAGCGCTTAGGTTCTACCGATTTTATAAAATTATTGATGGCAGTAATACCTTCCTGATTATGCCCATTTGCAACTGCGGCATAGCCCAGAAAACGCTCGGCTAATTTGAAATCGCCTTTCGATCCATATTTTGCAATAAAGTCCTTTGCTTCAGTTTCTAAAGTTGCAAAGTCTTCTGCATTTAATAAGAAAATCAAATATCTATATCTGGAATCTGCTGAACGATCAGTTAAATCTAAATATTTAGAATATTGCTCTTTTGCTTTTGGCAACAAAGTGGCTCTTTTAGCAGGGAACTGGGATGCCCAACGATAAGAGTTTTCTGCCAAGGCTCTATAAGCGGGACCAAAATTTGGTTGCTTTGCAATTACCGCATTTAAGGTTGATTCAGCTAGCTCAAAATTATATGCAGCCGTCCAGATTTCACCAATATTAACATCTACACTTGGCAGATTACTGTCGTAAGTTGTAGCTCTTTGATATTCTGCTACAGCTTCGCTATTTTTCTTCTGCGCTTTATACGCATTTCCTAAAGCTACATACAGTTCTGGATCTTTAGATCCATTTGCTTTTGCTTTTTCAAACCATTGAAATGCTTTATCCAGATTTAAAGATTGCTCATAAGTATAAGCATTACCGATGTAGATAAACTCTTTATAATCTCTTTTTTTCATTCCTGCTGTAGCTTTATCAAAATTTGCCTGTGCAGCAGTCTCATTCTTATTAAATAAATCCACTGTTCCCAGACCTATATAGTTGAAACTATATCCCGGATCTGCTGCTATACCTTTTTGAAATAAAACTTTTGCAGAGTCTGCATTTTCCAACCTTAAATATAAATCTCCAAAATAGAAATAATTAGATGCTACAGTTGGTTGTGTAGTAATCAAATTATTAAACATGGATTTCGCTTTCTGATACTGCTCTGCAGTTACAGCATTTCTTGCATCTTCTAAGCTCTGCGCTATTGTCACCGTTCCCATGGAAACAAAGCCTATCGCTGCTATTGCTATTTTCTTAGTTATATTCATATTTCAATTTTAAACAAAAAAAATAAAAAAATCTACTTCCTTATAATAATTTGCCTTGATGGAAGCGAGTCTGGAGCAATTCCTGACTTTAAAATTATCCTTTGGCCAATATCACTAGCCAAAAATGCTGCAAAGCCAGTACCTAAACCGGCCTTTCCTTGACAATCAATTAAATACAAATCTCGTTTTAATGGATACTCTCCTGTTTTTAAAGAAGACTGGGTAGGCTCTACAAAAACACCTTCATCATTCTTTACAGCAAGGCTTTTTATCTCTTTAACCATTTCCTCAATCTCCCTCGTAGGCCTTTTTATCCAACTAACACTAATTATGCCATAAGCTTTTGGATTCTCTTTAACATACTTAATCACTTCCTCACTGTTATTAAGTGCATAGATGTTTTTTGCATTTAATTTCTTAACGTCAAGATTCGTCATTAAGTATTCAACTGTAGATGACTGCACATTGTCAAAAACAACGACCGGTGCGTTTTCTGCGGTACCATTTAAAAAGCTTTTAAGCTCATTAACAGTTATTTTATCTGTAATATTGTATTTAGAGGTAATTATTGCAATCCCATCTGTTGCAAACTTAATTGACCTAACTTTTACATTTTTCTTAATAAAAACTTCTTTTTCTTCCTCACTCAGTTCTCTTGGTAGGACGGCAACGTCTATGCTATCATTCAAAAAAATAGACAAAGCGCCCTTCAATGGTTTATAAACCATTTCAATAGATGCCTTTTTATACCTGCTCTGAAATACCAAATGTTCATCATCCACAATTGGAAACAAAGATTCGTCTGAAACAATTTTTGTACTTCCAAATGTGTAATTTTCTCCCCTTTCCTTATTTTGGCTGCATGAGAAGAGAGATAGGCCAAAAAAAGCGAGTAAAAGCAGTTTATTCATCTCTTTTATCTTGCAAGACTCTTACTAATCTAAAAAGTGAGTAGATTATAAGAAAAGCGGCAAAAACATTCTTCCACATTGGTTCTACTCCAACCAGCAATGGGAAACTATCCCAAAATATAATAACCAGTCCTAAGACAAAATAAATAATAGAAACGGTTAGCCCTAAAATGAGTAGAAATCGCTTTTGGGGCGATTTCTGACTCCTTCTTGTTCTTTTATACTCCATTATTGTTGTAACTGAAACATAATAGGCACAGAATAGGACACCCTAACTGGCCTTCCATTTTGTACACCTGGTTTCCATTTTGGAGATTTCTTTAAGATACGAATTGCTTCCTGACCTAAATCTTCTCCTCCCGGAACACCTCTTAGTACTTTGATGTCCGTTAAAGAACCATCTTTCTCTACTACGAAATTTACAGTTACCCTTCCTTGGATATTATTTTCTTTAGACATCGGAGGGTAAACCAAATTTTTCCCCAAGAATTTATAGAAAGCTTCCATGCCTCCAGGGAAATCCGGAAATACTTCTACGTTAGTAAAGATTTCATTTGAGTCTTCCGTTACTACCTGATTTACCGGTCCTTCTCCATATGTAGGATTCTCGATCTGAATTTGTGCATCTGGGTCTCCCTTTAATGTTTTCTGTCCCGGGTCTGCTTTCTCTAAATCCTTAATGGTTGGCGGTTCTTCTTCCACAACCTGCTCATCCGGTTTTACTACCGGAGGCGGGAACCTCACCTGGTCTACGCGCGGCGGAGGTGGCTCCACGGGCGGAGGTGGGGGAGGAAGCTCCTTATCTACTGGAGGTGGCGTTGCTAAAACAACCTCTGTCTCCGTCATCTTTTGTTGCTGATCTGCTTCACTATCTGTACTCTTAAGATATTTGCTTATCATAGGAACAGCGAAAGCAGCAATGAACAATAACCCTCCAATTAAGACTGCTCTGTTGGTGTGTTTAGCACTATTCTTACGTAGATCGTAAGCGCCGTACTCTTTATTACGCCCCTCAAAGACAATGTCTATCCAATTGCGAGTTAAAATATCCAGCTTTGGCATATTTTTTTTATTTTTTCTTGTTAACTATTTAACGTTTTCCGATACTAAAATAGTATTAGTAAACTCCCTGATCTTTAAGGAGATTGATTTCTGCTGGTTCTATCTTATTAACAATACCGTAAGAAGGAACTCCTGCAATTTTAATCTCATCTAATACATCAACGAAGTTCTTGTAATTAGATTTATCAGTAGGTTTTACAATAACCATTAACCCTTTACCAGGATCCCCGGTAGAAGCAACTATTTTGTCATTATTCTCTATAAAAGCTTTACGAATACCGCTTTTACCATAATTGTCTACTGTTGGAGGGTTATCTCCTGCAACTCCCATATACCAAACGACTTTGTTGTCTTCTGCTAACAAAACCGTCATTGTTCTGGAAGCTTTAACATCTAGTTCGGCATCTGGATTTTTTTCATCTTTATCTGGCATGAACATATCCATGGCTTGCGGTTTTGCAAGCGTGGTAGTTAACATGAAGAAGGTAATTAATAAGAACATCAAGTCAACCATCGCGGTTAAATCCACGTTAGTAGACTTCTTCTTGGTCCTTACCTTTCCACCGTCTTTTTTACCACCACCCGAGGTATCTAATTGTGCCATTTTTATCTATCTAAGCCTTCTAAAGAAGTGATTAAACTAAACTTATTTATTTTTTGACTTTGCAAGATATCTATTACATCTCTAATTACAGGATATTCCTCATTAGAGTCTCCTTTAATTGAGAATCTTAAATCCTGATTGTGTATTTCTTTTGTAGCATATCTAGCCTGAAGAATCCACTCGTTCAACTCGTTATTAGTAGAGTCTCTAGGGATACCCGGCTGTTGCAATTTGTTTCTGTCGTTTCCTGACATTGCAATAAACTCTTTCAAGTTTGCAACGGGAACTCCAAAAGATTCAATCAAAGAAAAACGTAACTTCTCTTGCTCTGTGAATTCAATGCCATACTTTTCACCGATTCTTTGTAGCATATTGATTCTCACGTCCTGACCTACTACACCGAAAAAAACTTTTCCTTGACCTACAGTAAGTGTAGAAATGTCTGTGTCGGGTAATTTAATAGTAACAGTAGAAGAAGGAATATCTACAGGCAGCGGTTCTGGCTGTCTGGCAGTAGCCGTCAATATAAAGAAAGTAAGCAACAATGACGCCACATCACACATTGCGGTCATGTCAATCAGAGTGCTTTTTCTTTTAATTTTTACTTTTGGCATCTTCTTATTTTTTAATTATTAGTGTACTGTTAATTTCTTTAAAAAGTGTTCTGACTTTATACCTCGCCAGAACACCCAAAAACTATTCACTAATATTTTATCTATGCGTAGAAGCGTAGGTTTGTACAATAGAGAAACCAGCTTCGTCGATAGAATATGTCAAAGAGTCAATTTTAGATGTAAAGAAGTTGTAAGAGATAATCGCTAAAGTTGACGTGCCGATACCTGTAGCAGTATTGATAAGGGCCTCAGAGATACCGTTCGCTAATGCTGCTTGGTCAGGAGCTCCTGCAGTTGCCAAAGCCGCGAACGCTTTAATCATACCCACAACCGTTCCTAATAGACCTACTAAAGTACCAATAGAAACTAAAGTAGAAATAACAGTTAAGTTTTGCTCTAACATTGGCATTTCTAAAGCTGTTGCTTCTTCGATGTCTTTTTGAATAGCTAAACATTTTTGTTCTGTATTCATTACTGTATCGGCTTCTACTTCTTTATATTTTAAAAGTCCTGATTTAATTACCGCAGCAACAGATCCTTTTTGTTTGTCACACTCAGAGATTGCACTATCGATATTGCTTGAAGACAAGAAACCTTGTACTTTTTTAACAAATGCATCTACATTTCCTTTACCAGCTGCTTTGCTAATAACGAAGAAACGCTCAATTGAAAAAACAATAACCATTAAGAACATACCTATTAAGAAAGGTACTACAACTCCTCCTTTATAAATCATACCTAAATAGTTACCTTCTAATGGGTGATTGTTGTTATCGCCACCTTCAAAGTTAGCTGGGTTACCCATAACGAATAAGAATATTCCCCATGCGATAGCGATACAAATTACAATAGCTAATCCTGCAAAAATACTTGAACCTCCAGAGGTTTCTTTCTTAGCTGTAGTTGGTTTTGGTGCGTTTGACATTGCTTGTTGTTAATTTAATTTTTAGTTTTTGATTAATTGATATTTATTTAAAGTTCTTTATTACTATACCTTACAGCCTCAAACAAGGCAATAACAAATTTATGATTTAATGTTTAAAATCAAATTTTTTATGCTTTTTCCTGAAAATTTGTTGAAACTCTACTTTACTTTCGACAGCAGTTCCACGTCCTAATTTCATAAGCTAATTTAAAAAAACTTTTTTTTTGTTTTCCTATTAGCTTTTACAATAAAAACCATTTTTTGTTTAAAAAACAAAATTTAAATGATTTTTTTTGATTATGCAATCGATTAAAAGGCATGGCTAGGGCACTTACTGAACTCTTAAAGAGTCATTTATCCTATCCACCTACTTGTTTCGCCTTATAGCCTTCTTTTTGCAACAATTCAATTACTTTTTTTCTAAAATCGCCCTGAATAAGAATCTCCCCGTCTTTTACACTTCCTCCAACGCCACATTTAGTTTTCAGCATCTTCCCCAACTCTGTAAGTTCTTGCTCTCCTCCCGCAAAATTTGTAATCAGAGTAACTGCCTTTCCAGATCTTTGCTTTTTATCTAGCTGAACTTTTAAATTTTGCCGATTTTTTGGTAGAGATTTCTCTTCTGCACTATCGTGTTCTTCATAAACGAAGTTAGAATCTGTAGAGTATACAATACCTTCGAAACTATTGAATTTTTTTGATTTCTTTTCACTCATCTCTTTTTCTTTTATACAAGAACCTTTAAAGAAAGATGTTCTACGTTTATATCTATTTGTTTAATTCCTGTTAACGGCTCTCCGTCTATATGTACCGGAGCTATTTCCTCTTGTTCTATTTTAATATTTTTTCCTTTGATAATTTCCAAATATTTTGATCCATCTACATTCTTCAGGAGCATTCTGGCAATTAAAACCGGAAACCAATATAAAGGAAAAGGCTTAATGATACAGACGTCTAACAATCCGTCATCAATTCTTGCTTTTGGAGATATATGTGCATTATTCCCATATTGGGAAGAGTTTGCAACGCTTATCATAAAAGCTTTTCTTTCGTATTTCTTTCCGTCTATATACAGTCTGTATATTTTTGGTTCATACCTACTTATCTCCTTTAAAACACTTACAACGTATCCTTTTAATCCTCTTTGTGCATTGTCTGCAAAAAGGGCACTTATTCTGGCATCAAAGCCAAAACCGGCTACATTAAAAAAACGTTTGTTATCAAATTTCCCCGAATCTATCGTACGAACTGTGTTGCGATTTAACAATTGAACAGCTTTTTCTTTTTTTAAAGGAATATTGAGGGTACGCGCTAGTCCATTTCCCGAACCACAAGGAATTATCCCCATTTTTTTTCCAGAAAAAACCATTTTAGATGCTACTTCATTTATTGTACCATCGCCCCCAACTGCCACTATACAGTCATATTCCTGCATTATTGCTTCCTCTGTCAGATACGACGCATGGCCCCCATATTCTGAAAAAACAATCTCAGCATCAAATATTTTTTGATCTAAAAACTTATCCACGAGTTCAGGAAAGCGAATTTTGTCCTCACCTCCTGAAATCGGATTAACTATAAAAAGTATCCGCTCTCTGCTCAAAACATCTCTTTTAAACGCCAACAAAGTAATTCTATTTTTAACAAATTTAAAATTTGTTATACCTTTGTGCCAATTAAGTGGAATGATTTGAAATGCTTTATCTAAAAGCCAGGATTGCAACCACGTAAAAAAGTGCTAAAGCCAAACATGCTTTTATTTCTGCAGTCAAAGAATTCCCGTTTATAGTATTGATTTTAATAATTTATCATGTCTTATTTATTTACATCGGAATCTGTATCAGAAGGTCATCCAGATAAAGTAGCAGATCAAATTTCTGATGCTTTGATTGATAATTTCTTAGCTTTTGACAAAGATTCTAAAGTTGCCTGCGAAACTTTAGTGACTACAGGGCAGGTCGTTTTAGCCGGAGAGGTAAAATCTGCAACCTACCTGGATGTACAAAAAATTACAAGAGATGTAATCAGAAAAATTGGTTATACAAAGTCTGAGTATATGTTCGAAGCAAATTCTTGTGGAGTTCTTTCGGCTATACACGAACAATCTCAGGACATTAACCAGGGTGTAGACAGAGCTAATCCGGAAGAGCAAGGGGCAGGAGACCAGGGCATGATGTTTGGCTATGCAACAAACGAAACAGAGAATTTTATGCCTCTGGCATTGGACCTTTCTCATAAGTTATTGGTCGAGTTGGCAGCGTTGAGAAGAGAAAATAAAGAAATTACCTATTTAAGACCTGATGCAAAATCTCAGGTTACGATTGAATACAGTGATGATCATCAGCCAATAAGAATTGATAGTATTGTAATTTCCACTCAACATGATGATTTTAATGCAAACGATGAAGTAATGTTATCTACCATCAAACAAGATATTATTAATATTCTTATTCCGAGGGTAAAAGCGTTATTAAAACCAGAGCTTCAAAAACTTTTTGATGATAACATCAAATATCATATTAATCCAACAGGGAAATTTGTTATTGGTGGTCCTCATGGAGATACCGGATTAACAGGAAGAAAGATTATTGTGGATACTTACGGAGGTAAAGGTGCACATGGTGGCGGTGCTTTTTCTGGAAAAGATCCCTCAAAAGTTGACCGCTCTGCCGCTTATGCCACAAGACATATTGCTAAAAATTTAGTTGCTGCTGGCGTTGCTGACGAAGTTCTTGTTCAGGTATCCTATGCTATTGGTGTTGCAGAACCTTGTGGTGTTTTTATTGATACTAAAGGAACTTCAAAAGTAAATTTAACTGATGGCGAAATAGCAAAAAAAGTTACCCAGATTTTCGATTTGAGACCTTACTTCATTGAGCAAAGGTTAAAACTGAGAAATCCTATCTATTCAGAAACAGCCGCTTACGGCCACATGGGACGTAAGAATGAAGTAGTAAACAAAACATTCTACGGAACTAATGGAGAAGAAAAAGTAGTTGAAGTTGAATTGTTTACCTGGGAAAAGTTAGACTACGTAGACAGGATAAAAGAAGCATTTGGATTGTAATAACTCCTGTCAAACAGGCTATCTATTAGATTCTCTAAAATTACCATAAAGAACGCTGACAGAATAACTTGCTTTTAGCAGATACCTGTCAGCGTTTTTTGCAATTCAAAAAAATATTTACGCTACTAAGAATAATGCTTTGACCTTAAAGTTACATTCCCATTGGCGAAAATCCACTGCCTCCAGGTCTTCCACCACCTCCTTCGCGGAATCTTTGCCTTCTCATTTCATTATTCGTATCATCTACAGGATTATTATTTCCTCCAAACTTATTAAGCCTCAGTGTAAAAGTGAGCATAAAATATCTGGACAAACGGTTACTGCGACTATCTAAAGTATAGTTATCTGCAACCACCCTCGATATCGCAGTATTTTCATCTAACAAATCAAAAGCTGTTAATCTTAATGCTCCGGTATTTCCTTTAAAGAACTGCTTCTCCAGATAAGTATTTATTATAAATGGGTTTTGGTCAATATTGTTAAAACCTCTGTTAAAGTTTTTATCTGCCTGAGTTCCCCATAAAAATGTTTTCGTGAAATATATTTTACTATCTAAAGCAGTAGACCACGTGTGTATTTTTGTATTGGAGCGGGTGCTTATAGTATTGTTATTTGTATTATAGGTGTAGCTTATCGCAGGTACAACTTCCAGCCAGTCTTTTGGCTGTATCTGTATCTGTAATCTTTGGCTCAAGATCCAGTTTCTTCCAATATTTTTGGCATCATCAACGAAAGAAATATTGTTATTGTAATTTGCCATTCCTCTTAAACCAAAAACATATTTTTTGTCTTTTAAGGGCTTGTTATAAGCATAAAATCCGTTAACGGTAAAATATCCGCTCGCGTTGGTATATCCTCTTTCCTGAATAATTTCTGGTGATGATAGGTTTTGCGTCTTTGTTGTACTTACAATTTTGTCCCGAGTGAAATTAATATTGAAATTGCTGAAAAAAGTGTTCCCGGTTTGTATGTTGGAATTGTTATAGCGAAGGTTGATTCGATTATTAAATTCCGCATCCAATCCCGGATTTCCGACAATTGGATATTGCGGATTTGAATTGTCTGTTATCGGTTGCAGCTGGTTGTATGACGGAAGATTACTCCGTCCATTATAATTTATATTAAATTCTTTAGATCTTGAAAACTTATATTGGAATCTTGCCGAAGGAAATATATTGAAAGCATTGTTTCTTGTAAAGGTATTTCGTGTATAGGATTCTCCGCTTAATACGCTCGGCTGAACTCCAAAACCTAGTGTATAATTAAACTTTTCCTCTCTTACCCGATAGTTCATTCCTATTCTGTTTGTGGTAAAGCTATATTTATATTCGTCACTAAGATTAGAATCGTATACCGGAGCCAATAGCTCATCGTCAGAATTTAATACCAGTCTGTTGTTGCTTATTCTATTATATCCATATTCGTAATTGAATTCAAGGCTTTTCGTTTTGGATAAAGGCTCTATATACGATGTATTGATATTGATATTGTTAGTATTGTTGTCGTTGCTAATGAGCTGTCTTCTATATAAATTTTGGGCTGAGGTAATCGGGTCAATTCCATATTCTATTGATTTATTTAAGTAATCCTGATCAGAGCTCATATTTGCTGTACTTAAAAACGCACTTATAGATAAATTTCTGGTTGTCCCAGCAAACCTGTGGTTATATAAAATATCTGCTCCAACATTGGGGTTTCTGCCATCATTTATATCTGTGGACTCGCCTTTGGAAGAAAGCGCATTGTTTCTTTCAATACTAAACGGAGAAAATGCTGTGCTTTCATTGGTAGAGAAAGCTATCCTTGGTGTTACTTTCAGGTAATTCAACGAATCTATTTTGTATTCCAGATTAAAATCAAACCGGTGGTTTAGGTTATCTGTTTCCGAATCTGTATTTCTGATATCGTTTATGGTGTTGCCTCCGGATTCATTTGTCTGAAACCGTGATGCGGTGAGCGTATTGTTTCTACCGAAGATAGAATAACTTCCGTAAGCAGTTAATTTACTGCTCCATTGATTCCGATAATTGATTCCTAAAGACTTGACATCGGTTAATCCCGAAGGACTAAAATTAAATCCACCCCTGCCTCCGCCGCGTCTTCCTCCTCCGCTACCCTGTGTGAGACTGAAAATATTCGCATTGGTATTGTTCAAATTAGTCAATAAAGAGATTTGCTGGTTATTGTTGAATTTCGCTGCAAAAACAGATGCCTGATACCTTTCTTTGCTTCCCCCACCAACAGTTCCTCTAATAAAGGAGCCTTTATTTTTATCGGGCCTGATAGTAAAATTAAGGATTTTTTCGGGGTCCCCATCTCTGACTCCCGTTATGTTTGCCTGATCTCCGTAATCGTCAATTATCTGTACATTTTGCAATACATCAGCAGGTAGATTTTGTGTTGCGGTTTTCACATCACCACCAAAAAAATCTTTGCCGTTAACACGAACACGTGTCACTTGTTTGCCCTGCGCTGTAACATTACCATCGCGATCTACTTCTACTCCCGGTAATTTTTTAAGCAGATCTTCTGCTAACGCGTTTTCTCTTAATTTGTATTGATCCGCCCGAAATTGTAAAGTATCTTCTTTTACGACAACATCTGGTGTACCATCTACTGTAACCTGACTTAATAGCCTTACATCGCTACTTAATGTTATAGTCCCTAAATCAACATTTCCAGCACCTGATGATGAAAAATTATATGCTTTGGTAAACGACTTGAATCCCAATGCAGTAACATTGATTCTGAAGTTTTTGCTTTTCACATTTTTAACAGAAAACTTACCATCAATATCTGATACTGCACTTAAAGTATCCTGAGCTGAATAAAGCTTAACGGCTGCACTTATTACCGTAAGCCCCGTTGAGTCCTTTAGTACTCCAGAAACTTCGTTGGTTTGAGCAAAAACCTTGCTAACAGTTAATGTTAAAATCAGGGAATAAAAAATCTTGTTCATTAATAAAAAATCTCAGACGTAAGTTATTATTATGGTACAAGTTGGATTGACTATCTTTTTTGAAAAAAGTTTAATCCGTCCTGATTTTTTATTTTGAAATCGCTTTTATCGCTTTCTATAAAGTATTTCTAAACAAGCTCTTACATTATGATACGGACATTTCCATATGCCCAACTTGTCTTGATCTTTCAAGACTTGGTTATTTTCATCTGCTCCCCAGAACCACTCTCCGTTTTCTTTATCGAAAATATACTTTTTGATAAATCCCCATATGTTGCACAAATCGTTATAATAAGACTTGTCTCCGGTTAGCTGATATGTATGATAAAAGCCGACCATTGCCTCTGCCTGCACCCACCAATGTTTTTCCTTAATGTCATGTGCGATATCTAAATTTCGTTCGTACATTAATGAGCCATCCAGAAGCAGGCCTTCCTTTGCTGCCAAAGCAAGTTTCAACGCTTGTACTCTCACATTTTCAACAAGCGACTTCTCTTCAATTACTTCTGCCGCCTCTTGTAATAACCATGACGCTTCTATATCATGCCCGAAAGAAAGAATGTGCTCTTTATAATTCCAGTGCTCATCCATAAATAAATTCAGATGCCCATTAACCGGGTTAATAATATATCTTTCGAAAACAAGTAATAGCTCTTTCAATTGATTTTTTAATAAATCATCTTTCCAATATCGATACAAATTGGTATATGCTTCTAATATATGAAGGTGGGTATTCATGGTTTTCTTTTCATTGGCATCTTTATCGCTCAGACGCAGATCCTCAATTTCGGCCCAATCCCTTCCAAAAGCTTCAAAATAGCCCTTATTGATTGGGTCAAAACAATTGGCTTCTATAGAATCAAAAAGTTCTATTGCCAGATGCAATGCTTCTTCGTCTTCTGACACGCTATAATATTCAGAAAGGCCATATATTGCAAAAGAAAGTGCATAAGTTTGTTTTTTTGTATCCAAAGGATTTCCTTTTGCGTCCAACATCCAATAAACGCCGCCATATGCAGTATCGTAAAAATAATCCTTTATATAAGTATAAGCTCTTTTCGCCAAATCAAAATACTTCTGCTGTTGCGTATATTTAAAAGCCGAAGCGAAGGTCCATAATATTCTGCTATTTAAAACTGCGCCTTTTGGAGCTTCTTCTATAAGTTTATTCTGCTGATTTCTTTTCCCGTAAAATCCTCCATTTATTTCATCTATGGCATAATTCTCCCAATAAGATAATATGCGGTAAAGCTCTAATTCTATTTCTTTGAAAACAGCCATTATCTATTGATAGTTCTTATTTTTTTCGATCAGTTTTAAAATTGACTGTACTGAGTTTCTGGAAGTCAAACCATCTTCTGGTGTTTGCATAACATAATCTAACAATCTGTCTATTGTAGTAGTAGCGACATGCATTCTCGTATCTGAAGAGGCGTAATAGATATAAATCTGCTCACCATCTTGTATCCACCCATTTGCAAAAACGACATTAGAAACATCACCTACACGTTCTTCTCCTTCCGGAGCGATAATATAGCCTGCGGGTTTTCTAATAACCCTGGTAATATCATTTAAGTCGGTCAAGAACATATACAGCACATATCTAAGTCCTGCCGCCGTACTTCTTACTCCATGGGCTAAATGGAGCCACCCTAAATTAGTTTTTAGCGGCGCTGGTCCTTGTCCGTTTTTAGCCTCATATACCGTATGGTATTGTTTCTTATCAAGGATAATTTCTTCATCTATATTCGCATTTTCAATAGAAGAGCAAAATCCAACACCTATCCCTCCACCTTTTCCAGCTTCTATAAAAGAATCTTGCGGGCGTGTATAAAAAGCATATTTACCGTTAACAAATTCAGGGTGTAAAACAACATTACGCTGCTGAGCAGATTTAGTTTTAAGATCCGTCAAACGTTCCCATTTCCTCAGGTCTTTTGTTCTTACAATCCCACATTGAGCAATTGCAGCACTCTGGTCTCTTTCAGGGGCATTTTGATCTCTTCTTTCTGTACAAAACAATCCATACATCCAACCATCTTCATGTGCCACTATACGCATATCATATACGTTTACATCTGGATCTTCTGCTTCTCCCAAAATAATCGGTTTCTCCCAAAAACGAAATCCATCGGTCCCATTATCGCTTTGCGCAATTGCAAAAAAAGATTTTCTATCCGAGCCTTCTACTCTGGCTATCAAACAAAATTTCCCATTATATTTTATTGCCCCCGCATTGAAAACCGCATTTATACTTATTCTTTCCATAAAATAAGGATTTGACTTTTCGTCAAAATCAAATCGCCAGTTTAAGGGAACATGAGCTGCTGTCAATATAGGGTTTTCATATCTAAAAAAAATCCCATTCCCGGGCTCAACCTTTTGATTTGGTCGCTTCAATAGCTCTTCGTATTGATTTTCAATCAATCGTTTCCTCGACTCGAACTCACTCATTTAATTCTTTTGTTTGTTTAAAAATTCTATAAAATACTACTTCCGCCGTGTTATTAATTCATTTGATATTTCTTGCATTTTTTTATCAGAAAGGCTATAAAAAAGGATAAAAAGCATGGATATTATTGCTCCAATTGCGGGGATTATACTCATCATCATTTTCAGCCCGGTTTGAGTAGCTTCTGCCTGACTTACATTTGCTTCAAATCCAAATATTGCTAACAACCATCCGGTAAATGCTCCTCCTATTGTCCATCCCAACTTTTGAGACATCGAAGACGAGGAAAAAATAAGCCCTGTTGCTCTTCTACCGGTTACCCATTCCGAATAATCAGCAATATCAGCATACATAGACCATAATAAAGGGAAGATACTTCCTGCACATATACTTATCAGGAACTGAAAAACAAAGATCAATACGATGTCTTTTTCATTGAAAAAATAAAATGAGACACTCAAAAAGGCAGCAGAAACCATTGCTATGGCAAAAGTTTGTTTTTTACCAATCTTATCCGACACCGGTTTAGCCAATACAACACCTATAATATTGGCTGCTTGTCCCATTACCAGGTAAAGGCTACTATAATTTATAGAAAGCTTAATGGTCGAAATAGTAAATGCTTCTTGATTAACGATATAATATTTGAAATAGTAAATGGCAGACCCGTCCCTCAGTGAATTAAAGACTAAAGTCGATACTCCTGCGCCTAAAAGAATAAACCATGGTTTATTTCTCGCCAGGTCCTGTAAATCCTCGGATAAACTACTTTTTTGTTCTTTCGTAGGTTTTATTTGCTCTCTTGTCCAAATAAATGTTAGTAAGAACAGGGCAGAAGCTATTACCGAGAAAACCGTCACCGTCAATTGCCAGCTTTTATTTAATGAAGCTCCAAAAAAGTTACCAAAGAAATTAACCAGTGGTTCGGCCGCAGCTAATACCAATATACTTCCCGCAAAAGCAAAAACAAATCTATAGGTAGACAAGGTGGTTCGCTCTTTGATATCGGATGTCATCACACCCATTAACGATGCATAAGGGACATTGATTGCTGAATAGACCATCATCATTAAAGTATAGGTAATGTATGCGTAGGTTACTTTACCATTCATAGTTAAATCTGGAGCAGTGAATGTAAGGACCCCAATTAATCCAAAAGGAATAGCAAACCAAAGTATGAAGGGCCTGAATTTACCCCATTTTGTTTGCGTTCTATCAGCAATAATCCCTATAATGGGATCAAATGCAGTATCCCAAATTCTGGTGACCAAAAACATTGTTCCAACAACTGCAGCGGGTAGCCCAAAAATATCTGTATAGTAGTATAGTAGATATACCGAGAATATTTTCCAGAACATAGATGATGCAAAATCTCCAAATCCATATCCTATTTTTTCTTTGATGCTTAGCTTTTGGTTCATAAGCTTTTTTATTGATACAGATTTAATTTTTCAATGTCTTTTTGGAATAGCATTTTATCCAGCTTATAAAATTTCTTAAAATCAAGTGCTGACTTTTGTCCTTTATAAGGTGCATAATAGTGCATTTTATTTTCTGAGTTAAGCCCATGATTCCTCCAAACCAACACATAAGCTATTGGAAAATCTTTAATGGCTGCATACAGAGTTCCCGTCCACCAATCAGGATCTGGCACACCCTCTAAACCAGTTTCTGCCAATGCAGCCGGCTTGCTCTTCTCTTTGGATAATTCTATAAGTATCTGAAGGTTATGCTGAAGCTGCTTCTGAAATTTAACAGAAGCTTGCCGAAGCTCATCTGCTGAAGCATCAACCGCCGTAAACTGATATACGTCGAAACTTAACATGTCTGCATAAGTATCGCCAGGGTAACGTTCGAGAAATTCTTCCTTGTCTTTGAAACTATTGGTGTTGAAAACATAAATCAAATGGTGTAACTGTTTTTTGTCTCTTAGATAAGTAACAGTAAACCGCCATAGTTCAACGTATTCCTGCGGTGTACAATGCGGCCTTCCCCACCAAAACCATGCGCCATTAAGTTCATGGAAGGGGCGAAATAATATTGGGATTTTTGTACCATTATCGGTTTCCAGACTATTTAAAAACAGGGCTAATCTGTCTAACCATAAAATATATTTGTGATGTAATTTCCCGGCAGGTAAGATTTCAGATACTGCTTTTGCAGTATCCCAGGCACTTCCCAGACTTACTGGGTTATCCAAATGCCAGCTTATGGTATTTATCCCGCCCCTGCGGTACACTTCCTTAACATAGCTCTTAATATTCTCAAATGGAACGCCATCCAGATTGACTTGATTGTCATGCTCAATTCCGCCAAGATCCCAGCCATAGACTGCCGGGTAATCTTCAGTTACGTCCTTTATATCGCTTCTTCCTTTTTGATATTTCCAGTTTACCCCATAAGCCAGATCGTCTTGATGGCCAAACATAATTCCTTTTTCTACTCCCTTTGCCAGGTTCATATACAATGCTCTGGTTTCTTTTGATGCATTGTTATCTATAAGCTGAGCTAATGAATGTAATGATGTTATCATAAATATTAACCCCAAAAAGCAGTTTTTCTTAATTACCATAATCTGGTTTATAATTAGTTCAATATTAACAACAAAATCAATATTGGATATAATACTTTTTTAACCTTTTAATTTGTTTTTTTAGCTATGTTACATAGTTAACCCTTATTTAATTGGCATTTGCTCACCCCTTAATTTACTATTATAGATTGTATTTATTTATCATTTTATTTATATAAAACGTATATTAATACATTAAATAATTCTCTCATGAACAATCCGGCAATAACCAAAGAAATTACACCTCTGACTCAAAATGATTGCTTTACGTTATTTTCAAGAGTTAAGAAGGAATTCAACTTTCCTTTACACTATCATGATGAGTTTGAACTTAACCTGATCATCAATGCTAAGGGAGCAAAACGTATTGTGGGAGACCATATAGAGATTATTGACAATATTGAATTGGTTTTAGTTGGGCCTAACTTACCTCATGCCTGGTTTACCCACGAATGTAAAAGTGAACAGATTACAGAAGTTACTGTACAATGGCATAAAGATTTAATAGACGATAAATTCCTTAAGAGGAACCAACTTCATTTTATTAAAAAAATGTTTGAAAGAAGTTCTAAGGGAATATCATTTTCAAATGAGACTATTGAAAACATCGCTCCCAGAATATTATCTTTAGATAAAAAGAATGGTTTTGATTCTGTTATTTCGCTTTTACTTATTCTACATGATCTGTCTACCAGCAGAGGATTAACGACTCTTTCTGATGCTGGGTTTATAAATGCGAATGTATCTTACAGCAGTAGAAGGATAGACAAAGCTTTTGATTATATGAATACCAATTATGATAAACCAATTGTATTAAAAGATGTAGCCAAACTGGTAAACATGACCGAAGTGTCTTTCTCTAGATTCATAAAGAAACGAACCGGTGTCACTTTCATAGATAGCCTGAATGAGATAAGATTAGGCCATGCTACCAGAATGCTTATTGAAACAACCCATACTGTGGCAGAAATATCTTACAATTGCGGCTTTAACAACATTTCTAACTTTAATCGCATATTTAAAAAGAAGAAAGGCTGCACACCAACGGAATTTAGAGAAGATTACAGTGGTACCAGAATATTCATATAAGATTAAAAGCTGAAAGCCAAAAGCTTTCAGCTTTGTTTGGCCTACATCAATACAATGTCGTCTATATATATATAAGTTGTTGCTACTCCTGAAAATTCTTTAAGCTCGATATAGTTTAATGTTGTTAAATTGCCAAATTGGGATAAGGGAATATCATAAGTTAGCCACTTACCAGATTCTGTAATCGTAATATCCCGATAACCAGTAGCCGAACTATTATTCAAAAACATCCTTATTTTCTTACCCACAGCAACACTTTCTGCATATAAAGAGAATTTTATAGAACTATATCCACTTAAGCTCATGCTTGTATTTTTCTTTATTCTGAAACCTCCCCAGGCCGAAGAATAAGTTGCCTTTATGGATGATGTTCCCCTTAAAACAGGAGACGGATCCTGTACTAGCGAATAACTGGAGCTGTATGGAGTGTAGATCCAGTCTGCAGCAAGAGCGTCTGTAAATATCACGTATTTAAAACCAAATACTCCAGAGGATTGCATTTCGCCACTACTTGTCTTCACCGTTATATAACCATACGCACCGGAAGGCACTTTAACCTTTATTTCTGTAGGCGTAAAAGAAATAATTTCGGCTTCCTCATTACCAAACTTAACGCTTACTAAATTGATAAAGTTTAGCCCGGTTACAGAAACGATATCTCCAGGGTTACCAACGGAAGGCGTTATACTATGAATTACAGGTATTGGTTGCTTGATTTGAAAATCATATTTTACCGAGCCATATTTGGTATACACTGTAATAGGGTTGTTCAATACATCCGGTAAAATAGATGGAACTTTTACTGTTATAGTTGTATCATCTGCAAAAAACAATGAGTCTGCAGCCGAAACAGTATTAAAATCTATTTTATTCGTTGTAGAAAGACCTTTTCCTCTTATAATTATCCAGTCACCAAATTCGCAAAAAGCTAAATCGGTATTTCTCTGTTCGAGATTAGTCACCGACAAAACCTGCGGAGGAGCAGTATTTTCCTTTAAGCCATCTTCTTTTTTACAGGAGATGGCGACTACAGACACTAATAAACCAATCAATATTTTCTTTAGATTTTTCATAATCAGCCTGTTTAATTACCAAAATTTATTATTCTCGTTTATTGCATCATTAGAAAGCATTTCCCCGTTTGGAATAGGAAAAAGCAAATGTTTTTCGGTTCTTACTTTGGAGATATTATCTTGTCCTGTCCCTATTTGGTTCATAACCTGCAGGTAAATTCCCCAACGCAACAAGTCGAATCTCCTTATACCTTCGAAAACAAATTCCCGGGCTCTTTCTGCTAAAACAAAACTTCTAAATTCCTCTTGGCTGAGTCCGGAGGCCAAACTTGCATGCGCCCTTCCTCTTATCTCATTCAAATAGGTGTAAGCATCATTTGAAGGTGTTGAATTAAGTTCATTTTCTGCCTCTGCAGCAATTAAATAGACTTCCGAGTATCTCAATAATGGGAAAAAAGCATCGCTATTCGCGATAGACTGGTCTGCAACACTCTCATATTTAATAACATAAGCTCTGTCGTCAGTTGTTCCATTATTATTATGTGTTACCCCATTGACAACCTTATAAGTTGCTGATTCCCAGGATGGATAGAAATATCTGGTTCCGGAACTGCTTTGATAATTATGTTTTACCCCTTCCAGAGCTCTCAAATCGCCTACCTCGTAATCTCTGTAGTGATTATTGGTAAACCATACAGCCCCTCTCCCAAAAGTAGAATAAGCAGAAAAATACGCATTAAGATTATTGGTGAATAAATCTGTACCTGCCAGCGACTGTAATTGCCACATATGCTCTTTCTTATTTCGATTTTCTTTCAGCCAGATTTCTTTCCATGAAGAAGTAAATAACGAATATTCGTTATCCTGCAAAAGCTCAACAGCCTTATCTCTTGCCAATTCAAAATATTTTCTGCTATCCAATCCCTCAAGTCCGGCAACGACATTTTTAGTGTAGGTATGAACACTGTTGTTTTGTCCTCCTCGTACGCTTATTTGCGCACCAGACAAGGATCCAGAAGCCATAGTTAAATAAACCTTAGCCAAAAATGCTTTAGCTACACCTCTTTTTACTCTACCATACTCTCCTGATTTTGGATTTCCTTCTGGTAAAAGCATTTGTTCTGCTTTCTTAAAGTCGGTAATAATAAATTCATAAACTTCCTTAACCGGTGATTTGGGAACATGCGGATTTGGATCTGCCGAAAGCGACTTGTCTCTTAAAGGTATTGCTCCATATAACTGTACCAACTGAAAATAGGCCCATCCACGTAAACAATATGCCTCACCAATAATCCTGTCCTTCATCTCCGGATCTATATTCTCCGTTATTTTACTAACATTTTCTATCACCACATTGGCTCTGGAAATCATAGAATAAAATCCTACCCAAGGGCCATCTACTCCCCAATATCCCTGAAAGTTACCCGCTCCGGATGTTCCAAGAAACCAATCTGCCCCAGACACATGATCGTCGTCTAATACTGTCATGTTCCAAATTGGCTGTTTATATAGATCCCATGAATATAAAGTATTATAAACACCATTTATCGCTATCTTGGCGTCGCTCTCGTCCTTATAAAAATTATTGGGAGATAAAAAAGAATATGGTTTCTCTTCCAGGGCCTTTTTACAAGAGGTAACAATTGTCCCTGCCAACGCCGCAAATACAATTGTCTTTATAGTATTTTTTAACAATCTTTTCATAACAATTTGTTTTAAAAACCGCAACGTAATGACAAATTAAAAGTTCTCGAGTTCGGATAGCCGCCCAAGTCTACTCCAAACAAGGCCGGGTTATTTCCATAGCTATTCATTTCCGGGTCGTAACCAGAGTACTTGGTAAATGTATGTAAGTTAGTTACTCCAACTGTTATTTTAGCTGATGAAATCCCTTTTATAAGCTGCTTTGGTAAACTATATCCCAATGCCAAATTTTTGATACGTACAAAGCTTCCATCTTCTATAAATCTTCTTGAAAAATAGAGTGTCCGCCAAAACTGTCTTATTGCTTTGGGAGATGTGGCTGCCGAGTTATCTTGCCCTTCTTTCCACGACCCGTCAAACATTTCTTTAGTAACATTCTTTTGTGTACCTATATTGGCCGTGAATCTCGTATTCATATTAATAATATCATTTCCCTGAACTCCATTGATAAAAACAGTAAGGTCAAAATTCTTGTATCTGAAATTATTGGTAAATCCGAAAGTATACTTAGGGTTTACATCTCCGATAAATGTTCTGTCACTTAAAGATATAGCTGTTGGGTCTCCATCAAGATTCTTGTATTTGATCTCGCCAATCATTCTTCGAATGATGTCATCACCCTGATTATAATACAGTAATGAATTTCTAACTTCTGCTTCGTTATCATAAAAGCCTTCTTCTATATAACCATAAATGGCTCCTATAGGATGTCCTATTGCCTGGATGAAAGGCTGATCGCCTGTGGATATATTTGTTGCGTACTGTTCTAGCGGCCCGCCCAAATCCAGTATTTTATTTCGATTGAAAGCGATATTAAAAGCAGATTTCCATTCAAAATCTTTACGATTTAATACCCGACCATCAATTGCAATTTCCAACCCTTTATTTTCTATAGAGCCCGAATTCCTCAATTGTCTTTCGAAACCCGTAGAAGAAGGAGTAGTCACATATTGAAGCAAATCGTCTGTTTGCTTTTTATAGAAATCAACATGTAGATTGACACGATTTTTAAGAATTCCTAGATCTAAACCCAGATTGTAGGCGGTAGTTGTTTCCCATTTTAAATCCTGATTTGCGGGACCAGAAAAGAAATCATCGGCCAGACCACTTTGAAGGCCTCCATCAAAAGGATAATTGTATACGGTAAGTTTAGATAATGATGAATAGGCTCCTATTCCCTGGTTTCCGGTTTGACCATAACTTAATCTAATTGCTAAATCATCAACTGATCTTACATTCTGAAAAAAAGCTTGTTTATTGATCTTCCATGAGAAAGCTGCGGAGGGGAATCCCGCCCATTTGTTATTCTCTCCGAATTTACTCGAACCATCTGCTCTATAAGAAAAAGTAAACAAATAACGGTCATCAAAAGAATAGTTTAATCTTCCTAAGAAAGAAACCAGCGATGAGGAAGACCTTGATCCTTTTATAGGCATAACTTGTTCTGCAGATTCTAAGTTCTCATTCTTTAAAAAATCATTAGGGAAAGTTTTTCCTTCTGCCCGCTTCCATTGGGAGGCTGACGACTCATAGGTTGAAGCTCCTACCACATTAAAATTATGTTTTTCTAATATTTTATTAAATGTTAGTATACTTTCAGAAACTACACTTGAATATCTGTTATCAGATTTTAATCCCCATCCTTTTGATGCAAACCCTTCATAAACCGTTCGTGGATAATATTGATCTCTGTTTCCAGAACCATAATTTACGCCTAAGTTTTGCCTAAACTTAAGTTCCTTCATAATGGTAACTTCCAAATAATTAGAAGAGAATATATTATAGGTATTTACTCGGTTTAATACATCATTGGTATAAATTACCGGATTGGTAATGAAGTAAGAATCTCCAACATCACTATATTGTTCTATCTCTGTAATTGTAGACGGAAAAGAAATAGCGGACCTTATAACCCCTGCACTGGCAGCATCTGATTTGTCTGTCCCAGTTTTAACACCGTTATTAATAGTATTGGCGACAGATGTACTGGTACCTACTTTGAAGGCTTTTCCAAGATTCCTGTTAAGATTAAGGCTTAAACCTAAACGTTGGTAATCAGAATTATTAATTACACCATCCTGATTCATATAGTTAAAGGAAAGGCGGTGGTTTCCGGCATCTGATGCGCCAGATATATTCACATTATATTGCTGCATGAATCCCTGCCTAAAAATTTCGTCCTGCCAGTTAGTTTGCAGCCCTTCATAAATCGAAAGATCCGGATATTTAAGATTATAACTGGTTCCATCGTATTTATTGGCATTCATTAATGAAAGGTTCTGGAATTGCGCATATTCATAAGGAGAGAGTACTCGTATTTTCTTAGATATATTTGCTATGCCGGTGTTAATAGCAAACTCTACCTTATCTTTTCCCAATTTCCCCTTTCTTGTGGTTATTAATACTACCCCGTTAGCTCCTCTTGACCCATAAATTGCTGTTGCTGAAGCATCTTTCAATACATCGATACTTTCAATATCGTTAGGGTCCAGAAAAGACATAACATTATTGGTCTGTTTTTCATCTTCTCCTAAAGACTGTGGAGTAGCATCATTATTGCTAGCATTAAACGGAACACCGTCTATAACGTACAACGGTTCGGTTCCTCCAAGAAAAGAATTTGATCCTCTAATCTTAATACTCAGGCCGGCGCCGGGGGCGCCATCATTTTGTGTAACATTCACTCCCGCAAGCTTTCCCTGCATAGCAGATAGCACATTTCCAGGGTTTTCACGATTAAGATCTTCAAAGCTCAAACGTTGTGCAGCCCCTGTCAGGTCCGTTTTTCTCACGGTGCCATATCCGATAACAACGATGTCTTCCAATTTCTGATCGACCGGTCTTAAGGAAACATTCACCGTTTGATTATTTCCAACAAGATGTTCCTGAGTTTGCATTCCCAGAAAACTAAAAACTAATACGGCTGTGTTTTCTGCAATTCGGATAGAGTACCTTCCTTCTCCATCGGTCTGTGTTCCTAACGAACTTCCCTTAATAGAAATCGATGCTCCGGCCAATGGAGTTCCTTCGGAATCTGATACGGTTCCGGTTATAATCCTTTGAAAACTGTTCTGAGCAAACGACTGAATTCCTCCTGTCAGCAATCCCGTTGTTAGCAGGAAAATCTGTAGAATTTTTCGCATAATTTATACTTTGGTTAGTCAAACCAAAGATGGTAAGTATTTGCCCCGGTTTATAATATTTTTTTTACCAATACTTGCTAATTTTGAACATAATTAATACCCGAAGTACGTTCTGTGCTTATTTATATACATTTTTTTATGATACTATTTTAACATAATATTATGCAGACCAATAAGCACGTTACTTTTTACTTTCAATAACACAACTTCATAAAAACAAAAAAGAGATGTATTTCTTACATCTCTTTTTAATACGGGACTCGAGCTTTTATCCATTCTTCACCTCTATTATTTTGAATTTCTTAACTCCGTCTGGCATTTCCCATTCTACGATGGCACCTGTTTGATAACCCAATAACGCGATACCGATAGGAGCAAAGACAGATAGCTTTTGCTTCTTCATATTCGCTTCGGCCGGCATCACAAGTTGAAAAGAAAAACTTTTATTGTTATCAACACTTTCTATTTTAACAAAAGATTCTAACCGTACAACATCGGCTGGTAATTTATCGTCTGGTAAAACTTTTGCATCGTTTAGTTCCTTTTCCAGTTTCTGTTTATTGAATTCTGATAAAGTAGTGCTCAGTTTTAAATGTTCCTTTAAAATATCAAAGTCCTTTTTTGAAATAATTAATTGTAATGTTTCCATATTATTGAAAATGTATTGTTTAATAAATATTTTAGATAATACCTTGCTAAGGCTGGAAATATCCCCCCCAAAACTTTAAAACATGTTCGTTTTGGGGCTACTTAATAAAGTCTTTAGAATTCGTTTTAGAAAGGTAATTAGAGAAAATCCGTTTTTCAGACAAAGCAATAGCTGGCAAGCCGCCTTGTCCTGTAAGGACAAAAGCGCTCTCTAATAATGGCTTATATATTTGTACCACGGTTACCATATGCTTCTTTACAATTTTAATGTTTTTCCTTTTTTAATCAAAATTTTCAAGTTTTTTATTTGATCATATTATAAATCTCTGACTTAATTGCTTATATATACTTCGTTTTTAAGGATTGTTTTGATAATATTGTGTTTACTTTTTAAAAGATGGGATATATATTATTACAGCTCTCTCAAACCGGATATTTTATGGTGTTGGCGGGACTTTTCTTTTTTCCGCTTATTGTCGCTGTTATTACCTGTAAGGATATTTTTTACAATCAGCACATTAAAGATACCCATAAAGCATTCTGGTTTGCCATTGTTATATTAATACCTTTAATTGGGTCTATTATATATTTTTTCTGGGGAAAGCCGGCAGCAGAACGAAATAAGCCAAAGATTTAGTTTAGATTGTGTTTATCGATTTTTGTTAATGTGATCCTCCTATTAGAAAACATCATAAAGACAAAAACACCTATAAAAATCGCTAAAATAACTTGAATAGAGTTAAGTACATTGCTCACTGACAGGTCTTTCATATACTGTGAAACTATTTCCTGGCCGATTTTACTTTGCACTTTGCTCAGCTCGCTTAAATCTTTATTGATGGCCTCGGCTTTTGGTTTAAGTTCTTCTAATCTTTTTGCTATCAGTACTTCGTCATAATTACTAAGCTCGGACGTTAGCTCATTCAGTTTATGTATGTCTTCCTTCAGCATTTTAAGAAAGACTTCTTCTTCGGGAACAAGATATGTCTTCTCATACCTGTCCATTAAGAGTTTAAATTGTTTATCAATTTCTTTTAGATCATTTTGAAAGACAGACTTCGAGTAAGTTTTATCCGTGGCTCTTCGTTCTAATAAAAACATTCTATTAGCAATAAGCTGTCGCATTTCAAAAAAATCTGTTGAAGGCTGAAGCCTGTCTTCATAAATAGACTCTATTGCTTTTCTACTACTTTCTAACATTTTCTTTTCGAAGATATTGCTTACAATAATCCCAGCCATCAATATAAGCAATATGGACGCGGCTTTTAATTTGTTAGAAAAGATAGAGTTTAAATCCATGTAAAAATGCCGTAAATCTAAATGTACGATTCGGAGCCCACATTTTTAGTATAGACTTATAAAAATCTAATATTTTCGATATAAGTTATACAATACACAAGTATCCCAGGTGCTCATTAGAGGGAAAAGATCTTTTTGGACGAAGTGCCTTTTAAAAGCAACTATGGCCGCTGGTAAATCCGATACATCATATCCAATTCTTCTTAGCGCAGATTCAACGTCAAAATTTGCAGGAGGCAATTCATCTGGTGCATTGTACCATAATCCAAAACCAGCTCTGGCAAGTCTTTCCCATGGAAAAAGAATACTCGGGTCTGCTTTCCTCTTTGGTGCTATATCAGAATGGCCTATAAAATTAGCTGTCGGAATATTATAGTCTTTTTTAAGCTTTGCTAAAAGCAATAACAAAGTATTTATCTGTGCTTCAGAAAAGGGTTCAAATCCATTGTTATCTAATTCTATCCCAATAGAACAGGAGTTCATATCTGTCATATTTCCCCATTTGCCAGCTCCAGCATGCCAGGCTCTCAGTTCATCGCTAAGCATTTGCACTAAAAATCCGTCACGACCAATAACATAATGCGCACTCACCTGAGTTCTTTCTAAAGTAAAAGTTCTAATGGTTTGCTGAATAGAGTCCTGTGCAGTATGGTGGATAATTACAAAAGACGGCTTTCTTGCCCCAAAATTTACTGCGGGAACAAAACTGGAAGGAATTTGATTTCCTAAAGTATCTGTTAAAACCGGGGCCATATTAACAACCAGTTTCTCTGCAACTTCATTCACTATGGTTTCCTGCGTTTTCTGTGCTTCTGGATATTTGCTACGTACCTTAGGCGAGCAAGATGTAAACGATAAAAATAATGCACTTATAACTAAAACTGATCCAATATAACTTCTCATAACAATGAATAATCCTGTAAAAATAACACAAAAAATAAGGGCTTAGAAAGTAAATTACATCTAAGCCCTTAACAATTATTATAAGTTATAGTTCTTTTATCCGAATATATAATGGATTATTGCATATAATATTCCCGCAAATGTAGCAGATACAGGTATTGTTAGAACCCACGCCCAAATTAGGCTATAAGTAACACCCCATTTTACAGCAGAAAAGCTTTTGGTTATACCGACACCTATAATTGATCCTGTAATGGTGTGTGTTGTTGATACCGGAATACCAAAATGTTCTGTGATACCTAGTGTAACAGCACCAGCAGTTTCGGCACTTACACCTTCCAAAGCTGTAACTTTTGTAATCTTAGTTCCCATCGTCTTCACAATTTTCCAACCTCCACTCATAGTTCCAAAGGCAATTGCAGCATAACACACTAAAGGAATCCATTCCGGCATATGATCTCCGTTTACCAATACTCCACCAGCGACTAAAGACACATAGATTATACCCATTACTTTCTGAGCATCATTTCCTCCATGCGCAAAACTAAGTGCTGCAGAGGATAGAAGCTGTAGTCTTTTAAACCATCTCTCGGCTGTAGCTGGCCTTGCATACCTCGCAATATTAATGATTATTAAGGTGATAATTACAGATATTAATGCACCGATTACTGGCGCCAATACGATAAATGAAACTGTTTTTAAAATAGGAGAAAGATTGATTGCTTCTAAAACATCGTCTCCTAAAACCAAAGCATGCGCAATACCTGCTCCTGCAAAACCACCAATAAGTGTATGAGAAGAACTTGAAGGGATTCCATAATACCATGTAAATAAATTCCAGCCAATTGCAGCACTTAGACCTGCTAAAATTACTTCCAGATTAATGTAATCTTCTACTACGGTTTTTGCAATTGTATTAGCTACTTTGTGGTCTGTAAAGTAAAAATACGCAGCAAAGTTGAAAAGTGCCGCCCACAATACCGCCTGGAAAGGAGTTAATACTTTTGTGGAAACAATTGTCGCGATTGAGTTGGCTGCGTCATGAAAACCATTAATGTAATCAAAAGCTATTGCCATAATGATTACAATTACAAGAAGTGTTGTTACCATTTTTTTCTTTAATTAGAGCTTTAGATTATGCATTCTTTACAAGAATGGACTCCATCACATTGGCTACATCTTCACACATATCGGTAGCAGTTTCTAATGCAGAAAGTACTTCTTTATATTTTATAATGTTTTTAGCATCTTCTTCATAGTCGAATAATTCACCTACTGCTTTGTCAAACACATAATCTGCCTGATTTTCTATGCTATTAATTCTCACACAGGAATCAGTTATTACTCTAATATTTTTAAGATCTTTTAACTCGCTTACTGCTTTGTAAACTTCTTTACAGCCTTCTTTCACTAATTCTCCTAATTTCTTTACTGCGTCTGTCATTACATTTACGTTGTATAACAGAATCCTGTTAGAAGAACCATGTATATAATCCGCAATATCATCTAAGGCAGAAGCCAGCTGATGTATATCTTCTCTATCAAACGGGGTAATAAATGTTTTACTTAATTCGAGGTAGATAGCATGTGTTATTTCATCACCTTTTTGCTCTAAACGCTCTATTTCTTTATGCAGTTTTTCTCTGTCAGCATTTGGATCGCTGTTTACCAATTCTTCTAATTTATCTGCCATTTGAAGTAAATTAGTGCTGGCTTTCTCAAATAGAGGAAAAAACTTTTTGTCTTTCGGTATGAAATATGAAAATATACTATTCATTTCTTTATGTATTTGCCCCAAAAATAAACCCTCAATGTTAAGTTAATGTTAACTTTTCGTGATTGAGTTTAAAGGCACACATAAAACTAAATTTTCTTGATTTATAAATCTTTGATTAATGGAATACCCGCTAAAGGATTCTTGGCTTTTTGCAATGTAAAACCAAAGGTAGAACCTATTCCGGGGGTACTTCTAACATTGATAGTTTGGTCGTGAGCTTCAACAATATGTTTAACAATAGCTAACCCCAAGCCAGAGCCGCCTATATTTCTTGAACGGCTAAAGTCTGTTCTATAGAATCTCTCAAAAAGTCTCATCAGGTTTTTTTCTTCTATACCGATTCCATTGTCTGTTACTTCTACTAAAACTTGCTCATGCATTTCGAAGATAGTTATAAAGGTGGTTCCTCCTTCTTTTCCGTATTTAATAGCATTTCCGATAAGATTTACCAAAACCTGTTTAATTTTATCTCTATCTGCCATTACAAAGGTTGGCACATCATACTTATCTTTAAATAATAGCTCTATCTGGTGCTTTTCTGCTTTTAGCTCTAACAATTCCATTACCTCTTTTATTAAAATGGTAATATCAAATTTTTTAATATTCAGAGGAACAGAACCACTTTCCAGTTTAGAAATCTCATCCAGATCTTTTATCAATGCGCTCAAACGTTCTACATTATTTGATACTTTCTTCAAAAATTTCTGTGTTTCTTCTATATCCGTCAGATCACTATCCTGCAAAACTTCCAGATATCCTTCTATAGAAAATAAAGGCGTTTTTAGCTCATGTGAAAGGTTAGACAGAAATTCCTTTCTAAAAGTAGCTAATCTTTTCAGCTCGTCAATTTCAATTTTCTTTTCTTTGGCCCATTCTTTTACTTCCTGTTCAACATCATTAATCGGGTCCGGAGAAACATATTCTCCCAGTGCATCCTTTAAATCCTTCCCTAATTTTAAACTATGGATAAGCTTATAAATAATCTTAATTTTAGAATATACATATTTCTCAATCAGGATATAGAATACAATATAACTGACAAACAAGGATATAAGAGAAGTAATACCAAAATAAAACCAGTTATGCTGAAAGTAATAGTTCACAATTCCTATTGACAGTGATACGGCTAATGCATTCAAAAAAACGAGTGTTCTAAGTTTCATAACAAATGCTATTTATAAATTAAAGCACAAAGAGCGCCAATATTATTCCCTTTAAAAAAGTGCCAAATATCAATTAAGATAGTGAAAAAATGATTAATAAAATATTATCATTTTTTTCCTTCCCATTCTTCGTAAAACTGCTGTAGGAAGTTTACCATAAAGTAATGTCTTTCTTCTGCTATACGCTTTCCTGTTTCGGTATTCATTTTGTCTTTGAGGAGTAAAAGCTTTTCATAAAAGTGGTTTATCGTAGGAGCAGTGGAGTTTTTGTATTCATCTTTGCTTTGATTAAGATTAGGTTTTATATCGGGATTGTAAATTGCCCGGTTTTTAAATCCCCCATAATTAAAGGTCCTCGCTATTCCTATGGCTCCCATTGCATCTAAGCGGTCGGCGTCCTGCACCACTTTCATCTCCATAGATGAAAAAGCAATTTCACCAAATTGAGATTTGAAGGACATATATTTAATGATGTTGGAAACATGATAAGCGACATTATCATCTATATTAATGCTCTTTAGAAATAAAAATGCTTTCCGCGGCCCCATTTCTTCATCGCCGCCGTTAAATTTTGAATCTGCAATATCATGAAGTAATGCCGCAAGCTCTACAACCAATGCATTAACCTCTTCCTTTTCAGCTATATTTTTAGCCATTTTCCAAACACGTTCCACATGGAACCAATCGTGTCCTGACTCGACTTGTTCGAGTTCTTTTTTTACAAAACATCTGGTTTGTGCGACAATTTCGTTCATGAAATATATAGTTTAAAACTAAATTCAAAAATATAAATGCTTAGACAAAACAATGAACTAATTAAGCTTTAACTATCAAATAATAACAGTCGTGATTTGATTCCGTTCGTTATGCTGTAATCAATTTAATTACTACAATTAAGTAATGATAAATGCAGCACAATTTTTACGATTAACACATCTTATTGGTTTACCATACAAGTCCTCAAAACAATTTTTCTTAATTTTGCATCATGAAATTACCAATAGTTGCATATGGCGACCCTGTTTTAAAAAAAGTTGCTGTTGATATAGATGAAAATTATCCGGAATTACCTGCGCTGATAGAGAATATGTTTGAAACCATGTATAACGCAAATGGGGTTGGTTTAGCTGCACCACAAATTGGTTTATCTATCAGATTATTTGTAATTGATGCAACTCCTTTTGCGGATGAAGATGCTTCTTTAGCCACGTTTAAAAAGGCATTTATCAATCCTGTAATTACAGAAGAGAGTGGAAAAGAATGGAAGTTTAACGAAGGTTGCCTAAGTATTCCGGATATCAGAGAAGATGTTTCCAGAAAAGAGCAAATTACAATTTCTTACTACGATGAAAATTGGAAGCACCATGAAGATACTTTTAATGGTTTGGCCGCCAGAGTTATTCAGCATGAATACGATCATATAGAAGGTAAATTATTTACAGACAGAATCAGTGCTTTAAGAAAAGCCATGCTTAAAGGAAAGCTGGATGCCATTGTAAAAGGGAATGTAAATCCAGGCTATCGAATGAAATTTGCTACTAATAGAAAGAAAAGATAATTCTCTTAATGAGGCTTTCAGGCCTCATTAAACTTACTTCTTGTTTTTCCCCTCAGAAATTTGCTTCAGAAAAGCTGCCCAAGCCAAAGGATTAAGCAGAGGGTTGGTTTGCACCATATTTTTATTTGAAAGACCTGTGTGCTGATTGTTAAAACTCATTCCTTGAATTTCAGCACCGTCCATAGGCACACCAAAAGTCATTGCATCTGACATTGTTTTTTTAACATTTTTCTTTGCTATTTCCAGATCGTCATCAGCAAATTTCATGGTTAAGAAGTCGTGTTTAAACTCGTCTGTGCTTGCCCACGGGAAAACGCGAACAACAGGCAACTCTATATTATCTGATTTTAGCTTAACCAAAGCGGTATATTTTTTCTCACGAATGTTATTTGGTATAACAACCACTGCTTTTTTATAACCGACAGATGTAAATACTATGCTATCTCCTTCATGAACTACAAAGGAATAATAGCCTTTATAATTTGCGGCATAAGCTTTACCTGCTGTTGTATTTGTAAGGGTTACATAAGGAATAACAGAATTACTATCGACATCATAAACCACTCCCGAAAACTGCACTAGCTTTTTCTCTCCGCTGTTTTGAGCTATAGCAGCAGAAGCTATTAAAGTAAAAAATAATATGTGCAGTAATCTAAACATCTTATTCCGAAAACTTAAAAATAGCAAAAGACCAGACTTTATGCTGTTAAATATTGTTAAAGCAAAAAGCCTTAGTATATAAATAACATAAGGCTTTCAATTTATACTTCTCTATAAGAACTGTGCAATAACTATACCGCAGATGTACTATCTGCTTCCATAAGGTTTATAGCTTCTACAGCAGTGATAGATGGAACGGCTTTTTTAATAGCCTGTTCTATACCTGCTTTTAATGTCATGAAGCTCATTGGACAAGAGCCACACGCCCCCAAAAGCTTTAGCTTAACAATATTATCATCTGTAATTTCTTCTACAGAGACATTTCCCCCATCAGCAACTAAATACGGTCTTATGGTATCTAACGCACTTTCTACTTCATTGAACAAATTATCTTTTGATTCCATATGTATCCTTTTTATAAAAATAGAGATTTTAGCCCTATTTTGCAATTTCATTATTAATAGCGATTTGCTGAGCTACTTTTTGAGCCAGATCTACAAATATTTTTGACATGATATGTCCTCTGTTTAAAGTTATAGGTTCACCTTCATCCCCAGCATCACTAATGCTTTGTACCAAAGGAATTTCACCTAAAAATGGTACATTATATTTCTCAGCCATCTTTTTTCCCCCTTCTTTTCCAAAGATATAATATTTATTATCAGGTAGTTCTGCCGGCGTAAAATATGACATGTTCTCAACTATACCTAATACAGGCACATTAATAGAGTTCATCATAAACATACCCAAACCTTTTGCCGTATCGGCTACAGCTACTTGTTGAGGTGTAGTAACAATGACAGCTCCTGAAATAGGAAAACCTTGTGTAATAGTTATATGTATATCTCCAGTTCCCGGAGGCAAATCCACAACAAGATAGTCTAACTCACCCCAATCTGCATCGTTAAATAATTGTTTTACGGCATTAGAAGCCATAGGACCTCTCCAGGGCACGGGCTGATCGGGATCTGTAAAAAATCCTAATGATAACATTTTGATTCCGTATTTTTCAACTGGTTCAATCAATGTTTTACCATTAACTTCTGAAGCCAGAGGTTTAGCGTCCTGCACACCAAACATAATAGGAACAGAAGGACCATATATATCTGCATCTATCAGACCCACTTTAGCCCCATTAAGACTCAATCCAATAGCTAAATTAGTTGCAACTGTAGACTTTCCAACACCGCCTTTGCCAGAAGATACGGCTATAATATTTTTAATATTTGATGAAAATTGCTTAACAGGCGATGTTACCCTGCTGGTCATATGGATGTTAATTTCGGCATCCTGACTAACAAAATGCTTTACAGCATTTCTACATGCATTTTCAAGCATCTCCTTTAACGGACATGCAGGAGTAGTTAACACTACTGAAAAATTCACCTTATTTCCTTCTATAACAAGGTTTTCTATCATATTTAAAGTCACCAAATCTTTTTTCAGATCGGGGTCTTCTACATTTCTTAAAGCATCTAATACCTTTTCTCTCGTAATCATTGCATAAAAGTTTATACAAAGCTACTAAAACACAAATCATAAATTTGCGTTTAGGTCTTGTTTTTGAGATATATTGGTTGATTTAAAAAGTTTTTTAATACTTTTCGGCAATATTTTATGAGAAAATTTTTTAGCAAAACGGGTTTAAGAAAATTTAAAAAACCAGCGGTAATCGCCGTTTGTATAGTTATGGGTCTGTTTATCTGTCTGGGAACCTATGCCTTTTTAAAAAGGGAAGTTCTGCTAAACAGAGCTGTAAGTAAAGCTGTTAACCTTGCTAAATCAAAATATAATTTAAATGTAAATTTTGGAAATTATGGCTTTAGTGGTATTTCTGCAGTCAATTTTAAGAGAGTAAGTGTAGTTCCGCAGGATAGAGACTCGCTTGCTAAAATCAAAGATCTAACCATAAAAATAAAATTATTTCCACTAATCTTTGGTAAAATCAAAATTGCCGAATTTTATTTAAACAATGGAATCATCAGTTTAACTAAGAAAGACAGTATCAGTAATTACGATTTCCTGTTCAAGAGAGATTCTACTAAAAAATCTGATAATAATGGCGAAGTCGATTTTGCAGATTTGGCTAACAGGTTAGTACATCAGGTATTGGATAAAATACCTGAAGATATGAAAATTCAAAACTTTAAAATTACTTATACCAGCGATACATCTCATGTAAGTATTTTTACGCCATTAGCCGAAATTGTCGATAAGGAATTAACTTCTAAAATAGAAATTAACAATAAAGCGGCTGTCTGGCATATTAACGGCTTTGTAGATCCTTCAAACGAAAGAATAGACCTTAAGCTTTTTGCTGAAAGAAACAAAGTTGAGCTTCCTATTTTTGAAGAGAAATATGGCTTAAAACTTAATTTTGACACCGTTAGCACTGTTCTGAAAAGTGTAAAGAAACACGGAAAGGTTTTAGATATAGAAGGAAATTGGTCTATAAAAAACCTTTTAATAAATCATCCCAAGATTTCTTTAGATGATGTTATAGTTCCGGATGCCAGTGTAGATGCCAAATTTATTATCGGCAAGAATTTTTTTTCCATAGATAGTACGACAACTGTAAAAGCGGGCCAGGCAAAATTTAACCCGTATCTGAAAATCACTATGGAAAAACCGCATAAAACTTATGCTTTAAAATTAAACATACCACAACAAAAAGCACAATATATCTTAGATGCATTTCCAATTGGTTTATTCGAATCTTTGGAAGGTTTAAAAGTCTCGGGAGATATTGGTTATTATTTTGATTTTTATTTTGACACCAGCCTACCGGATAGTGTTATTCTGAATTCTTCCTTAAACCCAAGTAAAGATTTCCGAATTATACAATATGGAAAAACTAATCTGCAAAAGATAAATGGGCCTTTTGTTTATACGCCATATGAACGAGGAAAACCGGTAAGAGATATATTAGTTTCAGATGCCAATCCGAATTTTGTTCGCCTAAATGACATTTCGCCTAACCTCAAAAATGCTTTATTAACTGCAGAAGACCCTTCTTTCTTCTCCCATAAAGGTTTTGTCGAGAAATCCATTAAGCAGTCTATAGTTACAAATTTTAAAGCAAAATCCTTTAAACGGGGTGGAAGTACTATTTCTATGCAATTGGTCAAAAATATCTTTCTTAACCGAAATAAAACTATAGCCAGAAAGGTAGAGGAAATGCTGATCGTCTGGTTGATAGAAAACCAAAAGCTAAGTACAAAATCAAGAATGTTTGAAGTTTATCTGAACATTATAGAGTGGGGAAGAAATGTTTATGGAATTAAAGAAGCTGCAAATTACTATTTTGCAAAGCATCCGGCAGATCTTTCGGTGGGCGAAAGCATTTATCTGGCCAGTATTGTGCCTAAACCTAAATCATCATTATATGCATGGCAAAGTGATGGTTCCCTAAAACCTTATTTACATGGCTATTTTAATCTTATTGGAAAATTGATGGCGATGAAAGGCTATGTACAACGAGATTCCAGTGCATATGGGTTTTATGGCGTTAGATTACGTGAAAGTCTGAGACAGCAAATTGCCCCCACAGATACTTTAAGCACCGATAGTTTAAATGACGATTCAGAAGAAGATATTTTTAAATTCTTCAATATTAAGAGAGATTCTGTTACAGAAGCATCTCTTAAGCTCAAGGAAATTTTTGGTGGTAAAAAAGATACAGCAGAGAAATCTGCCAAGGAATTAAGACGCGAAAGGCGTCAGAAAAGGCGAGAGGAAAAGGCTCGGGAATAGGCGCTAGAATTTATAAATTCATTTTTATTAAAACTATTTCCTGTGTCATGTTTTTATAGTAGATAGGTTAACTGTTTATTATTAAAAACAATTTATGGAAAGACACATCTATCCAACAGGGATAATCGGAAACTGCTCTTACATCGCTCACGTACATCAAAACACGGATATTTCATGGCTCTGTTGGCCTCAGTTTGACAGTTCATTTGTATTTGGTTCCTTGCTGGATACAGAAAAAGGCGGGGAATTTTCTATTCTTCCTTCGCATAAATATGTAAGCAATCAGTTCTATCTAGAAAACACCAATATTCTTTGTACAGAAATAACTACCAAGCAAGGGAAGTATAGAGTTACAGATTTCGCTCCGCGTTTCCAGCAATTTGAAAGATTTTTTAAACCGCTAATGCTGGTTAGAAAAATAGAGCCTTTGGAAGGTTTTCCCAGAATTAAAATAAAATGCAATCCTGTATACGATTATGGTAAAGTAAAATTAGAAAAACAAAGAGGAAGCAATCATATTGAATATATAGGGGCAGATGAAAAAATACGTTTGTCCAGTAACGTATCTCTATCTTATATTTTGGAAGAAAGCTATTTCGTGTTAGACACTACAAAATATTTGGTCTTTACCTACGGAAAACCTTTGGAAGCTCCAATAGAAACCACTTGTGAAAGCTTTCTTAGTAAAACAAAATTCTACTGGAGAACATGGATTAAACATTCGTCGATAGGAGAGTTTTATCAGGAATATGTTATTCGTTCTGCATTGGCACTAAAGATTCACCAATTTGAAGATACCGGAGCAATTATTGCCGCCAGTACGACCAGTTTGCCCGAACACCCGGGAAGTGGTAGGAACTGGGATTACAGATATTGCTGGCTTCGGGATACCTATTATGTAATTAGTGCCTTAAATTACATCGGTCATTTTGAAGAAACAGAACATTACTTTGATTATGTTACCAATATCTCTTTTGATCATGGCTGGCGCTATCATCCTCTATACAGTATTACCAGAGCTGATAACCTAACAGAAAAAATTGCGGATCACCTTCTGGGGTATCTGGGAAATTCTCCGGTTAGAATTGGCAATCAGGCCTATGAACATATTCAAAATGATATATACGGACAAGCATTAATTTCCTTACTCCCGCTTTATTGCGATCATCGTTTTATTTTTTCGGAAAGAAAAGATTCTGCTCAACTTGTTGAGTTTGCTTTGGGAAAAATAGAGCGTACTATAGACGAAACAGATGCAGGCATATGGGAATTTAGAAACCAGGCTTATATACATTGTTATAGTAATCTATTCCAATGGGCTGGTTGTAACGCTGCCGCAAAAATTGCCCGAACAATTAACAATACCGAACTGGAAGAACGAGCCATTTCATTAATGAAAAGAGCCGCAACACATATAGAAAACTGTTACGATCCTGTTAGAGAGGTTTACACACATGCTGTGGGAAGCCCTCATTTAGATGCCAGTACATTACAGCTTATTATGATGAATTATTTAGACCCAAATTCAGAAAGAGCCAAAAAGCATCTAATAGCTTTAGAAAAAGAGCTAAAAACACCAAACGGGTTATTTTACAGATATTTGCATGCAGATGATTTTGGAAAACCAAAATCAACTTTTCTGATTTGTGCATTCTGGTATGTGGAGGCTTTAGCTTGTGTAGGACGTATTGACGACGCAATTGAACAATTCGAAAAATTAATGACCTACTGTAATCATCTAAAACTATTCAGTGAGGATATTGATGAATCTACAGGAAGCCAATGGGGTAATTTTCCTCAGGCATACAGCCACGTGGGATTAATGAATGCCGCTCATAGAATTTCTATTAAGCTTAACAGACCTTTATATTTATAATTTCTAAAATTCATTTAACAAAAAAGACGCAAAATAAATTGCGTCTTTTTTGTTGGTAGAAAGGTATTATTCTGATAAATTATCAAGTAATGTTCTGGCTTCCTCAACATTTTTCAGATAATAATTAGCCGAAGTAAATTTAGATCCAACTTTTACTGTAATTGCAGGAGCAGGTAAACTCGTAAAAATATCCTCATCTGTATTGTCATCGCCTATTGCCAATATAAAATCGAAGTTTTTATTTGCTAGATACGCTAATGTTGCTTTTCCCTTATTAATATCTGCACTTTTTACTTCCAGAACCTTATTTCCCGGCAAAATTTGTAATCCGGTTTCTCTGGTTAAATAACTTAGATTATTTTCTAATTCCGCAGCTCTTAATTTTCCCAATTCAACATCTACTTTTCGATAATGCCAGGCTAAGGAGAAATTTTTTTCCTCTATAAAAGAACCCGGTGTTCTATCGGAATAGGAGTCTAACATTGGTCTTACAATTTCCTTCCAAAGATTGGATAATCCAGGAATACTCTGTTCCCAAACTCCTTCTTCCTTATCTTTTGTCCAAGCACCATGTTCGGCAATTAAGTCTAATGATAAATGACCGAACCATTTTTCTAAAGTTTCCTTTTTCCTTCCACTGATTATAACGACTGTATTTCTTTCGTCGGCGATCAGTTTATTTAGAAGGGAATATAATTCCTCATCTGGAGATGCTTTATCTATTTCTGCTTTAAAACCAACCAACGTCCCGTCATAATCTAATATAAACAACCTGTTTTCCGCTACTTTCTTTTTCTCTGATATTTTGTTTAATGTATGTTGATTAATTATCCTGGTCTCGTTTTGCTTCTGCTCCAATTTTATCTGTTTAAGCTGGTTCATAAATATTTTTACCCAATGATAAATGTCAAATTTTTCAACTGTATTGCTTAATGCAGTCATTCTCTGCATTTGTTCTTCCTCAGACATTTGTAACGCCTGTAATATAGCCCTATAAATTTCTCCGATATTATTCGGGTTGATAATTAAAGCTTCGGCAAGTTCTTTCGAAGACCCTGCCATTTCACTTAGAATAAGTACACCATCTTTCCTTTTTCTACTCGCGATATATTCCTTGCTAACCAAATTCATTCCATCTCGCATAGGCGTTACCAAACAAATGTCTGATCTGGAATAAATAGCAGACAGAGCCTCTATAGGAAATGATCTGTAGAAATACTGGATAGGATGCCAGTTATGTGTTCTAAACCGAGCATTTATACTACCAACAAGTTTATCTATTTCATCTCTAAGCTCTCGATATTGGGGAATAGTATCCCGTGAAGGTACAACAATCATGTACAGAGAAATTTTTCCAATATATTCCGGATGTCTGGTAAGAATCATTTCCAAAGCCTCTATCCTCTGTACAATTCCTTTGCTATAATCCAATCTGTCTATAGATAAAATAACCTTTAATCCTTCAAAAGTTTCTACGTATTCCTGATAATATTTTCCTACGATAGGGCATTTTGTAAGTGTTTTATACTTTTTAGCGTCTATTCCCATAGGAAAAGCATCTATAACAACTTCTCTCCCTTTTTTTAATAATTTGTTTGCCGTTCCCTGAACGTGTAGTAACCTATTACAAGAACTAATAAAATGTCTCACATCGTCATAGGTATGGAATCCCAATAAGTCGGCTCCAAGCATTCCTCTTAAAATCTCCTCTCTCCATGGAATTAATCTAAAAATCTCGAAAGAAGGGAAGGGGATATGCTGAAAAAAGCCTATAGATACATCTTGTATTTCATCTCTAATCAGCTTTGGAAGTAGTAAAAGTTGATAATCATGAATCCAGACAGTATCTCCTGGTTTAATATTTTCGATAATTGCGTCTTTGAACTTGTCATTTACAGCTCTATAATAATCCCAATATTTTTGCTCAAATTGCGCATATGTGGCCATGTAGTGAAATGTAGGCCAAAGCACTTCATTTGAAAATCCTTCATAATAATTCTGAATCTCTTCTTCGTTTAAAAAAACAGGATACAGGTTTTCCTTTTGTAGAGAAGTCTTAATTTCTTGCTTCTTGTGGTCACTCTTGACATCTAAGCCAGGCCACCCGATCCAAATATTGTTGTCTTGCTTATAAATAGATCCCAATCCGGTGGCTAGTCCTCCTTCGCTATCTGTTAAAACCAATTTTCCATCTTCTTCTGTAATTTTAATAGGTAATCTGTTTGAAATAATAATTGTCTTGCACATATATAGATGAATGTTAATGAAGTGTGCCATTCTATAAGCAAAAACGGCTCCAAACTTCTCTATGCTTATTATCAAGCCATTGTAAAAAATAAATACTATTTATAAAATAGATGTTTAAACATCTATTTTTGCTAAAAATTTATTCTCATGATACATCAAGAAATTTTAGATAAACTGAATTGGAGATACGCTACAAAAAAATATGACGTATCGAAAAAATTGACAAAAGAAGAGTTGAATGGCTTATTACAAGCTATCCAGTTAAGTCCAAGCTCTTACGGAATCCAACCATATAAGGTTCTGGTAATTACTAATCCAGAGATTAGAGAAAAATTGAAAGCTGCTGGTTACGGACAACCACAAATTACAGATGCTTCTCATTTGTTTGTTTTTACAACATATAATAATTTTGATGCCTCCCACATAGATGAATATGCGCAAAATATAGTAGAAACAAGGGGTGTAAATCTGGAAGATATCGATGCCTTTGTTGCTCTGATGAAAAGCGTTGTTAGCTCCAGAAATACAGAGGAATTAAAAGTTTGGAATAGTAAACAAGCATACATTGCTTTAGGGGTTCTATTGGAAACCGCAGCACTTTTAGGTTTAGATACAAGTCCAATGGAAGGTTTCGATTCGTCTAAATTTGATGAAATATTAAATCTAAAGAATCAAAATCTAACGTCTGTTGTAATTGCAGCAGTAGGTCACAGGTCATCGGAAGATGAATACCAACATTATAAAAAAGTAAGAAAGCAAAAAGAAAATCTGTTTATAGAAATATAAGCAGAAACAAAAAAGGAGAACCAGTAAGTTCTCCTTTTTTGTTGTTTCAAAATAAAGTAAAGTTTATTCTGCAGAAGTTGCTTCTTCTTCTTGAGATTCTGCTTGTACTTCTTCAGCTGGTTCTTCTGCAACCGGAGTGTTTTTAGCAACAATTGCAGCAGCTTTAGCTTCTCTTTTCTTTGATTCGTCTGCTAAGTTAGCCTTTTTAGCTTCTTCTTTTTTAGATGCTAAACCAGCTTTTTTAGCGTTGATTTGAGCGTCTTTACCTTCTAACCAAGCATTGAATTTTTCGTTTGCCTGCTCTTCAGTTAAAGCACCTTTTCTGATTCCACCGTTTAAGTGGTTTTTGTAAAGAACACCTTTGTAAGAAAGGATAGCTCTGGCAGTATCTGTTGGTTGAGCTCCATTTCCAACCCATTTTACAGCGCTATCAAAATTGATATCAATTGTAGCAGGATTAGTGTTTGGATTGTAAGAACCCAATCTTTCGATGAATTTACCATCTCTTGGTGCTCTAGAGTCTGCCACTACAATGTAGTAGAAAGGTCTTCCTTTTTTACCGTGTCTTTGTAATCTGATTTTAGTTGCCATTTTTTAAATTCATTAAAGTTTGCAATATCCCCTTACTCGTAAGGGATTGCAAAGGTATGAATTTGATTTTAATTATCTACTAATCAAGAGACTATTTTTTAGCTCTCTCTTCAATTAGTTTCAATAACTGATCGGGGTGGTCTGTAGTAATAAAATCGATCCCCTTATCTAAAAATCGGTTCATATCCGCTTCCTTATTTACGGTCCATACATTTGTTTTGAGACCTAAGGATTTAGCAGTCTGTATATAATCTGGATTTTTATCATAAACTGAAAAATGGAAATCCAATCCGCTTAAACCATCTTCCTTTATTTTATTAGGGGTAACAGCTGTTAGAGAATAAACTATCGCTTCCGGGTAAATAATAGCCAGTTCTTTCGCAGATTCATAATCGAAAAGGATAAATTCTGTAATGTCTTCCACCTTCATTTTCTTTACCATTTCAACAGATTTCCTTACTGTTTCTTTAGTTCTTTCTATTCCCAAAGGAGAAGTTTTTATCTCATAAATCAGTTTTGTCTTATGCTTGTTCTGCTTTTTCCCAATCTTCAGGAACTCCTCTACTTTAGGTATAGTTTCGCCATTTGCCATTTCTAAATCTAAAAGTTCTTTATAGGTTGAAGAAGCTATATCTTTACCCAGAAAATCTTTATCATGATTCACAACCAGAATGTTATCCTTCGTAAGATGTACATCAAATTCTGACCCATAACATTTCAATTCAATTGCTTTTTTTAAAGCCGCTCTGGAATTTTGCGGTGCTATTTGCTCATGCCATGCACCCCTGTGAGCTATAACAGGATTATTTTGAGCTTTTACGGTATAAGACATTATTAAGCTTAAAACTAAAGGGACAATATTTTTTATAAACATTTTTTATCTCGTTTTTTTATATTGAAACTACGTATTTTTACAACAATTAAAAACATTTTATATTACTAAATGATGAAATATTTACTTTCTGCACTTCTATTAGTTTGTTTTAACCTTTCTTTTGCAGATCATATTATAAAGAAAACGAATAAAAACGGTAAAGTAGAAGTATTTGAAAAAGGGGACAAGGTTCGCATTTCTTATCCTGGCGGAAAACTTTCTCCAAAAAGCAAAAAAGAATTAAAAGGTATAAGTGGTAGAATTTCCGAAATAAAAGTAAACTCTTTTATTATTAAAAGTAAACACCAAAAAGAAATAGAGCTTAATTTAAATGAAGTTGTTTCTTTAAAGAAAACCGGCACTTTCGGTTATGTTGCTGCTTTGATTGGAACTTACGCTATTATTGGAGGGGGAGTTATTTATGCAGGAAGTGAGGCCGATTTAAACCCGGGAATAACTCCGCTATTAGGCGCAGTGTCAATAATACCATCTGCTTTAATTGCTACCAGCATTTTTTATCCTGCAAATCCAAGAAAAACAGTAAACAAACATTATACACTAGAAATTATCAACCAATAAAAATATGATTATAACCACTACGCCTAATATTGAAGGCAAAAGAATAGTTAAATATTTAGGTGTTGTAACTGGCGAAGCCATTATCGGGGCAAATTTTGTAAAAGATATTTTTGCAAGTATCAGAGATATTGTTGGAGGAAGGGCTGGTTCTTATGAAGAAGGCTTAAGAGAAGCAAAAAATATCGCATTAACTGAAATTCAACAAAATGCCCGTAATCTTGGAGCAAATGCAATCGTTGGAATAGATCTGGACTTTGAAACAATAGGCGGTTCAGGAAGTATGCTGATGGTTTCTGCTAGTGGAACAGCGGTAATTATTGAAGACTGAAAATCAAATATCCTTTTATGATAAGGACCGATACGATATTTTATAAGAGGTTATTTTCACTCTAAATAGAAAATAACCCCTTAATTAAATCTATAACGAAAGGATCTCTACTATCTTCAGTAAACTCTGGTTAACGTCTTTATTGTGTTTAATTGCATGATCTAATGGCGTAAATTCTACCTGCCCGTGAATTAGTCCCGCCATTACAGCTTTCCTTCCTTCCAATAGACCCTCAACAGCAGCAACTCCCAGGCGACTAGCCAAAACCCTATCCATGCAAGTGGGTTTACCTCCTCTTTGAATGTGCCCTAAAACAGAAACTCTTGTGTCATAATGCGGGAATTTTTCTTTAATAATTTCACCTAATTTAAATGCGCCTTCGCCCCCTTCTGCTACCATAATAATTTTAGAAGATTTATCTTTTCTTCCTACCTCTAAGCGGTGTAATAAATGGGGAACATCTGTTTTTGTTTCCGGAATTAAAATAGCTTCGGCACCAACACCAATACCACTTCTTAGAGCTATTAAACCACAATCTCTTCCCATGACTTCAATAATAAATACTCTGTCATGAGACTCTGCTGTATCTCTAATCTTATCCACAGCATCAACCGCGGTGTTTATTGCAGTATCATAACCGATAGTAAAATCGGTTCCGTATAAATCATTATCAATAGTTCCTGGTAATCCAATAATCGGAAGGTCAAACTCTTCGCCAAAAATCTTGGCCCCTGTAAAAGTTCCGTCCCCTCCAATAACAACTAAAGCATCTATTCCTTGAGATTTTATTTGTTCGTAAGCCTTTTTTCTTCCTTCTGTAGTTTGGAAAGCTGCACTTCTCGCAGTCTTCAGTATTGTCCCCCCGCGTTGAATAATATTGGCAACAGATTTTCTGTCCATCTCCAAAAACTCTCCGTTTATGGCTCCTTCGTAACCTCTTCTAATACCAACTACTTCTAAATCGTAATATAATGCTGTGCGGACAACCGCTCTGATAGCGGCATTCATCCCAGGAGCATCTCCTCCAGATGTAAGTATCCCTATTTTATTTATTTGTCTTCCCATTATTTGTTCAAGAGGATTTAAATGTTTGTACAAACATTTAAAAAAATGATAAGCGAATATAAGATATTATGTAAAAATTATAAAATATAAGTCTATAATACGAAACTGACTTCTTTTATATTGAAATTTCTGTTAATATTTCCAGATTCTATAACGAGTCTACCCATATTATCTATGTCTGTAATTCTCCCCTCAAAAACATCTTCATTACACCTGAATAGGCTCGGAATATTAAACCGAAATAAGTTTTGGAGATATTCCTTATCCAAATTCTTACCTGCCTGCAATTCTAAATATCTTTTTTCTAAAGCAACACAAAGAATTTCTAAAACCTTTTGTAAATCCAATTCTTGTTTTGTAATCAGACACATAGATATGGCATGATTTACATCGTAAAATTCAGTTTGATTGACATTTAGTCCGATACCAATAATACTGTCTCTCAGGTACTTTCCCTGAAGTCTGTTTTCGATAAGAATACCTGCTATCTTTTTATTTCCCACATAAATGTCATTAGGCCATTTAATCTTACAATCTTCTGTAAAAAAATGCGTTAAACAGTCATGAACGGCCAGAGATATTGCTTTATTCAGATTAAACTGGTTAGTGGCAAGAACAAAATCTGTTTTAAGAAAAAAGCTTACAGTAAGATTTTTTTTTGCAGGAGCCAACCATTTGTTTCCATATTGCCCCCTACCTGCAGTCTGATGGTCTGCCATTATTACAGTTCCATTTGCTGGTGGCCCATAATTTGAAAGCATTAATTTAAGGAAATTATTAGTGGAATCTATTTCTGTTAATTTTTGAATGCTTTGGCCAACAAATAGTGTAGGAAAAGTGTTATTTTGCAATATGTTATAATTAGAGTCTCAAAACTAAAATTTTTTAATGGTAAAAAACAAAAAACCTAATAAAAGGATAGATATTTCTGCAGTTATAGTGCATGGAATACAAGAAAAAAAGGGAAATGATATAGTTAGGCTTGATTTAAGAAATATTAACAGCTCGGTGGCTGATTATTTCATAATTTGCCATGCTGATTCTTCTACACAAATGAGAGCTATAGCAGACAGTGTTGAAAAAGAAGTATACTTAGTAAGCGGACAAGATCCTGTACATAAAGAAGGTTTTGAACAGGCAGATTGGATTTTATTAGATTATATTGACATAGTTGTTCATATCTTTAGGACCGAGAAAAGGTCTCATTTCGGTATAGAAGATCTTTGGGGAGATGCTGCTATCGAAGAATACAAAAGTGCCTAAACGTTTTAAAATAGAAAATGAAAGAAAATTCAGATAAAAAAAGGTCGATTAAAAAAGTTCCCGGGAAGAAGATCGTTCCGAAGCCGCCAAAATTCAATATTATGTGGATATATGCTGCTATTGTTTTGGCCATATTGGGAGTACAATTTTTCGCCGGAATGAATAACGCCAGACTTATCACTTATCAGAAGTTTGAAAGAGATATGCTTAAACCTGGCGATGTGGAAAAATTAGTTGGTTATCGTCAGGACGACCTGTATAATGTGGAGGTTTACATTAAAAAGGACAGCCTGGAAGCAAAAGATAAATACAAAGATGTAAGAGATTCTGGTAACTTTGGTGTTGGTGGCGGTCCACAGTATATCTTTAAAGACGGTTCTTTCGAATCTTTAGAAAAAAGGCTGGATAAGTCACAGGAAAATCTTCCAGAAGGACAGAGGATAACAGTGCAGCCAGAGACAAGAAATAATCCCATTTCGGGATGGTTCTGGACCGTCATTTTCCCTATTATTCTTTTTGCTTTGTTATGGATTTTCCTGATGAGAAGGATGGGAGCTGGTGGTGCCGGTGGTGCTGGCGGACAAATCTTCAATATTGGAAAATCAAAAGCCCAGCTTTTTGATAAAGAAAGTCAGGTTAGTATAACATTTAATGATGTCGCTGGACTTAACGAAGCAAAACAGGAAGTAATGGAAATTGTAGATTTCCTTAAAAATCCTAAAAAATATACAAATCTTGGTGGTAAAATACCAAAAGGGGCTTTACTTGTTGGTTCTCCTGGTACGGGTAAAACCTTATTAGCGAAAGCTGTTGCCGGAGAAGCTCAGGTTCCGTTCTTTTCGATGTCCGGATCAGATTTCGTAGAGATGTTTGTTGGAGTTGGTGCTTCCAGAGTAAGGGACCTTTTTAAACAAGCTAAAGAAAAAGCACCTTGTATTATTTTTATAGATGAGATTGATGCTATTGGTAGAGCCAGAGGTAAAAATAGTATGATGGGCGGAAATGATGAGCGTGAAAATACATTGAACCAGCTACTTGTTGAAATGGATGGTTTCGGTACAGATTCTGGTATCATCATTATGGCTGCGACTAACAGGGCAGATGTTTTAGATAGTGCTTTATTGAGACCGGGACGATTCGACAGGCAAATTTATGTTGATATGCCGGACATCAATGAGCGTAAGGAAATTTTTAAAGTACATTTGAAACCTATTAAACTGGAAGACGGTATCGATATCAATTTCTTAGCTAAACAAACTCCAGGATTTTCGGGTGCAGATATAGCCAATCTTTGTAATGAAGCTGCTTTAATTGCTGCGAGAAAAGGAAATCAGTCTGTAACTAAGCAAGACTTTCTGGATGCTGTGGACAGAATTATAGGTGGTTTAGAAAAGAAAAACAAAATTATTACAAAAGAAGAAAAAAGAGCTATTGCTTTCCACGAAGCTGGCCACGCTACTATTTCATGGCTATTAAAACATGCCCATCCATTAATTAAAGTAACCATTGTTCCTCGTGGACAATCTTTAGGTGCTGCCTGGTATTTACCAGAGGAAAGGAGTATTACTACAAGCGAACAAATTTTAGACGAAATGTGTTCTGCTTTAGGAGGTAGAGCTTCGGAGCAATTAATGTTTGGAAAAATTAGTACAGGTGCGTTAAGTGATTTAGAGAAAGTAACAAAACAAGCATACGCTATGGTTTCTATCTATGGATTGAATGAGCGTATGGGAAATATATCTTACTACGATTCCAGAGGTCAGGAAGCTTTTACGAAACCTTATTCAGAGACTACTGCCAGAATTATAGATGAAGAAGCTAGTAAAATCATAGAAGAACAATATAAAAGAGCTTTAAGCATTCTTACTGAGAACAAAGAAAATCTGATAAAGCTGGCGGAGAAATTGCTTCAAGCAGAAGTTATTTTTAAGGAAGATTTAGAGGAAATATTTGGTAAACGACCTTTTGACGAAGAATCTACCGAGCTTCTTGCAGAAGACGAAAAGAAAGTGGCGGAAGAGGAGCAACAAGCACAGGCTGCTAAAGAAGTAACTACAACAGAAAGTTAAATAAAAAATCCCCCGTTTCCGGGGGATTTTTTTTGCCCAAAAACATTTCATTACATTTGCACTTATAAGTTAAAATTCTCGTTGCTATTCTATAAAAGTTTGAGCGATAATATTAGTAACTAGTTACATTTCTAACTACACTTACATAATGAACGAAACAACCTCTAAAGAAAAATTACTGAAGAAAATAAGAAAGGCTCTTCTCGAAAAAAGAGATAACCCGTATCCAAATTTAGAAGAAGCTCCTTTATATCCGGAAACGGACGAAATGCCTGAAGTAATTTTTGCTGAGGAATTAATAAAAGTGGGCGGAAATTTTGTATTCTGCGAAGATGAAATTCATCTCATAGAAAACATCATTTTGCTTGCTGAAGAGAAAAAATGGCGCAAAATTTATTGTTGGGAAAAACCTCTACAGAATTTACTTCATAAATACGAGTATCCTTTTTACGAAAGCGATAAGGATTTTGAGTTAGCAGAAGTTGGATTAACCCTTTGCGAATCATTAATTGCCAGAAATGGTTCTGTTCTCATTAGCAACGCTAATACTGCTGGCCGGCGTTTAAGTATTTACCCTCACGTCCATATAGTAATTGCTTATACTTCTCAATTAGTTATGGATTTAAAGGATGCTTTTCAATTATTAAAAGATAAATACGAGAATAATCTTCCTACCATGATTAGTAATATTACAGGACCAAGTCGCACTGCTGATATTGAAAAGACATTAGTTTTAGGTGCGCATGGCCCTAAAGAGTTTTATGTTTTCTTATTGGAAGACGAAAATAATTAGTTTAATCAGGTTCAGCATGGATCAAAAATACTAAAAATTTTAGTATTTTTGATCCATGCTGAATAATAATTCTGATTTTCTAAAGGGACGTGGCGCTCAAGGCAATATCAATAATAAGTTCAATAAACTTAAATATAGTCTGGAGCATGTGGAAGGTTTGGATGAGGAATTTATCCAGGGCGTAAAAACAGAATTCATTATCGAACATCCAAAATCCATTATCTCTTATAATACAAGCAAAGATTTATCATTTGGAAATTCTATAAATCCATATCATGGATGCGAACATGGTTGTATATATTGTTATGCCAGAAATTCTCATGAATATTGGGGATTTGATGCTGGTTTAGATTTCGAAAGCAAAATTATTGTAAAACCCAATGCTGCAGAACTGCTTAGAAAAGAGTTTAATAAAAAAAATTATAGGCCAGAACCTATTTTATTATCTGGGAATACAGACTGCTACCAACCTGCTGAAAGAAAATTTAAAATAACCAGATCGCTTTTGGAGGTTTTTCTAGAGTATAGGCATCCTGTTCATATCATCACCAAAAACAATTTGATTCTTAGAGATTTGGACATTCTTACAGAGTTACATCAACTTAATTTAGTATCTGTTAGTCTAAGCATTACCTCTTTAAATGAAGATTTAAGAAATAAATTAGAACCACGCACTGTAACAGGGAAAGGAAGATTAAAAGTGGTGAGGGAATTAAGCGATATTGGAATTCCTGTAAATGTAATGATTGCTCCTATAATCCCTGGGTTAAATAGCGATGAGATTCCGAAAATTATTGAACAAGCTGCTTTAAATGGTGCTTTAAGTGCTGGTTTTACTATTGTTAGATTAAATGGTGCCATTGCAGAAATTTTCACAGATTGGCTCCGTAAAACTTTTCCGGACAAAGCAGAAAAAACCATACACCGTATTCAGGCATGCCACAACGGTAAATTAAACGACACAAGATGGGGATCCAGAATTTCCGGAGACGGTATAGAAGCAGAAGCTATCCATAAATTGTTCAAATTATCTTTAAAAAAGTATGGTCTGCCAAAACCTAAAAGATCTCTAGATTATAGCTTGTTTAGAAATAAATACAACGTCCAATTATCATTATTTTAATACTTTATTTAAATAAATTATAAACTATCTTTTAAAAACTCTCTATTTTTGCATACCTTTAAAACTATAGACCAAAATAGTATTTAGTCTAAGCAAAGAAATGAGTAAAATAAAATCGGTTATTGTTGGAACGGGGAGTTATGTTCCGGAAAATATTATTAAAAATGAAGATTTTTTAAATCATAGTTTCTATGAAAAAAATGGAACTAAGATTGAGAAGGAAAATCAGGAAATTATAGATAAATTTCAATCTATTACAGAAATTGAAGAAAGAAGGTATACATCTCCAAACCAATCTACTTCCGATATAGGTTATCTTGCGGCATTAGACGCTTTGGAAAGTTCTGGTATAAATGCTGAAGAACTTGATTATATCATTGTTGCTCATAATTTTGGAGATATCCATGAAGGAAAAAATAGAATAGATTTACTCCCTGCTATTTCAAGCAGAATTAAACATAAATTGCAGATACAAAATCCCGATTGTATAGCTTATGATTTACCTTTCGGCTGTCCCGGTTGGGTGCAGGCTATCATCCAGGCAGATTATTTTATACGTTCTGGCGATGCAAAAAAGGTTTTAGTAATTGGCGCTGATACGCTATCAAAAATTACCGATCCTCATGATAGGGATTCCATGATTTTCGCTGATGGTGCTGGTGCTACGATTTTAGCAGCTGAAGAAAACTCTAATAAGGGGATTTTAGCTCACAAAACGCAATCGCACACATTTGAGGAAGCTTACTACCTAAAAATGGGAGCTTCTGATAATGCCAACAGCACAGAGCCAGAGGATTTATATATTAAAATGGAGGGCCGAAAAGTATATGAATATGCTTTGAAAAATGTTCCTGCTGTTATGAAAATGGCTTTAGATAAATCGGGTGCAAATGTTTCCGATGTAAAAAAAGTTTTAGTACACCAGGCAAATGGAAAAATGGACGAAGCTATTTTAAAAAGATTTTTAAGGCAGTATCAAATTAAAGATGTAGATCATGACATTATGCCAATGACTATCTCTAAGTTTGGTAATACTTCTGTTGCTTCTGTACCCACTATGCTGGATTTTATTCTGAAAGGTAAATTAGGTCATCACAAAATAAACGAGGGAGATGTAGTTATGTTTACATCTGTTGGAGCCGGAATGAACATTAATACAGTTGTGTATCAGTATTAACGTTCTGATTTTCCATTTTTGTGCTGAAAATCTTTGATTTGTTTTTCCAGACTATCGATTCGCTCAATTTGCATTTTTTGTATTTTCATAAGCGTTTCCATTTGTTCTGTGATTAACAAATCAATTTTCTCATGTAATGTTTTTATTTCTATTTCTGCCTTTAAATTCACTATATAATCGTCTTCTGCTCTAACTCTGTCTTTTTCTTCCTGTCTGTTTTGGCTCATCATAATAATAGGTGCCTGAAATGCTGCTAAACAGGATAACAATAGGTTTAAAAGGATAAACGGATAGGGATCAAATCCTTTGTCAGAGAAAAAATATACATTAATAGCCATCCACCCTATAATAACAATCAAAAAAAGTATTATAAAATTCCAGCTTCCGCCAAAAGCAGCAACTTTATCGGCAAGCCGTTGTCCCAAACTTAATTTTTCCTTTAACTCCAGTTTCTTTGATATCAACTGTTCTTCTTCAATAGACTTAAGAACAATCTGATGTAATTTTCGTAAATGCTGATCACTGGTTTCAAGCAAGTGCTTATAATTGGTTTTTCTTTTCATATATAAACTTACTAAAAGGCCTCAAAAAATAATTGAGGCCTTTAATTATTTTATTTCCTGATAGGAAACACCCATATTCTGAAACATGAATGCCCATTTATCTGCTTGTTCCTGAATAATCATGTTGGTAGGTTTCCCAGCCCCATGTCCGGCATTGGTCTCTATTCTTATTAGTACCGGATTATTTCCTTTATGATATTCCTGCAAACGGGCAGCAAATTTGAAAGAATGTGCTGGTACAACCCTATCATCATGATCTGCTGTAGTAACCATAGTAGCCGGGTATTCCACATCTTTCCTTATCGCATGATATGGTGAATATTTATATAGATATTCGAACATTTCCTTAGAATCATCGGCAGTTCCGTAGTCATAAGCCCAGCCGGCACCGGCAGTAAATTTATGATACCGTAACATATCCAAAACTCCAACAGCCGGAAGAGCTACTTTAAAGAGTTCTGGTTTTTGTGTAATAGCTGCCCCCACCAATAAACCTCCGTTAGATCCACCAGAAATTCCCAGATATGGAGTAGAAGTATATTTATTGTCTATCAGATATTGTGCAGCTGCAATAAAATCATCAAAGACATTTTGCTTCTGCATTTTAGTTCCGGCAATATGCCATTTCTCTCCATATTCGCCTCCACCTCTTAAATTTGGTACAGCATAAATTCCCCCCTGTTCTAATAATACGATATTTGAAGTGCTAAAGGCAGGTGTAAGGCTAATATTGAATCCACCATAGGCATATAATAATGTCGGATTCTTGCCATTCAATTCTATTCCTTTTTTATGAGTAATAATCATTGGAACTTTTGTTCCATCTTTTGAAGTATAGAAGATCTGCTTAGATTCATATTTAGAAGGGTCAAATTTGACTCCCGATTTTTTATATTCTTCTGATTTTCCTGAAGCTATATCATATTTAAAAATTGTAGGCGGATAAACATACGATGTGAAGGTATAATATAAATCTTTCTCTTCTTTTTTTGCTCCGAATCCAGACGCTGTTCCTAAACCTGGCAAAATAATTTCTTTCTCTTTTTTCCCAGAATAATCAAACTGAATTACATAAGAGGTAGCATCTTTCAGATAATTAGCAAAAAGTTTGTGCCCACCGGTAGAGACTTGTAAAACGTTCTCTTTTTGTGGAATTATATCTTTCCAATTTGCAGGGTCCGGATCGGAAATATTTGCTTTCACTAATCTAAAATTAGGCGCATTTAGATTGGTGAATATGAGTAAATCTTCACCTTCATTATCTATCACTTCGTGATTATTATCGAAATTTTTTACGATTTGCATGATCGAAGAATTTCCTTTGCTCAGGTCCTGAACATATAATTCGTTTCCAGTGGTAGAAACTGCCGCTATTATAACCAAAAATCGTTCGTCCTCAGTTAGCGTAGCTCCAATATATCTTCGTGGTGTTTCCTGACCTCCAAAAATCAGTTTATCCTGACTTTGAGGAGTCCCCAATTTATGATAAAATAACTTATGATGTTGGGTTAAACCCGAAAGCTGACTTCCTTCTTTTGGTTTATCATAACTGCTATAATAGAATCCATCATTACCCTTCCAAGCCAGATCAGAGAATTTAATATCAACCATAGTTTCGCCAATTTGGTCTTTGTTTTGGGTATTCAAGACAATTACTCGTCTCCAATCAGAACCACCATCTGAAATCTGATATGCTACCAAACTTCCATCTTTTGAAAAACTGATTCCGGCCAACGAACTGGTTCCATCTTTTGAAAACTGATTGGGATCTAAAAAGACCTCTGGCTTACCATCTCCAAGTTGCCTATATAAAACAGCCTGATTTTGCAATCCGTCATTCTTGAAAAAATATGTAAATTTCCCCTCTCTAAAAGGTGCCGAATATTTTTCATAATTCCACAATTGTGTTAACCGCTCTCTTATAGCTTCCCTAAATGGAATTTGGGATAGATAATTTTGTGTTACTTTATTTTCTTCTACTACCCATTCTTTCGTTTCTTCAGATAAATCGTCTTCTAACCATCTGTACGGGTCCTCAACAGCTGTTCCGAAGAGATTATCTTTAATATCAATCTTCTTAGTCTCGGGATAAGGCAAAATGGTGATTTTATCTTTTGGTTGAATCATGTTTTGTTTCTCTGAGCTAGTACAGGCAGCGATTGCAACACTAGCTATTAAAAATGCAGCCGTTTTCTTCATATTGTTAAAAGATTCTAATCTTCATATTGTTAAAAGATTCTAAATTAAATACAGCATATAGGTAAATAAAGTTTTGCGAGTAACAATTTAAATATATTAATCTTCTAACAATTTATCGTCAATTAATTTTGATGTTTTTGCTCCTAGTTTTCTGATATTTTCTGCTCTTGATACCAGATTCCCTGTTCCGCTTGTCAGTTTGTTCATGGCATCTGTATAAGCTTTTTGTGACTTATCTATACTATCTCCAATTTTACTCATATCATTTACGAAACCAACAAACTTATCATAAAGCGCACCTGCTTTGGTAGCAATCTCAATAGCATTTCTGGTTTGCTGTTCTTGCTTCCAAATAGAGGCCACTGTTTTTAAAGTTGCCAATAGAGTAGAAGGTGTCACGATAACGACCTTTCTGTTCCAGGCAAAATCAAAAAGGTCTCTATCAGCCTGAACAGCTATTGCAAAAGAAGATTCAATGGGCACAAATAACAAAACAAATTCGGGTGAATTGATTTGATATAAATCATGATAATTTTTAGAGCCTAAGCCTTGTATATGATTCTTTATAGAGGATATATGCTGCTTTAGATAGCCTTCTCTTTCTTCTTCCTCGGCATTCATTAAACGTTCGTAAGCAATTAACGAAACTTTAGAATCGATAACGATATGTTTGTTTTCAGGAAGATTTAAAATAACATCTGGTAATAATCTGATACCTTCTTCTGATAAAAAACTGCCTTGTTTATTGTAGTTTACACCTTCTAATAATCCGGAACCTTCCAAAAGTCTGTCTAAAACCATTTCACCCCAATTGCCTTGCTTCTTGTTATCTCCTTTTAATGCTTTGGTTAAGTTATTGGCATCGTCCTGTATCAGTTTAGTCTGTTTAACTAATTCATCAATAGCACCTTTTAGGGTAAAACGCTCTGCAGATTCTATCTTATAACTCTGTTCTATCTTTTGTTCAAATGCTTTTATATTTTCTTTTAGCGGGTTTAACAAAATATCTAAATTGGTCTTATTAACTTCGGTAAACTCACTGGTTTTTTGCTTTAATATTTGATTTGCAATATTCTCAAACTCTATTTTAAATTTTTGATGTAAATTATCTATATACTGCTTCTGTTCTTCAATTTTTTCCTTTTCTGCTGTCAAATTAGCCGACATACTACTATTTCTTTGCTTTTCCTGGTTTAGAAATGCTGATATTTCCAGCTTTTCTTCTTCCAGTCTGTTTATTCTTCCCAAAAGTTTAAATTCCAGATCCTGCTTTTCTTCTTTAATTAAGTTATGAATAGACAATGCTTCGGACTGTGCATTTTTTAAATTTTGCTCGGCTACTGCAAGTGCTATTTTCAGTTTTTCATTTTCAATTAATAATTCGGCTTTATCTGAATCAGTTTTTGGTTTCTTTATAAAAAGAAAGATAGACAAACATAAAATACAGAGTGATACAATGAGCAGAAGTTCCATATTACAAAATAACGATTTGCAGCTAGCTTATAAAAACAAAAACCGAGCTTTTATTAAAACTCGGCTTTATCTTCATTTAAAATTATTAAAAAGCAAAACCCAATGCTATACCTGTACGCAGGCTAAAACCGTCAAACACTTTATTGATTTCCGGTTCATTACTTCCATCATCTGCTTTAACTTTACCTGAATTGAAACTTGGCCCAAAGAAAATATCTAATGTAAACGCACTTCCATAAACCCATTGTCTGCCAATTAAAACGCCGCCACCAAAAGACGAATATGATCCCTTAGCAGAGCTTTCTTCATCTTTTACCCGATAATCCTGATATCTTAAAAAAGCTGCTGTATATAATCCACTTAATGCATTTTGTTTTGGATAAAACCTAAATTCAGGAGTTAATGCAATACCTGAAAATTTAGTATCAGAAAGTTTTACTCCGGTAAAAGCAGCTCCTAATTGTACTGACGTTTTTTCAGATAATTTATGCTCATAAAAAATAGAGCCGGTTCTCAATAGTGCACTCAGAGGATTAATTTTAATGGCATTTTTTTCGATTTGTGCGTAGCTTTTAAAATAAGCAACTGTAAATAATACGGTAACGAATAATAGTTTTCTCATTATTAAGTTTATTAATTTTTTAATAATTACGAACTATAACTGGGATATGATACAAAACAAAAAAAGTGTTTGCTTTAAACAAACACTCTTTCATATTAGATTAAGTATTATTAAACTGTAGTCTTAATACTTAATTCTTCTTTTTGCTTTTCATCAATTGTAGAAGGCGCATCTATCATCACATCTCTTCCTGAATTGTTTTTAGGGAAGGCAATAACATCACGAATGGTATCCAGACCGGCAAAAATAGAAACCAATCTATCAAAACCGAAAGCTATACCACCATGAGGAGGGGCTCCAAATTCGAAGGCATCCATTAAGAAACCAAATTGCTTTTGTGCTTCTTCTGGTGAAAAACCTAAATGTTTGAACATTAATGATTGCAATTCTCTGTCATGAATACGGATAGAACCTCCGCCTATTTCTGTTCCATTAATAACCAAATCATAAGCATTTGCTCGCACTGCTCCCGGATCTGTATCTAATTTTGCAATATCATCTGGTTTTGGTGAAGTGAACGGATGGTGCATAGCATGATAGCGCTCTGTTTCCTCATCCCATTCCAATAAAGGAAAATCAACTACCCAAAGTGGCGCAAATTTATTTTTATCTCTTAACGCCAAACGATTCCCCATTTCCAGACGTAACTCATTCAGCTGTTTACGAACTTTATCTTTATCCTGGCCAGCCAAAATTAAAATCAAATCACCTGGTTCTGTTTGGAAAGCTTCTGACCATTTTTTCAATTCTTCTTCGTTGAAGAATTTATCTACAGAAGATTTTAATGATCCGTCTTCATTATGACGCATATAAATCATTCCTGTCGCACCAATTTGTGGTCTTTTAACAAAGTCCGTCAGTTCGTCTAACTGCTTACGTGTATAAGAAGCACTTGATTTTGCATTAATACCTATTACAATATCGGCATTATCAAAAACAGGAAAACCTTTTCCTTTTCCAATTTCTGTAATATCTACAAACTGCATCCCAAAACGAGTGTCTGGTTTATCAGAACCGTATAAACGCATTGCTTCGTCATAAGACATACGTGGGAATTCAGCTATATCTAAACCTTTTACAGTTTTGAACATGTGGCGAGTCAGACCTTCAAACAAGTTCAAAATATCTTCCTGTTCAATGAAAGCCATTTCACAGTCTATTTGTGTAAATTCTGGCTGACGATCTGCTCTTAAATCCTCGTCTCTGAAACATTTCACTATTTGAAAGTACCTGTCGAAGCCAGAAACCATTAATAATTGCTTAAATGTTTGCGGAGATTGTGGCAATGCATAAAACTCTCCAGGATTCATACGACTTGGCACTACAAAATCTCTTGCTCCTTCTGGTGTCGATTTGATTAAATATGGAGTTTCAACTTCAATAAAATTGTTTGAGTCTAAATATTTTCTGATTTCCTGAGCCATTTTATGGCGCAAAACTAAATTATTACGTACCGGGTTTCTCCTTAAGTCCAGATAACGGTATTTCATTCTTAAGTCGTCACCTCCATCTGTTTCATCTTCAATTAAGAAAGGAGGGAGCTTTGCAGCATTTAAAACTTCAAGTTTAGAAACTTTTATTTCAATATCGCCCGTAGGCATTTTTGGGTTCTTATTTGTTCTTTCTATTACTGTTCCAGTAACTTTAATTACAAATTCTCTTCCCAAATCGCGAGCCGTAGCTCTCAATTCTGCATCGTCATCTGCATTGAAAACCAATTGTGTAATTCCGTACCTATCGCGAACATCTATAAAAGTCATTCCACCTAAGTCACGAGATTTTTGTACCCAGCCACTTAAAACCACTTCTTTTCCTAAATCGGCTATGGTTAATTCACCACAAGTATGAGTTCTATGCATTATATTTTTAATATTTTTAAGGATACGAAGATAAAAAATCTTCTATTTTATTGTCCTATTTTGCAGTATTTAAAATACGTTAAGTCTTTAATCTGTAAATGTTTTTAGTATTTCTTCCAAGCCCATTATAATCTAAACCATAACCTACTACAAAATCATTGCCTATTTCAAATCCAACATAAGCGATCTCATCAATTTCCTTTTGCAAAGCATCTGGCTTTAATAAAAGTGAAGCTACTTTAATAGATGCCGGATTCTTAGTCTTCAATTTATTAATCAGGTAATCTAAGGTATTTCCCGTGTCTATAATATCCTCTATTAAAATGATATCTCTGTTTTCTATGTTAGTATTTAATACATATTCTTCTTTTATCTCTCCGGTACTTTGCATGTCCTTATAGGAAGAAACTTTTAAAAAAGCTACTTCGCAAGAAATTTCAAGCGCTTTCATTAAATCTGCCATAAATATGAAACTCCCGTTAAGCACACCTATAATCATAGGTGTTTTATTTTCATAATCTACATTTATTTGAATAGCCAAAACCCGAATTCTCTTTTCTATCAATTCGTAATCAATAAAAGACTCGAATATTTTATTATCTATAGCTAATTCCATCATTCAATAATATTTATAGGTTTACCGCAATTTCTACAATAATTATCCATTGCATCTACCGTATGCTTACAATATTTGCAAGTTATAGTATGTTTCCTGTTTTTAGCCAATTCTACAGTAACAATACCGGTAGGTACTGCAATAATTGCATAACCACTTAACATAATTACTGAGGCTAAAAATTTACCTAAATAAGTCATAGGAACAATATCTCCAAAACCGACAGTTGTAATGGTTACAATTCCCCAATAAATACTTGCAGGAATACTACTAAATCCCGGATTATCATGTTCTATTACGTACATTAATGTGCCAATAATGACTACGAAAATGAATATGAAAGTTATAAAAACAAGTATTTTGTACATACTCTTTCGCATGGCGATGAGTAAAACTTTTCCTTCCCGGGTAAAATTAAATAATCTCAGAATTCTAAAAACTCTTAATAATCTCAATACTCTGATTACTAAAAAATAGTGATAGCTCAGTACAAACAGACTCAAATAGGTGGGAAGAATGGACATTAAATCTATTATTCCCCAAAAACTTACTACATATTTGGTTCTTCTTTTAGAAGAATAAATTCTCAAAATGTATTCAAAAGTGAATAAAATGGTAAATGACCAGTCAATAATATAAAATAATTGTGGATGGTGATGCCCGATTTCCGGCATACTTTCTAAAACCACCAGCGTTACACTAAAAAGTATAGTCCATAATAAAATGATATCAAATTTCTTTCCTGCTGGTGTATCCGAGTTGAAGATAACAGTATATAATCTGTCTCTGTCAAAATTATAATTGATGAATGCTCTTATTTTGGATATCATGTGTTTTACATAGAATGAGTGTAACCAATAAAACTAATGAAAATGTCACTTATAAAAACATAAAAATAATAATACTATTTAATTGAATATCTTTGCGATAGAAATGGATCACGAAATTTACACCTTAAAAAACGGTATCAGAATATTATTTAAATACGGAAATTCTCCAATATCTCACAGCTGTTTAATAATAAATTCAGGTTCAAGGGACGAGAAAGAAGGCCAACCTGGTTTAGCCCATTTTATAGAACATTTATTATTTAAGGGAACCGAAAAAAGAAACACCAGTAAGATTTTAAACAGACTGGAAGTTGTTGGTGCAGATTTAAACGCATACACGACAAAAGAATATACTTGTATCCATAGTTCTTTCTTAAACGAATATTTAGAAAGAACTATGGATTTGCTTTGTGATATTACATTTCATTCCATTTTTCCGGAAAGCGAAATTAAGAAAGAGAAAAGTGTTATTATAGACGAAATTTTAAGCTACGAGGATCAGCCTGAAGAAGCCATCGCGGATGATTTTGAAGCTTTACTCTTTAAAGGAAATACCTTAGGTGAGAATGTTTTAGGAAATAAAGATTCTGTAGAGAGATTTACCAGACAAGATATCGTCAATTTTATAGCAGCAAATTACAACACTCATGATATTGTTTTGGCTGTAAGTGGAAATTATAAAAACTCTAAAGTATTCAAACTGGCAGAAAAATATTTAGGATACATTCCAGAAAACAATAACCAAAAAAATAGAATTACACCTTTAAAAAAGATAAAGGAAGATGTTATCATATCAAAGTCAATCAATCAAAGCCATTGTATTATTGGTGGAAACGCTTATACCTTTTTTGATGACAAAAAATATGGCTTATCCTTATTGAATAATCTTTTGGGAGGCAACTGTATGAGTTCCAGATTAAATATGGAAATAAGGGAAAAATATGGCATTGCCTATACCATTGAATCCAATTACACTCCTTTTTCTGATACTGGAATTTTCTCTATTTATTTTGGAACAGATGAAGAAAAAGCTGAAAAAGCCAATAAACTGGTTCATAAAGAACTGAAAAAGCTAAGAGATAATAAACTGGGAATTTTACAGCTTCAGCAAGCAAAGAAGAGGTTTATCGGGCAAATAGCTTTAGGCGAGGAAAACAGAATGTCTGTTTTAATTTCTATGGCTAAAAGTTTATTAGATTTCGATTATATAGATTCTTTGGAAGATCTTTTTAAGAAGATAAACAATGTCACTGATAGTGATCTTCTTGAAATATCTAACGAAATATTTGATAGCAATTACCTCAGCAGTTTAAGTTTTATTCCTGAAAAGGAATAAATACTTTTGTAATAATTTGAGTTATTCCATCCTTCGTTCATCTTTCGTTATGAGCTTAGCCTGAGATGCTCTAGAGATGTGTCCGGTTTAGATCGCTTTTATCGTACAAAATAGTAAAAGAAGCAATTTAGTTATTAAGATCACTAGCTTCTATATAACTAGTGATCTTAATCCTAATGTCAATTACTGCTTTTTTTTGAAGGCATTCCACCCCTGAGCTTTCAGTTCATGCACATTACCAGATTTGCTGATTAAATAATTTCCTGCTGCTGGTTCTGTAATATAACCGATAACGGAAATATCCACATCATGCTTTATTTTATCATAATCAACCTGTTTAATTGTAAATAGCAATTCATAATCTTCCCCGCCACTTAAAGCACAAACGGTTGGATCCAGACCAAATTCTCTTGCCATTTCTACAGTCTGCGGATCTAATGGAATTTTCTCCTCATATACTTTACAACCTTTATTTGATTGTTTGGTAATATGTAAGATTTCAGAAGCCAAGCCATCAGAAACATCAATCATGGCTGTTGGCTTTATCTTAGATTTTTTCAAAAGATCGATAATATCTAAACGGGCTTCGGGCTTCAATTGTCTTTCTACAATGTAATCTTTACCTTCTAAATCTGGTTGAATTTGCGGATTCGCTAAAAAAACCTGCTTTTCCCTTTCCAGTAATTGTAATCCTAAATAAGCACCACCTAAATCACCGGAAACACAAATTAAATCTCCTTCTTCTGCACCATTTCTGTAAACAATATCTTTTTCATCGGCATAACCAATACTGGTTACGCTAATAACCAGCCCTTGTTTGGAAGCACAGGTATCTCCGCCTATTAAATCAATATTATATTTTTTGCATGCCAACAACATTCCGGAATACAATTCTTCTACAGCTTCTACAGAAAATTTACTCGAAAATCCAAGCGAAACAGTTACATGCGATGCCATGCCATTCATCGCATAAATATCACTTAAATTAACTTGTATTGCTTTGTACCCTAAATGTTTAAGGGGTGTAAATGCTAAATCAAAATGTACACCTTCCAAAAGCATATCAGTAGAAATCAAGGTTTTCTTCCCTTTGAAATCTATTACTGCAGCATCATCTCCTGCACCTTTAATTGTCGTATTATGATTTAGTTGAATATTTTTTGTTAAGTAGTCTATCAGACCAAATTCTCCTAAATTACCAATTTCTGTTCTTCCGGTATTTTCAAACATCTTACAATCCTAATTTTGCAGAAATATCCAACATTCTTTCAATTGGTAATCTCGCTCTTTCTATTATTTCACGTGGAACATCAACTTCTGGTAGCTCATTTTTTAAACATAAGTATAACTTTTCCAGCGTGTTACGTTTCATATGAGGGCAATCGTTACAAGCACAAGAATTATTTGGAGGAGCAGGAATAAAAGTTTTTCCAGGATTTTCTTTCTCCATTTGATGAATAATCCCTGTCTCAGTAGCAACAATATATTCTGTTGCCGAATCTTTAATCGTATAATTCAATAATCCGGTAGTGGACCCAATGTAATCTGCCATTTTCAAAATCGAATCTTCGCATTCTGGATGTGCAATAAATTTAGCATTTGGATGACGTTCTCTCAGCTTGGTTATTTTTTCCTGAGAAAATATCTCATGAACCATACAAGCTCCATTCCATAAAACCATATCTCTACCGGTTTTCTTCATTACATAAGCTCCTAAATTTCTATCCGGCCCAAAAATAATCTTTTGGTCTTTTGGCAAGCTTTCCACTATCTGCACCGCATTACTGGAAGTACATACAATGTCGCTTAAAGCTTTTAGCTCTGCTGTACAGTTCACGTAAGTAATTACGATATGATCTGGGTATTTCTCTTTAAACTTTTTAAATAAATGCGGAGGACAGCTGTCCGATAATGAGCAACCTGCTTTTACATCTGGTAAAAGTACCTTTTTGTCAGGCGAAAGAATTTTGGCGGTTTCTGCCATAAAATGAACACCAGCAAAAACTATGATATCTGCATCTGTTTTTGCAGCTTGTTGAGAGAGGCCTAAGCTATCCCCTATATAATCTGCTATATCCTGAATATCAGGGTCTTGATAGTAATGAGCGAGAATAACAGCATTCTTCACTTTTTTTAACTTTTCAATCTCATCAAAAAGATCTAAAGTTGGGTCTATGTATTCATCTACAAACCCTTTTAAATTGATTTCTTCAAGTGCATTCATCGTTTCGAATCCAAAGGTAGGAATTTTAAAAATTATCCGTTTTCAACTTTTCAATAACAAACAAAATTTTAAATAAAAAAGATCTTATTGTTTATTGGGATGTTAGTAAAGTGTAAATCTTTTGGAATTTATTTTTGAAAATAGACTTCTTTTTGAATATTCCACAAGTTACTAACATTTATTAATACATATATCATTGATTTTCAGAAAAAAGTAAAAATCAAGAAAAAATCATTTTAATTATTCTGTTCATTAATACCTATTTTAGAAACGTTGATAAAGTATGAGATTTGTTAGTAAACAGCTTGAACAAATTTATTTTGTAGGCTTGAATTTGATAGTAATTAACAATTTCATGATTTTTTCATTTGTTACTTACATAAAATTAACATCTTTATAACCGTTATTAACATACCTTTTTAAGGAATTGGAAATTATAGATTTTTTGTAATGAAAAATGTGGATTACTTGGTAATAGGTTCTGGCATAGCGGGACTCAGTTTTGCCCTTAAGGCTGCGAAACATGGTAAGGTTCTTATTGTTACGAAGTCAAATGAAGATGAATCCAACACTAAGTATGCTCAGGGCGGGGTTGCTGTAGTTGTGGATAAAGTTGGGGATTCTTTTGAAAAACATATAAAAGATACGTTAATTGCCGGAGATGGTTTGTGTAATCCACGTGCCGTTGAGATTGTTGTAAAGGAGGGGCCAGACAGAATTAACGAAATTATTGAATACGGTACTAATTTCGATAAAGATAAATCTGGTTTTTATGATTTGGCGAAAGAGGGAGGTCATTCCGAACATAGAGTATTACATTATAAAGATGTTACAGGTTACGAAATAGAGAGAGCCTTATTAGAAGAAGCACATCAAAATGCTAATATTGAGATATTTACGCATTATTTTGCTGTAGATTTAATTACTCAACATCACTTAGGGGAATTTGTCAATAGGAATTCAGATAATATCCAGTGCTTTGGAATTTATGCTTTAGATACAAATACAGGGCATATAGAGAGAATTTTATCTAAGATTACTATTTTAGCTGCAGGTGGTGCCGGACATATTTACAGCTCAACTACAAATCCTACTATCGCAACCGGAGATGGTGTAGCTATGGCTTATAGAGCAAAAGCCAAGATCCGAAATATGGAATTCATGCAATTTCATCCGACAGCATTATATAATCCCGGAGAATATCCTTCGTTTTTAATTTCGGAAGCTGTGAGAGGTTTCGGTGGCGTTTTGAAAAGAAAAAACGGTGATGAGTTCATGTATGAATACGACGAAAGGGGTTCTTTGGCTCCCAGGGATATTGTTGCTAGGGCTATTGATGCAGAAATGAAGAAATCCGGAGAAGATTTTGTTTATCTTGATATCAGACATCGTAAAAAGTCAGATATACTTACTCACTTTCCAAATATTTATGCGAAATGTTTATCAATAGGTATTGATATGACCAAGGATATGATTCCGGTTACTCCGGCTTGTCATTATATGTGCGGGGGAATTATGGTAGACGAGCATGGTAGATCTTCTATTAAAGCTTTATATGCCTGTGGCGAAGTATCTTCCACAGGTTTACATGGAGCTAACCGACTAGCTTCTAATTCATTACTTGAAGCTTTAGTATATGCACACAGAGCTTATCTGGATTCTAAGGGAAGATTGGAAGAATTTGAAACACCTGGAAGTGTGCCTGACTGGAATGATAAAGATACTTCGCTCTCAAATGAAGACATTTTAGTAACACATAATCTTCGGGAAATGCAGAAAATTATGAGTGATTATGTAGGTATAGTAAGGTCCGATTTCAGGCTGGAGCGAGCTCTTCGTCGTTTACGTTTATTATATGATGAAACCGAAGATTTTTATAAGAAAACTAAACTTTCTGTGAAACTTTGTGAGCTACGAAATTTAATTCAGGTAGCGTATATTGTTATTAAATCTGCTCAGGAGAGGAAGGAGAGCAGAGGATTGCATTACACTACAGATTATCCGTGGCATTCTGATATTTTACAAGACACAATCTTATAATATGGAACCATTAATTTTACCGGTAAAAGGAATAGAACCTAAGATAGGGCATGCCTGTTTTATTGCACCAAATGCAACTATTGTAGGAGATGTACAGATGGGAAATGAGTGTTCCGTTTGGTTTAATGCTGTAATTAGAGGTGATGTAAATAGTATAAAAATAGGGAATAAAACTAATATTCAGGATGGTGTTGTCATTCATGCTACATATTTGAAAGCTTCAACGACCATCGGGAATAATGTTAACATAGGTCATAATGCTTTAGTACACGGTTGTGTTTTAAAAGACCATGTTTTAGTTGGAATGGGCGCTATAGTAATGGATAATGCTATAGTAGAAGAATATGTAATTATTGGTGCAGGTTCTGTAGTTTTGGAAAATACTGTATGTGAAAGTGGATATTTATATGCTGGTACACCAGCGAAAAAGATAAAGCCCCTTACTGATGAACAGAAGGAGCTTTTAAATAAATTACCTGATAATTATATAATGTATTCCGGTTGGTTTCAATAATTAGTTAAAGCTTGCGGGAATAGTTATTTTTTCTTCTCTGTCCCAGTTTGGTCTGATGACTATTTCTTTATCGTAGAACCATATATTTTCTGGTTGTTCCCTTCTTTTAACATTACCACTGTCAAATACTCCATTTTTATTGATATCTTCTATTAATCTAACCTGATATTTTCCATTAGGTAACATATTATACATGAATAGCTGATCTTGTGTAACTACGTTCTCTTTTATGAGATTTAATTTTTCTCCCAGAAGCTGTAGAACATAGTTTTTAGAGGTATCTGCCCTATTTATATTTAAGGTAAGATTTCCATAATTTTCAATTTCATCTAATTCAAAACCTACTTTTAGTGCTTTATTCTTTGTGCCATAAATATCGGTTATAGCATCTTCTTCTAAATTAAGTGTATAAGGTTTTTTTATCTTCCAGGGGAACGTTATCTTGTATGCCTTTTTAAATTTATCTATGCTTTCAATTTGATAATTAGGAAGTTGCATAGAATCTTGAAGAAGTTTTATCTTTGACCTGTCAATACTTTCAATTGGAGCATTAAAGGTCAATATAAAAGGTGTGTTCGGAACTATTTTACCAGATACTAAATTAGTATTAAACAAAATATTTCTGGTGTAAGTGTCTTTCTTATTTCGCCTGATAACCAAGGTATCCAGTATTCTATCACCCGAATTAGTGACAATTTTAAGGCTATCAAAAGTCATATCTTTCAACCACATTATTGTGGTATCGGCATTTTTAGAGTATTCTATAATTGGGTCTTTAACAATTGGATCTATTATTTTAAAATCAGGATTATCGAGTGGTCTATTATAAATGATGGCTATCCTACCATCTTTTTCTATTCGTCTGTCGACGTTTCTGTATTCATCTGCATTTTGTCTGAATAGCTTTATTTTTATACCTGATGTATCTTTATTTAAATTGATATCGTTAGTTACAAAACCTATAGCTTCTTTAGGATTATTGTATATTCTATCGCCTCCGCCTTCTTCCTTTAAAGCATACAATCTATATTTATTTTCTTTTAAATTCTTTAGTTTAAAATTTCCGGAAGAATCAGTAACAGTGAAAATAGAAGCTCTTTTTTTTCCAAAGAGCGTATCTCTTTCTATGGGTAATAAAAAGATAGTTGCTTCTAACATGGGTTTATTATCTAAATAGTCTGTAACCTGTCCAGATATCTGCAGCGAATCTATTTCATTTCCGGTAGAAAAGACATATGTGTAATCTTTAAATTTGTTTCCCTCATTTACATCACCTATAGCTTTTCCGAAATTAATGGTGTAGGTTGTATTTTTTTCCAGCGTATCTTTTAGCTCAATTTCCAGCGTTTTCTTTTTTACTTTGTAGATGGGGGGAACTTCTTGAGTAGGAGAGATGCTGATCTCCGTAAATTCATTATTCAATTTAAAGTATTCATCAAATTCCAAAACGATTTTTTTTGAATTGAAGTTTCTGGTATAATTCTTTGGACTTTCATTGAGTAATACTGGTGCCTCAATATCTTTTGGCCCACCTTCTGGCTGTTGTATACTTGCACAGCTATAAGTGATTAAAATAGCCAAAATGATAGCATAGAAATTACTGTTTTTTTCCCGTTTTTTGTTTAATATCATTTTTAAGCGATTTAAGCTATTTTAAATTTTTTATGATAGTTATGTCAAAAAAACTAAAATAATCGTTTTAATGCGATTTATTTATTTAATTTTTTATTTTTATAAAATGTTGATTATCAGTATTTTATGATTATTTACTCATATGTACCATTAATATGGTTATATCTGATGGTTTTACTCCGGAAATTCTTGAAGCTTGACCTAAAGTCCTGGGTTTTATTCTCATCAATTTTTCTCTGGATTCTTTCGATAAAGAAGTTAATGTATTATAGTCAAATTCTGGATTAATCTCTTTATTTTCCATCTTCTTCATTTTTTCGACTATTTCTAATTCTTTTTCAAAATAGCTCTCATATTTTATTTTGATTTCAGCTTGTTCTATTGTTTCTGCATCAAAGTCTTTTAAATATTCATCAAAGCTGGAAGACATTTCTCTCAGATTACTAACTTCTATTTGAGGTCTGGTTAACAGATTATATAATTTAGTGCCATGGGTTATTGTTGTAGTACCAAATTTCTCAAGAAAGGGATTAGCATCTGTAGTAGACAATTTTATCTCTTTTGCTTTATGTATTATAGCGTCGGCATTTGCAATTTTATCTTTTACTTTTTGTATTCTTTCTTCAGAAACCAAACCAAGTTCATAACCGATAGGAGATAGTCTTTCGTCTGCATTATCTTGTCTAAGTAACAACCTATGCTCTGCTCTGGAAGTGAACATTCTATAAGGTTCTTCGGTGCCTTTGGTAACAAGGTCATCAATAAGTACACCTATATAAGACTCACTTCTTTTTAATATTAACTCATGTCTATCGTATACTTTTTGATGCGCATTTACTCCGGCAACAAAGCCTTGTGCTGCTGCCTCTTCGTAACCTGTAGTACCATTTATCTGTCCTGCAAAAAACAGATTCTTTATTAAAAGCGTCTCTAAAGTCAAATCCAATTGTTGAGGTGGGAAATAGTCGTACTCTATCGCATAACCTGGCCTATACAGTTTAGCGTTTTCGAACCCAGGAATTAATCTTATAGCTTTATATTGGACATCTTCTGGTAAAGAAGTAGAAAAACCGTTTACGTATATTTCTACTGTTTTTTCTCCTTCCGGTTCCACAAATATTTGGTGCCTTTCTCTCTCCGCAAATCTGTTTATTTTATCTTCGATAGATGGGCAATATCTTGGACCCAAACCTTTAATTCTTCCCGTAAACATTGGAGATTTTTCAAATCCCTCTTTTAAAGTTTCATGAACTTTGTCATTTGTATACGTAATCCAACAACATCTCTGTTGTAAGGTGATATTAGTGTCTGTGTACGAAAACTTACCAGCGTTAGGATCTCCCCATTGTTCTTCCATTAAAGAATAATTTAGGGATCTGCCGTCCACACGTGGGGGAGTCCCTGTCTTCATTCTTCCTGCTTCAAATCCTAACTCTACCAAATGTTCAGTAATTCCGGTGGCCGCTTTTTCACCAGTTCTTCCGCCACCCATTGTTTTTTCTCCTATATGAATTACACCATTTAGAAAAGTCCCATTCGTTAGTACTACTGCTTTTGATTCTATTTGAACACCCAGAGACGTTTGTACACCACAGATTCTATTATCCTTTACAATAAGTCTGTTTACCATATCTTGCCATATATCCAGATTTGGAGTCTGTTCAAGCATTAGCCTCCATTCTTCAGCAAAACGCATTCTGTCATTCTGGGTTCTCGGGGACCACATAGCAGGCCCTTTTGATCTGTTAAGCATTCTAAATTGAATAGTAGATATATCTGCTATTATTCCAGATTTTCCACCCATAGCATCAATTTCTCTTAAAATCTGGCCTTTTGCTACACCACCCATAGCTGGATTGCAACTCATTTGTGCAATTGTACCCATATTCATGGTTATCAATAAGGTTTTTGATCCTAAATTTGCTGCTGCTGTAGCCGCCTCACAACCAGCATGACCGCCTCCAACTACTATTACGTCGTATTTATTAAACATTTTTATTAGATGTTCCACGTGGAACATATTAGTTAATTAATAAAAAAAGATGTTAATGTTTCACGTGGAACATTAAGAAAGTTCCGATAACTCTAACCATCTATTACTCTTTTCTTCAAGAGTTTTGTTGTTTTTATCTAGTTCTTTTATAAGGTTATTAATTTTATCTGCCTCTGTTTGATTATTTAAATCTTCTTCTATTCTTTTTATTTTTTTTTCTAATTCGGGAATTTCCTTATCTAGATTTTCCAATTCTAGTTTCTCTTTATAGGATAATTTACTTTTACTTTGCTTTTCTATAATAGGAGGGGTATAGTTCTGTTTTTCTTTTTTCTTTTGTTCTTCTTTTTCCAGAACTCTTAATTCTTCTTGTTCTATTCTATAAGAACTGTAATTTCCATTAAATATTTTAATGTTTCCTTCTCCCTCTAGTATGAAAAGCTGGTCTGTTAATTTATCTACAAGATATCTATCGTGTGAAACTAATATTAATACACCAGAGAACTTCTCTAAAAATTCCTCTAAAACATTTAGTGTGTCTATATCTAAATCGTTTGTTGGCTCGTCAAGAATAAGAAAATTTGGATTCTTTATTAAAACCTTCATTAAATGAAGCCTCTTTTTTTCTCCGCCACTTAATAAACTAACAAATCCGTGTTGTTTTTTTGGAGGAAAAAGGAATAAAGTCAATAATTGAGATGCAGTTATAAGGCTTCCGTCGGAAAGAGTAATATATTCAGCTATGTTTTTTACTACATCAATTACTCTCTCTGAATCATTAAAGCTTAAACCAGATTGATGGTAATATCCGAAAACTGTTGTCTCGCCTTTTATAACCATACCCTGGTCGGGATTTAATTCTCCTGTAATGATATTTAAAAAGGTAGATTTTCCTGTTCCATTCTTGCCTGTAAGACCTATTTTGTCCCCTTTTTTAAAAGTGTATGAGAAATCTTTTATAATTTCCTTATCTCCAAATATTTTTGATATATGTTCTATTTCGAGTATTTTATTTCCCTGCCTAGCAATTTTTATATCTAAAGTGATGGCTTCTTTTTTTGTTTGGCCTTTTGTCTTTTCCTCCAATTCGTAAAATGCATCTTTTCTGGCCTTAGACTTAGTCCCTCTTGCTTGTGGCATTCTCCGCATCCACTCCAGCTCTTTCTTTAATAAATTTCGGTTCTTTGCCAGAACAGCATTATCCACAGCTTCTTTTTCTGCTTTCTTTTCTAAATAATAAGCGTATTTACCTTTATAGCTAAACACATTTCCGTTTTCTAATTCTATGATTTCATTACAAATATTATCTAAGAAGTACCTGTCATGAGTAACCATTAATACAGTTTTACCTCCAGTGGTGAGAAAATTTTCAAGCCATTCTATAGTATCTATATCCAAATGGTTAGTTGGCTCATCCAGGATGTATACATCCGGTTCATCAATCAACAACTTGGCTAAACTTAATCTTTTCCTTTGTCCACCAGATAGAGTAGAAATGCTTTGTTTTAAATCTGTTATTCCAAGCCTTCCTAATATAGTTTTAATATTGTGCTCGTATTCCCATGCATTTAGATTACTAATTTCCTCAGTAAGTTTATTTACCAAATCAATATCCGGATTCTCCTGAGCTAGTAATTCTTCATACTCTTTTATAATTTGTTGTTGCCTGTTATTTAGGCTAAAAATGAAATCACTTATAGAATTACCAGCGTCAAACTGCGGATCTTGCTCCAGGTAACCGAATCTAGTGTCTTTAGCTTTTACTATCTTCCCTTCTGAAGGTTTGAAATGTTCTGCTAATAACTTCAGTAATGTAGATTTCCCCGCTCCGTTTATTCCAACTAAAGCAACTCTCTGCCCCTGCAGTATTCCAAATGTTAAGTTTCTGAACAACCAATGGTCATTATAGGCATGTCCCAGTTGCTCTGCTGATATAATACTCACGCTAGTTCCTTTATTTTATCTGATGTAAATGTGTAAACGCCTTTTTTATTTATTAATGATACATTATACATTGCTTTTGCTATATCTAATGCATTTATACTTTTGTATTTCTTTAATGAGCCGGCTAATAGTATATCTAAGAGTTTAAAAAAGAAAGTAAATACACTTTCTCCAAATCTGAATTCTTTACGTTTCCCTTTTATTAAAGAGGGTTGATAGATATTTATAGAAGGTATTTTTTTTTCTTTTATGCTATCTTCCAATTCGCCCTTAAGTCTATTATAAAAGATTGAAGAATCCGAATTTGCTCCTATAGCAGAAACTAAATGAAATTGTTTTAATCCTTTTTTAGATGTTATTTCTGCAAATGTATCCGGGATAACTTTATCTACAAAAACGTAATCTTCCTTTTTAGGAGTCTTTTTTTTCGTACTTCCTAAACAAGAAAATAATATGTCGCCTTCTATATCTTTTTCTAAATGCTTAAAATCTTTAAAATCTGTTATGATTTGTCTCAGTTTTGGATGTTGGATTTCTAGCTGTCTTCTTACAAAAACAGTTACAGAATGGTATTGCTTACTTTCTAGTAATATTTTTAAAAGTAGGTTACCAACCAGCCCACTTGAACCTAAAACAATTGCATGAGAATCCACTTACCCTGAATTTATACTACAAAAGTAAGCATTTGGTTTTTTGTAATAAAAATTAGAGCTTCAAACAGTAGAATATTATTTTGAAATGATTAATAGAAAATCTATTTAATTTCTATATTTGATCATCAAATTATAAGCCATCAATCGTATTTCTTGAAAGAACTGAAAATGGTTTAAATTTATTACATGTTTACGGTTACGTACCCTATAATTATGAAAAAAAAATATATAATTTTATTTCTACTGTTCTGCCTATCCGGATATTGTCAGTCGCAGGTTTTAGCAACATTCGAAGGGAAAGTCTTAAATAAGAAAGAAGGAATTTCCGGAGCTTCAATCTCCTTTGTCAATACCTCATATTACACGACTACAGGAACTGAAGGATATTTTAAAATAAGCCCTGTTAATCCCGGGAGATATTTTGTGCATATCAAAGTTGGTGGTTTCCCTGATTTTTTAGAGGAAATATCATTGACCGCAGGGAATAATTATAAGGAATTTAAAATAGAAGAGCTATCGCACCAGTTAAAAGAGGTGATAGTTACTGCCGAGAAAAGGGAAACAAATATACAGCAGACTCCATCCAGTATCAGCGCCTTAGAATCCAAAGCAATCAGCGATGCTAAAATATGGGATATAAAGGATCTGACAGCAATAGTGCCGAATCTGTACGCCGCGCATCCGGGTGACTTGCGAAATGTGGTTAGCATAAGAGGGATAACCACATCTTCGTACGAACCCGCAGTGGCGACTTATATAGACGGGGTCAATCAGTTTAGCTTGGACAGTTATATCTCGCAGTTAAACGATATAGAAAGAATAGAAGTATTAAGAGGTCCTCAGGGCACATTGTATGGAAGAAATGCCACCGGAGGAGTAATTAATATTGTTACCCGTCAACCAGACAACCTGATTAAAGGCTTTGTTGAACTAGATTATGGAAACTTTGGCCTCCAGCGTTATGCGGCAGGAATAAGAACGCCAATAATTGCAGACAAATTATATTTCGGAGCAGCGGGAATGTTTACTCGTAAAGACGGTTTCTTCTTTAACGAATTTACGAACTCTTCCTACGATGACATGAAGCTTCATCAGGGGAACTATTTTTTGAAGTATCAGACAAATAAACGGTTATCATTGCTTCTTAACGTAAAGCACCAGCAGCAGCTGAATAATGGTGCCTTTCCCTTGGTTTTAGGAATGGAAGAAGCCTTTGAAAAGCCTTTCAGATTAGCACAGAACAGGAGCTCGAGAATGAGGGACCAGACTCTTAACGTTTCTTTAGCTGCTAAATACCAGCATGAAAACTATGTGCTAAATTCCCAAACCTCTTACCAGGAAAACTATCGTTTTTACGAAGACCCGATAGATGCAGACTTCTCCGGTTATGATATCATGGCCGTTGTAAATGATTTTGGGAAAAACTGGAACAGGAATAAAGTCCTCATGCAGGAGTTCCGTCTTTCGTCTCCTCTGCATTCCGTTTCCAGATTGAAATGGAATACCGGTATTTATGGCTTTTTACAGGATAGCCCGGTTAAACAAGGCACCTATTATGGTAGCGATGCCGGGATGTACGGTTCTCCGATAACCAATTTTACAGATATCAATATAAACAGCCTTAATGGCTATGGTTTTGCGGGGTTCGGTCAGATAGATTACCAACTATCCCCGTCACTATCCTTAATAGCAGGATTAAGGTACGATTATGAGCATAAGAAGCAACAGATAGAAGGCTTGGTTATTCCGGACGGAGGCGAAGCGCTGGTAACGAGAACTGACACTTCCGCCTCTTCAAGCTATGGAAACTTCAGTCCAAAAATAGCGTTGAGTTATCACTTGTCCGGCAACCACGATATTTACGGAGTATACAGCAGAGGTTTTAGAGCAGGAGGTATAAGTCAGTACGCTTCAAATTCCCCTCAGGCCGCACCTCTTGTTCCATACGATTCGGAACATAGCAATAACTTCGAAATAGGGACTAAGAATACATTTGCAGGGAAGAGGATAAGAGTTAATGCAGCGTTATTTTATACGCAGGTAAGGAACGGGCAAATACCTGTCCTTGTGATGCCCGAAGCACAAACATTAATTCGCAATGCGGCAAAAATGGAAAGCAAAGGGGTAGAATTAGAATTGTTGGCTCTTCCTGTAAAAGATTTGGAACTTGCTTATAATTTTGGGTATACAGATGCTTATTACAAAGACCTGACCCTGGCGGATGATGAAGGAAATAAGGATTTAAGTGGTAATAATCAGGTTTTTACACCAGGGACAACCTCAAATTTGTCCTTACAATACAGCTATAGATTGCCGCGAGCTGCCTCTTGCCAATTGTTTGCAAGATTTGAATATAGAAACATAGGGAAACAATATTTTAATTTATCCAATACAATTTACCAGAACACTTATGAAATCCTGAATTCCCGTTTAGGTGTCCGTTACAAAAAAGTAGAATTATCAGTGTGGGCTGCCAATATTACTGATAAAAAGTATATCAGTTACGCCTACGATTTTGGAGCAGTACATTTAGGAGAACCCAGAACATACGGTCTAACAATTAGAACTAATTTTTAATGTTTAATCGGTAACGTAACCCTATTTAGGACTAAATATAAATCGAAATATACAGTTTATGAAAGATATTGAAATAGTAGCAGTAGACTCTAATTTCCAACGAGAAGAACTAAGTCATTATTTTGGTTTCAAGGGGGGATATCTAACCGAATTATGGCAAAATATAGTATGTGTCAAAAGTAAAAATGGATTCGAGGCAATTGGTATGGCAACTCAAAGCGTTTTATATGGAGACGCCAATGTTTTTTCATCGACATCAGAATCTAATGGAAATGCATTAATGTATGTTATCACTAATAGCGCTTTGAAAGCTATTAAAGGGCATAAGTATAAAAATCCAATAGATCTGTTAGATCAGATTATTCCAGAACTATACGAAGAGGCTAAGAAAGTAACTGAAATACATCATTTAAATATTAATTTCTTGTATAACGCATTGTTAAGTGTAGACAATGCTTTGTGGTTACTTTATGCATATGAAAATGGCATAACTACTTTTTATGATATGATTCCTGAAGGTTACAGGCAAGCGCTTTCTTTTAAGAACAGTAAAATAGCGGTAATGTTCCAGATTTCATACGATATGTCTTTAAATGACATAAAGAAAGCAGCAGAAGAAGGATATTTTGTTTTTAAAATAAAAACAGGTTTTCCCGGAAATGATGAGGAAATGTTACAAAAGGATATAAAAAGATTATCCGAAATCCATGATCTTTTAAAAGATGTAAAAACATCACAAACACCTACGGGAAAAGTTTACTATACCATGGATGCGAATGGCAGATATCCTAATAAAAAATTACTTGGCAAATACCTGGATCATGCTAAAACGATAGGGGCTTTTTCTCATATTTTATTGTATGAAGAACCATTTATAGGAGAGAACCAGGAAGACGTATCAGATTTAGGCGTTTTAGTAGCCGCCGATGAGAGTATTCACACAGAAGAAGATGCTTATAAAAAGCTTAGTCTAGGTTATGGTGCTTTTGTTTTAAAGGGTATTGCTAAAACATTAAGTATGACGGTTAAAATAGCTAAAATAGCACACGAACACGCTATTCCGTGCCTTTGTGCCGACTTAACGGTAAATCCTGTATTGGTAGACTGGAATAAAAATATTGCTGCAGCCTTACAGCCTTTTCCAGGTTTGGGTATGGGTATGATGGAAACAAATGGCGATATGAATTATAAGAATTGGGATGAAATGAAGGCCAGACACCCATATTCTGATGAAAAATGGGCAAATGTCTCAAATGGAGCATTTGATTTGAATGATCATTTTTACGAATCTGGAGGGGGGATATTTTCAATATCAGATTATTATAAAAATCTTTTTAGACGCAAATAAATTATGTTAAATAGTAAAAAACAAATCCTTAGAGTAGGTTTGATAGTCTTTATTTTAATAGGTATAAAGAGTTTTCCTCTAGTCGCGTTCCAAAAAGAAAGTGTAATAGAAATAGAACTGAATGTTTTGCCAGGATTACAATTTAACTTGCCGCGATTCCATGTAAAACCGGGACAACAGGTTAAGATAACCTTTACCAATACAGACGACATGGATCATAACCTGCTTATCCTCAATCCAGGTACGCGTGAAAAAATAGTACAGAAAGCAATGGATATGGGAGTAGATGGATTAAAGAACCACTATGTTCCAAATGACGCTGATATATTGTGGAGTACCCCAATACTTCATGACGGTCAAACCAAGACCCTGGCTTTTAAAGCCCCT